>Ga0209062_1000204_pt1 | contig 223472 bp, 224 predicted proteins | sample Coa_R2_2_FD_187158 | JGI IMG/M metagenome (GOLD analysis project Ga0209062, IMG submission 187158) | Surface soil microbial communities from Centralia Pennsylvania, which are recovering from an underground coalmine fire - Coalmine... | ecosystem: Environmental > Terrestrial > Soil >... | reverse complement strand
CGACGCTCCCCTCGGCTTATGCTTCCCACGGCGGTGTCCTCCTTCCTGCCGGTTTCCCCGGCATGGCTTGGCAGCCGGAAGGTCTACACCGCCTTTCCTCTATTTCCACACCCGCTGATCATACCTCACCGGCGCACGGGGTGGGTCCACGTGCTGGTGCGCGCCCCGCTGGTAGAGCGCACGTTCCCGAGCATCGTGCGCACCGTGCACGCGGCCGACTGGCACGAGCGGGAGGCGGAGGACCTGTTCGGCCTCGTGTTCGAGGGGCACCCGTCCCTCGGGGACTTCGTCCTGCACGACGACGCGTGGCAGGAGGGCGTCGAGCCCATGCGCCGGGCGTTCAGCGCCCGGACGCCGATGAGCGAGCGGCGGCCGAAGACCGACTGGCGCCCTCCGCGGATCGTGCAAGCGTCCGGGGCGTTCGCAATGCCGATCGGTCCGGTGTTCGCGGGCCAGCACGAATCGGTGCATTTTTTGCTCGAGACCGTCGGCGAGGACGTGATCCACGCCATCCCCCGCCTGTTCTACAAGTATCGCGCGGTAGAGAAGCTCGCCGAGCAGCGCCCGATCGACCACGTGCTGCTGCTCGCCGAGCGGTTCGCCGCCACCACCGCGCTGGCTCACGGCCTCGGCTTCTGCCACGCCGTGGAGACGATCGTCGGCGCCGAGGTGCCCGAGCGTGCGCGCCTCCTGCGCGTGTTCCTCGCCGAGCTGGAGCGGCTCCGTCACCACGCCGGCGCCATCGCCGCCATCTGCGAGTCGACGGCGCTCGGGGTGGCCGCGAGCCAGGCGAGCATCCTCGAGGAGGAGCTGCTGCGCGTGAGCGGGGCGCTGACCGGGCACCGCTATCTCTTCGGCCTCGCCGTGCCCGGCGGCCTCGCCAGCGACCTCGACGACGGCGTGTGCCGGGAAGCGCTCGGGCGCTGCCAAGACGTGTCGGCCCGGCTCGACCGGCTCGAGCACATGCTGCAGACGTCGAGCAGCTTCCTCGACCGCCTCGAGGAGGTGGGTTCGATCACCGACCGTGACGCGTGGGTGTTCGGTCTCGTCGGGCCCATCGCGCGCGCGTCGGCGCTCCCCCGCGATCTCCGCGTGCTGCAGCCCTACGACGCCTACGAGCACCTGGCCGTCCGGGTGCCCTGCGAGCGCGAAGGCGACGGCTACGCGCGGCTGCGCGTCCTGTTCGCCGAAGCGCGCGAATCGGTGCGATTGATGGAGCAGGCGCTGGCGGCGGTCACCGCCGGTGCGGTGGCCGTCCCGATCCGCGTCCGGCCCGGCGCGGCGCTCGGCTGGGTGGAGGCGCCGCGGGGCGCCGCGTTCCACTGGGTGCGTCTCGCGGACGACGGCGCGGTGACACGCTACCGGATCGTGCCACCGTCGTTCGCCAACTGGCACGGCTTCACGCTGGGCGTCGAGAACTTCGCCTTCCAGGACTTCCCGATCATCCTGGCCACACTCGACCTCTCCGTGGCCGAGAACGATCGCTGAGGAGACGCGGCGCGCATGAGCCAGTGGATCCGCGCAGGCCTCCGGACCGGGATCAAGACCACCGCCTATCCGGCCGCGCCGGAGACCGCACCCGGCGTGTCCCCCGGCCTGCCGGTGGGCGGACCGCATCCGCGCGACGCGGTCGCCGAGCTGATTGCGCGCTGCCCGACGGGGGCGATCAGCGCCAGCGACGCCGAGGCGGTGGTCGATGCGCGCCGGTGCGTGCACTGCTACCGCTGCCGGCGCGGCGTCGCCACGCCGCTCGAGTGGGCCGACGGCTACGAGTGGGCGACCCACGGGCCAACCGACGATCCACACCGCCAGCTCGGGCCGGCCTTCCGTCGGTCGGCCCACGTGATCGTCGTCGACGCCGGCGACTGCGGCGCGTGTCTCAACGAGGTGAAGCAGCTCGCGGGTCCCTACTACAACATGCACCGCCTTGGCTTCTTCCTCACGCCGACGCCGCGGCACGCGGACGTGCTGCTCGTCGTGGGGCCGGTTACCGACCACATGCGGATCGCGCTCCTCAAGACCTGGGAGGCCATGCCGGCCCCCAAGCGCGTGCTCGCCGTCGGCACGTGCGCGCTTTCGGGCGGCGTCTTCGGCCCGAGCTTCGTCGCCGAGGGCGGCGTGGCGAGCGTGCTGCCGGTGGACGTGGAGGTGCCCGGACAGCCGCCCCCCCCGCTCGCCATCCTGCACGGGTTGCTCACGACGGTCGGGCGCGCGCCCGCAGGCGTCGGCAGATGAGCGCATTCACGGCATGGCTGGCGGCGGTCGGAACGCTCTGCGGCGCCGGGATCGTGCTCGGCATCGCGCTGCCGGCCCGGCACGCCCCACGCGTGATCGCCCTCCTCGGCACGCTGGCAGCGCTCGCGACGCTGGGGCTCGGGGCCCATGCGCTCAGCGGGGGCGCGCCCGCCGCGACGGCGATCTGGACGATCCCCGCCGCGGGCGACGTCGTGCTGCATGCCGACGCGCTGAGTGCCCTTTTCCTGCTCGTGACGGGCGTGGTGATCCTCGCGGCCTCGATCTTCATCGCGACGAGCCTCCCGCCGATCCTCGAAACCTACAGCGGCCGCGCCTTCGCCGTCCTGTACTTCGGACTCGTCGCCTCCGTCGTTTGGGTCCTGGTCGCCAGTGACGTGTTCTCGTTCTTCGTGGCGTGGGAGATCATGTCGATCGTTTCCTACTTGCTCGTGCTCTTTGAGCACGAGCAGGAGGCAAATCGGCGCGCAGGGTATCTCATGCTCGCGATGAGCGAAGCGGGCGCGCTCGCGGCGCTTCTCGGCTTCCTCCTCCTCGCCGCCCACGCCGGCTCGCAGGACTTCGCCCACATGCGAACCGCCGCGCCCACGCTGGACGGCGACATCCGTCTGGCGATCCTCCTGCTGACGCTGTTCGGGTTCGGCGTGAAGGCGGGGCTCGTTCCGGTGAACGCCTGGCTGCCCCGGGCGTACACAGCCGCGCCGGCGCCTTTCGTCCCCGTGCTCGCCGGCGCGACGCTCAACCTCGGGCTGTACGGGATCTTCCGCGTGAACGCCGATCTGGTGTCGCCGACGTCAGTGCTGCCGGGCGTGGTGACCCTCGTCGTCGGCACGCTCTCGGCGCTCCTCGGCATTCTCTATGCCACGACGGACGGCGATCTAAAGACGCTGCTCGCCCACAGCTCGATCGAGAACGCCGGCATCATCACCGCCGGGTTCGGTGCCGGCCTCGTCTTCGCGGCGGCGGGCCGTCCCGTCCTCTCCAGCGTGGCATTCCTGGTCGCGCTGTATCACCTCGTCAACCATGCCCTGTTCAAGACGCTCCTGTTCGTGAGCGCCGGGGTGGTCGAGCAGCGCGCCGGCACGCGCGACCTCGACCGCCTGGGCGGGCTCGTTCGCCGGATGCCGTGGACGGCGCTCGCCGCGCTCGTGGGCGTGCTCTCGATCGCCGCGATGCCGCCCTTCAACGGCTTCGTCAGCGAGTGGCTCACGCTCCAGACGCTGCTTCGGAGCGCCGAGCTCGCATCCGTCGGAGTGAAGGTGATCTTCGCGCTCTGCGGCGCCGGGCTGGCGCTCACCGCAGCGCTCGCCGTGACGTGCTTCGCCAAGGTCTTCGCCATGGGGTTCCTCGGCATGGCGCGCTCCGCGGAGGCCGACGAGGCCCGCGAGGCGCATCCCTCCGCGATCGCGTCCATGGCGCTGCTCGGCCTCCTCTGCGTCGTGCTGGGCGTGCTGCCGACGTACGTCATCGGTCTCCTCGACGTCGCGGTGGCCCCGATCGCCCGCGCCAGCGCGGCGGCGGCGCTGGTGCCGCCCTTCTTCGCCGGAAGCCCCGGGCACGCCACCCTGCCGTCCGCTTTCGTCGGCGAGTTCCACGACCTGGGCGCGCAAGTGGGCGAGGGGCTCGCCCCCGGTCCCGGCCTGGTCATCTTGCATCGCGGCGGCGCGGCCAACCCCGTCGTGTTCGCGGCCGCACCGACGTACGTCTGCCTGGTGCTGGGCGCGCTGCTCCTCGCCGTCCTCGGCGTGGTGGGCGGCGTGCTCGTCCGGCGCCGGGCCGTGGTGCGGCGCGAATGCTGGGACGGGGGCATCCGACGCTTGCTGCCGGAGATGACCTACACGGCGACGGGCTTCGCGAATCCCGTGCGCGTGATCTTCCATGCCATCTTCCGGCCCACCATCGTCGAGGACACGCGCACGACGGTGGCCGAGCACTTCCGCACGGCGATCCGCCGCGAAACCGTGGCGGCGCACATCGTGGACCGGCTCGTCGTCGAGCCGGGCCGCGCGCTGACGACCGGCATCGCCCACCAGCTCGCCCGCATGCACCACGGCCGCCTCAACGCCTACGTCGCCTACGTCCTCCTGTCGTTGGTGGTCGTGATCGCGGTGTTCGCGTGGCGGTGAGCCCGGCCCCGCGTACGCGCCGGTTGGTCCTGTTCGACGTCGAGAACTCGAGCCGCGTCGAGCACATCACGCGCGTGCTCGACCATCTGGCGCTCGGCGCGCTCGATCGCGACACGCAGCTCGTAGCGGTGGGCAACTGGCGCGTGGTGAGCCAGGAGACCGCCTGGCTGCTCGCGCAGCGGGGCGCGCGACTGCTGCACAGCGCGCCGGCGGCCGGGGTGAAGGACTGGAGCGACCTTCGCATCGCCGTCGCCGCCGGGCTCTGGCTCGGCGACGCGCGGCCGGGAGACCAGCTCATGATCATGACCGACGACCAGGCCTTCGACGCGGTGGGCGACGTGGCGGCAAGCCTCGGCGTGACCTTCCGGCGCCTGTCGTGCCGGGCGCTCGCGGCGGCGGCGCGACCGCGACAGGGCCGCGGCAGGGCGGCCGCCCGGCCGTAGCGCGCGCCCTGCGACGTCGGCGCCGTCGCCCGTCGAGGCTCGCGGGCTGCGCAAGCACTACGCCACCGCGCGAACCTGGCTCGGCTGGCCCACGGGCCGGGTGCGCGCGGTCGACGGAGTCTCGCTCGCGACCGCCCAGGGGGAGACGATCGACTTCGTCGGCGAGACGGGCTCGGGGAAGTCGGGTCGCTGAGGCGGCGCGGCCGGGAGCGCCGGGCCCGAGGATCAGCCGCCGGCGTCGCCGAAGATCGCGTCGTAGAGGTCCTTGCCGTGGCTCGTCGGCAGCGGCTCTCCCTCCCGCACCTTGAACGTGCGCCGGCCGCTCGCTTCGCGCTCGGCGCGCAGGAAGAGAACGTCGCCGCGGTCTTGCTCGTAGAAGCCGCGCGCGAACTCGTACTGATGGGTGACGAAGGCCACCCTGATGCCCGCGTCCAAGAGCGGGGAGACGATCTGCCGCGCGATCTCCGAGCCCTCCCGCTCGTTGGTACCGGCAAACGACTCGTTGAACAAAATCATGGAATCGCCGGTGAGGTGGTCGACGATGTCGCTCATGCGCCGAAGCTCCTCGTCGAGCTTGCCGTGCTCCATGGTCGTATCCTCCTCCCGCCGGTGGTGCGTGAAGAGCGCGCCGCACGTGCTGGCCGTGAACGACTCCGCCGGAACGAAGAGGCCGCATTGCATCATGACCTGGGCCACCCCGATGCTTCGGAGCCACGTCGACTTGCCACCCTGATTCGGGCCCGTGACGATGATCAGCCTGCGCCCGTCGGCGTCCAGGTCGTTGCCGACGACACGCTCCGGCATGCTCAGCGAGAGGCATGGGTCGTAGAGGCCGCGAAACGAGAGTCGCCGGTCCGCGGCAGGCACCGGCGTCGGGAAGCAGAGCGGCTCACCCTTCGCGGCGAGGCGCTCGTGCAGATTGAGGCAGCCGACGTAGAAGGCGAGCTCCGTGCGGAGCACGTGGAAGAAGCTGCGCACGTGGTCCGCGGATCGGCCGAGCGCCCTGGCGACGTCGGCGGTCCCGCGTTCGCGCAGCTCCCGGAGCGCCTGGGCTCCAGCCTCGTCCCGGGGATGGACGGCGAAGCGAAACACGTCGCGCGGCGGCGGAAGGTGGCGCGACGCCCAGGCGCGCGCGAGGCTCCATCCCCGGCCGGGGGGCGGCGCGAGGCGATGGAGACGGTAATCCGTTCCCTTGTTGCCCTCGTCCAACCGCGCGCTCAGCAGGGCGCCGCGCGGGAATTTGAGCTGTGCCAGATGCCCCGCGACCTCCGCCAGGTACTCGTCGCCGACCTCGCACTGCACGGTGGCAAACAGCGCCGTCCAGCCCTCGGACGTGCAGCCGCCCCCGTGCGCGGCGGCGAACTCCCGCAGTCGTTCGAGGAACCGGCCGAAGATCGCCATGAGCTCAATGGAGCGGTGGAGAACCCACCCGGGGGATCGGTCGGCACCACCGAGAAACCACTGCTTCCGCTCCTCCTCGCTCACCTGCACGCTGAGATCGTAGAGCTTGCGGGCCATGCTTGGCTGGGCGAGACAGTCCCGCAGCACGTCCTGCCGATGGCGGATCGTCGCGATGTCGGTGTCGAACGCCGCGGTGAGCACCCGTCGGCACACGTCGAGCACGAACTCGTCGCCGCCCGCCATCGCCGCGAGCAGCGCGTCGAGGCCGAGGTCTTCCGCGAGCGTCCTCGCGTTCCACGGTGGGGGACGATCGCCGTCGAGGTCCCGGTCGCGGTAGAGCAGGTGAGCCTTCACCGGCCGGCCTCGAGGCGCCGCCGGAGCTGCACGGCGTCGAGTCCGTATTTTTCGGCGATGGACAGGGCGTACGCGAGCCCGTTCGCGGGTGCTCTCACGATCTTGTAGGTCCGCTCCGCAGGGTTCTCGGGGACGACCGTGCTCACCATGCTGACCGTCTGCTCACCGAGCGAGGCCAGCTCGTCGAGGAAGGTGACCCACACGCACAGCACGTCGAGCGCGATGACCTTCGCCGCAATCTTCCGGCTGAGGAGCAGGGCGTCCTGGAGCGTCGTCGACGTGAAGATCTCGTTCAGGATGACGATGCTCCTCGGTGTCGCGCGCTCGAGGATCTCGCGGATCCGAAGGAGATCGTCCTCGAGCTTGCCGTGCAGGCTCCGCGGATCCTCCTGGCGCTCGAAATGCGTGAACAGCCGATCGCAGAGGAAGAGCTGCGCGCGCACGCCCGGCACGGGCAGGCCGAGGCTCGCAAGGTAGTGGAGCTGGCCGAAGGTCCGGGCGAACGTCGTCTTGCCGCCCTGGTTCGGACCCGACACGACGATGATCCGTTCTCGGCCCTCGAGCCGGAAGTCGTTGCAGACGACGGGCTTGCCTTCGGCGACGAGCTTGAAGGCGAGCGCTAGGTCGTATCCCTGCTCGTTGTAGACGGCCTTGGTCGTTGTGGTCACGTGCGGGAAGCAGAAGTGCAGGCCGGCCCTCCGGAGGCGGGTGACGTGCGCAAGCACTGCGACGTAGAACTGGATCTCCCGGTCGAACCTGACGATCGTCGGGTCCTGGAACACCGCGTTCGCGGCGCAGAACGCGGCGAGCGCGCCGAAGGTTTCCGGGAACAGCCTGGCAACCCCGTCGAGGATCCTCTCCTCGACGGAGTTCAGGTCCGTACGCTCCCGGAACTTGAACACGTAGTCCTTGGGGGCGCCTTGCTTGAACTTCTCGAACGTCGCTTCCACCTCGACGCTGTAGTCCGCTCTTCCGGCATGACGTCGCACCTCGACGTTCAAGCCGTCGATCAGGACGTCGTAGCGAATGGCTGCGAGGGCGTCGCCGAGATGCTCGGCCTGCCCGTCCAGCGTCGCGAAACGCTCGGAATGCGCGTAGAAGGTCACGTAGTCCCGCACGGCGGCGAGCCCGCGGGACACCAAGGGCGTGTTCGAGAGGCCGCGCGCGAGGCCACGCACGCCCGCGCAGTACGCGCGGACGGCGTCGAGGAACCAGCGGTGCTTCTGGGGCTCGTGGCCCAGCTTCTCGGCCCGCGCCGTGTCCCGGCGCACCGTCTGCATCTGCCGGGCAAACGCTTCGACAGCTTCCAGCACCGGCGGCTTCTCCAGGTCCCGGACCACGTCCTGGCGCCAGCGCACCGCCTCGGGGTCGTGCAAGGGCATGGAGAAGAACGGAGCGAGCCGGTACTCGTCCTTGCCGGCGATGACGGTGTCGACGATTTGATCGAGATTGAGGTCCCGGAAGAACGCCGGCGCCTCCGCAGGCTCTTCGGGCTGCGCGCCGTCGGGGAAGAGGACGCTGCACGGCTCGGGCTCGGCCCCGCTCGGCAGCCCTTCGCCCGGTACGCTCTCGGCGTGGCCCTGACGCCTCCCGGCGCTCATCGCCAACCCCGGGTCAGCACGCGCGGGAGCGCCGGGCGTGCACGATCCGCAGGCGAATGATCGCGTCGCGCTCGCGTCCCAGCGCCTCGAGCCGGACTCGGCGCAAGAGCGCGGCGAGCGGCGCTCCCGCATGCCCCCGCCGCGCGGCGAGCCGCAGCGTCGCGTGGAGCAGGCCCGGAATCCCGTCGGCCTGGCGCACGAGCCGCGCCGCCTCGTCGGCGGACGGCGGCTCGAGGCCGAGCCGCAACGCCAGCTCGTGGACAAAGGCGGCGCCGGCCGCGGCGTCGAGCGGGTCGAGGGGCACGCGCTCGCAGTCGTAGAGGTGGCGGTGGAGCCGGCCGAGGGTCTGCTCGCTCCGCGCGATCAGGACGACCGTCGTCCGCTCGCGCCAGAGGTCGACGAGCGCGTCGAGCCGGGGCCCCGGGTTGTCGACATGGTCGAAGATGACCGCGCGCTCGCGGCCGGTCCGGCGCCGCAGGATCTCCGCGGAGCGGGCCGCGGCGCCCCGGCGGAGGAACCGCAGCTCCGCCCCCGTCCGCAGCGCCGTGCGGCCCGGTGCTGCGAGCGCCGCGGCGATCCCGGCCGCCGCGCCGGCGCAGGTGCGCGCGCGGGGCACGTAGAGCACCGGCGCCGATGGCTCCGCCGCCGCGGCCACGGCACGCGCGAGCGCGCTCTTTCCCACGCCCGCCGGCCCGCTCAGGAAGACCAGCCGCCGCGCTTGGATGGCCCGGACGACGGCCTCGTACTCGCGGTTCCGCCCGATCAGCGTGCTCGCCATGACGACCCCCTTTCGCAGGGGTCATCAGCCGCCGCGCCGGACGGCAGTTCCGGGCAACCCCATGCCCGCCCGATGTCGCTGATGTGGCGATAGCGAAGGAGCAACCGCCGGTCAAGATCTCGCGAATTCCTACCGAGCCCGCACGGGCGCCCAGCCCCCCGGGGGGAAATGCGGCCCCGGCTCCTCGCCCTCGGCGTAGGCCTTGAGCCGGTGCATGAGCATGCCCCAGCGGCTGTTGCAGGTGGCAAAGCAGCCGTCGAGCGAGCGCCAGCCCGCGTGGCTGAAGCGCAGCCGCGTGCCTCCGCTCGGGGTGGGAGCCAGCTCGAAGGTGAGCTGCGTGTCCTGCCACTCGCCGGGCTCCCCCTCGCAGCTCCACACCACCCGCCGCCCGGGGACGAGGTCGTCGATGCGCATGCGGAACACGGTGGCCCGGTTGCCGAAGCCGAAGACGGCGACGCTGCCGACGCGCGGCTCCATCTCCGCGTCGTCGGTCCACCAGCCCCGCAGGCCCTCGCGCGTCGCGAGCGCTTCGTACACGCGCCGCGCGGGGGCACCGATCACCACCTCGTGAAGCATCTCCGCCATGACCGCCGCTGATAGGTCGAGCCGCAGTGCGGCGTCCATCCCGCATCTCAGGGACAGGCCGTGCCGTCGACCGGCGACGCGCGCCAGAGCGCGCGCAGGAGCACGGCTGCGGTCACTACCCAGAAGACGTGGGCGCCCACGGCCGCCGCGGGGACGAGCCAGCGCAGCCGTCCGGCGAGGGCGAAGGCCAGCGGAAACACGTACCAGTCCCGGGTCGTGAGCGGGGCGAGCACACCGTCGAGCAGGCGGTTCTCCCAAGTGTTCCCGAGGCGGCGGCGCCGCGCCTCGGTGTGCTCGCTCCACGTGATCACGGCGAATGCGCCAGCGACGCCGGCGCCGAGCAGCGCGAGCGTGCCACGATCCGCCACGGCGCCCGTCTGCGCGAGGCGCACGGCGATGCCGCCCAGCAGCGCCACGTGCACGAGCGTGTCGCCGACCACGTCGAGCCAGTGGCCGAGCCGCGACTCCGCCAGCCGCACCCGCGCCACCTCGCCGTCGACGCAGTCGAGCACGCTCGAGCACACGAAACAGGCGACCCCGGCGGCGAGCGCCGCCGCCCCGGGCACGCCGACGAGGCATCCGCCGAGAAGCCCCGCGGCGATCCCGAGCAGCGTCACCGCGTTCGGGCCGAGCGGGGTGTGCAGGAGAAGCCGCGTGAGCGGCCGGGAGAGCCGGCGGTGGAGCAGGCGGTCCAAGTAGCCGTCGCGCGGATTCTCGAGCGCGCGCAGGAGCGCAACCTCGACCTCCGCTGCCGGCGCGCTCGCCGGGACGAGCGTCCCCATCGCGGGCGCCTCGCGCCGGGCGGCCGGGGCCACCACCAGCGGCCCCGGCGCCACCCGCACCCAGGCGCCGTCGCTCGCGACCTCGAGCACGGCCCCCGGCCGGGCGCGGCGGCCGAGGTCGCGGACGAGCTCGGCGTCGATCACCGTCCCCGCGCCGACGACGAGGCGCAAGCCGTCGTCCGCGGGCGGCTCGAGCGCTGGCGCTGCCACGACCGCGCAGCGGATGCGCGGGTCGGCCGGGGGCGTGGGCGCGCCCACCACCGTGCACCGCTCCACCCCGGCGCGCTGCAGGGCCACGATCGTGCGCACGAGCTGCGGCACGCCCGCGACGGCGCGCGCCGCATCGCCGGGGCCGGCGAGCACGATCGCCTCGCGGATGGGCGCCGTCATCGCTCGAGCGCAGCGATCCGCGGCAGGACGTGGCGCTCGGCGCGCATTACGTCCTCGGGGAAGTCCACCTCGATCCACGGGAGGTCGTCGACGCGCTCGAAGCCGACCGGCACGCGCGCGAGCAGCTCCGGATACACCTCCTCGTGCTCGATGCCCGTGTCGCCCGCGGCGATGCGCCGCGCGAGCAGCTCGCGCAAGAGCCGCGCCGCCGCGGCGGACAGGCGCAGGAACCCCACCGACTCGCCGGCCAGCTCGTAGCCCGGCGCGCCGCCGCGCACGATGTCGCAGACCCGGCCGTCGCGCACGAGCAGCATCTGCTCCTCGCCGGTGGACTCGACGGCGCCGTCGAGGAGAAAGCAGTTCTCGTGCGGCGAGCCGAGGAGCCGGGCGAGCATCGCCCGCGGACAGAGCACGTCGGCGTCCATCACCACGACGGGGCCGTCGAGCGCCTCGCGCGCCGCCCACAGCGAAAGGATCGCGCCCTCGCGGTAGCGGGGATTAACGACCCAGCGAAGCCGCATCCCCGCAGGCCCCGCGCCGATGGCCGCTCGCACCGCCTCCGCGCCGAAGCCGACGACGACCACGGCCTCGCGCACGCCGACGGCCGCGAGATCCTCGAGCAGGCGGGCGAGAAGGCTCTTGCCGCCGACCTCGATCAGGCACTTCGGCCGGCCGCCCGAGGTGCCGAGGAGCCGTTTGCCGAGGCCGGCGGCGAGGAGGATCGCGGTCACCCGAGCACCTCGCCGAGCGCGTCGAGGAAGCGCGCAAGGTCGGCCGGCGTGAGCGCTCCCATGTTGGCCACCCGGAACGCCTCGCGCGCGAACCATCCCTGCCCCTCGTAGATGACGAAGCCGCGCGCCTTGAGGCCGTCGTGCAGGTCGGCGTAGGTCCGGCCCGGCGGCAGGCGCAGCGAGGTGATCGTGTTCGAGCGCCACGCGGGCGGGAGCACGCACTCGAGGCCGAGGCGGGCAAAGCCCGCACGCAGCGCGGCCGCCGCGGCGGCGTAGCGGGCGATGCGGCCCGCGACCGTTTCCTCGAGCAGCTCGGCGAGCGCCTCGTCGAGCGCGTAGGCGAGCTGCACCGCGGGCGTAAACGGCATCGGGTGCCGCACGTAAGTCGCGAGGGAGAGATAGAGCGAGCGGGGCGGGTAGGCGACGAGCCGCTCGAGCACCGCGGCGCGCACGAGCACGAAGGCGATACCCGGGAACGCCTGGATGCACTTGCCCGCCGTGCCGACCACGAGGTCGCACGCGTCCACGTCGAGCGGATCGCCGGCAAGCCCGCTCACCGAGTCGACGAGCAGGAGCTTGCCGTGCCGGCGCGCGAGCGCCGCCAGCTCCGGGACCGGGTTGCGCAGCCCCGTCGTGGTCTCGTGGTGGACGACCGCCAGCGCCTCCACGTCGGGGGCGCGGAGCGCCGCCTCGACGCGCGCGAGGTCGGGCGGCTCGGTCCACGGCCCCGCAACCACCGTGTGCCGGAGCCGCGCCGCGGCCGCGATCGCCGCCATGCGCTCGCCGTAGACGCCGTTGGCGGCGACGACGAGCCGCCCGCGCTCGGAGAGCACGCTCGTCACCGCCATCTCGAGCGCGGCCGTGCCCGAGCCGGTGACGAGCACGGCGGTGTGGCCGCCGGCGGGGGCGAAGGCCTCGACGAGGCGCGTGCGGATGCGGTCGAGCAGCGCGGCGCATTCGGGCTCGCGATGGCAGAGGTCGCCGCGAGCGAGCGCTGCGGTGACCCGCGGGCTCACGTTGACGGGCCCGGGGTTGAGGAGAATCACGGCGCCGCGTCCTCCGCCTCGCGCGGATCGTTGAGCAGATGCAGGAAGTCGACGCGGGGCTCGCCCACGGGGGAGAGAAAGCACACCCGCCGGGCGGCGGGCAAAGGGGGACCGCCGAGCGGCACGGCGCTCGGCAGGCGCAGGCGGCCGGCGACCCAATCCAATCGGATCGCCGCAGCCGTACACTGGGCTGGCATGGGCGCGATCGACCTCGACTCCTGGACCACCCGCTCGCGCGCGCTCGACTTAACCGGCATCGCCTGGGATGAGATCGCCGCCACCCCGCTTTTGCCGGAGGCGATCCGTGCCCTGCGCTACATGCAGGATATCGAAAGCCACACGGTCGTCTACGTGCGCACGGTCCTTGCGACGCGGGTGATCGACGATCCCGCGGTCGCTCACTTTCTCGCGTGCTGGTTTTACGAGGAGATGGCGCACGGGAGGGCGCTCGGGCGCTTCCTGCAAGCCGCTGGCCACGAGCCGATCGCCCGCGCCCGCTCCCGACTCCCGCTGCGCGAGCGCGCCGAACAAGTCGTCACCGCCTTCTTGGGGCACGCGTGGCGCGAGTTCGTCGCCGTCCACATGACCTGGGGCGCCATCAACGAGCTCACGACTCTCCACGGGTACCAGCGCCTGATCGACGTCGCACAGCATCCGGTGCTGACCGAGCTGCTCCGCCGCATCATCCGCGACGAAGCGCGGCACTTCGACTTCTACTATCACCAAGCCGCCCGCCGCCTGGCGCGGAGCCCCGGCGCTCGTCGCGTGACGCGACTGCTCGTCGACCGCTTCTGGCGCCCGGTCGGCGCCGGCGTCCAGCCGGACCAGGAGGTCCGCTTTTTAGCCGAGTGGCTCTTCGCGGACGACGCCGGCCGTAACGCCGCCCGCCGGATCGATGCGGCGATCCGTCGGCTGCCGGGATTTGCGGACGCCGAGCTGATCGAAGCGTACCTCGACGCCGCAGCCGACCCCGAGGCTCGGCGCCGCGCACGCGCATGACCCTTGCAATCAATCCACCCGCCGACCTATGCGGAGCGCGCGCGCCCCGCCGCGCACGATTGACGGTGGCAACGGACATCGAGGCGGCCCTTCTCGCCCGTATCGCTCGTGGTGACGAAGCCGCGCTCGCCCTGCTGTACGATCGCCTCGCGCCGCTCGCCTACGGCTTCGCGCTGCGCATCGCCGGCGACGCCGACGCGGCCCAGGATGCCGTGCAGGAGGCATTCCTGCGCGTCTGGCACCGCGCCGAGTCCTATGACGCGGGCCGCGGCGCGCCGCGCCCGTGGTTTCTCCGCCTGCTCCGAAACGTGGCCATCGACCAGCGCCGCTCCCGCACGACGCGGGCGCGCGCCGAGACCCAGAGTTCCGAAGACGTGCTGGTGACACGCTTCGTCGAACAGCCCGAGGATGCCGTGGCGCGCAGCGAGCGGGCCAACCGCCTCCGCGCCGCGCTCGACAGTCTGCCTCTCGACCAGCGGCGCACCCTTGAGATCGCCTACTTCGAGGGGCTCTCCCACGGCGAGATCGCCGCGCGCGAGGGGACGCCCCTCGGCACGGTGAAGACCCGGATCCGCGACGGGGTGCAGCGCCTGCGCCGCCACCTCCTCGGCGAGGGTGCCCATGAGTAACCACCGGCCGATCGGCAGCGACGATCCGTCCTTCGACGACGTCGTGCTCGAGGCGCTGGCCGAGGCGCACGCGACGCCCCCGCCGCCCGCGCTGCGCAGCCGACTGCTCATCGCCGCCCGCGCCAGCGCCGGCGCCGCTGCCGCCCGGCGCGCCGCGACGCGCTGGCGCAGGCTCGGTTCGCTTGCCGCTGCCACGACGCTGGTGATGGGCGGGCTCCTCGCCGGCGCGCTGCGGCACGGCGGCGCGCGCGAGAGCGAGCTGGCTCAGCTCCGCGCGGCCAACGCGGACCTCGAGGCACGGCTCGACGTTCAGGGGAAGTCGCTCGTCGCGCTGCGCGAGGCGCTCGAGTCGCAGGCGCAGGTGCTGCGCGTGCTCGCCGGGCCGCGCACGCTCGTCGCGACGCTGGCGCCGCCCGGGGGGCAGACGGCGAGCGGGCGCGTGGTCGTCGACGCGAGCACCGGCGAGGCGGCGCTGGTGGTCGTCGGCCTCGACGCACCCGGCGAGGGCAAGACGTACGAGCTCTGGGCAATCCGCGGCAACCGGCCGCCGGAGCCGGCCGGGCTCTTCGCCGGCGGCGGGACGGCGGTGGCGCAGATGTCGCGCGTGCCCGATCCGACGAGCGTCACCACGTTTGCGGTGTCGATCGAGCCGTCCGGGGGGTCGACGAGCCCCACGGGACCGATCGTTCTCGCCGGGCCGGTCAGGAGCTGACCGCGAGCGCGGCGCCGCCCGAAGGCACCGGCTCGCGCCAACTCACAGGGGGTGTTCGATGACGCGAAGACTCGTCGTTCCAGGCGCTCTGGCCCTCACGGTCGTGCTGGGGATCTCTGCGTGCGTCGGCACCCCATCGCAGCCAAAGAGCCAGCCGTCGCTCTACTCCCGCTTGGGCGGCAAGCCGGCTATCACCGCTGTGGTGGATGACTTCGTCGCCAACGTCGCCGCCGACACCCGCATCAACGAGCGCTTTGCGAAGGCCAACATCCCGCGCCTCAAGTCCATGCTGGTCGATCAGCTCTGCGAGGCCACCGGCGGCCCGTGCACCTACACGGGCAAGAGCATGGCCGAGGCACACAAGGGCATGAACATCCGGGAGGCGGAGTTCGACGCCCTCGTCGAGGATCTCGTGAAGTCACTCGACAAGCTCGGGGTTCGCCCGCAGGAGAAGAGCGAGCTGCTGAGCGCGCTCGGGGCCATGAAGCCGCAGGTCGTGGGGCAATGACGGCGCGGGCGGTCGCCGAGGCCGCGGAATCGGCGGAAGGACGAAATCCACGGACCGCGAGATCAGGCGCGACGCCGGACGTCGATTGCCCGATTGCGATCGACCCACCATGCCCAGGCGAACAGCAGCCACATCGCAAGCGCTGCTGCGGCAACGGCGTTCGAGCTGGGTGGCGGCGGCCCGAACGCATTGGCAAGATAGATCAATATTATCACAAGCACGAATGCCCAGAAGCCGACCGTGCCGCGCCGCCGTACTGCATCGGTGGAGTGCGCATACAGGATGACGGCGCCCAAGAACATCGCCAGCTCGACGGTGAGCGTGGCGGGCCGAGAATTCCACAAACCCAGGCCCGCTTTGGGCCCGCCCGGATAGAGCGGCAGGTCCGGGCGGTGGGTCACGAAGTCGAGCACCCAGTGGCTGAGCACGCACCCGGCGACGACCAGCGCGAGGCGCGGTCGGCGCAGCCATGGCAGCGCGATCGCGACCGACCAGCCCAGCGCGAGCGCAAGGCTATGGCTCCACGGATAATGCACGAAGTCGAGGGGCGTAAAAGCCGTGGCGCCGGGAGCGACGCGCACCCGTTCGACGCCGGCAAGGACCAGGAGCGGCCACAGCACGTCCAGGAATTCACTGGCGAAGAGGAGAAACCCGAGCGACGCTCTAGGCGCCCAGCGCTTCGCCGCCAGGCCGACGGCTAGGTGGCCGATGAACACCCGGCGAGCATACTCCCCGGAGGCGGTGGCGTCACCGCGGGAACGGCCCGGGCGTCGGTGGTAATCAGCGGTAGAGGGCGAAGCCGGCCTTGACGAAGTCGCCGTCGAACCCGAAGACCTGCCGCAGCCCCAGCTCCTCCATGATCGCGAAGCTCGTGCAGTCGACGTAGCCGACCCGGAGGTCTCGGTACCGCAGGAACAGCTCCCAGGCCCGGCGGCGGCGCGCGGGCGTGGCCTCGAGGAATTCGCCCAGCCGCCCCGCCTGCAGCGCATCGCCGAGCGCGAGCGCATGCTCGACGGCGCCGCGCGCCTTGAGAAGCGTCACGGTTTCCCCCAACACCCACTCGCTGGTCACCAGCCCGAGCCCCTCGCGGCGGAGCCGACAGAGAAGCTGCCGGGCGCGCGCGTGCCGCGCATCGCGCCGATAGCGCAGCGCGACCCAGGCCCCCGTGTCGACGAAGACGGCGCGCGGCATCATCGCCGGCGCTTCGACCGCCGGGGCGCCCCGTACAAGTAGTGATCCACGTCCACCGAGAGCGCCGGATCCGGAGTCGGGTCATCGTACGGCTCGGCGAGGAGCAGCGCCTCGACGTCGTCCGCGACGGGCCGCCGGACCCCCGATCGCGCCAGGTACTCCGTCAGGGCTTCGCGCACGAGGCCCCCGAGCGACGTCCCGCGCAGCCGCGCGGCGGCGGCGGCCCGGCGGTGCAGCTCGGGGGGCAACAAGAGCTGCGTTCTGCGCATGTGTATGCGGATACATCACACGGCCGCTCGCGACAAGGTCCGCTCGGGCACGGCCTCGCCCCGAGGCCGCCTCCGCCCCGCCTCACGCGGGCGTGACGTTGACGTTCGCGCGGAAAAAGTTTTCCGGATCGTACTTCCGTTTGAGCTGCGCCAGGCGCTCATAGTTCGCCCCGTACGCCTCACGCTCGCGACCCGGCTCGGTATCCACCATGTTCACGTACACGCCATCGCACAGTGGTCGCGCGACCTTCCATACTTCTTCGACCCACTCGATCGCCGGCCGTGGCTCGGAACCCTTCCAGTCGGCCTCAGCCCAGAAGGTGTAGCCGGGCCGGCGCTGGTGGTAGGCGTTGCGATCCTGGGGGAGGCGAGCGATCTCGCCGTGCAAGTGTGCGAACCAACAATCCGCCGCCCGCGGCGGCGGCGTGGCGGCGATGGCTTCGATCAGGCCGTCGCCGATTTCGGTCACGAAACCCGAGCGCTGCATGCTCGAAAGTCCGGTCACCACCGGGAATCCCGCCGCGGCCTGCGCCTCCAAATACGGCTGCCGCCGGACGGATTCTCGAAGCACACGGCCGCACTTCCGCAGGGGCGCCAGATCCGTCTCGGCCCGTTCCGGCTCGCTATGAAACACGTAGATCGTCGCGAGCAGGGTTTTTTCGTCCGGACGCTGGACTGCCAGTTCCGTAAAAAGGGCGTCCGGTAAAGTCCGCGTGAACTCGCGCCAGGCCCGCAGGACCGTGCGCGTCTGCTCGAAGGGGTAGAAATACCAGCCAGCTACCGCTTCACGAAGCGGGTACAGGCGGTAGGTCAGCTCGGTGACCACGCCAAGGTTGCCGCCGCCGCCGCAGACTCCCCAGAGCAAATCCGGGTTCTCCTGTTCATTTGCGCGTAGCACTCGGCCGTCGGCGAGCACGACCGTCGAGCCCACGACGTTGTCGCAGGAAGCTCCGAAGCGGCCCGCCAGCGCACCCTCGCCGCCGCCAAGCGTCAGCCCACCGATGCCCACGTCTTGACACTGCCCCATGCTGGTGACGAGCCCGTGTGCCTGTGTAGCACGCTCGAACTCCAGACGCGTCAGCCCAGGCTGCGCTCGCGCGATGCGTCGCGTTCGATCCACTTGGATCGCCTTCATCCGCGAGAGGTCGATGACCACCCCGTCATCGCAAACCGACAGACCGGCCTGGCTATGTCCGCCCGAGCGCACAGCCACTGGCAGCCCGTGCGTCCGTGCGAAGTCTACCGTCCGCGCAACATCGTCGGTGCTGGCGCACCGAACGATCGCCCCGGGGTGGCGATCGAAGCGCGCGTTCCACACGCGGCGTAGTGCGTCGTAATCCCTATCGCCCGGAGCGACGAGGCGTCCGCGCAGCTTGAACGAGAGTTTACGCAGCGCCTCGGGATCGATTGCCGGTCGCGTCGCGAGCGCCGCCACCCCGAAAAGTCGTGGTTCGGCCAGCGCCAGCAGGGAAACCCCCATTGCTTCCATCAGCCGCCGGCGAGTCGTGACTACTTCGCGGATCATGAAAGCCTCCCGTGCCACAGTTGACCGGCCGCTCACGACCCGAGCGCCCGCCGCAGCCGCGCCGTCATGGCCTCGGGCGGGTGCGGGATGCGCCGGCCGGGCGGCCCCGGCGGCCCCAGCGCCACCCGCACGAGCAGGAACGCCGGGCCCTCGCGGGCGAGGAAGCGCGGCGCCTCGTCCGCCAGCTCCGCGGGCGACTCGACCCGCCCCGCCCAGCGGTAGCCCGCCGCGCGCGCCACCTGCTCGAGCGCAACCCGGTCGGAGATCGTCGGCTGCCCGCCGGTGGACGCGTGCGCCGCGTTGTCGAAGCAGAGGTGGAGCAGGTTGCGCGGCGCCACCGCGGCGATGGTCGCGAGCGTGCCGAGGTTCATGAGCACGTTGCCGTCGCCGTCGAAGACCACCACCCGCCGGGCGGGCTGCGCCATCGCGATGCCGAGCCCGATCGAGGCCGCGAGGCCCATCGACCCGATCATGTAGAAGCACCGATCGTCGTCGCGCAGCGCGAAGGCCGCGCGCGAGAGGTAGCCGTTTGCGTGCACGCAGACCTCGTCGCGGAGGTGGGGCGCGATGAGCCCGAGCGCGTCAGTGAGCAGCATCGAAGAGCCCCGGCCGCACCACCAGCGCCACCGGCCGGCCTCGGCGCCTGAGCTCCCCAGCCGCCCAGGCGACGTCGGCCTCGAGGCTCTCGGCCGTCGGCTCCCGGTGCGGGGTGTCGAAGAGGTCGAGGAGCCGCGGCAGGACGGCCCCCATCACCAGGTGCTCGGGCGCGTCCGCGCCTGCGTAGCCCCGCCACGTGACCAGCAGCAGCACGGGCACGCGGTAGAGGATGTGCAGCGAGCCGAGCGCGTTGAGCGACACCCCGAGCCCCGAGTTCTGCATGACGACCATCGGGAGCCGGCCGCCGAGGTAGGCGCCCGCCGCCACGCCGAGCGCCGCGTCCTCGCGCGTCTCGCCGTGATAGAGCCCGCGGCGCTCGAGCTCGGCGATCACGGGCGCGACCAGCGAGCAGGGAACTCCGGTGAAGAAATCGATCCCCGCAGCGACGAGCCGGTCGACGAAGCGGTCGGCGGGGTAGGGGGTGCTCACAGGCGGATCGAGATCTGCCCGTTCTCGACTCGCACCGGGTAGACCGTGGCGCGCGCCGGGCGGTCGGAGGCACCGGTTTCGAGGTCGAAGCGCCAGCCGTGCATCGGACAACGGATCGCTGGACCGGCCTCGACGTAGCCGCGCACGAGCGGCCCGCCGCGGTGGGGGCAGCGGCCCTGGATGGCGAAGAGGCGGCCGTCGGCGGTCACCAGCGCGACCTCCGTCGCCCCCACCTTGACGACCGCCCGGCCGCGCGCGTCGAGCTCCTCGAGCCGCGCAACCGGGACCCACCCCGCCTCCGCCTCAGGGGACATAGCCCCAGAGGCGCACGACCGCCCGCGGATCGGCGCCGACGAACGCCCGGTACTTGCAGAGCGTGTCGATCCCGTCGCACGTGCGCTCGAGGTTCGTCTCCATCCCCGGAAAGTCGCCCCAGCCGTGCGCGTTCTTGTGGCGGAGAATCCAGGCGAGCCCGCGCTCGATCGCCGCCGTGGTCGCCGGATCGTCGCCGAGGATGCGGCTCACCACCATCGAGGAGCGCACCGAGTCCATCGTGTGGTCGACGTTCTCCTCGTCCCACGAGCCGTCGGCCGCCTGCCAGCTCCGCAGGCAGGCGAGCCCGCGGCGACAGGCGTCGCGAATGCCGGATACGCGCTCGCCGAGGACCAGGTCGGCGACGAGGGCATCCTGGATCAAATGCGCGGTGATCTCGACGCCCGAGGGATGGAAGTCGGCGTCGTGCCAGCCTCCCTCGGCGGTCTGGCGCTCGAGGATGAACGCAAGGCCGCGGCGCCAGGCGCGCTCGACCTCCGCGCGGCGGTGGCCCTCGCCGAGGGCGAGCACGACGTTGAAGAAGCTCACGGGGTGGCTCGTCGTGTCGAGGTCGGCCCACCGCGGGTCGACCCAGCGGCCGTCGTCCTCCTGGGTGGCGAGGAAGTAGTCGATCGCCCGGCGCACGGAGGCGGCGAGCACGGGCTCGGCGAGGATGCGGTTCCCGCGAAGCTGCATGAGCGCGCAGAAGGCCGACACCCACACGGTGCTCGCGGGCTCGTCGGAGCGGGGCGCCCAGCCGCCATCGGCATGCTGGCAGGCCGCGAGCGCCCGGTACTCGTCGCGGAAGTCGCCGAGGGTCCCCGTGTGCAGCAGCACGCGCAGCGCGTGCGCGACCAGCTCGAGATCCTGCGGCCCCGCGGCGAGGCTCCAGCCGGCCCGCTCCTCGACGAGGAAGCGGTACTCCTCGCCGATCGTCGCCTCGATCCGCTCCGTGTCCATCACCGCGCCTCCGCCCAGGCGCGTCGGTAGTCCTCGAAGCTGTCGACCTCCATCCAGCCCTTGTAGATGTCGACGGCCACCACCGGCTGCCCCCGATCCACCAGCGCCTGGAGGAGGTGGGTGAGGCTCGCCCGCTCGAGGCCCTCGGCGCGCGCCGCGACGAGCTCGGCGTGGACGCGCCGCAGCGCCGCCGCGCCGGCGGCCGAGAGCATCATGATGCCGATGAACTCCCCATGGGCCTCCTCGGGGGGCACGTCGGGGCCGATCCGCAGGACGCGGCTGCCGCTCTCCGGGGCGACGAAGCGCCGGCCGCCCGGCGGCGTCTCGGTCACCACCAGGTCGAGGGGCCCGGGCGGCGGTGCGACCCCGGTGCGCAGCGCGTCGTGGAACGCCCGATCGACCACGACGGCGACGTCGGCCGGCGTCGCCAAGAGCTTCTCGAGGATCGCGGTCTCGAAGATGATGTCGCCGTAGAGCACCACCACCGGGCCGTCCAGCTCCTCGGCGGCGAGGAACAGCGAATACGCCTCGCCGGTCTCCGCGTAGCGGTCGTTGTCGACGACGCGCACGCCCGGCAGGCTCACCCGGTCCTTCTTGTAGCCGCGGACCACCACGACGTCCCGGATGCCCTGGCGGCCGAGCGCCTCGACCTGCCGCTCGAGGATCGTCTGGCCGCGCACCTCGAGCATCGTCTTCGGCCGGTCCTCGATGAGCGGCATGAGCTGCGGCTCGAAGCCGGCGGCGAGGATCACGGCCCGCGGGGGGCTCGTCCCGGCGGCGAGAAACCGCCGTTCGGCCGCCTTGAGCTCGGGCACTCCCACGAGGGCGTAGACATCCTCGAGGGGGGCGATCCGGTCCTCGACCGCCGCGGCCCGCCCCTCGCGGCGGAGTCGGGCGAGCACGTCGCGCATGGCGACGATCGCCGCCCGCAGCGCCTGATTCGCGAAGATCGCCATCCGGAAGCCGGCGCGCCCGAGCTCGCCGGGGCCGACGCCGGGGTAGGTGGTCGGCACGGCCACGAGCGGGACGTCGAGGTCCCAGCGGGCGCCGAAGCGGGCGAGCTCGCCGAAGTCCTTGGCCTTGGAGTGCACGAGGATGGCATCCGCGCCCGCCCTGGCATAGGCCCGGGCGCGGGTGAGCGCCTCCTCGAGGCCCAGGCCCGCGATCAGCGCCTCGGTGCGCGCGATCACGGCGAAGTCCCGGCTGCGGCGGGCGGAGGTGGCGGCCTCGATCTTGCGGGCGTGCTCGTCGACGGGGACCAGCTCGCGCCGCACCCCGGAGTAGAAGCTGCACCGCTTCGGGAACTCGTTGTCCTCGATGCAGATGCCGGCTGCGCCTGCCCGCTCGAACTCGCTCGCCGTGCGCATCACGTTGATCGCGTTGCCGTAGCCGTTGTCGCAGTCGGCCACGACGGGGATGCGAACGGCGTCACAGATGCGGCGGACGGCGTCGAGCGTCTCGGTGAGCGTGAGGATGTTGGCGTCCGGGACCGCCTGGACGGCCGATATCCCGAACCCGCTCGCCCAGATGGCATCGAAGCCGGCCTCCTCGGCGAGCTTCGCCGAAAGCGCGTCGTGCGCTCCGGCAGCCAGGCAGACGCCCGGCCGGCGGAGGAGCGGAAGGAGCGCTTCTCCCATGTTCGGTGCTGCGCGGAGCGCGGGTTTTATAGCGGCGGACCCGTGCCCACGCAAGGATTTGTTTTCCTCCGTGACACGCCGTCACGATGGCGTAACGGGCTTGCGCTCGCGGAGGGGCTCGTATAGGAGGGTTGACCGCTCGGTCAATCCGTAACCGATTCCGCGACGGGACGGGGACAGTGCGTCCCGGGGGATGTGTACGCTCGAAGGGAGGGATTCATGCGGACGTTGTTCCTGAACCCGCCGTCGTACGAGGACTTCGACGGCGGCGCGGGCGCCCGCTATCAGGCCAAGCGGGAAGTCTGGTCGTTCTGGTACCCGACCTGGCTCTCCTATCCAGCCGGCATGCTGCCGGGCGCCCGTCTCCTCGACGCTCCGCCGCTCCACCTGAGCGTCGAGGACGTCGTGCGCATCGCGCGCGACTACGATCACGTCGTCCTCCACACGAGCACCCCCTCGTTCCGGGCCGACGTGCGCACGGCCGAGGCGATCAAGCAGGCCAAGCCCGAGACGGTGATCGGCTTCGTCGGCGGCCACGTGACCGCGCGGCCCGAGGAGTCGCTGCGCTCGGCACCGGTGATCGACTACATCGCCCGCAAGGAGTTCGACCTGGCGGTGGTCGCGGTCGCCGAGGGGCGGCGGCTCGAGGACATCCCCGGCGTGAGCTTCCTCCGCGACGGCACGTACGTCCACAACCCGGAGCCCCCGCCGCTCACGACCGAGCAGCTCGATGCGCTGCCCTTCTCGAGCGAGGTCTACGCCCGCGACCTCGACTACCGGAAGTACAACAGCCCCTACTGTCAGTACCCCTACGTCTCGCTCTACACGGGCCGGGGCTGCCCGGCGCGGTGCACGTTCTGCCTCTGGCCGCAGGTCACCACCGGCCACAGCTATCGCACCCGCTCGGTCGGCAACGTCCTCGAGGAGTGCGCGCAGCTCAAGCGCCTCTTCCCGGAGATGAAGGAGCTCTTCTTCGACGACGACACCTTCACCGCCGACCCGGCCCGGGCCGTCGCCATCGCCCGAGGGCTCGGCAAGCTCGGCATCACCTGGTCGACCAACTCGCGCGCGAACGTCGACCGCGAGACGCTCCGCATCCTCAAGGACAACGGGCTGCGCCTCTTCGTGGTGGGCTACGAGTCGGGCAACGAGCAGATCCTCAAGAACATCCGCAAGGGCGTGAGCGCCGAGCGGGCGCGGCGGTTCACGCGCGACTGCCACGACTTGGGCATCCTGATCCACGGCACGTTCATCCTGGGGCTGCCGGGCGAGACGCGGGAGACCATCGAGGAGACGATCCGCTTCGCGCAGGAGATGCAGCCCGAGACGCTCCAGGTCTCGCTCGCCTCCCCGTATCCCGGGACGCGCTTCTACGACTGGGTGCGGGAGCACGGCTACCTCACCGTCGACAGCCTCGTCGACGAGACCGGGTATCAGAAGTGCACGGTGTCCTACCCGGAGATCTCCGCCGAGGAGATCTTCCGCGCGGTCGAGACGTTCTACCGCCGCTACTACTTCAGCCGGCGCTACATCTGGAAGTCGCTCAAGAAGATGGCGCGGGATCGCGGCGAGGCGAAGCGCCTGCTCACCGAGGGCCGGCAGTTCATCGGCTCGATGTGGAAGCGGCGACGGATCGCCCAGCGGCCCCAGGCGGCCGCCGAGGCCTGACGCGTGCCCTGGGCGACGCTCTTCGTCTTCGGCTGCTCGGCAGCGGCGTCGGCCTACCAGATCGCCCAGGGGTTCGCCGCCCGGCGCTTCTTTCGCCGCGCCGCCAAGGCCGCTGCCCGCTGGCGGCGGGACTGGCGGCCGCCGGTGACGATTTTGAAGCCCCTCAAGGGCGAAGGGCTCGACCTCTACGCGAACCTCGCGAGCTTCTGCCGCCAGGACTACCCGACCTACCAGATCGTCTTCGGCGTCTGCCGGGCCGACGATCCGGCGGTCGCCGTCGTCGAGCGGATCCGCCGCGACTTTCCGCACCGCGACGTGACGCTCGCCGTCGGCGATGCCCCCGGGACGAACCGGAAGGTCGCCAACCTGGTCCAGATGATGCGGCACGCGCGCCACGACGTCCTCGTGCTCTCCGACGCCGACATTCGCGTGCGCCCCGACTATCTGCGCACCATGGTGGCGCCGCTCTCCGACCCGCGGGTCGGGCTCACCACGTGCCTCTACCGCGGCCGCGGCTACTTCGGCCTCCCCTCGGTCATGGAGTCGCTCTACCTGAACACGATCTTCGTCCCGATGGTCCTCATGGCGCAGTGGGTGCAGGAGTTCCGCTACGCCTACGGCGCCTCGATCGCGCTGCGGCGCGACGCGCTCGAGGCGAGCGGCGGCTTTGCCCCGCTCGCCGACTACCTCGCGGACGACTATCTCCTCGGCAATCGCGTGCACGCGGCCGGCTTCGAGCTCGTCCTGCTGCCCTACGTGGTCGAGACCGTGCTCGACTCGGTCACCCTGGCCGATCTCTGGCGGCATCTGCTCCGCTGGGCCCGCACGTATCGGGTCTGCCAGCCGGTCAACTGGTTTCTCACGATCATCACCCACACGACGCTCTGGGGCGTTCTCGCCGTCCTCGCCTCCGGCGGCTCGCGGACGGGCCTTGGCCTCCTCGCCGTCGCGCTCGCCTGCCGCCTGGGCTCGCTCCGCGACACGATGCGGCTGCTTCGCGAGCACGAGACGCCGCGTTACCTCTGGCTAGTGCCGCTGAGCGACCTCGGCTACTCGGCGCTCTGGCTCGTCTCCTGGCTCGGCCGCCAGGTCGACTGGAGCGGGCAGCGGCTGCGTGTCGAGCCCGACGGGCGCATGGTGCCCGTGGGCCCGGTCCCCGCGCCCGCGGGGGGCTCAGAGGTCGCGCGTCGAGATCAGCTCGACCTCCGCCGCCCGGAGGACGCTGCGAACGCGGGGGCTTAGCAGCGCCGCCACCTCTCCTTCGTGATCGTAGCCCTTCTGCCAGGCGGCCAGCGCCGGGGGCTGGCGCTCAGCAGGGTGGCAGTAGACCTCGCTCGTCCCGGCGGGCAGCGTCGGGATGAGCGCCAGCAGGTAGGCCTCGTCGACGTGGCCCGACTGATGCAGCCCGTAGATCCGATCGGCGGTGCGGATGCCGGCTGCGGCGAGCCGCGGCGCGGCGAAGGCCGCGAGCGCCCGGAAGACCACCGCCTCCGCCCGCTTGCGCAGCCCGTGGCGCGGATCGTAGCGGAGCGCGGCGCCGAGGTCCTCGCGCGTGAGCCGCATGACGCGGATCCCGTAGCGCGGCGCGAGCGCCACCAGGACGGGCAGCACCATCGGGTGGAGGTGCATATTGAGGTGCCCGTCGACGTGCGCGAGCGGCAGCCCGGTGGCCGCGAACGCCTCGAGCTGCGCCTCGACCTCGCGGGCGATCTGCGCCCGTCCAGCGCGACCGAGCCACGCCCAGGCGTAGCGCAGCCCGCAGAAGACCGGCTGCTCGCCGAACCGCCCGTCGCGCCGGACGAGCCGCGGAATCGCCGGAGGCGGGGCGGCGGGACGCCCCTGCGCGAGCACGAGATGGAGGCCGACGGCGAGCCTCGGGTGTGCGGCGGCCACGGCCACCGCCTCCTCCACGGCCTCGCCGCGCACCATGAGGCTCGTGCTCGTGAGGATGCCGTCGCGGTGCGTGCGCGCCACGGCGGCGTTCACCTCGGGGGCGGCCCCGAAGTCGTCGCCGCTCACGATGAGCCGCCGGGCGCTCACAGGCCGTCGATCGCGGGCAGCGGACCTCGCCGGCGCAGGTCGCCCACGGTGACGACCAGCTCGTCGAGGCGCGCGGCAAGCGCATCGGGGCCGTCGAGCGGGAGGAGCAGCCCCTCTCCTCCGCGGTCGCGCAGCCACGCGGCGAGGATCGTCGCGCCTTCGAGGTCCTCGCGGGCGAGCGGCGTGTCCTGGTAGCGAAGGAAGCGCTCGCGCACGAGCGCGACGGCCGCGAGGAGATCCGCCGCCGCACCGATGCGCGCCTCGACGGCGAGGCGGCCGCCGAGCACCGCGTAGAGCTGCGCCGCCTCGCGGTCGACCGTCGGCAGCAGCACCACGAAGCTCTGGCGCGCGACCACCCAGCCGAGCGTGCGCCGCCGACGCTGGACGTCCTCGAGCACGCGGCGATCGCGCTCTGCGCGCGCGGCGGCCTCGAACCGCTCCGCGGCGGCGAGCGCGTCGCGGCGCGCGGCGAGGTCGGCAAGCGGCGCGTCGTCGCCGTCGAGGAAGGCGAGGAGCGCCTCGACGCCGCGGTGGTAGGCCCCGGGCTCGATGCGCGCCGCGCACGGCGCGGGGCACGTGCCCACCTGCCCCGCGAGGCAGGGCGTGACCGCCGGTGAGGGGGCGAGCCGCCCCGCGCAGGTCCTGAGCCCGAAGACCCGCGCGAGGACCGCCTGCGCGCGCTCGGCGGCGTCGCGGCTCGCAAACGGCCCCAGGTACACGGCCCGGTCGGCGCCCAGGCGCTCGGCCACCCACAGGCGCGGGAAGGCCGCGCGCACGCCGAGCTTCAAGAACGCCACGCGCGGCAGGTGGCGGCGCTGGCGGTTGTAGGGGGGGCGGTGCTCGCGGATGTGCCGCGCCTCGAGGAGCGCCGCCGCGAGCTCGGAGCCGGTTTCGATCACCCGGAAGTCGTGGACGTGGCGGATGAGATCGAGGGTCTTCGGCGAATGCCCGCGCGCGTTCGTGAAGTAGCTCTCGAGGCGCGCGCGCAGCCGCCGGGCCTTGCCGACGTAGAGGAGCCGCCCGTCGGCCCCGAGGAGGTGGTAGACCCCGGGGGTGAGCGGCACCTGCGCGAGCCGGGCACGCGGCACGTGGACGACGAACGGCCGCCCGTCGGCCGCCCGCCGCTCGAGCTCGAGGAGCTGATCGAGCCGCTCGACGCCGTGGGCGCGCGCGCGCTCGAGGAGGACGCAGAGCGCCTCGGCCGCCATGCGCGCATCGGGCAGCGCGCGGTGCCGGCCGCTCGTGTCGAGGCCGAGCGCCGCAGCGACCGCATCGAGCGAGCGGCGGCGCAGCTCGGGCAAGAGCCGGCGCGCCAGGCGCAGCGTGCAGAGGCTCGGGCGGGCGAGCGGCTGGCCGAGGAGCCGCAGATGCGCGGCGGCGAGGTGGCTCACGTCGAAGCGCGCGTTGTGGGCGACCAGCACCGCGTCGCCCGCGAAGGCGAGGAAGCGCGGGAGCACGTCGGCGAGCGGCGGGGCGTCTGCCACCATCGCATCGGTGATGCCAGTGAGCCGGCTCACGAACGGCGGGATCGGCCGGCGTGGGTTCACGAGCGCGGCGAACGTCGCTCCGAGTCGACCGCCCTCGACCACCACCGCCCCGATCTCCGTGATGCCGAGCGCCTCGGCCGCCTCGCCCGTCGTCTCGAGGTCGACCACCACGAAGCGCACTGCGGCGAGCGGCACGGCGAGGCCATCGTGCGCCGCGAGCCGCCAGCGTCCGTCGGCGAAGCGGAAGCGGGGATCGGGGCCGAGCAGCGCGCGCAGGAAGCGCGGCGCGAACTCGGGGTCGCGGCCTCGCGCCGCAAAGACGAGGTCGATCAGCTCTTCGGGAGTCGCGCCCGCGGGATGGTCGCGCAGGTACTCGTGGAGCCGCTCGCGCAAGGCGGCCCTGCGATCAGAAGGCGAACGGGCTGCGCCGGGGCACGGGAGCACCGGGAGCCCGCTCGCGCCCCGCAATGCGCCGCAGCCGCGTCTCGAAGTCCGCGAGCGCGCGCCGCTGGCGGTCCTCGAACTGTTCGAGCTCGCGCTGCCGCCGCGCCCGGAACTCCTCGAACGCGGCCGTCCAGCGCGCGTGGAAGTCCTCGAGGGCCTCGCGCACCGCGCGCACCATGCTGAGCGTCGGCACGAGCGCGTTCTGGCAGTGCGGGCAGCGAAAGACGACGCCTGCGCGGTAGGTGGGAACGGGGACCGCGTACTCGCCGCCGCAGCGGTAGCACGTGATCGGCACCTCCCACTCCTCGGGCGGCGGGATCGCGAGGGTGAGCGGCTCGGCGGCGGCCTCGGGCTGCGCGGCGGGCCTGGGCGGCGGCGCGGGCGCGGGGGCGGGGGCGGGGGCGGGCGGGGGTGGCGGAGATGCCGCAGCGGCCGGAGCGGCCGGCGGCGGCGCCGCCGCCCCCTCCCGCTTGAACCGCGACGGCGCGTCGTCGGGAATCACCTCCCCCGGATGCAGCGCCCGCGCCCGCGCCAGCAGCACCTCGTGCGTCTCCGGCCGCGTCGGATCCGGCACGCAGCAGTCCACCGGACACACCGCCGCACACGCCTCGTGATCGTGAAACCCCACGCACTCCGTGCACTTCTCCGGCACGATGTAGAAGATGTCGTTCGACAGCGGCGGGTGCATCGTCCCGTCGGGCGCCTGCCACTCCACTCCCCCCTGGTAGATGGCCGTGTTCGGACACTCCGGCTCGCAGGCGCCGCAGTTGATGCACTCGCTCGTGATCATCGTCGCCATCGCCCCCGAGCAATAGCCCTCGCCCGGGCCCGGTTCAAATGCACGCAGCCCGATGATAGGGGTGGGCGAACGGGCATGACCGATGGCCAACCAAGCCGAAGGACACCTGCCGGGGGCACAGCCGGCCCGGGGCGAAGGCCCCTTCGTGTTCTACTCGTGGCTCCACGGGCGACCGGTCGTGGACGCGGCGGGGCAGGTCGTCGGGCGCCTCGACGATCTCGCGGTGAACATGGCCGAGACGTTCCCGCCGGTCACCGCGCTCGTCGTGCGTCGCGGCCGACTCGAGCCCTTTCCGCTCACCGCCCGCTGGCGCGACGTCGCGGCCATCGACGGCGTGGTCCGGCTCGGCGTCCCCGTCGGCCGGCTCGTCCCGGGGCGCGCGCTCCAGTCCGAGCACGAGCACTGGGTCCGCTCGACGCTCCTCGACCGCCAGATCGTCGACACCTCGGGCGCCAAGGTCGTGCGCGTGAACGACCTTCACTTCCTCCGCGTCGTGAGCGGCGATCTCCACCTCGTGCACGTCGACGTGGGCTTTCGCGGGCTCATGCGCCGCCTCGGCTGGGACGCGGCCATCGACGCGGCCGTCCGCCGGCTCTCGCCGCGCGCCCGCTACCTCACCAGCGAGCGCCTGATCAGCTGGCGCTACGTCCAGCCGCTCGCGCTTTCGGGCAGCGGCGACGCGCTGCGGCTGAGCCTGCCGCGCGGCGAGCTCGCCGAGCTGCACCCCGCCGAGCTCGCCGACGTGCTGAGCGACCTCGACGGCCGCGAGCGCGAGTCCGTCTTCCGCGCCCTCGCCCCGGAAGCGGCCGCCGAGGCCCTCACCGAGGTCGAGCCCAAGATCCGCGAGCAGCTCATCGCGAGCGTGCCGCCCGAGCGCGCGGCGGACATTCTCGAAGAGATGCCGCCCGACGAGGCAGCGGATCTCCTCGCCGCGCTGCCGGAGCAGGAATCGGAGCTGCTGCTCACCAAGATGGAGCGGGCCGAGGCGCGCGAGGTCGCCGAGCTGCTGCGCTACGAGCCCGACACCGCCGGCGGCATGATGACCACCGAGCTGGTCGCGCTCCCGGCCGACCTCGCGTGCGCCGAGGCGCTCGAGCGGCTGCGCGCGCGCGCGGCCGAGGTGGAATTCATCTACTACCTCTACGTCGTCGACCCGGGCCAGCGGTTGCGCGGCGTGATCACCATCCGCCAGCTCCTCGTGGCCGCGCCGGAGACGCCGCTCGAGGCGATCATGGAGCGCGACATCGTCTCGGTGCGGCCCGACGACACGCGCGAGCGCGTCGCGGAGGTGGTGGAAAAGTACAACCTGCTCGCCGTGCCGGTCCTCGACGAGGAGGAGCGGCTTCTCGGCATCGTCACCGTCGACGACGTGCTCACGCACATGACGGCGCTGGCCTGGAAGTGGAAGCTCGGCCGCAAGCGATAGAAGAGGCCCCCGGCGGCGGGGTGCGCCGCGGCCCGGGCTTCTGGCCGCGGCTCCTGCGCTTCCTCGCGGTGATGGGCCCCGGCGTCATCACGGCCAACGTCGACAACGACGCCGGCGGCATCACGACCTACTCCCTCGCCGGCGCGCGCTACGGCTACGCGCTCGTCTGGACGCTCCTGCCGATCACGGTCGCGCTGGTGGTCGTGCAGGAGATGTGCGCGCGCATGGGCGCAATCACCGGCAAGGGGCTCGCCGACCTCATCCGCGAGCACTTCGGGGTGCGCGTCACGTTCTACGCGATGGTCCTCCTCCTCCTCGCCAACCTCGGCAACACGATGGCGGAGTTCGCGGGGGTCGCGGCGAGCCTCGAGCTCTTCGGCGTGTCGCGCTGGGTGAGCGTGCCGCTGGTGGCGGCCTTCGTGTGGTGGCTCGTGGTCTACGGCAACTACGGCAAGGTCGAGAAGGTGTTCCTCGCGGCCTGCGTCTTCTATCTCGCCTACGTGGGCTCGGGGCTCCTCGCCGTGCGCTCCTGGGCGACGGTGGCCGAGCGCAGCTTCGCCCCGCGCGTGCCGGTCGATGCGGCGTACCTCACGATGCTGGTCGGCCTCGTGGGCACGACGATCGCGCCGTGGATGCAGTTCTACCAGCAGTCGGCGATCGTCGAGAAGGGGGTGCGCGCCGAGGACTACCCCTACTCCCGCCTCGACGTGGTGGGCGGCTGCGTCTTCACCGACGTGGTCGCGTTCTTCATCGTCGTCGCCTGCGCGGCGACTCTGCACGCCCAGGGCATCCCCATCGACACGGCCGCCGATGCCGCGCAGGCGCTGCGCCCGCTCGCGGGGGCGTACTGCGCCGCGCTTTTCGCCTTTGGCCTCTTCAACGCCTCGGTGTTCTCGGCCTCGGTGCTGCCGCTCGCGACGGCGTACTCCGTCTGCGAGGCGTTCGGCTGGGAGACGGGGGTCAACAAGCGGCTCCGCGAGGCGCCGCACTTCTACGGGCTCTACACCGGGCTGATCGTGCTCGGGGCGCTCGTGATCCTGATCCCCGGGATCCCGCTGCTCCCGGTGATGTACCTCTCGCAGGTCGCCAACGGCGTCCTCCTGCCCGTCGTGCTGGTGCTCATGCTGCGTCTGGTGAACCAGCGCGAGCTGATGGGCGACCACGTGAACCCGCCGGCGCTCAACGCCGTCGCGTGGATCACCGTGGTCGTGATGGGCGTGCTCAGCCTCTGGCTCGCCGTCGCCACCCTGGCGGGCGGGGCGTAGCGCCTACGCGGACTCGCCGTCGGGCAGGTAGGCGTGCAGCGCCCCCCGGAGCTGCGCGAACGCCTCGCGGGCGCGCGCGAGCGCGTCGCGGGCGGCGTCGAGCGCGCCCTCGCGCCCGAAGCTCTCGAGCTCCTCGCACACCGCGCCCAGCGCGGCCGCGCCGAGCGTGCGGGAGCTGCCCTTCAGGGAGTGCGACGCGCGCTGGACGTCGGTGGGGTCGCCCGCCGCGATCGACGCGTCGATGCGGGCGAGGAGCTGCGGCGCGAGCGCGAGGAAGTCGCGGAGGACCTCGCGACGGAACTCGGCGTCGCTGCCGCAAAGCTCCTCGAGCCGCCCCGGCTCGAGCACGGTCGCCTGCGGCGGCGCGCTGCGGCCGAAGCGCGCGAGTGCGGCCGCCAGCGCCTCGGGCTTCACGGGCTTGGCGACGTAGCCGTCCATGCCGGCGGCGAGGCAGCGTTCCTCGTCGCCCGCCATCGCGTGCGCCGTCATCGCGACGATGGGCGTGTGCCGCCCGGTGCTGGCCTCCCGGCGCCGGATCTCGGCGGTGGCCTCGTAGCCGTCCAGCACCGGCATCTGCACGTCCATGAGCACGACGTCGTAGGTGCCGGTTTCCCAGGCCGCGACCGCCGCGCGGCCGTCTTCCACGGCATCGACCTGGCAGCCCCACTTCTCGAGCATCCGCCGCGCGACCTTCTGGTTGACGACGTTGTCTTCGGCGAGGAGCACCCGAAGCCCCTCCGGTGGCTGGTTCGGCATGCGCTTCTCCTTCGGCCCGGGCGCGCGGCGCGGATAGCGGCAGGCGGGGGTGAGCGTGCCCAGCACCTCGGCGAGCGTGTCGAAGAGCCGCGAGGCGCGCACGGGCTTCGTCAGCGCCGCCGCGAAGCCCTTGGCGCGCATCTCCGCATCGCTCGAAAAGCGCACGCCGGCCGAGGACAGCAGCACGAGCGGGATGGCGGCGAGGCGCGGGTCGGCCTTGATGGCCGCCGCGGTCTGCTCGCCGTCCATCCCCGGCATCTGCATGTCGATGAGCACGAGCGCGAAGCCGTCGTCGTCGCCCTGCGTGCGCAGCACGGCGAGCGCCTCCGGCCCGCTGCCGACCTCGAGCGGCCGCATCCCCCAGGCGCGAAGCTGCCCGTGGAAGGCGCGGCGGTTGGTAGCGTTGTCGTCGACGACCAGCACGCGCCGCCCGACGAGCGTGCCCGGCAGCATGTCGGCGGCCGTCGGGCCGGTCACCTTCGCGAACGGCACGTCGATCCAGAAGGTGCTGCCGCGCCCGGGGGCACTCTCGAGCCCGATGCGGCCGCCCATCAGCTCGGCGAGCTGGCGGCTGATCGTGAGGCCGAGCCCCGTCCCGCCGTAGCGCCGCGTGGTGCTGCCGTCGGCCTGGGTGAAGCTCTCGAAGATCGCCGCGTGGCGGTCGGGCGGGATGCCGATCCCCGTGTCGCGCACCGCGATGCGGATCGTGGCGCGATCGCCGGTCTCCTCGAGGCACTGCACCTCGATCGCCACCTCGCCCTGCTCGGTGAACTTGATCGCGTTGCCGACGAGGTTGAGCACCATCTGCCGCAGCCGCGCGGGATCGCCGCGGAGCGCGCTCGGGACTTCCGGCGGCAGCACGCAGGCGAAGTCGATGCCCTTCTCGTAGGCGCGCGGGGCGAGGAGATCGCTCACCTCCTCGAGCACGGTGCGGAGATCGAAGTCGACGGTCTCGAGCGTGAGCTTGCCCGCCTCGATCTTCGAGAAGTCGAGCACGTCGTTGATCACCGTGAGCAGCGCATCGGCGCTGTGCCGCACGGTGAGCGCGTAGTCGCGCTGCTCGTCGGTGAGCGGCGTTTCGAGCAGGAGCCCGATCATCCCGATCACGCCGTTCATGGGCGTGCGGATCTCGTGACTCATGTTCGCGAGGAACTCGGACTTCGCCCGCGCGGAGGCGAGCGCCTGGTCGCGCGCGAGCGCCAGCTCGCGCGTCAGCTGCTCGAGCGCGCGCGCCTGGTCGCGCAGCCGATCGCGCGACGCCTCGACCTCGGCCGTGTAGCGGCGGATCTGCTCCTCCGCCCGCTTGCGCTCGGTGACGTCCCGCTCGATCGCGATGAACCGCTCGACGCGTCCCTGCCCATCGGTGATCGGCACCGCTTCGAGGTCGCCCCAGTAGCGCGAGCCGTCCTTGCGGCGGTGCGCCAGCTCCACGCGGATCGTCTGGCCGGCGGCGAGCCGCCGCCCGAGGTCGGCGCGCGTCTCCGGGTCGAGGTCCGCGTCCTCGAGGAGAAAGCTCGGGACCGTCCCGCGCAGGTCGGCGAGCGTGTAGCCGGTCATCCGCGTGAAGGCGTCGTTCACCCATTCGGTGCGCCCGGCGCCGTCGGTGATGATGACGCCGTTGTCGGTGCGGCTGGCGACGAGGGCGAGCTTGCGCGCCTCCTGGGCCAGCTCGTGCTGCTCGTGGAACTGCCGGCGGATCAGGCGGGCCGCGGGGCGGAAGACGAGGAGCCCCTCGAGGAGGAGCACGAGAAGCGTGAGCCCGGTGAGGGCGAGCACGGTCTCCTTCATGCGCCTCACGCGGCCCTGCGCCTCGGCGAGGAACAGCGCCGCGATGCGGTCCATGCCGTCGGCGTACGGGTCGGTGTGGTCGAGGACCTGGAGGACCTCCTTCGAGATCTCGGCGTAGGCCTCCTCGGGCGAGGTGGCGCGCGTCGAATCGAGGAGGTGCTCGACCGCTTCCCGGATCGCATCGTAGTCGGGCTGGATGCGGGCGAACTCGGCGGCCACCTCGGGGCTGCGGTTGGGCGGCAGCCCCTGGTCGGGGTCGCCCGCCTGGAGCCCGCGATGCGCAAAGGCCCAGGCCTCGTACGCCGAGCGGAGATCGCCGGTGAGGAACGCGAACTGCCGCCGCTCCGCCGCGACCTGGATCTCGAGCACGAGGTCGGTGAGCTTCTGGGTGAGCATGCGCTGGCGGCCCGCCACGGTGATGACCGGCGCGTCGGTGGCCGTCTGGCGCAGCGCCCGCGCGAACAGCAGATAGCTGCCCACGGAGAGGACGCCGACCAGCGCGAGCGCCAGCGTCGCCAGCCGCTCGAGCCGCCGTGCGGGATCGCCGGCCGGATTGGGGCCGCGCGACGCCGGCTCGGCGAGCCCCGACGCCTCCTGCACGGGCAGGACCATGCCGGAGATCTCGGGCGCTCGGGGCGGGAACTTGAGCGCTCAGGCGGCGAGAAACCCTGCGACGGCCGCCGCGAAGGCCTCGGGGCGCTCGACCGGGGGGAGATGGCCGCAGGCCGCGATCACCTCGAGGCGCGCGCCGGGAATGCGATCGCGCCAGCGCTCGCCGTAGACGAGCGGCGCGAAGGCGTCCTCGCGGCCCCACAGCACCAGCGTCGGCGCGGTCACGCGGCGGAGCCGCCGCTCGAGCTTGGGATCGTGGAGGTAGGGATTCCAGCCAATCTTCGCAGCCGCCTCCATGGCCTTCATCTGTGCGAGCGCGAGCTCCTCCGGAACCTCGGCAAAGGAGGTGATCGCCCGCAGCATCTGCGCGATCGGGTGCTGCTGGTCGTGAAAGAGAAGCTGCGCCAGCTCGGGCGGCGTCGAGCCGAAGAGCTCGCCGAGGGGCGCGGCGTCGATCCAGAGCCCCACGGCGTCGACGAGCACGAGCTTCGCCACCCGCTCGGGATAGAGCGCCGCCAGCTCCGCTGCGATCCAGCCCCCGAGCGACGTGCCTACGACCGGCGCGGCCGCGAGCCCGAGCACATCCAGCAGGTCGACGTAGTGCAGCACGTAGTCGAGGACGCCGTCGATCTCCTCGACGCCCGTCGAGTCGTCGAAGCCGGGATGCGCCGGAAGATGGACGGTGAAGCGGGCGGCGAGGCGCTCGTGCGCCTCGAGCCAGTCGACGTCCGCGCCGACGCCGTGGAGGTAGAGGAGCGTCGGCCCCTGGCCGCCGACGAGCATGCGGATGCGCTTGCCGCCGACCTCGATCGTGCGCCGCTCAGGCATGGGCCGCCGCCCCCTCCGCGGGTGCCCCGAGCCGCTGGAGCGCGGGCAGCACCTCGTGCGCGAACAGCTCCATGTTGCGCCGGGTGAGATCGGCGGGCAGGGTGGCGAGCTGAAGGAGCACGAGCACGTTGCCGACCCCGAGCCACTGCGCGAGCTCGACCATCCGCTCGCGCACGGTCCGCGGGCTCCCGACGATCGCGTAGGCGCCCTCGACGATCTCCTCCCAGCGCGTCACGTTGAGCATGAAGTCGCCGAACGCCGAGAGGACCTTGAGCGCCGAGCGCGCCGAGGTGTAGCCGGGCGGGCTGATGGTGATGCCGGGGAGCAGGCGGTGCGCGAAGTGCCAGAGGTGCGGCTCGAACTCGGCGCGCGCGCGGGCATCGCTCTCGGCGACGTAGACCGGCACGAGCCATCCCATCTGCTCGGGCGCGGCCGTGTAGCCCTCGCGCGCGCACGCCTCGCGGAAGTAGTCGAAGTTCTTCTTGAACACCCGCTTGTGGAAGTACGGGATGCCCATGTAGGCCCAGCGGCGCCGGGCGACGTAGTCCATGGTCTCGTAGCTCCCGGCGCCCGGGATCCAGATTGGCGGGTGCGGTTTCTGCAGCGGCGTCGGCCACGGGTTCGCGTAGCGGAGCTGGTAGTGCCGCCCCGTGTGCACGAACGGGCCCGGCTCCGTCCAGCAGCGCAGGATGAGATCGACCGCCTCGTAGAAGCGGCTGCGCGCCTCGGCCGGGTTGATGCCGTTCGAGTAGTACTCGGGGCCGCCGCCCACCACCATCCCCGCGATCAGCCGCCCGCCCGAGATCACGTCGATCATCGCGAACTCCTCGGCGACGCGGGTGGGCGGGTTGTAGAGCGGCAGCGCATTGCCCACCACCGCGATGCGCACCCGCCGGGTCTGGCGGGCGAGGATCGCCGCGATCAGGTTCGGGGAGGGCATGTTGCCGTAGGCGTTCGCGTGGTGCTCGTTGACGCACACGCCGTCGAAGCCGAGGGTGTCGGCGAGCACCAGCTCGTCGAGGTAGCGGTTGTAGAGCGCGTGGCCGCGCTGCGCGTCGTAGAAGCTGTTCGGGCACTTCACCCACGCCGGCCCCTCGTAGGTGGGCGGCAGGTGTGCCCAGGGCATCAGGTGGAACATGAAGACGCGCATGCGGCCGACCCTACGGAGCGCGGCTCGGCCCTGTCAAGGCGGGCCGTTCAGCGCACCGGGAAGAGCTTCCCGAAGCGCATCATGAACGCCAGGTCGCCGCTCACTTGGTACTCGCCGTTCATGAACGCCTCGCGCCCGCTCTTCTCCCCGCGGGCGATCGCGAGCCAGAGGTCGGAGTCCATCGTGAGCGTGACCGTGGGCTCCATGGTGCGCCCGCGCATCACGCGGCAGGTGCCGTCGCGGATCACCACCGTCCACTGCCCGGGCTCGCGCCCGGAGAGATCGAAGAGCACCACGGCCTCGACGCCCACCGCCGCCGCCGCGTCGAACACCTGCGGCAGCCCCTCGACCGCCGCGGACGCCGTCGTCGGCTGAAAGGTGCTCGGCATCGCCCTGCGCGCGCGCAGCGTAGCGCCTCGCTGCGATGCCCGCAAGCGCGGCGCGCCTTGCGCGTCGCGCGCAGCGTGCTCTAATGTCGACCTCGACGCATGCGTGGCGATCGCAACGCGACCGAACGGCTCTTGGGCGTGCTCCGTCCCTACGCGTCCAACTGGACGGGCACCCTCGGCCGCGGCGATCTCGTCATCCCCCAGCGCGAGATCCCGCGCCTGATCCACGAGATCCTCGACGCCGTGCAGGACGAGGTGACGGCAAAGGAAGCCGGCGACCAGGAGCTCGTCGGCGTGCTCATGGCGGCCCGCCGCAGCGCCTCGGTGCAGGACCAGGCGGAGATCCTCCGCCGCCACTTCCGCATCCTGTTGCGCTAGCTCCCGCGGTACCGTAGACCGCGGCCCATGCCACGCCACCCGCTGCGCGGGGCGGCTGCGCTGGTCGGGCTCGGGATCACGCCGCAGGGGCGGGTCTTCGACCGCAGCGCGCTCGGCTTCGCGGTCGACGCCGTCCGCCTCGCGCTCGACGACGCGGGGCTTCGGCGCACCGACTTGGACGGGCTCCTCGTGAACCCGGGCATCGCCTGGGGCGGCGACACGACCATGGCGTCGTTCGCCCTCCAGCAGGCGATGGGGCTCCGCGACCTCAGGCTCTCCGCCACCATGAACCTCGGCGGGGCCACCGCCTGCGCGATGATCCAGCACGCCGCGCAGGCGATCGCGGCCGGGCTCGCCACCACCGTGGCCTGCGTCTTCGCCGACACGCCCCTCAAGCCACCCGCCGCCCCGGGCGAGCGCACCTCGAGCGGGCAGGCGTTCGCGTTCACGCGCGGCTTCGAAGCCGCCTACGGCTTCTTCGGCGTCAACGCCATGTACGCGCTCGTCGCCCGCCGCCACATGCATCGCTACGGCACGACGCCCGATCAGCTCGGTGCGGTCGCCGTGGCGCAGCGCCGCTGGGCGAACCTCAACCCGCTCGCGCAGATGCGCGAGCAGCCGCTCACGCTCGACGACTACCGGCGCGGGCGCTGGATCGTCGAGCCGTTCCGGCTCTACGACTGCTGCCTCGTTTCCAACGGCGGGCTCGCGGTGATCGTCACCGGCGCCGAGCGCGCGCGCGACCTTCGCAAGCCGCCGGTCTACATCCGGGGCATGGGGCAGGGGCATCCCGGCGGCGATCCGGCCGAGACGCTTGCCTCCGGCGCGCCGCTCGCCAAGGAGACGGCCTTTCGCATGGCCGGGATCTCCCTCGCCGACGTCGACGTCGTCGAGCTGTACGACTGCTACACGTTCACGGTCATCGTCACGCTCGAGGACTACGGCTTCTGCGCCAAGGGCGAGGGCGGGCCGTTCGCGGCCGCGCGGCACACGGGACCCGGGGGGCTTGCGCTCAACACCGGCGGCGGCCAGCTCTCGAGCTACTACATGTGGGGCATGACGCCCGTCTCCGAGGCCGTGATCCAGCTTCGCGGCGAAGGCGGGGCCCGGCAGGTGCCGCGGCACGAGGTCGCGCTCGTCTCCGGCAACGGCGGCCTCCTCTCGACGCACTCGACGCTCGTCCTCGCCCGGGAGCCGGCGTGAGCGCCCCGGCCAAGCCGCTTCCGCAGGTGACGCCCGCGATGGCGCCCTTCTGGGAGGCCGCGCGCCGCCACGAGCTCGTGGTGCAGCGCTGCCGTGCCTGCGGGGCGCGCCGCTTTCCCGCGCGCGAGCTTTGCAGCCACTGCCTCTCGCGGGAGGCCGAGTGGGAGCGCGTGTCGGGACGCGGGACGGTCTTCAGCGTGGCGATCGTGCACCAGGCCCTGCACCCCGGCTTCGCCGCCGAGGTGCCTTACGCCGTCGTGGTGGTGGAGCTCGAGGAGGGACCGCGCATGATCTCGAACCTGCTCGGCGTGGCTCCACACGAGATCCGCATCGGCCTGCCGGTCGAGGTCGTCTTCGAGGACGTGACGCCCGAGATCACGCTGCCGAAGTTCCGCCCACGCGCCCCGGGGCGCTATTGACACCGTTTCGGCCGCGTTACAGCGTGACGGCTGGCCCCCGTGTCCGATGACTCCCCGCCACTCGTTCGACGCCACGACCCGGCTGCGCCCGGGTCGGCTCGCGGCCGCGCTCGGCGCCTCGGCCGCTCTCCATGCCTTCGTTGCCTTGCTGCTCGTCTTCGACGTGGCGGGCATCGGCGGCGGCCTCGGCCTCGGCGTGGGGCCGGGGCTCGGGATCGGAGCGGGCGGCGGGGTGGGGCTCGGGGCCGTCCGGCGGCGGCAGATCTACTCCCTTGAGGACATCCCGCAGCCCGAGCCGCCGCGCGACCCGACGGCCGACGCGACGCTGCACGCGCTGCTCGCCCCGACGGCGGCCGAGGGCGTCACGGTGCCGCCGCCGGCGCGCCCGGCCGCGGTGACGCCCGTCGTGCGCTTCGCGCCCCCCGCCCGCCCGCTTGGCGCCGGCGTCGACCTGGGGGCGCGCTTTGCGGCGGCGGGCGCGGGGGCGGGCGGCCTCGGGCTCGGCGGCGGCGGAGGCGGGATCGGCTGGTCGCTCGGCGCGGGCTTCGGCCGCTACGTGGGCGGGCTCCGCAAGGTCGGCCTCGACGTGGCCCTCGTCGTCGACGCCACCGGCAGCATGCAGAACGTCATCGACGACCTGAAGCACCACCTCGACGATCTCGCCGATACGCTCCAGCGCCTCGTGCCGACCGCGCGCATCGGCGTCGTCGCCTACCGCGACCGCGATCAGGACCAGGTCGCCACGGCGCCGCGCCGCAGCGAGGACTTCCTGGTCAAGTGGACGGACCTCACCTTCAGCGCGAAGAAGGTGCGCACGTTCCTCGACGGCCTCGTGGCCGAGGGCGGGGGCGACTGGCCCGAGGCGGTGAAGGACGGCCTCGACTGCGCGATGCACAAGCTCAAGTGGCGGCGGGACGCCAAGAAGGTGATCGTGCTCGTCGGCGGCTCGCCGCCGCATGCCCAAGACGTCCCCGCCATCCGCAAGCTCATCGCCGACTGGCGCGCCGCGGGCGGCGAGGTGAGCGCGATCGACGTGAGCCTCCGCCTCCACGAGGAGCACGAGCGCAAGCTCTACAAGTGGCTCTACGGGGAGGAGCCGAAGCAGATCTCCCCACTGCCGGCGTTCTACCAGGAGCTGCGCGACAGCTTCGGCGAGATCGCCAAGGAGGGGGGAGGCGAGTTCGTCGCGATCGGCGAGGACGCGGCGCTCGTCAAGCACGTGCTCGTCCTCACCTTCGGGCCCCAGTGGCAGAAGGACGTGGGGCGCATCGCCCGCGGCCTGTCGTAATTCGTTCGAAGAGGATCGACCATGGAGAACACGAACCTCGACCTGATCGCCCTCGTCCGTCAGGGGGCGATCTCCACCTACCCCCTGCTCGCCTGCTCGGTGATCGTCGTAGCGGTGGCGCTCGAGCGCGCGTGGGCGCTGCGGGGCGCGCTCCGCTCGACCGCGCGGCTTACCGCCGCCGTGGTGCCGCTGCTCGCGCGCGGCGACCTCCGCGCGGCCCGCGAGCTGGTCGAGCGACACCGCGCCTGTCCCGCCCGCCGCGTCTACGCCGGCATGCTCGCCCGCGACGGCACGCCCGACGTAACGGAGCTCGAGCGCATCGCCGAGCAGCGGCAGTTCGAGGAGGCGCAGGGCGCCGCCGCCTCCCTCTGGGTGCTGGCGACGATCGGCTCGGCGGCGCCGTTCATCGGGCTGTTCGGCACGGTGCTCGGCATCATGCGCGCCTTCCACAGCATGGCGATCACCGGCACGGGCGGCTTCGGCGTGGTCGCCGGCGGCATCTCCGAGGCGCTGATCGCCACCGCCCTCGGCCTCGCGGTCGGCATCGTGTCGGTCGCGCTCTACAACTACTTCCAGGCGCGCGTCGAGCGCATCGACGCGGGCCTCCGCATCGGCAGCGGACGCGTCATCGAGGCGCTCGTCGCCGCCCGGGGAAGCCATGGCACTTAAGACGCATCACCGCGGGCGCCTCGTCGCCGAGATCAACGTCACCCCGCTCACCGACGTCTTCCTCGTGCTGCTCATCATCTTCATGATCACCGCCTCGGCGCTGGTGAAGCCGGCCGCCGACGTGAACCTTCCCAAGGCCGAGTCGCACGAGGAGGAGACCCGCGGCGTCATGGTCACGATGACGCCCTCGCACGAGATCTACGTGAACCAGCGCCCCGTGGGCGGCGACGACGCGGCCGTCGCGAGCGCTCTCAAGGACGCCATCGACCACAGCGCCGACAAGACCGTCATCCTCGCCGGCGACCGCCAGGTCGTGCTCGGCGAGGTCGTGCGCGTGCTCGGCCTCGCCAAGGAGGCCGGCGCGACGGGATTCGCGCTCGCCTCGGAGTGAGCGTGCGCACGCGCGGCCTCGCCACGGGCCTGCTGCTCCTCGTCACCCTGGCCGGCGCCGCGCGGGCCGAGAGCCTCGCGCAGCTCGAGCAGCGCAGCAAGGCCTTCTACGCGCTCCTCGAGCGGGGCGACCGGGCACGCGCAGCCGCCGAGTTTCCGGACCTCGAGCGCGCGCTCGCCGGCACGCTCGCCGACCTCAAGGACCAGCTCGACCGCATGCGCGAGGAGGTGACCGACCGCGACGGGGATCTCGAGGCCCTCTACCGAAGCCCGCGCTGGCGGGAGCCGGAGATCGCCTCGCTGGTCGTGACCTACCACCTCGCGTGGGTCCGCTACCAGGGGGCGCAGCTCGTCGCCGACAAGGCGCGCCGCCAGCAGCTCCTGCACGAGGCGGCCCAGGGGTTCACGCAGTTCCTGCTCGTCAACGCCGTGCCGGAGATCTACGCCGAGAGCCTCTACGGCCGCGGGCTCGCCTTCCTCGACCTGGGCGAGACCAAGAACGCGATCGAGGACCTCGAGGCCGCGGCTGCCGATCCGCGCACGGCCGCCAAGGCGCGCGCGGCGCTCGCCGAAGCCCGGCGGCGCGCGAGCGGACAGAAGGAGCCGGCGGCCGAGGACCCCGAGGCGCTGCTCGCGCGGCTCGGCGACCTCGTGTCCGCGGCGGCGGCGGGCGACCTCGCCGCCGAGAAGGACGCGACCGCCCTCGCCCGCGGGCTCGCCGCCCGCGGCGGCCCCTGGCCCGGGCGCGTCGCGCAGCGCATCGCGTCCAGCCTGGGCGACGGGAACCCCGCCGGCGTACGCTCGAGCTACGGGCTCTGGCTCCTCGCCCAGCTCGCCGTCGACCGCGGGCGCTGTGCCGACGTCGCCCCGCTCGCCGAGGCGAGCGCCGGGGTCCACGATGCCGGCCGGGCACGCCACCGCCCGGAGCTGCTCTTCCTCGACGCGGGCTGCCGCCTGAACGCGGGCCGGGCACGCGAGGCGGCGGAGGAATTCGCCACGCTGCTGCGCGAGTTCCCCGACGCACCGCGCGCGCGCGAGGCAGCCTACTACCGCTTCCGCGCTCTCGACGTTGCGCGGGCCGCCGATCCGGGGCTCGACTCCAGCTACGAGGACGCGCTCACCACCTACCTCGCGCGCTGGCCCCGGGCCGACGGCAGCGCCGAGGCGCGCTTCCTGCTCGCCGAGCTCGAGCGCGCGCGCGGCGACTGCCCCCGCGCCGAGCGCGACTACGCGCAGGTCGGCGCCGGCGCGTTCGCGACGCGGGCGCGCCTCGGCGTCCTCGAGTGCCGCGTGGCCCGCCTCGACACTGCCCCGGCCGCCGAGCGGACGGAGGTGCTCGCGGCGCTCCGCGCCTTCATCCAGGACACGCCCGCCCGCGGCCCCGACGCCGCCGCGGCGGCCCGCGCCACGCTGCTCGCCGCGCTCGTCGCGGCCAAGGCCAAGCCGCCCGACTACGCGACCGCGATGGCCCTGCTCGACGGCTTCGAGACCCGCTTCCCCGACGCCCGCGCCTTGGCACCGAGCGCCCTCGAGCTGCGACTGCGCGCGCGCATCGCCGCGGGCGACCTCGCCGCCGCGGCGCCCGACCTCGACGCCTACCTCGCCGCCGCCGACGGCGGCGAGACCACGCGCCGCACGCTCGCGCTGCTCGGCCGCGACCTCGCCGGCCGCGCCGAGGCCGGCGGCGAGATGGGCGCGCTCGCAAACGCGATGGCGCGGAAGGTCTACGCGCGCCTCGTGCACGACCGCGGTGAAATCGCCGACCGGCTCACGCTCGCGGATCTCACGCTGCGCGCCGGCGATGCCCCGGGCGCCCGGCGCCTCTACGAGGGCGTGCTCGCCGACGCGCCGGGGTCGATCGAGGCGCTGCGCGGGGCGGCGCGGGCCGCCGACGCCGCGGGCGATCACGAGGCCGCGCTCGCCTACTGGCGGCGGGTGGTCGACGCGAGCGCGACCGGGGGAACGTCGTGGTACGAGGCGCGGCTCGCGCAGGCGACGCTGCTCGCCGCCGACGGCCGCCGCGCGCAGGCGTGCGAGCTGATCCGGGGCTCGCGCGGGCGGGCGACGAGCGCCGGGGCGGACGTGCTCGAGGCGCGACTCCACGCGATGGAGCCGGAGGTGTGCCGGTAGCGGGGACTCACTCGACCGGCGTGACGAAGCCCTCGGTCTCGCCGGTCTCGACGTCGGTGAGCGCGAGCCGCGCCTCGCGATACGTGCCGGGCGGGAAGACGAGGAAGCCGCTCACGGTCGTGTGCGGCGCCACGCGCTGCTTGCGGAGCAGCGCGGCGCGCACCCGATCGCCCGCGGGGCCCGCGGCGATCGCCGCCTCGAGCGCCGCCCCCGCGAGCGGCGCCGCCGAGGTCCCGTCGGCGGCGACCACGTCCACGTCGGCGGGGTCGACGGTCACGGCACGGTCCGTCTCGTTGCGGACGACGATGCGCATCGCCACCGCGTCGCCCTGGGTCGGCACCCCGCCCAAGTCGAGGCGGGCCTCGAAGCGCTCGAGCGCATGCACCTGGACCTCGAGCCCGCTGGCGGCCCGCGGCGCCGAGACGTCGGGGAGCGCGAGCAGGTTCGTGAAGCTGTAGTCGAAGCCGCGGCTGAAGGCGAAGTCCGAGAACGGCGTATCCTCGATCGGCTGCAGCTCCGCGCCGGCGCCCGAGCACGCGATCCGCACCGCGCCCCGCCGCAGCGTCCCCTCGGGCGTCTCCTTCTCCCCCCGGATCACTCCCGGCCGCTCGCCCTCGGGCGGGACCAGCTCGGTCACGCGGTAGCCGAGCTCGCGCATCGCGCGGTAGGCAACGCGCGTGGCACGGTCGCAGTCGAGGCCCGGACGGACCACCGCGTAGCGCTGCGCCGCGACGCAGCCGGCGACGACGAGGGCCAGCACCACACCCCAGCGCATGGGCGCCTTCTGCTACACTCTCCGGGTGACCGTCTACACGGTCGGCCACTCGACGCGCTCGCTCGACGACTTCCTCGCGCTGCTCGCCGCCCACGGCGTCGCGGGCATCGCCGACGTCCGCTCCTATCCCGCCTCCCGCCGCCACCCGCACTTCGCCCGCGCCGCGCTCGCCGAGGCGCTCGCCGCCGCAAGCCTGCGCTACGACTGGCTGCCCGAGCTGGGCGGCCGGCGCCGGGCTCGACCCGACTCGCCGCACACGGCGTGGCGGGCGGCGGGCTTCCGCGCCTACGCCGACCACATGGACACCCCCGAGTTCCACGCCGGTCTCGCGCGGCTCCTCGCGCTCGCCGCCGAGCGGCCGACGGCCGTGCTCTGCGCCGAGGCCGTGCCGTGGCGGTGCCACCGCCAGCTCATCGCCGACGCGCTCGTCGTCCGTGGCGTCGCGGTGATCCACCTGCTCGCGCCCGACGCCGTCCGCCACCACACGCTCTCCCCGCTCGCCCGCGTCGCGGGCGGCCGGCTCGTCTACGACGCGGGCGAGCTTCCCCTCGTCGCTTCCCGCGCCCGCCGCCTTCGGCCATAATCGCCGGGCTCGATGACCCCGCGCGTGCACGTCGTGAGCCACGGGCCCCACTGTCTCGACGGGGTCGCCGCGGCGGTGGCTGTGGCGCGCTACTACGAGGGCGAGGCCGAGGTCGTCCCCCACTTCGCGAGCAACAGCGAGGTCGACGCGGTGCTGCGCGGCCTCGTGCGCGATCCGTCGCGCCCGGAAGAGCTGTGGATCACCGACATCTCGTGGAAAGAGCCCGACACCGACGCGCATCTCGCCCGGCTCGCCGCGGACGGCATGCGCATTCACTGGGTGGACCACCACCGGACCGCCCTCGAGCGCTTCCGCACGGGCGAGGTGCGGGTACCCTTCGCCGAGCGGGTGCTCAGCGAGGAGTATGCGGCCTCGCGGCTCGTCTACGAGCACCTCGCCCGCAAGCTCGCTGCCGAGGGGCGCACCGCACCGCGGTTTGCGGCCTTCGCCCCCGTGGTGGCGATGGCCGACGACAACGACCGCTGGCTCCACCGCGTGCCCGGCTCGCGCGAGCTCGCGTGGGTGGTCCGGGCGCTCGGGCCGGACGCCTACCCCGACCTGCTCGCGATCGACGAGCGCGTCACCTACACGCCGCGGATGGAAGCGGCCCGCGCGCGGGTCGGGGCCGAGATCGCCCGCAGCCTCGCGGTGGCGCGCGCAAGCCGCGTCGAGCGGCGCGTGGGCGGCCTCACGCTCGTCAGCGCTGTCTGCGACGGCCACCCGAGCGAGGTCGCCGATGCCTGGGGGCGGGAGACCCCGGGGGCCGTGTTCGCCCTCTACGACGCGAAGAGCCTCACCGTGAGTCTCCGCCGTTCGCCCGACGCGACGGTCGACCTCTCCCGCCTCGCGAGCGCCCTCGGCGGCGGCGGCCACCCGGCGGCCGCAGGCTGCGAGCTGCCCGAGCTGCGGCGAGCGCTCGCCCAGCTCCTGGCGGACGCGGTGGCAGCGAAGCTGGCATGAAGCCCGTCCTCACGCACATCGCGCTCGGCGTGCGCGACCTCGCGCGCACGATCGACTTCTACCGCCGCCACGCGCAGCTTCACGTCGTCCACGACCGCACGGACCCCGGCGGGACGCGGGTCGTCTGGCTCAGCGAGCGGCCCGACCACCCGACGTTCGTGCTGGTGTGCTTCGAGGTGGCGGGCCCCCGACCGCCTGCGCCCTCCACCCTCCAGCACCTGGGCTTTGCGCTCGCGTCGCGCGCCGAGGTCGACGCCGTCGCGGCCGCTGCACGCCGCGAAGGCGTGCTCGCGCTCGAGCCGACCGATGGCGGCCCCGTGGTGGGCTACTTCTGCCTGGTGCGCGATCCCGACGGCAACGCCGTCGAGTTCTCCCACGGTCAGCCGATCGATCCGATGCGACTTGCCGGGGGAACGGTGCTGCGGCAGGGACCCGGGACCCAGCAGTAATGCATCCCCGCGACCCGACCTCTGCGCCAAGCGCCCCCACCTCGATCGCTTCCACCGAGCCCCCGGGCCCCTGCCGCAGCACCCTCGCCTCGCTTCGCCGTGCACACCTGGGGACAACGCCCCGCGCGGATCGCCTCCTCTTCGTTCCGACATCGCCGACTCGCCCTCGCCGCCACGCGGGTACACGCGGACCACGGGAGCGGTCGCGGACACTCGTGGTGGCTGGAGGGCTTCGCCGGACGACGCGATCGGTTTCGACAGCGGCGCCCTTCTACAAAAGGTCGCCGGCGCTGTCAAGCAGAAAAGATAGCGCACGTCGTTTTTTTGGAGGGCAGCGCGGGCGCGGCTTGTAAAGCCGCGAGGCCGGTGCCAGAAGTCGAGAGGGGACGCATGGTTCCGAGAGGAGACGGCGGGCGATGACGCGGCGGATGCGGGTCGGGGTGCTCTTCGGGGGACGATCGGGCGAGCACGAGGTGTCGCTGCGCTCGGCCTGGCAGGTGATCCGCGCGCTCGACCCCGCACGCTACGAGGTCGTGCCGGTCGCGATCGGCAAGGACGGCCGCTGGCGCACCGGCATCGACACCCTCCGCCTCCTCGAAGAGGCGCAGCAGGCGCTGCGGCCCATGCCCGATCACGGCGTCGAGATGACCGTCCCCTCGGAGCCGACGCGGCACGCGCTCGTGCCGCTCGGCGGCGGGGCCGCCGTGCCGCTCGACGTGGTTTTCCCGGTGCTGCACGGCACCTGCGGCGAGGACGGGACCGTGCAGGGGTTGCTCGAGCTGGCCGACATTCCCTATGTCGGTGCCGGCGTCCTCGCCTCCGCCGTCGGCATGGACAAGCCGACGATGAAGGCCGTCTTCCGCGACGCGGGCATCCCCGTGTGTCGCTGGCTCGTGGCCCATCCGGCGCGCGAGCCCCTCGCCGAGGTGCGCGCACGCATCGAGGCCGAGCTCGGCTTTCCCTGCTTCGTCAAGCCCGCGAATCTGGGCTCCTCGGTCGGAATCGCGAAGGTCCACGGACCAGGGGAGCTGGCGGCGGCGCTCGCGGAGGCGGCGAGCTTCGACCGCCGGGTGATGATCGAGGAGGCCGTCGCGGCGCGCGAGTTCGAGTGCGGCGTCCTCGGCAACGACGCGCCGGAGGCGTCGGTCGTGGGCGAGCTCGTGCCCTCGCACGAGTTCTACGACTACGCCGACAAGTACGTCGAGGCCGGGGCTCGCATCGTGATTCCCGCGCCGCTGCCCGCCGAGACCGCAGCCGCCATGCAGCAGCTCGCCGTCCGGGCGTTTCGCGCCATCGACTGCGCCGGGCTCGCCCGCGTCGACTTCTTCCTCGAGGAGCGGAGCGGGCGCGTCCTCGTCAACGAGATCAACACGATCCCCGGCTTCACCCTGGGCAGCATGTTCCCCAGGCTCTGGGAGGCGAGCGGGCTCCCGTTCCCGGCGGTGGTCGACCGGCTGATCGCGCTCGCCCTCGAGCGCCACCGGGTGCGCGCAGCCCGCCGGCTCTCCTTCACGCCGCCCGCGCCGGCAGTCAGTTCAGCGAGACGATCGTCGAGCGGTAGCCGCTGAGGCGCAGCCGCGCGGCGAGCGTGCTCGCCCGCGACCGGTTCGAGAACCGCCCGAGCCGGAGCACGCGGCCGCTCAGCTCGGCGTTGTAGCCGCGGCTCGCAAGCCGCAGCCGCGCCGCCGCGGCCTGGCGGCGGGTGCGGTAGGGGCCGACCTGCACGGAGAAGACCGCGTGCTCGACGTGCACGGCCGCCGGCTCCGCCCCCGCCGGCGAGCGGAGGTGCCGGCGGCGGTGGAAGTGCGGCACCGGCACCATGCTCGCCATCATGAGCGGTGGCCGCTCCTCGCGCCCGTAGGTCCAGGCGAGCAGCCGGCGGGCGTCGCCCCAGAGATCGGTCGCGCCGAGCAGCGCGATCACGACCTCGCGCCCGTCGTGGTCGGTCGCACCGACGAAGCAGCGGCGCGCCGGCACCGTGTAGCCCGTCTTCCCGATCACCGGGTCGGGGCTCGCCGTGAGCAGGCGGTTGTGCGAGCGCAGCGAGACCAGGCGCACCCGCGGCGCATCGATCGGCACCGTCACGCGGCGCGTGCTCAGGATCTCGCGAAAGAGCGGGATGCGCAGCCCGTAGCGGAAGATGAGCGCCAGATCGCGCGCGCTCGCCACGTGGCCCTCGGCGGTGAGGCCGTGCGGGTTCGCGAAGTGCGCGGTGGTCGCGCCGATGGCGTGCGCCTTGGCGGTCATGCGGGCGGCGAACGCCTCCTGCGAGCCGGCGAGGCCCTCGGCCACCACCTCGGCCGCGTCGTTGGCCGAGTTGAGGAGCACGGCGTAGAGCAGGTTCCGCAGCCGCATCCGCTGCCCCGGCTGGAGGTTGATCTTCGACGGGGCCGTCTCGGCGGCAAAGCGGCTCACGGTGAACTCCTCGTCGAGCCGGCCGCTCTCGAGCGCGAGGATGGCCGTCATCACCTTGGTCGTGCTCGCGGGCGGCAGCGGGAGATCGGCCGCGCGCTCGTAGAGCACCTCGCCGGTCGCGGCGTCCATCGCGATCGCCGCCCGCGCCGTGAGCGACGGCCCCGCCGCGGCGCGCGCCGTGGCGGCGATCAGCACGAGCACCATCCCTGCGCAGCTCCCCCTCATCCTGCCTCCGCTACCAGCGCGCGACCGCCGGGACGCATGCGGCGCGATTATCGCAACCACCTCCGGCACTCTCAAGCATGCACGCGGCGCCGCCGTCAAGGAACGCGCGGCCCTCCCGCCTCGCGCGCGAGCCAGGCGAGGCCGCGTGCGGCGGGTCGAGGGCCAGCGCCGGGCGCATCAGCCCTCGCGGTTCACGCGGTCGATCAGCTGGCGCAGCCGCCCGAAGTTCGTGCGGTTGAAGTGGAACACGAGCCGCGGCAGCGCGGCGAGCTGCGGCTCCTGCTCCCGCTCCTCGGCGAGCGCCTCGCCCTGCTCGATCGTGCCCGAGACCACGATGTCGGCGAAGTCGCGGGCGAGCGCGGCGACGATGGTGGGCGCGAGCGGGCGCGTGAGCCGGATCACGAAGCGCTCGCCCACGTTCCGCGACGAGTGGTAGACGCGGTAAAAGCCGCGGATCTCCTCCACGGCGGCGTCGACCGAGGTGGTCACCTTGAAGAGGCTCATGTCCTCCTCGGAGATGAGGCCGCGGCGCAGCAGGTGGTCCTCGACGTAGCGCCGCCACGTCTTCCAGTACGTCCCGCGCGGGGCGTCGAGGAAGACGATCGGCATCGGCTTGCCCTTCCCCGTCTGCACGAGCGTGAGCGACTCGAAGCCCTCGTCGTGGGTGCCGAAGCCGCCGGGGAAGAGCACGACGGCGTCGGCCTCCTTGAGGAAGACGAGCTTGCGGGTGAAGAAGTAGCGGAACGTCACGAGCTTCGGGTCGTCGCGGATGAACTCGTTCGGCTCCTGCTCGAAGGGCAGCCGAATGTTGACGCCGAAGCTCCGCTCGCGCCCGGCGCCCTCCTGGTAGGCGCGCATGATGCCGCCGCCGGCGCCGGTGATCAGCATGAATCCCTCGGCCGCGATGCGATGCGCGAACTCGTAGGCGGCGCGGTACTCGGGCGTCTGCGGCGCGGTGCGCGCCGAGCCGAAGGCGGCGACCTTTCGGAGATGCCGATAGGGCGCGAAGACCTTGAAGGCGTAGCGCAGCTCGCGCAGCGCGCCGTTGAGCACCTTGATGTCGCCGAGGCTCGTGCCGTCGCGGAGCAGCTTGAGGGACGTCTCGATCATCTCGCGGACGAAGGTCTCCTCCCGCGTGAGGCCGGTTCCGGCCTCGAGCCGCGGCAGCAGGTCGGCGACGAGGCTGCGGCGGCGCGGGGGCCGGCGGGGTGCGAGCGCGGTGCGCTTGCCGGTCGCCATGGGTCTCCTACTATGCCCGACGGCGGCCGCGGTTGCGAGGCGCGCGGGACGTGCCTATCCTCGCGCCGTGTCCGCGCTCCGCGAGCGGCTGCGCACGATCCGCGACGAGCTGCAGCAGCTCTTCCTCGAGCGCGCCGACCTGATCGACGGGGCCCTGGTGGCGCTGCTCGCCGGGCAGCACGTGCTCGTGATCGGGCCGCCCGGCACGGCGAAGTCGATGCTCGCCGACGAGGTCTGCCGGCGCATCGCGGGGGCGCGCTACTTCCAGTGGCTGCTCACGCGCTTTACGACCCCCGAGGAGCTCTTCGGCGCGGTGAGCCTCAAGGCCCTCGAGGAGGACGACTACCGCCGCCTCACGACCCACAAGCTGCCCGAAGCCCACGTGGCGTTCCTCGACGAGGTGTTCAAGGGCAGCTCCTCCATCCTCAACACGATCCTCGGCGTGATGAACGAGCGCCGCTTCCACAACGGTCGCGAGGTCGTGCGCGTCCCGCTCGTCACGCTCTTCGGGGCGACCAACGAGCTGCCCGAGGACGACGAGCTGCTCGCGCTGCAGGACCGCTTCCTCCTGCGCTTCGTGGTCGACTACATCGCCGAGGACTTCCGGTTCTTGAAGCTCCTCCAGGCCCGGCCGCCCGCGGGCCGCACGACGCTCACGCTCGCCGAGCTCGAGGCGGCGCGGGCCGAGGCGGCCGCGCTCCCGCTGCCCGGGCACGTGCTGCGAACGCTCACGGCGCTGCGCCGCGAGCTCGCCGGCCGCGGCGTGGTGGCCTCCGACCGCCGCTGGGTCCAGGCGCTCGGCGTGCTGCGCGGGCACGCCTACCTCGCCGGGCGCGACGCGGTCGCCGACGACGACGTGGGCTTCCTCGTCCACGTGCTCTGGCGCGACCCGGCCGAGCGGCCGGCGGTGCAGGAGGCTGTGCGCGAGTGCCTGCGCGGCTACGAGGACGAGGTGAGGGTGCTCCTCTTCCAGTCGCGCGAGCTGCGCGACTACGCGTTGCGCGACTGGGACACGCGCGAGGAGCGCACGCGGGCGGCGATCGAGGCGCACACCAAGGTGCGCAGCATCCTCGGCAAGGTCGACGACATCCTCGCCCGCGCGCGCGCCGAGGGGCGGCCCGTCGACGGCGCCGAGACGCTGCGGGCGGAGATCGCGCAGATCCAGCAGGAGATGCTGGCGCGGCTGTAAATGGCGCGGACGGTCCTCATCCCGCCGCGGGAGCACTGCTGGGTCGCGAGCGACGCCTACGACCGGAGCGCCTTCGCCGAGCTCTCTGCCGCGACCCCGACGCTCGCCGAGCTCGCCGCGCGCGGCGGCGCGCTGGTGCCCTGCTTCCGCGAGCTGCTCGAGGATTTCTTCTGCCTGCTCTTCAAGCTCGACCCGCGCCTGCGCGCCGCCGACGAGGTCGCACCCGCGGCCGCGTTCAACCGTGCGCTGCTCGCCACGCTCGACGGCCACCCGGCGCTCGCCGCGCTGCGCGCCGAGACGCAGCTCGACGAGGCGCAGGCCGGGCTCGGCGCGCTGCTGCTCGGCACGCGCGTGCTCGAGGCGCTGCGCGCGGAGCAGCTCGTGCCGCGCGGCGATCTCCTCGACCTCTGGGACCTCGCGCGGCAGGAAGACGAGCTTCGCCGCCGCGGCGAGGAGGCGGACGCGCTCGCCGAGGCCCCGCGCGCCGCGCGCGAGGAGGCGACCCACGCGGCCCGCGTCGCCGAGGCGCGGCTGCGGCAGAAGGCGCAGAACGTGGCCCAGCGCCTCGGCGAGATGCCGGGGCGCGCCCGCACGATGCTCCCAGCGGCCGCGGCCGCGCTCGCCCCCGAGCTCGCCGACGTCGCCCGGGAGGCGCGCGCCTGGGGCACGGGCATCGGCGCCGGCGGGCGGCTCTCGCCCGCGCGCCAGATCGAGCTCGGCCGGCGGCTTGTGACGAACCCCAAGCTCCGCCGGCTCGCGGCGCTCGTCGGCCGCATGCGCGCCCACGCGCTGGCGCTCCGCCGCCGCACGCTCGAGCGCGCGAACGCCGAGGTGCACGCCGTCGAATGGGGCGACGACTTCGGCCGGCTCCTGCCGCCGGAGCTGCTCGCGCTCCGCCACCCGCTGCTCCGCCGCGACTTCCGCCGCCGGCTCCTCGAGGGCGAGCTGCTCGTCTACCGGCTGCGCGGCGCCGAGTCGGGACGGGGGCCCATGATCGTGTGCGTCGACGGCTCGTCGTCGATGGCGGGCGAGAAGGAGGTCTGGGCGAAGGCGGTGGCGCTCACGCTGCTCGAGATCGCGCGCCGCCAGCGCCGCCTCTTCCGCTTCGTGTGCTTCGCGGCGGCCGACACGCCGCTGTTCACGCTCGACCTGAACCCGCGCGCGCACCACGCGGTGCATGTCGACCGCGCGCTCGACGTCGCCGAGTACTTCCCCGGGGGCGGCACCGACTTCGAGACGCCGCTCGATGCCGCCGTGGACGCGCTCGGCGCGGCGCGCTGGCGGCGCGGGGACGTCGTGCTCATCACCGACGGCGAGTGCGACGTCTCGCCCGCGTGGCTCGCGCGCTTCCGGCGGGAGAAGGCCCGCCTCGGGTTCGCGCTGTTTTCGGTGCTGATCGACGTGGGCGGCGGCGCGCGCACGGGCACGCTCGCCGCGCTCAGCGACCGCGTGACGAGCGTCTCGCGCCTCACCGACGACGCCGCGCGCGAGCTCTTCGTCGCGCTTGGATGACGGGCGCGCTCGCGGGCCTCCGCGTCCTCGATCTCGCCGACCGCCCGGGCGCGCTCTGCGGGCGGCTGCTCGCGGAGCTGGGGGCCGACGTGGTGCTCGTCGAGCCGCCGGAGGGCAGCCCCCTGCGGGCGATTCCGCCGTTCTGGCAGGGCGCACCCGACCCGGCGCGCAGCGTCTTCTTCTGGTTCTACGCGCTCGGCAAGCGCTCGATCGTGGCGGAGCCGGCGCTCCTCGAGCGGCTCCTCGCGCGCGCCGACGTGGTGATCGAGACGGGCCCCCCGGGCGCGGGGCCGGCGCTCGCCGCCCGCCACCCGCACCTCGTCGTCGCGTCGATCACGCCCTTCGGGCAGCGCGGGCCCTACCGCGACTGGCGGGCATCGGACACGGTGGCGCAGGCGATGGGCGGCATGCTCGCCGTGAACGGCCACCCCGACGGCCCCCCGCTGCGCGCGCTCGGGCTCCAGGCCTATCACCAGGCCTCCGCCTTCGCGGCGATCGGCATCGTGAGCGCGCTCCTGGCGCGCGCGGCGACCGGCCGCGGCCAGCACATCGACGTGAGCCTGCAGGCCGCGGTGGCGGCCTCGCTCGAGCACGTGCCCGGGCAGTTTCACCAGTCGGGGCTCGTCGCTCACCGGCAGGGGACGCTCCACTGGACGCGCTTCTTCCGCGTCGGCCGCTGCCGCGACGGGCCGGTGCTGCACTGCACCGTGGGCGACTGGACCTCCCTCGTCGAGTGGATGCGCGCCGACGGCATGGCCGGCGACCTCGCGGATCCCGGCTGGGAGCACATCGAGCGCCGGCGGGAGGGGGCGGAGCACCTCTTTGCGGCGCTCGACGCCTGGGCCGCGCGCTATACGGTCGCCGAGCTGTGCGAGGGCGCCCAGCTCCGCCGGCTCCCGTACGCTGCCGTGCGCCCGCCCGAAGCCCTGCTCCGCGACCCCCAGCTCGCCGCCCGCGGCTTCTTCGTGCCCATCGAGCACCCCGAGCTCGGACGGACCCTCCCCTACCCGGGCCCGCCGTTTCGGCTCGCGGGCTGGACGGCGCCCCGGCGCCCCCCGCTGGTGGGCGAGGACGGCGCTGCGGTGCGGGCGGCCTGGCTGGATTCCTCCGGGGAAGTGTGAAAGCTTGTTTTCGATGGAGACAAGCAATGCCCCGCGGGGTGGGAGCTTCCTGATCGCACCGCTCGACGATCCGCGCTTCACGGTCACCGAGTTCAGCGAGGAGCAGCTCCTCTACGCCCGCACCGCCGAGGACTTCGTCACGGGCGAGGTGCTCCCCCGCCTGGCCGAGATCGAGGCCAAGAAGCCGGGGGTGATGCCGGCGCTCTTGAAGCGCGCCGGGCAGCTCGGGCTCCTCATGGTCGACATCCCCGAGCGCTACGGCGGCCTCGGGCTCCCGAAGACGACCTCGCTGCTCATCGCCGAGCGCTCGGCCAAATGCGCGTCGTTCAGCGTCTCGTGGGGCGCGCACACGGGCATCGGGACGCTGCCGCTCCTCTACTACGGCACCGAGGCGCAGAAGCAGCGCTACCTGCCCAAGCTCGCCACCGGCGAGATGCTCGCCGCCTACGCGCTCACCGAGCCCGACTCGGGCAGCGACGCGCTCGCCGCGCGCACCACGGCGGTCAAGACCGCCGACGGGCAGCACTACGAGCTCACCGGCGTCAAGCAGTTCATCACCAACGCCGGGTTCGCCGATCTCTTCACGGTCTTCGCCAAGGTCGACGGTGCGCACTTCACGGCGTTCCTGGTCGAGCGCGGCTTCCCGGGCGTCTCGACCGGTCCCGAGGAGCAGAAGCTCGGCATCCGCGGCTCCTCGACGCGCCAGCTCATCCTCGAGCGGGCGCGCGTGCCGGTCGAGAACGTGCTCGGCGCCGTCGGGCAGGGCCACAAGATCGCCTTCAACATCCTCAACATCGGCCGCTTCAAGCTCGGCGCGGGCGCGGTCGGCGTCGCCAAGGAGTGCCTCGACGTCGCGGTGCGCTACGGGAGCGAGCGGCGGCAGTTCGGCCAGCCCATCACGAGCTTCGGCATGATCCAGCGCAAGATCGCCGACATGGCCACGCGCATCTACGCCGCCGACTCGCAGAGCTACCGCACCGCCGCGCTCATGGACGCGGCCATCGCGGGGCTCGACCCGGCCGCCGCCGACTACGACCGCCGGGTGATCGAGGAGGCGATCGAGGAGTACACGATCGAGGACTCGATCACGAAGGTCTTCGGCACCGAGACGCTCGACTTCGTCGCCGACGAGGCGCTGCAGATCCTCGGCGGCTACGGCTTCACCGAGGACTACCCGATCGAGCGCCACTACCGCGACTCGCGCGTGAACCGCATCTTCGAGGGGACGAACGAGATCAACCGGCTCATCATCCCGGCGACGCTCCTCAAGCGCGTGGGCCAGGGCCGGCTCCCCTACCTGGACTTCGTGCGCCGCGTGGCCACGGAGATCGACGACGAGAGCCGGCGGCCGCCGGGGCCCGAGGGGCCGCTCGCCCGCGAGCGCCACGCGGTCGACATGGCGCGGCGGGTGGTGGCGTACACGGTGAAGGTCATGGTCGAGCGCGAGCTCGCCTCGCTCAAGAGCAAGCAGCAGCATCTCGAGATCCTCGCCAACATGGTGATCGACCTCTACGCCACCGACAGCACGCTCGCGCGCACGGTGGCCCTCGTGCAGCGCCACGGCGAGGAGGCGACGGCGGTGCAGCGCGACATGGCGCACGTCTTCGCGGCCTCGGCGGTCGACCGCATCGCCGACGGGGCGCGGCGGCTGCTCGCCAACGAGGCGGCGACCGACGAGGAGCTGCGCGGGCATCTCGCCCGCCTCGAGCGGCTCGTGCCCTTCTTCCCGATCCGCACGATCGCCGTGAAGACCCGCATCGCCGAGCGGATCGTCGCCGACCGGGGGTGGAAGCTCTCGGCGGGATGACGCGCCCCCTCGCAGGCGTCCGCGTGCTCGACTTCACCTGGGTCGTCGCCGGGCCGGTGGCGACCCGCATCCTCGCGGACCTCGGCGCCGACGTGATCAAGATCGAGCGCCCCGGCGCCGCCGACTTCGGCGACCGCCGCGGCGGGCTCTCGGGGAGCCTCATGCGCGGCAAGCGCAGCGTCGTGATCGATCTCGGCCGGCCGCGCGGCGTGGAGCTCGTCCGCCGGCTCGTCCCGCACGCCGATGTCGTGATCGACAATTTCAGCGCGCGGGTGATGCCGAACCTGGGCCTCGACCACACGGCGCTCGTGGCGCTGCGGCCCGACGTGATCTCCGTGCGCATGACGGGCTTCGGGCTCACGGGGCCCGCGCGCGATCACGTGAGCTACGGGCCCACGCTGCAGGCGCTCGCGGGCTACACGCTCCTCATGGCCGAGCCCGGCGGGCCCCCCGCGGGCTTCGGCTACTCCTACGCCGACCTCGCCGCGGGCAACTTGGCCGCGCTCGCCGTGCTCGCCGCGCTCTGGCAGCGGCGGCGCACCGGCCGCGGGCAGTGCATCGACTTCTCGCAGCTCGAGGTCCTGGCGAGCCTCGTCGGTCCCGAGCTCCTCGCGCGTGCGCTCGACGGCGGCGCCTCGACCGCTACGGGCAACGCCTCGCCGGAAGGCCCCGCGGCCCCGCACGGCGTCTATCCGTGCGCCGGCGACGACCGCTGGCTCGCGATCACGGTCTTCGACGACGAAGACTGGCGGCGGTTCGCGGCGGCGCTCGGGGATCCACCCTGGACGCGCGACCCGCGCTTCGCGACGCGCGCGGGGCGGGCTGCCCACGCCGCGGAGATCGACCGCCACGTCGCCGCGTGGACCCGCACGCAGGACGCCGATGCCGCCATGGCGGCGCTGCAGCGCGCCGGGGTCGCGGCGGGCCGCGTCGCCGACGCCCGCGACCTCTGCGTCCGCGACCCGCAGCTCGCGGCCCGCGGGTACTTCGTCCTGGTGCCCACGCCCGAGGGCCGCACCGTGCGCCTCGACGGGCCGCCGTTCGTGCTCTCGGAGACGCCGGCGGCGGTCGCGGGCTCCGGGCCGCTGCTCGGCGAGCACACCGAGCAGGTGCTGCGCGAGCTGCTCGGCCTGGACGACGCCGAGCGCGCGGCGCTGCGGGCGGAGGGGGTGATCGGGTGAGGGCCCGACGCCCCGGCGGGAACCTTTTCCCCGGCCGCGACTCCATCTCGGAGGCGGGTGCCATGGAGACCCTGGCAGCGACGGGTGCGGGCCGCGCACCGGAGCTCACGGACGAAGAGGTCGTTCGCCGCGTACGTGCCGGCGAGACGGCGCTCTTCGAGGTGATCATGCGCCGCTACAACCGCCGGCTCTACCGCGCCGCGCGCGCGATCGTCGGGCCGGACGAGGCCGAGGATGTCATGCAGGAGACCTACGTCCGCGCGTACGCCCATCTCGACCAGTTCGCCGGCCATGCGCGGTTTGCGACCTGGCTCACGCGGATCGCCGTGCACGAGGCGCTCGGGCGCGCGCGGCGCGCCGGCCGCTTCACCGACGACGCCGACGGCACGATCGAGGACGCCCTGAACGCATCGCCGGGGAGCAGCCCCGAGCGCCGCACCGCGACGCGGCAGCTCGTCGGCTTCCTCGAGACGGCGATCGAGGCGCTGCCGACGCCCTATCGCGCCGTCTTCGTGCTGCGCGCCGTCGAGGAGCTGTCGACGAGCGAGACGGCGGCCTGCCTGAGCATTCCGGAGGAGACGGTGAAGACGCGCCTCTACCGCGCGCGCCGCCTGCTGCAGGCAGCGCTCGCGCGGCAGGTGGACGGCGCAGTGCGCGAGGCGTTCGACTTCGGGCTCGCGCGCTGCGATCGCGTGGTGGCGCGCGTCCTCGCCCGGCTCATCGCCCTGGAACCGAAGCCGCCCGCGACCTGCCGCGGGCGCCGAGATGGAGGAGGACAGACATGACGAGAGTGACGATCGTGGCGGCCCTCGGGCTCGTGCTCGCCCTCGCCGCGCCGCGGGCGCAGGCGGACGAGAAGGGGGGCCAGAAAGACGTGGCGGTCACCGGCGAGGTCGTCGACACGTTCTGCTACGCGGCGATGGGGGCGCGCGGCGCGAGCCATCGGCAGTGCGGGCTCGACTGCGCGAAGAAGGGGATCCCCGTCGGGCTCCTCGAAAAGGGGACGGACAAGCTCTACGTGCTCCTGCCAACCAAGGACAAGACGGCGCTGCCCACGGAGGTCGTCGACAAGATGGGCGAACAGGCGACCGTCACCGGGCACGCCTACACGAAGGGCGGCACGAGCTTCCTCACCGTCGAGTCGGTGAAGTAGCGGCACGTGCTCGAGGCGATTCTCCCCGGCGCGGCGCATCTCCAGAACTTCCACCCCCTCGTCGTCCACTTTCCGCTGGCTCTGCTGCCGACGGCGGTGCTCCTCTACCTCCTCGCCGCGCTCGCCGGGCGGGACTCGCTCGCGTGGACGGCCCTGTGGGTCCTCGTGCTGGGCACGGCGGGCGCCGGCGCCGCCGCGGCGACGGGCCTCTACGCGGTCGACGGGGTCATGGTGGACCCGACGGTCCGCGAGCGGCTCCTCGAGGTGCACGAGCGGTGGATGCTGGCGACGACGGCGCTCGCCCTCTTCCTCACCGCCTGGGCGCTGCTCGCGCGGCCCGCCCCCCGGCGGGGCCGCGTCCTCTTCGTGGTGGGCCTGCTCGTCCTGCTCGCCGTGCTCACGAAGGGCGCCGACTACGGCGGCCGCCTCGTCTACGACTACAACGCGGGCGGCAGCGCCTGCGGGCAGCCGATCGAGTTCACGCGCTGAGCGCAGCGCAGACCCGGACGGCGTCCTCGCCCTACGCCTCGAACCCGTCGACCGCGAAGGTGACCACCGGCTCGGGAATGCCCTTTACCTCCGCCGGCGGCATGCGCCGGAGGCGGAAGCGGCCGTCGAGGTGCGCGACGACCGCCTCGGTGACGAGCACGTCGGTCGCGTGCACGCGCGTGAGCCCTTCGACGCGCGCAGCGACGTTCACCGTGCGTCCGATGACGCCGTACTCCATGAGCGCGGCGTTGCCGATCACGCCCGCGACCACCGGGCCGCGGTGGATGCCGATCCCGGCTGTGAGCGCGGGGAGCCCGTCGGCGCGCAGGCGCACGTTGTAGGCGGCGAGCGCGGTCCGCATCGCGAGCGCCGCGTGCACGGCGTCGTTCGTCTGCCACGGATTCGGCTCGAGCGCCCCGAAGAGGACGAGGAAGCCGTCGCCGATGAACTTGGCGAGGTGACCGCGGTGCGCGGCGGCGACCTCGGCCATCGCGGCGAAGTAGCCGTTGAGGAGCGCCACCAGGCGATCCGGCGGCAGTGCCTCGGCGACTTGGGTGAAGCCCACGAGATCGGCGAACAGGACGGTCACCTCCTTCGTCTCCGAGCGCGTCGAGATGCCCTGGGCGATGATGCGCTCGACGACCTCCGAGGGCGCGAAGCGGGCGAAAGAGTGCTGCAGCGCTTCGAGCTCGCCCGCCGCCCGCGCAAGGCGCCCCCGCAGCTCGCGCGTGCGGCGGCCGAGCCGCCAGGCCACGGCGGCGAGCACCACGACCGTCGCGGCGAGCAGGGCGCTCAGCACCGGTCGAGGAGGATGCTGAGCCGCGCCACGACGTTGGCGAGCGCCGCGATGCCGACCGCCTCGATCACCTCGGCGACGGAGAGCACGTCGGCGAGCGCACGCGTGCGGCGCTGGAGCGCGCTCGCCTGGTAGCGGACGGTCTCGCGCGCGAAGGGCACGAGCGCCGCTTCGCGGCGGTCGAGCTCGGGGCCGCCCAGGTTGGCGAGCACGCGCTCGAGCGCGGCGGGCTCGATCCCGAGCGCCCCGAGCTCCGCCCGCGCCTCGGCCTCCGAGCGCGGGCAGTCGAGCGCACGGCCCACGACCGCGAGCATCAGCACCTTCGAGCGCCGCGGCAGGACAGGCGACGCGAGCGCCTCGTCGATCGTCGCCCGCAGCGCCTGCGCCCCCGGCGAGTCCCCGAGCGCGGAGATCACGTCCCCGCACGGGCCGGCCGGCGGCGGGGCGATGAGCGGCGCCGCCGGCCGGCCGCGCAGCCTGCGCGCGAGCAGCGGGCGCACGAGACGCGCGAGCGGCCGCTCGGCCCAGCGCTCGAACGGCTCGGGTGGGATGGCGAACGCCGTCGCGATGCGATTGGGGAATCCCGCCGACGCCGCCGCGTAGGCGATCTCCGCGATCGCCGCCGGAGCCCAGCCGGCTTGCGCGAGCCGCTCGCGCTCGCCGGGAGTGGGGCGAGGATTCGCGTGCGAGACCTTGCGCGCGAACTCGAGCGCCGCCTGCTCGGCGCGGGCCATGTCGGCGAGGTGCACGTCGCGCTCGATGCGGTCGATCTGCGCGTCGCCGTAGCCCAGCACCTTGAGGAGCGCGCGCGTCACCCCGTAGCAATAGCGGCACGAGTTGTCCTGACTCACCACGAGGTTGATCCAGCTGGAGAGCGCCGGCGGCATGTAGGCAAAGCGCACCGCAACGAAGCGCGTGTTCGCCCGCACCACCCACGGGACGGCAGCGAGCCGCGGCGCCCAGCCTGGAAGAATGCCGCCGATGCCGCGTCTCACCTCGGCCGCGAGCCCCTCCTGCAGGGGCGCGGGGGCGAGCCAGCAATCGCCCCACTCCATGCGCGCCTCGAGCTCGGCAGTGCTCACGGAAGGCTTCTGCCACCCCGCCGGGGCAATAGCCAGCGGCGCCGTCCGGCGCGGACGGCGAGGTGCGTCGGCCGACTTCCCTGCGCCACCGCTGCGGGCTCAGCCGTCGACGACGAGCGGGACGCCGGTGAGGCCGAGGTGGAAATCCGTTGACCAGCACGATCGGAGGCGCCGCTGGCGCATGACGTGGAGCCCCACGGCATCGGCAAGCGTCAGATCCTGGTCCGAGAATCGGCGCATCAGTGCCACGCCTCCGCCGATCTCTTCCGGGCCGACCGTGCACACCTCGAGAGGCTCCATGTCCTCGATCATCGCCATGAACTGGAGCGCCCGGCTGCGGTCGTAGCGGCGCAGGACCCAGGCATGCCCTTCCGCGACGACGAGCGCCGTCGTGACCAGACGGGGCGGCCGCGCGAAGAGGCGTCGGAACAGCGGATGGTGCGTGTCGGAGCGGTCGACGAAGGCGATGAGCGCCGACGTATCGACGTACGCGTCACGGCTTCTTGGCATACACCACGTCGTCCACGCGGAGGCTCGAGTGCGGGTCGCCGGTCTCGACCATGCCCGCGTAGCGCATCCACGGTGCCGACACGTCGGCCGGGAGCAGCGTGCGAAGCGACCGCCGAAGAAGCTCGGCGAGCGAGATCCCGAGTCGTGAGGCCTCGCGCTTGGCCGCCTCGTACTCCTCGGAAGTGAGGCTGATCTGTGTCCGGATCATGATGGCATGATGCTTTCCGCTGTTATCATCGTCAAGCCCGCCGCGGAGCTCGGAGGAGTTCGGTTGCGTCGGCCGACCGCGCCGTGCAACCGTCGACCGTGACGCCCATGGGCTTCTACCGCGAGCACATCGTTCCATCGCTCATCGACCTCGTGATGCGGAACGCCGAGGTGCGGCGGCGCCGCGCCGTCGTCGTTCCGCGCGCGCGGGGGCGGGTGCTGGAGGTCGGCATCGGCTCGGGGCTCAACCTGCCGTACTACTCGCGCGAGGTGACGGCGCTCGTCGGCGTCGAGCCGTCGGCGAAGCTCGTCGCGATGACGCGCCGGAGGCTCGACGGCGTCCCGTTCCCCGTGGAGCTGGTAGCGCACTCCGCGGAGGAGCTGCCGCTCGACACGGCGTCGTTCGACACGGTCGTCACGACCTGGGTGCTCTGCAGCATCCCCGAGCCGCTGCGCGCGCTCGCCGAGATGCGCCGCGTCCTCGCGCCCGGCGGGCAATTCCTCTTCGTCGAGCACGGGCTCGCGCCCGATGCGGACGTGCGGACCTGGCAGCGGCGGCTGAACCCCCTCTGGCGACGCATTTCCGGCGGCTGCAACCTCGACCGCGCAATCGACGACCTCCTCGCCCGCGCGGGATTCCGCCTCGCGACGCTCGACCGCTTCTACTTGAGGGGCGCGCGCCTCCTCACCGCGACCTACGAGGGCACGGCCGTCCCGGCGTGAGCGCGATGCTGCGCCTCCTCACGCCCGCGCGCCTGGGCCCGATCACGCTGCGCAACCGCGTCGTCAAGGCCGCGACGTACGAGACGCGCGCCGCCGGCGGCCTCGTCACCGAGCCGCTGCTCGCCTGGCACCGCACGTTCGCCGCGGGCGGCGTCGCGATGACGACGCTCGCGTACTGCGCGGTCGCCCCCGAGGGGCGGACGTTCCGGGATCAGATCTGGATGCGCGAGGCGGCGCTCCCCGGCCTGCGTGCCTTCACGGCCGCGATGCACGACGAGGGGGCGCGCGCCGCGATCCAGCTCGCGCACGCCGGCTGGTTCGCCGATCCGCGCGCGACCGGCACGCGGCCGCTCGGCCCGAGCGCGACGTTCAGCCCGCACGCGCGCACGTGGGCCCGCGCCATGGACGAGGACGACATCGCCCGCGTGGTGGCGCAGTTCGCCCGCGCGGCGGCGCTCGCCGTCGAGGCAGGCTTCGATGCGCTCGAGGTGCACCTGGGCCACGGCTACCTCTTGAGCCAGTTCCTGAGCCCGTACAACAACCGCAGGCGGGACCGATGGGGCGGCTCGATCGAGAACCGCGCGCGCCTTCCGCGCGAGGTCCTGCGCGCCGTCCGCGCCGCGGCCGGCGATCGCGCGGCGGTCTACGCGAAGCTCAACATGGACGACGGGTTCCCGGGCGGGCTCGTCCTCGCCGACGCGCTCGCCGTCGCCCGCCTGCTCGAGGCCGACGGCACCGTCGACGCCCTCCAGCTCACCGGAGGACACACCGGGAAGACGCCCATGTACCTCCTGCGCGGCGAGAGCCCGCTGCCAGCGCTCTTCGCGCGCGACCCGAGCTTCGTGCGTCGGACGGCGCTGCGCGTCCTCGGCCGGCTCATGTTCCGCGACTGGCCGTTCGAGGAGGCCTTCTTCGCACCCGCGGCGCGCCGCTTCCTCGCCGCCGTGACGACGCCGCTCATGCTCCTCGGCGGCCTCGACCGCCTCGCGTCGATGGAAGCGGCGATCGCGGAAGGCTTCGCGTTCGTCGCCCTCGGCCGCGCGCTGATCCGCCGTCCGGACCTCGTGAACGCCTTCGCGGCGGGGCGCGCGGCGGAGTCGGGCTGTACGCACTGCAACGCCTGCGTCGCGGCGATGGGGTACGAGCCCACGACCTGCGTGCTGCGCGACGCGCCGGGGTGACCTCAGGGGGCGGTCGGGCCCGCGAAGAACACCCACGTGGCGATGCCGAACACGGGGACCAGCACCGGCACGCTGTAGCGGAGCATGTAGCCCAGGAACGACGGCATGGGCACGCCCGCCTCCTCGGCGATGGCCTTCACCATGAAGTTCGGCGCGTTGCCGATGTACGTGTTCGCCCCCATGAACACGGAGCCGGTCGCGATCGCCCGCAGATAGGCCGGATGCTCGGCGAGGAGGCGCGGGACGGCCGCGGCCTCCGGCGCCCCGGGGCAGAGGCGGCCGAGCGCGGTCGAGAAGAACGTCAAGTACGTGGGCGCGTTGTCGAGAAACGACGAGAGCAGCCCGCTCGCCCAGAAGAAGTGCGCGGGCGCGCGCACGGCGCGGATCACGAGGGCGAGCGCGCCGCGGTCGCCCGCGCGCAGCATCGCGAGCGCCGGGATCATCGTGACGAAGATCCCGGCGAAGAGGATCGCGACCTCGCGGATCGGCGCCCAGGAGTACTCGTTGGCCGCGCGGACGTGGGCAGGCGTCGTGCGCCAGGAGATGGCGAGCAGGAGGAGCAGGACGCCGTCGCGCAGCAGGTTCTCGAGCCGCTGTGGCACGCCGAGGATCCGCAGTTCGCCCAGCCGACACGTGCCCGAGACGATCACCGCCGCGAGGACGCCGCCGAGCAGGAGCACGTTCGCCCATCCCTCGATACGGATCGGCTCGTGCGGCCCCGGCGGCGCCTCGCGCACGTGCGCGGCCTCGCGCCGCCAGTAGTGGAGGTCGTACAGCAGGTAGATCCCCAGCACGAGGCCGGCCACGAGCAGCACCTCCTTCCACAGCCCGAACGTCCAGAAGAACGGTACGCCGTGGAGGAAGCCCAAGAAGAGCGGCGGGTCGCCGAGCGGGGTGAGCGCGCCGCCGATGTTCGCCACCAGGAAGATGAAGAACACGACCGTGTGCGCCTTGTGCCGGCGCGCGCGGTTGGCGCGCAAAAGCGGGCGGATCATCACGATGGCCGCCCCCGTGGTGCCCACCCACGACGCGAGCGCCGCGCCGGTCGTGAGCAGCGCCGCGTTCGACCACGGCGTCGCCCGCAGCGACCCGCGGACGTGGATGCCCCCGCCGATCGTGAACAGTGTCGCCAAGAGCACGATGAACGGCAGGTAGTCGGCTACCGCCACGTGCGCCAGCTCGTGGGCGGCGCGCGCGCCGAAGGCGACCACGAACGGGATCGCCGTGAGCCCCATCCACGCGGCCGTCACCGCGGGGAACCAGCGGTGCCAGAACGCGGGGGCCAGCAGCGGCAGGAGCGCGATCGACAGCAGCATGCCCGCGAAGGGCAGCGCGCTCCACGCGGGCAGCAGCTCCCCGAGCTCGACCGGCGGTCTCAGCGCGGCCTGCGCGCCAGTCCCGGCCGCGCCCTCCACCACGACCACGTGCCCGCGGCCGCGGCGCCGGCGAGCACGGGGACGAGCGGCGCGCCGAAAAAGCCGACCAGCAGCACGCCCACGGTCGCCGCGGCGGCGATTGCGAGCCTCACCGCGTGCGTCTCCCGAAGAAGGGCTTCCAGAAGTGCGGGCGGTGGGCCCGTCGCTTGTCGCGCGCCCGCTCCTCGCGGAGGAGGCCCTCCACGCACCGGCGCTCCTCCGGGGTCGACGCCAGCTCGAGCGCGTGCTGGAGGTGCGCGCGGCCCTGCTCGACGATGCAGAGGCGCAGGTAGAGCTCGCCGAGGGCACACCGCGGGCCGAAGGCCGTCGGGTCGAGCGCCACCGCCCGCTCGAGGTGGTCGAAGGCGCGCTCTACCTGCCGCAGGCGGGCATGGGCCACGCCGAGCATGGTGTGGACGGCCGCCGTCCCGCCGCCGCCCGCGACGACTCGCTCGAGGACCTCGATCGCCTCGCGCAGATGCCCGCGCTCGAAGTCGCGCTGGGCGACCTCGAGCGCGTGGCGCGTGTCGCGGAGGAGCGACCTCGGCTCGTTTGCCGTCACCGGTCGAAGAGGCTCCTTCCCGGCTTGAGGAGCTGCACGAGCGCGAAGACCGCCACGACCAGCAATCCGAAGACCACCTGACCTGCCATGTCAACCCCCGACCTCGATCGAGCGTCCGAGCCCCGGCGTGACCAGCTGGAACTCCGGATAGCCGAGCGCCCCCATCTCGGGGAGGTCGAGCCCCTCGAGCTCGACGTCGGCGCTCACGCGCTGCCCGACGAAGACGTCCACGAGCGTGTTGAACACGTAGGAGAGCGTGAAGACGACGCCGACCAGCGTGCACATGCCGATCAGCTGCGCGACGAGCTGCCCCGGATCGCCGTAGAAGAGCCCGGTGACCGAGCCCTCCACCCCGTTCCAGCTTCCGCCGTAGTTGCTCTTGCCGTCGGCGAACAGCCCGACCGCGAGCACGCCGAAGAGCCCGCAGGTGCCGTGCACGGAAATCGCGCCCACCGGGTCGTCGACCTTCATCACGCGCTCGATGAACTCGACGGAGACGCAGACGAGGAAGCCCGCGGCGAAGCCGATGATGACCGCGCCGGTCGGATTGACGAAGCCGCTCGGCGCCGTGATCGCGACCAGCCCAGCCAAAAGGCCGTTGCCGCTCATCGAGGCGTCGGGCTTCCCGTAGCGCATCCACATGTAGAGGATCGCCCCGAAGGAACCGGTGCAGCCGGCGAGCATGGTGTTCACGGCGATCGACCCGATGCGCAGGTTCCCGGCCCCCGACGCGCCGAGCGTGCTTCCCGGATTGAAGCCAAACCAGCCGAAAGCGAGGATGAAGCAGCCGGTGAGCACGAGCACGATGTCGTGGCCGGGGATGGCGTTCGGCGACCCGTCGCGGTTGTACTTGCCGATGCGCGGCCCGAGGATCATGCTCACCGCGAGCGCCGTGAGGCCGCCCACCGCGTGGACCACGCCCGAGCCCGCGAAGTCGCAGTAGCCGTGGCCGAGGCCGAAGTTCGCGCCGAGCTGGGAGAGCCAGCCGCCGCCCCACGCCCAGTTGCCGAACAGCGGGTAGGTGATCGCGCCCAGGAAGAAGGTCGAGATCGCGAAGGCGGCGTACTTCCAGCGCTCGGCCGCGGCACCGGTCACGATCGTGGTCGCGGTGTCCATGAACACCATCTGGAAGAGGAACAGCACCATGACGCCGACGTCGTAGGTCGTGTCGGCGAGGAAGAACCCCTTGGTGCCGAAGAGACCCCAGTCCTTGCCGAAGAGCGTGAGCTTGAGCTCGTTGTTGAGCGCCTGCACGCCGCCCAGATTGGCGATCCCCGCCGACCCTCCCTGCTGCAGGGCGAAGCCCATCACCCAGTACGCGAAGAGGCCGAACCCGTAGACCATGAAGTTCATCATCATGGTGTGATTCGCGTTCTTCGCCCGGCAGAGGCCGGTCTCCACGATCGCGAACCCCGCCTGCATGAACATGACGAGAAAGCCCGCGATCAGCGTCCACACGAAGTTGATCGCGATGCGGTTCTGCCCAACCTGCGTCACCACGTCGGCGAAGGTGAGGCCCGCCTTCGAGTCGGCGACGACGATGTCGCCGGCGTTGCCCGTGAGCGTGCCGCCGGGATCGCCCTTGGCGAGGTCCTCCGTGCTGGGAACGGGGACCTGTTTCAAGTCCGCCGTCGTGAGCGGCACCGCCGGGGGCTCCTCGTCCGCCCGCGCGGGCGCCCCGGTCGCGATCGCGGCCGCGAGCAGCCCGGCCGCCCAGAGCCACCGCCAGCGTATGTCTCTCATGAGAGTGCTCCCTTCCGCTTCCAGATCGCGTGCTCGTTGTGTCCCTGGTTGATCGTGAGGATGCCGCCGAGCGAGGCGGCGAGCCCGAGGAGCGCCGTCGCCAGGCGCAATGCAAGCGCCTCGCTCGCGACCAGCCCGCCGACGGCAATCACCCAGCCGCCCACCACCAGCACCAAGCCGAGTGCCTTCATGACCGCCCCTTTCCTTCTTCAGTAGCTCTTGACGGCGCGCGTCCCGACCGCGGGCGCCTCCTCGCGGGCCTCGGCCCGTGGCGCCGGCGGCTCCTTGATCGATCGGAAACCCGCAAAGCTCGCGGCGAGCATCCCGAAGCCGATGAGCGCCACCGGCCAGCCGAGGCCGTAGAGGCCTGCGGGGCCGAGCGTGAACCCGAGCAGGAAGAGGAACAGGTACCAGCCCTGCGCGGCCGTCGCGCCTTTTTGTGTCGTCGTCATTCGCGTTCCTCCTGCGGGGCACCTAGACGGCGGCAGGGCCGCGCTCGCCCGTGCGGATGCGGATCACCTCCTCGACGGCCGTGACCCAGATCTTGCCGTCGCCGATCGTCCCGGTGCGCGCGCCGCCCATGATGGCCTCGGCCGTCTGCTCCACGCGCTCGTCGGGGACGAGCACGGTGATCTGCACCTTGGGGAGAAAATCGACCGCGTACTCCGCGCCGCGGTAGAGCTCGGTGTGGCCCTTCTGCCGGCCGAATCCCTTCACCTCGCTTACCGTGAGCCCCTGGACGCCCACGCGCGCGAGCCGCTCCTTCACCTCATCAAGCTTGAAGGGCTTGATGATCGCGTCGATGCGCTTCATCGCCGACCCCCCGGAGCAACGCCCGTGCCTCTGCGGCGCCGTCTGCGCCGCTCATGCGCGGGCTCGAACGCGCGGCGGAGGCGGCCTCCTCCGAAGGGTGGACGGCGCTGCCCAGCGTCCGAGCGGGCTGCTGCCCGTCGGGTGCGCACGCGCAGCCGCCCCTGGCGCTCAGCCGGCCTCGTCGGTGAGGGCGATCAGTCCGACGCGGATGGCGTAGAGCGCGAGCTCCACGCGGTCGCGCACGGCGAGCTTCTGGAAGACGTTGTTCAGGTGCGTCTTCACCGTCACCTCGCCGATCGACAGCCGCCGGGCGATCTCCGCGTTGCGCAGCCCGAGCGCCACGTGCCGCACGATCTCGCGCTCGCGTGCGGTGAGCGCCGCCGCAGGCCCGGCCGGGTGCGCCACCAGCTCGGCCTGGAGCGCGGGCGGCATCCACACGTGACCCGCCGCGACGGCGTGCACGGCTTCCATGAGCGTCTCGATCGCGAAGCGCTTGAAGACCACCGCGCGCGCGCCGGCGCGCAGCGCGGCCAGCGCCTCGGCGGGCCGCTCGCTCGCGGTCAGCACGACGACCCGCACGCGGCGGGCGAGCGCCTCGACGTCGGCGAGCGCGCTGCGATCCATCTGCAAGTCGAGCAGGAGCACGTCACACGGCGCCCGCTCGATCGCCGGCAGAATCTCCGCCACGCGCTCCACCTCCGCCACGACGACCACCTCGGGCTCGAGGCGGAGCATCGACCGCAAGCCCTGGCGGAAGAGCGCATGGTCGTCGGCGAGCACGAGCCGCAGCGGCGCCGGCATCGTCACGTCTCCCGCAGCTCGACCTCGACATGGCCGCCGGCCCCGGGGCGCAGCCGCACCGCCCCCCCGAGCTCCGCCGCCCGCGAGGCGATGGACCACGGCGGCGGGGCGCCCGGCGGGAAGCCGACGCCGTCGTCGTCGATCGTGATGTGCACGGTACCCCTGTGCGCCGCCGCCGCGATCGTCGCCGACGCCGCGCGCGCATGGCGCCCCACGTTGCGGGCCCCCTCGAGCATGATCAGCAGCGCGTGCTCGACGAGCAGAAGCGAGCCCTCGAAGCGGGCGTGCAGCGCAAAGCGCGTGGCACCGCCGCCCGCGGCGGGGCTTCGCGCGGCCGCGAGGTCGACCAGCGAGCGGATGTAGGCGCGCAGCGCGTCGTGCTCGCGATCGAGCCCGGCCTTGAGGTCCACGAGCTCGGCCAGCGCCTCCTCGGTGCGGCCGCGGTGCAAGAGCCGGCGACAGCTCTCGAGCCGCAGCGTCACGCCGGCGAGCGCCTGCGCGTAGCCGTCGTGCAGCGAGCGCGCGATCCGCTCCCGCTGCGCGGCGGCCTCGAGGGCGCGGATGCGCGACTCGAGCGCGAGACGCTGCTCGCCCAGATCGCCGACGAGGTAGCCGATGATGGTGAGGTAGGCGGGCCGCACGGCGTAGAAGGACAGGCCTTCGGGCCGCGCGGCGAGGATGAGCCCGAGGTAGAGGACGACGCTCACCCCCGTCACGCTCAAGGCGAGCCGGAGACCCGCGCGAAAGCCCGCGGCGAGCACCGCGAACGCGAAGAAGACGTAGAAGGGGCTGTTGGCGCCCTCGGTGACGAGCGCGATCGGTACACCGGCGAGGACGTCGGCCCACGTGCAGACGACGGCGAGCGGACGCGAGGCCATGGGCCGGCGCTCGACCACGAGGTACACCGCCACGCTGTAGACGAGGTGCGCCGCCAGGACCGCGAGCGCCACGGGGTCGAGCATGAAGGGGCCCCCGGTGAGCGGGAGCCAGCGCGCGAGCGTCGGCCGCGTGGGATCGATGTAGACGGCGACGAGCGCGGAGAACGAAAGGAAGACCCGGCAGCGGGCGATGGTGCGCTCGATCTCGGCCAGACGGGGGCGCATCGTGGCCAAGGCTCCCACGGCCCCCCGTAGCACGGGGCGCGCCAGCGCAAACGACACCCCGCAGCCAAATGGGGGAGGACCCATCGCCAGCCGCGGGGCGTCGTTGCTCGCCCGCGGCGCAGCAAGCCGCGTGCCCCGTCGGCGCCTGCGAGACCGCCTCCAACGAAGGGAGGACGACCCCTCCGAGCACCGACGGAGGCTCGGGGCGGGTTGGTGTTCAATCCGTGGGCGGGGTGCTGCTCGGCGAAGACGCAGGTGCGGCGTGCGCGGTCGCCGCCGCGTCGTCCGCGAGCCACGCCCGCACGACCCGGTCGTCGTCCCCGAGCTCGGGGTGGAACGTCGCCGCCCAGATGCGCCGGCTCTGCACCAGCACCGGATCGCCGCGCACCCGCGCGAGCACCTCCACCCCGGGGCCGACGCGCACGATGCGCGGGGCGCGGATGAAGATCGCGCGCAGCCCGGGGAACGCCGAGCCCGTGTCGAGCGGCGCCGCAAACGAGTCGACCTGTGTGCCGTAGGCGTTGCGCTCGACGTCGACGTCGAGCGCGCCAAACGACCGCTGCGCGGGGTGACGCACGCCGCGGGCGAGCAGGATCGTCCCCGCGCACGTGGCGAGCACGGGACGGCCCGAGGCGAGGAACGCCGCGAGCGGCGCCTCGAGGCCGTCGCGCGCGAGCGCGTGCAGCATGGCGGTCGATTCGCCGCCCGGGAGCACCAGCGCCTCCACGCCGACGAGGTCCCCAGGCTTGCGCACGAGGACGGGCAGGGCGCCCGCGCCCGCGAGCGCGCGGGCGTGTGCCGCAAAGTCGCCCTGCACCGCGAGGATGCCGACCTTCACCAGCCCCGCCCCGCCAGCCGCGCCGGCTCGGGGATCGCGTCGAGGGCGAGCCCCGGCATCGCGGCGCCCAGGTGGCGCGACGCCTCGAGGATCTCGCGCGCGTCCTGCCAGTGCGTGGTCGCGCGCACGATGGCGCGCGCGCGCGCCTCCGGATCGGCGGACTTGAAGATGCCCGAGCCCACGAACACCGCCTCCGCGCCGAGCGCCATGCAGAGCGCGGCGTCGGCCGGGGTGGCGATGCCGCCCGCGGCAAAGTTCGGCACCGGCAGCCGCCCCTCGGCCGCCACGCGGCGCACGAGGTCGTAGGGCGCGCCCATCGCCTTGGCGACGCCCATCAGCTCCTCGGGGGGCGTCGCCGCGAGCTGGCGGATCTCGCGGCCGATCCGGCGGAGATGGCGCACGGCCTCGGCGACGTCCCCCGTGCCCGCCTCGCCCTTCGTGCGGATCATGGCCGCGCCCTCCCCGATGCGCCGCAGCGCCTCGCCGAGATCGCGCGCGCCGCAGACGAACGGCACCCGGAAGGCGTGCTTGTCGACGTGGAACTCGTGGTCGGCGGGCGTGAGCACCTCGCTTTCGTCGATGAAGTCGACGGCGAGCGCCTCGAGCACCCGCGCCTCGATGGTGTGGCCGATGCGACACTTCGCCATCACCGGGATCGAGACCGCCTTGCGAACCTCCTCGATGCGCTCGATCGCCGCCATGCGCGCCACGCCTCCCTCGCGGCGGATGTCGGCCGGCACCCGCTCGAGCGCCATCACCGCCGCCGCGCCCGCCCCTTCGGCGATGCGCGCCTGCTCGGCGTCGACGACATCGAGGATGACGCCCCCCTTGAGCATCTCGGCCAGGCCCACCTTGAGGCGATACTGCTCGTCCGACATCGGGTTCCTCCTGTCCATTCGCTACACGTGGATGCGCGGCCCCTCGTGCACGACCCGCGCCGCGCGGGGCCGCGCGAGCGCCGCGCGCGCCACCTCGCCGAGAATGCGCACGCCGCGGGCGATCTCGCTCGCGTCGGCCTGCGCCAGCGAGAGCCGCAGCGCGGGCGAGCGGCGCTGGTCGGTGAAGAAGATCTGCCCCGGCGAGTAGACGACGCCGGCGGCGCGCGCGGCGGGCAGCAGGGCGAGCGTGTCGAGCGGCGCGGGCAGCGTCACCCAGAGGACGAAGCCGCCCTGCGGGCGGGTGAACGTCGAGCCCTCGGGCAGGTGCTCCGCGAGCGCCGCCTCGGCGGCGTCGAGCCGGCGGCCGAGCTCGCGGGCGAGCCGGCGGACGTGGCGGTCGTAGGCGCCGCTCTGGCAGAAGTGGGCGAGCGCGGCCTGGAGCACCGGGCTCGAGGCGAGATCGAGGGAGCGCTTGAGCGCGACGGCTGCCTCGCCGAGCCGCCGGCCGCCCACGAGCCAGCCCACGCGGGCGCCGGGGAAGAGCGCCTTCGAGAACGTGCCGAGGTAGAGCACGTTGCCTGCCCGATCGAGGGCCTTGAGCGGCGGGGCGACCCGCCCGCGCACCCAGAGGTCCTTCTCGAAGTCGTCCTCGACCACGGGCACGCCGTGGCGCGCGGTGATCGCGAGCAGGCGACGGCGGTGCTCGAGCGTCGTCGAGATGCCGGTCGGGTTCTGGAAGGTGGGCATCGTGTAGACGAGGCGGACGTCGCCGCGGGCGAGCACGGTCTCGAGCGCGTCGAGGTCGAGGCCGTCGGGACCGAGCGGGACGGGCGCGAGCCGCAGCCCCGCGGCAAGAAAGGTGGCAAAGGTGCCGGGGTAAGTGGGGGCCTCGACGACCACCGCGTCGCCCGGGTCGCAGAAGAGCCGCGCGGCGATGGCGAGCCCCTGCGTCGAGCCGCCCGTCACCACGACGTCGTCGGGCTCGGAGGCGATGCCCGCGCGCGCGAGCCGCTCGACCAGCACGCGGCGCAGCCCCTCGTGGCCGCGCGGGTCGCCGTACTCGAGGAGCGCGCGCCCCTCGCGGCGCATGACGTGGGCGAGGGCGCGGCGGAACTCGTCGGCCGGGTAGTGCGACGGGCAGCCGGGCACGCGCTCGAGGCGCACCGCGCCCGGGCCGGCCGCGTAGTCGACGGCCGGCAGCGCACCTAGCGCACCGACGGTGCGCGAGAGCACCGGGTGAAAGGGGCGCTCGACCGCCGGCCGCGCCTCCCCGGCGGCGGCCGCGCGCGGGAGCACGAACGTCCCGCGCCCGACACCGGACTTCGTGAGCCCGAGCGCCTCGAGCTCGCGATACGCGTCGGCGACCGTCTCGCGGTTCACGCCCAGATCGCGCGCGAGCGCACGGATCGGGGGCAGCCGCGCGCCGGGCGCCAGGCGGCCAGCCTCGATCCCCCGGCGGAGGTGGTCGACGATCTGTCGGAACACCGGCTTCGCACCCCGCCGCTCGATCGGGATGAGCACGGGGGGACCCTAGCCGGCACGATTGTCCGGGTCAAGGCAGCGGAATGTCGGTCCTGAGACCGCGGCTGTGGCCGGCCAATGGGGCGCCATTGGCCGGCCCGTCGCCGCTGGTGCGGTCGCGCTCGCTGCGCTAGGGAGGGCGGCATGGCGCTCGCGCTCGTCACCGGCGGCTCGCGCGGCATCGGCCGCGCGATCGTGCTCAGGCTCGCGCGCGACGGCCACGACGTGGCGTTCGTCTACCGCCGCGATGCCGCCGCGGCCGCCGCCGTCGAGGCAGAGGTGACGGCCCTCGGCCGCCGCTGCCTCGCGCTGCGCGCGGACCTCGGCGACGCGGCCGCCGTGGCGGCGGCGCTCGATCGGCTGCCCGACGAGCCGGTCGGGATCTTCGTCGCCAACGCCGCCGCCACCGCCTTCCGCCCGCTCCTCGCGGTGCGTCCGCATCACGTCGAGAAGACGTTCGCGATCACGATCGGCGCCTTTCTCCAGATCGTGCAGGGCGTCGCCCCGCGCATGCCCGCGGGCGGGCGCATCGTCACGATCTCGGGGATGGACACGCATCGCTACGTCGCCGGCCACGGGGTGCTCGCCGCGGCCAAGGCGGCGCTCGAGGCCCTCACGCGCTACCTCGCGGTCGAGCTCGGGCCGCGCGGCATCACGGTGAACTGCGTGAACCCCGGCTACGTCGCCACCGACTCGGTCGAGCTTTACCTCGGGGGCGCCGAGGCCAAGCGCGCCTTCTACGAGGAGGTCGCGGCGGCCACACCGCTGCGCGCGGTGGGCGAGCCACGCGAGGTCGCGGACCTGGTCGGCTTCCTCTGCTCGCCCGAGGCCGCGTGGATGCAGGGGCAGGTGCTCTATCTCGACGGCGGCATCTTCCTCCACGCCCCCGGGCACAGCGTCCGCTGGTGGCGACAGACGGGCCGGCTGCCGGACTCCTAGGCCATGGCGTCACGCAACCTCGCGATCATCTCGATCATCGGCCGCGACCAGAAGGGCGTGGTCGCCCGGGTGTCGACCTACCTCGCCTCGTGCAACACGAACATCGAGGACATCGAGCAGCGGGTGATGGACGGGCTGTTCGTCATGACCATGCAGGTCGACCTCACCGATCTCAACACGACCCTCGACGAGCTGGTCCTCGGGCTGCGTCGCATCGGCGAGGAGATCGGCATGGAGGTGACGATCCGCCTCGCCGGCGCGCCGACCCAGCGCCGGCGGGTCGCCGTGCTGGTCACCAAGGAGCCGCACTGCCTCGAGCAGCTCGTCCGCGACCGCGACGCGGGGCTGCTCGCCGGCGATCTCGTGGTTGTGCTCTCGAACCACCCCGACCTCGAGCCGCTCGCGCGCGCCCACGGTCTCCCGTTCCGCTGGTCGCCCTCCACCGACAAGGCCGCGCACGAGGACTTCCTGCTGGCGCAGCTCGCGGAATACCGCGTCGACCTCGTGGTGCTCGCGCGCTACATGCAGATCCTCTCGAAGCGAGTGATCGACCGCTACCCGTTCCGGATCATCAACATCCACCCCTCGCTGCTCCCCTACCACCCCGGGCCGAACGCCTACCGCCAGGCGTGGGAAGAGGGCGTGCGCGTCTCGGGCTGCACCGCGCACTTCGTCACCGAGCAGCTCGATGCGGGGCCGGTGATCCTGCAGGACGTCTTCCAGATCCGCGTCGGCGAAGACACCCTCGACGACGTCAAGGCGAAGGGCCGCGCCCTCGAGGGCAAGGTGCTCTCGAAGGCGGTGCAGCTCTTCTTGAACGACCAGCTCGTGGTGAAGGATCGGAAGGTGATGTTCCGCCCCGGCCGCCTGGCCGGCGTAATGGTGGGATAGGGCAGCAGCCCCCGGAGCGCCGCAGCTTTTCGGCCCCTTGCGCATCGCGGGCGATCTCGGGGACGCTGCCGAAGCACGCCGCGAGGCAATCGAGGAGCTTCCGATGGAAGGGGGTCTCCGCCTTCGAGAGGGCGTAGAAGGCCCACAAGCCGTCGCGCCGCACCGTCACGAGCCCGGCCCGGCGGAGACACCGCCATTGACATTCTGTTATAGTCGAATAATTATTCGAGCGTGTCTGTCGATGTATCGCGCCTCGACTATGCCAGCTGTCGCGAAACGCTCCGCCACCGCCTCGCCGAACGCGCACCCGGGCGCATTCAGCTCGTCACCGGGCCGCGCCAGGTGGGCAAGACCACGCTTCTCCTCGAGCTCGCAGCCGAGCTGGGCGAGCGGGCCATCTACGTTGCCGCCGACGGCCCCGAGGCCGCGCTTCCCGGCTTCTGGGAGCGACTCTGGAACCGCGCCGAAGAAGCGGCCGCGGTGCGGGGGCGAACGAAGGTCGTCCTGGTGGACGAGGTCCAGCATCTGCCCGATTGGGCCGCGCGCCTCAAGGCCGAATGGGACCGACTGCGACGGAGGCGCCTCCCCGTCCACGTGGTGGCCACGGGTTCGTCGGCCCTCCGTCTCGCGAGCGGGTCGAAGGAGAGCTTGGCCGGACGGTTCGAGCGCCTCACGCTCGCGCATTGGTCGGCATCCGCCCTCGCACAGACTTTCGGCCTTGCGCCCGACGACGCTGCGGAAGTGGTGGTTCGGCTGGGTGCCTACCCGGGCTCCATGGAGTTCCGGAACGACATGGCCCGCTGGGTGGCGTACGTGCGCGACGCCATCGTCGAGCCGGCTATCGGCCGGGACATCCTGGCCCTGGCCGCCGTCCGTCGGCCGGCGCTTCTGCGTCAGGTCTTCGCCATCGCCGCGGCCTCGCCGGCGCAGGTCGTCTCCCTCCAGAAGCTCCAGGGACAGCTCCAGGATCGCGGGGCGCTCGAGACCATCGCCAACTACCTCCGTCTGCTCGAGGAGGCGTATGTCCTGGCCCCGCTCGAGAAGCACGCGAGCCGGCCGGCCAGAAGGCGCGCCGCACCGCCCAAGCTGGTGACGCTCAGCAACGCGCTCCTCGCCGCGGTCGATCCGCGAGGCATTCCGGACGCGACACGGGAACCGGCGCGGTTCGGGGCCTGGGTGGAGAACGCTTGCCTCGCGTTTGCGTGGAACTCCGGCTACCGCGTGGCGTACTGGCGCGAGGAGCCGCTGGAGGTCGACGGGGTTCTCGACGGCAGCCGCGGCGCATGGGCGATCGAGGTGAAGACGGGATCCTTCGGTGTCGCCGACGTCCGCGGGCTCCTCGAGTTCACCAGACGCTTCCCGCGCTATCGGCCGCTTCTACTCTGTGATCCTTCCGGGCTAGCGGCTGCGGCCCGGATCGGCGTGCCGGCCATCACCTGGAAACGCTTCCTGCTCGAGGGGCCGGTATTTCAATAGGCGCCCGCCGCCGATGGATGATGAGCCCTCCTCGGAGGATCAGCGAGCGGGGCGACGTCGGCCCCGCGCCGCGATCGCCATCACCGGAGGCGGTTTCGCGCGTGTCTCGGCCCGCGTCCGGCCCGCCGCCGGCGATGGCGAGCCGCGCTCAGGCAACCCCCGACGCCGTGCGCCGCCGCCAGCAGGTCGATCGGGTGCTCGACGGCGACGGAAAGCCCGCGCAAGAGCGCCCCGGCGCGGATCTGCAGCAGGCAGCCGGGGTTCGCCGCCGCCACCACCTCCGCGCCGCTCGCGGCGATGCGATCGAGCTTGCGCGCGAGCAGCCGCGTCGCCATCGCGCGCTCGGTGAGGTTGTAGGTTCCGGCGCTGCCGCAGCACACGTCGGACTCGGCGAGCGGAACCAGCCGCAGCCCCGGCACCGCCGCGAGCAGCGCCCGCACCTCGGCCCGCACGCCCTGGCCGTGGGCGAGATGACACGGATCGTGGACGGCGACCGTGCGCGGCCGCACGGGCTCGGGCGGCGGCAGACCGAGCGCGGCGAGCAGCGCGAGCGCGTCGCGGGCTTTGGCGGCCACGGCCGCCGCGCGCGGATCCTCGGGCAGGAGCCTCCCGTACTCGCGCACGAGCGCGCCGCAGCCCGCCGCGTTGGTCACCACCCAGTCGATCGCGGGATCGACGGCGAGCGCCACCAGGCGTGCAGCCGCCCTGCGTGCCATTGGCTCGACACCCAAGTGCAGCGCCACGGCGCCGCAGCAGCCCTGCGCGCGGGGAGCGAGCACGCGCACGCCCGCGAGCCGCAGGAGCGCCGCGGTGGCGGCATTGGTGGCCGAAAAGAGCGTGTCGGCAACGCAGCCCGTCACCAGCAGCGCCGTGCCGCGCGCCCGCCCCGCGGGCTCGCTCAATTCGGGCGGCCGCCGACGCGCCCGCCGGGGGAGGGACACGACGGAGGCAAGCAGCGGGCTCTGGAGCCGGCGCGCGAGCGCCCCGAGCCCCGGGGCACCGGCCACGGCCCGGGCGGCTGCAAAGACGAGCGTGCGCGGCGCGCGACGGGCGAGCGCGGCAGCGAGCGTCCGCCGGGCGAGACGCGCCGGTGCGGGCCGGTGGCGCTCGATGCGCGGCCGCGCCGCCTCGATCAGCGCGCCGTACTCGACGCCCGAGGGACACGCCGTCTCGCACGCCCGGCAGCCGAGGCAGAGGTCCAAGTGCCGGCGCACCTCGGCGCCGGGCTCGAGCCGTCCCTCCTCGAGGGCGCGGAGCAGATGGATGCGGCCACGAGGCGAGTCCGCCTCGGTCCCGAGCTCGAGGTACGTGGGACAGGCCGCGAGGCAGAGCCCGCAGTGGACGCAGGCCGCGAGCCGGGCGGGATCGGCGAAGCGCACGTCAGAGCCCCGCGACGAAGCGCCCGGGCGCGAAGATGCCGGCCGGATCGAATGCGGCCTTGATCCGCCGCATGAGGTCGAGCCCGCTGCCCGTGTCGCCCCACACGTCGAGCCCGCGCTTGACGGCGGCGGCCGCGCGTTCGACGACAAGCGTCCCCTCGCGCGCCGCGATCCGCGGCCTGAGCGCCCCGACCAGCGGCGCCACCGCGGCGGGCTCCGCCACCGCGACGCGCACCACCCCGCAGCTCGCGTGCGCCGCCCAGCGCACGCACGCGCCCTCGGCGCGCGCGGCCGCCTCGACGTCGGCGAGCGTCGCGCCCAGGTCGAGCGGCAGCACCGCCGCGCGCAGGACAGCGGCCGCCGGCTCGGTCGGAAACGCGGCGAGCCGCGCCCGCACCGCCGAGCCGTCGGCGAGGACGACCGCCTCGAGCCCGCGTGCGGCGGCGACGGCGCGCACGGCGGCTCGCCCCTCGGCCACCTCCTCCACGAGCCCGCCGAGGCCCACGAAGACCGTCGTGCCGTCGACCTCGAGCCACAGGGGCTCGACCGCATCCCGCACCGCGATCGCCGCGTCCGCGGCCGCGCGCACCTCCGGGCAGGCGAGCGCGACCGCCTCCTCGCACGCGGGGCGCGGCCGCACCTTGAACGTCGCCTCGACGATCACGCCGACGCTGCCGAGCGCCCCCACGTGGAGCTTCGGGAGATCGTAGCCGGCGACGTTCTTCACCACGCGCCCGCCCGCGGTCACGAGCGCGCCGTCGGCGCCGACGACGCGCAGCCCGAGCAGCAGGTCGCGCACCGTGCCCTGCGAGGCGCGCAGCGGGCCGGAGAGGTTCGCGGCGACGAGCCCGCCCACGGTGGTCGCCTCGGGGCGCGGCGGGTCGAGCGGCAGCCACTGGCCGGCCGCGGCCAGCACCTCGGCGAGCCGTGCGAGCGAACAGCCCGCCTCCACGGTGACGGTCATGTCGGCGGCCTCGTGCGCGAGCACGCGGTCGAGGCGCTCGAGGCAGAGCAGCACGTCGAGCCGCCGCGGGGGCGCGCCGATGGCGAGGTGGGCGCCCCGCCCGGCGGCCACGAGCGCGCGCCCCTCGGCGGCCGCCGTGCGCACCGCGGCCTGCACCTCGGCGACGCTCGCCGGCCGCACCACCGACCCGGGCACCACGCCGTCGACCGTCACAGCGCCGCCTGCCGGCGCGGCGTCCGCGTCTCCACGCAGACCTTGGCATCGGGGAAGATCTTGTGCGGGTTCGAGCGGCCCTCCGGGTCGAAGACCGCGCGCAGCCGGGTCATCGCCAGGAGATCGTCGGGCGCGAAGAGCAGCGGCATCTGCGCGGCCTTCTCCACCCCGATGCCATGCTCGCCCGTGAGGCTGCCGCCGAGCGCGACGCACGCCTCGAGGATATCCCGCCCGGCGGCGAGCACGCGCGCCACCTCGTCGCGGTCGCGCTCGTCGAAGAGCAGGATCGGGTGGATGTTGCCGTCGCCAGCGTGAAAGACGTTGCCGATGCGCAGCCGATAACGCTCGGCGGCCGCCGCGATCGCGCGCATCACCTCGGGCACGCGCGTGCGGGGCACGACGCCGTCCTGCGTGCAGTAGTTGGGCGCGAGGCGGCCCACGGCGCCGAAGGCGCGCTTGCGGCACTTCCACAGCGCGGCGCGCTCGGCCGCGTCGCGGGCGCGACGGACCTCGGTGGCGCCATGCGCGCGGCAGAGGGCCTCGATGCGCGCGGCCTGGGCATCGAGCCCCGCGGCGGGCCCGTCGATCTCGACGAGGAGCACGGCGCCGGCCTCGGCGGGCAGGCCCGCCCCGTACGCCGCCTCGACGGCGCGGACGATGAGCCGGTCCATCATCTCGAGGGCCGCGGGCACGATGCCCGCCGCGATGATCGCCGACACGGCCTCGCTCGCCGCGTCGACCGACGCGAAGACCGCGAGCAGCGTCCGCCAGGCCGCGGGCAGGCGCGTGAGCCGCAGCGTCGCGCGCGTGACGATGCCGAAGGTCCCCTCGGCGCCGACGACGAGGCCCGTGAGGTCGTAGCCCGGCCGATCCTCGACCATGCCCCCGAGCTGCACGACCTCGCCCGAGGCGAGGACCAGCTCGACCCCGAGCACGTGGTTGGTCGTGACACCGTACTTGAGCGTGTGCGGGCCGCCCGAGTTTTCGGCCACGTTGCCGCCGATCGTGCACGCGGGCTGGCTCGAGGGGTCGGGCGCGTAGCAGAGGCCGTGGGCGCGCACGGCGTCGCTGACCCACTGGTTCACCACGCCCGCCTGGGCGACGAGGCGGCGGTTGCCGACGTCGATGCGCTCGATCTCCCGAAGCCGGCTCGTGCACACCATCACCGGCGCCGCGATCGGCAGCGTGCCACCCGAGAGGCCGGTGCCGGCGCCGCGGGGGACGAAGGCCACGCGCGCCTCGGCGAGCAGGCGGACCACCGCCGCGACCTCGGCGGGCGTCCGCGGCAGCACCACCACCTCGGGGGCGGCGCGCGCGAGCGTGTAGCCGTCGCACTCGTAGACGGCAAGCGCCTCCGGGCGATCGACGACACCCTCGGCGCCAACGAGCGCGCGCAGCCGTGCCGTGAGCGGGACGGGCACCGCGGGCGAAGGTACACCGCGGGATTTGGCGGACGCCAGGGCCCTCGTGTACAGTACGCCGCCGCTCATGACGCTGCCCGGCGAGCTCGCCCCGCCCGAGCGCATCCTGCTCGGCCCCGGTCCGTCGCTGGTGCACCCGCGCGTGCTGCGCGCCATGGCCGCTCCGCTCATCGGCCACCTCGACCCCGCCTTCCTGGCGATGATGGACGAGGTGAAGGCCATGCTGCGCGCCGTCTTCGTCACCGAAAACGCGCTCACGATCCCGATCTCCGGCACGGGCAGCGCGGGCATGGAGGCGTGCGTCGTCAACCTGGTCGAGCCTGGCGACGAGGTCGTCGTGGGCGTAAACGGCGTCTTCGGCGGCCGGCTCGCCGAGGTCGCCGCGCGGGCCGGGGCGGCAGTGCGGCGCGTCGAGGCGCCGTGGGGCCGGGTGATTCGAGCGGAGCAGCTCGAGGCCGCGCTGCGCGAGACGCGACGGCCGAAGCTCGTCGCGCTGGTGCACGCCGAGACCTCGACCGGGGCCTGGCAGCCGCTCGAAGACGCGGCCCGGCTCGCGCACGAGCATGGTGCGCTCTTCCTCGTCGACTGCGTGACCTCGCTCGGCGGTGCGCCGGTCGAGGTCGACGCCTGGGGGATCGACGCCGCCTACAGCGGCACGCAGAAGTGCCTCTCCTGCCCGCCGGGCCTCGCGCCCGTCACTCTCGGGGCGCGGGCGGTCGAGGCGCTGCGGCGGCGCAAGACCAAGGTGCAGAGCTGGTACCTCGACCTCGGGCTGCTCGCGGAGTACTGGGGCACGGAGCGCGTCTATCACCACACGGCGCCGATCACGATGAACTACGCGCTGCGCGAGGCGCTGCGGCTCGTGCTGGAGGAGGGGCTCGCGGCGCGCTTCGCGCGGCACCGGCGCAACCAGGCGGCGCTGGTCGCCGGGCTCGAGGCGATGGGGCTCGAGCTGGTCGCGGAGGCGGGTTACCGGCTGCCCATGCTCACGACGGTGGCGGCCCCCGCGGGCGTCGACGAGGCACGGGTACGGGGACGGCTGCTCGCCGAGCACGGCATCGAGATCGGCGGCGGCCTCGGATCGATGAAGGGGAGGGTGTGGCGCATCGGACTCATGGGAGAGTCGAGCCGGCGGCGGTGGGTCTTCGCCGTGCTCGCGGCGCTCGAGGACGCGCTGCGTGCGGAGGGGCATCGGGTCGTCCCGGGCGCGGCGCTGGCGGCAGCGCAAGCGGCGTACGCGGCCTGAGCCGGCGCGCCGTCGCGCTGGCGCTCGCGGCCCTGCTCGGCGGCTGCGCGATCCTGCGGCGGCCGGCGGGACCGGTCGAGCCCGTGGCGGCGTGGCGGGCGCCGTCGTTCGAGGACGACTGGGATGCGGAGTCGGCGCGGGTCGCGCTCGAACGGACCCTGCCGGCGGTGCTGCGCAGCGGCAACGCGACCGCCGCTTTGGCCGCCGAGCGCCTGCGCGAGATCCTGGCGCTCCCCGATGCCCGCGCGCGCCGGGCAGCGATCCTCCGGGACCTCCGGGTGCTCCGCGTGCGTCAGCCGGTGCTCCTCACCGCCTACTACGAGCCCGAGCTGTTCGCGCGTGAGACGCGCGACGCCGTCTACCGCTACCCGATTTACGCGCGCCCGCCCGATCTGGTCGACGTCGACCCGCGGGTGCTGCCCGCCGGCTGCCACGGCTGCCGCGCGCTCTCCGGCCGCATCGAGGGCAAGCGGCTCGTCCCGTACTTGAGCCGAGCCGAGATCGACGCCGGCGCCCTCGCGGGCAAGGGGCTCGAATTGGCCTACACCGACGACCTGGTCTCGCTGTTCACGCTCCACATCCAGGGCTCGGGGCTCATCCGGCTGCCCGACGGCTCGCTGCGCGGCGTCCGGTTCGCGGGCACGAACGGTCGGCCGTTCCGCGGCATCGCCCGCGCGCTCGTCGCCCGCGGCTACCTCCAGCCGAACCACACCTCGATGGCCGACATCCGCCGGGCGCTCGAAGCCCTGCCCGAGTGGAAGCAGCTGCAGATCCTCGCCATCGACGAGCGCTACACGTTCTTCCGCATCGCCGACGGCGGCCCGGTCGGGAGCCTCGGCGTCGAGCTCACCGCCGGCCGCTCGATCGCGACCGACCCGCGCTGGGTGCCGCTCGGCACCGTGGGCTACCTGGTGACCCCGACCTACCGCCGCTTCGTGGTGAGCCAGGACACGGGGGCGGCCATCGTGGGACCGCACGCGGATCTCTTCCTCGGCAGCGGCCGCCAGGCCGAGCTGCTCGCCGGGCGTACGCGCGAGCGCGGCACGCTCTACCTGATCGTGCCGCGCGAGGGTCCGGTCGCCCGACGCGCTGGCGCACCCGGATGACGTCCCGGGGGGTGCACGCGCGACCATGGCGCGAGCGTCCTCGAAGGTGTCCCCTTCGGTGACGAGTCCTTCTCCATCTAAACGGAGGACGCGATCATGCCGGTGGTTTGGTGGTGCGCCACGCGAGCGGATGGCGTCGAGATTGAACGTGTAGGCATCCGTCTTCGTGAACCAGAGCAGCACCTCGTAGCGGCCGGAGAGGCGCTTCGACGCGTGCGGACGACACCGCCTGAGCGAACGCCCCTCGCGGTGGGCGTCGAAGAAGATACGCCAGTTGCCGACGCGACGCCGGAAGGCAAGCGGCTGACCCTTCAACGGCTGGACGTCGCCGGCGAAGGGGTCCGAGGTCATCGCCTCAAGCGCGGCGAGCAGTCTTTCGCGCTCGGGGTGCGGTGCGCGAGCGATGGTCTTTTGCGCGGACTTTCGGAGGATGAGCTGCCAAGTAGGCTCGGAGGTCATCAAGGGTGAGGTAGTCGCCGCGACGGATTTCTGCGCGCCCCTTCTCGATGCTGCGAAGCTCGGCGCGGGTAGGCGTGTACTCGCGGAGGGTACGGGTACGCAAGAAGGCGCGCATGGCTTGGCGCCAGAGCTCGGAGGTGGTGCAGTGCTCGGCCTTTCGGACCTTCTCGACTTCCTCGGCCATGGCCGGGTCGAGCGAGATGGTAACGGTGGTGCTGGTGCGTGGCATGGTTCTTACTTGTTACGACTTACTCGTTGCTCCATGCCTGTCAAGGCCCCGCGTGTCCGGTCGTCGGGGTGTTTCAGGCGGGTGGGGCCGTGCCCGTCGAGCTACTCGGCTCGTGCGTCGAGCGAGTCATGCAGAGCAGCTTCCCGCGCATCGTCTTCTCGTTGCTCGTCTTGACCTTGTGGCGGGTGGCATCGACAGCCTTGATGGCCGCGTTCACCTCGGAGAGCAGATCGGGGTGGTGCCGAGTGATCTCCTCCTTCCCTCTGTTGAATGAGTACTCACCCGCGATCCTCATGCCGGTGGTTTGGTGGTGCGCCACGCGAGCGGGACCTGCGAGACCTTCTCGCGGCCCGTCGGCTGGAAGACGGGCGTGCCGAGCTTCCGGTACTTGAGCGTGCCCGCGTTGAAGGCCGCGATGCGCTCGTGCGCAATCTTGACGTAATCCGCCTCCTTCTCGCACCCGAGCGCGTGCCGGCGGTGCGCCAGGGCGGCGATCAGCGCCGAGCCGACGCCGGAGAACGGGTCGAGAACCCAGTCACCCACGTCCGTGAGCGCGAGCACGCAGCGCTCGACGAGCTCGATCGGGAACTGACAGGGATGGATGGTCTTCTCGGGGTGGTTGGCCTTCACGTTCGGAATGTCCCACAGCGCGCTCTCCCAGTCGCGCGCCACGATCTTCCACACGTCCGACGGGTTCTTGCCGAGCGGGTTCCCGGAGGGCTGCCCATGCTTCTCGCCCTTGAAGTGGGTCTTCCCGGGGTACTTCGAGGGGACGCGGATGGCATCGAGATTGAACGTGTAGGCATCCGTCTTCGTGAACCAGAGCAGCACCTCGTAGCGGCCGGAGAGACGCTTCGACGCGTGCAGCCCGTGCTCGAAGTGCCACACGATCCGGTTGCGGAGCTTCAGGCCGAGCCGCTTGAAGACGGGATAGTAGAAGATGTCGAGCGGGTAGACCTCGCGGCGATCGACGTAGTTCCCCACCTGCCAGCAGAGGGACCCCTGGGGCGAGAGCACGCGCACGAGCTCGTCCAAGATGGGGCTCAGCGCCTCGAGGTACTCGTCGAGGGCGGTGGCCTTCTCGTAGGTCTTGCCGAGGTTGTAGGGCGGGGAGGTGATGACGAGCTTCGCGAAGCCGCCCGGGAGGCGGCGGAGGGTCGTCAGCGAGTCCCCGTGGACGATCACCACGTCGGCGTCGGGCCGATAGGTGGAGGCGATTTTCTTGGTACCCCAAAGAGGCAGTGTGGTCGGCGTGCCGCTCGGCATCGGTGGGACGTGTGGCGCGCTAGGAATCCTTTCGCGGATGCTGCACGATTCGCGCCGGCTTTAAGCCCGCGGCGCGAGGACGCGCGCCGTCGTGCGTGCGATGAGCCCGCGCGGGACAAGCCGCATGGCGACCGACGTGAGGCTGTTCAGCATGCCGTTGACGAGCACGGACGTGCGCCCGACCGCGCGCACGGTCTGGTCGGCCACCTCCTCCGCCGTCATCCACGCCAGCCCCGGCACCCTCCGCGTGTCGACGTGCGCCTTCTCCTGGAACTCCGTGCGCGTGAAGCCCGGGCACACGCAGAGGACGTGGACGCCCGTGCCGGCCAGCTCGGCCGCGATCGCCTCGGAGAAGCTCAGCAGGAACGCCTTGGTGGCGGCGTAGGTCGCGCTGTAGGCCATGGGCCCGTAGGCCGCGAGCGAGGCCACGTTGATCACCGCACCCCGGCCGCGCGCCACCATGCCCGGAAGGAAGCGGCCCGTGAGCTCGACCGGCACCTCGACGTTGAGCCGGACCTCCTCGACCTCGCGCGCCACCGGGAGCCGGTCGAAGCGGCCCGTCGTGCCGAAGCCCGCGTTGTTCACGAGCCAGTCGACCGTGAGGCCGCGGCGCTCGACCTCCCCGACGAGCCGCTCCGCGGCCCCGGGCGCGATCAGGTCGAGCGCGATCGGATGCACTTCGATCCCGTGGCGCGCGCGCAACTCGGCCGCGAGCGCCTCCAGCCGCTCGCCGCGACGAGCCACCAGCGCGAGCGCGCGACCGGCGGCCGCGAGCCGGCGCGCGAGCGCCTCGCCGATGCCGCTGGATGCGCCGGTCACGAGCGCGATCTCCGTCGTCATGCCCCCCCGCTACCACGGTGCCCGGGCCGTTGACAGCCCCGGGGCCATCGCGCCATCAGACGGCAGATGGCCGCGCTCACGCCGCGGGAATTCACCGATGCCGTGTGTATCCTCGCCGAGCAGCTCGGCACGGCGCGGCTGCGCGACCGGCTGGCGAGCCTCGGGGCCTTCACCTCGCGCCGCGGGCTCAACACGCCGGTGGCGATCGCCGAGCGGCTCTTCCACCTCTCGGGCGGCCTGCGACGCCAGAGCCCGGCCACCTTCGCCTTCACGCGGCTCTGGACGGAGGTCGTCACCGGCGGGCTCGACGCGGAGACCGAGAAGAAGCTCGAGGCGCTCGCCGACGCGGTCAACGCCTGCCTCACCGCCGACAACGGGATCGCGCCGGGCAAGGAAGCCGACCTCGACCGCGCGCTCGCCGCGTACCACGAGGCGATCGCCGCCGTGATCGGCCCGGCGCGCGCGCGCCTCGACATGCTGCTCAAGGCCGTGCCCGCCGTCGCCGAGCGCCTGCGCGCCGAGCCTCAGGCCGAGACATAGCATGCCGCCCGCGCGCGTCCTCGTCCCGGAGGAGGAGCTGCCGGTCGTCGAGGACGCCGACCTCGTGGTCGTCGGCGGCGGCTCGGCCGGCATGGCCGCCGCGGTGACCGCGGCCCGGGCGGGGCTCGGCACGGTCCTCGTCGACGACGCGCCGTTTCTGGGCGGCATGTCGACGGGTGGCTGCGTCGGCACGTTCTGCGGGTTCTACTACCGCGACCGCGGCGGCGCGCTGCGGCCGCTCGTCGGCGGCTTTCCCGCCGAGGTGCTGCGACGGCTCGAGGCGGCGCGGGGCTGCTACGGGCCCGTCCCCTTCAAGACGACCGCGGCAGTGCCCTACGTGCCCTGGGCCCTCAAGCGCCTCTACGACACGATGGCGGAAGAGACGCCCGGGCTCCGCGTCTACCTGCACGCCCGTTTCGTGCGTGCGCTCGTCACCGGCCGTCGGATCGCCGCCGTCGTCGTCGCCACGCGCGGCGGCAGCGTCGCGATGCGGGCAGCGTACTTCGTCGACGCGAGCGGCGACGCGGCGCTCGCCCGCGCCGCGGGGGCACCGACCGCGGCGGCGGGGCCGCTCCAGTACCCGTCGATGATGTTTTACATGCAGCACGTCGACCTCGAGCGCGCGCTCCCGCACCTGCTCGCGCTCGGCGACCTCCTCGAGCGGCACTTTGCGAGCGCGGGGCTCCCCCGCCGTTCGGGGAACGTGATCCCGACGGGCCGGCCCGGCGAGGTGCTGGTCGCCATGAGCCGGGTCGCGGTGGAGGGCCGCGCGATCGACGGTGCGGATGCGGCCGAGCTCACCCTCGGCGAGATGCGCGGCCGCGCGCAGGCGGAGCGCTGCGCGGAGTTCCTCAAGGCGCACGTGCCCGGCTTCGAGGAGGCGTTCCTCGCCGACGCCGCCCCGCGCCTCGGCATCCGCGAGAGCCGCCGCATCGAGGGCCTCTACGCGCTCACCGGCGACGACGTGCTGGCGGGCCGGCGGTTCGCCGACGGCATCTGCCCGGGCGCCTGGCCGATCGAGCTGCACGTCGAGGACGGCCGCACCGAGTGGCGGTTCCTCGACGACGGCCTCTGGTACACGGTGCCCTACCGCTGCCTCGTGCCGCGCGGCCTCGACAACCTGCTCGTCGCCGGGCGCTGCCTCTCGGCGACGCGCGAGGGCTTCGCCTCGGTGCGCGTGATCGGCCCGTGCATGGGCGAGGGGCAGGCGGCCGCGCTCGCCGTGGCGCTCGCGCTGCCGCGTGCGACCGCCCTCGCCGACGTCGACGTCGAGGCGCTGCGCGCACAGCTCGGCGCGGCCGGCGTGCCGCTCTGAGCGGTCCGTTCGCTTGTCTCTCTCGCCGCCGCCCGTTACCGTGCGTGCGGTGACGGCTCGCACGGCGTACGGCGCGGTCGCAGTGGCCCTCGTGCTCGCCTGGAACGCGCGGGCGCGCGCGTTCACCGAGGACGACTTCGCGCGCAAGCCGCTCCAGGTCTTCCACGTCGCCACCCAGGCGGACGGCACGCCCGTCGATACGGTGATCGGCGACGTGCGGCTCTACCGCATCCGCAAGGGCGACACGCTGATCGACCTCGCCCGCTACTACGACCTCGGCTACAACGAGATCGTCGAGGCCAACCCCGGGATCGATCCGTGGGTGCCGCCCGTCGGCGCGACGATCCTCCTCCCCACGCAGTACGTGCTCCCCTGCTGCACCTACGTCGGCATCGTGGTGAACATCCCCGAGATGCGCCTCTTCTACTACCAGCACCCCAAGGGCAGCTCGACGATGACGATCTACACCTTCCCCGTGGGTCTCGGCCGCGACGACTGGCCGACGCCGCGGGCGAAGTTCCGCATCCGCGGCAAGACCGTGAACCCCACCTGGGTGATCCCCGAATCGATCCGCGCCGAGCACATTCGTGAGCGCAACGACCCGCGCAAGCTCATTCCGGGCGGGGCGCCGGACAACCCGCTCGGCAAGTATCGCCTCGAGCTCACGCTCCCGCTCTACGGCATTCACGGCACCGACATCCCGTGGGGGGTCGGCATGCAGGTGAGCCACGGCTGTGTGCGGCTCTATCCCGAGGACATCGAGCGGCTGTTCCCGCTGGTACCGGTGGGCACGCCCGGGGAGTTCACCTACCAGACGGTGAAGGTGGGCGCGCGCGGCGGCACGGTCTTCGTCGAGATGCACGACGACATCTACGGCCAGACGCCGGCGCGCTACCACGAGGCGCTCGCGGCGATCGAGCGGCGCGGGCTCGCCGCGCGCATCGACGAGGCGCGCCTGCTCGCCGCGCTCGAGGACGGCGCGCGCGTGCCCGAGCCGATCTCCCCGCAGGACGGCACCCCGGTCGCCATGGTAGGGTCGGGGAGCGATGACCGAGCTGCAGGTCCGGACGACCGATAAACGCCAGATGATCGATCTCACGCCCCGCGTCGCCGAGATCGTGGCACGCGCGGGGCTCGCCGAGGGCCTCTGCAGCGTCTACACGCCCCATGCCACGGCGGCCATCGTCATCAACGAGAACGACGACCCGAACGTCTGCCTCGACGTGCTCGAGGCCCTCGACCGCCTCGTGCCCGCGGGGCGCTGGCGCCACGACCGCGTCGACGGCAACGCCGCCGCGCACATCCAGGCGGCCATCCTCGGGCCCGGGGAGACGATCCCGGTCCGCGATGCCCGGCTCTGTCTCGGCACCTGGCAGGCCGTCATGCTCGTCGAGCTCGACGGCCCGCGGCAGCGCCGCGTGCTCGTGACGGTGCGCTAAGCGGTCGCCCGGGCGCCCGTTCCGTCGCCGTCCACGTTCACCGCCCGCGCGGGGCGCGCGTCGAGGTGACGGTCGCGCCACTCGCTCAGGCCGCGGCGCACGTAGTCGGCGTTGATCTCGAGGGTGTCGCAGATGTTCTCGAAGGAGAAGAGCCAGCCGCGGTCGGTCGAGTTCACCCACTCGCACGACTCCTCGAACATCTGCCGACCGCGCGGATCGCGCGCGAAGGCGTACTTCTGGTAGCAGTCGATTGCGTCCTCGAGCACGGCGAGCATGAGCAACCGCTCGCGCTCGAGCCCGCCGGCCCGGCGAAACGCCGCAAAGAACTGGGCCGGCAGGAGCACGTCGGGCTCGAAGAGCCCGGTCAACCGATCGTGTCCTCCGGAAAAACCTCGCTTGCCTTTTGCAACCATCTACCCCTCCTCCGGTGGGCGCAGTCGCTGTCGCCCCCGGACGGGCTCAACTGGCCCACTGACCTACCACGCCGCCGAGTTGCAAAAGAACTCATCCCGGCATGAAAAAGCCTGCGCAAAGGGATTAGGGCCCCTTATCCCAGGGGCGTGAGGAACGCAAGGGCAGGAGGGCGATCCCGTCCGATCCGGCCGGACCTTGACGCGGTGCGGCTCACGGCCGGTAGGCCGTCGACGCGATCAGCCGCTCGACCCGGCGCTCCGGGTCCCATTCCCGTGCCCACGCCTCCGCGACCAGGTCGGCCGGCGTCCTGCCCGCCGCCAGCTCCTCCTCGAGGCAGACGAGGTACGTCCGCTCGTCCTCGCCGCGCTCGTCGAGCGCGTGCTGGCGCCGCAACCCCTCGCGGGCGATCGCGAGCAGCTCGCGCGCGTACTCGAGCACCGCCACGCGCCCGCGGCGCGCGGCGAGGGCGCCGCGGACCACCTCGTGGTAGAGGGCGGCCGTGTCCTCGAACGACCAGCGCTTGACGAGGTCGTGGGCGGCCTCGAGGCAATCGGCGTCGTAGAAGATGCCCTTCACCAGCGCGGGCAGCGCGAGGAGCCGCTCGCGCGGCTGGCTGTCGGCGGAGCGCAGCTCGATGTAGCCCTTGAGGCGCACCTCGGGGAAGAGCGTGGTGAGATGAAGCTGCCAGTCGTCGAGGGTCGCCTGCCCCGAGGCGAGCAGCCGGCGAAACGGCGTACCGGTGACGTCGGTCACGTAGCGGCCGTCGCGCAGCAGGAAGTAGACGGGGACGTCGAGCGCCCACTCGACGTACTCGGCGAACCCCGCGCCGTCGCGGAAGACGAACGGCAGGAGCCCGCAGCGCGCCGGATCCGTGTCCATCCACACGTGCCCGCGGAAGCTCCGGAAGCCGTTGAGCTCGCCGTCGCTCACCGGCGAATTCGCGAAGATCGCGTTCACGAGCGGCGCGATGCCCATTCCGACGCGCAGCTTGCGCATGGCATCGCGCTCGTCCGCGTAGTCGATGTTCGCCTGCACGGTGGCGGTCTGCTTCATCATGCGGTGCCCGAGGCGACCCACGCGGGTCATGTACGGCGCCATGATCGCGTAGCGCCGCTTCGGCACCCACTCGATCTCCTCGACCCGGGAAATGGGCTGCATGCCGAGGCCGAGAAACGCGAGGCCGAGCTCGTCGCCCACGCTGAGGATCTCGCGCACGTGCGTCGCGAGCTCGCGCTCGGCCTCGTGCAGTGTCCGGAACTGCGCCCCCGAGAGCTCGAGCTGCGCCCCCGGCTCGAGCGTGATCGAGGCGCCCTCGCGCGCGAGCGCGACGGTGCGGCCGTCCTCGGTTGCGGGCGTCCAGCCGAAGCGCTCGGCGAGCCCGCGGAGCAGCGCCTCGATGCCCCGCGCCCCCGAGAAGGGCGCGGCACGCCCCGTCGCGCGGTCGACGGCGACCTTCTCGTACTCGGCGCCGATCATCCAGCGCTCGCGCGGCTTGCCGGCTTCGTGGAACCCCGCCACGAGCTGGTCGATGCCGGTGACGGGGACGCTCTCGGCGCTGGCGCGGAAGTCCGTCATGCGGGGCCGTCGACGTTAGCCACGGGCACCGGCCGTCGCAAGGCGATCTCGGGCTGTGCATTTCTGTGCGCGCGCCGGCGGCAAAGCGACGCGGTCGCGCGGATTCGCGGGCGGCGGGCTGCCCGCGGAGAAGCGGCGGCGGGTTCGCTGTAACTCCCTGCAGCGCCGATGTTTCGGCGCGAGCGCGGCGCCCGTTCCAAAGCGGCTGGATGCCGCCAAAGCCGGCAGGCATGGAAGCTGCTAACCCACCGCCCGGGAGCTCGGACTGGAGGTTGGGGCGAGCGCGAGACGGCGGCCGGTGGTTGTGGCGGAGCGGCGGCTGGACGGACGTGGTGGGGCGGCTCGCGCGTGGAGGACGGCGGAGGCAGTGTCGAAGGGGGCGGAGGGTGGCGGCCTTCCGCCCCGCTCCCAGCTCAACGAGACTCTCGAGCGGCCCGCCGAGTGCCCCGTTGCGGCGCGCGCGGAAGCCAACGCGGCACGCGACGGAGGTACTCGGCGTAGGCCGCACCGAAGCGCGCGGTGAGCCGCGGCTCCTCGACGGCCACCACCCAGAGGTGCGCGGCGAGGGCGGTCCCTGCGGCCAGAAGCGCGAGGCGCAGCGAACCGGTGGCGAGCGCAAGCCCTCCGAGCGCGAGCACGACGCCCGCGAGCAGCGGGTTGCGCGTGTGTCGATAGGGTCCGGCGAGAACGAACGCCGGCGCGGGCCCGCGCCGCGGGCGGCCCCGGCCAGCGAGCAAGAGCGCGCTGCGCACGGCGAGCATCCCGCCGAGGAGCGCCACCACCCACCCGAGCGGGCGCACCCGCGCCGCCCCTACGCGCGCGCGAGGCGCAGGATCGCGGCCCACTGCGGCGCCGAGACGGGGACGACCGAGAGCCGCGGGAGGCGCAGGAGATCGAAGCCCGCGAGCGCTGGGGTCTTCCGCATCTCGGCGAGGGAGACGGGCCGCGGCAGCGCCCGCACCGGCTCGATGTCGACCACCACGAGCCGCGGATTCGCCGCCTTGGGGTCGGGATAGGCCCCGCGCACGACCCGCGCCACCCCGACCGCCGCCTTCTCGTCGCCCGTGTGATAGACGAGCGCCTCGTCGCCCGCGGCCATGGCCGCCAAGTGTCGCAGCGCGAGCGGGTTGCGGACGCCGTCCCACACGGTGCGCCCGTCGCGCTCGAGGTCCTGCCACGAGTACGTCCCGGGCTCCGTCTTGAGCAGCCACCGCTTGGCCATCAGGCGTAGTGGCTGCGCCGCTTGAGCGCCTGCTCGCGCTCGAGCTCGAAGATCTGGACGCGCTCGACCTGCCCGTCGCGCCGCACGAACTTGTGGCCGCGCAGCGTGCTCACGAGGATGCCGAGGTCGGGTCGGCCGGGGAAGTCGCGGATCTCGCGGATCTCGGTCGAGGCGAAGACCGTGTCCCCGGCGAAGACGGGCGCGGTGTGGCGGCCGGTCGCGTAGCGCACGTCGGCGAGGGCGTTGTCGGCGACGTCGGCCGAGGAGATGCCGAGACAGAGGTTGAACGGGATGCCGCCGAACACGATGAGCTGGCCGCCCACGTAGCGCTCGGGATCCTGGTCGATCATCCATTGGTTGCAGTGCACCTGCGAGGTGTTGTCGAGCATCCCCGTGAGCATGATGTGATCGGTGGTGACGACCCGCCCGCGCACGTGCTCGAAGACGTCGCCGGGACGGAAGTCCTCGAGGTAGGTATCGGGGCTGCTGAGATAGGCGAGCTCGCGATAGGGCCGCGCGGGATCGTAGGGGGGAAGCGCGAGCGACACGGGGATGTCCCGCGGCGGCACCGCGGCGTCGGCGACCGGGGCGTCGACGTCGCGCTTCCACACCTGCACCTTGCGCTGGAAGGTGAGGACCACCTCGCCGTCCTGGTTGCGGCCGGTGGTCTGGACGTGCACGACGCCGCGGTCGCGGTCGCGCGAGGACGGCTTGACCCCGAGGACGAGGGACTCCGCCTCGATGGTGTCTCCCACGCAGACGGGCACGCCGAAGCGCACGTCGATGTACTCGAGGTTGGCGCGCGCGTTCTCGGAGACATCCTCGACGCTCTGGCTGAAGACCACGTTCATCACCAGGCCCGGCGGGGCCACGAGCCCGCGAAAGCCGTAGGCGCGCGCGTAGCGCACGTTCTTCGACAGCGGGTTCGTCGTCATCGAGAAGTCCGTGAAGACGGCGAACAGCCCTTCCGTGATGGTCTTGCCGCCCTTGTGGCGGAGGAGCTGGCCGGGGCGAAAGTCCTCGAGGTAGTGTCCGTGCTGCTTGCGGATCGTCGCCATGAAAGCCGCGTACCCTTAGCGAGGGCCCCCCGGCGAATCAACCGCGATCCGCGCGCTGGTCACCCCTCGTTGAGCGCCGCCGCCGCTGCCCGGGCGACGGCGACGAGCTTGTGGCGCCGCCGCTCGGGGACGGTCCGGTAGACCTGCACCAGCTCCTCGAGGTGGGGGTCCTTGAGGAGCGGGACGTCCTCGAAGCGGCTGCCGTCCGGCGCGACCCGATCCTCGGCGTCGCGGAGCCGCTGCGCCTCCTCGGAGAGCAACGCCGGGTCGATGCCGGCCATGGCGCGGCGGAGCGCCGCGTTGATCTTCATCACCACGACCAGCGGCGTCGCCAGCGCGCGACCCGACTCGAGCCGGCTCACCGCCCCCTGGCTCACGCCGGCGAGGCGGGCAAGCTGCTCCTGCGAGAGGCCGAGCAGCTCGCGTACCCGCCGCTTCGACTGCCCGAGCCCCCGCATCCAGTTCGCCCAGTCGACCGTGGCGGGCGACGCGCCGACCCTGCGCCCCCGCGCGTCGCGCTCGTCCGTCGCCAGCACACACGATTCTTGGGCTTGCGGGCACACGCGTGTCAAGGCGACCTACCGGAGGAGGTTGCGGGCGATCACCACGCGCTGGACCTGGCTCGTGCCTTCGTAGATCTGCAGCAGCTTCGCATCGCGCATGAGCTTCTCGACCGGATACTCCTTCATGTAGCCGTACCCGCCGAAGATCTGCACGGCGTCGGTGGCGATGCGCATCGCGTGATCCGCGCCGAACGCCTTCGCGTAGCTCGACACGATCGGCGCCGGCGCACCGCGGTCCACCATCCAGGCCGCCTTGTAGGTGAGCAGCCGCATGGCCTCGACCTCGATGGCCATGTCGGCGAGCATGAACTGGATCGCCTGGAACGACGCGATCGGCTGCCCGAACTGCTGCCGCTCCTTCGCGTAGCGCACGCACTCGTCGAGGGCGCGCTGCGAGATGCCGATCGCGATCGCCCCGATCAGCGGCCGGCTGCGGTCGAACGTCCGCATGGCGATCTTGAATCCCTCGCCCTCCGCCCCGAGCCGCGCGCTCTTCGGGATGCGAACGTCTTCGAAGACCACCTCGCCGGTGTCGGCCGCCCGCTGGCCGAGCTTGTTCTTCATGCGGTGCTTCTTGATGCCGGGCAGATCGGCGGGAAAGACGAAGGCCGTGATGCCGGCGTGGCGCTCCCTGCGGTCCCGGGTCGCAAAGGCCACGTACCAGCTCGCCACCGTTCCGTTCGAGATGAAGTGCTTGGTGCCGTTCAGCACGTACTCGTCGCCCACCGCGCGGTAGGTCGTCGTCATGCCCGCCACGTCGGAGCCGGCGCCCGGCTCGGTGATGCAAAACGCAGCGAAGGTGAGCTCGGCCGTGAGCTGGCCCAGATAGCGGCGCTTCTGCTCCTCGGTGCCGGCGAGGATGAGCGGGGTGGCCGCGAGGCCGTTGGCGGCGATGGCGTTGGTGATCCCCGAGCAGGCGTAGTTGAGCTCCTCGAGCACGAGACAGCTGTCGAGGACGCCCAGGTCGGGCCCCCCGAAGGCGGCAGGCACCTCGAAGTTCATGAGCCCGAGCTCCCACGCCTTGCGCGCGACGTCGGCGGGGAACGTCTGCTCCTCGTCGTAGCGCGCCGCCACCGGGAGGATCTCCTCGCGGGCAAACCGGCGCGCGGTCTCCTTGAGCTGCTCCTGCTCGGGGGTGAGATCGAAGCCCAGCATGGCGACGTCGTGCGCGCAACCGCCGCCCGTGTCAACCGCCGCCGCGCGCGCCCGCGACGGCCGCTTCCCCCGCCTCGGGCCTGGCGACCGCCAGCACCTTGGTCACGCGCCGGCCCCGCATATCGACCACCTTCAGCTCGAAGCCCGGAACCGTCACCGTGTCCCCTGGCCGCGGGATGCGGCCGAGGCGCTCGGTCACGAGCCCGGCGAGCGTGCTCACCTCGGGCCCCGCGGCGAGCTCGACGCCAAGCCGCTCGGCCACGTCGCCGATGGGGATGAGGCCGGCGAAGAGCAGCCCTTCGGGCGTCTCCTCCACCCGCGGCGGCTCCCGGTCGAACTCGTCCTGGATGTCGCCGACGATCTCCTCGATCACGTCCTCGAGCGTGACGAGCCCCGCGGTCCCGCCGTACTCGTCGACGACGATCGCCATGTGGGTGCGGTGCTGCTGAAAGTCGCGCTGGAGCGCGTCGAGCGGACGGGTCTCGGGCACGAAGAGGATCTCCCGCTTGAGCGGGAGCAGGTCCTCCGAGGTGCGGAGCTGATCGCGGCGCAAAAAGAGGTCCTTCACGTGAATCATCCCGACGACGTGGTCGATGTCGAGGGTCCCGAGCGGAAAGCGCGTGTGCGCCGTGCGGCTGATCACCGCGAGGTTCTCCTCGAGCGAGCGGGCGAGCGAGAGGTAAGCGATGTCCGCGCGGGGGATCATCACGTGACGCGCGGCGCGCCCCGTGTACTCCATGACGTTCGCGAGCAGCTCGCGTTTCTCCTCGGAGAGCACGCCCAGGCGCTGGGACTCGGCGAGCAGCCGGCGGAGCTCGCCTTCGGTGTGCGCGAGCTCGCCGCTCGTCTCGGCGGTGACGCCGAGGAGCCGGAGCGTCCCGCGCGCGGCGGCGCCGAGCAGCCAGATCGCCGGCCAGAACACGAGCTGAAACAGCCGCATCGGCAGCGCGGCCCAGAGCGCGACGCGCTCGGTGAAGCGGATCGCGTAGCCCTTCGGCGCAAGCTCGCCCACCACGATGTGCAGCAGCGTGAGCGCGCCGAAGGCTACGGCCGCGGAGGTGTTGTGAATCGCCCGCGGCGAGGTGATGCCGAGGCCGGCGAACACCGGCTCGAGCACGTGGGCGAAGGCGGGCTCGCCGATCCAGCCGAGGCCGAGGCTCGTCAGCGTGATGCCGAGCTGCGTGGCCGAGAGGAAGGTGTCGAGCCGGCGCTGGATCAGCTCGACCGACCGGGCGCGCCAGTCGCCCTCGGCGGCCAGCTCCGCGACTCGGGTCGCCCGCACGCGGACGATCGAGAACTCCGCCGCGGTGAAGGCCGCGTTCAACAGGACGAGGCCAAACGCGACCGCGATCAGAAGCGGGTCGGGAAGCATCCGCCGGGCATCTACCCGGGCGGCATGCTAGTGGATGCCGACCGGGAGAGGCAAGCCGGTGCATGACACTGGCCTCCGAGCCGTGTATCCTGGGCGCGGGGCGGTCGGTGGGGCCGCCGGGAGGAGGAGGTAGCATGCGAGGTGGTGTCATAGCGTGGTTGACCGCGACCGTCCTGCTCGTCGGGACGGCGGGGGTCCGGGCCGATCAGCCGCGGCAGCTCGACGACGCCGAGCTGCAAAGCGAAATGCGCATCAACCGGCTGCTGGCGGTCTACATCGAGCGCAACGGCATGCCCGACGTCGCCGAGCGCAGCTTCCTCGCCGACATGCCGCCTTGGGACGACCACCAGGTGACGCTCTACTACCTCGACCGGCACAAGGCGATCGCCTTTGCGCGCGCCTACATCCTCGGCTGGCCGTCGATCGCGGTCGAGAAGTCCGAGCACACGCTCTCCGATGCGCAGGTGGCGGCGCTCGCGCCGCGGGCGCGAAGCCGCGGCGGGGCGGCGCGGGGCGGCGCGCTCGCCCGCGCCGAGGCGGCAGCCGAGCGAGCCGAGGCCGCGGCGGCACGCGTCGAGGCGGCGGCCGACACCGCCGAGCGGGCCGCGGGACGGGCGGAGTCGATCGTCTCGAAGATGGAGACCGAGCCCGCACGCCCGGCCGTGCGCCGGCGCGCCCGCACGAAGTGAGCTCACGCGCGGGCGGGCGCTCGGCCGGGACGGCTCCCGCCCAGGCGCAGCGCCCGCGGCGCCGCGCGAATCCGTTGCGCCGCGCACCGACGCGGTGTATCCGCGTGCATGACCCTTCGCGAGCAGCTCCTCGACGTGCTGGTGCGCCGCTCCTACTTGCGCGAGCCCGGTCGGCAGTTCCGGCTCGCCTCGGGACGCACGAGCGACTACTACATCGAGTGCTCGCTCACGACCACCCACCACAGCGCTCTCCCGCTCATCGGTGCGCTCCTGCACGCGCGCATTCCCGCCGGGGCCGTGGCGATCGGCGGCCCGACGATGGGCGCCGATCCGATCGCCGCAGCGGTCGCCTGCTACAGCGCGGCGACGCCCCGGCCGCTGTCGTGGTTCTCCGTGCGCAAGACGCCGAAGGCGCACGGCGCGCGGCGCTGGCTCGAGGGCTCGGCGAGCCCGGGCGACGCCGTCGTCGTGGTCGAGGACGTCGTCACCAGCGGACGCTCGCTGATCGACGCCGTCGGGAAGTGCCGCGAGGAGGGACTGCGCGTCGTGCACGGGATCGTGCTCGTCGACCGCGAGGAGGAGGGCGGGCGCGCGCGCGTGGCGGCGGCGCTCGAAGCGCTCGGCGCCGGCTTCGAGGCCCTGTTCACGCGCACCGACCTCGAGGAGGCGTGGCAGGCACGCCGGCGCGGGTAGGGGCACGTGGCGGAGCAAGCCGAGATTCGCAGCCCCTTTACCGGCGAGCTCGTGGGCCGCATCGCCGTCGACGGGCCCGAGGCGGTCGAGGCGGCAGTCGCCGCGGCCGTCCGCGCCTTCGCGGTCACCCGGCACCTCTCGCGCTTCGACCGCAGCACGACGCTCGCGTGCATCGCCGCGGGGATCGGGACGGCGGCCGAGGAGCTCGCGCGCACGATCGCGCTCGAGGCCGGCAAGCCGATCGCCTTCGCGCGCCAGGAGGTCGCCCGCGCCGTGACGACCTTCACGCTCGCCGCCGAGGAGGCGAAACGGCTCGCGGGCGAGCCCACGCCGGTCGACATCGAGGAGCGCACGCGCGGCTACGAGGCCGTGGTGACCCGCGTGCCCGTCGGCCCCGTGCTGGCGATCACGCCGTTCAACTTCCCCCTCAACCTGGTCGCCCACAAGGTGGCGCCGGCGCTCGCCGCCGGCTGTCCGGTCGTGCTCAAGCCGGCGCCCCAGGCACCGCTCACGGCCCGGCGGCTCGGCGAGATCGTCGCCGCCGCAGGGGCGCCTCCGGGTGCGCTCGCCGTCCTCCATTGCCCGGTCGCGCTCGCCGAGGCGCTGGTGGCCGACGAGCGCCTGCGGATGCTCACGTTTACGGGGAGCGCGCGCGTGGGCTGGACACTCAAGGCGCGCGCCGGGCGCAAGCGCGTGCTCCTCGAGCTGGGGGGCGACGCCTCGCTCATCGTGCATGCCGACGCCGACGTGGAGACGGCGGCGCGCAAGGCCGCCGTCGGCGCCTTTGCCTACGCCGGGCAGGTGTGCATCTCCGTCCAGCACATCCTCGTCCACGCCGACGTCTACGAGCGCTTCCGCGAGCGGCTGCTCGCCGAGACGGCGGCGCTCCCCGTGGGGGACCCGCTCGACCCCGCCACGGTGGTGGGCCCGCTCATCGACGAGGCGAGTGCCGCGCGCGTGCTCGCGTGGATCGCCGAGGCGCGGGCGGCGGGCGCTCGCCTGCTCTGCGGGGGCACGCGCGCGGCGGGCAACGTCGTCGTGCCCACAGTGCTCGAGGGGGTGCCCCGCGGCGTCCGGATCGCCGAGGAGGAGGTGTTCGGCCCGGTCGTGACCCTCGACCGCTACCGCGACGCAGCCGAGGCGCTCGCGCGCGTGAACGCCTCGCGCTACGGCCTCCAGGCCGGCCTTTTCACGAACGACCTCAGGCTCGTCCGCCGCGCCTTCGCCGAGCTCGAGGTGGGGGCGCTCATCGTCAACGACTCGCCGATGCTGCGCGTCGACAGCTACCCCTATGGGGGGACCAAGGAGTCTGGCCTCGGCCGCGAGGGTGTGCGCTCCGCCCTCGAGGCCATGACCGAGCCCCGGGTGCTGGTGCTGGCCCCGTGACCCTCAGCTCGGGGCGGCAACGAGCTCGCCGTCGGCGAGCGCGGAGAGGGCAAGCAGGCAGGCGCCCGCCTGGACGGCGACGAGCGGCCGCAGCGGCAGGATACGCAGCTCGCTCTCGCGCGCGAGCTCGGTGGCGAGCGCCTCGATGCGCGCGCGCAGCCGCGCGGCGAGCGTGCGCTCACCCACCATCTCCGCCAGGCGGAAGACTTCGCCCAGGTAGAGCACGCGATAGAAGGGCTTGCAGACGGTCGCGTCGAGCGCCTCGGCGCGCGTCGCCTCCCGGGCGTAGTGCGGCTGCTCGATGTCGGCGCGGTAGGCGGCGAGGTGGACGGGCGTGCGGCGCAGATAGTCCCGCACGGATCGGGTGAGGCGGTGGTCGGGGACGCGCGCGGCAATGATCTCGAACGCCGAGGCGCACTCCGCGACGAGGGCCTCCTCGCGCGCAAGCCCGGCCCGCAGCGCCTCGCGCCGGCTTAGGCCCGCGGGTGTCGGGTCGGCCAGCCCGGGCGCCGTGTAGTAGGGCAGCTCGCACACGAGCGAGAAGGCATCGCAGACGTGGGCGAGCCAGTCGTCCGAGCTGGTCCCGGCGTCGAGGTGCGCGGCCGGGTCGCCGCCGAGCGTGCGGGCCAGGTACTCGTAGGTCTCGGCGATGCCGAACTGGGCGTAGACCCCGGGGGCCAGCGCGCGCAGATAGGGGACCTCGGGCTCGCCCTGGTGGAGGGCGAGGCCCTGCGCGGCCACGAGCGCCGCGAAGGCGCGGAAGAGCGCGGGGACCTGCCGCGAGGCGTAGAAGTACACGCCGCAGAAGGCCGCGTTGTGCAGGCTCAAGAAGAATTGCGGGCGCGCGCGCTCCATCGCGCGCATGACCGCGGCCGCCTCGGGCGTCGGCGTGGGGAAGCGCAGCGTCTTGTAGTCGACCGGGAAGCCCCACTCGACCTGCTCGCGGTGCGGCGGCCGATAGAAGTGGAGCGCGTAGCGTGCCGGGGAGAACTCCCCCTTGAGCCAGCCTTCGTTCAGCACCAGCCCGTCGGGATCGGCGACCTTGATCACGTAGAGGGTCGCGTCGAGCCGCGCCCGCACGCTGGCGTCCTCGCAGAGGAGCCGGCAGAGGAACTCGAGCGTGAGCGTGCCGATGGGTTCGTTCGGATGGGGCACGCCCACCAGGAGCGCGGGATGGCGGCCGTGCCCGATGATCAGGAGCTCGATCGGGCGGCCTTCGGCCGACTGCCCGATCACCTCGCGGCGCACGAGCCCCGGGAACTCGGCGGCGAGCGCCGCCGAGCTGGCAGCGAGCTCGGCCGGCGTCAGGAACTCGCGCCAGTCGGGCAGGCGCCCGAGGAGCGGTCCCGGATCGAGCACGACGGCTACCGCAGCGCGTCCGAGGAGTATCCGAGGATGCGGCGCGCGACGATGAGCTGGTTGATCTGCTGGGTGCCCTCGAAGATGTCGTTGATCTTCGCGTCGCGCATCCACTTCTCGACCAGCAGCTCGCGCGAATAGCCGAGCGGTCCGAGCAGCTCGACCGCCTTCTGCGTGATGTTGGTCACGGCGAGCCCGGCCTTCGCCTTGGCCATCGAGGCCTCGAGGTTGTTGTGCAGGCCCTGGTCGAGCATCCACGCCGCCCGCCAGGTGAGCAGCCGCGCCGCCTCGAGCTGCGCCTCCATGTCCATCACGTCGCGCTCGAGCGCGGTAAGCTTGTGGGGCGGCGCGCCGTAGCGGATCGTGATGCCCTTCTTTCGCAGGGTGTCGAGGACGAAGTCGAGGGCGGCGCGCCCCACGCCGAGCGCGCTCGCCGCCACCAGCGGGCGGGTGGCGTCGAAGGTCGCCATGACGCCCTTGAACCCCTGCTGCGTCTTCGGGATCTCGGGGCTCCCGAGCATGTTGTCGAGCGGCACGCGGCAGTCCTCGAACACGAGCGTGGCGGTGTCCGAGGCGCGGATGCCGAGCTTGCGCTCGACCTTGGTCACGTACATGCCCGGGGTGCCGTGTTCGACGACGAACGCGCGGATGCCGGCGCGGCCGGCCGACCGATCGATGGTCGCCCACACGACCACGAAGCCCTCGGACTTCTCCGCCGCCATGAGACCGCTCGTGCAGAAGATCTTCGTGCCGTTCAGCACCCAGTGATCGCCGTCGCGCACGGCGGTGGTCTGGATGGCCGAGCTGTCCGACCCGCAGCCAGGCTCGGTGATCGCCATCGCCGCCCACTTGGGCTCGCCGCTGTTGAAGCGCGCGAGGAAGCGCTCCTTCTGGGCCGGCGTGCCCGCGGCGGCGACCGCCGCGCCGCCGAGCCCCGGGTTCGGGATGGTGAGGTAGAGCCCCGCATCGCCCCAGGAGAGCTCCTCGACGGTGACGCACATGGCGAGGTTCTTCTCCGACGGCCCCTCCGGGCGCTTCCCGCCGCTCAGGGGTGTCTTGCCCGACACCGACCACATCGTGTTCCAGAACTCGGTCGGCCGCTCCTCGTGCTCGTGCTCGTCGTAGTAGCGCGAGATGGGCCGCATCATCTGCTCGGCCACCATGTGGGATAGTTGCCGGGCGTTGACGATGGCTTCGGACAGCTCGAAGTCGATCATGTTCCTTGCTCCCTCAGGCGATGGCGAGGCCGTCGAACGTCGCGAAGCCCCGCGCGTTGCGCAGCCAGAGCTCGACCGGGTGGTCGCGGATGTAGCCGTGGCCGCCCAGGATCTGCACCGCGTCGTCGGCGATCTTGAGCGCCGCGCGCGCCGCGTAGTCCTTCGCGAGCACCGCTTCCCGCGTCGCCGGGAGGCCGCGGTCGATCCGCCAGGCAGCCTCCCAGGCAAGCAGCCGCATGGCGTCGATCTCGATCGCCATGTCGGCGAGCTTAAACGCGATCGCCTGCTTCTGCGCGATTGCCTGCCCGAACGCGCGCCGCTCCTTCGCGTAGTCGCGCGCGTACTCGAAGGCGGCGCGGGAGAGGCCGACCGCGAGCGCGGCCAGCGCGACCCGCGAGGCGTCGAAGAGCGGCGCGATCGGCGCGCCCTCGCCGAGACGGGCCGCGCCGGGGACGCGCACCCCGTCGAGCGTGAGACCGTAGGTCGCGAGCGCCTTGATCCCCATGTTCTTCTCGCGCTCGCCGATACGGAGCCCCGCCGCCCCGCGCTCGACGATGAAGGCCGCGGGGCCGTCGGGTGCCGTGGCATAGACGAGGATGGCGATCGCGGCGTCGGCGAGCGGCACGAGGCACTTTCTCCCGTGGAGAATCCAGTCGCCGCCGGCGGGCTCGGCGCGGGTCGCGAGCGCCGTCGGATCGAACGCCCAGTCCGGCTCGACGAAGGCCGCGGTGCCGACCGTGAACTCGGCCGTCGTGAAGCGGGGCAGCCACGCGGCGCGCTGGGCCGGCGTGCCCGCGACCACGAGCGGGATCGTGAACAGACGCGGCGTGAGGAGGTGGAGGGCGAGCGCCAGGTCACCGTAGGCGAGCTCCTCCAGGAGGAGCGCGCTCGTCACTGCCGAGCGCGCGTCGCCGTAGCCGCCGTTGGCCTCGGGGATCGTGCTCTGGACGAGCCCGAGCTCCCAGCCGCGCACGACGACCTCGGGGGCAACCTGCCCTGTCTCGTCGGCCTCCCGCGCCCGGGGGCGCAGCACCTCCCGCGCGAACGATGCCATGGTCTCCCGGGCCAGCTCCTGCTCTTCCGTCGGCTTGAAGCTCACCATGTGTGTGTCCCTCTCTCCGTCAGGCCGCCGTGGACGCGCGCGCGGGCGCGAGCCACACGAGGGTCTGCTCGATCATCTGGTCGAGGACGCGCCGGAGATCGACCTGTTCCGGGTCCTGGTAGTGCTCGATCTCCGCACCCATGATCCCGCCCATGAGCACGGAGGCCGCGATCTCGGGCTCGACGTCGCCGCGGAAGACCGCCTGCTGCTGGCCGATGCGCACGATGCCGGCGAGAAAGGCGCGAAACCGCCGCAGCATCTGCCGGAACTCGGCGGAGAGGCGGGGGTTCGTGTCGAGCGCCTCGACCATCAGCGTGATGATGAACCGCCGGTGGTTCGACACCGTGGCGTGAAAGAAGCACGCGTCGGCGACGTTGCGGAGCGCGAGCACGGCATCCTGGCCCGGGGCAACCGCACGAAGGACCTGGTGCTCGAAGCTCCCGACGCGGTCCTTCACGGCCTCGAAGAGGAGATCTTCCTTGTCGCGAAAGTGACAGTACACCGCGCCCTTGGTCACCCCGGCGTGGCGCGCGATGCGGTCGATCGAGGTGCCCTGGTAGCCCAGGCGAGCAAAGCAGTCGATTGCCGCCACCATGAGCTGTTTGCGCGACGGCTCGGCCCGCTCTCCACGCTTCGGACGCCCCACCTGGGACATACTGAACGTTCAGTATCCCACCCGACGCACCAGGTCAATGGGCTTCTGCCATGGCAGCCGTGATGGACAGGCCTCCGGGGCTGCGGTAGCGGATTTGCCACGAAGCGTGCTGCGGCCGCTTTGCACGGAGAAGGGAGATCCGAGATGAAGACGCTGTTGTTCCTCGCCATCCTCAGCGTTCCCGCGCTGGTCCACGCCGACGTGTGGCGCTGGCGCGACGCGCGCGGCCAGCTCCACTACTCGAACGTGAGCGAGCACGTCCCGCCGCACGCGACGGTGGTCACAGGGGCGATCGGCACCCTCGCCTCGGAGGTGCCAGCCCCCGACATGAAGGCAATCGAACGCGACCTCGAGGCCTACGACAAGCTCCACGCCGCGCGCGCCGCCCGCGAGGCCGCAGCGCCGCCTGCGCCGGTCACCTACTCCTACGGCTGGCCGGGCGGCGTCGCCGTGACCCAGATCGTCGCCCCGACCCTCTGCCAGGCCGAGTACCCCTGCGACCCCTCGGTGCTCTTCTCGCACAACGCGCCTGTGAACCTCTGGCTCTGGCAGGCGCGCTGGACGCTCGCGTGGCGGGAGCTCGGCGTCGTGAACTGACGCCCGTCAGCCCATCGCGCAGGCGCCGGGGCCCCGCGGATCGCCACAGGTGCCGCAGGCCCCCGACGCCGGCGCGGCGCCGTCGGATGCGTGCCCGATCGTGACCACGGACATCACGCGGGTGACGTCGGTCGCCGCGCAGCCCGGGCAGGCAACGACGGTATCCGCCCGCACCAGCTCCTCGAACCCGCGACCACAGCGCCGGCACACGTACTCGTAGAGGGGCATGATCCCCAGGCTGCCGCAGCCGGGGCCGCGGATCAACCGGCGCCGCCCCGGAGGGCCCCCCACGCCGGAAGGGGAGCCCCCTCGACGAGCGCGTCGGCGATGAGCGCCCCGATCCGCACGCCGAGCGCGACCCCGTGCCCGGCGTATCCCCCCGTGACGACGATCGTCGGCGCATGCGGGAGGCGGGCAAGGATGGGCTCGCGCCCGCGCCTAAATGCAATCGGCCCGCCCCACCGGTGCGTCACGCGGACGCGCGCAAGCGCCGGGTGGAGGCCGCGCACGCGCTCCTCGAGACGCGCGAGCGCCGTCGCCGCCTCGGGATCGCGGATGCCGACTGCCGTCACGTCGCGGCCGGCCGCGGGAAAGACGAGCCCCGCGCCCACGACGAGCCGCCCGTCGGGGGCCACGCGTCCCCAGAGGTAGGGCAGGTCGAGGGTGTAGAACGGCATCCGCCCGGCAAGGCCGAGCACCGCGAGCGTCTCCTCTTCGAGGGGCGCGGTGGCGAGCGCGAGGGTGAGGGCGGACGCGAAATCGTCGCCGATGGCGAGCAGGCGCGCCGTGTACGCGTTCAGCGCGACCACGACGCGCTCGGCGACGAGCGCGCGGCCGCCCACCGTGAGGCGCACGGGCGTCCCCACACCGAGCCGCTCGACGCAGGCCCGCTCGCAGAGCACCGCACCTGCGGCGGCGGCCGCGCGCGCCAGCCCGGCGACCAGCCTGCCCGGGTGGACGGTGCCGCCCGCCTCGGTGCCGGCAATGCGCAGCATAGCGTCGCCGTCGCGCCACCACGCGGGCCGGGCCGCCCCGCGCTCGTGGGCGAGCTGCCAGCAGCCGGGCAGTGCGAGGCTACAGTCGATCGCCGCCTCGGCGACGACACGCGCGAGCGTCGGCAGGCAGTCCGCCACGCCATCCCGCGGCCCCGCCGCCGTACCCTCGAGCACGATGCCGCCGGTGCGACCGCTTGCGCCCGCGCCGATCGTCGTCGCCTCGAGCACGACGGGGCGGAGGCCGCGGCGCGCCAGGTGCCAGGCGGCCGACAGCCCCGTGAACCCGCCACCAACGACCGCGACCTCGGCATGCGCGGGCGGCACCGTCGGCGGGGGCGCGAAGTCGACCCGCCAGGGCGGCTCACCCCAGTCCGTCAGGACCCCGTCGGACATGCGGAGCGCCGCCACTCGCCGCGCGGTGCGGCCTGGCCCGGTCGGGGGCGCTGCTCGGTGGGCGGCGCGAGCGCCTCGCGCAGCGCCTCCAGGCGCTCGGGAACGAGCCGGTAGAACACCCATGCCCCGCGACGCTCGCGGGAGAGCAGGCCCGCCGCGGTGAGGACCTTCAGATGATGGCTCACGGTCGGCTGCGCCAGACCGAGCGGCCCGACGAGCGCGCAGACGCACGCCTCGGCTCCAGGCTGGGCCGCGATGTGGCTCAAGAGCCGCAGCCGCCCGGGGTCGGCCATCGCCTTGAACGCCCGCGCGAGGATGTCCGCGTCCTCGCGCCCGAGGCGCCGCTGCAGAAGCGGCGCGCAGCAGCGCAGGGCCCGACTTCTGATCGACACGAATCAATATTGACATGGGTCGATGCATGCGGCAAGCAGCACGGAGGAGGAAGACGTATGAACACGCGCCCCGAGAAGGAACCCGACGCCGTCCACCGCGTGGTTCGCGAGCGGTATGCCGAGATCGCGCGCGCGGGGCGGCCCGTCCCCGAAGCCTCGTGCTGCGGCCTGCGCCCGGCGGAGGTCGCGCCGCGGCTCGGCTACCAGGCGAAGGACATCGCGGCCGTCCCGGAGGGCGCGAACCTGGGCGTCGGGTGCGGGGCGCCGCTCGGGCATGCGGGGGTGCGGCCGGGAGAGACCGTGCTCGATCTCGGCTCGGGCGCAGGGCTCGACGCCTTTCTCGCCGCGCGCGCGGTGGGCGACCGCGGGCGGGTGATCGGCGTCGACATGACCCCGGAGATGCTCGCGCGCGCCCGGGAGAACGCCGCGCGCGGCGGCTATCGGGACGTCGAGTTCCGGGAGGGACAGATCGAGGCGCTGCCGGTCGAGGACGCCTCGGTCGATCTCGTGATCTCGAACTGCGTCATCAATCTCGTCCCCGACAAGGCAGCCGTCTATCGCGAGATCGCGCGCGTGCTCCGGCCGGGCGGGCGCATGGTCGTGAGCGACGTTGTCCTCGACGCGCCCCTGCCCGAGGCCGTCGCAACGAGCGTCGCCGCGCTCACCGGCTGCGTCGCCGGGGCTGCGCTGCGCGCCGACTACCTGCGCACCGTCGCCGACGCGGGGCTCGAGGACGTCGAGATCGTGGACGAGAAGCCCTTCGGCGAGATGGCGCTCACGCTCGTGCCGGCGTCGCTCCTGCAAACGCTCGGGGCAGCCGGCATCGACGTCGCGGCAGTCGCCGAGCGCGTGCGTTCCGTCACGGTCCGGGCGTGGAAGCGCAGACAGGACCCGGCTGACCGTCGACCTGCGGCGGATGCCGGGTCACACAAGTGAAGGACGGTGGCTCGTCCCGCAAAAGAAAGTGCTCGCGATCTGCGCCCAAGCCGGCCTCGACTGCCTCGACCTCTACCCGGTGTTCGCCGACGCGGCGGGAGAGGGTGAGCTGTTCTTCGACATCATGCACCCGAACGCGGCCGGAGACCGGCTGATCGCGCGGGCGCTGGCCGATCACCTACTGGGCGGCTAGCACCCCGCCCGAGTCACATCCACGCCCCGCCGTCGACGCGCAGGATCTGGCCGGTGATCCAGGCGGCGTCGGGCGAGCAGAGGAACACCGCCGCACGCCCGATGTCGACGGGCTCGCCGGCGCGGCCGAGCGGGATCCCCGCGAGCACCTGCTCGCCGTGGAAGCGCAGCAGCCGCTCCCCCATCTCCGAGCGCACCAGCCCTGGCGCGATGCAGTTGACGCGCACGCCGGCCGCGGCGACCTCCTTCGCCAGCACCTTCGTGAGCGCGTTCACCCCCGCCTTGGCGACATGGTAGGGGGCGCCGCCCGCTGCAGCGAGGTCGGCTCCGATCGAGGAGATGAAGAGGAACACGCCCCGCCGCGCGATCAGGTGCGGGATGGCGGCGCGCGCGGTGAAGAAGGCCCCATCGAGGTCGGTCGCGAGCACCCGTCGCCACTCGGCGGGGTCCACCTCCGCCACCGGGGCGAGGCGCGCGGCCACGCCCGAGTTCGCCACCGCCACGTCGAGCCCGCCGAGCGCCTCGACGGTGCGAGCGACCAGCGCCTCGACCGCGGCAAGCTCGCTCACGTCGGCCTGCGCCACGAGGGCGCGCCGGCCGAGGCGATGCACCTCTTCGGCGGTCGCCTCCGCCGCCGCGCGGTCGCGGCGGTAGTTGATCGCCACGTCCGCGCCTTCGCGCGCGAGCTCGAGGACGATGCCGCGCCCGATGCCCCGGCCGCCCCCGGTCACCAGCGCGATCTTGCCGTCGAGCCTGCCCACGTGTTCGACGTCGAACCTACGACCCGACCACTCGCCCCGACTCGACCAGCACCGTGACCACGTTGTCGCGCACCTCGGCGAAGCCCCGGCCCAGCTCGAGGCGCACGGTCCGTCCGTTCTCCCGGTACGAGAGCATGCCCGGCTCGAGGGCGGTCACCAACGCCGCGTGGTCGGGCAGCACGCCGATCTCCCCGAGCGCGGCCGGCGCCGTGACCTCGCGGACCTCGACGTCGGCGAGCGCCTGCTCGGGCGTGTAGACGCGCAGTCGCAGACGATCGGCCATGCGCCCTAGGCCGCCATCTTCCGGGCCTTCTCGATCGCGTCGTCGATCGTGCCCACCATGTAGAAGGCCTGCTCGGGCAAGTCATCGTGCTTGCCCTCGACGATCTCGCGAAAGCCGCGGATCGTCTCGGCGAGCGGGACGTAGACCCCCTTGAAGCCCGTGAACTGCTCGGCGACGTGGAAGGGCTGCGAGAGGAAGCGCTGGATCTTGCGCGCCCGGGCGACGATCAGCTTGTCGTCCTCCGACAGCTCGTCCATGCCGAGGATCGCGATGATGTCCTGCAGGTCCTTGTAGCGCTGGAGGATCGCCTGGACCTGCCGCGCCACGCGGTAGTGCTCCTCGCCGACGATGGCCGGATCGAGAATGCGCGAGGTCGAGTCGAGCGGATCGACCGCCGGGTAGATGCCGAGCTCGGCGATCTGTCGCGAGAGCACGGTGGTGGCGTCGAGGTGCGCGAACGTCGTCGCCGGCGCCGGGTCGGTGAGATCGTCGGCCGGCACGTAGATCGCCTGCACGGAGGTGATCGAGCCCTTCTTGGTGGTCGTGATGCGCTCCTGGAGCTCGCCGATGTCCGTGCCGAGCGTCGGCTGATACCCGACCGCCGACGGCATGCGGCCGAGGAGCGCCGAGACCTCCGAGTTCGCCTGCACGAACCGGAAGATGTTGTCGATGAAGAGCAGCACGTCCTTGCCTTCCTCGTCGCGGAAGTACTCGGCGACGGTGAGCGCGGTGAGCCCGACGCGGGCGCGGGCGCCCGGCGGCTCGTTCATCTGGCCGTAGACGAGGGCGGCGCGGGAGATCACCGGGTTGCCGTCGGAGAGCTTCGACTCCTGCATCTCGAGATAGAGGTCGTTGCCCTCGCGCGTGCGCTCGCCGACGCCGCCGAAGACCGACACGCCGCCATGCTGCTTCGCGACGTTGTTGATGAGCTCCATGATGATCACGGTCTTGCCGACGCCCGCCCCGCCGAAGAGCCCGATCTTGCCGCCCCGCTGGTAGGGGGCGAGGAGGTCGACCACCTTGATGCCGGTCTCGAACGCCTGCACCTGCGTCGCCTGCTCGGTAAACGGCGGCGCCGGCCGGTGGATCGCCCAGCGCTTGCCCGACTCGATGGGGCCCCGCTCGTCGACGGGCTCGCCGATCACGTTCATGATGCGGCCGAGCGTCGCCTCGCCGACGGGGACGGCGATGCCGTCGCCCGTGTCGCGCACCTCCTGCCCGCGCACGAGGCCGTCGGTCGAGTCCATGGCGATCGCCCGCACGGTCTTCTCGCCGAGGTGCTGGGCGACCTCGAGCACGAGGTTCCACGGCTCGGGACCGATCGCCGGGTTGCTCACCCGCAGCGCGTTGAAGATGGGGGGCAGCTCCCCGTCGGCGAACTCGACGTCGACGACGGGGCCGATCACCTGCGTGATGCGTCCGATGCTGGGCATGGTCGTCTATCCCTTGAGGGCCTCGGCTCCCGAGACGATCTCCATGAGCTCGGTCGTGATGCCGGCCTGACGGGCGCGGTTCATGGAGAGCGTGAGCCGGTCGATCATCTCGGCAGCGTTGTTGGTCGCGTTGTCCATGGCGGTCATGCGCGCGCCGTGCTCGCTGGCGACCGCCTCGAGCAGCGCCTGGGTCACCAGCGTCTCGATGTAGCGCGGCAAGAGCAGGGCGAGCAGCGCCGGCCGCGCGGGCTCGAAGAGGTACTCGACCGCGGGCCCCTCGCGCGGCGGCAGCGGGACCGGCAGCAGCGGCACCACGGTCGGAATCTGGGCGATCGCCGACCGGAAGCGGCTGTAGACCAGGTAGACGGCGTCGGTCTCGGCGGCCGCGAACCGCGCCGTCTCGGGCGCTGCCACCCGCGCCGCGAGCTCCCGCGGCGGGGTGGCGAGGATGCCGGTATGCTCGGCGAGCAGGGTGCGGCCGCGGCGGCGGAAGTACTCGATGCCCTTGCGGCCGACCACGGCGAGCGCCACCTCCGCCTGCGGCCGCTCCCGCAGCAGGCCCTCCGCGCGCCGCAGGAGGTTCGCGTTGTAGCCGCCGCAGAGGCCCCGGTCGCTGGTGACTACCACCACGTCGATGCGCCGTTCGTCGCGCCGCGCGAGCAGCGGATGGGCGGCCGCTTCGACCTCGGCCGCGACCGCCGCGAAGAGCTCCGCGAGCTTGGCGGCATAGGGCCGCGCGCGCTCGGCCGCCTCCTGCGCGCGGCGGAGCTTCGCCGCCGAGACCATCTTCATCGCCCGCGTGATCTGCTGCGTGGAGCGGACGGTGGCGATGCGCTTGCGGAGGGCCTTGAGGCTCGCCATCGGCGCTTACGCGGCGAAGACCTCGCGGAACGCACCGAGCGCCGCGTCGAGCTTGGCGCGCACGGCGTCGGTGAGCTCCTTCCGCTCCCGCAGCTCGGCGAGCACCTCGGGGTGCCGCGCGTCGAGGAAGGCGTAGAGCTCGCGCTCGTAGCGCTGGATGGCGGCGACCGGAAGCGCGTCCAGGTAGCCGTTGGTCGCCGCGTAGATGATCACGATCTGCTTCTCGACCGGCAGCGGCGCGAACTGGCCCTGCTTCATCACCTCGACGAGGCGCTCGCCCCGATCGAGCTGACGCTTGGTCGCCGGGTCGAGGTCGGAGCCGAACTGCGCGAAGGCGGCCATCTCGCGGTACTGCGCCAGCTCGAGGCGCAGCGGGCCGGCCACCTTGCGCATGGCGCGCACCTGGGCGTTCCCGCCGACGCGCGAGACGGAGATGCCGACGTTCACCGCCGGCCGGACGCCCGCGTAGAAGAGGTCGGTCTCGAGGAAGATCTGGCCGTCGGTGATCGAGATGACGTTGGTCGGGATGTAGGCCGAGACGTCCCCGGCCTGGGTCTCGATGATGGGCAGCGCCGTGAGCGAGCCGCCGCCGTGTGCGTCGCTCATCTTCGCCGCGCGCTCGAGGAGCCGGGAATGGAGGTAGAAGACGTCGCCCGGGTACGCCTCGCGGCCCGGTGGGCGGCGCAGCAGCAGGGAGAGCTGCCGATAGGCCGCGGCCTGCTTCGAGAGGTCGTCGTAGACGACGAGGGCGTGCCGCCCGCTGTCGCGGAAGTACTCGCCCATCGAGCAGCCGCTGTAGGGCGCGATGAACTGCATCGGCGCGGGGTCCGACGCCGAGGCGACGACGACCGTCGTGTAGTCCATGGCGCCGTAGCGCGTGAGCTTGTCGACGACCTGGGCCACCGTCGACCGCTTCTGCCCGATGGCGACGTAGATGCAGTACACGTCGCCGCCGCGCTGGTTGATGATCGTGTCGAGCGCGACGGCGGTCTTGCCGGTCTGCCGGTCGCCGATGATGAGCTCGCGCTGTCCGCGGCCGATCGGGATCATGGCGTCGATCGCCTTGAGGCCCGTCTGCAGCGGCTCCTTCACCGGCTGGCGGGCGACGATGCCCGGGGCCTTCAGCTCGATCCGCCGCGTCTCCTTGGTCGCGATCGGGCCCTTGCCGTCGACCGGGTGGCCGAGCGCGTTGACGACCCGGCCGAGCAGCGCCTCGCCCACCGGCACCTCGGCGATGCGCCCCGTGCGCCGCACCTCGTCGCCCTCGCGGATCTCCTGCTGCTCGCCCATGAGGGCAGCACCGACGTTGTCCTCCTCGAGGTTGAGGACGAGCCCGTAGACGCCGTGCGGGAACTGGATCAGCTCGCCGGCCGCCGCCCGGTCGAGCCCGTAGATGCGCGCGATCCCGTCGCCGCACGAGAGCACGACGCCGGTCTCCCGGACCTCGAGCTGCTTTTCGAACTCCTTGATCTGCTCGCGGATGATGTCGCTGATCTCCGCCGCGCGGATCTGCATCGTCGTTCCTCCGGCCGCGGGGCTACGCGCCCCGTTCGGCGACCTCCCGGCCGCAGCGCAGGAGCTGGGTGCGAATGCTGCCGTCGTAGACCGTGGCGCCGGCGGCGAGCACCACGCCGCCGAGCAGCTCGGGATCGACCTCCGTCGTGAGGAGGATCTCGCGCCGGCCCGTGAGCCGCCGCGCGAGGGCGACGAGCTCGCTGCGCTCGCTCGCCGTGAGCGCCACGGCCGAGCGCACGAGCACCCGGGCGCGCCCGAGCTCGTCGTCGACGAGCGCGTCGTACGCCCGGGCGACCTCGTCGACGAGGCGCAACCGGTCGTGCGCGGCGAGCAGGCGGAGCAGGTTCGCCACCGTCGGCGAGATGCCGAGGCTCGCGATCACCTCGCCGGCGATCCGCAGGCGCACCGCCCCGTCGATGGCCGGGCTCAGCACGACGGCCCGCAGCCGCGGCTCGGCGAACGCCGCCGCGCCGCGGCCGAGCTCCTCGCCGCTCGCTTCGAGCGTCCCCTCGGCCCGGGCGAGCTCGAGGAGCGCCCGGGCGTAGCGCCGCGCAAGCCGTCCCGTCATGCGACCGCTCCTGCGGCGGCGATGAAGTCGCGCACGAGCGTGCGCTGGTCCTCTGGACGCAGCGCCGCGCGCACCACGGCCTGGGCCTCGCGGACGGCCTCCTCGATCAGCTCGGTGCGCAGCGCTTGCCGCGCGGCCTCGAGCTCCTGCGCGGCGAGGAGACGCGCGTCGGTGCGGATGCGCTCGGCCGCGTGCTCGGCCACCGCCACGAGGCGGGCACGCTCGGCCTCGGCCGCGGCGCGGAGCTCGGCCTTCACCCGCTCGAGCCGCGCCGGAAGCTCGGCGACGTCCCGCGCGAGCCGGTCGCGGAGCGCCGCGGCCTCCGCGCGGGCGCGGGCGCCCGCGGCAAGCCCGTCGCGCAGCCGCTCGGTGCGCGCCCGGAAGAACTCCCGCAGCGGGCCGGTGAGCGCGCGCCCGAGCACGAGCACGAACAGCCCAAAGTTGATGGCCGGCCAGAGCAGCTCGGCGATCGCCGCAGACGCGCCCCCGTGCTCCACGTCACACCGTCCGCCCGAGGACCTTCTCGGCCACCGCGCGCGCGATCACGCGCACCTGCCCGTGCAGCTCGCGCCGCGCCGCGGCAACCTCCTCGGCGATCCGCCCGCGCGCCTCGGCGAGCATCCGCTCCGCCTCGGCGGTCGCCTCCGCGATGGTCCGCTTCTGCTCCGCCTCGGCTGCGCGCAGGATTTCCTGGACGTCGCGCTCGGCCTCGTGCCGGGCGCGGTCGAGCGCCGCGGCGTGCTCGCGGGCGAGCCGCTCGGCCTCGGCCTCGACGGCCCGGGCCTCCGCGAGCGCCCCTTCGGAGCGGGTGGCGCGCTCGCGGATCACCCGCAGCGCCGGCTCGAACCACCAGCGCCGGAGCACCCACCAGAGCCCCACGAAGAGAACGATCTGGATGTAGAAGGCGGGCTCGGGCTTCAGCATGCGCTCCCTGGCGGGACGCCGTGGGGCAGGGAGGCGGGCCGCCCGCCCTCCCTACTTGCCGGCCTCCGAATGGACCTTGAGCGCCACCCCCTCGGCCGGGCGCTCGTCCTTGGGGAAATGGGCGATCTTGCGGTCCTTCTCGCCTCGCTGCGCCTCGACGTTGCCCATCGCGCAGTGTCCCTCGAAGACCACCCCCTCGTGGATCACGAGGCTCGGGGTGAGGATGTTGCCGATGAGCCGGCCCGGGGCCCGGATCTCGAGGCGCTTGCGCGCCGTCACGTCGCCCGTGACCCGGCCGTGGATCACCACCGAGCTGCCGGCGATGTTCGCGTTCACCACCGCGCTCTCACCGATCGTGAGCGCGTCCTGCGCGGCGATCTCGCCTTCCACCTGCCCTTCGATGCGCGCGGGCCCCTCGAACATGAGCTTGCCGGTGACGTGGGTCCCCTTGCCGAGAAACGCGCTCGTGCCACTCGGCTCCTCGCTCTGGCCGGTGCGACCCTTCTGCTCGAACATCTCCGCCTCCCCGGGCTCGAGACCGTGCGTGGGGCCCGTCCCGACGGGGACGGGGCGGGGCTTCTCACCGCGCTCGCGGTCCTTGCCGAATAGCGCCATGGACTGCACTCCGAGGACGCCCGCCCCGCCACGGCCGCGGCGGGGCGGCCACGAAAACCGCGCGTATCTAGCACCGGCCCCGGGGACTGTCAAAGCAGCCGGCGGCCGCGCGCAGGACGCTACGGTCGCGCCGCGATGCCCCGCAGCCGATCGGCGAGCCGGTCGAGCTCGGCGTCCGAATAGAACTCGATCTCGATCGTCCCCCCGCGGGGCCGGCGCGCGATCCGCACGCGCGTCCCGAGGCAGCTCGTGAGCTCTTCGGCGAGCGCCCGCAGGTGGAGGTCGGCGGCGGCGGCGGCCGACCGCAGCGGCAGCCGCCGGCGGCGCTGCGCGAGCCGTTCCGTCTCGGCCTTCGAAAGCTTGCGCGCCACCACCTCACGGGCGAACTTCACCTGCTCGTCGACGCCCTCGATGGAGAGCACGGCGCGGGCGTGTCCCGCGCTGAGCTCGCCGGCCTCGAGCTGCGCCTTCACGGCATCGGGGAGCGTCAGGAGGCGGAGCGTGTTGGTGATCGCGGGCCGACTCTTGCCGACGCGTGCCGCGATCTCCTCCTGGGTCATGCCGTAGACCTCGCTCAGGTGCCGATAGGCCTCGGCCTCCTCGAGCGGCGTCAGGTTCTCGCGCTGGAGGTTCTCGATGAGGGCGAGCTCGAGCCGCTCGCCCGGGGCGCTTTCCCGCACCAGCACGGGCACCTCCGTGAGCCCGGCACGGATGGCTGCCCGCAGGCGGCGCTCGCCGGCAATCACCTCGTAGCCGCCGGGCACGGGGCGCACGACGAGCGGCTGCAGCAGCCCGTGCCGGGCGATCGAGTCCGCGAGCGCGGCGAGCGCCTCCTCGTCGAAGTGCCGCCGCGGCTGCTCAGGGTTCGGGACGAGGGCCGCCACCGGCACCCGCATCGTCGGCGCGGGCGTCGGGCCCCCCGGGAGCAGTGCGCCGAGTCCCCGGCCGAGCGCCTTGCGCGTCATTCCCTTCCTCCTCCTCAACAACCTTAGATTGCTTCGGAAAAATTATGCCTTGCGGCCGCGGCACGTCCGGATGGAGGGCCGCGAGCTCCCGGGCGAGGGCCCGGTACGCGGCGGCCCCGGGCGATGCCGGGCTGTAGCGCAGCACGGGAACCCCGTGGCTCGGGCTCTCCGAGAGCCGGACGTTGCGCGGCACGACCGTCCGGAAGACCTGCTCGCCGAAGTGGGTGCGGACCTCCTGCTGCACCTGCCGGGCGAGGCTGTTGCGGCCGTCGTACATGGTGAGCACGATGCCCTCGAGCGCGAGCGTCGGGTTGAGCGTGGCGCGCACGCGCGCGACCGCGTCGAGGAGCGCCGTCAAGCCCTCGAGGGCGTAGTACTCGGCCTGCAGCGGCACGAGGACTGCGTCGGCAGCCCGGAGCGCATTGACGGTGAGCAGGCTGAGCGACGGCGGGCAGTCGACCAGCACGAAGGTGTAGAGCTCGCGCAGGCACGCGAGGCTCTCGTGCAGGCGGTGCTCCCGCCCGGGCATCCCCACGAGCTCGACCTCCGCGCCAACGAGGTCCCGCGTCGCCGGCAGAATGTCGAGGCGGCCGACCGAAGTGCGCTGGATCACCTCGCGCGCGTCGCGGCTGCGGATCAGGACGTCGTAGATGCTGCCGCTCTGCCCGGGCGCTTCGAGCCCGAGGCCCGTGGTCGCGCTCGCCTGCGGGTCGAGGTCGACGAGCAGCGTGAGGAAACCGTCGAGCGCGAGCGCCGCGCCCAGGTTGATGGCAGTGGTGGTCTTGCCGACCCCGCCCTTCTGGTTCGCCACTGCGATCACCCGGGCCACCGACGCCTCCACCCCGGCCTTGCCTCTAGCACACTGCGGGCGGATGCGAAAACCCGCCGCCGGCGGCGAAGCGGAGGAGGCGCCGCCGCTCGCCGCCCGGAAGGACGTAGTCGTGTACGTCCGCGAGCACGAGCCCGGCCGCGTGGGCCGTGGAGGCGATGCGAGCGGGATCGGCGCGCGCGGTCTGCATCGCCAGGACCTGCCCGCCCGGGGCGACGAGGCGGGCGGCGAGCGGAAGAAAGACGTCGATCCGGAGCGCGCGGGCGATCACCGTGGCGGCGCTCACCCTCACCGCTTCGGCCCGTCCCTCGAGCACCGTGGCGGCAGGAAGCCCGAGCGTGCGCACGACTTCGCGGAGGAAGCTCGCGCGCCGGCGCCGCGCTTCGATCAGGACGACGGGAGCCTCGGGGCGCAGGCAGGCGAGGATGATTCCGGGAAACCCCGCCCCGCTGCCCACGTCGGCGAGGGGACCGCGCGAGGAAAGGTAGGCGGCCGGCGCGAGCGAGTCGATCACGTGCTTGCGCACGATCGCCCCCACGTCCCGCTCACCGGTGAGCCGGGTCGTGCGGTTCCACACGGCCAGGAGCGCGAGATAGTGGTCGAGGCGCGCGAGCACCTCCGGCCCGATCGCGATCCCCCAGGCCGCTGCCTGCGCCCGGACGAGGGCCGCGTCCGCCGCAGTGAGCGCGCCCCGCGCCGTGATCAGCGACCCCGGGGCTCCGGCGTCTCGTCGCGGCGCTGCCGCGCCTGCGGAATGATGAGGAGCCTGCGGAAGTGGCCGTCGCCCTGGCTGCGGGTCGTCACCGCCGGGTCGCCTTGCAGCGCCAGATGGACGACGCGTCGATCGCGCGGGCTCATGGGATCGAGCGCGACAATGCGACCCGTCTGCTTCGCCTTCGCCGCCAGGCGCAGCGCCATCTGCTCGAGCGCCTCGCAGCGCCGTTCGCGATAGCGTTCGACGTCGATCACGACCCGCGGCGCTCCGTTCTCGCCGCGCGCCACGATGCGGTTGAGCACGTACTCGAGCGCATCGAGGGTCTGGCCGTGGCGTCCGATCACGAGCCCGCTGTCGCTGCCGTGCACCGCGAGTGCAACAATCCCGGGCTCCGGATCCGGGCGTCGCTCGACGGTGCAGTCGACTCCCATGTGCCGCAGGATCTCGGCGAGGATCTCCTGCGCGCGCATCTCGCGGGCTCCCCGGGAAACCGGGGACCCCAACGATTCGCGCACGGTCGCGCGCACGCGTGCGGGCTTTCCGCCGAAGCCGAGCACCCCGCGCGTGGCGTTGGCGAGAATGTCGATCTCGACCTGCTCGCGCGCAGCTCGCAGCATAGAAAGCGCGTTCGCAATCGCCTCGTCGATGGTGCCGCCTTCGGCTTCGACCGATCGCATCGGACGCTCCTCACGACTTCACGGATCGTGTCATGCCGTACTGCTGGGCGATGGTAAGCACATTGTTGACCAGCCAGTAAAGGACGAGGCCCGCCGGGAAATTGATGAACATGAAGGTGAAGACGAGCGGCATGAACATCATCATGCGCTGCTGGGTGGGGTCGCCCTGCTGCGGCGAGAGCCATTGCTGCACGAACATCGACGCTCCCATGAGCAGCGTGAGGACGGGGATGCCGATGCCGCCGACCACGAGGCGGTCGGGCGCCGAGAGATCGTTGATCCAGAGCACGAACGGCGCGTGGCGCAGCTCAATGGCGTGCAGCAGCGTGTTGTACAGGCCGACGAAGATCGGGAGCTGGAGCAGCATCGGGAGACAGCCCGAGAAGGGGTTCACGCGATGGCGCTTGTAGAGCTCCATCAGCTCGCGCTGAAGCGCCACCTGGTCGTCCTTGTAGCGCTCGCGAAGCTTCGCCATCTGGGGCTGGATCTTCTGCATCTCGCGCATGTTCCGGAACGTCGACCGGGTGAGCGGGGTGGTAGCAAGCTTGATGACCGCGGTGAGCAGGATGATGGCGACGCCATAGTTGCCGGTGACCGCATGGAGCCCGCGCAACGCCCAGAGGAGCGGAATGGCGATGAACCAGAACCAGCCGAAGTCGAGCGTCCGGTCGAGGTCGTGTCCGACCGCCATGAGGAGGTCGCGCTCCTTCGGCCCCGCAAAGATCTCGAACGAGGCGCGGCCGTCGATGACCGGCGCCTCGACGCGCACGATGGGCGTCGCATCGGGGGCGGTCATCTCCCCCGGCGCGGCCTGGGGTGGCAGCGCCACGACGGCGAAGTACTGGGCGGCGAAGCCGGCCCAGGCCGCGCCGTCGAACCGCAGCGGCTGCTTGAGCAGGTCGGGCAGCGTCTTTTCGGTGAGGTGCCCGTTGGCGAGCACGAGGCCGACCTCGCGGCCGAATCGTCCCGCCTCCACCGTGTCCGTGGCGACCGGCGTCAGCACGACGCCGACGCGTGCGGGCAGGTGCGGACCCGCGAGGCGCACGTCGAGGCCGAAGACGTACCCGTCGCCGCGGAAGCGGTACGTCTTTTCGATGTGCATGCCCCCGCCCGTCTCGCCCGCGAGCACGATCGCGCCCGACTCCCCCCCGTGGAGGCCGAGGGCCGCGCGGTCGGCCACGTAGGGCACGCTCGCGTCGCTACCGTCGTCGAGGGCGAGGGTGAGCGGCAGGATGGGTCCGGGCTTCACCAGCTCGAGCGGCGGGCTCTCGGGCTGGACGGTCTGCCGAAAGCGCGTGAGCTCGAGACTCACCAGCCGCCCGCCAAGCGGCGTGATCGCCAGGCGCGCGACGTCGGTCTCGACGCTGATCGGGGGCCGCTCGGCGGCCGGGGCGGCAAGGCCGGATGCCGGGGGCGGGGGAGCCAAGGGCGGTGCCGGGGCCGCCTGCGGCGGGGGGGCCGGGGCGGGCCGGTGGGCGTAGCGCCGCAGAACAAGCTCCTGGTATAGAAAGAGTGCCAGAAGTGAAAGCCCGAAGGCGAGGACGAGGCGTCGCTGCTCCACGCTTTAGCTCCCCGCCGCCGGGACGGGATCGTAGCCCCCCGCCTCCCCCGGATGGCAGCGCAGTACCCGCCGCCCGGCGAGCAGCACGCCGCGCCGCACGCCGTGGCGCCGGACGGCCTCCTGCGCGTACTGCGAGCAGCTCGGCACGAAGCGACAGGCCCCGGGCAGCAGCGGGCGGAGCGCGAGCTGATACGCCCGCACGAGGCCGAGCACCACCCGCGCCCCCGGGCCGGGCCGGGGTGCGTCAGCCGGCCGCCGCAAGCTCGAGGGCTCGCTCGATCTCCGTCGCCGCCTCGGCATTGGTGAGCTGCCGCGCACCCGGCTTCGCGATCACGACGACGTCGACCGCGGCCGGGCACCGCTGTCGCCATCGGCGGAAGACCTCGCGCGCCACCCGCTTGATCCGGTTGCGGACCACCGCGTTGCCGACGCGCGTGCTCACCGTCACCCCGAGGCGCGCCAGGGGCCCCGGACCCGGCCGCCGGATCACGACGAAGCAGGCCGTGTGCCGTGCCCGCCCTTGCCGCTGGACGGCGAGAAAATCGGCCCGCCGGCGCAGGCGCGCCGCCTTGGGATAACCCTCCGCAGCGGGCACACCGATCACCCGGGCTGCTTCGGCGGGATCGCCACGGTGAGGCGCTTGCGGCCCTTGGCGCGACGCCGCTTGAGGACGTTGCGGCCTCCGGGAGTCGCCATGCGCGCGCGAAAGCCGTGCGTGCGCTTGCGACGGCGATTGCTCGGCTGATACGTCCGCTTCATCGCGGAACCGCGGTTCTCACCACAGCCCCCGGCTCAAGTCAAGGTTGGCCCGCAGCCGCGGCCTCGGCCCCCGCGTTCCGGCGACCCGGGTAGTCGCGGTGGAAGTGCTCCTCGCAGCGGCCCCGCGCCACGCTCCGCTTGCGGCAGCCTTCCACGCGACACGTCTTGTACCGGGGCTTCGGGAGACCGCCGCGCCGCCACTGCCGGTAGTGGCGCGCGCAGTAACCCTTGCCGCCGTCGGCTGGCCGCGCGCAGCCGGTCTGTCGGCACGCTTTCGAGCGGTCTGGCATGGGACCGCATTCCTTTCATTCCCCCGCCGGCGGTGCAAGGCGGGGGGCGCGGTTCGACGTCGAACCGACCGTCAGCCCTCGGCCGGGGGCTCGGCCGGCGGTGCCTCGCTCGGCTCGGCCTCGTCCTCGCGCTCGGCAAGCCGTGCCGCCGCGCACACGCGCTCGCCCTCCTCGAGCCCGATCAGGCGCACGCCCTGGGTGTTGCGACCGATCACCCGGAGCTCCTTGACGCGCAGCCGGATCACCTTGCCCCCGCTGGTGACCAGCATCACCTGGTCCTCGTCGGTGACCATCCGCACCCCCACGACACGGCCGGTCTTCTCGGTCGTCTTCATGGTGATGATGCCCTTCCCGCCGCGGTGGGTGCGCCGGTACTCGTCCATCGCCGTGCGCTTGCCGAAGCCGTTTTCGGAGACCGCGAGCAGCGTGCCGCCTTCCTCGACGAGATCGAGCGCCACCACCTCGTCGCCCGGCTCGAGCGACATGCCGCGCACGCCGTGGGTGTCGCGACCCATGGGCCGCACCTCGGTTTCCGGAAACCGGATCGCCTGGCCGTGGCGCGTGGAGAGGATCACTTCGCGCGTGCCGTCGGTCAGGCGCACGCCGATCACCTCGTCACCGTCCTCGAGGGCGATCGCGATGATGCCCGAGGGGCGCGGCGAGGCGTACTGCATGAGATCGGTCTTCTTCACGAGACCGCGCCGCGTGGCGAACAGGAGGTAGCGCCCCGGCTGGAACTCCCGCACCGGGAGAAAGGCCGAAAGCTTCTCCTCGGGCTTCAAGTTGAGGAGGTTCGTCACCGCCCGGCCGCGCGCGGCGCGGCCCGCCTGCGGGATCTCGTGGACCTTGAGCCAGTAGACCTTCCCCGAGGTGGTGAAGAACAGGAGGTAGGAGTGCGTGGAGGCGACGAAGAGGTGCTCGACGAAGTCCTCCTCGCGCGTCGTGGCGCCGACCTTCCCCCGCCCACCGCGCCGCTGCGCCCGGTAGAGGCTCACCGCGTTCCGCTTGATGTAGCCCTCGTGGGAGATGGTGACGACCATGTCCTCTTCGACGATGAGGTCCTCGACCGAGAGCGCGGCCGCCTCCTCGACGATCTGCGTGCGCCGCGCGTCGGCGTACTTCTCGCGCAGCGCCCGCAGCTCCCCCACGATGATCCGCCGCACCTCGCGCTCGTCGGCGAGGATCTGGCGGAAGCGGACGATCGCGGCCTCGGTCTCGGCGTACTCCGCGGCGATCTTCTCGCGCTCGAGGCCGGTGAGGCGCTGCAGCCGCATGTCGAGGATGGCCTGGGCCTGGACGGCGGTGAGCCCAAAGGCCGTGACGAGGCCCTCGCGGGCCACCGCGGGATCGGTCGCGCCGCGGATGATCGCGATCGCCCGGTCGAGGTTCTCGATCGCGATCTTGAGGCCCGCGAGCACGTGCAGGCGCTCCTCGGCCTTCCGCAGATCGTAGGCGGTGCGGCGGGTGACGACCTCGCGGCGGTGCTGGATGAAGATCTCGAGGGCGTCCTTCAGCGAGAGCAGCCGCGGTCGCCCGTCGACGATCGCGAGCATGTTCACGCCGAAGGACTCCTGCAGCGGCGTGTGCTTGTAGAGCTGGTTCAGCAGGACGTCGGCGACGGCGTCGCGCTTGAGCTCGATCACGATGCGCATGCCCTCGCGGTCGGACTCGTCGCGCAGGTCGGCGATCCCGTCGAGCTTGCGCTCGTTCACCAGCTCCGCGATCCGCTCGATCAGGCGCGCCTTGTTCACCTGGAAGGGAATCTCGGTCACCACGATGGCCGAGCGGCCGCTCTTCTCGTCGGTCTCGACGGTGGCCCGCGCGCGCAGCGTGAGGATGCCGCGGCCCTCGCGGTACGCCTCGCGGATGGCCCGCTCCCCGCAGATGAACCCGCCGGTCGGGAAGTCGGGTCCAGGGACGTAGCGCATCAGGTCCTCGACGCCGAGGGCGGGGTCTTCGACCAGGGCGATCAGCGCGTCGCACACCTCGCCCAGATTGTGCGGCGGCACGTTCGTCGCCATGCCCACGGCGATGCCCGACGAGCCGTTGACGAGCAGGTTCGGCACGTTCGCGGGCAGGACGGTCGGCTCCTCGGTCGAGTCGTCGAAGTTCGGGACGAAGTCGACGGTCTCCTTGTCGATGTCGGCCAGCAGCTCCTCGGCGAGCTCCGTCAGCCGGCACTCGGTGTAGCGGTAGGCTGCCGGCGGATCGCCGTCGATCGAGCCGAAGTTCCCCTGCCCGTCCACGAGCGGATACCGCACGCTCCAGTCCTGCGCGAGGCGCACGAGGGCGTCGTAGACGGCGCTGTCGCCGTGCGGGTGATAGCGCTTGAGGACCTCGCCGACGACGCCCGCGCACTTCGAGTACCGCCGGTTGTGCAGCAGTCCCTCGCGGAACATCGCGTAGAGGATGCGGCGGTGCACGGGCTTGAGCCCGTCGCGGGCGTCGGGCAGCGCACGCCCGATGATGACCGACATCGCGTAGTCCATGTAGGACTCGCGCATCTGGTCTTCGATGTTGACGGGGATGCGGGTCGCCACCGGCTAGACGTCCAGGTTGCGCACGCTGAGCGCGTTCTCCTCGATGAACCGGCGCCGCGGCTCGACCTCGTCGCCCATGAGCGTCGAGAAGATGATGTCGGCCTCGACGGCGTCCTCGATCTTCACCTGCAGCAGCGTGCGCGTCGCCGGGTCCATCGTGGTCGCCCAGAGCTGCGCGGGATTCATCTCGCCGAGGCCCTTGTAGCGCTGGATCTCGAGGCCCTTGCGCGCCTGCGCCATGATGCGCTCGACCACCGCGGGCAGGTTGGGGAGCGTCGCTTCCTCCCCGCCGTCGCGCAGCACGAACGGCGGGTCGCCAGCCGCCGCCAGCTCGCGCGCCACGCGCCGCACCTCCTCGAACTCGGCCCCGGTGCAGAGCGCCCGATCGACCACGGTGCGCTGCGCGGTGCCGTTGCTGCGCGTCGAGGCGACGATGCGCTGGCAGGCATGCTCCGGGTCGTCATCGAAGGCGAAGGTGACCGGTGCGAGATCGGGTGCCGCCACCGCGAGATAGCGTGCGGCAGCGGCGGTGATCGCCGCGAGGCGCTCGGGGTTGGCGAGCGCCGCCGCGTCCATCTCCGGCTGGCGGGCGAGCGCCGTCAGCACGTGGCGGTCGCGGCCCTTGCGCTCGAGGAGGTCGAGCACCCGCTCGAGCCGCATCGCCTTCTTCACGACCTGCTTGAGCGGCTCGCCCGTGAGCGCGGGCCCGTTTCCCGCCCGCAGCTCGTGGTCGCCCACCCCGAGCTCCACGAGGAAATCCTCCATCGCCGCCTCGTCCTTGAGGTACTGCTCGGTGCGGCCCCGCTTCACGCGGTAGAGCGGCGGCTGGGCGATGTAGAGGTGTCCGCGCTCGATGATCTCCTGGTAGTGCCGGTAGAAGAACGTGAGCAGCAGCGTGCGGATGTGCGCGCCGTCGACGTCGGCGTCGCACATGAGGATGATCGTGTGGTAGCGGAGCTTCGAGAGATCCTTGTCCTCGCGCCCGATGCCCGCGCCGAGGGCCGTGATGAGCAGCTTGATCTCCTGGGAGGAGAGCATCTTGTCGAAGCGGGCCTTCTCGACGTTCAGGATCTTGCCCCGCAGCGGCAGCACCGCCTGGTTTCGGCGGTCCCGCCCCTGCTTCGCCGAGCCGCCTGCCGAGTCGCCCTCGACGACGTAGAGCTCCGAGAGCGCGGGGTCGCGCTCCTGGCAGTCGGCGAGCTTGCCCGGCAGCGAGCCGCCATCGAGCGCTCCCTTGCGCCGCGCGAGCTCCTTTGCCTTGCGCGTGGCCTCGCGCACGCGCGCTGCTTCCAGCGCCTTCAGGACGATGCGCCGCGCCTCCGCCGGGTGCTCCTCCAAGTAGACGGCGAGCCGGTCGTTCACCAGCGCCTCGACCGTACCCTTCACCTCGCTGTTCCCGAGCTTGGTCTTGGTCTGGCCCTCGAACTGCGGTTCGGGGACCTTCACGCTGATCACGGCCGTGAGTCCTTCCCGCACGTCCTCGCCCTGGAGCGCCTCGTCGTCCTTCTTGAGGAGGCCGTTTGCGACGGCGTAGGCGTTGATCGTGCGCGTGAGGGCCGCCTTGAGCCCGATCAGGTGGGTGCCGCCTTCGATCGTGTTGATGTTGTTGGCGAAGGCGAAGACGTTCTCCGCGTAGCCGTCGTTCCACTGGAGCGCGATCTCGACGTCGATGCCGTCGCGGGTCCCCGTGAGCAGGATCACGTCGGGGTGAATCGGCGTCTTCGCCTTGTTCAGGTGCTGGACGAAGGAAACGATGCCGCCCTCGTAGAGGAACTCGTGCGCCTTCTGGTCGCGTTCGTCCGTGATCGTGATGCGGACCCCGCGGTTGAGGAACGCGAGCTCGCGCAGCCGCTGGGAGAGGAGGTCGAAGCTGAAGTCGGTGGTCTCGAAGATCAGCGGATCGGGCTTGAAGGTGATCTTCGTCCCGCGCTGGCTCGTGACGCCGATCTCGCGCACCGGGCCCTCCGGCTCGCCCCGGTGGTAGCGCTGCGCGTAGACCTTCCCGCCGCGCCGCACCTCCATCTCGAGCGTCTCCGACAGCGCGTTGACGACGGATATCCCGACGCCGTGCAGCCCACCCGAGACCTTGTAGGCCCCCTTGTCGAACTTGCCGCCGGCGTGGAGCTTGGTGAGCACCACCTGCGCCGCCGAGACGCCCTCGGTCGGGTGGATCTCCACCGGAATGCCGCGGCCGTCGTCCTCGACCGTGACGCTCGAGTCGATGTGGATGGTGACGTCGATGCGCGTGCACTCGCCGGCAAGCGCTTCGTCGATCGAGTTGTCGACGACCTCGAAGACGAGGTGGTGCAGGCCGCGCTCCCCGGTGTCGCCAATGTACATCCCGGGGCGCTTGCGGACGGCCTCCAGCCCCTCGAGCACCTTGATGTTCCCGGCCCCGTAATCGGCGGCTGGCCCGGTGACGTCGGAAGCGCTCATTGGAAAACAATAAATTATACCGTGCCCGCCCAAGCGAGGCCATCGGTGCCCCGTCGCTCACAGGCGCATCGGCATCACGACGTACGTGTACTCCGGGTCCTGCGACCCCCGGATCACACCTGGCCCGACCTCGTCGGTAAGGCCGATCTCGATGACGTCCCCCGCCGCGTGCGCGAGGAGCACCTCCATAAGATAGCGGGCGTTGAAGCCGATGCTGATGGGCTCGCCCGCGTACGAAATCTCGATCTCCTCGCTCGCCTCCCCCTGTTCGGGGTTGCTCGCCGACACCTCGAGCCGCCCCCGCTCGAAGTGGAGACGCACGCCGTGGGAGCGCTCGCTCGCCAGCAGCGACGTGCGTCGCAGGGCGGCGAGGAGATCGTCGCGGTTCACGCGGGCCGTCACGCGGGGCGCGGTCGGGATCACCTGGCGGTAGTCGGGGAACTCCCCCTCGACCAGACGCATGAACAACGAGACCGCCTGCGCGAGCACACGCACGTTCTTCTCGCGCACGACGAGGCGCAGCTCCGCGTCCTCGGCATCGTCGAGGAGCTTCCGCACCTCACCCAGCCCCTTGCGCGGCACGATGACCCCGGCCGCCAGCCGCGCCTCGGCGAGCGACCGCTCGATCAGCGCCAGCCGATGGCCGTCCGTCGCGACCATGCGGAGCACGTCGTTCGGGGCCGACTCCATGAACACGCCCGAGAGGTTGTAGCGCGTCTCGTCGCTCGAGACCGCAAAGAGCGTCTTGTCGATCATCTCGCGCAGCGTGCCCGCGGCGATGCGCACTGCTGCCCCCGCCCCGTCCTCCGCGCCGAGCGGCACGGCCGGGAAGTCCTTGGGATCGAGACTCACGACCCGGTACCGGGCGCCGCCGAGGACCTCGGCCCAGCCAGGTGCGGTGCTGCGAATCGTCACCTCCTCGGCGGCGCTCTCGCGGGCGATCTCGTAGAGCTTGCGGGCGTTGAGGGTCATCGCCCCCTTCTTCACGACCTGCCCTGGCACGAGCGCCCGCAACCCCACTTCCGTGTCCGTCGCCGTAAAGGCAAGCCCGCCCTCCGCCGGCTCGATGAGCACGTTGGCGAGGATGGGGAGTGTGCTGCGGCGCTCGACGACGCCCTGGACGAGATGGAGCCCGCGGACCAGATCGTCACGCTTGATGCTGATCTCCATGGCGCTTATCCCCGTTGTCCCCACTGCCCTCCGAAAGACTGGTGCCTTGTCGAAGATCCCCGTCGTCCTCGTAGGGATTGTGGACGGCGTGGACAACCCGTCGCTTGGTCGAAACCCCGTAGTCGATCGAGGCCGCGTTGTCCACCGCAGCCTATCCGGCTGCGGTGTCGTTGCCAGCCTGGTTGCGGATGGCTCGCTCGAGACCTTCGACGGTGGCCTGGAATCCCGGGTCGTTTTTGAGCCGGCGGTCGACGACGGCGGTGGCGTGCACGGCAGTCGAGTGGTCGCGATCGAAGAGCTCGCCGATGCGGGGGAACGACGCACCGAGCAGCCGGCGGCAGAGGTACATGGCGATCTGCCGCGGGACGGCGACGTGCCGGCTGCGCCGGCGGGAGCGAAGGTCCATTGGCCGGAGCGAGAAGCGATCGCAGACGGCGGAGGCGATGTGGTCGAAGGTGATCGCGGGGGTCCGCGGCGGGCGCATGGCGCGGAGCACCTCGCGGGCGTAGTCGACGGTGATCTCGCAGCGACTCACCGACGCGTGTGCAGCGAGCCGAGTGAGCGAGCCCTCGAGCTCGCGCACGTTGGTCGGAAGCTCCTCGGCGAGCAGCAGCGCCACGTCGTGGGGGAGCGGGATGTGGAGCAGCTCCGCCTTCTTTTGCAGGATGGCGACGCGGGTCTCGACGTCGGGGGGCTGGATGTCGGCGATGAGCCCCCACTCGAAGCGGTTGCGCAGGCGCTCCTCCAGGTCCGGGATGTCCTTCGGCACCTTGTCGGAGGTGAGGACGATTTGCCGACGGCGCTCGTGAAGGGTGTTGAAGGTGTGAAAGAACTCCTCCTGGGTCCGCTCGCGCCCGGCGAGGAGCTGCACGTCGTCGAGCAGCAGGACGTCCACCTGGCGGAAGCGCCGCTTGAACTCCTCCATCCGGTCGCGCCGGAGCGAGGAGATGAGCTCGTTCATGAACACCTCGCACGAGAGGTAGCCCACCCGCAGCAGCGGCTGCCGCGCGAGCACGTGCTGCCCGATGGCGTTCATGAGGTGCGTCTTCCCGAGGCCAACGCCCCCGTAGATGAAAAGCGGGTTGTAATGGTCGCCTGGCTGCGTGGCGACGGCACGCGCCGCGGCGTGCGCGAACTGGTTCGAGGACCCGACGACGAAGGTCGCGAAGGTGTACCGCGGGTCGAAGGTCGTGCCGATCCAGGGCCGGGACTGGGCGCGGCGTCCCGAGAGCTCCGGAAAGAGCTCCCCCTGCTCGCGCGCCGCGAGCTGGAGCACCACCTGGCGCGGCCCGATCATCGACGCGACGGCCGCGCCGAGCGCCGCAAGGCAGCTCTCGGTCACGCACACCAGCGCCAGCTCGTTCGGCGCCTCGAGCCGCAGCTCGGTGGCGGTGAGGGCCACCGGTCGAAGAGGGTAGATGAGCTTCCGCACGTCCTCGGCGCCGAGACTCTCGCCGAGGCGCTCGAGCACGCCTGTCCAGATCCGTTCGAGGGGTCCTCTACTCACACCTGTGCACAACCTCCCGATCCGCGCCTTCTCTCGGCGTTCGCTCCGCAGGCGAGCCACCGTGGCCACACGGTATTTCTCCCTCGCCTGGTCATCCCGGGCTTCCTGGTTGCGGGTCCGTCCGACGATCGACGGCACACGGTGGCGCTCGCTGGAAAAACGGCCTTGCCTCGGGATGCGCGGCGGAATCTAGGGCAGCGGCTGGGTCCGTGCAAGAGAGCTAGAAGTCGCAGCTTGACCCTCCCCCCCACGCGGTGTCACGCTCGCCCGCCGTGCCAGGCGCGTCAGAGAGCCTCTTCCGTGAGGCGTGTCGGGTCATCCCGGGTGGGGTGAACAGCCCTGTGCGTTCGTGGCAGGCCGTGGGCGGGCAGCCGCTCTTCATCGCGCGCGGCAGCGGGGCGTCGGTCGTGGATGCCGACGGCAGGTCGTACCTCGACTTCGTGGGCTCCTGGGGGCCGCTCATCCTGGGGCACGCCCACCCGGAGGTCGTCGCGGCCGTCTCGGAGCAGGCACGCTTGGGGACGAGCTTCGGCGCGCCGACTGCGCTCGAAACGGAGCTGGCCGCGCTGCTGGTGGAGGCCCTCCCCTCCGTCGAACAGGTGCGGCTCGTGAGCTCCGGAACCGAGGCCGTGGCGACCGCGCTGCGCCTCGCCCGCGCCGCCACCGGACGTGACGTGGTCGTCAAGTTCGCAGGCTGCTACCACGGGCACGTCGACGCGCTCCTCGTGCGCGCGGGGTCGGGGCCGCTCACCCTCGCGATCCCCGGCAGCCCGGGAGTACCGGCGGCGCTGGCGGGCCTCACAGCCGTGCTCGAGTACAACGACAGCGCGGGCCTCCGTCGGCTGCTACGGGAGCGCGGTCGGGAAATCGCTGCGGTGATCGTCGAGCCGGTGGCGGGCAACATGGGGGTCGTTCCTCCCGCCCCGGGCTTCCTCAAGACGCTGCGCGAGGAGACGGCGCGCGCGCAGGCGATCCTCATCTTCGACGAGGTGATCACGGGCTTTCGCGTCGGCTGGCAGGGCGCCCAGGGTCGCTACGGCGTGCTTCCCGACCTCACATGCCTCGGCAAGGTGATCGGCGGGGGCATGCCGCTTGCGGCGCTCGGCGGCCGGCGGGATTTGATGGAACAGCTCGCCCCAGTCGGGCCCGTCTATCAGGCGGGCACGCTCGCGGGAAACCCGGTGAGCGTGGCTGCTGGCCTCGCCACGCTGCGGGCGCTCCGCGCCCAGCCGGGCGCCTACGACCGTCTCGAGGCGCTCGGCGCCGAGGCCGAGACGCTCCTCACCGAGGCGCTGGCGGCGACGGGCGTCGCGGGCTGCGTCAACCGGGTGGGCTCGATGCTCACGCTCTTCGTGGGGCCGGAGGCGGTGCGTGACGGGCGCGATGCAGCCCGGGCGAGGCCCGACGCCTTCGCCCGGTATTTCCGGGCGATGCTTGCCGAGGGGATCTATCTCCCCCCCTCGCAGTTCGAGGCGATGTTCCTGTCGCTGGCGCACACCGCCGCCGACATCGCCGCACTCGGCCGCGCAGCGCGCAGGGCGCTCGCGGCCGTGGCCGCCCAGGGCTCCTGAGCTTGCCGCGGCCCTCGGTCCCCGTTCGCTTCGCGCGCTACGGCGCGCTCGCCTTCGAGTTCTCCGGAACGATCGCCGCGGGCACCCTCACCGGGTGGCTCATCGACCGCTGGCTCGGCAGCGACCCCTGGGGCGTCGCCGGCGGGACAGTGCTCGGGGCGGTGGGCGGGTTCATCCACCTGATCGAGGTGCTCCGGCGGTTCGAGCGGCTCGACCGTGACGGCGGACCTTAGGCGGCTAGAGCGGCGGCATGCGCTGCTGGTGGCGGCCGCGGCCGGCACGGCCGCCGCGCTCGGGCGGCCCGGCCCCGGGGGCGTGCTCCTCGGCGGGGCGGCGATGGGGCTGTCGGTCGTCCTCTATGCCGCCGGCTGGCGGGCTTTGCTCGAGCGCCGGCGCCCGCGCCTTGCGATCGGGATTCTGTTTGTTAAACTCGCGGCGCTCCTGGGGGTCCTGGGGCTCGTTTTTACGGCGCGGCAGCCGCGACCCGATCCGCTCGGGTTCGTGGTGGGCGTGAGCTGCTTCGTCGTGGCGGCGGTCTGGGAGGCGCTCCGGGTGTGGGCAGATCGGTGATGGACGAGCACGCTCCGTTCAGCTGGTTCTCGGCGGTGCCGCTGCCGCTCTCCGCCTCGACCGCGTTGTTCGTTGCACTCCTGCTCGCAGCCTTCGCCTGGGCCATGCACCGGCGGCTCTCCCCGACCGACCGGGCGCTCGAGCCCGACGACGGCACCACGCTGCGCAATGTCGGTGAGGCGTTCGTCGAAATGATCCAGGGGCTTGCCGAGGGCGTGATCGGGCATCACGCCGAGCGCTATGTGCCGCTCCTCGGGAGCTTCTTCGCCTTCATCCTCGTCGCCAACCTGATCGGGCTCGTCCCTGGCTTCGCGCCGCCCACGGCCGACTTCAACGTGACCTTCGCGCTCGGCGTCGTCTCCTTCGTCGCCTACCATGCCTACGGCCTCCGCGCCCATGGCGTGGGCGCGTACGTGAAGCACTTCCTCGGCCCGGTTGTCTTCCTCGCACCGCTCATGCTCGTGATCGAGCTGTTCAGCCATTCGTTCCGCCCGGTCTCGCTCGGCATTCGTCTATTCGCCAACATGTTCGCGGATCACCGCGTGGTCGAGATCTTCACCGATCTCACCAAGGTGGCGATCCCGGTGGTGTTCTACGTGCTCGGTGCCTTCGTGGCCGTCGTGCAGGCGTTCGTCTTCACGATGCTGAGCGCGATCTACATCGCGCTCGCAGTGAGCCACGAATAGGAGGGTCGTCCGGTCCCGGATGGGAGCGGAAGAGGACAGAGAGGCGGAAGGGAAGCCGGCGGCCCGGGAGGGGAAGCGATGAAACCGCTCGTTCAACGTGTCGTGCTGGCGGCGCTCGCCGTGGTGCTGGCCGGAGAGCCGGCGCTCGCGGAGACCGCGGCGGGGGGTGGCGAGGGCCTGTGGTACAAGGGCCTGATCGCGCTGGCGGCGGGCTTGGGTCTCGGCATCGCAGCGTTCGGTGCCGCGCTCGCCCAGGGTCGCGCGACGGCGGCGGCCATGGAATCGATCGGGCGCAATCCCAATTCGGCCGATCGCATCTTCACGCCGCTCATCGTGGGCCTCGCGCTCATGGAGGCGCTCGCGCTCTACGCGCTCGTGATCGCGTTCTTCTTGCAGGGGAAGGTCTGATGACAAGGCGCGCCGGTCCGGGCAGCACGTGCTCCGGGCCGGCGCGCCGGCGCTCGGTTCACCTCGGGCCGGGGGAGGTGCGGTATGCTGTGGAACGTGTCTGAGGTTGGAGAGCGGCGCAGCGGTGAAGGGGCTGGGCGTGTCCTGGCGGTGGCGGGCGCGGTCGAGCGCCGCAGCCGCGCGGTGCTGACGCTCGTCCCGGTGGCGGCCGTGAGACCGAATCCCGACCAGCCGCGGAAGCACTTCGCCGAGGACAAGCTCGCCGAGCTCGCCGCCTCGATCCGGCTTCGTGGGCTGCTGCAGCCGATCGTCGTGCGCCGCGCGGAGGGCGGCTTCGAGCTGCTCGCAGGCGAGCGGCGCTTCCGGGCGGCCCAGATGGCGGGGCTCGAGCGGCTGCCCGCGCTGGTGCGCGAGGGAGAGGACCCGCTCGAGATCGCGCTCATCGAGAACCTCCAGCGCGAGGACCTCTCGCCGCTCGAGGAAGCAGAGGCGCTCGCGGCGCTCATCGAGCGGCACGGCTACAGCCACCAGGAGGTGGCGGACATCCTCGGTCGCAGCCGGCCCTACGTGTCGAACACGCTCGCCCTCACCCGCCTGCCCGAGCAGGTGAAGGAGGACATTCACCGCGGCGGGCACGCCTCGGTCTCGCGGGAGCTGCTGCTGGGCGTCGCCCGCCAGGGCGACGTCGCTGCGGCCGTGAGCCTTTGGGAGCGGTTCAAGGGCGGCGTCCCCTCGGTGCGCGAGTTCCGTGCCGGGAAGCGGACGTCAGCTCCGGAGACGCCCCTCGGTCGCGAGGTGCTGCTCGCCGCGCGTCGGCTCAACCGGATGCTCAGGCGGCTCATCGCCGCGGGGCCGGTCCCGGCGGCCGAGGCGGCGGCGATCGGGGGCACGCTCAAGCGCACGCAGCGGCTCGTCCGTCGGGAGCTGGCGATCCTTGGCGCCACCGCTGCCCCGCCGCCTGGCCTGTAACGATCCGCCACAGGCTGCGGTCACGTTTCGTTACGCCTCGCCGCCGAGCCGCGGCAGAAAGCCCGGATCGGCCGCGCGGCTCGGGTGGCACGGTGCCTGCTGCAGCTGGTTCGCATGGAAAGGCCTACACGGACCCCCGTGGTCGACCTCGAGCCCGAGACCATCCTCCCCTCGCAGTTCTTTTCCGGGCTCCACCTCGATGCGTCCCTGCAGGCCGAAAAGCGACTCATGCTCGCCGTGCTCGAGGACGCCGTCGGCACGTTTCAGAAGTACGTGAACGCTCGCGACCGCCGCGGCCAGACGCAATTCACGGAGGCCGAGGACTGGTTCGCCTCGGACGAGACGGACTGGCCGTTCTCGTTCGTCAACGTCTGTCACGCGCTCGGGCTCGACGTGAGCTACCTGCGCGCAGGGCTGTGGCGCTGGCGCGACCGGCAGCGGGCACGCGGGGCGGAGGCGGCGCACGTGATCCGCTTCCCCTTCCGCCGCGTGAACGGGACCCGGCACGCGATCACGGGAAGGCCGATCGGCCTGCGGCGCTCGGCATGAGCGACTACCGCAAACCCCTGCCCGTGGCCGACGAGCTCTCCCGTCCCTACTGGGAGGGCGCTCGGCACGGGGTGCTCGTCATCCAGCGCTGCGCCGCCTGCGCGACCTACGTGCATTATCCGAAGCCAGCCTGCCCCCGCTGCGGGTCTAGCGACCTCCACCCGACGCCCGTGTCGGGCCGCGGTACCGTCCACACCTTCACCGTGAGCCACTACGTCGGGGCACCGGGATTCGAGAACGAGACGCCCTACGTGATCGCGCTCGTCGAGCTGGAGGAGCAGCCGGGGCTCCGCCTGGTCTCGAACCTGCGCGGGTGCGCACCGAGCGCGGTCCGGGTTGGCATGCCCGTACAGGTGATCTTCGAGGAGGTGACGCCAGAGGTGACGTTGCCGCAGTTCACGCCCCGCGCGAGCTGACGCAGGGTCTTAGAGCGGCTCGATCAGCACGCGCTCGACTCCGCGCTCGACGAAGCCAAGCGCGCGGGCGGCCCCGAGCGAGACGTCGATCTCGCGGCGCCGGCGGAACGGGCCGCGGTCGGTGATCGTGAGCAGGACCGAGCGGCCGTTGCGCAGATTCGTCACCCGCACGACGCTCCCGATGGGCAGGGTGCGGTGTGCGCCGGTGAACCCGTTGGGATCGAAGCGGGCGCCACTGGCAGTGCGGCGACGACCGAACTCCGCGCCGTACCACGAGGCCTCGCCGATCGCTGACCGGAGCGCGGTACCGGTGCGTCCTTGGCCTTCGGCCCGCACCGGCCTCGCCTGCACCACCCCCAGCGCCATTCCCGCTGCCATCCACACGGCGGGCCGGAGGACTCCTCCGCCGGCCCGATGCAAGAGGGTACGCATCTTGGGCTCCTTGCACGCCGGCGAAGTTAGCTGACGGGTTCGGGCCCAAAGAGCGTGGCCCTTCCGGAGAAACCTCCGGATTCACCCCACGAACGAGCGCATCCTCCGCTCCCCGGTTTCGGGGATTAGGCGTTCGTTATGTCCGGGCGCTCTTTTGCCCGATCCGGTTGGGAGTGTCAAACGCTGGTGTAGGGCGATAACTCCGCCTTCAGGGCTGGTCGTCCCCGGCGTCGAAATTCCCCTTCACCCCAGGCAGGAGCGGCGATTTGAAGTGCGCCACCCGGCTCGGCTTGGGCTTGCGATAGACGAACTCCGTGTCGCAGCCGGCGCACGTGGCCCGCAAGCCGCTCGGGCCTCGCTTGAGCCGCACGGTGACGATGTCGCCGTTGCCATGGCGGTGCTGGATGGCGGGATACTCGGCGACGAACACCGTGCGCATGGCTGGCAGCTATCCGCCTGCCGATCGAGTGTCAATGGATTGCGGCCAGCCGACGGGGGTGCCAGCATGGCCCGATGACGAACCGGCTCGCGCACGAAACGAGCCCGTATCTGCTCCAGCACGCCCACAACCCGGTCGACTGGTACCCGTGGGGGGAGGAGGCGTTCGCTACGGCGCGGGCGACGGGCAAGCCGATCCTGCTGTCGATCGGGTACTCCGCCTGCCACTGGTGTCATGTGATGGAGCGGGAGTGCTTCGAGAACCCAGCCATCGCGCGCCTGATGAACGAGCTCTTCGTGAACGTGAAGGTCGACCGCGAGGAGCGCCCGGACGTCGACGACGTGTACATGAAGGCGGTTCAGCTCCTCACCGGGCACGGCGGCTGGCCCCTCACCGTCTTTCTCACCCCCGACGGCAGGCCCTTCCACGGCGGAACCTATTTTCCCCCGACCGACCGCCACGGCCTCCCTGGCTTTCCGCGGGTCCTCGAGGCGGTCGCACGCGCCTACCGCGAACGCCCGGACGACGTGGCGCGAGCCAGCGAGCAGCTCCTCGCCGGCATCGTCCGCATGGAGCCGCGCGGGGCGGCGGCTGCCCTCGACCCGACCCTCCCCCGGCGCGCGGCCGAAGCCTTGCTCGCGCACGTCGACTGGGTGCACGGCGGGCTCGGCGGTGCGCCCAAGTTCCCCCACCCGCAGGCCTTGCAGCTCTTCCTGCGCCACTACGCTGCGACCGGCAGACGGGAGTACCTCGAGGCGGTGCAGCTCACGTGCGCGCGCATGGCCGCGGGCGGCATCTACGACCAGATCGGCGGCGGCTTCCATCGCTACGCCGTCGACGCGCGCTGGCTCGTCCCGCACTTCGAGAAGATGCTCTACGACAACGCCCAGCTCCCGCGGCTCTACCTCGACGCCTATCTCCTGACCGGCGACGCGGCGCTGCGGCGCATCGCGGAGGAGACCCTCGACTATGTCCTGCGCGACCTCCGCCACCCGGGGGGCGCCTTCTTCAGCGCCACGGACGCCGACAGCGAGGGCGAGGAGGGGTGGTACTTCCTCTGGACCCCGGCGGAGGTGGCGGCCGTCGTCGGCCCGGAGGATGCCGAGCTCGTGTGCGCGTACTGGGACATCACCCCCGAGGGGAACTTCGAGGGGCGGAGCATCCCGCACCCGGTCGCCACGCCCGCGGAGCTGGGTGCGCGCTTCGGGCGAAGCCCCGAGGCAGCGGCGGCGGCCATCGCGCGGGCGCGGGGACGGCTGCTCGAAGCGCGCAGCAGGCGCGTGCCCCCGCTGCGCGACGAGAAGATCATCGCCGGCTGGAACGGGCTCATGATCGGCACCCTCGCCGAGGCGGGCCGCATCCTCGGCGAGCGGCGCTTCGTCGACGCCGCCGTGCGCGCCGCCGACTTCGTCTGGCGCGAGCTGCGCGACCGCACGACGCTGCTCCACGCGTGGGCGGCCGGACGCGCACGCAACCCGGGCTACCTCGACGACCATGCGCTCCTCGCCGCCGCGTTCGTCGACCTCTACGAGGCGACCGCCGAGCGCACCCATCTCGAGCGCGCGCGCGCGCTCGCCGCCGCCCTCGACGCGCGCTTCCACGACGCGGCAGGCGGCGGCTTCTTCTTCACGCCGCACGACGGGGAGGCGCTCGTCGCGCGCGCGAAGCCCGGGGCCGACGGGGCGATCCCCGGGGGGAACGCCGCCGCGGCGCTCGTCCTCCTGCGCCTCCATCACTTGACGGGCGAGGACTGGATGCGCGCCCGCGCGGAGGAGGTGCTCCGGCTCTTCCACGACGCGGCCGCGAGCAACCCCTTCGCCTACACCACCTATCTCGAGGCGCTCGAGCTGTGGGCCGAGGGCCCCACCGAGGTCGTGATCGTCGGCGCGCACGACGCGCCCGACACGCGCGCGCTGCGCACGGTGGCCGCGGCGACCTACCTCCCCCACCGCCTGCTGGTGCTCGCCGAGCCGGGCGCCGAGGACCCGCCGGCCCCGGCGCGCGGGCGCCCGGCGGTGGGCGGGCGCGCGACCGCCTACGTCTGCCGGCGCTTCACCTGCTCGGCGCCGGTGACGGAGCCGCAGGCGCTGCGCACGCTGCTCACGTCCCGGTAAAGCGCGGGGCGCGGCGCTCGCGCTGGGCGGCGAGCCCCTCCTGCAGGTCGTGGCTCGAGCGGACCTGGCGGGCCATCGCCTCCAGGTCGTCGCGCGGGATCGTGCGGCGAAAGCTCGACGCGCGATGGATCGCGGCCTTCATCGTGCGCACGGCGAGCGGGGCATTGTCGGCGATCTGGCGCGCGAGGGCCGCAACCACGCTGTCGAGCCCGGCCGCGGGGACCAGGCGGTTGACGAGGTTGAGGCGCAGCGCCTCCTCGGCCGAGATGGGCTCGCCGGTGAAGAGCAGCTCGGCCGTCTTGCCCGCGCCGATCGCGTCGACGAGCTTCCACACGAGCACGATGGGCACGGCGAGCCCGATGCGGGCGAGCGGCATCCCGAAGCGCGCGGTCTCCGCGGCGACGCGCAGGTCGCAGTGGAGCGCGAGCTCGCAGCCGCCCGCCAGCGCGTCGCCCTGCACCGCGGCGATGGTCGGCTGCGGGCAGGCCTCGAGGCGCTCGAGGATCTCCTCGAGCGGCGTGAGCGAGGCCTCGCCCGCGGCCCGCTGCGCGGCCATCTCGCGGAGGTCCAAGCCGGCGCAGAAGGCGGGTCCCGTCGCGCGGATCACGATCACCCGCACCGCGGGGTCGGCGGCGATGCGCGTGAGCTCGGCGTGGAGCCGCCGGATCATGGCGCTGCTCAGCGCATTGCGTTTGGCGGGGCGGTTGAGCGTGATGGTGCAGACGTGGTCGTCGCTCGCGACCAGGATCTCGTCGGTCATCGCGGCCCATCTACCGTCCGCGCTCCGCCGCACGCAAGCGCGCGGCGATTCAATACCGGTCCTTGAGGGCGCGCACGGCGGCGAAGACCGCCACCGGATCGTTCGGATCGACGCCGGGAACGCGCGCGGCGACCGCCGCACAGAGCGCCGGGCTCGTGACGCGCAGGAAGGGGTTGGTCGCCTTCTCCTCGCCGATCGTGCTCGGCACCGTCGGCCGTCCGGCGCGGCGGAGGTCTTCGACGGCGGCGAGCCGCGCGCGCAGGCGGGGGTTCTGCGGCTCCAAGGTGAGCGCGAAGCGGAGGTTCTTCTCCGTGTACTCGTGCCCGCAGTAGACGCGCGTGTCGTCGGGAAGCGCGGCGAGCCGCGCGAGCGAGTGCATCATCTGCGCGGCGTCGCCCTCGAACAGCCGCCCGCAGCCCCCGGCAAAGAGCGTGTCGCCGGTGAAAACGACGCGCTCGTCGGCGAAGTGATAGGCGACGTGGCCGCTCGTGTGCGCCGGGATGAAGATGACCTGCGCGCGCAGCGCACCGACGGTGATCACCTGGCCGTCGTGCACGGGATGCGTGATGCCGGGGATGCGCGGCGCATCGGCGGCGGAGCCGAAGATGCGAAGCTCCGGGCACGCAGCGAGCAACGCCTCGTGCCCGCCCACGTGGTCGAAGTGGTGGTGGGTGGCGAGCACGGCCGCAAGCCGAAGCCCCCGCTCCGCGGCGCAGGCGAGCACGGGCGCCGCCTCCGCGCAGTCGACGACGGCGGCCGTGCCGGCCGCATCGCTCACCAGGTAGGCGTAATTGTCGGCGAGCTGCGGGACCGGGACGACGTCCACCGAACCTCAGTCGGGAGGGGGCGCCGCCTCGGACGCGAGCCCCCCCGGAACGCGCTGTTCGAGCCGAAAGACGCGCTCGCGCAGCCCCGCGGTCTCCACCGCGCGGGCGAGCTGCTCCTTGGAGAGATCGCTGAGCCGCGCCTCGAGGCGGGCCAAGCGGTCGCGCAGCGCCGCCGCCTCGCCCGCCCTGGCGATCTGATCCTTGCTGTTCTCCACCACGCGCGCTTCGAGCCGGGTGAGCCGCTCGCGCAGGGCGCCCAGGTCGCCGAGCTTGGCACCCGCCTCGCGGCTCAAATCGGCGAGCCGCTGCTCGATGCGCTCGAGCCGCCGGCGGCAGTCCTCCGCGTCCACGGACTCCTGCGCGCTCTCGCGGCTCATCTCCGCGACGCGCCGCTCGAGGACCTGCATGCGGCCGAGCAGCTCCTCGGTGCGCGCGATCGCGGCGGCCGCGTGCTCGCTCGCCGTCTTCGCGAGCGCCTGCACCGGCGCGAGCAGCTCGCGCACGCCCTCGCGCGGCACGTCCGCGAGCCTGCCCTCCACCGCGCGCAGCCGCTCGCGCAGCCGCTCCAAGTCGCGGCGGAGCGAGACCGCGAGCCGATCGAGGAGGGCGTCGAGGCGCGCGGCGAGCCGCTCCTCGAGCGCTCGCGCAAGGCCCGTCACCTGCTCCTCGACGCCGCGGCCGGCTTCCACCAGCCGCCGCTGCACTCCCTCGCCGAGCAGAAGCGCCTGCTCGATGAGGCTCTGGCTGCCGTCGGCGAGGAACTCCTGGAGCGCCGCCAACGCTCCGCGCGGCTCGTCCTTCGCCCGTCCCATCAGGCCCTCCTTCCGCCTGCCCGGAGCGCGCACCGACCCCTCGCGGCCGCCACGACCGCGCTTCCGGATCGTCCGCTCTCGGGCAACGCGCGCGCGATGCCTGTCTTAGAGCAAGCGTCTCGAAAAATTGCAACCCGGAAAGCCGTCACGATGGGCCCGGGAGGGCACGCAGGAGGACGAGCAGGCGGCGCACGCCGGCGCCCAGGTTCTCGACCGAGATGCGCTCGTCGGTGCCGTGGACGGTGCGCTCGTCGGCGTCGGTGAGCACGAAGGGCACGAAGCCGTAGCTCGCGATGCCGAGGTCGCGGAAGTAGTGGCTGTCGGTGAACCCCGGGATGACGCTCGGCACCACCGGGGCGCCACCCAGCTCGCGGCGCGCGAGCTGGCGGACGGCAGCCACGAAGCCCGAATCGGGGTCGGACGCCGAGGCGGGAAAGGCGAGCAGCGGATCGAGGCGGACCGTGGCGTCACCGATCGCCTCGGCGAGCCGGCCGAGGAAGGCCTCCGGCGTCTCGCCGGGCAGCAGCCGGCAGTCGAGCTCGGCGGTCGCCTCGGCCGGAATCACGTTGGTCTTGGTGCTGCCCCGCAGCACGGTCGGCGTGATGGTGTCGCGCACGAGCGCGTTCTGGCGCGGGTTGCGGGTGAACTCGGCGAGGAAGGTCGGATCGTCGAGCGCGGTGCGGAGGTGGAGAAGGCGGGTGCGCAGCGGCTCGGGCTCGAGCGGGGCGAGGGCCGCAAAGTAGGTCTCGACGGCCGGGGTAAGCCGCACCGGCGTGCGGTAGCGACGCAGCCTCTCGAGGGCGCGCACGAGGCGGGTGACCGCGGTCTCCGGCGGTGGCACCGCCCCGTGTCCGGCATCGCCCGTCGCCGTGAGCCGGACCCAGCACGGGGCCTTTTCGGCGATCGCCACCTGGACCACGCGCCGGCCGCCCGGCAGGAGATGGATGTCGTCGCCCTCGTTGACGACGTACTCGGCCCCCTGCACGAGATCGGGTCGGTGCTGGGCGAGCCAGCCCGCCCCCGCGGCGCCGCCGGTCTCCTCGTCGGCAGTGGCGAGCAGGATCACGTCGCGGTCGAGGCGCTCCCCGCTGCGGGCGAGCGCGACGAGCGCCGTGGCCTCGACGGCCGTCACCCCCTTGCAGTCGATGGCGCCACGACCCCACACGTAGCCGCCCTGGCGGAGCCCGGCGAAGGGCGGCACGCGCCAGCCCCGAGGATCGGCCGGCACCACGTCGAGGTGCGAGAGGAGCACGACCGGCCGCCCGCGCCCGCTGCCCTGGAGCCGGGCATAGAGGTTGCCGCGCCCTGGTGCCGACTCGATCACCTCGCTCCGGATGCCGGCCGCCGCGAGATGGCGCGCGAGAGCCCGTGCCGCCGCCGTCTCGCCGCCCGGCGGATTGGTCGTGTCGATGCGGATGAGCTCGGCGAGCAGATCGGCCGCCTCGTCGCCCCATCGTCGGGCCGTGTCCGCCGCGCCAACCGCGGCCGCGGCGAGCCAGATGAGGAGCGCAACGAGGACCGTTCTGCGGAAATGCAGGCTCCGCACGGATTTGCGGGCCGCGGACTTGTCAACATCGCTTCCAGCAAGGGTTTGCACGCCGTGCGGGGTCGCTGAGAGAGCGAGGCCGCGCTGGGAATCAGCGCTGGCGTGACGGAAAAACCACGTGCTGTCAGGACGTTGCAGCAGGTCTCCACCTGCTGCCCCAAGGCGCCTCTGCCCGCCGAAGCGGCGGCCTGCCCGCAGGGCCGTCGCGTTAGTCGACAGGTTGTCCACAGGGGTCCTGGCGGTGGAATCCGAGGCAAGCAACGTAGGTCTCGGCCGACCCGGCACGCGTCGCCGGCGGCCGGGTGGTGCGCACCGTATCGAACTGGGCACGCAGGCGCTCGACCGTCGAGCGGTGGGACGGTCCCATGAAGACCTTCATGAGGAGCCGGCCCCCTGGGCCGAGGAGTACGGGCAGCGCAGCGAGCACCGCCTGGGTCAGCTCTTGGGCGCGCGCCTCGTCGGTTTCCCGCACGCCCGTCAGCTTCGGTGCCAGGTCGCAAAGGACGACGTCCGCCGGGGTCCCGAGCCGACTGCGGACGCTGGCGATGATCGCCGGGTCACGCACGTCGCCCACCACCAGATCCAGGTTCGGCGCCGGCAGGGGCTCGACCGGCCTCAAGTCGACGCCGATCACGCGTCCGCCCGGCCCCACGCGCTCGAGCGCGACCTGCAGCCATCCGCCCGGCCAGGCGCCGAGATCGACGACGACATCGCCCCGCCGTAGGAGGCCGAACCGCCGGTCGAGCTCGGCCAGCTTGTAGGCACTGCGCGCGCGGTATCCCGCCGCCTTCGCCCGCAGGTAGACCGCGTCCCGGCGGCGATAGCCCACGCGGCGCCGGCAGCCTCTCCGCGCTCAGTCGCCGCCGAGCGGGATCGAGTTCGGGTCGTAGGCTGGGTAGTACCCGAACACGTCCTCGTGCGGGCTGTGCCCGAAGATCGGCTCGAGCTCGGGCTGGGACACGAGAAAGTGGATCGGACGAGCGATCAGCCACTCGGCTGCGAACCCCACCGGATGCACGAGGTAGGCGGCGATGCGCAGCGGATGGGCCTGCGAGTCGTCGTACGCGTCGTGCGCGAGGCTGCGTGCAGGAAGCCCCGCAAGGCACGCCACCACCCCCAGCGTCGTCAGCAGACGTTTCACGCTCCACCTCCCGCGGCTCGCCCGAGCCGCGCCCTCACGCTACCAGCTCGGCCACGGCCTCTCAAGGCGCGTTGACAGCGCCGACCCGCCGCCGCTAGGAACCGCGGCATGCGCGCCTTCCACCCCCTCGAGCCCCTGCGCGGCTGGCGGCGCGTGGCGACGCAGGCCTGGCGGGCGCCGCAGGACCCGAGCGTCTACGCGATGATCGACGTGCCCATGCGCGCGGCCCTCGCCTACCTCGAGCGCGTGCGTGCGGAGAGCGGCGTGCGCGTCACGGTGACCCACCTCGTCGCCCGGGGCGTCGCGCTCGCGCTCGCGCGCTATCCCCAGCTCAACGGCGTCGTCGCGCGCGGCCGCATCATGCTGCGCGACAGCGTGGACATCTTTCTTCAGGTGGCGACCGAGGGGGGCGCCGATCTTTCGGGCATCAAGATCGCCCGGGCGAACGAGAAGAGCGCGGTCGAGATCGCCCGCGAGACCGAGGAGCGCGTGCGCCTCGTGCGCGAGCGGCGCGACCAGCAGGTCGAGCGCACGAAGTCCCTCTTCGATCGGCTGCCCGTGCGCCTGATCGGTCCGCTGCTGCGCGTCCTCGGCTACCTGACCTACGACCTCGACCTCGACCTCTCCCGCTTGGGCGTCGTCAAGGACGCCTTCGGCAGCGCGATGGTGACGAACGTCGGCATGTTCGGGCTCGCCACGGCCTTCGCGCCCCTCCTGCCGTTCAGCCGCACGCCGCTCATCGTCCTCGTCGGCGAGGTGCAGGAGCGGCCGGTCGCCGAGGCCGGTCGGGTGATCGTGCGGCCCATGCTCACGCTCGGCGTCACCTTCGACCATCGCTTCATGGACGGGTGGCAGGGCGGGGCTATGGCGCAGCTCTTTCGGGCGTTCCTCGAAGCTCCGGAGGAATTCGAGCGGCCAGGTGCGGCCGCCCCCGCGGCGACGACCGTCACGCCCAGCCGATGAACGAGAGCTGCCGGCCGGCACCGGGGCCGTCGCGGCGGTACGAGCAGTAGCGCGGGTCGCAGCGGGTGCACGGGCCGAGGACGCCGACGGTCGCGACGCCGGCCGCGAGGAGGAGCTGCCGGCACGCGGCGCGGAGATCGAGGCGCTCGCGCGGGCCGGCCGCCCCGAAGGCCGAGGCCGTGAGCTCGCCGGTGCGCGCGCGAAAGGCGGCACGCACCTCGGGGCCGACCTCGTAGCAGCACGGTCCGATGGCCGGGCCGAGGACCGCCTCGAGCGCGGCAGGCGTGCTGCCCGCCACCGCGCAGAGGCGCGCGACCGCGGCCTCGAGCACCCCGGCCGCGGCGCCGCGCCAGCCCGCGTGCACCGCCGCAGCCGCGCGCGCGCCGCGGGCGACCAGGAGCACCGGGACGCAGTCCGCGGTGACGACGCCCAGCAGCAGGCCGGCCGTCGTCGTGACGAGCGCGTCGGCCTCGCCGAGCGGGCCGTCCGCGCGCGTGACCACGGCGGCGCGCGTGCCGTGCACCTGGCGCGCCGTTGCCACGGGCAGCGCCACCCCGGCCGCGGCGACCACGGGCTCCCACCGCGTCGCGCCGGCGCACGCCCGGCGGTCGAGGAACCCGTGCCGCAGCCCGGGTGCGGCTCCCCACGGGGCGTACGTCAGCACGCGCTCACAGGACGACCCGCTCGAGGCGCACGTCGCTCCACCGCAGCAGCTCGCTCAGCGTGTGGAGCTTGTACTCGCGCTCGTAGAAGACGCGCCGGATACCGGTGTTGATGAGCACCTTGAGGCAGTGAATGCAGGGGGTGTGGGTGATGTAGATGTCCGCGCCGCGGATGCTGACGCCGTTCTTTGCCGCCTGCGCGATGGCGTTGATCTCGGCGTGGATGGTGCGGAAGCAGTTCTCCTCGATCTCGCCGGTCGGCGTCTGCGAGGTGTAGATCAAGCAGCCCACGTCGGTGCAGTGCGGCAGGCCCGCGGGGGCGCCGTTGTAGCCGGTGGCGAGGATGTTGCGGTCGCGGACGATGACGGCGCCCACCTTGGCGCGCAGGCACGTCGAGCGCTCGGCCACCTGGCGCGTGATCGTGAGGAAGTACTGATCCCAGCTCGGGCGTTCGCTGCTCATGGGAGGATCTTGAACGGTTCGGCGACGAACGTGAGCACGAAGAGGACGAGGCTCAAGAGCGCCGCGCCCCCGCGCCACGCGCCGAGCGGCCGGCCGTCGTCGCGCGTCGGCGGGTGCCCGAGCCCCGCCATGAAGAGGGTGATCGCCCCCCAGACGAGCCAGCCCGGCCAGCCCCGCAGCCCGAGCCACACGAGGCAGGCGATCAGCAGCGCCGGCAGCGCACGGGTGCGCTGCCCGACCGCCGCGTAGAGCACGTGGCCGCCGTCGAGCTGGCCCACGGGGAGGAGGTTCACGGAGGTGACGAAGAGCCCGAACCAGCCGGCGAACGCCACCGGGTGGAGCACGACGTTCGCCGGGTCGGCGTGGAGCACGAGGCGGGCGAGGAAGGCGGTGAGCAGCGAGTCGCCGAGCTCGAGGACGGCGCCGTGGGGCGCTGTGGGAAGGACCGTCGAGTGGCGGAGCCCGACGACGGTCGCGGCGAGCGCGACAAAGAAACCCGCCCACGGGCCGGCCGCGCCGATGTCGAAGAGCGCCCGGCGATCGGGAAACCGCGAGCGGATGCGGATGAAGGCGCCGAACGTCCCGAGCGGGAAGAGGTAGGGCGGGGCGGGCAGGAAGTAGGGCAGGGTCGCGTCGACGCGGTGGCGGCGGCACATGAGGTAGTGCCCGGCCTCGTGCGTGCCGAGGATGGCGAGCAGCGTGGCCGCGAACGGGACGCCGTGCAGCAAAAGCTTCGGACGCGTGGGCTCGATCCCCTGCCAGAGGGCGCCGGCGACGGTCGTCGTGAGCGCCGTGCCGAGGAAGAGGAGCAGGTGAAGCAGCGGCAGCCGCCGCCGCGGGACCACGGCGACCCGCGCCGGGGGCGAAGGCCAGCGCGCCAGAACCTCGGGCTCGATGCTCACGTCGTCCGGCCCTCGACCACGACCGGCGCCCCGACGCCGACGCCGAGCGCAGCGGCCGCCGAGCCATCGCGCCGGGCGATCTCGAGGAGCCCCCAGCTCCCGATGAGCGCGAGGAGCGCGCCGCGCTCGACGTCGGCATACGCCGTCGCGATGCCGCGCACCTGCACGCCACCGATCGTAGTCGAAACCGCCCGCCGGGGAAATGCGGCGAGCTGGGCTGCCTCGATGTTCGTCACGAGGTTCCCGAACTGGTCGACGTAGAGGACGGCCCCGCGCAGGCGTCCGGGCTCGGTCTCCACGGGGGGCACGGCGATCCGCACCGGGTCGGTCACCGCGGGGCCGAGCGCCTCGGGCAGGGTGCCCGTCGCCAGCGCCGCCGCCACGGGCGCGAAGACGTCGCGGCCGTGGAAGGTGGTGCTCCGCGGCGCGAGAAAGAAGCGCTCCTCGGTGAGGTGAATCACGCGCCGGGTCCGCTCGGGCGGTGCCGCGAGCGAGCAGAGCCCGTTGTCCGGTGCGACGAAGAGCGCCGTGTCGGTCTCGATGCAGATCGGCCGGCGCGCGCCGCCGACGCCGGGATCGACCACCGCGAGGTGGATGGTCCCCGGCGGGAAGTACGGTGCCGCATACCGCAGCACGAGCGCCCCGGCGAGGACATCCTGCGGCGGGATGCCGTGGGTGAGGTCGATCACCGTGGCGCCGGGCGCGCGGGTCGCGAGCACGCCCTTCACGATGCCGACGTAGGGGTCGGTGAGCCCGAAGTCGGTGGTGAGCGCGATCACCGCCATGGGCGCCGCGCACGTCCGCTCGGCCGGTGCACGTTCCGCGTCATGGCACCGCGCCGAAGAGCCGGCGGTCGACGAGCTCGCAGAGCACGTGCCCGATCAGGATGTGGGTCTCCTGGATGCGCGCGGCGTGCGTGCTCGCGGAGACGCACAGGCTCACCTCGACGAGGCGCGCGAGCGCTCCGCCGTCGCCGCCGGTGAGCCCGATCGTCCGCACGCCGAGCTCCCGGCAGGCCTCGACGGCCCGCAGCACGCTCGGCGAGCGGCCGCTGGTCGAGATCGCCACGGCGACGTCGCCGGGTCGGCCGAGGGCGCGCACCTGGCGCGCGAAGACTTCGTCGTAGCCGTAGTCGTTGGCGATCGCCGTGAGCGCCGAGGTGTCGGTGGTGAGCGCGATCGCCGGAAGCGCACGGCGCTCGATCCGGAAGCGGCCGACGAGCTCGGCGGCGAGGTGCTGGGCGTCGGCGGCGCTGCCGCCGTTGCCGAAGAAGAGCACCTTGGCGCCCGCGGCGAGCGCGTCCGCGACGAGATCGACCGCGCGCTCGAGGGCGTCGAGGCCCTCGGCGAGGAAGACCTCCCGCGCCCGGGCGCTCTCGGCGAAGAGCGCGCGCACGGCGTCCTGCGTCGGCGAGGCCACGGGTCAGCCGGCCTCTGGGGGCTCCGGCAGGAGCTGGTCGACGAAGAAGCGGAGCACGTCGTGCGGCGTGATGATGCCGACCAGGCGGCCGTGGCGCACGACGGGAAGGTGGTGGATCTTGCTCTCGCGCAGCACCTCCATCACCTCCTCCGTGGGCGCGAACTCGTCGATGACGATCGGCGGCTGCGACATGACGTCGCGCGCGCAGGTCTCCGGGCCGAGCCCGCGCAGGAGCGCGCCGAGGAGGTCGGTCTGGCTCACGAAGCCGACGATGCAGGCGCGGTCGTCGACGACCGGCACCCCCCCGAAGTTGCCACTCACCATCATCGCCGCGATGGTGTCGAGCGAGGCGTCAGGGTGCACCGAGGTCACGCGCTCGGTCATGAGGTTGCGCGCATGCCCCTTCATTCCCCGAGCGTCTACTGGAGCCCCGCCGAGGGGTCAATCGGGCACGGGCGGGTTGCCTGTTTTCGACGGCTGCGCTAGGGTCACACGCCGTCGCGGGCGTAATTCAGTGGTAGAATGCCAGCTTCCCAAGCTGGACGTCGCCGGTTCGACCCCGGTCGCCCGCTCTCCTCGACCCCCCTACTCGACCGCGACCTCGGTCGTCAGCGTCGGCCGCAGCGCCAGCGAGTTGGTCACGAGGCAGGCCGCCTCGGCCTTCTCGAGGAGGCGCCGGGCTCGCTCCACGTCGCCGCCCGGCGGCAGCGCCAGGCGGGCGCGCAGACGGAGCTCGGTAAAGCGGACGACGCCGTCGCGTCGATCGAGGATGCCTTCGGCGTCGCAGGCGAGGCGCCGCCACGGGAGCTTCGACATCGTGGCGATCGCCCGGAAGGTGAGGATGAAGCAGTCCGCGGCCGCGGCCACGAGCAGCGTCTCCGGCGACCACTGCCCGCCGGGTCCCCCGTACTGCGGCGGCGCCGCGGTCGTAAGCGGCGGGAGACCCTCGGAACGGACGAGCACGCTGCCCTCCGCCTCGCCCGCAGCCTCGACGACGTAGCGATGGGGGTATGCTTGCATGGGAGTCTTCCTCCTTTGACGTGGGCGGGCCGTGTTCGCCGCTGCGACGGAGCCGCGACGCGCCGGAGGATGCGCCTTTTCCGAGGCGCCCTCAAGGCGGGGCGGCTCGGGAGCCCGCGGCCGCCTGCGGCTCCCCCCGCCGCTTGGCGACCAGGCCGCCGCGGCGGCCCGCACGATGCCCTTGCGGAGTTCCTCGCAAGCCAACACGACAGCCGGGAAGCAGCGCGGCGAAGTTGTCGTCCGTGATCACCATGCGCGCCGCTTCCTTCGCTCTCTCGCTGCCGCGCTGGCCCATCGCCACACCGATGTCCGTCTGCCGCGGCCTCCAGGCCGAGCGTCCGGAGCACGTCCGCCGCCGGTCTGCGGGCGTCGGACGCGACGGGGGCCTCCCGCAACCCGTGACGCGCGACACCGGGCTGCGCGTACAGCTCCACGCCAGCGCGGGCCGCCGCGGGAGGAGCAGGTGCGCGGGAGCGCCTGGCGGCGGGCTCCTCTAGAAGGCGAGGACGGTCTCCGCAAACCCGTAGTCGCCACCCGTCCCGGCGGCGTTGGCACGGATCACCCCCTGGCCGAAGGCGTGCGCGTAGAGCACGTTGAGGCTCAGAAAGGACGTGAGGCGCACGGTGAGCAGCATGTTCACCAGGTACGCGAGCTCGTTGCGGCCCGCGGTCGGCAGCCCGCTATAGCCGAAGAAGTCGTTCTTCGTGGCGCCGCCCCCCGCGTAGACCAGGTCGTGGCTGGAGTTCACGCGCAGCCAGTGGACGTCCGCACGCACGGTCGCCCGCGGGTGGGGGTCGAGGATCGCCTGCGCGAAGACGTCCTGGTCGTTCATCATGTTGTAGAAGGGGAACTGTGCGTACAGCCACGCGGTCGGCAGCATCTGGAAGAAGGTCTCGTGCCGATCGTCGCGCGGGTTCGTGTCGCCCGAGGCGCTGTTCACGCCGACGCGGAGCCAGGGCGCCGCCCACAGCGCGGGGAGCCGATAGCCCGCCTCGACCCCGTACGCCCATGCGCGCTGCACCTGCCCCTGCCAGTCGCCGCCCTGCCCGTAGCCGTAGGCGAGCCCGTCGACGAACCCCGGGCCGAGGGGCTCGACGCGCGCCGCGTTCGCCCCCACCGTGTACAGCCGGACCGGCTTCCCCTGCGTGGCACGCCGGGCTGCCAGCGGCCGGTTGTCGAGGAAGAGGACGTCGCGGTCGTCGCCGTAGTAGTAGACGGCGAGCGACGCGATCGTGTGCGCGAGCCAGGGCGACAGCCCCCCTGCCGCTTCCTTGAGGTTCAGGCTGAGCCCGGCGAGCGTGATGTCCAGCTCGCGGTTGGCGTCGACCTCGAAGCCGCCGTAGGTCGGCCGGAAGCCGAAGCCCGTCACGTTGACCCACGACCCGTCCCAGCCGATCTCTCCGCCGTCGAAACTGCGCCCCACGGCCGTGTAGTCGAAGGGGCCGATCAGCCGCTGCGAGATCCGCCACTGCTGCAGCCAGCGCAGCGTGGGGTTCTCGGCGGGCGCGTCGAACCCGTCGCTGTAGAGCTGCCGACCGGCCTTCACGAAGAGGCCGTCCACCCCGAACAGCCGCCCCGTGCGCACCCAGCCGCTGCGCAGGAACGCGCCGTTCTGCAGGCTGCGGTTGGTGTTCGCCCGATACGTGGCGCCGACCCCGACGGCGTTCGCCGGCACCTCGGCGAGCGTCGAGTCCTGGAACTGGAAGAAGGCCTCGTAAGGCTCGCGCGCGAGGCGCAGGCCGAGCTGGAACTTGTTTTGCAGAAAGTCGTAGCGGTTGTTGGGTGTGGCGGAGGTCGACGGAGGCTCGAACCAGCGGACGAACTCCCCCCGCAGGCGGTCGAAGACCTCGAGGTCGAGCGTCGTGCCCCAGGGTCCCTCGGTCGCGAGCGGCGGGGAGGCCGCGCGGGCGGCGCCGGGCGCCGTCGCCGCCACGAGCACCGTGAGCGCGATGCCGCCGAGCCAGCGTGCGTTTGTCATGCGCGTTCCGCTCATTCACCCGCGAACGGGATGACGAAGCCATCGGCGAGGTGCGCGAGCTGGTCGTGGTCGACCAGCAGGAACTTCCCCGCCTCGGGGATCGTGAAGTCGATGGACGCTCCGTTCCCCGCACCCACCTCCACGGTCTGGACGCCGTGCAGCGTGTTGCTCGGATTGCCGCTCAGGCGCACCGTATCGAGGATCGTGCCGATCACGTGGAAGGACGCGACGCCGGGGCCTGCGTTGACGAAGTACACCCGCACCCGCTGACCCTTCGGCACCGCAATCGGCTGGTGGGCGAGGGAGCCGTTGAAGATGAAGAACGTGGGGGCGTTGCGCTCCATCGCCTTGGAGTCGGCGGCGATGACGCCCTCGGGGGACGGGCTGCCGTAGACGCCGTTGCGCATCACCACGAGCTCCCTGGCCGGTGGCAGCGCGGGGCTGCGGGGGTAGACGATCATCACGCCTGCCATGCCCATCTTGATGTGCTGGTCGGTCAACTCGCCGGCGGCGCAGTGGTACATGAACACGCCCGGCGTCGTCACGCGACCGGTGATGATCAGGCTCTTGCCCGGGTCGATGGGGCCGAACTTCCGCGCGTCGATCCGAAACGCGTGCGTATCCAGGCCGTGGGCCATGGAGCCCTTGTTGGTCACGGTCATCGTCACGGTGTCGCCGACACAGGCTTCCAGGGTCGGGCCCGGAATCGTGCCGTTGAACGTCCAGGCGGTCGTCTTGAGCCCCTGCCCGAGATCGACCTCGACCTCGACCATGTCGACGGAGAACGACTTGTGCGACGGCCCGGCGCAGGTAACGCGTTGTCCGGCGAGAGACTGCCAGGCGGGAAGGCCGCCGGCGGCCTGCGCGCGGACGGCGAGCGCGATGAGGAATGTCCCGGCGTGGAGCGTCCATCGGTGAGGGCGAGCTGTTTGCATCTCGGGTGCACAGGCAGCAACGATCGCGCCATCCGCGCGGCGCCTTCGCGGCGCTCCCCGGATTCTCGCTTTCGGGACATCGGTGCTCGAGCGGTTGCCAGAAAATGGAACTTCGCGCCGTCCCTCCGCCGCCGGAGCTTGGCAATTCGTTCGCAGACGGGCTATGTGGCGTCGGCGGAACGGATGGACGGGGGGCGGCGCAGCTTCCTCGCTGCTGTCGCAGCGGGGACGGGGCTCTTCCTGAGCTACGGGCTCTTCGCCGCCTACGCGGTGAGCTTTCTTTTTCCGCCGCCGGTGCGGCGGCGCCCGCGGCGGCTCTTCCTCGGGCGGCAGACCGACTTCCGACCCGGCGAGGCGCGCGCGCTGGTCGACGACCGGGGACGGACGCTGCTCGTCATCGCCGACGGCGGGACGCTCACGGCCTTCGACACCCGCTGCCCGCACCTCGGCTGCCAGGTGCACTGGGAGCCCAAGGAGGCACGCTTCGTCTGCCCCTGTCACCTCGGGATGTTCGATCGCAACGGCGTGGCGTTCGCCGGCCCGCCCGCGGCGGCGCATCAGGCACTCACGCGCGTCCCCCTCGACGTGGACGCCGTCTCGGGCACGGTCTTCCTGCGCTCCGATGCGTGAGCGGCTCCGCCGGTTCTTTGCGGCGTCGTTCCCCGTCGACTGGGACCAGCTCCGCGCTCTCGGCGCCGAGCCCGTGCCCCATCACCTCAAGCACTGGTGGTGGTGTCTCGGGGGGACGCCCCTCTACCTCTTTATCGTGCAGGTGGCTACGGGCATCCTGCTGACGCTCTATTACGTTCCCGATCCGTCGGGGGCGTACGAGAGCGTCGCGCACATCACGCGCGACGTCCGCTTCGGCTGGTACATCCGCTCGCTGCACAAGTGGTCGGCAACCTTGATGATCGCGGCGGTCTTCCTCCACATGCTCCGGGTCTTCTTCACCGGCGCCTACCGCTGGCCGCGGCAGCTCAACTGGTGTGTGGGCACGGCGCTGCTCGCCACGACCCTGGGCTTCGGGTTCACGGGCTACTCGCTCGTCTACGAGCAGCTCTCTTTCTGGGGCGCGACGGTCGCCGCCAACCTGGTCGAGGCGGTCCCGCTCGTCGGCCACCCCGCCGCGCTGCTCATGCGCGGCGGCGCCGAGGTGAGCGGGAACACGCTGACCCGCTTCTTCGTCTTCCACATCGGCCTCTTCCCGACCGTCATGCTCGTCCTGCTCTTCCTCCACATCCTGCTCATTCGGCTCCACGGGGTGACGGAGTTCGAATTTCCGCGGGAGCAGGTGGCCCCCGCGGAGCGGACGTTCCCGTTCTGGCCGCACCACGCGACCACGGAGCTCGCGATCGGCGTGCTCCTCATGTACGTGCTGACGATCCTCGCGCTCACGCTGCCCGCGGGGCTCGGTCCCAAGGCGAACCCGCAGGTGACGCCCATGCACATCCATCCGGAATGGTACTTCTACTTCAGCTTCCGGCTGCTGAAGCTCACCTCGCTGCGCACCAGCGTCTACCTGACGCTCGCGCTCGGGCTCGGGCTCATGGGGTGGCCGTTCCTCGAAGATGCGCTGCATCGGTGGCTGCGCATGCCGCGGGACGCCTCGGTCGTCGTGGGCGTGCTCGGCTTCGGCGCGTTTCTCGTGCTGACGGTGTGGGAGAGCCTCGCCGGCTGACGGGCGGGGCGGGAGGATCGAACCGATGTCGCTCGACGCCAAGCGGATCGTGATCGCCGTGCTGAGCTTCTTCTTCCTCGCCTCGCTCCTCCTCGTCGCCTGGCGGGAGACCCTGAAGCAGCGCGCCGAGGAGGAACCCAAGCCGATCGTGACCGCGACGAACGCGGCGTGCGTCACCTGTCATCGCCAGCGCTCCGCTGGGCTCGTCATGGAGTGGGAGGCGTCGCGCCACGCGCAGGTGGGGGTAGGCTGTGTCGAGTGCCATCAGGCCAGGGAGGACGTGCCCGGCGCCTGGCGCCACGAAGGCGTCGTCGTCACCACGCTCGTCACGCCGACCAACTGCGGTCGCTGTCACGAGAAGGAGGTGCGCGAGTTCTCGCGCAGCCATCACGCGCGCGCCGGCGAGATCATCTACTCGCTCGACAACGTGATCGCGCTCAAGATCGCGGGCACGCCCGGCAACCCGGCGGACGCCGTCAACGGCTGCTGGCAGTGCCACGGCTCCCTCGTCCGTTTCCAGCGCGACGCCGGCGGGCAGATCGTCCGCAGCGGACCGGAGGGCCGGCCGCTGCTCGCGCCGGAGACGTGGCCGAACAGCGGGATGGGGCGCCTCAATCCCGACGGCTCCAAAGGCTCGTGCCACGCCTGCCACAGCCGGCACGAGTTCAAGGCGAAGCTCTCGCGCAGCCCGGAGAACTGCGGGAAGTGTCACATGGGGCCCGACCATCCACAGATCGAGATCTACAACGAGTCGAAGCACGGCATCGCCTTCTACGCGAACCGCGACCGGATGGCGCTCAACAAGGAGGGCGACTGGGTGCTCGGCCGCGACTACGCCGCGGCGCCGACGTGCGCGACCTGCCACATCGCCGGCTACGTCGCGGTGACGGGCGAGATCAAGGGCAACAGCCACGACGTGGGCGAGCGCATCAGCTGGACGCTGCGGCCCATCGTGTCCACCAAGATCAACCTCGTGCGCTTCAGCGACGGCACCCAGGACGACTTTCCCGACACGCGACCGCTGCCCGCTGTGGGCGCCACCGTCGACACCACGGACTACGTGGTGGAGAACGAGACGCTCGTCACGCGCACCGTCCCGCGCACGGTGGCGAGCGTGGTCCCGTGGCAGACGCGGCGCGAGGCCATGCAGGGTGTCTGCCGCACCTGCCACGACCAGGCGTTCGTCGACAACTTCTACGCTCAGTACGACTCCCTCGTGACGCTCTACAACGAGAAGTTCGCGGTGCCCGCCAAGCAGATGATGGACGACCTCACCGCCGAAGGGGTCCTCGACCCCCGATCGCCCTTCGGCGAGCCGCTGCAGTGGACCTTCTACGAGCTGTGGCACCACCAGGGCCGGCGCGCGCGGCACGGGGCGTCGATGATGGGGCCCGACTACACGCACTGGCACGGCATGTACGAGGTCGCAAAGACCTTCTACACGGAGTTTCTGCCCGAGGTGGTCGAGACGGCCGCGCGCCGGGGACGCGGTCCCGAATGGCAGGCCAAGGTGGCCGCGCTCCTCGCCCGGCCCGAGCATCTGTGGAAGGCAGGGCTCTCGCCCGAGGAAGCGGGCGCGCTCGGCCAGAGCTACCGCCAGCGCTACGGCCCGAAGAGCGAGCCCGCCGCCGCCCGGTGACGAGCGCCCTCCGCGCGCGCTCGCCCATCCACGCGGATCTTCGGCTCGGCGACGATCCGCTGCCGTCACCTAACTAACTATTCGCCGGCGATGCGTCGCAGGGCGCCCGGATCGATCACCGACACCCGCCCGACGGCGCCGCGGATGATGCCCTGGCGGTGGAAGCGGCGCAGCACGCGGATCGCGGTCTCGACGGTCGTGCCGGCAGCCTCGGCGAGGGTGCGGCGGGTGAGACGCGCCTCGCCGTCGCTCGCCGCCCGCAATAGCTCGCGGGCGAGCCGCGAGGGCGCGCCGTCGTGGGCGAACGCCCGGATGCGCTCGTGCGCGGCGTGGAGCCGCCGCGAGACGACGCCCAAAATCTCCACGCCGAGGCGCGGATCCTCGGCGAGCAGCCGCAGAAACGTGCTGCGGGCGAGCGTCCAGGCGACGACCTGGCCGAGGCTCTCGGCGCTCGCGGGATAGCGGTCGACCTCGAGGGCCGAGAGGGCCCCGAAGATCTCGCCGGGCCCGAGCGTCTCGAGCGTGGTCACCCGCCCGTCGGCCGAGCTCTTGTAGAGCCGCACGGCGCCCTGCCCGATCGCCCAGAGCGCCTCGGCTGGCTGCCCCTCGACGAACAGCGTGGCCCGCGGCGGCAGCCGGCGCTCGCGCACCGCGGGGCGCACGCGCGCCAGGCGGTCCGGGCCGAGGGCGCGGAAGAACTCCGCCTGCTCGAGCGCGACCTCGCTGACCGGGTGCCCCGCCACTTGGCCTCCTGCTATGATACGCATCATACCGGGCGCGGCGGGCGCGCGATAGCGAAACCAGGCGATGCGAGACATGGCCGAGCAGTCGAACGGCAAAGCTCCGCAGACAGCGAGGCGCGTCGAGGCCGAGCACCGGCGCCTCGAGTCGCTCTTCCGCCGCACGCGGCGAGCGCTCGCGCGTCCGTGCGCGCCGGCCGAGGCGGAGGACATCTTCGGGCGCCTCCGGGGCGAGGTGAACGGCCACCTCGCGCAGGAGGACACGCTCTACTACCCGCCGCTCGGGGCGCTGCGGCCGGAATACAAGGATGCGCTCGAGCAGCTCGTGGGCGCGCACGATGTCTTTCGCCGCCAGCTCGCAGAGATCGCGGAGCACCTCGCCCGCGGCGCCGTCGCGGCGGCGCTCGCCGGCTTCGATGCCTTCGTCCAGGACTTCGGACGCCACGAGGTGCGCGAGGAGCGCCTGCTGGCGCGGCTTGCTCGACTAACCAGCTAGGCTTTACGCGGCGTATCCCCACAGGCGCACGATCGGCGTCACCTCCTCGAGGCGGTAGACCCGGTACTTGAGCAGCGTGTCGAGCCCGTCGCAGGCGCGCTCGAGGTTCGTGGCCTCGCCGGGGAAGTTGCCCCAGCCCTGCGGATTCTTCACCCCGACGATCCACGCCATGGCGGCCTCGATGGCCTCGTGCGCTCCGATCTCCGGGAGCACGCGCTGGGCGAGCATGAGCGCGCGCGTCGCGTCCATCGTGTGATCGACGTTGCCGCCGTCCCAGGACCCGTCGGGATGCTGGGCGCCGACGAGCCAGCGAGCCGCGCGGCGGGCGGCCTGACGCACGGTGGGCGGCGCGGCGGAGACGGTGAGCGCGCCCGCGAGGCTGTCCTCCAGGATGTGCGCGGTCATCTCGACGGGGCTGCCCGAGGCCACGACCGTCGTGGGGGAACGGAAGCCCGGCTCCCGGAACGCCCCGTCCCGATCCTGCCCCGCGAGGATGAAGGCGAGCGCTGCGCTGCGGGAGGTATCGATCGCGGTCGTCCACGGGTAGGAGTCGCGCTGCACGACGTGGAGGAAGCTCAGCGGGTGGCTGGTCGCGTCGAGGCGCGTCCACGTTGGCGGATCGGCCCACGACCCGTCGGCGTTCTGGTTGATGAGGAAGAAGACGATCGCGCGTCCCACCGCGCGGGAGAGCCGCGCGTCGTGCACGACGCGCACGGCCCGGGCGCAGGTGAGCGCCGCGAACGCCGACACCCAGGGGCCGCTCGCGGCGTCGTCGAGCCGGCTGTTCCAGCCCCCGTCGGGGCGCTGCACGTCGGCGAGCGCCTGGAACTCGGCTGCCTCCGCGGCGACGCGGTCGAGCTGGAGGAGCACGCGCAGCGCATGCGCCGTGAGCTCGAGATCGCGCGTGCCGGCGAGGATACTCCATTCCGAACGCCGCTCGAGCAGATGCGTCGTCTCGCTGCGGATGGTCTCTTCGAGCGCAATCCCGCTGTCCATCGCCTGCCTCCTCGTCTTGGGGGGTCTCCCCTCCTCTCACGGCCGGTGTCGGCGCCGGTATGATCGTCGTCATGTGCGCCCCCGGCGCGCACGCCTACACCTCACCGTGCCCGCACCGCCATGAGCGCCGTGCCGGCAAGAAAGGCGAGCACGACCACCGCGTTTAGCAGGCCCGCCCACTGGCGCAGCGTGGGGAGCAGCGCCAGGTCGGCCACGATGCGGAGGAGGAGCGTCGCGTGCAGCGCGACCAGCGGCCCGTAGAAGGCCGGTCGCCAGGCGAGCGGCAGGCCGAGCACGCCCGGGAGGATGACCGGCGCGTGGCCGAAGATCATCGCCATGACGAAGCCGAGGAAGAGCGCGTGGAGCACGGCGTCGTACTGCGGCCCGGCCCCGACCAGCCCCTCGCGCAGGGCGAGCAGGCCGCTCGCCGCGAGCCAGGCGTAGCCCGAGAGCAGGCACGCGGCCATGTAGCGCGTGAGGCCCCCTTCCCGGATCGTGCGTCGGGCGACGTCGTGCCGCGCGAGCCACGCGGCGAGCGCGATCATCCCCGCGCCCGCCACGCGCATGCCGGCACCGGGTGCGGCCACCGTGGCGACGACACCGGCGCCGAGCACCGCGAGCGCTCCGACGAAGAGGGCGCGCGCGCCCGGCGGCGGAGGGAAAATGCGGGTGAGCTCGAGCCGTTCCCCGGCGATCACGAGGATGACGAAGGCCGCCCACCACGGCACGACGCGGGGGATCGGCCAGCCCGCGAGCCACAGCGCGTTGCCGATCGCCCAGGCCCCGAGCCCGAGGGTCATGGTCGCAAGGAAAAGCGCCGGGCTGCGTCCGAGCAGCCGCGCGAAGAGCACGAGCCCGGCCATGCTGCCGGCGAGCGTCGCCCAGGGGCCCACGGTGAGACCGAGCCCGCTCGCCATGGCGAGCGCGCCGAGCCCGGTCGCGAGCGGGGCGGCGTACGGCCACACGAGGCCGAGCGCCGTCGCGCGCTCGAGCGTGATGAGCGTGCCGAGGAAGCCCGAAATCATGAGCGGCCCGTGCAGCATCGCCGCGCCGGGATGGGTGGCCGGCAGCGCCCAGCCGAGCCGCGCGAGCCCTCCCCAGAGCGCGGTCACGAGCGCGATCGCGGCCGGCGCGAGCAGCGGCAGGCGCTCGAGGCGCATCGCCGATCGTGGTCTCCCGGCCGGCGGCACCGCAACTGCTAAGGAATCGGATGGCACACGGTTCCAGCGCCTCCCGTGCCAGGACGGGCGCTGCGTCCGCGGCGCGCAGCGATGCAGAAACGAGAATCCCGGGACGGCGAACCGTCGCGCACGCGAGAACGCCATGGAATTGAAGGAAGCCATCGGTCGCCGCCGGTCGACGCGGTTCTTGCGGCCGTACAAGCCGGTCGAACGCGCGAAGCTCCAGAAGATGCTCGAAGCGGCACGGCTCGCGTCGTTCTGGGGGAACGTGCAGGCGCTCGGTGCCGTGGTGATCGAGCGTGCGACGGCGCCCGCCGAGGTGCTCGCGGCCCTGCCCACCGGCACGGCGATCGGCGGCTTCCAGTTCCGGCTGGCGCCGGTCGTGATCGTGTGGACCCTCGACTGGCGGCGGGTGGAGGAGCAGGGACGGCGGCTCCACGAGCTGGTCGACGCGGGTGCAGTCGGCGTAAGCCCCGAGAAGAGCCACGCCTATCTCGACTCGACCCTCATCCCGTTCTTCCAGGCGGCCACCGAGAGCATCCGGCAAAGCGGGCTCACCGAGCTCGACTGCGGCCAGGGGATCGCACAGGCGACGCTGATCGCGTTCGAGGAGGGGCTCGGCACCTGTCTGCTCGGCTGTCCGAACGATCGCAAGCTGCGCCGCGCCCTCGGGCTCCCCGACGCGGTGCGGGTCCTGGTCCTCCAGACCGTCGGCTACCCGGCGGAGGATCCGGAGGCCGGCGGGCAGCGCCCGCGCCTGCCGTTCGAGGCGCGCTTCGCCCTCAACCACTGGGGCACGCCGTTCCCACGCGACCCCGCCGTGGTGGACGAGCTGCGGCAGGCGAAGATGCTCGGCCGCGAAGCGCCGCTCGCCTACCGGCGCGCGGAGCTGCAGTGGCTCCAGGAGGTCTACGGCCTGAGCGACGTGTTCGGCGACGAGGCCCCGGCTGTCGTCGCCGACTTGATGGCGGCCGCGGCCGAGGAGCGACGGTCATGACGCTCCCCGACATCGAGGTGTCGGTCACCGACGAGGAGCGGGCCATTCGCGCCACCGCGCACCGCTTCGCCGCCGAGACGCTCCGCCCCGTGGGCGCCGCGCTCGATCGCCTCCCCGATCCGGCCGACGTCGTCGCGCCCGCGTCGCCGCTCTGGGGCGTCTTCGACCGCTATCGCGCGCTCGGCCTCGCCGTGCTCGACGACATGGGGCCCGACGGCGAGCGCTCGCTCCTCGAGCGTGCGCGGCTCCGCTTTCTCGTCTGCGAGGAGCTCGGGTGGGGCGACGCGGGGCTCGCGATCAGCCTCGGCGTCTCGGGCTTCCACCGCTTCTTCGCCGCGATGACGGGCCGCCCGGCGCTCATCGAGCGCTTCTGCCGGCCCGACGGGCGGGACATCGGGTGCTGGGCGATCACCGAGCCCGACCACGGCAGCGACCAGCTCGTCGTTGCCGACGGGGCGTGCGATCTCCGCGGCATGCGCCCCAACTGCACCGCCCGCCGCGACGGCGACACGTGGATCATCGACGGGCAGAAGGCGGCGTGGGTGTCCAACGGCACCATCGCGACCGTGGCGACGCTCTTCTGCACCGTCGATCCGAGCCAGGGGCTTCGCGGCGGCGGCGTCGCGCTCGTGCCGCTCGATCTGCCCGGGGTCTCGCGCGGCAAGCCTCTCGACAAGCTCGGGCAGCGCGCGCTCAACCAGGGCGCCCTCTTCTTCGACGGCGTGCGCATCCCCGCCGACTACCTCGTGGTCGGGCCCGAGGCCTACGCGGCGATCGTCGAGGCGGTGCTCACGATCGCGAACGCGTCGATGGGCGCCGTCTTCGTCGGCTGCGCCCGGGCAGCGCTCGAGCACGCGCTCGCCTACGCCAAGGAGCGCATCCAGGGCGGCGTGCCGATCTTCGCGCACCAGAGCGTGAAGGCGCGGCTCTTCAAGATGTTCACGCAGGTCGAAGCCGCGCGCGCGCTCGCCTGGCGGGCCATGCTCTACAACGCGACGAACCCGCCCCTCCTCCAGTACTCGATCGCCTCGAAGGTCCTCGCCACGAGCACGGCGTTCGAGGTGGCGAGCGCGGCGGTGCAGATCTTCGGCGGCAACGGCCTCAGCCGCGAGTATCCCGTCGAGAAGCTCCTGCGCGACGCGCGTGCCTCCATGATCGAGGACGGCTGCAACGAGGTGCTGAGCCTCGTCGGCGCGGCGCGGCTCTGATGCGCACGGACGCCGTGATCGCCGGGGTGGGCATGACCCGCTTCGGCCGGCATCTCGCGACGGGGCTCAAAGCGCTCGGCGCCGAGGCCGTCGGGGCGGCGCTCGCCGACGCCGGCATCGAAGCCGCGGCGCTCGAGGCCGCATTCGTCGGCAACGCCGCGGCGGGGCTCGTCACCGGGCAGGAGTGCATCCGCGGCCAGGTCATCCTGCGCGGCATGGGGATCGGCCGCCTCCCCGTGGTGAACGTGGAGAACGCGTGCGCGAGCGCGTCGACGGCGCTCCACCTCGCCTGCGCGCTGGTCTCGGCCGGGGCGTACGAGGTCGTCCTCGCCCTCGGCGTCGAGAAGCTCTACCACGAGGACAAGCGCCGGAGCTTCGCGGCGTTCACCGGCGCAGTGGACGTCGAGCTGCTCGGGGGGATGCTCGCGGCGCTCGGCGCGCGCGGCAGCGGCGGGGCGGGCGAGAAGCGGTCGATGTTCATGGATCTTTATGCCGCCGTCGCCCGCGCCCACATGGAGCGCTACGGGACCACGCAGCGCCACTTCGCCATGGTGGCGGCGAAGAACTCCGAGCACGGGAGCCTCAACCCGCGGGCGCAGTTTCGCGAGCGGCTCACGGTGGACGAGGTGCTCGCCGCGCCCGTGGTCGTCGAGCCGCTCACCCGACCCATGTGCTCGCCGATCGGCGACGGCGCCGCGGCCGTCGTGGTGATGAGCCGGGCGCGCGCGCGGCGGCTGGGGGTCGCGAAGCCCGTGCGCGTCCTCGCCAGCGTGCTCCACTCCGGCTGGGACCACGCGCCGGACGAGCCGGGGACGGTCGAGGTGTGTGCTGCCGAGGCATATCGCGACGCGGGGATCGGGCCCGAGGACCTCGACGTCGTCGAGTGCCACGACGGCTCGGCGCCCGCCGAGCTGATTGCCTACGAGTCGCTCGGCCTCTGTGCGAAGGGCGAGGGCGGGCGGCTCCTCGAGGAGGGAGCGACGCGGCTCGCCGGGCGCCTCCCCGTGAACCCCTCGGGCGGGCTGCTGCGCAAGGGGCATCCGGTAGGCGCGACGGGCATCGCGCAGGTGGTCGAGCTCGCCGAGCAGCTCCAGGGGCGCTCGGGCGCGCGGCAGGTGGTCGGCGCGCGCGTCGCGCTCGCACAAAACGGCGGCGGGGCGATCGGGACGGACGCCGCGGCGATGTGCGTCACGGTGCTCGCGGTGTGACGATGCGCGAGCGGAACGAGGCGGTGCTCGCGGACCTCCTCGCGCTGCGTGCCGACGCGCGTCCGGACCTCGACGTGCTCACCTTCGAGCACCTGAGCCTCGCCGACGGGCGTCCCGACGAGGTGCGCACCTACGCGCGCCTCTGGCTGAACGCGCAGCGCATCGCGTGGTGGCTCGTGCGCCGCGGCCTTGCACGCGGCGAGCGCTTCGGTGTCCTCATGCGCAATCACCCGGAGTTCGTCGAGACGCTCGCCGCCGCCTCGATCACGGGCGGCGTCGCGGTCCCGATCGACCCGCGGACGCGCGGCGAGAAGCTCGCGTACACGCTGCGCCACGCCGGCTGCGTCGGCATCGTCGCGGCGGACTATTGCCTCGAGGCGCTGCGCCAGGCGGCGGTCCCGGGCTGGGTGCTCGTGCTCACCACCGGCGAGGCCGACGCCGTCCCGCTCGCGGGCGCGGAGGTCCCGATCGAGGAGGTGCTCGCGGGGCCGGAGCGCAGCGTCGACGTGCGGCTCGGAGCGCCGAGCGATCCGCTGCAGATCATCTACACCTCGGGCACGACGGGCGATCCCCGCGGCGTCGTCTTCCCGAACGGGCGCTTCGGGCTCTTCGCGATGCTGGGCGTGCTCCTCGGCTACCAGGCGGACGAAAGGCCCTACACCGGCCTCTCGCTCGCCCACGGCAACGCCCAGGCGGTGACGCTCGGCCCCGCGCTCCACCTGGGGCTTCGCGCCGTGTTCAGCCGTCGCTTCACGAAGTCGCACCTGTGGGACGTCTGCCGCGCCTACGGCTGCACGACGTTTTCGATGCTCGGCGGCATGGCGACGGCGATCTACGCCGAGCCGCCGCGGCCCGACGACGCCGACAACCCGGTGCGCGTCGTCATCGACGCGGGGATGCCGGGGGCGCTCGTCGAACCGTTCGAGCGGCGCTTCGGCGTGCGCATTTTCGAGTGGTACGGGGCCATCGAGGGGGGGCTCGCGTTTCGTCCGCCCGGGGTCGGTCCGCCGGCGAGCTTCGGGCGGCCGGCGCCCGGGATCGAGATGAAGATCGTGGACGAGCACGGTGCCGAGTGCCCGCCGGGCGTGGTGGGCGAGATCGTCTCCCGTCCGGCCACCGGCGAGCCCGCGACCGTCGAGTACCTGGGCGACCCCGACGCGTCCCGCGCAAAGACCGCGGGTGGCTGGCTCCACAGCGGGGACATGGGCCATCGGGACGCGGAGGGCTGGTTCTACTTCGACTACCGCAAGGGCGGCGGCATCAGGCGCAGCGGCGACTTCATCAACCCGGGCTTCGTCGAGAAGGTGATCGCCGAGCATCCAGCGGTCGCCGACGTGTTCGTCTACGGGGTGCCGGCGGCTTCCGGCGCGCCGGGCGAGCAGGACATCGTCGCGGCGATCGTGCCCGCGCCGGGGGTGCGCTTCGATCCGCAGGCGATCTTCGCGGCCTGCCGGCGCGGCCTCGAGGCGAATGCGGTGCCCTCCTGGCTGCAGGTCGTCGACGAGATCCCGAAAACCGTCTCCGAGAAGCCGCAGGCCCGGCTGCTGGCAGCGCGTCTGCGCCCGGGAGCCCCCGGCGTTTATGCGGCACCGCGCTGAGACCTCCCCGGCCCTCGCCCGCGCGCGGCTGACCGGCCACTACCGCGACGACGGCCGCTATCCGATCGCCGTCGTCAACGTCACCAACCGCTGCAATCTCGCCTGCACCCACTGTTTCGTCTTCCGCGACGGCAACCCGAACCGTGCCCCCGCCAGGGTGGGCGACGAGATCGACGATGAGGCGGTGCTCGAGACGCTCGCCGCGCTGCGCGATCGCCATGGCATCGCCGCGGCGCTCTGGATGGGCGGCGAGCCGCTGCTGCGGCGCACCCTCCTCGCGCGCGGCATCCCACTGTTCGCGAAGAACACGATCACCACCAACGGCACCGTGCCGCTCGTCGATTTCGGGCCCGACGTCCTCTACGTGGTGAGCCTCGACGGCCCCGAGGACGTGAACGACGCGCTGCGTGGCGAAGGCACGTTTGCGCGCGTCATGCGCACCCTCGCCCGGCTTCCCCCTGCCTTCGCGAGCCCGGTGCAGGTCCAGTGCGTGGTGACGCGGCGCAATCAGACCCGGCTCGAGGAGCTGGTGCGCGCGCTGCACGGCACCCGGGTCGGGTGGATCACGTTTTCCTTCTACGTGCCCCGCGCCGGCGACCGGGGTGCCGACGCCTGGCCGACGAACGAGGCGCGCGTCCCCGCCGTCGAGGAGGTTCTGCGTCTCAAGGCCCGCTATCCGGGATTCGTGCGCAACTCGGCCCGAAGCCTCGGGCTCATGCTGCCGCCGCATGCGCGGCGGGTGACCGCGGCCTGCCCGGCACGCAAGCTGATCCTGCCTCTCTATCTCGAGGGCCGCGGCTTCGTCACGCCCTTCTGCTGTTATGGCAACGATGTCGACTGCGAGCGGTGCGGCGCCTGGGTCGTCTTCCATCTCGCCGCTTCTCACCGATCGAAGCGGTAGCGCGGCAGCCGTCGCGGGCGAGAGAACGGGCGGTCGCGCCTGCGCGCCGGCCGCGCTGGCATGAGCCCTGCACCCGGAGGCCGGGCCCATGGCGGTCGACGAGATCACGGCGGTGATCGGCAACCTCGGTCCCGGCTCGGCGAACCTGCTCGCCGGGGTCCTCCACGCACGGCACGAAAGGGTGTCGATGGGACGGGCCGAGGAGGGGCCGCTCGTCAAGCTGCTCGAGGCGTACCAGGGCCCGATGCCCTGAGGCGGTTCGCGATGTCGACGGCCGCGGGGGGCGCTCGGAGAACGACGGCGTGGCAGGGCTATGCCGTCGCGCTCGCAGCGAGCGGCAGCGCGCTCGCCGCCACGGCGCTTGCCTGGCCCTACCTCCGCGGGGCGCCGTTCGTGCTCGCACCCGCTGCGGTCGTGATCGCGTCGTCCTACGGCGGGGTCGGGCCCGGCACGGCGGCGGCCCTCGTGTGCGGGGCGGTCACCGCGGCTCGCATCTCGCTCCACGCACCGCAGGCGACCGCGACCTTCATCCCCCTCGGCGCGTTCGCCTTCGTGGCCGCGGTGATCGTCTGGCTGACCGCCGCGCGCGACCACGAGCGGGCGGGCCGCCTCCAGAGCGAGGCGCTCGCCGAAGAGCGCCGGCGGCTCTACGAGGCCGAGCGGCGGTCGAGAGCCGCGGTGGAGGAGAGCGAGCGCCGCTATCACGAGCTCGCGCGGGCCGTGCCCGTCGGGATCTTCCGACTGGCCCGCGACGGCCGCCGCGCCTACGTGAACGACCGCTGGCGCGAGATCACCGGCCTCGAGGTGGACGACCTGATCGGCGGCGTGTGGCTGCGCGCGGTGGACGAGGAGGATCGCGCGAGGATCGCCGCCGCGTGGGCGCGGCTCCTGGAGGATGGCGCGCCCGTCCAGGCGGAATTCCGCCTGAGACGGCCCGGGCGAGGCACGGCCTGGGCGCTCTGGGAGGCGGTCGCCGAGCGCGATGCCGAGGGACACGTCACGGGCTACGTGGGCACCATCGCCGACGTTACCGATCGCCGGGAGGCCGAGGTCGAGCGTGCGCGCGTGCGCGCCGAGATGGAGCGGCTCAAGGACGAGCTCGCCACGGTGGTCGTGCACGATCTCAAGAATCCCGTTGCCGGCATCGCAATGACCGTCGAGCTGGCGCTCCGACGTGCGGGGGAGCTTCCCGAGGCGCATCGCAACGGGCTTCTCCAGATCGACCGCACGTGCCGTGAGATGATGCGGCTCATCGAGAACCTGCTCGACATCGGCAGGATCCAGGATGGCACGATGCGGATCGCGCTCGAGGCGGTCGACCTTGCCGAGGTTGCGGCGGTGGTCGGCCGCGAGCACGCGCCGCTCGCCGAGCAGGAGGGGCGGAGGCTCAGCGTCGCGGTGCCGGAGACGCTCCCCGCCGTGCGGGCCGACCACGGGCTCCTCCGGCGGGTGCTCGCCAACCTCATCGCGAACGCGCTTCGCCACAGCGGGAGCGGAGAGGTGCGCGTGGAGGGAGCGCAGGTGGAAGACCACGTGGTGCTGCGCGTGATCGACCACGGTCGGGGGATTCCCGAGGAGCGCCAGGCGCGGATCTTCGAGCGATTCGTGCCCGGACGGCGCAGCCCCGCGAGCGAGCCCACGGCCGGAACAGGTCTCGGGCTGCCGTTCTGCCGGCTCGCGGTCGAGCAGATGGGTGGGCGCATCGCGCTGCGGAGCGCCCCTGGCGCGGGCTGCGTGTGCGAGGTGGCGCTGCCCGTGCACGACCCCGGCACGGCCGCGCGGACGCCCCCGACGATCGACACGGGGGACGGGCCGTGAGCGCACCTGCCGGGCGCCGGACGCGGCGGCGTGGCACCTCGGGCCGCGGCACCAGCGCGCGCCGATCGAAGCAATCGCTGGCGGAGATCGCGACGCTCTTCGCCAACACGGCGGACGGCGTCTGGGTGAGCGGGCCGCGCGGCGAGATTCTCTTCTGGAACCAGGCTGCGGAACGCCTCCTCGGCTACGCCGCCGATCAGGTCCTCGGCCAACCGTGCCGCGACGTCTTCGAGGGATGCGACGGCAACGGGAACCGGCTGTGCGGCTGGCCGTGCCCGATCCGGACGCTCCTGCACGGCGGCGATCTGGTCGAGCACTTCGACATGGCGACTCGGACCAAGACCGGGCAGCCCCTGTGGATCGATGTGAGCTGTGTGGCGGTCCCGACCGGGGACGGGCGACCGCCGACGATCGTCCATCTCTTCCGCGACGTGACGGCGGCGCACCAGATCGAGCTGCTGGTCCGGCAGCAGCTCGCCCAGACGAAGCTCGAGCTCGCGAGCGGCGAGGCGCTCTCGCCGGTCGCGGAGCTCAGTCGGCGCGAGCTGCAGGTGATCACCCTCATGCGCGCCGGGGCGAGCACCGCGGCCATCGCCGATCAGCTCTTCATCAGCAAGGCCACGGTCCGCAACCACATCCAGAACATCTTTGCGAAGCTCAAGGTGCACAACCGCCTCGAAGCCGTGGCCTGTGTGAACCGCATTGCGGCGGGCAGCCGCGCGCCCCGTCGGCCCGACGGCGAGGAGCCTCCCCGGCGCGATGACCGGCCAAGAGGGGAGGCCGGGCGGCGCCGGCCCCGCGGCTGAAGGCCGAACGGAGCGGCCGTATGACCGCCGTCATACCGCCCTGGTCCGCGCACGGGCAGAAGGGATGATGCGGCTCCCCGATCGGGGAGCCGAAGGAGGCGCCATGGCAAAGTACTCGCCCACGGTGGAGATGGGGCTCGATCGGATTCGGGAGATGGCCCGCGGCAACCTCGACCTCGCCTGGATGGAGGCGAACCCGGCGGGCTGGGGACACCGCATCGAGCACCGGCCGGGAGAGCTGCGGCTCGTCGACATCGAGACCGGTCACTACGCGCAGATCCCCGAGCACGGTTCGGCCCACGGCAGCATGGCGCCCCGGGGTTCCTACGTGCCCGAGGGCACCCGCTCGCTCGGCATGTACACCCTCAACGAGATGTCCGAGGTCTGGGCGGAGAATGCGGCGTCGCTCTACGACGAGGCCGTCGTGCGGCAGTGGAACTCGGTCACCGACATCCCCTGGGACAAGCTCCAGAAGCTCCCCGACGACATCGAGAAGGCGGTCTGCCAGATGTGCACGGGCCTCACCGAGGTCGAGTTCGTCGCGGGCGACATGCCGGCCAAGTGGCTCTGTCGGATCAACCACGACTTCCACGAGGTGAAGCTCTTTCTCGCCACGCAGATCATGGACGAGGCGCGCCACCTCGACGTCTTCCGCAAGCGGGCACTCGCCAACGGCGGCGGCCTGCTCATGGCCTCGCCCGGGCAAGAAGAGCTGCTCGCGGCGATCCTCGAAGCTCCCGACTACGCGACGGCGAGCGCCCTCATGCACATCTTCGGCGAGGGGTTCGTGCTGACGCTCTTCCGGCAGGGCGAATTCCTCGCCCCCACCGAGGTCGAGAAGAAGATCTTCCGCCTGTGCATGCAGGACGAGGCACGGCACGTGGCCTACGGCGTCAAGCACCTCAAGTACTTCCTCGAACGCCATCCGGAGCGGGAACCCCAGATCCACGCGATGCTCGACGTGGGCGAACAGGCGATCTTCTCCCTCACGCTCGAGCCCCAGACCTGGGGCCCGCGCGCGATCCTCGCCGGCGGCGGGCTCGCCAACATCGAGCAGGGGATGGCGCGCATGGCGTTCATCTACGGGAAGCAGGTGAAGGAGTACCTCAACCGGCTCCGGATCGCGGGTCTGGACCGCGAGCCGCGCCTGACGATCCCGAAAGACATTCCCTACGAGGACCTCGCGGCTTGAAGAGGAGGGCTCGAGCACCATGGCCTCAGCGCTGCAATTCGCGTCGCCCGAGTGGTTCGAGGCGCTCGCTGCGCGCATGCGTGCGGACGCCGAGCAGTATCGGCGCCTGGGTGCGATCGACTGCACGATGGTCGTCAAAATCGACCGGCCCGAGCGCAGCGACCTCTACGAGATCGTCTTCGAGTCCTTCGGCGTGAAATCGATCCGGCGCCTCGGCCGTCTCGAGGACGCCGCACCCGGCCACTTCGTGCTCGAGGCGCCGCTCGAGGTCTGGCGCGAGATGATCGAGAACATCCGCGCGCACGGCGCCGCGGATCTCCAGCACACGCTCAACTACCTCACCTTTCCCGACGACCCGATGCGCGTCACCGGGCCCAATCAGCTCGAGACGGACGCCTTCTATCGCTACAACGAGAGCCTGCAGCGCTTCTTCGACGGCGCGGCGACGGTACCGACCCGCTTCTGACAAGGGACGACGGCCCGTCGGTCTCCGCGGGGGGCCGATCAGGCCGCAAACCGCGCCGGAGCGAGGAGGCGCACGTCGAATCGTTCGGTGCGCCCGTCGAGCAGCAGGTCGGCGGCGATCTGTCCGACCGCCGGGCTCGTCTCGATGCCGCAGCCGCCCTGCCCCGCGAGCCAGAAGAATCCGCGTACCTGCGGATCCTCGCCGACGACGAGCACGCGGTCGGGCACGAAGGTGCGCAGCCCCGCCCACCGCCGCCTGAGCACGCGCGGCGCGAGCGGCGGGGCGAGCCGCGCGAGCCGGTCGACCGCCTCGGCCACCACCCGCTCCTCCGGGCGCGCGTCGCACGGCGCCATCGGCTCCTCGTCCATGGGGCAGGCGAGCAGCCCGCCCGACTCCGGCGCGAAGTAGAGCCGGTGCGATTCGTTGGCGACGAGCGGCCAGCCGCGCACGTCGACGCCGTCGGGCGCGGCGAACGTGACGATCGTGCGGCGGTGGGGCACGAGCGGGATCGGCGCCGCGCCGGCCAGGCGCCCGAGCTCGGCCGCCCAGGCCCCGGCGGCGTTGACGACCCAACGCGCGGCGATCGGTCCCGCAGCCGTCACCACCCCGCGGCAGCGGCCGCGCTCGACGATCACGCCCCGCACCTCGACCCCGCACCGGCACTCGACGCCGCGCCGCCGCGCGTGGCGGAGATAACCCCAGAGCAGCTCGTGGACGTCGATGTGCCCGTCCTCGGGCAGCAGGAGGCCGCCGTCGAACCAGCGCGGCGAGAGCACGGGGACGCGCTCGAGCACCTGCGCGAGGCCGAGCACGCGCACCGCCGTGCCGCCCTCGGCGAGCTCGCCGGCTATGTGGCGCGCGATCGTCCAGAGGGGCTCCTGGAAGGTCACGAGGACGCCCCACGGGTCGAGCAGCGGCTGCGTCGAAAAGCCGGGCGGCGGGTGTCGCAGGAAGGGCGCGCCGAGACGCTTGAGCTGGCGGAGCGCCGGCACGGGATCCCACTCGACCAGCGACGCGGCACTGCGTCCGGTCGCATGCATGCCCGGCTGCGCCTCGCGCTCGAGCACGAGCACGTCGCCGAGGCCGCGCTCGGCGAGGAAGTAGGCGAGGGAGGCGCCGGCGATGCCGCCGCCGACAATGACCACCTCGAAGGACTGCGCCACGGCCCTATGCGTGGCAGGCGGGCGCCCGGCGCGCAATCAGGTCGGCTGTCTCGGCGGCAAAATGAGGCATCTGCACCATGGAAATGAGGCATCCGCAGCTTTTACACCGCCGGCGCCGCGACCCTAGGATGCGGCCCGAGGAGGAATCCTATGGGGGCCAATGCGAACCGGCGGACCAGCGCGTCGAGGACCCGGCGCAACTTCGGAAAGTGGCTGCTCGCCAAGCCCAACTGGTGGGTGCAGTTCGCCGTGGTCGCGGCCATCAGCACCGTCGGCCTCGTCGCGCTCGGCACGTGGACCTACACGGGGGCGCCGCCGAAGGTCGCCTTCGTGTCGGCCACGACGGGCGAGACGGTGATCCCGCTCCACCGGATCCGGCGGGGCCAGGAGCTGTTCCATATCCGCGGCCTGATGGCCTGGGGCTCCTTCTGGGGCGACGGCGCCGAGCGCGGCCCCGACTTCTCGGCCGACGCCCTCCACCGCACGGTTCTGTCCATGCGGGCCTTCTACGAGGCGCAGCTCGCGAAGGAGCGACCGCTCACGCAGGCGGATCGGGATGCGATCACGGTGCGGGTCGCGCGGGAGATCAAGGCGAACGGCTACGACGAGGAGGCGCAAGTCATCCGACTCAACGACGCCCAGATCCAGGCGTACCGCGACCTGGAGGTGCACTACACGCGGATGTTCACCGACCCGAGTTATTCGCAGGCGTTTCGACTGCCCGGCTACATCACGGATCCCGCTGACCTCAAGGCGCTCGCGGCGTACTTCTTCTGGGGAGGCTGGGTGTCCGGGGCCACGCGACCGGGCGAACCCTACAGTTACACGCACAACTGGCCCTACGATCCCGACGCCGGCAACCTCCCGACCATGCCGACGATCCTCTGGAGCTTCCTCTCCATCCTCGCCCTCTTCGCGGGCGCCATGCTCGTTCTCTACGTCTACGGGCAGATGAAGGCGCTGCCCGGCGATCCGTTCAACGGCGCGAACGGCGGCACCCTCACGACGATGGAGCTCGAGCGGGGCTACGACTTCGTCCGTCCCACCCAGCGCGCGACGTACAAGTTCTTCGCCTTCGCCATCGTGCTCTTCCTCGTGCAGGTGCTGGCCGGCATTCTGAGCGCCGAGGACTTCGTGGGCGGCGGACCCGGTCAGGCGATGGTGCACGTGCTCGGGTTGTCGATCCCCTTCACGGTCACGCGCTCCTGGCACACGATCCTGCAGATCTACTGGTTCTTCATGTGCTGGGTGGGCTACACGATCTTCTTCCTGCCGAAGCTCTCCCCGGTGCCCAGGGGCCAGCGGCTGCTCATCAACCTGCTCTTCGCGCTGTGTGTCATCGTCGGGGCGGGTGCGCTGTTCGGGATCTACTTCGGGCAGATGGGGTACCTCGGCGACACGCTGGCGTACTGGCTCGGGAGCCAGGGGTGGGAATTCCTGGAGCTCGGCCGCCTCTGGCACGTTCTCATGCTCGCCTCGTTCGTGCTCTGGATCGTGATCATCTTCCGGGGCGTGCGGCGCTGGATCACCAAGCAGAACCTGTGGTCGGTTCCCGCCTGGCTCTTCTACGGCAGCGGCATCATGGTCCTCTTCCTGTTCTTCGGGCTCGGGGCGACGACCAGCGGCAACTTCGCGATTGCGGACTACTGGCGCTGGATGACCGTGCACATGTGGGTCGAGGTGACGTTCGAGGTCTTCACGACCTGCATCGTCGGCTACATCCTGGTGCAGATGGGCTTGCTCAACCGCGCGATGGCGGAGCGGGTCATCTTCCTCGCCGTGATGATGTTTCTCGTCACCGCCATCGTCGGCATCTCGCACAACTTCTACTGGATCGCGAAGCCCACGGGGATCATCGCGCTCGGGAGCGTCTTTTCGACGCTGCAGGTGCTGCCGCTGCTGCTGATCACGCTCGACGCATGGCGCATGCGCAACGAGAAGATCCGCGCCGGCGAGCACCTCGAGGCGGGTCGGCAGAAGTTCGTGATGGAGGGCGTCTGGCTCTTCGTGCTCGCGGTGAACTTCTGGAACATCGTCGGGGCGGGCGTGTTCGGCTCGCTGATCAACCTCCCGATCGTCAACTACTTCGAGCACGGAACGTATCTCACCGGGAACCACGCCCACGCGGCGATGTTCGGCGTGAAGGGCAACGTGGCGCTCGCGGGGCTGCTCTTCTGCTGCCAGCATCTCTTCCCGCGGCGCGCGTGGAACGAGCGGCTGATCAAGACGGCCTTCTGGTCGTTGCAGCTCGGGGTCGTGCTCATGATGACGCTCGATCTCTTCCCGGTGGGGCTCTACCAGTTGGCGGCGGTCGTCACCCACGGCTTCTGGTACGGGCGGACCAACGAATTCGTCACCGGGCCCGTGTTCCGCACCCTCACCTGGCTGCGCACGATCGGGGGGCTGGTCTTCCTCTTCGGGGGCGTGCTGCCGCTCGCGTGGTTCATCCTCTCGCGGGGGCGGGTGCTGGTGCGCGAGGTGCAGGTCGAGGAAGGCGAGTGGAGCGTGTACAACCGGGAGTGGGCGGCGCACGAAGAGGAGATCGTCCGCGCCCTGCGCTAGCGCGGCCGGCGCCGTCGCCGATGGGAGCGGCAGGCAGACTCCTGCGTGCCTGGGCGATCTGCCTGCCGCTCCTGCCGGCCTGCTCGCGGCCCCCCATGGAGGTGCTGAGCGACGCAACGCTGACGGCGGCCGAGCGCCGCTGGGCGGCGCACGGCGCCGCCTCGTACCACCTGGTCGTGCGCATCCGCCCGCCGCGTTTCGAGGCAGCCGTGTACGACGTGATCGTCGATCGCGGGCGGGTGACGAGCATCGAACGCGATAGCGGCGAGATCATTCCCGCCGGCGACACGCGCGACTACTCGGTTCCCGGGCTCTTCCACCTGCTGCGGGAGGATCTTCGCCTCGCCGACGTCCCGCGCGTGGGCGACGTGCCGCCGATCGACCTGCGGGCGCAGTTCGAGCCCGAAACGGGACGACTCGTGCGCTATCGCCGGACGGTCGGGACGGCGGGCCGGCGTGTGCTGCTGGTCGAAGTGCTGGCCTACGAGCCGGAGCGCTAGCGAGCTAGGAGCCCTCTTCGATCGGCACCTGCCGTCCCTTGGCAGGCCGCGGCGGCGCGGGCATCGTCACCTCGAGCACGCCGTTCTTGAATGTGGCCTTCGCCTGCTCGGCGTCGACGCCTTCGGGCAGCGGCACTTCCCGGTAGAAGCGGCCGTAGCTGCGCTCGCTGCGGTAGAAGCCCTTGCGCTTCTCCTCGCGCTCCTGCCGGCGCTCCCCCGCGATGCAGAGGGTGTCCTCGCGCACCTCGACCTTGACGTCGTCCTTCGTGAGGCCGGGGAGGTCCGCGCGCACGACGAGCTTGCCGCCGCGCTCGGTGACCTCCAGGCTCGGGACCCACTCGCCCGGCGCGGCCTCCCGGCTCGCCCAGGGCAGCTCGAGGCGCGGCAGCAGGGACGAGGAGCCGAGACGGAGGTCCTCGAAGAGCCGATCCATCTCCTCGGCGAAGCGGCGCATGAGCGTAAACGGGCTCGGCGGGGACGCCGCGGGCGTCCAGCGCTCCACCTGGGGGACGAGCGCCGTGGGGCGCGCCGCGCGCTGGCGGCGTTGCTTCGGCTTGGGGGTCCGCTTGGCCATGGCCACCTCCTTGCGGCCTCGCTAGCACGAGAACGGCCGGCGGGCCATCCGGTCGGCCGATTCCGAGACCCGGCAATACCGGGCGCTCGGACCGGTCGCGGGAGGCTGGCAAGGGGCTTGCTCCGCGAGCGGCGGGATGGAAACGAAGGGACGCGTGTCCGGGCCGATCGCACGCCTGCTCGCCGCCGACCACGAGCGCCTCGACGCGCTGCTCCGCCGCGCGTTCGCGAGCGGGGGGAGCGTCGATCGCGAGGCCTACGACGCGTTCCGGCGGGGGCTGCTCCGGCACATCGGCATGGAGGAGAAGATCCTCCTCCCGGCCGCCCAGCGCGCCCACGGCGGTGTGTCGCTGCCCGCCGCTGCCGCGCTGCGCCTGGAGCACGGGGCGCTCGCGGCGCTCCTCGTCCCGTCGCCGACGCCGGCGATCGGCAGCGCGCTGCGCACGATCCTCGCGCGCCACAACGCGCGCGAAGAGGGGCCCGACGGCGTGTACGCGGCCTGCGAGCGGCTGGCAGGCGCGGAGGCGGACGCGCTCGCCGCGGCGCTCTGCGCCGCGCCCGAGGTGCCGGTGCATCCGCACGTCGATAGTGCGCTCGTGGCCGAGGCCACTCGGCGCGCCGTGGCGCGGGCGGGCTACGACCCGATCCAGCTCGGCCTTTGACCCCGGGGCTTACCACCGCGGAAGCCCGCGCGCGGCTCGCGTCCTACGGCCCCAACGTGGTCGCCCCGCACCGCCCCCGGCGGCTCGTGCTCGAGTTCCTCGCCCGCTTCCGCAATCCGCTCGTCCTGCTCCTGCTCGCCGCGAGCGCCGTCGCCGCGCTCACCGGCGAGGTCACGAGCTTCGGGATCATCGCGGTCATCGTCGTGCTCAGCGTGACGCTCGACTTCCTCCAGGAGCACCGCGCGGGGCAGGCGGCCGAGCGGCTCAAGGCGTCGGTCGCCGTGCGGGCCACGGTGCTGCGCGACGGTGCGGCCTGCGAGATCCCCGTCGCCGAGCTCGTGCCCGGCGACGTGGTCCGTCTCGCCGCCGGCGATCTCGTCCCCGCGGACGGCCGGGTGCTCGAGGCCCGCGACTTCTTCGTCAATCAGGCGCTGCTCACCGGAGAGCCGTATCCGGTCGAGAAGCACGCCCGCGCGGCGCCGGACGACGACGGCGCGAGCGCGGTCTTCATGGGCACGTCGGTGGTGAGCGGCACGGCCACCGTGGAGGTCGAGCGCACCGGTGCGCACACCGCGCTCGGCGAGATTGCCGCGACGGTGAGCGTGCGGGCGCCGGCCACGGCCTTCGAACAGGGGACGCAGGCCTTCGGCCTCTTCGTCATGCGGCTCACGGTTCTCCTCGTGCTCGCCGTCATCCTCGTCAATGCGGCGCTACGCCGCCCGTGGCTCGAGTCCTTCCTCTTCGCGCTGGCGCTGGCCGTGGGGCTCACGCCGGAGCTCCTGCCCATGATCGTGTCGGTGTGCCTCGCGCGGGGGGCGCTGCGCATGGCCGGGAAGAAGGTCATCGTGAAGCGCCTCGCGGCCATCCACGATCTCGGCAGCATGGACGTGCTGTGCACGGACAAGACCGGTACGCTCACCGAGGCGCGCATCCACCTCGCGCACCACCGCGACGCGCTCGGCCGGGAGAGCGAGCGCGTGCTCTTCCTCGCTTACCTCAACAGCTACTTCGAGACCGGCCTCAAAAGCCCGCTCGACGACGCCATCCTCGCGCACGCGGCCCACCTGAGCGTCGCGGCCTGGCGGAAGATCGACGAGGTGCCGTTCGACTTCGAGCGTCGCCGCGTCTCCGTGCTCGTCGACGACGGACGCACGCGGCTGCTGGTCGTGAAGGGCGCCTTCGAGGACATGCTCCGCCTCTCGACCCGCTACGAGGCGGACGGTCCCGCGGACCTCCGCCCGCTCGATGGGGAGACGGCAGCGCAGCTTCACGGACAGTGCGAACGGCTCGGCCGCGACGGCTATCGCGTGCTCGGCATCGCCTGGCGGCCGGTCCCGCCCGACCACGTCCACGCGGTCGTGGACGACGAGACCGAGCTCGTCTTCGCGGGGTTCGCCGCGTTCCTCGATCCGCCGAAGGCGAGTGCCCGGGCGGCGGTGGACGCGCTGCGGGCGAGCGGCGTCGCGCTCAAGGTGCTGACCGGCGACAGCGAGCTGGTGACCGAGCACCTCTGCGCGGCGCTCGGCATCCCGGTCGCGGGCGTCGTCACCGGCGCCGAGATCGCCCACCTCGACGACCAGGCCGTCGGGGCGCTGGTCGAGCGCACGACCCTCTTCTGCCGGGTCACGCCGGCGCAGAAGAACCGCATCATCCTCGCCCTCAAGCGCCGCGGGCACGTGGTCGGCTTTCTCGGCGACGGCATCAACGACGCGCCGTCCCTCCATTCCGCCGACGTCGGCCTCTCCGTCGACGGCGCAGTGGACGTCGCCAAGGAGGCGGCGGCGCTCATCCTGCTCGAGCACGATCTCGGCGTGCTGCACGACGGCGTCCTCGAGGGGCGCCGAACCTTCGCCAACATCATGAAGTACATCATGATGGCGACCAGCTCGAACTTCGGGAACATGGTGAGCATGGCCGGCGCTGCTGCGGTGCTGCCGTTCCTCCCCATGCTCCCCGTGCAGATCCTGCTGAACAACCTCCTCTACGACGTCTCGGAGCTCCCCATCCCGATGGACGACGTGGACGCGGCGGCGCTGGCGCGCCCGCGGCGCTGGGACATGGCCTTCGTGCGCGACTTCATGCTCGCGGTGGGCCCGGTGAGCTCGGTGTTCGACTTCCTCACGTTCTTCCTCCTCCACGTGCTGCACGCGGGCGAGGCCGTCTTCCACACGGGCTGGTTCGTCGAGTCGCTCGCCACGCAGGTGCTGGTGATCTTCGTCATCCGCACCGCGCGCAGCCCGCTCCGCAGCCGGCCGAGCCCCTGGCTCGCGGCGACCTCGCTCGGCGTCGTCGCCACGGCGGTCGTCCTGCCGCTCACGCCGGTGGCGGCGCCCTTCGGCTTCGTGCCGCTACCGCCGAGCTTCCTCGCGCTCGTGGCGATCCTCGTAGGCGCGTACCTGCTCGCGGTGGAGCGCGTCAAGCGCTGGTTCTACCGCCGCCGCGGCCCCTCACTCGAGTGACTTCCGGAAGCGGAGCGCGCTCACCGCGACCATCGTCACGCCGATCGCCGCCATCGCGAGCATCTCGGGCCACAGGACGCGGAGGCCCACGCCCTTCAGGAACGTGCTGCGCAGCACCACGAGGAAGTAGCGGAGCGGAATCGCGTAGGTGATCCACTGGAGGACGGGGGGCATGCTCGCGATCGGAAAGCTGAATCCCGACAGCACGAAGGCGGGCATCAGCACGAAGAAGCTCGACGCGAACGCCTGCTGCTGGGTCCGGCACAGCGTGGAGATGAGCAGCCCCATGCCGAGCGTGCTCGTCAAGAAGAGCGACGAGCCGAGCAGCAAGACGACCGGATCGCCGCGGAACGGCACGCGGAACCAGAGGGTGCCGACGAGCGTGATCAGCACCATCTCGCCGAGGCCGATTAGGAACGAGGGGAGGGTCTTGCCGAGGACGAACTCCACGGGCCGGATCGGTGTCACCATGATCTGCTCGAGGGTGCCGATCTCGCGCTCCCGCACCACGGCAAACGCCGTGAGATTGACCGTGATGACGAGCATCAAGCTCCCGATCACCCCGGGCACGAAGTACCAGCGGCTCTCGAGGCTCGGGTTGTACCAGGGCCGAGGGGCCAGGACGACGCGCGGGATGCGCCGCAGGCGCGCCGGGGCACTGCGCGCCACCCGATCCGTGGCGTAGTCCTCGGCGAAGGCGTCCACGATCCGGCTCACGTACCCGAGTGCGACCAGCGCAGTGTTCGAGTTCGTGCTGTCGACGATCACCTGCACGGGGGCCGTGTCGCCCTTGCGCAGTCGCGCGGCGAAGCCGGGATGGATCTGCACGGCGACGGTCGCCTGCCCCGTGTCGACGAGGCGCGTGAGCTCGCGCACGTCGCCGGCGACCGCCGTCACCTCGAAGCGGCCGCTCGCCGTGAACCGGGAGAGCAGCTCGCGGCTCTCCTGGCTCTGGTCCCGGTCGAGAACCGCGGTGGCGACCCGGTGCACCTCGAAGGTCGCCGCGTAGCCGAACATGAAGAGCTGCACGAGCACGAGCACGACGAGCCGGACGAGCGCGTAGCGGTCGCGTCGAAGCTGCAGCAGCTCCTTCACCACCAGCGGCACGATCCGTCCGACCACGAATTCGCCCTCAATCGAGCGTCTTGCGGAAGGCCCGGGTCGCCACCGTGCCGACTATGGCGGCGTAGAGGGCCATCGCCCCGAGCGGGCCCGCGAGCGTGCCGAGGCCGCTGCCCTTCAGGAACACTGCCTTGAGAATCGTGAGGTAGTAGCGCGCCCAGACGACGTAGCTCACGGCGCGGATCGGCGCCGGCATCTGGTCGATGGGGAACGCGAAGCCCGAGAGCATGTTCGTCGGGAGCAGCGTCACCAGGATCGCGATCGAGCTCGCGCCGAGCTGGTTGGGAATCGCCACCGAGATCGCGAAGCCGATCCCGAGGACGACCACGAGATAGAGCGCCGTCGCGACGACGAGCGTTCCCACGGTGCCCCGAAACGGCACGCCGAACCAGCCGATCCCGACGCCCACGCAAAGCGCCGCGTCGACGAGGCCGATCGCGAAGTACGGCAGGAGCTTGCCGAGCATGATCTCCCGCGCGGTCACCGGCGTCGACACGAGCTGCTCCATCGTGCCGCGCTCCCACTCGCGCGCGATGGTGAGCGAGGAGAGCAGCGCGCCGACGAGCGCCATCACGAGCGCGACGACGCCCGGCACGATGAAGTTGCGGCTCTCGAGGTCCTCGTTGTACCAGGTGCGCACCTCGACGGAGATCGGCGGCGCCGCGGCGCGGTCCGGGAGGCCCTCGCGGCGGAGCCAGTCGAGCTGGAGGTCCTCGGAGAAGCGATCGACGACGGCCTCCGCGTAGGCCGTGGCGAGATTGGCGGTGTTGTCGTCGGTGGCGTCGATGATCGCCTGGACGGTGGTCGTCCCGCCTGCCCGCAGCCGGCGCGAGAAGTCGGGCGGCACGACCAGCGCGAGTCTCGCGCGGCCGGCGTCGACGGCGGCCGCGAGATCCGCGTAGCGGTCCACCGTGCGCACGAGGTCGAAGTATGCCGAGGCCCGGAAGCGCTCGAGCAGCGCCTGGCTCGTCTGGCTCCCGTCGCGGTCGAAGGCATAGACGGCGAGGTGCTTCGCGTCGAGCGTCGCGCCGTAGCCGAGGAGGAGCATCTGCATGATCGGCAGGAGGAGCGCGATCAGGAGGCTGCGGGGATCGCGCCGGACGTGGAGCAGCTCCTTGCGCGCGATCGCTGTGGTGCGCCGCCACGTCACGGCGCCGTCCCCACGAGGTACACGAAGACGTCCTCGAGCGTGGGCGCGATGGGTTCGATCCCTGTGCAGCGCAGGCCCCCCGCGGCGAGCGCGCGCGGGAGCGTGTAGAGCGCGGCGGCGGCGTCGGGCACCCTCACGTGGAGGGCGTCGCCGAACACCGCGGCCTCCAGCACGTCGGGCGTGCGCTCGAGCACAGCGAGCGCCGCGCCGAGGGGCGCGCATTCCACCCGCAGCAGCGTGCCGCCGAGCGCAGTGCTCCGCAGCTCGGCCGGGGTGCCGAGGGCGACCAGGCGGCCGCGGTCGATCAGCGCGAGGCGGTTGCAGTACTCGGCCTCGTCCAGGTAGTGCGTCGAGACGAACACGGTGACGCCGCCTGCGGCGAGGTGGTGGATCAGCTCCCAGAACTGCCGCCGCGAGAGCGGATCGACGCCGGAGGTCGGCTCGTCGAGGAAGAGGATCGGCGGGCGGTGGAGCACCGCGCAGCCGAGCGCGAGGCGCTGCTTCCAGCCGCCGGCGAGCGTGCCGACGAGCGCGGTCTCCCGACCGGCGAGGCCGGCCGTCTCGACCGCCCAACGGATGCGATCCGCGCGCGCGCCCCGCGGCACCCCGTAGAGGCCGGCGAAGAGCCGGAGATTTTCGAGCGCGGTCAGGTCGTCGTAGAGCGAGAAGCGCTGGGAGACGTACCCGATGCGCGCGCGCACCGCTTCGGGCTCGCGCGTCACGTCGAGGCCCGCGACCTGCACCCGGCCGGACGTCGGTCGCAACAGCCCGCAGAGGATGCGGATGATGGTGGACTTGCCCGCGCCGTTGGGACCGAGGAACCCGAGCACCTCGCCGCGCCGCACCTCGAAGCTCACGCGGTCGACGGCCGTGAACGTGCCGAAGCGCTTGACGAGCTCCTCGACGACGACCGCGGCGTCGGTCATGCGCCGCCGCTCACCGACGCCACGAAGACGTCCTCGAAGGTGGGCGCGACCGGGGCGATCTCCGTGACGGCGACGCCTGCCGCCGCCAGGCGGGCGCGCAGCTCGGGCACCCGCCGGATTGCGTCGTCGACGACGAGATGCACGCCGTTGCCGACGACGAGCGCGCCGGTCACGCCGGCCGCATCCCGCAGCGCGCCCCGCACGGCATCGGGCGTGGGCGTGGCGACGCGCACGACCGCGCCGGGCATGGCAGCCTTGAGACGCGTCGGGGTCTCGCAGCGCAGGAGCCGCCCCCGGTGGAGGAGGGCCACGCGGTGGCAGCGCTCGGCCTCGTCGAGGTACGCCGTGGACACGACGATGGCCGCCCCCCGGGCGGCGAGATCGTAGAGGAGGCGCCAGAAGTCGCGCCGGGACACGGGATCGACGCCCGTCGTGGGCTCGTCGAGCAGCAGCACGCGCGGGGTGTGCACGAGCGCGCAGGCGAGCGCGAGCTTCTTCTTCATGCCCCCGGAGAGCTGGCCGGCGAGGCGATCGCGGAAGCGCGCCAGGCCCGTGGCCTCGAGCAGGCGCCGCGCCTGCTCCGCGCGCGCGGCCCGTCCGACGCCGAACACGTCCGCGTAAAAGTGGATGTTCTCGTCGACGGTGAGGTCCTCGTAGAGCCCGAAGCCCTGCGGCATGTAGCTGATGTGGCGCTTGACGCCCTCGGGGTCGCGCACGACGTCGAAGCCCGCGACGATCGCCGAGCCGCCGTCGGGCCTGAGGACGCCGGCGAGCATGCGCAGCGTGGTGGTCTTGCCCGCGCCGTCGGGCCCGACGAGGCCGAAGATCTCGCCCGCCCCGGCGACGAAGGTCAGGCGGTCGACCGCGAGCGTCTCCGCAAAGCGCCGGGTGAGCTCCCGGGCGTCGACGGCGGGCTCAGCCATGGGCCCCTCCGGATGCGAGCACGATGGTCGCGTCGGCGGGCATGCCGGGCTTCAGCTCGTGACCCGGGTTCTCGACGTCGATGCGCACGCGGTAGACGAGCGTCACCCGCTCCGCGTGCGTCTCGACGCTCTTCGGGGTGAACTCGGCCTTCGAGGCGATGAAGGACACACGGCCCGCGTAGCGCCGATCCGGATAGGTGTCGGTGCGGATCACGGCGGCCTGGCCCCAGCGGATGCGGCCGAGGTCGGTCTCGCGGACGTAGGCGCGGAGCCAGACGTGATCGAGGTCGGCGAGCGTGACGACCGGCGTGCCGGGCAGCATCACTTCGCCCAGCTCCGCCTGGCGGACGAGGATCACGCCGGCGAAGGGCGCCCGCAGCACCGTGTAATCGAGGAGGATGCGCGCGAGGCGGAGCTGCTCGCGCGCGCTGCGTACGCCCGCGCGGGCGACGGCGACGTCGCGGCCCCGCGCCGTCTCGAGCGCGCGGTCGCGCTGCAGGATCGCGTCGGACTGCTTGAGGGCCGTCGCGGCCCGGTCGAACGCGTCGCGGGACACCACGCCGTCTGCGAAGAGCGCGGCGAGGCGCCGGTGGTCGAGCCCGCGCTGCGCCCGGTCGGCGAGATCGGCGAGGACCGTCTCGTGCGCTGCCTCCAGCGCCTTCTCGGCCGATGCGAGCTGGGCCCGTCGTGCCCGGAGCAGGGCCTCGTCGATCGTCGCCTGCTGGCGGTAATCCGCGTCGTCGAGGCGGGCGAGGACCGTGCCGGCGTCGACCCACTGGCCCTCGTCGAACGGCAGCGCGACGATCCGCGACTGCACCGCCTTGAACGCGACGATGCTCTCGTGGGCCTCGATGTTGCCCGAGAGCTCGAGGACGCGGGTGTCGCGGTTGCCGAACAGCGTCGGCGCCATTTGCCACGCCGCGAGCGCCGCCACCGCGAGCGCTGCCGCCCCGATCGCCGCGAGCCGGTGGATCCTCGGCATTCCGGTCGCGAGCCAGCGCCCTACCGCTCCCGCGCCCACGTCGCGAAGAGCGTGCCGTCGTCGGACCACGCGTAGGTGGCGCGGCCGCGGAAGGCCTTCTTGAGCTCGTGCACGATCCGGTGGGCGAGCTTCTGCGACGTCGTGATCACCTCGATCCGGTCGTCGCGCCGCTCGATGGAGCTCAGGCGCCGCTCGGGCTGCGTCCGCGCCGCGCGGGCGGCGACGTTGGCGATGCGGCGCCGGATCGCGGGTTCGTGCGCCAGCGCGTAGGCCCCGCGGATGACCACGCGCCCGAAGCCCAGGCCCTCGGCGGTCTGGACGCACGCGGGGCAGCGCACCCAGGCGGCGCGGGCGAGCAGTGCGCCGGTGATCCTGCGATCACGACGCCACGCCCGGCGAGAGAAGACGGCACCGCAGCGCTCGCACATCGCGGGTTCGGCGAGCCGGCCGGCGACCGCTTCGGCGGGGTGGCGCTTCTTGGTCCGCGCGAAGCCCCGCACGAGACTCCGGATGAGCCCCTTGCCCTTGGGGACAGCCATCGCCATCGAGGCGGAGCAAGCGACGAGCCAGCGGCCTGCGCCAGGTCCAGCAGGGTGACTTCGCACCGCCGCGAATTCGCTCTCGCCGGAGATGGCAAAGCTAGGAGGCGCGCCGGCTGCCCCGCGCGGCTGCGGGTGGCACGTCGTTGGCTTGGCAGGGCGAAGCCATGCCGCACAAGCAGTTCCTCTTCCTGCGCGGCACCACGGCGTGCGCCGGCGCCGTGCGCGTCACGCTCGGTCCCAGGTCCCGCTGCGTCCTGATCGAAGGGAAATGGGGCAGGCCGATCGTCTGCAACGACGGCGTGACGATCGAGGTCCCCGAGCCCAAGAAGGAGCCTGCCGCCGAGCCCCTCGGCTAGGAGCCTGTCCGAGAAATATGCACTCGGCCTCGGACTCGGGATGCGTTTCTGATAGAGAGGTTGCACGTCAAGCGGCGGCGGAGGGGCTGATGGGGAAGACGTTCCGTGCGTGGGAGCCCGAGCAGCGGTGGTTGCTGCCGCCGGCGGTCGAGCAGTTCGTGCCGCCGGGACACCTCGCCCACTTTGTCCGCGAGCTGGTCCGCGAGGAGCTCGACCTGTCGGCGATTCTGGCCGTGTACGACGACGACCGGGGCCAGCCGCCCTATCACCCCGTGATGATGACCGCCCTCCTGCTCTACGCCTACTGCCAAGGCGTCTATGCCTCGCGCCGGATCGCGCAGGCCTGTGAGCAGCGCCTGGACTTCATGGCGGTCACCGCGCTGGCCCAGCCGGACTTCCGCACCATCAGTGATTTCCGCAAGCGGCACCTCGCGGCGCTGAGCGGGCTGTTCACGCAGGTGCTCCAGCTCTGTGCGCAGGCGGGCTTGGTGAAGCTCGGGCACGTGGCGCTCGATGGGACGAAGATCAAGGCCAACGCCTCGAAGCACAAGGCGATGAGCTACGGGCGGATGCAGCAGGCCGAGGCCGCGCTCGCCGCCGAGGTGGCCGGGTGGCTGGAGCGGGCCGCCGCGGCCGATGCGGCCGACGAGGCCGCGCTCGGGGTGGACCGGCGGGGCGATGAATTGCCGGCGTGGGTCCGCGAGAAGCAGCAGCGGCTGGCGAAGATTCGGGCTGCCAAGGCCGCGTTGGAAGCCGAGGCGGTGCAGGCCGCGGCGGCGCACGGGGACGACCGGCCACCGCCCGACGGCCCCCCGCCCGCGCCGCCCGACAAGGCGCAGCGCAACTTCACGGATCCCGACAGCCGGATCATGAAGGGGCCCGACGGCTTCGTGCAGGCCTACAACGCGCAGGCCGCGGTCGACGCCGAGAGTCAGGTCATCGTCGCGCAGCTCGTGACGGCGCAGGCGACCGACGCCCCGCCGTTCGAACCGTTGGTGGCCCAGATCCAGACCAACACCGGGCGCCAAGCGACCGAGGTGTCCGCCGATGCGGGCTACTGCTCCGAGCAGAATCTCCAAGTGGCCCAGCGCCGGCACATCCGGGCGTACATCGCCACCGGGCGTCAGCGCCACGGGCACGCCAGCGCCACCAACGCGCGGGCCGGGCGGCCCGGCGGCCTTGTCGCGGCCATGCGGCAACGGTTGCGGCGTGGCGGATGGCGCAGCCGCTACCGGCTGCGCAAGGGCACGGTGGAGCCGGTCTTCGGGATCATGAAACAGGTGCGGGGCTTCCGGCAATTCTTCCTGCGCGGCGCGACGAAGGTGGCGGGTGAGTGGAGCCTCGTCACCATGGCGCACAACCTGCACAAGTTGGCGGCGGCATGCGCCTGAGGACTGCGAAGATCGCTCGCATTTCGCGGCGAGACGCGCGCACTTGCTGCTGGTGGGATGTGGTCGAAGGCGATCACCCCCGTCGCCTGCGATCGAACCGGCTGCGGCTGGCGACCTGAACAGCTCACGAAGGTAGGGAAAGCCGATGAACATCACCGCGCACGCCGATACTCGGACAGGCTCCTAGGGGCTCGGCGGTGCCTCATGGCCCGTGCCCTGCGGCCTGCGGAGCTGCGCGCCGTCTGCGATCCGGCGACGTTCCGGTTCCGCTCGACGGCCGAGCTGCCGCCGCTCGACGGCATGATCGGCCAGGAGCGGGCGGTGGCTGCCACCGCGTTCGGGGTCGCGATGCGGCGCGCCGGCTACAACCTTTTCGTCCTGGGCCCACCGCGCACGGGCAAGACGACGACGATGCGGCGCGTGCTCGATCAGCGGGCGGCCGGGGAGCCGACGCCGCCCGATTGGTGCTACGTGCACAACTTCGCCGACCCGTATCGCCCCACGGCGCTCGAGCTACCGGCGGGCCGGGCGCGGGAGCTGCGTGCCGAGATGGTGCGCCTCGTCGAAGAGTGCCGGGTGCGGCTGCCGCGGGCCTTCGAGGGCGAGCAGTTCGAGCGCCACGAGGCGCGCATCCTCGATGACCTCGGCACGCGGCAGCGCGAGACGATCGAGGCGCTCGAGGCCCGGGCCCGCGCCGAGGGCCTCGCCGTGGTGCGAACGCCGCAGGGCTTGGCGCTCGCGCCCGCCCCGCGCGGCGAGCCGATCCGGCCGGAGGAGTTCGCGGCGCTGCCTGACGCCGTGCGGACGCAGATCGAGGCGCGCGCGAAGGCGTTCGAGGAGCACATGGAGGCGGCGCGCCGCGAGCTGCGCCGCCTCGAGCGGGAGGCGCACGCGGCGCACGCGCAGCTCGTGCGCGACGTCGCCGCCGCCGCCACGCGGCAGCTGGTGCAGGAGCTGCGCGATCGCTTCGCAGGGCTGCTCGCCGTGCAGCGCTACCTCGATCAGGTCGAGCAGGACATGATCGCTCACGCCGAGGAGTTCCGGCACCTCGAGGAGCGGCCCCCGGTCCCGTTCATGCCGCCGCCCGGCGGCTTCCTCGACCGCTACCGCGTCAACGTGTTCGTGGATCGCAGCGATGCACGCGGCGCGCCGGTCGTCGTCGAGCAGAACCCCACGCACGGCAACCTGCTCGGCCGCATCGAGCACCACGCCCACTTCGGCACCCTCGTCACCGACTTCACGCTGGTCAAGCCGGGCGCGCTCCATTGCGCCAACGGCGGCTACCTCATTCTCGACGCGGCCGACCTGCTGCGGAGCTTCCAGGGCTGGCAGGCGCTCAAGAAGAGCCTCAAGAGCCGGACGATCCGCATCGAGGAACCGCTCGAGGAGCTTCGGCTCGTGAGCACGGTGAGCCTTGCGCCAGAGCCCATCCCCCTCGACGTCAAGGTCGTGCTGATCGGCAGCCCGGTCCTCTACTACCTCCTCTACGCCCTCGACGAGGACTTCGGCGAGCTGTTCCGGGTGAAGGTGGATTTCGACGATTCGCTGCCGCGCACGCTCGAAACCGAGCAGCTCTACGCGCGGTTCATCGGGGCCGCGTGCCGCGAGGAAGGGCTGCGCGCCTTCGCGCCCGACGGCGTCGCGCAGCTCGTCGAGCACGGCTCCCGCCTCGTCCCGCACCAGCGGCGGCTCAGCGCGCAGCTCGGCGAGCTGCTCGACCTCGCCCGCGAGGCCGCCTTCTGGGCGGAGCAGCGCGGGCACGAGCTCGTCGGCGCCGACGACGTGCGCCACGCGGTCGCCCAGAAGACCTACCGAGCGAACCTCGTCGACGAGCGCCTCCGCCGGCTCATCGCCGAGGGGACGCTGCTCGTCGACACGGACGGCGAGGCGGTCGGCCAGGTCAACGGCGTCTCCGTGCTCACGCTCGGCGACCACGCGTGCGGCCGGCCGTCGCGCATCACGGCGCGGACGTTCGCAGGCAAGCCGGGTGTCCTCGACATCGAGCGCGAGGCAAAGCTCGGCGGCCCGGTCCACTCGAAGGGCGTCATGATCCTCGCCGGCTTTCTCGCGGGCCGCTACGCCCGCGAGCGTCCGTTGGCGCTCTCGGCGTCGATCGCCTTCGAGCAGCAGTACGAGGAGATCGAGGGCGACAGCGCCTCCTCGGCCGAGCTGTATGCCCTTCTCTCGAGCCTCGCCGGGATCCCGCTGCGGCAGAGCCTCGCCGTGACCGGCTCGGTCAACCAGCGCGGCGAGATCCAGGCGGTCGGCGGCATCAACGAGAAGATCGAAGGCTTCTTCGACGTGTGCCGGGAGCGCGGCCTCACCGGCCGCCAGGGCATCGTCATCCCCGAGGCGAACGTCTGCCACCTCATGCTCCGCGACGACGTCGTCCAGGCGGTGCGCGAGGGCACGTTCCACATCCACGCGGTGCGCACCGTCGACGAGGGCCTGGCTCTCCTCTCCGGCCGCGAGGCGGGGGCCCCCGGCCGGGACGGCCGCTTCCCGGAGGGCTCGTTCAATGCGGCGGTCGCGCAGGCCCTGGAGGCCAATGTCGCGCGGCTCAAGGCGCTGCGCGCATGATCGAGCCGGCCGCGGTCCTGCGCGTCCTCTGGTTCTTCGTGCCCGCCTATCTCGCGAACATGAGCCCCGTCCTGGTGCAGCACCGCTTCGCGCGGCTCGCCGTGCCGATGGACGGCGGCCGCACGTTCCGCGGCCGCCGCCTCCTCGGCGACCACAAGACGTGGCGCGGACTCATCGCCGGCATCGTCGTCGGCACCGGCGTCTACGAGCTCCAGCGGCTCGTGCATGCAGCCGGGCTCTGGGCCGATCTCGCGCTCATCGACTACGCCGCGCATCCGCTGCTGCCCGGCTTCCTCATGGGGCTCGGGACGGGCGTCGGCGATGCGATCAAGTCGTTCTTCAAGCGTCGCGTCGACATCCCGCCGGGCGCGAGCTGGCCGGTGTTCGACCAGCTCGACTTCCTCGTCGGGGCGTACGCCTTCGTCTCGGCGGTCCGCGTCCCGCCCCTGCTGCCGACGCTCGCCTGCCTGCCGATCGTCCTCGTCGGCAGCATCGCTGCGACGGCGATCGGCTGGGCGCTCGGGCTCAAGGAAGCCTGGATCTGATCACGTCTCGGGGATCGGCTCCTCGGGCGGCGTCTCGGGCGGCTCGCCCTCTTCCGGTGGCGCCATCCGGGGCTCGGGCGGGAGCGGCCGCATCCCCTGTCCGGCCGGAATGCGCTCCTCGGGCGGGGTCGCTTCGGGCTCGGGCTCGCGGCCTTCGCCGACTCCCTCCCGGTCCACGCGCAGGCGATCGAGGACCTCCAGTCCCATGCCATCCGCCACGATCTGGGTGAGAACCTGGCGCTGCGCCTCGCTCGGCACGGTCCCCGCGAGGCGCACGACGCCGCCATGGCAGCGGATCTCGACGGCGAGGAGGTCCGGGTCGCCGTGCGCTCGGAGCCGCTCGCGGACGGCTTCCGCCAGCTCCTCGTCGTCGAGATCGCGATATTCGCTCGGGATCGGGCGATGCGCGCGCGGCTCGAAGCGCCGGGTCGGCGCGGGCGCTGCGGTTTCGTGCGCGCGCTCGCACGCGAGGCAGTACCGCGTCTCCGGAACGACACGGAGCCGCTCGAGGGGGATGGGCTGCCGGCAGTCCTCGCACGTCCCGTAGACGCCGGCGGGAATCTTGACGAGCGCGCGGTGGATCTCCTCGAGCTCGTGGCGGTCGTGCTCGCGGACGTAGTCGAGGAGACGGGCCATCGCCTCGCGCTGGCTCTGCGCCTCGGGCTCGGCCTCGCGCATCTCCTCGACCGTCGCGAGGTCCGCCTCGAGGCCGAAGATGTCGTGGAAGAGCGACCGCTGGCGCGCGAGCAGCTTGCCGCGAAGGTCATCGAGCTCGGGGCGCGGAATCGGGCTCATCGGGGCTGTTCTCGAGCATCATCAAGCGGCGTGCCAGCCGGTTGTGCCATGGATCGCGCACGACTCTTCCCACTTCCGCGAATCGCGGGTGCAATGCTGCCCCAGGCGGCCCTTGATGTTCCCGATCGGCGTGAAGGAGGCCACCTTGTGCGAGATGGCTGGGTGCGAGATGGCTGGCGTGGCCTTTGCTCAGGTGAGCGAGCATGGCGGCCGAGCGGCCGATCCGCATCCCCGCCGACGGGCTCCTCCTCGAGGGACTCCTCGGGGTCCCCCCGGACGCCGTGGGCATCGTGCTCTTCGCGCATGGCAGCGGGAGCAGCCGGCTGAGCCCGCGCAACGCCTTCGTCGCCCGCGAGCTTCGTCGGGCAAAGATGGTGACGCTGCTCTTCGACCTGCTGAGCGTCGAGGAGAGCGACGAGCCCGCGCTCGTCTTCGACGTGGAGCTTCTCGCGCGGCGCCTGCGGGCAGCGACCGAATGGGTGCGCGGAGAGCCGGCCACGAGGGGCCTCGCGGTTGCCTACTTCGGTGCCAGCACCGGCGCCGCCGCGGCGCTGATCGCCGCCGCCGCCGACCCCGCGATCGCCGCGGTGGTCTCCCGCGGCGGCCGTCCCGACCTCGCCGCCCGCGTGCTCCCCCGCGTCGAGGCGCCGACGCTGCTCATCGTGGGCGGCGACGACGCGCCGGTGATCGCCATGAACGAGCAGGCGCTCGCGCGGCTGCGCTGCGAGAAGCGGCTGGCAATCGTCCCGGGAGCGACGCACCTCTTCGAGGAGCCGGGGGCGCTCGAGGAGGTCGTGCGGCTCGCGACGCGCTGGTTTCTCGAGCATTTCCCGACGAAGGAAGGGAGGCAGCGATGCCGATCCTGACGAAGCTCAAGGAATTCCTGGACGCGAAGGTCGTGATGCTGCGCGACGCGCACGGCTACCTGATGGCGGTCGCGCCTCGGGGGGCGCCGCTGCGCGCCGGTGCCGGCGCCGCGTAGAGGCGTCGGTCCCATGGACGTCGAGATCCAAACGCAGCGCGTCGCCATGCAGCCCGAATGGCGGGCGCTCATCGAGGAGCGGCTCGCCCGGCTCGCCGAGCGATATCCCCGGCTCATCCGCGTGCACGTGACCCTCAAGCACGGCCGGCATCATCTTCGCGGCGCAGAGGAGGTGGACATCGTGGCGACCTGCCCGGGCGCCACGCTGCGCGCCGGCAAGCAGGCGGAAGAGATGCGGGATGCGCTGCACGCCGCGCTCGACGCCCTCGAGCGCGAGCTGGCCGCCCACCACGAGGTGCGCCGCCGCTTCGGAAAGGCGCCCGGTCCCCGCGTCGCCGGCACGATCGCCCGGCTCTTCCCCGATCGGGGCTACGGCTTCATCCTCACCGACGACGGCGAGGAGGTGTACTTCCACCGCAATGCGCTCCACGAGCTCGACTTCGCCTCGTTGCCGCTCGGCTTCCCCGTCGAGCTCGAGATCGAGCAGGGCGTGCGCGGCCCGCAGGCGAGTCGCGTCTTTCCGGTGGGCGAGCGCCTGGCGACGTGATCACGCGAGCCCGACGGGGTCATTCGACGAGATTCCGACGATCGGGAGGCGCCCTGCCGGAGCCCGAGCCCTTGCGCGCGCGTTCGAATGGCAGGAGATTTGCGACGCATCGGGGGATGGACTCGGAGCTGCCATTTCCGAACCGCCGCGCCGCCGGTCGGCTCCTGGCAGAGCGGCTGCAGCGGTACCGCGGGGCGGCCCGCACCGTCGTGCTCGGCCTCCCGCGCGGGGGCATCGTCCCCGCGGCGGAGGTCGCCGCGGCGCTCGGGCTCCCGCTCGACGTGATCATCGCCCGCAAGCTCGGCGCGCCCGGGAACCCGGAGTTGGCCATCGGGGCGATCGCCGAAGGGGGAGCGCCGTACTTCAACGAGGAGGTGCTCGGCTGGGTCGGAGCCGACGATGCCTACCTTGCGCGCGAGGTCGAGCGCCAGCGCGCGGAGATTGTGCGGCGCCAGCGGCGCTTCCGGCACGGCCGCCCGCTCGCGCTGCCCGAAGGCGGCACGGTGATCCTGGTCGACGACGGGATCGCGACCGGCTCGACGGTCATCGCCGCGATCCAGGCGTTGCGCGAGCGCGGCGTGCGGCGGCTCGTCTGCGCGATCCCGGTGGCACCGCCCGACACGGCCGAGCTGCTCCGCGGCCTCGCGGACGAGCTGGTGGTCCTGGCGACGCCGTCGCCGTTCGGCGCCGTGGGGGCTTTCTACCAGGACTTCCACCAGGTCTCCGACGCGGAGGTGGTCGAGCTTCTGCGGCGCGCGGGGGCGCACGAGCTCGGGAAGGCCGACGGTCCCGCAGGGGCCTAGGAGCCTGTCCGAGTAATGCTCCGGCTACGGCGGCGAAGGGACGGCTGCGAGCGGCGTGCTCGCTCCTCCCTCGTGCGGCGTAGCTCGAGCTACGCCTCCTCGGTCGTCGCTGCGCTTGCCGCTCTCGCTCGCCCCTTCGCCGCCTCGCTTGCGTCGATTACTCGGACAGGCTCCTAGGACCCGTGGCTGCCGGCGAGGGAGCGCACCTCGGGCTCTTTCTCTGCGGCGACGTCATGACCGGCCGCGGGATCGACCAGATCCTGCCGCACCCGTCCGATCCCCGGCTTCACGAGGACTGCGTGACGAGCGCCAGGCGCTACGTGGAGCTGGCCGAGGAGGTACGCGGTCCCATCCCGGCGCCGGTCGACTTCACCTACGTCTGGGGCGACGCGCTCGCGGAGCTGGCCCGCGCCCGCCCCGACGTGCGCCTCGTCAACCTCGAGACGAGCGTCACTCGCAGCGACGAGTATTGGCGCGGCAAGGGCATCAACTACCGCATGCATCCGGAGAACGTGCCCTGCCTCGCGGCGGCAGGAATCGATTGCTGCGCGCTCGCCAACAACCACGTCCTCGACTACGGCTATGCGGGGCTGCGCGAGACGCTGGCGACCCTGCGCCGCGCTGGCCTGCGGACCGCCGGTGCGGGGCGCAATCTCGCGGAAGCGTCCGCGCCCGCGGTGCTCGACGTGCCCGGCAAGGGCCGCGTCGTCGTGTTCGCCTTCGGGACGCCGACGAGCGGGATTCCGCCGCGCTGGGCGGCGACCGAGCAGCGGCCGGGCGTAAGCTTCCTCGAGGACTTCTCGGCGGAAACCGTCGCGCGGATCGCGTGCAGCGTCCGGCGGATCAAGCGTCCCCGCGATGTCGTCGTCGTCTCCATCCATTGGGGCGCCAACTGGGGGTTCGAGGTGCCCGCAGCCCACGTGCGTTTCGCCCACGCGCTCATCGGGGCTGGCGTCGATGTCGTGCACGGGCACTCCTCGCACCACGTCCTGCCGCTCGAGGTTTTCGAGGAACGGCTCGTGCTCTACGGCTGCGGAGACTTCGTCGACGACTACGAGGGCATCGGGGGCCACGAGGAATTCCGGCCCGACCTGCGCCTCATGTACTTCCCCGTCGTGGACCCGGCTACCGGCCGTCTGTTGAGCCTCCGGATGATTCCGATGCGGATGCGGCGGTTCCAGCTGCGCCGCGCGTCGGCCGAGGAGGCGTGCTGGCTCGAGGCCACGATCAACCGCGAGAGCGCACGGTTCGGCTTTCGGGCGAAGATTGGATGGTGACGCTCGTCGTCGTCGAGGCGACCTCGACCACGGCGCCCCTCGAGGCGACCATGCCGTCGCCTACCTGGCGAAGCGCCGCTGACCGGGCTCGTTCATGCGGCCACGGCGACCTCCTGCGGCGACCGCGGCGCCGAGATGGCCTCGACTGCCTCCCCGATCTCGGCCTCCGTGACCTCGCGCGCCGTGCGGCCGCGCTCGTGCGCCGCCTCGCGCGCCGCATCGGCCAGCGACAGCAGGCCGACGAGATGGTCGTGCTGATCGAGGACGGGCAGGCGGTGGAGCTGGTTCTTCTCGAGGATTTTGAGCGCGGTGGCGATCGAGTCCGTGTAGCGGCAGGAGCGCACGCCGCGGGCCATCGCGCTCTCGACCTTGATGTCCGCGAGCGGCCGGCCCTGGGTGTACGCCGCCATGCAGATGTCGCGGTCAGTGATCATGCCGACGACCCGTGCCGCCCCGTCGTCCGGCTCGACGACCGGAACGCACCCGCAGTCACGCTCCCACATGATGCGTGCCGCGACGCTGACGGGATCGTCGGGCCGGCAGGTCTGGACATTCCTCGTCATGAGCTGCTCGACCCTCATCATGATGAGTTTTCTCCTTCGGCCGGCGAATCAGCCGACGCTGACCTCGATTTCCTTGGCCTTCGGCTGCTTGCTCTTGGGGAGCGTGATCTCGAGCACGCCGTTCCTGAGCTCCGCGCGCGCCTTCGCGGCGTCGACCTCGACCGGCAGGGCGATCGAGCGCTGAAAGGCCCCTTGGCGGATCTCCTGCCGATAGTAGTGCCTCCGCTTCTGCTCGCTCTCCTGGCGCGTCTCGCCGCGCACGGTGAGCTGGTCGTCAGCGACCGTGATGTGGAGCTGATCCTTCTCGACTCCGGGAACCCCCATCTTGACGACGACCTCGCTGTCGGACTCCGCCACGTCGACGGCCGGCGTGAGCAGCTCGTCCTCCTCGAAGGCCGAGCGGCGGAAGAACTCCCGGAAGAGCTGATCGAACACGTCGTCCCTTCGGCGCAGCGCGCGGAAGGGCTCCCACGGAATGAGTGGCATGGCCGTACCTCCTTTCTGCGAAGCGCACGGGGAGCAAAGAGCCTGCCAGCGGTGTGCGCCGAGGGACACGCGGCGGGTTTCCGGTCTTGGGAACGCGGCGGGCGCGCGTTTCTCACGGGGCGCCGCGCTCTCTCAGCGTGCCGTCAGGTCGGTCTGGGGGCGCTCTTCGAGACGCCGCAGGCGCTGGTCCAGATCGCGGAGCTGGCGCTCCACGTGCTCGCGAAACCGCCTGAGCTCGTGCCCGAGCTCCTCGGGGGTGTACCCGGGCGGCAGCGAAAACGACCACGGGCCCATGCGCATCCGCGGCGGCTTCGCCCGGGCGAGCCGAACCTGCGCCGTCTTAGCCGTGCCGTGCCGAACGTACTCGACGGCCACCACGTCGCCGGGCCGGTGGTCCTCGAGCGCATCGAGGACGTCAGCCGGGCTCGCGACCGCCTTGCCGGCGACTCGGGTCACCACGTCGCCGGCCCGGAGCCCGCCGCGGTCTGCCGACCCGTGCGGCTCGACCTCCGTCACGAGAACCCCGTGGTCGGCCGTGACGCCGAGCGATGCCCGGAGCTGCTCCGTGGTCTCGACGACCCGGAGCCCGAGCTCGACGGAGAGCACACGAAACGGGAGGTGCGCCGGCGCGGCGGCGGCGCTCGCGGCCGTCAGCACGAGGGCGAGCAGCGCGCGGATCACCTCGCTATCGACGCACGGGCCGCCGGCCGCATTCACGCCGCGGTCAGGGCAGCATCACGACCGTTTGTGCGGCAAAATCCCGGGAAGACGTGCCGACGCTGAGCGTGTACGCGCCGGGAGCGACGACCCACCGCCCGGCGCTCGGACTCCAGGTGGCGAAGCTGGAGGCGTCGAGGAGCATCTTCAGGCGCCTGCGCTTCCCGGGGGAGAGGGCGACCTTCGCGAAGCCCTTGAGCTGGTTCGGCGGCTCGCCGGTCGCGGCCGGGAACCCGACGTAGAGCTGGACGACGGCCGTCCCGCGGCGTCGGCCCGTGTTGCTCACCTCGACCGACACCGCGCGGCGGCCTCCCGGACGCCGGCGCACGCGCAGGTCACCGAGCCGGAAGTCCGTGTACGAGAGGCCGAAGCCGAAGGGGAAGAGTGGCTGCTGCCCAGCGCGATCGTAGTAGCGGTAGCCGACGGCGATGTCCTCGTCGTAGTGCACCTCGCCGCCGACGCCCGGATACTCGGCGGCGGTGGTGGCCGGACCCTGGGTTTCGCTCGCGGGGAACGTCATCGGGAGCCGGCCCCCGGGGTCGACGTCGCCGAAGAGCACGGCGGCGATCGCCTCGCCGCTTCGCTCGCCGGGATACCACGCCTCGAGCACCGCGGCGACCTGCGAAAGCCACGGCATCAGCACCGGCCCCGCGGTGTGGAGCACGACGATCGTCCGCGGGTTCGCCGCCGCCACCGCGGCGACGAGGTCGTTCTGATCGCCGGGCAGCGCGAGCGAGCTGCGGTCCATGCCCTCGGAGGTGACGTCGTTCACGAAGACGATCGCCGCGTCCGCGGCCCGGGCGGTGGCGACCGCCTCGGCGAGCAGCGCCGGATCGGGCGGCTGCCAGCCCAAGTGCAGGCGCGCGCCGGCCACCGAGGAGCCGAGCGAGTACTCGAGCACGATCGGCACCGGCGTCCCTGCCGTGAGCATCGCCGTCCCCTGGGCCGTCACCGGCGGCGCCCCCGGCATGAGCGCGTCCAGGCCTTCGGAGTCACCGCTCGCGACGAGTTGCCCGTCGACGTAGAGGCGGACGACCCCCGCGTGGCGCAGCGAAAAGCGGTGGCGCCCGCTGCGCTGCGGGACGAGCGTCCCCGTCCAGCGCGCCGAGTGGGCCCCGGGCGGAAGCACGCTGTCGGAGTCGATCGTCGGGGTGACGAACGCCGCCACCGGCGATCCGCTCCAGTCCATGGTCGCGTAGTAGGTCCCGAACAGCCCGGGGCCCGAGCCCGACGAGGGGCCGAGGGCGTCCGCCGGCACCACGGGCAGCGGGACGACCCCGAGGGTCCCGTCCGCATGGGTGACCGTGACGCCCTTCCCGGCGCGCGCCGCGATCCCCGCAAGCGGCGTCACCACGGGCCCGCCGACGACGGCCGCCGAGCCGCCTTCCATCACCTGCGTGCCGGGCCCCGCGTCGTAGCCGATCACCGCAATCGAGCGCACGTCGGGGCCGAGCGGGAGCGCCCCGCCCGCATTCTTGAGCAGCACGGTCCCCGCCGCGGCGATCGTGGCGGCGAGCGCCCGATGCCCAGGGGTGGTGACGACGGCGTCGGGGCGGCCCCTCGGCGGATGGTCGAGGAGGCCCACGCTCGCCATCGCCGTGAGAATGCGGCGCACCATGTCGTCGAGCCTCGCGTCGGCGACCTGCGCGAGCACCTGCTGCGGGGAGGCGCCGACCACGCCGAGCTGGAAGTTGTCGGTGCCCGCCTCGACGGCGGCGAGCGTGTCCCGGACGGCGAGGATCGCATCGGGCCCGACGAAGCCGGGGAAGCCCCAGGCATCCTTGAGCGTGCCGAGGAGCGAGGGGTTCTGGCAGGCGTAGAGCCCGTTGACGCGGGGATACGCGCACATCACGGAGGCGACCCGGCCCACCTGCACGGCCATCTTGAAAGCCGGGAAGTAAATCTCCTCGAGCGCGCGATCGGAGACCACGACATCGATCGCCGGCGAGAGGGCGGGCGACCCGAGCGGATTGCCGAAGCGCTGGATCTCCTGGTTGTTGACCGCGAAGTGCTTCACCTGGGCGATCACGTGCTGGCGCTGGATTCCCCGGATCTCCGCCGCGGCGATCCGGCCCGCGAGGTAGGGGTCCTCGCCGAACGTCTCGGCGGCGCGTCCCCAGCGAGGCTCCCGCAGGATGTTCACCGTGGGCCCGAGGAGGACGTCGAAGCCCTTGCCGGCGGCCTCGGCGCCGAGCGCCGCACCGAACGCCGTCGCGAGCGCGGGATCCCACGACGCCGCGAGGACCTCCGCGTTCGGAAACGCCGTCGCCCCCGGCGCGTCGAGCCGCACGCCGTTCGGCCCGTCGGTCGGCACGAGCCCGGGGATGCCGAGTCGGGGCACACCCGCCTCCCCGCTCGCCGCGAGCGCGACCTTCTCGTCCCGCGTCATCTGCGCGAGCAGCGTGCTCACCCGGTCGGCGGCGCGGGCGCGGCCGACCAGGGCGGCCTGCGTGACGAGGAGCCCCACCGCTCCCGCGAGCATGCGCCTTCGCACCGAGGGTCGCACCGTCGACGGGGCTAGCACAGTTGTCGCGGTGCGCGCCACGCTTTTTCGGGTTGCCGCTCGCCCCGGGAGCCGGTACGGACGGCGTCATGGCGCCGCGCGTCCGCCGGGGTGTGGTCGCCCTCGCCGTCGTGCTCGCCCCGCCGTGGGCGCACGCGGCGCGGCCGGGGCTGTGCACGACCGCAGCCGCCAGGCCGGGACCGCCCTATCTCGCCGTGGTGTCCGCCTTTCCTGCCGAGCTCGCCCCGATCGCGGCCGCGACGACGATCGAGGGGACGGTCGAGATCGGCGCGCGGCCCTTCTACGTCGGACGGCTCGCAGGCGTGAACGTGCTGCTCGGGCTCACCGGCATCGGCCCCGTCAATGCGCAGGCCACTGCGCAGGCGGTGCTGGCCCGCGGTGAGGTGGCGGGGCTCATCATGAGCGGGACCGCGGGGACGAAGCACCACATCGGCGACGTCGTGGTCCCCACGCGCCTCGTCGAGGTCGGTCGTCGCGGTGTGCTGCACCCGAGCCGCGTCCTCGTCGCGCTCGCGCGGCGCGCCGCGCGGACGCTGCCCGAGCCGCTCGCGCAGTGCACGCTCGTGCCCCCCGGCGCGCCCGACGCCACGGTCGTCTGCCTGCGCTTTGCCCCCGTCGTGCGCTTCGGGGGCGAGGCCCGGACCATCGATCCCTTCCAGGGCCAGGCGCTCCCGTGCACGCCGGGCGGCGGCGAGATCTTCGGGTGCGCGCTGCCGGCCGCCGCGGACGCACGCCCGCGCTCGATCACCACCGTCGCCGTCGAGGACAACGAGAGCGCGGCCGTCGCCCGCGTGGCGGCCCGCCGCCACATCCCCTTTCTCGCCGTGCGGTCCGGCTCCGACGGCGGCGGCGACCCCAAGGGGGACCGCGGCTTTCCGGCGCAGTTCTTCGACTATTACCGCCTCGCAGCGCACAACGCGGCCGACGTCACGCGCGCGATCGTGGCGGCGATCGGGCGGCTGCCGGAGACGGCGTCCGGACGGCGGACGTGTCGGCTGCTCGCGCGACGGCGGCCGAGCGCCGCCGTGCGATGAATTCCCGCGGCGCCCTCGACTCCCGCGTGCACCTGGGCCAAGCTCGACCCCCATGCGGGCATTGCTTGTCGTGCTCTTCGCTGTGGCTGCGCCCGCGGCGGCCGCGCCGCGCTCGGCGCTCTCGCCGCGGCTCCGCGAGGCGGTGGACGTCGGCCGGGCGCCGGCCTCGCAGCGTCGTTACGTGGTCGTCGGGCTTGCGCTGCGCGACCAAACCGGGCTCGCGACGCTGCTCGCCGACCTCCAGAACCCCGCCTCGCCGCGCTTTCACCGCTTCCTCACGCCGGCGGAGTTCGCCGCCGCCTACGCCCCCACCCCCGAGGCGGAGGCGCAGGTGATCGCTCATCTCGAGGCGAGCGGACTCACGGTCACCGACCGGCTGCCGAGCCGGCTCGCCGTGGGCGCGGTCGGCACGACCGCGGCCGTCGAGCGGGCCTTCGGCACCGAGCTGCACGAGGTGCTCCTCGACGGCCGTCCGGGCTTCGCGGCCACCGTCGAACCGACGCTTCCCCGTCCGCTGGCCAAAGCGGTGACGGGCATCCTCGGCCTCGACGACCTGGTGGCTGCGCGCCCGCACCTGCGTGCCCGCGGCGCGGCGGCGCCGCGCGCGGCGCTCGGCCGCAACTGCTGCCACCTCGGGCCCGCCGACGTGGCCTCGCTCTACGATGTCCCGCCCGAGCCCGACGGCACCGGCGAGACGGTCGTGATCGCGGGCGTGTACCAGTGGAAGGATCAGGACCTCGTCGCCTTCGACCAGCAGTGGGGGCTTCCCGATCCGCCGCTGCCGAGCATGCAGGTCTGCACCGGCAAGCCGGGCGCCCCGGGCTGTCGCTTCGGGAGGAAGAAGTCGCTCGAGGCCGCGCTCGACGTCGAGTGGGTGCACGCGCTCGCCCCCGGCGCCCGGATCGTCAACTACATGGCTCGCTCGCCGCTCGTCGTGCACCTCGCGATGGCCTACGCCGCGATTGCCAGCGACAACGTGGGGCACGTCGTGACCACGAGCTGGGGGGCATGCGAGGCCAACGTCGCGGAGGCGACGCAGGCATTCGACGACCAAGTCTTCGCCATGGGAGCCGCCCTCGGCCAGGCGTGGTTCGCGTCCACCGGGGATCACGGCGCGGAGGACTGCCGCGGCGATCCCCTCGGCAACCACCATCGCCTCTCGGTCGACCATCCCGCGAACTCGCCTCATGTCGTGGGCGTCGGCGGCACGACGCCGGCGTGCGCGTCGGGCTTCGGCCGCGGCGACCCGGCCTGCGTGGGCTACGGCGGGGAGGCTGGGTGGGGCGGATCCGGGGGCGGGGTGAGCGCGCTGTTTCCGCGGCCGGGATTCCAGGCAGGCTGCGGCGTGCCCGCCGGAGCAACCCGGCTCGTGCCGGACGTCGCGCTCGCCGCCGACCCCCACGTGGGCAACTACACGATCGTCGGCCGCAAGTGGTTCATCGTCGGCGGCACGTCGGCGGCGACCGCCATGTGGGCGGGCCTCTTCGCCCGGCTCACCGCGGGCGCCGGCCCGCAGGGCGACCCTGCCCCGCGTCTCTACGCGCTCTGCGGGGTGCCCACGTTCCACGACGTCACGCTCGGCTCCAACGGCGCCTATGCGGCGGGCCCGGGCTACGACCTCGTCACCGGCCTCGGGAGCCCGGACGTGCGCGCGCTCCTGGCGGCGTACTGAGCCCGCGGGGGCGCCGGTCAGCGCGGCTTGGTCACGGCGGCGAGCGCGCGCGCGAGCTCCGCGGTCTTCACCGGCTTCGAGACGTAGCCGTCCATGCCCGCGCGCAGGCAGCGCTCGCGATCGCCCTCCATCGCGTGCGCGGTCATGGCGATGATCGGCACGTGGCCGCCCGCGCGCGCTTCGTGGAGGCGGATGCGCGCCGTCGCCTCGAAGCCGTCGAGCTCGGGCATCTGCACGTCCATGAGCACGGCGTCGAACCGCTCGCGCTCGACGGCTGCCACCGCTGCGCGGCCGTCCTCGACCGCCGTCGCCGTGACGCCGAGCTTGGCGAGCATGCGCAGGGCCACCTTGCGGTTGATGGGGTTGTCCTCGGCGAGGAGCACCCGCAGCCCCTCGAGGCCCGAGGCCGCGGCCGGCGCGGCGGGCGGTGCTGCCGAGTGCGGCTCCTGCACGAGCATGCTCACCGTCTCGAGCAGGCGAGCGCGGCGCACGGGCTTGGCGAGCTGGGCCGCGAAGCCCGCGGGAACCGCCCCCCGCGCGCCCGCGGCGGAGAGGGCGACGAGGGCGGGACGGCCGAGCTGCGGGTCGGCGGCGATGGCGGCGGCAACGGCCTCCCCGTCCATTTCGGGCATCTCGAGGTCGAGCAGCACGAGCCGGTAGGGCGCCGCTTTGGCCGCGGCGTGCAGCGCGGCGAGCGCCTCGCGCCCGCTCGCCGCCGCCTCGGCCGCGCAGCCCCAGGCACGCAGGTGCGCGGCGAGCGTGCGGCGGTTGACCTCGCAGTCGTCGACGACGAGCACGCGCAGCCCCGTAAGCGCCGCCGGCGGAGCGGCCGGTCCGTCGACGGCCGACGCCTTCTCGAGCGCGATGTCCACCCAGAAGGTGCTGCCCTGGCCGGGCTCGCTCTCGAGCTCGAGGTGTCCCCCCATCAGCTCGACCAACTGGCGGCTGATGGCGAGGCCGAGCCCCGTGCCGCCGTAGCGCCGTGCCGTGGAGGCGTCGGCCTGCGCGAAGCACTCGAAGATGGTCGCCTGCCGCTCCTTCGGGATGCCGATGCCCGTGTCGCTCACGCTCAGCCGCAGCCGCGCCCGCGCGGGCGTGTCCTCCAGCACCGCGGCGGCGAGCGTGATCCGGCCCTCGGCCGTGAACTTGACCGCATTGCCGACGAGGTTCGTGAGCACCTGGCGCAGCCGGTGCGGATCGCCCACGAGGCGCGCGGGCACGTCGGGGGACACCGCGCAGCACAGCTCGAGCTGCTTCTTCGCCGCCTGCGGGGCGAGGAGGTCGGCGACCTCCTCGAGCATCGTGCCCGGATCGAAGGGGATGCGCTCGAGCGTGAGCTTGCCGGCCTCGATCTTCGAGAAGTCGAGGACGTCGTTGATGACCGTGAGCAGCGACTCGGCCGAGGTGCGGATCGTGCTCACGTAGTCGCGCTGCTCGTCGTCGAGGTGCGTGTCGGCGAGGAGGTCGGCCATGCCGATGACCCCGTTCATCGGCGTGCGGATCTCGTGCGACATGTTGGCGAGGAACTCGGCCTTGAGCCGCGCGGCCGTGAGCGCCTGATCGCGCGCTTCCGCGAGCGCGCGCTCGGCGCGCTTGCGCTCGATGGCGATGCCGGCGAGGTGGGCGGCCGCGTCGATCAGCAAGAGCTCCTCGACGAGCGGCGGCTCGCGCACTGGGTAGTAGAGCGCGAGCACGCCGAGCACGTCGCCCGCCGCGGACACGATGGGCTCGGCCCAGCAGCTGCGGAGCCCGGCTGCCGCCACCGCCTTGCGGTGCGCGGGCCAGCGGGGGTCGCTCGCGGCGTCCTCGACGATCACCCGCTGGCGGCGGTGGGCGGCGGCGGCGCAGCAGTCGGCCTCGCGGTCGATCCGGCTTGCGTCGAGCAGCGCCCGCAGCGGCGCCGGCAGGCGCGGCGCGACGAGCGTGCGCAGGGTCGTGCCGTCGTCGTCGAGGAGGAGGACGGCGCTCGTCGTGCCCTGGTCGCCGTCGATCGCGTCGAGCAGCGCCGTGAGCACCTCCTCGAGACTGCCGCCGCGGGCGAGCAGCTCGAGGACGCGCTTCTGGCCTGCCTCGCGTGCCTCGGCGCGCTTGCGCTCGCTCACGTCCCGCGAGTTGACGACGACGACCGGCTCGCCGTCGGCGCCTGTCATGCGGGTGCTCACCGCTTCGAGCACGCGCCAGCTTCCGTCGCGGTGCCGGCAGCGCGTTTCGCGCACGCCGCGGGGCACGAGCCCGTCGAGAACGGCCTGGAAGGCCTCGGCCGCCGCCGGGAGATCCTCGGGATGGATCACCTCGCGGATGGGGCGGCCCACGAGCTCGCGCGGGTCCCACCCGAGGATCCGCTGGCTCGCGGGGCTCTGGTAGCGGATGATGCCGTCGGCGCCCACGATCGCGATCAGGTCGGAGGCGTTCTCGATGAGCGAGCGGAAGTGCTCCTCGCTCCGCTCGACCTGCTGGAAGAGGAACGCGCGCTCGAGCGCAGCGCTGGCGATCGGCCCGAGCACGAGCATCTCGTCGGCGATCTCGGCGCTGAAGGCGTAGCTGCGTGCCGTGTGGCCCAGCACGAGGCAGCCGAGCGTGCCCTGCTGACCGACGAGCGGCAGCGCGAGCACCGCCTTGAGGCCGAAATCGCGGTGGAGGGGGCCCGCCGCCATCGGTCCCTCGGCGAGGTCGTTCTGGAACGCGACGCGTCCCTCGCGCAGCGCCTCGACGAGCACCGCCGTGTCGTCCCGCAGCGCAAGCTGGCGCCCCTCGGCATCGAGGCCGTGCGCTCCGAGGACGACGAGCCCGTCGCCCTGCGCGAGCAGGATCGCGCCGGCGGCGAGGCGAAAGAGCGTCGCCGCCTCCGCGCTCACCAGGCGCGCCATGCGCACGGGATCGGTCTCGAGGTTGACGGCGGCTGCGAGGGCGGCGAGCCCGGCGCGGACCCGCGCGGCGTGCTGCACCTTCTGGAAGGTGCGGGCATGGTCGACGAGGTTCGCGGCCTGCCGGGCGACGGTCTGCACGATGCGCAGCGCCGTGTCGTCGAAGTCGGGCGGCTGGCTCACGCTGACGACGAGCGAGCCGCGCGCGCTCGATCGCAGCGGCACGAGGCACATCGCGTACTGTTCCAGCTCCTCGAGCAGCTCCCGCGCCTCGGGCGACGCCGTCTCGCGGGAGGCATGTCCGATGCGGCCCGCGACCAGCTCCTCGCGGAACGGCACGACGGCGCGCCGCCCGCCCGCGCGGCTCTGGCCGAAGTAGAACTTCTCGGCAAAGCGCTTGACGATGTGGGGCGGTGTGCCGCAGTCCGCGGCCGGGACGAACCCGCGGGCCCGGTTGCTGTAGAGATAGGCCGTGGCCCGGTCGCAGGGCATGAGCTCGACCGTGAGCCGGCAGATGCGGTCGAGCACGTCGTGGAGGTCGAGGCTCTCGATCTTCAGCAGCTCGTCGGCCACCCGCCGCTCGCGCTCGAGCTTGGCCAGGCGGACGCGGGCCGTCTCGAGGGTGATCGCCTCGATGACCCGTTCTCTCGACTCCTCAGTCTCGAGCATGCGACGCCCGCCTGCGGCACGATCGCAAGAGTCGTGCCCGTCCGGCCGGCAGGTCTTGCGCCGCGGTGCCGGCCGGGCCCCAGGGCCGCTGCGGCGAAAACCACGTCGGGTGTCAAATTCGTGTCCCTGCCGCCGTCAGCGCGGCGGGCGCCGGCGCTCGTGGAACCAGGGACGGTAGCGGGCCATGCGCGCGGTCTGCTCGGCCGGCGCGCGCCGGGTGCAGGTGGAAGCCTCGGCGCTTCCCGGCGGCGCGCCCCAGCGGACCTCGGGGCAGTCGTTCGGGTTGTAGCCCACCTCGAGGGCGCCGCTGCGCGCCACCACGTCGGCGAGGGTGAGCGTCCAGGGCGAGCCGTCGCTGCGGAGGTAGGTGAACCGCCGCGCGGCGAGCTCCGCCGCGAGCGCCGCCTCGAGGTCCGCGCGCACTGTCGCCGGCGCGCGTCCCGCGGGGATCGCGAACCGCTCGGGGTGGGCCTCGACGCGCGCGGGAAAGCCGCGGACGACGTCGAGGGCGATCAGGAGGCGGAGATCCCGCGCCGGGGTCGCGTAGTCCTCCCACGCGCCGGTGGTCTCGAAGATCGCGGCGCCCTCGGGCATCGGGATCACGCCGGGGTGGCGCGCGGCGTACGCGTCGCCGTTTGCGATCGACCGCACGCGCGCGCGCACCTGCTCCTCGAGCGCGTCGATCGTCTCGCGCAGCGCCCGCGCGGGATCGAGCGGCGCGGGCGAGATGACCGCGTCGACGCGCTCGTAAAACGCCTCGGCGTCGCCCGCGTACTGCTCGAGGGAGTAGTCGCCGTAGTCGGGCGAGGCGGCGAGCTCGCGGTTGCCGAGCGGGCGCAGGCTGCCGTCGTCGCGCACGATCGGCCGGAAGCGCTTGAAGCCGGGGCTCCCGAGCGCGGGGTCGACGGCGAAGAGGAAATTGCCTCGCCAGAAGCGCTTGCGCGCAACCGTGCCGTCGGGCTGGGCGTCGACCGCGAGCAGCAGGCCCGCGGCTGCGGGCGTCTGCGGCACGCGGCGCACCACCACGAGCGTGTGGCCGTAGGGGTCGGCGTAGATCGTGCCCGGACGCAGCGTGTCGGCGGCGATGCGGATCGGGTAGAAGTCGGTGTGGTCGTCGGTGGCGGGGGCGCGGCCCGCGCCCGACTGCACGACGTCGGCGACGCGCGCGAAGAAGCGCTGCACGCGCGCGAGCGGGTCCGCGACCGGCAGCGGCTCGAGCATCGAGTGCCAGCGCGGACAGGCGGGCGGATGCCCGCCCGCCCCGCGCGAGCATTCCGAATAGCCGAACGGCAGGCCGAGCTTCCACGCGAAGTAGGCGCGCAGAACGTACGGCAGGTCGGCGCAGTCGGGCGCGAGCCGAAGCCCGCCCGGCTCGTCCTCGCCGAGCCCCAGGTGGTCGTGGAGGAAGTTCCGTTGGGGATCGCGGGTCACCTGGTCGAGGCCGTGCCAGCTCGGCTCGGCGTCGAGCGGGTCGTCGAAGAGCTTCGCGACCCACACCGCAAAGAGGTTCTCGGTTGTCCGGTCCCAGGCGCGCGTCACGGACCAGACGCCGCGGGCGGGCGCGCGCGCGGCCGGTGGGTTGCCAGCGCGCAGCTCGGCGCACGCGCGCGTGCCGCCGGCGGCCGCGAGCTCGACGCGGTATGCGCCGGGCGCGCCCGCCCGCGCCTCCACGTACCACCACCACGGCGGGCCGTCGTGGCGCACGGGCCGTGTGGGCGGCAGCGCCACGCCGTCGGGGCCGAGGAGCGTAACCGTGACGTCGTCGAGCGGGTGCTCGGCGGCGGCGACGATGCGCACCTGCGCGCCCGGCGCCGGGGAGGCGGGGCTCGTAAGCAGCGTCACCGCCCCCGACGCCTCGCAGGGCGCCGCCTGGGCAGGGACGCCTGCGGCGGCGCACGCGAGCAGCGCTGCGGCGACCCACCGTCCTACGCGAGGTCGAACAGCAGCACCTCCGCCGGCTCGCGCGCGCAAAGCGTGACCTCGCGGGCGTCGCTCACCGCCGCGCCGTCGCCGGCGCCGAGCACGACGCCGTCGGCCATGACGCGGCCGCGCGCCACCTGCAGCCAGGCGTGGCGGCCAGGGGCGAGTCGGTGCGTCACGCTCTCGCCCGCGGGCAGCGTGGCGACGTAGAGCGCCGCGTCCTGGTGAATCGTGATCGCCTGCCCGCCCCCCGTGCGCGCCGCGACGAGCCGCAGCCCGCTTCCGGCCCCAACGGCCCGCTGCTCGTAGCCCGGGGCGAGGCCGCGGGTGTCCGGCAGGATCCAGATCTGCAGGAAGTGCACCGGCTCGGTCGCCGACGGGTTGAACTCGCTGTGCGCGATGCCCGTGCCGGCGGTCATGCGCTGTACGTCGCCGGGCCGGATGACCGAGCCGTGCCCGAGGCTGTCGCGGTGCTCGAGCGCGCCCGCGAGCACCCAGGTGACGATCTCCATGTCGCGGTGCGGATGCGTCGCGAACCCGCCGCCCGGGGCGACGCGGTCCTCGTTGATCACGCGCAGCGCGCGGAAGCCCATGTGCCGCGGGTCGTGGTAGTCGCCGAAGGAGAACGTGTGGCGGCTGTCGAGCCAGTCGAGCCGCGTGCGCCCGCGGGCTTCGGCGGGGCGGACCGTGATCATCGCGTCGTCTTTCGTGTAGCGGGCGCGGGCGGCCGTGCCAAGACGGGACGGTGCCTCAGTCCGGGCGCGGCGCGGCGGGTGCGGCCGACGGCTGGCGCCACGCGCCGCGCACGCGCAGCCGCTTAGCCCAGAGCGCCAGCCGGTCCATGTAGAGGTAGATCACGGGCGTCGTGTAGAGGGTAAGGATTTGGCTCACGAGGAGCCCGCCCACGATGGCGACGCCGAGCGGGCGGCGCAGCTCGGCGCCGGTGCCCGTGCCGAGGGCGAGCGGCAGCCCGCCCAGCAGCGCCGCCATGGTCGTCATCATGATCGGCCGGAAGCGCAGGAGGCAGGCCTCGTAGATCGCCGCCTCGGGCGGCTTACCCTCGCGGCGCTCGGCCTCGAGGGCGAAGTCGATCATCATGATGGCGTTTTTCTTGACGATGCCGATCAGCAGGATGATGCCGATGAGGGCGATGACGTCGAGGTCCATGCGGCAGAGCAGCAGGGCGAGGAGGGCGCCCACGCCGGCGGAGGGAAGCGTCGAGAGAATCGTGAGCGGGTGGATGTAGCTCTCGTAGAGCACGCCGAGCACGATGTAGACGGTCACGATGGCGGCGAGGATGAGCAGCGGCTCGTTGGCGAGCGAGGCCTGGAAGGCCTGGGCGGTGCCCTGGAAGCTCGTGCGCAGCGAGGCGGGGAGGGCGAGGGCGGCGGTGGCCCGCTCGATGGCGGCGACGGCCTGGCCGAGGGCGACGCCGGGGGCGAGGTTGAAGGAAATGGTGACGGCGGGGAACTGGCCCTGGTGGTTCACCGCGAGCGGGGCCACGCTCGGCGCGAAGCGGGCGAAGGCGGCAAGCGGCACGAGCGCCCCGGTCGTCGAGCGCACGTAGAGATCGCGCAGCGTCTCGGGGCGCTGCCAGAAGCGGGGGGCCACCTCCATCACCACGTGGTACTGGTTGAGCTGCGTGTACATGGTCGAGACCTGCCGCTGGCCGAAGGCGTCGTAGAGGGCGTCGTCGATCAGGCGGGTCGTGATGCCGAGCCGGGCGGCGGTGTCGCGGTCGATGGCGACCGAGGCCTCGAGCCCGCCGTTCTGCTGGTCGCTGCTGACGTCGACCAGCTCGGGCAGCGCGCGCAGCGTGCGGAGCACGATCGGCGCCCAGTGGTTGAGCTCCTGGAGGTCGTCGTCCTCGAGCGTGTACTGGAAGAGCGCGTTGCTGAGCCGCCCGCCGACGCGGATGTCCTGGATCGCCTGGAGATAGAGGCTCGCGCCGGGGACCGCGGCGAGCTTCGGGCGGAGCCGGGCGATCACCTGATCGGCCGTGACCCGGCGCTCGGCGAGGGGCTTGAGCGCCATGAACATGCGCCCGGTGTTGGTGGTCCCGCCCGCGCCGCCGGTAAACCCGACGACCGTGTCGATGGCGGGATCGGCCTGCACGATGCGGACGAACTCCGCGAGCTTCTCCCGAAGCGCCTGGAAGGAGGTGTCCTGGTCGGCCTGGATGGCGCCCATGAGCCGGCCGTTGTCCTGCTCGGGGAAGAAGCCCTTGGGGACGACGGCGAACAGGTAGCCGTTCAGGCACACGGTCGCGACCGCCACGGCGAGCGTGAGCCGGGCGTGTCGCAGCACCCAGGCGAGGCTTCGCTCGTAGCCGTGGAGGAGCGCGGCGAAGGCGCGCTCGCTTGCGCGGTAGAGGCGCCCGTGCGCCCGGCCGTGCTCGGGGCGGAGGAAGCGCGCGCACATCATGGGCGTGGTCGTGAGCGAGACCACGAGCGAGACCACCACGGCCGCCGAGAGGGTGACGGCGAACTCGCGAAAGAGCCGGCCGACGATCCCGCTCATCAACAGGATCGGGATGAACACGGCCACGAGCGAGGCGCTCATCGAGAGCACGGTGAAGCCGATCTCGCGCGAGCCCCGCAGCGCGGCCGCGAGCGGGTGCATCCCCTGTTCGAGGTAGCGGGCGATGTTCTCGATCACCACGATCGCGTCGTCGACGACGAAGCCGGTGGAGATGGTGAGCGCCATCAGCGAGAGGTTGTCGAGGCTGTAGCCGAGCAGGTACATCACGCCGAAGGTCGCCACGAGCGAGAGCGGCACGACCACGCCCGGGATCGCGGTCGCCCACCCGTTGCGCAGGAACGCGAAGACCACGAGCACCACGAGCGCGATCGCGACGAGCAGCGTGAGCTCCACGTCGACGATGGAGGCGCGGATCGTGATGCTGCGGTCGATCACCACCCCGAGGTCGATGCCGCCGGGGATCGAGGCCCGGAGCTGCGGCAGGAGCGCGCGCACGCGGTCGACCGTCGCAATGATGTTGGCGCCCGGCTGGCGGAAGATCACCACGACGACGGCGGGCTTCCCGCCGGAAATCCCGCCCGCGCGGAGATCCTCGACCGAGTCGACGACCTCGGCGACGTCGGCCACCCGCACCGGCGCGCCGTTGCGGTAGGCGACGACGAGCGGCCGGTACTGCGCCGCCTCGAGGAGCTGGTCGGTGGCGCCGATCGTCCAGGCGCGGCTCGCGTCGGCGAGCTCGCCCTTCGGGCGGTTCACGTTGGCGGCGGCGAGCGCCGCGCGCACCTGGTCGAGGCCGATGCCGTAGCGATTGAGCGCCGTCGGGTTGAGCTCGACGCGCACGCCGGGGAGCGCGCTGCCGCCCACGAACACCTGGCCCACGCCCTCGACCTGCGCGAGCTTCTGCTGGAGGACCGAGGAGGCGGCGTCGTAGAGCCGGTCGGTCGGGATCGTGTCCGAGGTGAGCGCGAGGATCAGGATCGGCGCGTCGGCCGGGTTGACCTTCCGGTAGTTGGGGTTGTTCGGCAGGTTCGCCGGGAGCTGGCTGCGCGCGGCGTTGATCGCCGCCTGCACGTCGCGCGCGGCTGCGTCGATGTTCCGCGAGAGATCGAACTGGAGGACGATCGTGGTCGAGCCCAGGTAGCTCGTCGACGTCATCTCCTCCACGCCCGCGATGCGGCCGAACTGCCGCTCGAGCGGCATCGCCACCGCCGAGGCCATGGTCTCCGGGCTCGCCCCGGGCAGCGCCGCCTGCACCTGGATGGTGGGGAACTCGACCTGCGGCAGCGGTGCCACCGGGAGCTGGCGGAAGGCCACCCAGCCGGCGAGCGCAAGCGCGGCGGTGAGCAGCGACGTGCCGACCGGCCGGCGGATGAAGGGCGCCGAGATGCCGGTCACGGCGCTATGCCGCCTCGGCGTCCCCGAGCACGACGCCGCCGCGCCGCCGCCCGAGGCGCCGGGCGAGCCGATCGAAGGCGAGGTAGACGACCGGTGTCGTGTAGAGGGTGAGGATTTGGCTCACGAGGAGCCCGCCCACGATGGCGACGCCGAGCGGGCGGCGCAGCTCGGCGCCGGTGCCCGTGCCGAGGGCGAGCGGCAGCCCGCCCAGCAGCGCCGCCATGGTCGTCATCATGATCGGCCGGAAGCGCAGGAGGCAGGCCTCGTAGATCGCCGCCTCGGGCGGCTTACCCTCGCGGCGCTCGGCCTCGAGGGCGAAGTCGATCATCATGATGGCGTTTTTCTTGACGATGCCGATCAGCAGGATGATGCCGATGAGGGCGATGACGTCGAGGTCCATGCGGCAGAGCAGCAGGGCGAGGAGGGCGCCCACGCCGGCGGAGGGAAGCGTCGAGAGAATCGTGAGCGGGTGGATGTAGCTCTCGTAGAGCACGCCGAGCACGATGTAGACGGTCACGATGGCGGCGAGGATGAGCAGCGGCTCGTTGGCGAGCGAGGCCTGGAAGGCCTGGGCGGTGCCCTGGAAGCTCGTGCGCAGCGAGGCGGGGAGGGCGAGGGCGGCGGTGGCCCGCTCGATGGCGGCGACGGCCTGGCCGAGGGCGACGCCGGGGGCGAGGTTGAAGGAAATGGTGACGGCGGGGAACTGGCCCTGGTGGTTCACCGCGAGCGGGACGGTGCTCGGCAGGACGTGCGCGAACGTCCCGAGCGGCACCGGGGCGCCGCTCGCCGCGGGGACGTAGAGGTCGGCGAGCGCCTCGGGCCGCGCCTGGAAGTCCGGCGCCACCTCGAGGACCACGTGATACTGGTTGAGCTGCGTGAAGATCGTCGACACCTGCCGCTGCCCGAAGGCGTCGTAGAGCGTGTCGTCGATCGCCTGGGGCGTGATGCCGAGGCGCGAGGCCGTGTCCCGGTCGATCGCGACCGTCACCCCGAGGCCGCCGTCCTGCTGGTCGCTCGCGACGTCGCGCAGCTCGGGGAGCGCGGCGAGCGCCTCGAGCACCCGCGGCGCCGCGCGGGCGAGCTCGGCGGCGTCGGGCGTCTCGAGCGTGTACTGGTACTGCGTGCGGCTCACGCGGTCCTCGACCGTCAGGTCCTGCACCGGCTGCATGTAGAGCGTGATGCCGGGGACGGCGGCGAGCTTGGGCCCGAGCCGGCGAATCACCTCGCTCGCGCTCGCCCCACGCACGGCGAGCGGCTTGAGGTCGATCTGAATGCGGCCGCTGTTGGGCGTCGTGTTGATGCCGTCGACGCCGATGAAGGAGGAGAGGCTTTCAACGGCGGGGTCCTCGAGGATCACCCGCGCGAGCGCCTGCTGGCGCTCGGCCATCGCCGCGAACGAGACGGTGGGCGGGGCCTGGGAGATGCCGAGGATCACGCCCGTGTCCTGCACGGGGAAGAAGCCCTTCGGGACGACGCCGTAGAGGACGATCGTGCCGACGAGCGTCGCCGCGGCGACCAGCAGGGTCGCGGGCTGGTGCGCGAGCACCCGCTCGAGGCTCGCGCCGTAGCGGCGGATGGTGGCGTCGAAGAAGCGCTCGGTGGCGGCGTAGACGCGCCCCGCGGCGCCCGGCGGTCGGTGGCGCAGCAGCCGCGCGCACATCATGGGGGTGAGCGTGAGCGACACGACCGCCGAGACGAGGATCGTGACGCTCAGCGTGATCGCGAACTCGCGGAAGAGCCGTCCGACCACGTCGCCCATGAACAGCAGCGGGATCAGCACGGCGATCAGCGACACGGTGAGCGAGAGGATCGTGAACGCGATCTCCCGCGAGCCCTCGAGCGCTGCGGCGAGCGGCGGCTTCCCCTGCTCGACGTGCCGCGCGACGTTTTCGATCATCACGATCGCGTCGTCGACGACGAAGCCGGTCGAGATGGTGAGCGCCATCAGCGAGAGGTTGTCGAGGCTGAAGCCGAGCAGGTACATGACGCCGAACGTGCCGACGAGCGAGAGCGGCACGGCGACGCTCGGGATCACGGTCGCCGCGAGGCTGCGCAGGAAGAGGAACAGCACCAGCACGACGAGCGCCACGGTGAGCATCAACTCGAACTGGACGTCGTGAACCGAGGCGCGAATGGTCGTGGTGCGGTCGGTGAGCGCCCGCACCTCGACCGCCGCGGGCAGCGCGGCGGTGAGCTGCGGCAGCAGCCGCTTGATGCGGTCGACGACCGCGATGATGTTGGCGCCGGGCTGACGCTGGATGTTGAGGATCACCGCCGGGACGTCGTTCATCCACGCCGCCTGCTTGACGTTCTCGACGTCGTCCTCGACGCGGGCCACGTCTCCGAGGCGCACGGGGGCCCCGTTGCGGTACGCGATGACGAGCGGCCGGTAGGCGTCGCTCGAGAGGAGCTGGTCGTTGGCCCCGATGGTGAAGGCCTGCTGCGGGCCGTCGAAGTTGCCCTTGGCCTGATTGACGTTCGCCGCCGCGACCGCGGCGCGCACGTCCTCGAGGCCGAGCCCGTAGGCGGCGAGCGTTGTCGGATTCACCTGGATGCGCACCGCGGGCTTCTGCCCGCCGCTGATGCTCACCAGGCCGACGCCGGGGAGCTGCGAGATGCGCTGGGCGAGACGCGTGTCGGCCAGGTCCTGCACCTTCTGCAGCGGCAGGGTCCGCGAGGTGAGCGCGAGGGTGAGCACGGGCGCGTCGGCGGGATTGATCTTGCTGTAGACGGGCGGGTTCGGGAGGTCGCGCGGCAGGTAGGTGGCGGCCGCGTTGATCGCCGCCTGCACCTCCTGCTCCGCCACGTCGATGTCGAGGTCGAGCGCGAACTGGAGCGTGATGAGCGAGCTGCCAAAGGAGCTGGTGGAGGTCATCTGGCCGAGGCCGGGCATCTGTCCGAACTGGCGCTCGAGAGGCGCGGTCACCGACGAGGCCATGACGTCGGGGCTCGCCCCGGGGTAGAAGGTGACGACCTCGATCGTCGGGTAGTCCACCTGCGGCAGCGCCGAGACCGGAAGCTCGCGGTACGCGACCGCGCCGGCGAGCAGGATCGCGGCCATGAGCAGCGAGGTGGCGACGGGCCGCAGGATGAACGGCCGCGACGGGTTCATGCGCTCGGCCGGCCGTCGGCCCGGGTGCGCACGTCGACGAGGGCGCCGGCGCGCAGCTTGTCGACCCCGTCGACCACGACGGTCTCCCCCGCGTCGAGGCCTGCGTCGATGGCCGTCTCGCCCGCGGTCGTGGGCCCGGGCGTGAGCGCCCGCACCTCGACGGTGCGGTCCGCCTTCACCACGTAGGCGAACGTGCCCTGCGGGCCGCGCTGGATCGCGGCGGCGGGCACGATCACGGCGTCTTTGCGGACGTCGAGGAGCAGGCGGACGTTGACGAACTGGTTCGGGAAGAGCCCCTCGTCGCGGTTGTCGAACACGGCCTTCAGGCGGGTCGTGCCGGTCGCCGGATCGATCTGATTGTCGGTGGTGAGCAGCGTGCCCGTGGCGAGCTTGCGCTCGCCGGCGCGGTCGTATGCCTCGACGGCGAGCGTGGCACCCGCGCGCAGCTTGGCGAGCACGGCCGGCAGGTCGTCCTCGGGAATCGTGAAGACGACGGCGATCGGCTCGACCTGCGTGATGACCAGGAGCCCGCCGGGGTCGCTCGCATGCACGATGTTGCCTCGGTCGACCAGCCTGAGCCCCACGCGGCCGCTGATCGGTGCCGTGATGCGGCAGTAGACGAGCTGGAGCTTCGCGTTGTCGATGAGACCGCGGTCGGTCTTCACCGCGCCCTCGTACTGGCCGACGAGCGCCGCCTGGTCGTCGACCTGCTGGCGGGCGATGAGATGGCGGGCGAAGAGCTCCTCGTTCCGCCGCAGATTGAGGCGCGCGTCCTTGAGCAGCGCCAAGTCGCGGGCGAGCTGCCCCTCGGCCTGCGCGAGCTGGACCTCGAACGGCCGCGGGTCGATCTCGGCCAGGAGGTCGCCCTCGTGGACGTACTGCCCCTCTTCGAACGCCACCTTCACCAGCTCGCCGTCGACGCGGCTGCGCACGGTGACGGTGTTGAACGCCGTGACGGTCCCGAGGCCGCTCAGGTAGATCGGCAGATCGCCGCGGCGCGCGGGGGTGGCCACCACCGGGATGCCGGCGGGCGCCCGCGGCTCGCCCGGGGCAGGCCCGGGCCGCGCGCGCGCCGCGAGCCAGTAGCCGGCTGCGCCGAGGACGACTATGGCCAGCAGAAACGGCCGCCACAGCCTGCGGGTCACGAGGCGCGCCTCCCCGCCGGGCGGCGGGCGAGCAGCGCCCTCTTGCCCGCGGCGGTGCCGGCGCCGCGCAGGAAGAGATCGACCACCGCCGCCGCCCGGGCCTCCAGGCGCTCGTCTCCCCCGCCGTAGAAGGCGACCGCGCGGATCATCCCGAGGAGCATCTCGGCGGCGAGGCGAGCGTCGACCCGGCGCACGTGCCCCGCAGCGATCGCCTGCTCGACGACCTGCTGGACGAGGCCGACCAGCCGCGCTCGTCGCCGTCCGCTGCCGGCGCCCCTGGGTGCCTCGCGGTGCACCGCGAGGAAGATCCGCCGGCGGCGCGCGACGAACGCGAGCGTACGGTGGATCATCTGCTCGAGCGCGCGCACCGGCGGGACCGCGGCGGCCGCCGCCTCGGCGAGGTCGCGGCCGAGCCGCTCGATGCCGTCGAGCACGACGGCGCGGTGCAGGGCGCGCTTGCTGCGGAAGTACCGGTAGACGGTGCCCTTGCCGACGCCGGCGGCGCGGGCGACGTCGGCGATCGGCACCTCGTGGTAGTCGCGGTGTGCGAACGCCTCCTCGGCCGCGCGCAAGATGGCCGCCCGTCCGCCGGGGATCGGCGGCCGTCCCCGGACGGCAGCGGCTTGTACGCGCACGCGCAGCATTCCGGACCGGTGAGTCAGTAACTACGCCCCGCACCCGGCGAGTCAAGCACGCGGGGCGATGGGGGGCACCCCGGCCGTGCGCAGCGCCTCGTGCACGGCGAGCACCACCTGGCTGCGCACCGAGTCGAGCGCGTCCTGCCGGTCGGTCCAGGCGCTCAGCGCGAGCTCGAGGCCGTTCGGGCTGAAGCCCGCGAACAGCGCGACCGGCGCGGGGCGGTCGAGCACGTCGGGGGTGGCGCGGGCCGCCTGCTCGAGGAGCGCCAGCACCCGCGCTGGCTCCGCGCCGTAGGCCACGCACACGCGCACCTCGAAGCGCCGGCGCGTGCTCGAGAGCGTCCAGTTCATCACCCGCTGGGCGATGAGATCGCCGTTGGGCACGATCATCTCGGCGCCGTCGCCGGTCATGATCGTGCTCGAGCGGATGCCGATGCGGCGCACCGTGCCCGTCACGTCGCCGATGCCGATGATGTCGCCGATCTGGATCGGCCGCTCGAGCAGCAGGATCAGGCCCGAGACGAAGTTGTTGACGACGTTCTGCAGCCCGAAGCCCACCCCGACGCTGAGCGCGCCCGCGAGCAGCGTGAGCCGGCCCGGATCGAGCCCGGCGGCCGAGAGGGCGAGCGCCACGCCCAGGACGAGGAGCAGGTAGTTCGCGCCGGCGGAGATCGCGGCGGCCGCGCCGCGGGCGAGCCGCAGCCGCGGCAGCACGTCCTCCTCGAGCAGCACGCGAACGATGCGCGCCGCCTGGACGGAGAGGAAGAGCGTCACCGCGGCGGCGAGCGTGTCGCCGAGCGAGAGCGAGAGCGCCCCCACGGTGAGCCGGGCGCCGAGCACGGCGCGCGCCGCCCGGGCAAGCGGCTCGGCGAGCGCGAAGACGCGCAGCGTGACGAGCGCCCACGCGACCACGAGCAGGAGGCGCAGCACGCGCGCCGCCCGGCGCCGCAGCGCGGCGGCGCGCGCGGCGACGGCGTGCACGCGGCTCGCGGCCGGCGAGTCGAGCGCCTCGCGCAGCAGCCACTCGCCCACGCGCTCGGCCGCGAGCAACAGGACGGCGACGAGCGCCGCGTCGACCACGCCGTCGCTGATCATGACGGCGAGCGCGGCGGCGCCGACCAGGTTCGCCGCGGCGGCGGCGGCGAAGAGCGCCAGCGTGACGCGCCCGAGCACGAGGGCGGCGCGCTCCGGCGACGTCTTTGGCGCGCGGCCGCGGAGCGCAAGCGCGAGCCAGAGCCCGCCGCCCGCGTCTTCCGCGAGGAGCAGCAGCCGGGCCGTCGGGGCGAGCGGCGGCAGGAGCTGGCGCAGCTCGCCGGCCAGCAGCAGGGCGGCGAGCACGACGATGCCCCGGCGGGCGTCGCGCCCGGCGGCGCCGGCAAAGAGCGGCAGCGTCGCGCCGGCGGCGACGAGCGCCGCAAGGCGCGTGAGCGTGGTCGGGGCGTGCGGGGCGAGGGCGAGCAGCGAGAGGAGGCCCAGCACGAGCGCCGCGGCGAGCGGGCGGCGCCCGGCCGCGGGTGCCGCCGCCGACGCAGGCTCGCGGCGGCGGCGGTGCGAGAGCGCGAGCGTGCCGGCGACGATGGCGACGAAGAGCAGCGCCTGGGCGGCGAGCCGCCCCGCCTGGGCGGCGACGAACGTCGCCGCCGCCCGCTGGCTGCGCGCGAGGCCGGCGCCGAGCCTCCCGAGATCCGCGGCGAGCGCCGCGGGATCGCGCGCCGCCGTCCAAAGGGGCGGCGAGTCCCGGCTCAAGAGCTCGCCGCGGAACCGCTTGCGCGCGACGGTGACGTCGTCGACGGCGTCGTTCACGCGCGCCTGCAGGCTCGCGAGCCGGGCGAGCGCGTCGAGCGCCGCGTCGCGCTCGGTGCGCAGGCGGGCGCGCGTGTCGCGGATGTCGACGCGGACCCGGCGCACCGTGTCGCGCACGGCGGCCGGGAAGTTGCTCTCGCGCGCGGCCGTCTCGGTCGCGGTCCACAGCGTGTCCTCGTCGTGCAGCCGGGCGAAGTCGTGCTCGATGGCGTCGGTAAGGGCCATGAGCGGCTGCGCGCGGGCCGCGAGCGCATCGCGCAGCGCGGCGAGCCGCTGCGCGAGGTCGTCGAGGGCCTGCGTCGTGGGCTCGGTCGTGTCGAGCAGCGCCGCCTCGCGCGCGAGCCGGTCGACCTGGGCGGCGAGGTCTGCGAGGTCGGGGACGGCCGCGGTCTCGCGCGCGCGCATCTCGCGCAGCCTCGTGGTGGTCTCGGCGGCGCGCTCTCCGATCTGTGCCGCGGGAATCGGGGCGGCCGCCGCGGGCGGTGGAGGCGCGGCGGGTGTCGGTGCGGCGGGCGGCGCGGCGCGGGCAACGGTCGCCGGCAGGAGCGCGAGCAACGCGAGCGAAGGCAGGCGGCTCATGGGGCGGCGCCGCTTGTATAGAGGAGCGGACGCGCCGCGTCGAGGCGACCGCCTGCGCGGCTCAGCGCGGCGGTGCGGTTCGCACGCAGGCGCTCGCCGGGAGCCGCAGGGTGAACGTCGAGCCGCGCCCGGGCGCGCTCGCGACGGCGAGCGTGCCGCCGTGCGCCTCGACGATCGCCTTCGAGAGGTAGAGGCCGAGCCCCGTGCCCGGGATGCCCCGCTCGCGGTGGAAGCGCGCGTACTTGGTGAACAGGCGGTCCACCTCCTCGGGGGCGAGCCCGTAGCCCGTGTCGGCGACGGCGAGCGTCACGCCGTCAGCGCTCGCCGCGAGCGTCACCTCGATGTGCCCGCCGGGCGGCGTGTACTTGACGGCGTTGCTCAGGAGATTCGCGAGCACCCGGTCGAGCTGGCGTCGGTCGCCGAGAAGCCGCACGTTCTCTCCCGCAAACGCGAGCCCGATCCCCTGGGCGAGCGCCGAGGGCCGGAAGCGGTCCACGACGTCGGCGGTGAGCGCGCGGAGGTCGAAGACGTCCGGCTGCAGCGCCGGGGCGCCGCGATCGATGGTCGCCATGTCGAGGTGGTTGGCGACGAGGTCGGCCACGATCTTGAGCGACTCGAGCACCGAGGCGGCGAGCGGCGCGAGCGCGTCGTCGCCGACTGCCCGCAGGTGGTCGAGGATGATCTCGGAGTAGCCGAGCGCGGTGGTGACCGGGTTGTTGATGTCGTGGCGGAGCATGGCGAGGAACTCCTCGCGTGCCTGGCGGCGGGCGACGTCGAGCGCGAGCGCCGCCGACGTGGCGGCGATCGCCAGCAGCCGTCGGTGCTCTTCGAGGTCGGCGGGGCTGCCGTCCACCCACACGAGCAGGAGCCCCGTGGTCGCGCCGCGCACGCGCGTGGGCGCGCAGAGGAGCGCTGCGGGAACGACCGCGGGGGCATCGCGGAGCCACGGCGGCGGACCCTCCGCGGCGAGCACCGTCGGCTCCTCTGCCTCGAGCAGCGCCGCCACCGGCGGCATCTCGCAGGCAAGCTCGCCCCCCGCCGGCGGCGCGCACGCCTCGAGCCGACAGGCGCGCCGCGCAGGGTCGACCGACAGGTAGGCGGCAATCTCGCCGAGGCCCGCCTCGCAGACGAGGTCGACGAGCGCCTGGCAGGCGGCCGGGAAGCTCGGGGCATCCGCCAGCCGGTCGTTCAGCGCGCGCAGGAACGACAGCTCCTCGATCTTCTCGAGCAGCGCGGTCGCCGCCTGCCGGGCTCCCTCATTCGAAGAGGGCATAGTTGAGCGCGTAGTCGAGGTCGGCGTCGTAGCGCTCGAGCACGCGGTCGAGCGCGGCGGCATCGAGCCCGAGCCGTGCCCACGCCTTCGCGTCGATGGGAGGGATGCGCCGGTCGCCGCCCGAGCCGTAGCCGAGGGCGCGCACGAGCGTGTTGGCGACGTGCACGATCGCGGTGAGGTCAGGTGCCGCGACGGCCCGTCCGGGCTCGTGGTGGTACTTGATCGGCTCGGCGAGCGCGGGCGGGAAGCGCCAGTGATCCACGAGCCAGGCGGCGATCTCGCAGTGCTCGACGCCGAGCAGCTCGCGCTCGACGTCGCGGAAGCTGCGCTGCTCGACCTCGGCGCGCTCGAGGATGTACGCGAACGCCTCGGGGAGCTGCTTGCACAGCACCACCTTGCCGAGGTCGTGGAGGAGCCCCGCGGCCGCCGCCTCCTCCGGGTTCGCCTTGCCGGTCACCTTGGCGATCGCCCCCGCGGCGGTCGCGCAGCCGAGCGAGTGCTCCCAGAAGCCGCGCAGCGACACCTCGCGCAGATCGAGCACGCTGCTCGAGAGGACGACGCTGCGGGTGACGACCGCGCCGAGCATGACGAGCGCCTGCGACACGCGGCTCACCGCCCCTTGGCGGCTGTAGAACGCCGAGTTGGCCAGGCGGAGGATCTGGGAGGCGAGCGCCTGATCGACCTCGACCACCTCGGCCACGCTCTCGAAGTTCACCTCGGGGTCCTCGAGGATCGCGATCACGCGCTCGAGGAGCCGCGGCAGCGTCGGCACGGCCTTCAGGCGCGAGACCTGCCGGCGCAGCTCCTGCGGCGTGACCGCGAGCGTGCCGGCGTCGGCGGGCGTCATGCCGGCTCCCCTCCGAGGGCCGCGTCGCGCCGCCTGAGGCGGCGGGCGATCGCGGCCTTGAGCTCCGCGAGCGGTGCGCTCTGCGGGCCGCGGCGGAAGCGCGCCTCGAGCTCCTCGAGCTCCTCGGCGAGCGACCGCACGGTCTCCCACGCCTTGAGATCGTCGGACTCCTGCACGACGACCGTCTGCACCGCCATGGTGCGGAGCACGCGCACGACGCGCTCGCCGAGCAGCGTGCCGCTGCCGGCCACGACGCGCCCTTCGGCGTCGCAGATCGGCCGGGCGAGCCGCATCGTCGGCTTGACGAACTGGAGGGGCACGCGCACGGGCACGACCCAGTATCGGCCGCATGGCCCGCCCACTTGAGCCCGTTGCCCCCGTGCCGCCGGCGGGCTAAGTCTCCGCCGTCGAGCGGGCCGGCGCCCACGACCTCCCCGCGAGCGGGCGCCGGAGCGGAAGAGCACGGGGAGCGGAAGAGGAGACCACGATGCACAAGGGAGTCCTGATCGCGACGGCGGCGGCGGGCCTGTTTCTCGCCGGTGCGGTCACCGCGCGGGCGGCGGAGAAGGCGGGCGGCGACACGGTCGGCTGCCTCGGGGTGAACGCCTGCAAGGGGCAGGGAAGCTGCGCCACCGCGCACAACGACTGCAAGGGGATGAACTCCTGCAAGGGCAAGGGCGTCGTCGAGATGAGCGCCGCGGAGTGCAAGGCCAAGGGCGGCACCGTGCAGGAGCCCAAGGGGGAGATGAAGTAGCGCTCGGTGCGATGGCCTTCGACTTCCCGCCCCTCGGCCACGGCGTCGGCCTGAGACCGGCGCACTTCGGTGCGGTGCTCGAGGGCCGCGAGCGGGCGGAGTGGTACGAGGTCGTCTCGGAGAACTTCATGCTGCGGGGCGGCCGGCCGCTCGCCGTGCTCGAGCGCGTGCGCGCCGAGGCGCCGGTCGCGCTGCACGGCGTCTCGCTCGCGGTCGGCTCGACCGAGCCGCTCGACGAGGACTATCTCGCCGCGCTCGCGGCGCTCGCCCGGCGGATCGAGCCGGCCTGGATCTCCGATCACCTCTGCTGGGGCCGCTTCGGCGGCCACTACGCGCACGATCTCCTGCCGCTGCCCTACACCGAAGAGGCCCTCGCGCACGTCGTCGAGCGCGTGCGCCGGGTGCAGGACCGGCTCGGGCGGCGGCTCGTGCTCGAGAACGTCTCGAGCTACGTCGCCTTCCGGCACTCGACCATGCCCGAGTGGACCTTTCTTGCGGCGGTGGCGGCGGCCGCCGACTGCGGCATCCTGCTCGACGTGAACAACATCTATGTGAGCGCCGTGAACCACGGCTTCTCCCCGGTCGCCTACCTCGACGGGCTGCCCCCCGAGCGCATCTGCGAGATCCACCTCGCCGGCCACAGCGACCACGGCACGCACCTCCTCGACACGCACGACCAGAGCGTGCCGCCGCCCGTGTGGGACCTCTACCGCCTCGCCGTGCGACGCTTCGGCCGCGTGCCGACGCTCGTCGAATGGGACGACCGCATTCCGCCGTTTGCCGATCTGCTCGCCGAGAGCGCGCGGGCGCGGGCCATCGAGGCCGAGGAGCACGATGCCGCCGCTCGCCCTGCGTGACCTGCAGGCGCGCTTCTGGGAGGCGCTCGCGCGCGCGCCCGGCGCCTTCGCCCCCGCGGCGGCGCCCGAGCTGCTCGCGACGGTCGAGCCGAGCGCGACGCTCGATCCCGCAGAGCGCCTCGCGATCTACGCCCAAGCCTACTTCTGGCGCATCCGCGAGGCGCTGCGCGAGGACTACCCCCGCACCGCCGCGCTGCTCGGCGACGCGGGCTTCGACGTCCTCGTCCGCGCCTATCTCGCCCGGCACCCCTCCACCCATCCTTCGCTGCGCGAGGTGGGGCGCCGCCTGCCGGAGTTCCTCGCGACGGGATGGGAGGCTCCCGCCCCGCCGTTTCTCGCCGACCTCGCCCGGCTCGAGTGGGCGCGCGTGGAGGTCTTCGACGCCCCGGACGCGCCGCCGCTCACCGCCGCTGCGCTGCGCGCAGTCCCCGCGGACGCCTGGCCAGCGCTCCGCTTTATGCCAGTGCCGGCGTGCGAGGTCGTGCGGGCGGCGTGGCCCGTCCACGTGCTCTGGGCCGGCGCCGACGAGGTCGCCCCCGCGCCGACCGTCCTCCGCGTCTGGCGCCAGGCCTGGGCCGTCTACCACGCCCCGATGGATGCGACCGAGGCCGCGGCGTTCGCCCGGCTCTGCGCCGGCGCGCCGTTTGCGGCCGTGTGCGAGGTCTTCGCCGACCTCCCGCCGGAAGCTGCCGCCGCCGAGGCCGGGGCGCTGCTCGCCCGCTGGATCGCCGACGAGCTACTCGTGCTCGCGGGCTAGGTAGTCGTCGAGGACCGCCCGGAGCCGCTCGAACTCCGCGTGTGCGCGCGCGAGCAGCGCGTGGGCCGCCGCGAGGTCGCCGCGGTGGGCGGCGAGCTCGATCTGCTGGCAGATGGCACCGAGGGCGGCCGCGCCGAGCGTGAGACAGCTTCCCTTGAGCGCGTGCGCATCCGCGCGCACCCGCACGGGATCGGAGGCCGCCAGCGCGGCGGCGAGCTGGGCGAGCGCCGCGGGCGTGGTGGCGAGCAGCTTCTCGAGGAACTCGCGCTCGAGCCCCGCGTCGTCGCCGCAGATGTCGTGCAGCCGCTCGAACTCGAAGACGGTCGCGGCAGCGCCTTCTCCGGCGGGGGGCTCGTCCACGGGGCACATGGCGGTTCGCAAACAGCCGGTGTGTTGAGCATGATCCGTACCATTGCAGAATCCATGGTGGAAAAGCGCACGGCGACCGTCATGTTTTGGGCGGTCGGGCGCCGAGTGACAACTTCTTGACACCCCGGCCAGGCGGACGGGCAAGAAGAGGCGCGCGACGGAGCGGACGGCAGGAATTGCTCCGTGGCGTTCGAGAGGTCGCGCGGGCGGCGTGGTACGGATCGTGCTGGGGCTGGCGCGCGGGCCGGGCGGCGGGTGACCGCAGGCTCGCCGGTCCCAGTTTTGCTTCTGCTCCCAGAGCCATCCCGAGGCGAGGCGCCGCCAGCGGGCCGAGGAGGCTGCGCGCAAGCTCCCGGTGACGGTGCTCCTGCCGCTCGCGGTCTTCATCCTGCCCGCGCTGTTCGTCGTGGCGGCCGGGCCGGCGCTGCTGCGCCTGGGCGACCTCGCGCGTGCGCTCGGCGCGCGGTGAGCGCGATCGGCGATGAGCGTCCCGCTGCGGCGCGTGTGCGATGCGACGCGAGGGGTGGTCGTCGCCGAGCGGCTCCGCTCGGCGCACACCCACTGGACGCGGCTGCGCGGGCTGCTCGGCTGCGGCCCGCTCGCCCCGGGCGAGGGGCTCTGGCTCTTGCCCTGCCGCCAGGTGCACACCTTCGGGCTTCGCTTCCCGATCGACGTCGCGTTTCTGGACGAGACCGGCCGTGTGCTCCACGTCGTGGAGGCGCTCGCGCCATGGCGCATCTCGCCCCACGTCGCCGCCGCGGCAAGCGTGCTCGAGCTGCCGGCGGGCACGCTTGCCCCGCGCGGGCGTGCGCGCGGGAACACGCCTCGACCTGGGGGCGGAAGCGCCGAGGCGCGGCGGCGCGCTCGGTGCCGCGGCGGGCAACGTGGGGCTCGCGCTGCTCGCGGCCTTTTTCTTCGCGGCGCACGTCGCCCAGGGGCGCGCGAGCGGCCGGTGGCTGCCCGTGCTCCCGATCCTCGTCGAGGAGGCGCTGCTCGTCGGGCTCTTCCTCGTGCGCCGCCCGAGCCGCCGGACCTCGACGCGCCTCGGCGACTGGGCGCTCGCCGTGGGCAGCACCTACCTCCCGCTGCTGCTCCGCGCGACCGCACGCACGTGGGCGCTCGCGCCGCTCGGCCTGGGTCTCCAGGCGCTCGGGCTCGGTGTCTCGGTGCTCGCCCTCTGCGCGCTCGGCCCGAGCCTCGGCATCGTCGCGGCCGACCGGGGCGTGCGCACCAGGGGACTCTACCGCGGCGTCCGTCATCCCCTCTATGCCGGCGAGACCCTGAGCTACCTCGGCTACCTCGTGTCGTACCCGAGCCTCCGCAACGCCCTCGTCGTGCTCGTGACGACGCTCGCGCTCGCGGTCCGCGCGGGCGTCGAAGAGCGCTTCCTCGCGGCGAATCCGGCCTACCGCGCCTACTGCGCCGCGTGCGCTGGCGGTTCGTCCCGGGGCTCTACTGAGGGTGGCGCAGCCGCGCTTGTCAGCGGCGGGAGCCGCCGGTAGAGTCACGCCGACGCCGTCCGCAAGGGCGTCGGCGGTCTCCATGTCGGTTGCGCGCTGGTCAGCTCTGGCGCTCGCGGCGCTCGTCCACGGCCCGCCCGCGGCGGCCGCAGCGGAAGCGGACCGGCCGTTTCCCCAGCGCGGCGAGGAGCGCGCCTCGGCGGCGCAGGCGCGGGTCGACGAGCTGCTCGACCTCGCGCAGCGGCTGCGCGCGCGCGCCGACGCGCTGCGGGACCGCGCCGACGAGCTGCGGGGCGCCGGCAAGCCCGAGCTGGCCCAGGGCCTCGACGACCGCGCCGACGGGCTCGCGGTGCGGGCCGACGACCTCGAGAACCGAGCCGAGGAGATGCGGCAGGCGCTCGCAGAGAAGACGGGGGGACACCGCCGCCCGCACCGGCCCGCGCGGCCGAGCAAGCAGCGCCGTGCACCGTAGTCTGCGCTTCCAGCTTCTCGCCATCGTCGTCCTCACCGTCGTGACCGTGCTCGCGATCTCGCAGTGGCTCGACACGCGGCTCACCGAGCGCGCGCTCGAGCAGGACCTCCAGGAGCGGGCGCGGCTCGCACTGCGCGCCCTCGACTCCGCCTGGGAGCGGGGCGACATGGTGCGCCTGCGCAAGCAGGTCCTTTTGCTGGTGCGCGGACACCGCGAGATCGCCGCGATCGACGTCTTTCGGCTCTTGCCCGACGGCACGGCGGAGCCGGTCATCAGCACGCGCGACCCCACCCGGCTCGCCGAGGCGCAGCCCGGGAGGGCGGCGGTCTTGCAGCTCATCGCCGGCGCGCCGCTGCTCACGACGGAGGTGCCGAGCCAGCCGACGCCGCGCCGGCGGCTCACCGTGCCGATCCGCAGTGCGGGGCGGGTGGTCGCCGCAGCGCAGGTCGAGCTGTCGCTCGCGGAGGTGGTGGGTCTCAAGCGCCGCATCCGGTTCGTCGACGGGGTGGCGCTCGTCTTCGCGATCGTGCTGCTCACTCTCGTGCTCGTGCTCTTCCTCGAGCGGCAGGTGGCACGCCCGGTCGCTGCGCTCGTCGACGGGATGGAGCGCGCCGAGCGGGGCGAGCTCGGCGCGCGGGTGGGCCCGGTCGGCGCCGGGGAGCTCGGATTTCTCGCCGAGAGCTTCAACCGCATGCTCTCGCGCATCGAGGACCTCACCGCGGGGCTCGAGGCGCGCGTGCGGCAGGCGACGGAGGACCTCGCGCAGCGCAACCGCGAGCTGCGCGCCGCGAACCAGCAGCTCTGGCAGGCGCAGCGCGAGATCGCGCGCGGCGAGCGGCTGGCGACCCTCGGGCAGATGGCGGCGACAATCGCGCACGAGCTCGGCACGCCGCTCAACTCCGTGCTCGGCTTCACCCAGCTCCTGCGCCGCGAGCAGCCGACGCCGGCCCAGGCCGAGAAGCTCGCCATCGTCGAGTCGCAGGTGCAGCGGATGATCGAGACCATCCGCAGCGTCCTCGACCGCACGCGCGACCGGGAGCTCGTGCGCAAGCCCGTGGCGGTGGGGCCGCTGGTGACCGAGGCGCTCTCGCTCGTGTCGACCTCGCTCGCGAGCCGCGGCGTCGTCGCCCTGAGCGAGGTGCCCGCCGACTTGCCGCCGGTCCCGGGCGACGCGGTGGCGCTGCGGCAGGTCCTGCTCAACCTGCTCACGAACGCGATCGACGCCATCGACGGCGCGGGCACCATCCGCGTATCGGCCGCGGTGCTGCCGGGCAACGGCAGCGGCGGGCGACGGCTCGAGGTGGCGGTGGCCGACAGCGGCCACGGGATGTCGGCCGAGGAGCTGCGGCACGCCTTCGAGCCCTTCTACACCACCAAGGCGCCGGGCCGGGGCACCGGCATCGGGCTCGTGATCGTCGATCACATCGTTCGCGCGCACGGCGGCGACCTGGTCGTCGAGAGCGCCCCGCGGCAAGGCACCACGATGCGCGTTCGGCTGCCGCTGGAGGCCTGATGGCGCGCATCCTCGTGGTCGACGACGATGCAGTGACGTGCCGGCTCCTCGCCGAGGTGCTGCGCCGCGACGAGGCCGAGGTGGTGACCTGCACCGATCCGCGGCAGGCGCTCGCGCGCGTGGCGGCGGAGCCAGTCGACCTCGCCATCATCGACGTGCGCATGCCCGAGATGGGCGGGCTCGAGCTGCTGCGCCGGCTCCGCGAGAACGGCGCGGACCTGCCGATCATCGTGATGACGGCCTTCGGGTCGATCGACACGGCGGTGCAGGCCTTCGCCTCGGGCGCGGTCGACTACGTGAGCAAGCCCATGAACCTCGAGGAGATCAGCGCGACGGTGCGCCGCGCGCTCGAGCGGCGGACGCTCGCGCAGGCGCGGCTGCCGCCCGGCGGGGACGAGGAGCTGGGCGAGCTGGTCGGGCGGACCCCGGCGATGGTCGAGGTGTACAAGACCATTGCGCGGGCAGCCCCCGGCACGAGCACCGTGCTCATCTTCGGCGAGAGCGGCACGGGCAAGGAGCTGGTCGCCCGCGCCATCCATCGCCACAGCCCGCGGCGCAGCCGGCCGTTCGTCGCCGTCGACTGCGCGGCGCTCACCGAGACGCTGCTCGAGAGCGAGCTCTTCGGGCACGTGCGCGGTGCGTTTACCGGCGCGGTGAGCGACCGCCCCGGGCTCTTTGCCGAGGCCGATGGGGGCACGATCTTCCTCGACGAGATCGGCGAGATCACCCCGGCGCTGCAGGCGAAGCTGCTGCGGGTGCTCCAGGAGCACCAGGTCCGCCCGGTGGGCGGCACGCAGTGGCGCTCGGTCGACGTGCGGGTGCTGGCGGCGACCAATCGCGATCTCGGCAAGGCCGTCGCCGAGGGCCGCTTCCGCGAGGACCTCTTCTATCGCCTCAAGGTGGTCACCATCGAGCTGCCGCCGCTGCGCGAGCGGCGCGACGACATCCCGTTGCTGGTGGAGCACCTCGTGCGCCGCGCGGCCCGGCAGTGCAACCGGCACGTGACCGGGGTCTCCGAGGAGGCCCTCCAGCTCCTCTGCAGCTATCACTGGCCGGGCAACGTCCGCGAGCTGGCTCACGTGCTCGAGCGCAGCGTGGCGCTCGCCCAGCACGAAGTGCTCGGTGTCGAGGATCTGCCCGCCGAGCTGCGCACGCCCGAGCCGCTGCCCCGCGACGACATCGCGGGCGACCGGCCGACGCTGCACGAGCTCAAGCGCCGCTACGTCCAGCGCGTGCTCGAGGAAAACGGGGGCAACGTGAGCCGCACGGCGAGCATCCTCGGCGTCGACCGCCGCTCCCTCTACCGCATGCTCCAGCGCTACGGGCTGGCGCCCCGGGGGGCCACCTCCGGCTGAGACGAGGTCGCCCGCGCCCTGGCACCGGGATTGCTCTGCGCGGTGCTCGTGGGGTCCGATCCGATTCTGGTCGTCGACGACGACGCGACCTGCTGCGCGGCCATGGCCGCGGCGCTCCGCGACGCGGGGTACCCGGTCGAGACGGTGAGCGATCCGCTCTTGGCGGCGCGCCGGCTCGCGGAGCGATCTTACCGGCTGCTCGTGTCGGACGTGTGCATGCCGGAGATCGAGGGGATCGCGCTGGTCGCCTGGCTGCGCCGGGCGCGGCCCGACCTGCCCGCGCTCCTCACCGCCGCGTTCCCCGATCCGTCGACGCGGGCGCGTGCCCGGGCCCTCGGGGTCCCCCTGCTGCCGAAGCCCTTCAAGGTAGAAGCCCTGCTAGGGGCGGTCGAGCGGCTGCTCTCGCCAAGGGCGGCCGAGGCCTGACCGAGGCGGAATGCCTCAGGAGGCGGGGCCCCCTGCCTCATTCGGAAGGGCAATAGCGGCGGGAAAAATCCTTACGGCACGAGGGCTCGGGGATGGCACCCCCCTTGCTCGTGAGAGCCTTCGGAAGTCGTGAGGCTTCCGGGTGCGAGGATGGGGCTGCCGGCCCCCTGCGGGTCGGCGCCTCGCACTCGGGAGAGCGCGGAGCGTGGAAAGGCTCTTCCCCCGTAGCCACCCGCTCCGCGCTCTCGTTTTTGCCCCGCCCACCTCTTGACTGCGCCGCTCGCGGCCATACCTTTGCGCCGCCAAAAGTCGCTACCGAAGCCCCGGGGCGGCACGGGTGCGGCTCCGGGCACGTGCGAGAGGGAGGTTCATCGATGGCGGTGAAGATTCGCCCGCTTCACGACCGGGTGCTCGTGAAGCGCCTCGAGGAGCAGGAACAGCGCAGCCCCGGTGGCATCATCATCCCGGACACGGCCAAGGAGAAGCCCCAGGAGGGCCGCGTGGTCGCCGTGGGGGCGGGGCGGCGGGAGGACGGGAAGGTCATCCCGCTCGACGTCAAGGCGGGCGACCGGATCCTGTTCGGGAAGTACGCGGGCAGCGAGATCAAGCTCGACGGCGAGGAGCACCTGATCCTGCGCGAGGAAGACATCCTCGGCGTCGTCGAGGGGTGAGGAGGACGAAGGCATGGCAGCGAAGATGGTACGGTTCAGCGAGGACGCCCGCGCCAAGGTGCTCAAGGGCGTCAACATCCTCGCCGACGCGGTCACGGTGACCCTCGGCCCACGCGGCCGCAACGTCGTGCTCGAGAAGTCGTGGGGGGCGCCCACGATCACGAAGGACGGGGTCACGGTCGCCAAGGAGATCGAGCTCGCCGACAAGTTCGAGAACATGGGGGCGCAGATGGTGAAGGAGGTCGCGTCGAAGACCTCCGACGTCGCCGGCGACGGCACCACCACCGCCACCGTGCTCGCGCGGGCGATCTTCACCGAAGGGGCAAAGCTGGTCGCGGCCGGGCACGATCCCATGAGCCTCAAGCGGGGGATCGACCGGGCGGTCGAGGTGGTCGTCGAGGAGCTCAAGAAGCTCTCCAAGTCGACCAAGGGCAAGGACGAGATCGCGCAGGTGGGCACGGTCTCGGCCAATGGCGACCGCGCCATCGGCGACATGATCGCCGAGGCGATGGAGAAGGTCGGCAAGGAGGGCGTGATCACCGTCGAGGAGGCCAAGAGCCTCGACACCCAGCTCGAGGTGGTCGAAGGCATGCAGTTCGACCGCGGCTACTCGAGCCCCTACTTCGTCACCGATCCCGACCGGATGGAGGCCGTGCTCGAGGATGCCTACGTCCTCATCCACGAGAAGAAGATCTCCGCGATGAAGGACCTCCTGCCGTTGCTCGAGCAGGTGGCCCGCTCGGGCAAGCCGCTGCTCATCATCGCCGAGGAGGTCGAGGGCGAGGCGCTCGCCACGCTCGTCGTCAACAAGATCCGCGGGACGTTCCAGTGCTGCGCGGTGAAGGCCCCGGGCTTCGGCGACCGCCGCAAGGCGATGCTCGAGGACATCGCGATTCTCACCGGCGGGCGGATGATCGCCGAGGAGCTCGGGCTCAAGCTCGAGAACGTGGGGCTGA
>Ga0209062_1000203_pt1 | contig 224202 bp, 204 predicted proteins | sample Coa_R2_2_FD_187158 | JGI IMG/M metagenome (GOLD analysis project Ga0209062, IMG submission 187158) | Surface soil microbial communities from Centralia Pennsylvania, which are recovering from an underground coalmine fire - Coalmine... | ecosystem: Environmental > Terrestrial > Soil >... | reverse complement strand
CAAAAGCGCACCATCGACGACGTTTGCCGCCACATCGGCGGCCTCGTCACAACCATCCAGCCAAGCGAATGCGGCAACTACTTCAAAAACGCCGGATACGCTTCCATCAAAACGTGAAACGCTCTAGCTGAGACCAGCGAAACGCCGCACGCCGGCCTCCTCCATGCTTGCCCAGGCCGACGCCAGCGAACCGGCCAGATCGATCGCCCGGCAGCCGGACTCGATCACGACGGTCTCGAAGCCGTGCCGGCGCGCATCGATCGCGGAATAATGCACGCAATAGTCGGTGGCGAGCCCGACCAGGAAGATGCGCGTGAAGCCGCGCTCGCGCAGGTAGCCGGCGAGCCCGGTCGCCGTACGGCGGTCGTTCTCATGGAAGGCCGAGTAGGAATCGATCTCGCGGCGAAAGCCCTTGCGGATGATGAGTTCGGCGCGCTCGGTCGACAATTGCGGATGAAACGCCGCCCCCGCCGTGCCCTGCACGCAATGATCCGGCCAGAGCGTTTGCGCCCCGTAAGCCATGGTGATGGTCTGAAACGGCTCGGCGCCCGGATGGCTGGTTGCGAACGACGAATGACCGGCGGGATGCCAGTCCTGCGTCAGCACCACATGCGCAAAGCGCTGCGCCAGCCGATTGATAACGGGCACCACGGCATCGCCGTCAGCGACCGCAAGCGCGCCGCCGGGGCAGAAATCGTTCTGCACGTCGATCACGAGCAGCAGATCGGAGGGTAGGATGTCCATGTCAGTTGCTGGTCCCCTTGATGGCGGCAACCGCATCGCGGTAGCGCCGACTGCCGGCGATCATCTCGCCGCTGTCCATTTTCGCGACAAAGTCGCCATTGGTGCGCGGTTCGATCGCAACCACGCGCGTCACATTGACGAGCCTAGTGCGGTGGATGCGGACAAAGCCGAACGGTTTCAGCCTGCTCTCTTCACCTGCCAGCGTGCCGCGGATCAGGTGCCGCGCATCGGCCAAAGCAAATTCGACATAGTTCCCGGCCGACGTCACCGAGACGATCTGCGCCGGGTCGACCCGAATGCTCTTCGCACCATCGCGCAGCCAGATCTCCGGCCGGCGGGCATCCGGCACCCCATGCGCCGGGATGGGCCCCGGCACGGCCGCCTTGCGATCGACCAGCCAGAACACCAGGGCGAGCATGAAGGCCGAGACGAGGTCCTTGCGGAATTCCGTCACGAACTGGTCACGCAAGTGAGGATCATAGGGGATGCCGAGCAGCCCATAGGCCAGATGGCGCAACGCCACCATGAATGTAATGTGAAGCAGGGCGTAGACCATCATCGCCAATGCAATGACGATCAGGGCGATGCGCCGGTCGGGCGTCGCGGCAAGCCGGTCGACGCTGTGCTTGATGATCGGCAGCAGGCAGATGATGACGAGCGCGCTGCTGGTCTCATCCAGCACCGGGCCGCGCAGCGCCGCCCAGCCGGCGGCGCCATGCTGTGCCGCACTCAAGACATTGACGCAACCGGCCGCCACGACAAGGAGAGCAACCCAGCCGTAGCCGGCAAGCCATCGCCCGGCCGTCCCTCTCAGGCGCCCGCTCATCCCAGCGATCCCTTGCTGGTCACGCGAGGACGCGCCGCCGTCCCATGCCGGATCGACTGACGCGCTCGTTGAGGGTCTATTGCGGCCGTCGAACATTCCTGATGCGCCGGCGGGTTGGACGAAGTTGCCCGGAATTCTCTCCGGGAAGCTTAGCAAGTTTGCTGTTCCCCGCGAAGCGCCCCGTGAGGTGGACAATGAACAGAAGACAGTTTTTGGCCGGCTGCGCGATTGTTCCCTGGATGGCGCCCGGAAGGCTGCCTGATCCGGCAGCCGCGACGGAAGCCGCCCCCGGGCGCGTCCTTGAACGGGTGCGGCCGTCCAGCCCCGACTGGCCCGCGAACACGGCCTGGGACAGGCTGAAGGACGCGGTGGGCGGCCGGCTCGTCAAGGTCGAGACGCCGCTTGCCGCCTGCAGGCCATCCGAGGGCGCGGAGGCCTGTGCCGCCCTGTTCAGGGAGTTGAAGAACCCGTATTACATCCGCGATCAGGTCGGCATCACGCAGACCCTGGGCTGGATCGACGGCTGGACCTATCAGCCGAGCGTTTATGCGGTGGCCGCGCAGCAGTCGAGCGATGTGGTCGCTGCCGTCAATTTCGCGCGCGAGCGCAACCTGCGTCTTGTCATCAAGGGCGGCGGCCACAGCTATCTCGGCACCTCCAACGCGCCGGACTCGCTACTGATCTGGACCCGCGCCATGGACGGCATCACGCTGCATGACGACTTTGTCGCCCAGGGCTGCAGCGATGCGCCGCAGCCGGCGGTGTCGATCGGCGCCGGCGCGATCTGGATGCATGCCTACAACGCCGTCGCCACCAGGGCCGGCCGTTACGTGCAGGGCGGCGGCTGCGGCACCGTCGGTGTGGCAGGCCTCGTGCAGGGCGGCGGTTTCGGCAGTTTTTCGAAGCGGTACGGCACGGCAGCCGCGAGCCTGCTGGAAGCCGAGGTCGTCACCGCCGACGGCCAATTGCGGATCGCAAACGCCTGCCAGCACCCCGATCTGTTCTGGGCCCTGAAAGGCGGCGGCGGAGGCACGTTCGGCGCGGTGACCCGCGTGACCCTGCGCACGCATGCTTTGCCGGACTATTTCGGCGGCGTGTTCGCCTCGGTGCAGGCGAGCAGCGACGCGGCCTTCCGCAGGCTGATCGGCCGCTTCTTGGCCTTCTACGCGAGCGAGCTTCACAACGCGCATTGGGGCGAGATCGTCAACCTGCGCCGCCGCAACAGCTTCGACATCAGCATGTCGTTTCAGGGCCTCTCGCGCGAACAGGCCGAGAGCGCCTGGCAGCCTTTTTTCGATTGGCTCAAGGCCGCGCCGGCGGACTACACCATCACCTCCGCGCCGCTCGTGGTGGCGCTGCCCGCGCGACATCTCTGGGATCCGGATTTTCTGCGCGACCATTTCCCGCAGGCCATTCAAGCCGACGATCGCCCAGGCGCCGCGCCGGACAATATCTTCTGGGCGGGCAACCTCGCCGAAGCCGGCCACGTGCTATACGGCTTTCGGTCGATCTGGATGCCGGCCTCCCTCCTCGCTCCGGATCGACAGGAGCAGCTCGCCGACACGCTGTTCGCGGCAAGCCGGCAGCATCCGCTCGAGCTGCATTTCCAGAAAGGTCTGTCGGGCGCTTCCGAGGCGGTCATCGCAGCCGCCCGCGACACCGCCACCAACCCGGACGTGCTCGACGCCTTCATGCTCGTGATCGTCGCCGGCGAAGGACCGCCGGCCTACCCCGGAGTTGCGGGTCACGAGCCCAATCTCAACAACGCCCGCAACGAGGCCGCGCAGATCGGCCGCGCCATGGATGAACTGAAGAAGATCGCACCCGCCGCCGGCTCCTATGTCGCGGAGAGCGATTATTTCGAACCGAATTGGCAGCAATCCTACTGGGGGGCGAACTATCCGCGTCTCCTCGCCATCAAGCAGACATACGATCCGCAAGGCCTGTTCTTCGTCCGCCACGGCGTCGGCACCGAGAGCTGGAGCGACGACGGCTTTTCGCGGACGATCCCAGGCTAGCCGCGCTCGATGGCGGCAGAACGGAGCCGGCCGATCGATCCAAAATCGGTATCGATCGATACACGTTTCGGCTTGGACCAACCTTGCGCAGCTCTCTAGGACTCGTTCCGGAGGAAAGAATCCAAGGAGGTGCGCATGAGCGCCATTGCGTCCGTGGCCGAGGCAAGACGGTCTCGCGTCCGTATGTTCATCGTGACCATGCTGTTCCTGGTCACGACCGTCAATTATGCCGACCGCGCGACGCTGTCGATCGCAGGCACCGCGCTCGCCAAGGAGCTCAATCTCGATCCCATCGCCATGGGCTACGTCTTCTCGGCATTCGGCTGGTCCTACGTGATCGCGCAGGTTCCCGGCGGCTGGCTGCTCGACCGCTATGGCTCGCGCTGGGTCTATGCGCTCTCCATCATGGCATGGTCGATCGTCACCCTGATGCAGGGCGCGGTCGGCTTTTTCAGCGCGGGCACCGCGATCGTCGTGCTGTTCGCCCTGCGTTTCCTGGTCGGCCTCGCCGAAGCGCCTTCCTTTCCCGCCAATGCCCGCATCGTCGCGGCCTGGTTCCCGGGCAATGAGCGCGGCACGGCGTCCGCTTTCTTCAACTCGGGACAGTATTTCGCAACCGTGCTGTTCGCGCCGCTGATGGGCTGGATCGCCCATGATTTCGGCTGGCGCTACGTGTTCTACGTCATGGGCGTGCTCGGCCTCATCATGGGCGTCGTCTGGATCAAGACCATGTTCGGCCCGAAGGATCACCCTGCGATCAACGAGGCCGAGTTCGATTACATCAGGGAGGGCGGCGCGCTGGTCGACCTCGATGGCCCGCAGGACACCCGCATCACCGCCAGCGGGCCGAAATGGGATCATCTGCGGCAGTTGCTCTCCAACCGCATGATGCTCGGCGTCTATATCGGCCAGTATTGCATCAACACGCTGACCTATTTCTTCCTGACCTGGTTCCCGGTCTATCTGGTGAAGGAGCGCGGGCTGAACATCCTGCAGGCCGGCTTCGTCGCGACCCTGCCTGCGGTGTGCGGCGTCATCGGCGGCGTGCTCGGCGGCGTCATATCCGATTATCTCCTGCGGAAGACCGGTTCGCTGACCCTTGCCCGCAAGGTGCCGATCGTCGGCGGCATGCTGCTCTCGATGACGATCATCGGCTGCAACTATGTCGACAGCCAGGCCATGGTGGTCGGCCTGATGGCGCTCGCCTTCTTCGGCAAGGGCATCGGCGCACTCGGCTGGGCCGTCGTCTCCGACACCTCGCCGAAGGAGGCCGGCGGCCTCTCCGGCGGCCTGTTCAACACCTTCGGCAACCTCTCCAGCATCACGACCCCGATCGTGATCGGCTACATTCTGGCCGCCACCGGCTCGTTCGCCGGCGCGCTGGTTTTCGTCGGCCTCAATGCGCTGGTCGCGGCCATCGCCTACCTCGTCATCGTCGGCAGGATCGAGCGGGTCCAGCTGCGGCCCATCTGAGAGGACCACGACGCCAGATAGCTCACGGCGGCGGCAGGCTGCCGCCGTCCTTGTCTTTGGGGGCATCGATGCTAGAAAGGCCAAATCAGCGCCTCGTCTATTCCGGACACGCATCGATGTTCGACCTCAACCAGCTCCGCTGTTTTGTCACGGTGGCGGAAGAGCTGCATTTCGGGAGGGCCGCGGCGCGGCTCAACATGACCCAGCCGCCGCTGAGCCGGCAGATCCAGGTGCTGGAGCACATCATCGATGCGGCGCTCCTGGAGCGCACCAGCCGCTCGGTGCGGCTCACGCCCGCGGGGCGCAGCTTCCTGCCGGAGGCGCGGCGCATCCTCAAGCTGGCCGAAAGCGCCTCGCAGGTCGCGCAGCGCATCGCCAAGGGCAAGACCGGATCGCTCAAGATCGGCTTCACCGCGGCCGCCGCCTACGGCTACCTGCCGGAGCTGATCGCCGCCTGCCGCGCAAAGCTGCCCGAGATCGATTTCTCGCTGAAGGAGATGGTCTCCGGCGACCAGTTCGAGGCGCTCGCCTCCGGGCAGATCGACGCCGGGCTGCTGCGGCCGCCGATCGCGCGGCCCGAATTGCAAAGCCGTCGGGTCTTGGCCGAGCCGCTGCTTGCGGCGATCCCCAGGAAGCATCCGCTTGCCGCGGCCGAGACGCTGTCGATCAAGGATTTCGACGGCCAGCCCTTCGTCATGTATTCGCCCTATGAGGCGCGCTACTTCCACGACCTCTTGGTCGCGCAGTTCTCGCGTGCGGAGGTGCTGCCCCGCTATGTGCAGCAGATGAGTCAGATCCATTCCATCCTCGCCATGGTGCGCGCAGGACTGGGGCTTGCGATCGTTCCGGCCGCTGCCGCAAGCCTCAAGATCGCCGATGTGCGGCTGCGCCCCCTGAAGCTGCGCACGCCGACCCCGGTCGAGCTGTTCCTGGTCTGGCCGCGCGCGCATGAAAATCCGCTGCTGCCGCCGCTGATCGAGATTGCAAGCAGCATCGCGGAGACGCCGAAAGATTGATGCTGATCGCGTATCGTTCGATACAGTGATTGGCTTGGACGCGCATCGAACTGTTTTCTAGAACGCAGTCGAAGCGCGAGGCCTTTCGACTGCTCGCGCAGCTTCCCCAAAACCGGAGTGGCGCCATGAGCAAGATGACCCCGCAGGAGATGGCCGCGCGTATCGGCGGCGGCCTCCTGTCCTTCCCCGTGACCCCTTTCAACGCCGATTTCTCCTTCGACGAGGGGACCTATCGCGCCAACATGGACTGGCTGTGCGGCTACGACGTCGCCGGCCTGTTCGCCGCCGGCGGCACCGGCGAGTTCTTCTCGCTGACGCCCTCCGAAGTGCCGCAGGTCGTCAAGGTCGCGGTCGAGGAGACCAAGGGCCGCGTGCCCGTCCTGGCCGGCACCGGCTATGGCACCGCGACGGCGCGAGAGATCGCCATCGCTGTGGAGAAGGCCGGCGCCGACGGTCTTTTGCTGCTGCCGCCCTATCTCACCCATTCCGAGCAGGCCGGCCTCGCCGCCCATGTCGAGGCGGTCTGCGCTGCGACCAGGCTCGGCGTCATCGTCTACAACCGCGACAACGCCATCCTGCAGCCGGACACGCTGGCGCGGCTTGCCGACCGCTGCCCGAACCTCGTCGGCTACAAGGACGGCATCGGCGACATCGAGCTGATGACCCGCGTCTACACCAAGCTCGGCGACCGCCTCACCTATATCGGCGGCCTGCCGACCGCGGAGACCTTCGCGCTGCCCTATCTCGACATGGGCGTCACCACCTATTCCTCGGCCGTCTTCAACTTCGTGCCCGAGTTCGCGACCAACTTCTATGCCGCCGTGCGCAAGCGCGACCATCGCACCATCCATGCAGGATTGAAGGATTTCATTCTGCCGCTGGTCGAGATACGTAACCGCAAGAAGGGTTACGCGGTCTCGATCATCAAGGCCGGCATGAAGGTGATCGGCCGCGATTCCGGCCCCGTCCGTCCGCCGCTGACGGACCTGACCGAAGCCGAGATGGCGGAGCTCACCGCCTTGGTGAAGAAACTGCCCGCCGGCCTTTCGAAGATGCAGGCAGCAGAATAAACAGCCATCAAGGCGCAACGACGGGAGGAGAACATGATGTCGCAAGCGACCCGGCCCGACGTTTCCGGCGCCCCTCGCGTCACCGACATGCAGGTGATCCCGGTCGCCGGCCGCGACAGCATGCTGCTCAATCTGAGCGGCGCGCATGCGCCGTTCTTCACCCGCAACATCGTCATCCTCACCGACAATTCCGGCCATACCGGCGTCGGCGAGGTGCCGGGCGGCGAGAAGATCCGGCAGACGCTGGAGGATGCCCGCGATCTCGTGATCGGCGAGACCGTCGGGGCCTGCAACAACATCCTGGCCGCGATCCGCACCACATTCGCCGACCGCGATGCCGGCGGCCGCGGCAAGCAGACGTTTGATCTGCGCGTGATGATCCATGCGGTCACGGCCGTGGAATCCGCGCTGCTGGACCTGCTCGGCCAGCATCTCGGCCTTCCCGTCGCAGCCCTGCTCGGCGAAGGCCAGCAGCGCGACAGCGTCGAGACGCTCGGCTATCTGTTTTTCGTCGGCGACCGCCGCAAGACCAATTTGCCTTATGTCGCCGGCGAGGACGAGAGGATCGACTGGTTCCGGCTGCGGCATCAGGAGGCAATGACGCCGGCGGCCGTGGTGCGGCTCGCCGAAGCAACCCATGATCTCTACGGCTTTGCCGATTTCAAATTGAAGGGCGGGGTGCTCAAGGGCGAGCAGGAGATCGAAGCCGTATCGGCCATCGCAAAGCGCTTTCCGAACGCACGCGTGACGCTGGACCCGAACGGCGCGTGGTCGCTGGATGAAGCCGTCGGGCTCTGCAAGAATATGCACGGCATCCTTGCCTATGCCGAGGATCCCTGCGGCGCCGAGGCCGGCTTCTCCGGCCGCGAGATCATGGCGGAATTCCGCCGCGCCACGGGCCTGCCGACCGCGACCAACATGATCGCGACCGACTGGCGGCAATTGTCGCATGCGCTGCGGCTCGGCGCGGTGGACATTCCGCTGGCCGATCCCCATTTCTGGACCATGCAGGGCTCGGTTCGGGTTGCGCAGACCTGCCGCGACAACGGCCTGACCTGGGGCTCGCACTCCAATAATCATTTCGATATTTCGCTTGCCATGTTCACCCATGTCGGCGCCGCCGCCCCCGGCAAGGTCACCGCGATCGACACCCACTGGATCTGGCAGGACGGCCAGGCTTTGACGCGCGAGCCACTGCAGATCAAGCGCGGCAGGATCGCGGTTCCCGAGCGCCCGGGCCTCGGCATCGAGATCGATCGCGGGGCCATCGAAGCCGCGAACGCGCTGTACAAGACGCACGGGCTCGGGGCGCGTGACGATGCCATCGCCATGCAGTTTCTGATCCCCGGCTGGACCTTTGACGACAAGCGGCCCTGCCTCGTACGATAGACAAGAAGCATCGCAAGGAACCTTGGAGGAGCACATGTCAGCCATCCTGAAGAACTTCATCGCCGGCGAGTGGGTCGACGGTGCCGGCATCACCAAGAACATCAATCCCTCCAACACCAATGACGTGGTGGGAGACTATGCCCGCGCCGACAAGGCGCAGACCGAGAAGGCGATCGCCGCGGCGAAGGCCGCGTTCCCGGCCTGGTCGCGCTCGACGCCGCAGGAGCGCTACGACGCGCTGAACAAGATCTCGGCCGAGATCCTGGCGCGGAAGGAGGAGCTAGGGCGGCTGTTGTCGCGCGAGGAAGGCAAGACGCTGCCCGAGGGCATCGGCGAGGCGGCCCGTGCCGGGCAGATCTTCGCATTCTTCGCCGGCGAAGCGCTGCGGCTCGCCGGCGAGAAGGGTCCCTCGGTGCGGCCCAATCTCGACGTCGAGATCACCCGCGAGCCGCTCGGCGTCGTCGGCATGATCACGCCCTGGAATTTCCCGATCGCGATCCCCGCCTGGAAGATCGCGCCCGCGCTCTGCTACGGCAACACTGTGGTGTTCAAGCCCGCCGAGCTCGTGCCCGGCTCGGCGCATGCGCTGTCCGAGATCATCGCACGCGCCGGACTCCCCGCCGGCGTCTTCAACCTCGTGGTCGGCTCCGGCTCGGTGGTCGGCCAGACCCTGCTCGAGCACCAGGACGTCGCCGCGATCTCCTTCACCGGCTCGGTGGCGACAGGCCGCAAGATCGCGCAGGCCTGCGTGCTGTCGCCGGCGATGAAGAAATTCCAGCTCGAGATGGGCGGCAAGAATCCGCTCGTCGTGCTCGACGATGCCGACCTCAAGGTCGCCGTCGAAGCCGCCACCAACGGCGCCTATTTCTCCACCGGCCAGCGCTGCACGGCGTCGTCGCGGCTGATCGTCACCGAAGGCATCCACGACCGCTTTGTCGAGGCGATGACCGAGCGGCTGAAGGGTCTGCAGGTCGACGACGCCCTCAAGCCCGGCGTGCAGATCGGCCCGGTGGTCGACCAGAGTCAGCTCGATCAGGATCTCAAATATCTGAAGATCGGCAAGGACGAGGGTGCACGGCTGTATTGGGGTGGCGAGCTGCTCAATCGCGAGACCCCCGGCTTCTATTTGCAGCCGGCGCTGTTCACCGAGACCACGAACGCGATGCGCATCGCGCGCGAGGAGATCTTCGGCCCCGTCGCCTGCGTCATTCGCGCCAAGAATTACGACGAGGCGCTCGCGATCGCCAACGACACCGAGTTCGGCCTTGCCTCGGGCATCTGCACCAGCAGCCTGAAATATGCCTCGCATTTCAAGCGCAACAGCGAGGCCGGCATGGTGATGGTCAACCTGCCGACCGCCGGCGTCGACTATCACGTGCCGTTCGGCGGCCGCAAAGGCTCGAGCTATGGCGCGCGCGAACAGGGCGCCTATGCCAAGGAGTTCTATACGACTGTCAAGACGGCCTACACCTATCCGGTGTGAGCCAGGGAGAGAGCCGCGCCCATGAAGCATTCGCCTGTCGCGCCCGAACAGCCCCGCTACATCAAGCTCAACGAGCGCGACAATGTCGCGATCGTGGTCAATGATTTCGGCCTGCCTGCCGGCTCGCGCTTTGCGTGCGGGCTGGAGCTGAAGAGCTTCGTGCCGCAGGGCCACAAGGCTGCGCTGGTCGACATCGCCGAAGGCGCGCCGATCACCCGCTACGGCGAGGTGATCGGCTATGCGGCCGCGCCGATCCAGGCCGGCGAATGGGTGGACGAAGCGCGCATCCGCATGCCGGAGGCGCCCTCGCTCGACAATCTCGAGATATCGACGGCCGTGCCGGCCGCTTTGCCGCCGCTCGAAGGCTACACGTTCGAAGGCTATCGCAATCCGGACGGCTCGGTCGGCACCAAGAACATCCTCGCCATCTCGACCTCGGTGCAGTGCGTGAAGGGCACGCTCGACTATGCGATCAAGCGCATTCGGGCCGAGCTGCTGCCGAACTATCCCAATGTCGACGACGTCGTCGCGATCACCCATGCCTACGGCTGCGGCGTCGCCATCACCGCGCCGGATGCGGTGGTGCCGATCCGCACCCTGCAGAACCTCGCGCTCAATCCGAATTTCGGCGGCGAGGTCATGGTGGTCGGCCTCGGCTGCGAGAAGCTGACGCCGGAGCGGCTGGTGCCCGAGGGCGCCAGCAATTCGATCCTGCGCATGCAGGACGAAGCGTTCGAAGGCTTTGGCGCCATCGTCGACGGCATCCTCGCGATGGCCGATGCGCGGCTCAAGGTGCTCAACCGGCGCAAGCGCGAGACCTGTCCCGCATCCGATCTCGTCATCGGCCTGCAATGCGGCGGCAGCGACGCGTTCTCCGGCGTGACCGCCAATCCCGCCGTCGGCTTTGCCGCGGATCTGCTGGTGCGCGCCGGCGCCACCGTGATGTTCTCCGAAGTCACCGAGGTGCGCGACGCGATCCAGCTCCTGACCCGCCGCGCCATCAACGCGGATGTCGGCCGCGCGCTGGTGCGCGAGATGGCGTGGTACGATGCGTATCTCGCGCGCGGCGGATCGGACCGCAGCGCCAACACCACGCCGGGCAACAAGAAGGGCGGGCTCGCCAACATCGTCGAGAAGTCGCTCGGCTCGATCGTCAAGTCGGGCTCGAGCGCCATCGCCGGCGTGCTCGCGCCGGGCGAGAAGGCGCGGCAGAAGGGCATGCTGTTTGCGGCGACCCCTGCATCCGACTTCATCTGCGGCACGCTGCAGCTCGCCTCCGGCATGACGCTCCAGGTGTTCACCACCGGCCGCGGCACGCCCTACGGCCTGCAGGCCGCGCCCGTGATCAAGGTCGCGACCCGCAGCGAGCTCGCGCGACGCTGGAAGGACCTGATCGATTTCGACGCCGGCCGCATCGCCACCGGCGAGATGACGATCGAGGACGCCGGCTGGGAGCTGTTCCGCCTGATCCTCGACGTCGCAAGCGGCCGCACCAAGGTCTGGTCCGACCGCTGGGGCATTCACAACGACCTCACGCTGTTCAATCCGGCCCCGGTGACGTGAACTTTCTCCCCCTCTCCCCGCTCTTCGCGTGGAGAGGGTCGGGGTGAGGGGCTCTATCCACGAACGCGGTGAGTGCGGAGTGCGTGGCGAGTCCCCCTCACCCGGATCGCATCTTGCGATGCGATCCGGCCTCTCCCCGCAAGCGGGGCGAGGCGATCGGACTCGCAGCGAGCGAGTGCTCAATTAGCCGGAGTCAATTTTCAAACAGCCACTCGGAGCAGAAGCCGGCCCCTGCCGGTCGACGCAAAGTGCTTGCCCGACAGGCGGCATCCGTTCGTTTTCACCTTTGCAGTCGACTCGAACCCGGCTTGCGCAATCAAGGGTGCATGCGCGCAAATCGCAATTTGCTGAGCGGAATCAAACGGGCCGGCCCGTTCAAGATCCTCGCGCAAAAATATTCCGCTTGCCAATTGCTGAAAATCAGCATTACCTTGACCTTATCCCGCCTCGATTTCGGAGGGGCGTATCGCGAACGTCACGAGACGTGAGGCGGGGTGCGGTGGACGCGGATGTGCCAGGTGACGATCGGCGCGGATGCGGACGGCGAAATCGTGTGGTCCTGACGCCCCAAGGCTCTGGCGTCAAGCTGCCGACGATGCCCAGCGCATCGCGGCGGTGACGGTGGCAAACGAGATGGTTCACCGAGGAGAGTACGTATAAGCCGTAAAACCACTGCGCAGGGAAGGCCGGTTGTTACCGCCTGTACCCTGGGTTTTCGCGCTCGCGCAAATTCTTTTGCGCGGGAGCTCCGGGTGCAGCGGCCACCCGGCCTTCCCTGCGCCCTCTGGATTCCGAGGGCGATGCATTCGACAAGACTCGGGCAAATTGCGCCGCGAGAACGCGGACGCACGTCTCTGCAACCTGTGACGGCCAGCGGCGCTGAACTGTCAATCACATCTGATAGTCTCTGCTGGAGCAACCGCAACGTCCGTGCGTTAATCGCGTGCCCCGCAACACAGGAGATCTCCCATGCGCATCGAGACCGTGTTTCTGTTCGACCTGGACGGCACGCTGGTCGACAGCGTCTATCAGCATGTGCTGGCCTGGAAGTCCGCGCTCGATGCCGAGAACATCGAGCTGTCGGTCTGGCGCATTCATCGCAAGGTCGGCATGAGCGGCGGGCTGTTCACCAACCAGCTGTTGCGCGAGACCGGCTGCGACATCGATCCCGACAGGATCGAGCGGCTGCGGCACGCGCATGCCGAGGCCTATAACCGGCTCGGCCGCGACATCCGTCCGCTGCCGGGTGCGCGCGAGCTGCTGGCATGGCTGACGGATGCGGGCATTCCCTGGGCGATCGCGACCAGCGGGCGGATGGAGACCGCGGCCGTCAATCTCGCCGCGCTCGGTGTCGATCCCGACCGCGTTCCCGTCGTCACCCGCGACCAGGTCAAATACGCCAAGCCCGATCCGGACCTGTTTCTTGCAGCAAGCGGGCGGCTCGATGCCGAGATCGAGCGTGCGATCGTGGTCGGCGACTCGATCTGGGACATGCTCGCCGCGACGCGTTGCCGCGCGCTCGGCGTCGGCCTGCTCAGCGGCGGCTACGGCTCCGACGAGCTGCGCCAGGCCGGCGCCATCCGCGTCTACGAAGATCCGGCCGACTTGCTGGAGCATTTCGATGAAGTCGGCGGACGCAGATGAGCGCGTCATCGCGAGACGGGCATCGATGTGCTAGGTGATGCGCTCCGTCGGCGATTCGGATCGCCAGCGCGTATCCGCATCGCTTGAAAACGCTATGGGCAGGAGGTGACCGGGATGAAAGCCGTTTGCGTCTTTTGCGGCTCGAATGTCGGGCGGAATCCCACCTATGAGACAGCCGCGGTCGCGGTCGGAACCGCGCTCGCGAAAGCAGGGCTGAGGCTGGTCTATGGCGGCGGCAAGGTCGGGCTGATGGGCGCGGTCGCGGATGCCGCGATTGCGGCCGGCGGAGACGTCGCCGGCGTGATGCCGCGGGCGCTGGTGGAGCGCGAGATCGCGCATGCGGGCCTTGCCGAGCTGCACGTCGTGGAGACCATGCACCAGCGCAAGACCATGATGGCCGATCTCGCGGACGCCTTCATCGCGCTGCCCGGCGGCGCCGGCACGCTGGAGGAGTTCTTCGAGCAATGGACCTGGGCGCAGCTCGGCGTCCATGGCAAGCCGTGCGGCCTGCTCAACGTTGCCGATTATTTCGGGCCGCTGATCACCATGATGAACAACATCGTGGCGGAAGGTTTCATTGCCGAGCGCTATGTCGAGATGCTGGTGATCGAAACCGAGATCGAGCCGATGCTGAAGCGCTTTGCGAACTACACGCCGCCGCCGCAGAAGTGGCAGGTGCCGAAGGTTTGATCGAGCGGACCAAGGCTCTCAGCTGTTCGAACCGTCACCCTGAGGTGCTCGCGGAGCGAGCCTCGAAGGGCGACGGCCCGGCTCTCGCAGCTGGACCGTTCATCCTTCGAGGCCTCCGCAGAGCCTGTCATCGGGCCGCGCTTCGCGCGGACCCGTTGGCTCCGGCACCTCAGGATGACGGAACGACGTGAGCACTACGACCGAGCCACCTCCGGCAACGCCGTCGCCGCGCCGCTTGCGCCCGCCTGCTCTGCGGCCGGCCGCTCCGCGAACAGTATGATGGCGCCCGCGGCGATCGCCGACAAGCCGATCGAAACGAACATCGGCGTCGGACTCTGGTAGATTTGCTGCAGCGTGCCCGCGACCAGCGGCCCCAGGATGGCGCCGACCCGCGCGATCGCAAGCTCCATGCCGACGGCGGTGGCGCGTACGCCGGTCTCGTAGGACGCGGCAGTGAAGTTGTTGAGCACGAACTGGGCGCCGATGATGCAGAAGCCGGCCAGCGCCACGGCGGTGACGTTCACCACATGGGTGTTGAACGCAACCAGCGCCAGCACGCCCAATCCACCGACGGCCCACCACAGTCCCAGCAGGCCGCGGCTGCGACCCGCGCGGTCGATCAGATGGCCGAGCATCAGCCCGCCGAGGAACGACATGATCTGCATCACCGCTCCGAATCCGAAGCTTGCCGAAAACGTCTCGCCACGCTGCATCATCACGGTCGGGATCCACCCGGTGAGGCCGAAGATGCAGAACAGGCTCAGGAAGGCCGACAGCCAGATCGCGAACGTGGTGCGCCGGTATCGGCGGCTGACCAGCACGGCAGCCGGATTGGCGACCTGCTGCGTCCGCGCGAGCGAAATGGTCGCGGCGGCATAGAGCGCGGCGCGCTCGGGGCGCAGGCGGCTGAGCAGGCCGCGGATCTCGGCAACGCGATTGCCGAGCACCAGGAATTTCGGCGACTCCGGAAGCTGCACATGCAGGAACGGCAGCAGCAGGAACGACGCCGAGCCCACCCAGTACAGCGCCTTCCAGCCGAGCACCGGCGTTGCGAACACGCCGACCAGTCCCGCGATCGTGCCGCCGAGCGCCCAGCCCAGCGCCACGCCCCACAAGGCAAAAGAGTTGGCGACGCGGCGCGGCGCCAGCTCGTTGATGTAGGTCGTCGCCAGCGGCAGCAGCACGCCGAGGCCGAGACCGGTGAGAACACGAAGCGCGCAGAACGAGACAAAGGAATTGGCGAACAGCGCGGTGAGCACCGTGAAGATGCTGGTGATCCACAGGCCTGCGAGCAGCGTGCCGCGGCGGCCGAAGCGATCGGCGACGAGGCCATGCGCGGCGGAGCCGATCAGAAAACCGATCAGGCCGCTCGAGATCAGGAGCCCGGCCTGGCTCCCCTTGAGCCCCCAGGGGCCCGCCACATAGTGAATGACATAGGCGGGGTTGAAGGTGTCGTAGCCGTCGAACAGCGTGAGTAGCCCCATGATCAGTCCAAGGCGCAGATGAAATCCGCTCACCCTGGCTTCGGCCAGCTCATCGTGCACATCGATCCCGTGATCTGCCATGATTGTCCTCCCCGGATTGATTTTTGCTTGATGTGAACCGCCGCTTATTCCGCGGCTTGGTTGAGCTTCGCGCCCGCCGGATCGTCGAGTTTGAACAGCCTCGCCGCATTGAGCCGGCCGATCTTGAGCCGGTCTGTCTCGCTGATGCTGGCGGCATCGAACCAATCCGCGGCATGATCGACATTCTCGAACGGCCAGTCCACCGAGAACAGGATGCGGTCGGCGCTGATCTCCAGGATCGCGTCGATCAGGGTCTGTGTGCGGAAATTGCCCGACGTCGTGAGGTAGAAGTTCTCGTTGAAATAGTCGCGGATCTTGCGCCGGGCCTTGTGCTTGTGCGGGGCCTTCACCCAGGCGTTGCGATGATCGATGCGCCACATGCTGTAGGGCAGCCCCTCGCCCATGTGGCCCAGAATGATCTGCAGCCCGGGATGGGCATCGAACAGGCCGGAGCCGATCAGGCGCAGCGCGTGCACGGCGGTTTCCTGCCCGAACGCCCAGGTCGGGCCAAGCAGCCAGGGATGGCCGTCATAGATTCGGGAATCCTCTCGCAGCGGATTGCGCGGGTGCAGGTAGAAGGGAATGTCGAGCTGCTCCACCATCGCCCAGAACGGCCGATATTGCGGCAGGTCGTAATAGACCGGGGTCTTGCCATCGGCGATCTGCGAGAAGCCGTTGACCAGCGCGCCGCGGAAGCCGAGCGTCGTCACGCAGCGTTCGAGCTCGCGTGTCGCAAGCTCCGGATCCTGCATCGGCAGCGCGGCAAAGGCCTGGAAGCGGTCGGGACGCCTTGCGACCTGGTCGGCGAGATAGTCATTGGCGCGGCGCGCGATCTCGTCGGCGCGTTTCGTTTCGGCAATGGCCTGCACCGCCGGCGCGTTGAGCGACAGGATCATCGTGGCGATGCCATGCCTGTCCATCTCGGCGATGCGCCGCTCCTGGATGTCCAGCAGGCGGCTCTTCAATTCCGGCCAATAGCTGTCCGGCACGAAGCCGGCGGAATCCATCAGCGTGTCGGGAATGGCAAAATGCTCCTCGAGCGCGATCTTTCCCTGCATGACTGTCTCCTGTTGCTGTCTGATCAGTATTGGCCTTGCGGCACGAGGCCCAGCGCCATCTGGCCGTACATGGTGCCGACCGCATCCCAGTTCATGCTGATGTGACGGCCGACCGCATTGGCATCGCGCCAGGCGCGCTGCACCGGGTTGGACAGATCGAGCCCCGCCCCTCCCGTCGACGCATTCAAGGCCTCGACTGCGCGCAGCGCCAGGCTCACCGCAAAGGCCTGCCCGCGTCGGCTCGTGATCCTGTCCTCTATGGTGACGGGATGCCCGGCGCGCACCGTGTGTGCGCGCGCGCGCAGATCGCGCAGCAGCAGCTCGCGCGCGGCGTCGGTGGATGCGGCGGCTTCCGCGACGCGGAGCTGGATGGTTGGAAACTCCGCCATCCTGTTGTTGCTGCCCGCGACGGCACCGCGCGTCACCCGCTTGGCTGTGCGCGCGAGATAGTCCTGCAGCGCGCCTGCCGCAGCGCCGACAGCCGCAGACGCAAGGCAGGACGGAATGTTGCACAGCATCGGAATGGAAAAGGCAGGATTTTGCCCATAGCGCGCAGCGCCCGGCGTCGCACCGCTGGTGGTCTCGGCAAAGCCCAGCACGCGATGGCCGGGCACGAGCACGTCGTCGAGCACCAGGGTCTTGCTGCCGGTGCCGGCGAGCCCGACCACGTGCCAGGTGTCGTCGATGACGTAGTCCTGCGCCGGCACCAGCAGGAAAGCGGGCGTCGGCCTGCCCTCCTCGCCGTCCTGCGGCAGCAGCGCCGCGCACAACGCCCATTGCGCATTGTCGCAGCCGCTGGCGAAAGACCAGCGCCCGCTTAAGACGTAGCCGCCATCGCACTTGATCGCCTTCGCTGCCGGCGCATAGGAGCCGCAGGCAAGCGCATCCGGATTTGCGGTCCAGACGTCGGCCTGCGCCTGCTCCGGAAAGCTTGCGACCAGCCATTGATGCGCGGCAAGCAGCCCCGCCACCCACGCCGTCGAGGCACATGCCTTGGCAAGCTCGATGTTGAGCTCGACCAGTACGTCGAAGTCGTGCTCGAAGCCGCCGAACCGGACAGGCTTGACGATGTCGAAATAGCCGATGTCACGCAGCGCCGAGATGGTCTCGGCAGGAACGCGACAGGCCTTCTCGGTCGCCGCGGCACGCGCGACGATGTCGGGCAACAGCGCCGCAAGGCGGGATTTGAGCTCGCCCAACTCCGGACGCGGCAAGGCCGCAAAGCTCTGGTCTTTCAGCTGCACTGCGATGGCCATGGGCCCCTCTCGTTCAAAGCATGATGCTGGGAAGCAAATGGTCTTTGGTGCGACGGAGATTCCCTCTCATCCCGTCGCGCCCAGGCGGCCGGCCGCGCGGCTCGGCACGCAGGTCGCGCCCTCGCCGGTCGCATCGCGCGCCACGGAATAGCAGTACTGGGCGTCCTGGTAGATCAGCGGCTCGATCGGGTCGTGAACGCTCACGGCCTCCGCCTCGCCGATGAAGATGGTGTGCGTTCCGTAGGGAACCGCGGCGACCTTGCGGCAGAAGATGTTGGCCTGGGCTTGCGCAAGATAGCTCACGCCCTCCGCCGACATCTGCCAGTCGCCGACGGCAAAGCGCGCCTCCGGCGCGATCGCGCCGCTGAACGCCGCAGAAAGCTCGACCTGGTCGCGCCGCAACACGTTGACGCAGAAATTGCGGCCGACCTGCATGATGTCGTGCAGCAGCGTCGCGCGGTTGATGCAGACGATCAGCGAGGGCGGAGCGAGCGACAGCGAGGTGACGGCGGTGGCTGTCATGCCGTGATGGCGGCTCTGGTCGGCGGAGGTGATCACCGACACCGCGGCGGGAAAGCGCCGCATCGCGAGCTTGAACGAGGCCCGCAACTCCTCGGCAACCAATGGCATGGTCCGTTCCTTCCCCGCTTATTTAATTTCATATACAATATTTGTGTATGCAAATGATTGTCAATGGAAATTTGCAAATGCAACTTTTGGCTTGGTGCGGCCGGCAGGAATCGGCTACTGTCGGCGCGCAAAAGTTGCACGAAGACGGGTGGCAAGCCCTTGTACAGATTGACCGAATCCCTGCCCTATCTGCTCAACCGCGTCGGCGTGCGGATGGGTGAGTTCTTCTCCCGTCGCATCGCAAGCTTCGGCGTGACGCTGCCGATGTACCGCGTGATGGCGGCGCTGTGGGAAAAAGGCGATCAGCGCCTGGGCGATCTCGCCGACATGACCTCGATCGAGATCTCGACGCTGTCACGCCTGATCGGCACCATGAAGCGCAAGGGCCTGGTCTCGCGCAAGCGCCTGGAGGACAATGCGCGCACGGTGGCGATCAACCTCACCGCCAGGGGCAAGGCGCTGGTCGAGGAGCTGATCCCGATCGCCATGCATTTCGAGGAGGTCGCGGTGCGCGATCTTCCCAGGCACGGCCTGTCGGACCTCAAATCCACGCTGTCCCGGATCTATGACAGCCTCGGCACGCTGGCGCCGGAGATCGCCAGGACCGAGGCGGAGCGGAAGGCGCGCAAGCGCTAGGGCGCCGTCACTTCAGATAGCTGGCGAGACTCATGCTCTGGATCTTGGAGATCGCCGCATAGGATGCCGTGAGCTGCGACTGATAGGTCGACAGCTGGGCGGTGACGGCCGCGACGTCGACGCTGGTGAGGTCGCTTGCGAGCGTCGAGGCGTAGCTCGAATAGCTGGTCTGGCGGGATGAGGCATCCTTGATCTGCGCGGACGCGTCCGAAAGCTTCGACTGCACGATCGATGTGGCGTCGATCGCGTTGCTTGCCATGTCGAGCGCCGTGGTGATGTCGGAGGAGGACAGCGAGCTCGAGTTGGCGACGTATTTCAGGACCCGCATGACCTGCTCGAAGGCGGAATTGTCTGCGGTCACGCCGTAATCCACGGTCTGGTCGTCGGCAACCCGCACCGAGGCGATCTGGTCGTCGCCCTGGTAGTAGCTGGTATCGGCGGTGGAGAGCGACCCGGTCCCGGAATCGAAGCCGGTCAGATCGACCGGCGCCGTCGAGGTGCTGGCGCCGGAGAAGACATATTCGCCGTCATATTGCGTGTTGAGGATCGAGCTCATCTCGGACAGCATGTCCTGGGCCGACGAGATCAGTGAGGCCGTCGAGGTGCTGGACCCGTTGGTTGCGGCCGAGAGCTGGGTCCGCAGATTGGTGATGAGCGTGGAGACCGATCCGACCGCCGAATACATCACCTCGACCTTGCTGTTGGCCTGCGTGGCCGCATCGATATAGGTCTGTGCCCGCGTCACCGAGATCTGCAGATTGACCACGCTCTGGGTATCGGAGCCATAGCCGGCGAAATCCTCCGAGTTGACGCCGGAGGCCTCCTGGATCTGCTCGTTGGCCATGATCGACTGCGTCCGCAGCGCCGACGCGATCATCTGGTCCGACAGCGCAAAGGTCGCAACACGCATTTCCATGACACTCTCCTGCTCCGCTCGTAGCGTAGCCCTTTCCCCGCGACGAGCAGGGCGAGGAACACATTCACTATCCCGCCTGGATCGCCGAGATCAGGGACGAGAACATCTGCTCGATCGCCGAGATCAGCTCGGAGGCCGCGGAATATTCGTTCTGCAGCGAGCTCAGCCGCGCCGACTCCTGGTCGAGATTGACGCCGGATTCCGATGACAGCGAGCTCGAATAGGTCGACTGCGCCGTTTGCTTCGCCGTGTAGGCGGCCGAGGCATTCGAGGACTTGGTCGCGGCATCGGAGACGATCGAGGCCGCATAATTGGCGAAGGTGCCGGTGGTGGCGGCCAGCCCGCCGGCCGCGGCAAAGCTCGTGGAGCCGGTCAACGCGTCGTAGAGATCATTGACGACGGTTTGCGAACCCGACGACAGCACCGAGCTTCCGGTGCTCAGCGTGGCCGATCCATCGAGAGTCGCCGTCGGTAGCGCCGCGGAGCCGTCGAGCAGGTCGCTGCGCACGGCGATGTCGGAGGCGCTGCTGCCGGTGACGAGGTCGTTGAGGCCGAAATAGTCCGAGAAGCCCTCCCCGCTCGCACCGACCGAGCTCGTCATCTCGTTGATGGCGACGCCGTCGCCCGAGCCGGTCGCGGAGATCACGAGCTGGCCGCTGGAATTGATCGAGGCCGACAGGCCGGAGGTCGCGGTCGAGCTGTTGATCTGTGTAACGACGTCACCAACCGTGCTGACGGTCGAGAGATCGAGATCCAGATAGCCCTTCAGCTTGCCGCTGGAATCGACCTCCGCGATGCGCACGGTGCCGGTGCTGCCGCTCAGCGACTGACCGCTGGTCACGCTCGTGGTCCCGGTCAGGCTGGTCGGCGCCGGCACCGCCGTGCCCTGGTTGGAGACGGCATTCAGGCTCGACGAGAGCTGCTGGGCGAGCTCGTCGAGCTGGGATTGCGCCGCCGGCAAGGTCTTGTCGCGCAGCGTGACCAGGGCACCGATCTTGCCCGAGGTGATCTGCGAGGTGATGTCGACGCCGTTCACGGTGATGCCGGAAAAGCCGCTGGAGGGATAGGTGGTCGACGAGGTGACGTCGGACGCCGTCGTGTAGCTGATCTTGTGCGCACCGGATGCGTCGACCAGCGCCTGGCCGCTGCTGGTATAGACCTGCAGATCGCCGTTCGACGTCGTGTAGTAGCTCACGTTCATCTTCGAGGCGATGTCCTTGAGCGCGGTGTTGCGCTGGTCCTCGAGATCGGCGGTCGACTGGCCGGAGGCCGCCACCTGCTTGATCTCGGAGTTGAGGCTTGCGATCTGCTGCAGGTCCGAATTCACACTCTGCACCGAGGACGCGATGTCCTGATCGGCGTTGGAACGCAGGCTCTGGATGCCGCTCGATGTCTCGTTCAGCTGCGTCGTCACCTCGCTGAGCGCCTGCAGCGCGGCCGACTGCAGCGACGAGCTCGACGGCGTGGCCGCCAGCGAGGACAGCGCCGATTCGAACGAGGCGAGCGTATTGGCGAGCGAGGTGCCGGTCGCGGTGCTCGAGCTCGAGGAGCCATCGACGGTTCCGTAGAGATCCTCGAGCTCGGTCAGGTAGGTGTTGGCGGTGTCGGCGGAGCCGAGATCCGACGTCGCGCCGATCAGCGACTTCAACAGCAGCTTGTCGATGTTGGTGGAAATGCCGGTGATCTGGACGCCGCTGCCGGCCCCGCCCGTGACCGTCGACTCCTGGTCGGCGATTTCCTCGGTGTAGCCCGTGGTATCGGCGTTCGAGATGTTCGACGACGCGATGGCGATCTGCACTTGCGCTGCCGAAAGGCCACTGAACGCGATGTATGCTGCACTATTGAGCGACACGTTGACCTCCACTCATCCGAAAACTCAGACCCGCGAAACAATCAGGCCCGCACATTGGTGCCGCAGGACACCGCGCGCGTCGTGCGGCGGCCGCTTGCGGCATAAGGCGAGACGCTGGCAATCTGCTCGCGGATCGCCTGCATCACCGCTTCGATCCGCCGGTTGGAGGCCTCGATGGCGGCGCGCAGGCGGACGATGTTCTCGTCCATCGCGGTGCGCAGCTGCAGGATCCGCCCCATGAACTGCTCGCGCAGGTCGCGGTCCTGCACATGCAGGCTCGTGCTCTGCCCGGTGCAGTCCGCCACGCATTGCTCGAACAGCTCGGCCAGCCGGTTCTTCTGGTCGACCTGCTTCAACCGGGATGCGGGCAGGCCCTTGGAGAGCTCCAGGTTCTCCTCGGCCACCACCTGCAGCAGCTCGTCGATCAGCGCAATCAGCGTGCGGACGTGCTGGTCGTTTCCGCTCGAACGCTTAACTCTTGTGTCTGAAACAGCCATCATGTCGTCGCTCCGCTTACTCATCAATGCCGTCGGCTTCGGATGGCCATGGCGCCATGGGCATAGGCCCTGAGCGCCGTGATCCTCACGCTTGCCCGCTTCATCTCTTCGTCGAGCCGCACGCATTCGGCGAGCAGCCTGTTCTTCAACGTCTGGATATCGTCCATCAGCGCCAGTATCTGCGCCCGGTCGTCGCGCTCGACGGCGGCGGCCCTTGCCGTCAACCGCCGCATCTTGCGCAGCGCCGCCTCGTCCGCGGGCGACGCCTGTCGTTTCGCCCTACGCCGCTGCATCACTACCTCATCGCCGAGATCAGCGTGTCGTACATCTTGTCGACGGTGGTGATCACCTGCGAGGCGGCCGAATAGGCCTGCTGCGCCGAGATCATGTTGGAGAACTGGCCGGACGTGTCGGTGGTCGAGGATTCCAGCTCGCTGCCGTAGATGGTGCCGGCGCCGTTGGTGCCGGAGGTCTGCAGCGTCGCGGTACCGGAATCGACGGTCGCCGAATAGATGCCGTCGCTATGGGCCGACAGCAGATCCGGAGCCGTGAAGGTGGCGACCGCAAGCTGGTAGATCGGGATGGTCTGGCCGTTGGAATAGGTGGCGTCGACCATGCCGTTCTTGCCGACGGCGATGCTGGAGAGCGTCCCGTAGGCATAACCGTCCGAGGTGATGCCGGTGACGTCCACCGACGGCGTGCTTTCGCCCGATGCCTTCTGCGTCACCTTGCTCATATCGAGGGTGATGGTGCTCGCGCTCGCACCGTCATTCCAGCTGACCCCGAGGGTCGCCGGGCTCGGGTTGGTCGAGGAGAGTGTGCCGTCGGTGCCGAAAGTGAGCGTAATCGGGCTCCCGCTGGTGATGCTGCCAGTCGTGGTGCTGGTGTCCGAGGTCGAGGTCGGATTGGCGAAGGTCCCGGTCCATTGGTTGGTCGTCGAGGACTTGGTCCAGGTGACCTGGATCGAGGCCGGGTTGCCAAGCGAGTCGTAGACCGTCATCGAGCTGGTGAAGGTAGAACCCGAGGTCGGAGTCGACGTCGTGCTGGTATTGGCCGTGGCGTCCGCCGGCAGGTTCAGATCGAACGTCGTCTTGGTGGACGCGCTGGCGCTGGTGGCGGCGACCTCGGTGTTGACCGGCTGGAGGTTCGACGCCGACTCGCTGCCGACGATTTTGCCGCTAGTATCGGTGCGCCAGCCCTCGAGATAATAGCCGTTATTAACGAGGTAGCCGGAGTTGTCGGTGGTGAAGGCGCCGTTGCGCGTATAATAGGTCGTGCCGTTGGAGAGCGAGTCGGTGACGGCGAAGAAGCCCGACCCCTGGATCGCGACATTGGTGGCGGTGGTCGTCGCGGCAAGCAGACCCTGCTGGGTGATGTTGGCGCGCGCCGACACCGTGACGCCGCCCGACGAATAGGCGGTCGAGCTGGAGGACGCGGTGACAAGATCGTCGAACATCGAGGACGTGGTCTTGTAGCCGGTGGTGTCGGCGTTGGAGATGTTGTCCGAAATCATCGACAGCGCCGTGCTTTGCGCGGCAAGGCCCGAGATCGCCGAGGACAATGCGCCGGAAAGTGACATGACTAGAACTCCAGTTAGGATCAGGAATTGACTGCGATGATGTCGGCCGCGCTGACGGAGACGCCGTTCACGGTCAGCGACGGTGTCGAGGTCGAGGTGTCGATGCCCGTCACCTTGCCGGTCGTCGTTGCGTAGTTGAAAACCGAATTGCCTGCGGCGTCGGTCGCGGTCACCGATATGGTGTATTGCCCGCCGTCGCTGAGCTGGGTGCCGCTGGAATTCTTGCCGTCCCAGGTGAAGGTGTTGTCACCCTGATTGCCGGTTCCGGTTCCGGTGTAGACCGTGTTGCCGGAGGAATCCTTCACCGTGATGGTGACGTTGCTCGAGGCCGCCGAGAGATTGTAGCCGAACGTCGCCGAACCGCTGCTCAGCGTCGCGGTGTCGGTCTTCGCGGTAACGTCGTGGCCGATATAGTTGACCGAGTTCAGCGTCACGAGGCTGGAGAAGGAGCTCGCCAGCGACGTCATGCTTGAATTGATCGACTGCTGCTCCGTGAAGTTGGCGTAGGAAGTCAGCTGGTTCATGAAGTCGGTGGTCGAGGTCGCGTTCAGCGGATCCTGGTTCTGCAACTCGCTGAGCAGGAGATTGAGAAAGTCGCTGGACGAGATCGTCGAGGACGAGCTCGATGATGAGGACGTCGAGGACGTCGCGCTGGATGTTGAGGAAACCGTCATGGCACGCTCCGGCGGCTCGGCTCGCGCGATCGGCGAGGGCCGAAGCGCCCGTTGGCAAGCTTTCGCTTCAAGAAGTTCGTTCGTGAGATGAAACGGGCCGCGCCGCTAATTCAGGCGCGAATAATCCGCGCGGAAGCATTTGATTGATCGGCATAATTTGCCGCGTGCCGAAGCGGAGCGCTGTCGCATCGTCGCGCTGCAGACGGCGCGCAACCGCTCATCAGCGTCACCACCGAGCGCTCGCGCAAACGAGCCTCGATGGGCGGACGCGATCATGATGCGATTCTCTTCGATCGCATCATGGTCCGGAGCTCGAATGAAAAGCGCGGAGCCTGGCCGGCCTGGCGCCGGATCAGACCGTCTTGGCGAAGCCGGCCGGCTTCTTGTCGGCATCCGCGGCCTCGCCTGGGGCTGCGTTGTCCGCCTTCAGCCGGCTTGCGGCGGCGGCGATGCGGTCGGCGAGGCCGGCCGGGGCGCTGACCGGCGGCCCGCTCAGGGCCTTGCGCAGCACGCACGCTTCCTCGTGCAGCGTGCGCGCGGCAACGGATGTCGCAAGGAGCTGTTCGGCGGCAAGCCGCTGATCATCGGGCCAGCGGGACAGGTCCTCGCCCAACCTGTCGATCAGGTCCTCAAACATCGCAACATCCATTATCAGGACACAGCTCCTCACCTCGGAGCTGTCATAAAGCATTCGCGCTTCGGCGGAAATCGATTTCCACCGAAAATCCATAGGATTATCTGCACCGGATCCGGGAATAACCGGACTGGACGCGACTCATTTGCAATGCCGCAGTGCGTAATATTGTCGCGACCGCGGTACTCTCGCTATCGACTCACTTGACGGACGCGGGGCCCGCGCCCTCAGGAGCGGACGCCGGCGCCGGATTTTGCAGTCCTGGCAACCGTTGCGTCGACGTATTTCCAGGCCTCGCGCAGCTCTGCGAGGCCCTTGATGATGCGGCCGAAGTTCGCGCGCGCCCCGGGACGGCCATAGGCGCGCAGCGCCGCCATGATCAGGGAGCTGTAGGTCCGGTAGAGACGGTCGGCAAGCGCGCCGCCGCGATTGCAATCGAGGTGGTGGCTCAAGCCTCGCAGAATGGCGGTCGCGCGCATCAGCTGCGCATGCCCCTCCTCGAAACGGCGCGCTTCGTGCGCTTCCAGCGCCTTTTGCAACGCGGTGATTGCGCCGTCGAGCAGAAGCGCCACCGCCTTCAATGGCGGGACGGTGACGGCGGCCCCGCGATAGGCCTGGTTGGCGCGATAGGCGAACGGGTTCTGTGTCATTTGCTGCTCGACGATGAGTTCAAAAGGGCCTGGAGGTAGGTGAGCGTGTTATCGGCCGACTGGATCGAGGCCTGGTACTCCGCGTACTGGCTCTGAAGCTGGGTCTGGTAGGTCGATGCATCGCTTTGGATCGTGTCGACCTGGGTGGTGTAGTCGTTGTCCTGGCTCTGCAGATCTTCGATCAGCGCCTGCAACGGTCCCGAATTGTCGGAAAACGTATTGGCGATGGAATAGACCTGCGCGGCAAGCCCCGTGGTCGAGGTCACCGTGATCGATTGCGAGGTCGATCCCGTATACATGAAGGCCATGCCGGCATAGGCGGTACCCGAATTTCCGATGATGGTGTTGCCGGAGATCGTGAACAGCGAGCTGTCTCCGTTGACGGAGGCCGACGCCAGCTTGCCCGAGGAATCCACGGCCACGGCGAGCGTGAACGAGGACGGCGCCGAACTCGAGGTGTTGACCACCGAGAGTTGGCTCGACGAGGTCGTGGTCTGCGCCGACAGCAATGTGGTCACGCCGGAAAGATTGCTGGTGAGCACCGTGGCCAGCGTTCCGGTGTTGAGCTGCAGCTCGTTGTTCGAGTTGAAGGAGAGACCGAGATCGGCCATCGACATGCCGCCGACCGTGGTGCCCAGCGCCTGCTCGAGCTGGGTCATGACGTCGCGCATGGTCGAGTCGCCGAACAGCACCGCGCTCGAGGCGGCCGTGCCGTCGGAATTGGTTGCCGACTGCGCGATCACGGCATCGCGAAAGGTATTGTAGTCGGTCACGAGAGTCTCGATCGCGCTCGATATCTGGCTGGTGTCGACGCCGATGGAGACGTTCAGCGAGGTGCCGCTGGGCGTGGCCTGCAACAGGTCGAAAGTGACCCCGGAGAGCACGTCCGAAACGTCGTTGGTGTTGCGGGTCAGCGAAATGCCGTCGAGCGTGAACTCGGCGGGCTGCGCGGTCTGCAGCACGTCGGAGAACGCGCCGGAGCTGTCGGTGATGCCGAGCTTGTTGAGAATGTCGTCGCCCGATGTCGAGGAATAGCTGATGTCGGCATTGTCGCTGGTCGCAGTCAGCACCATCTGATACGAGCCGCTCGACACTTCGACGATCGAGGCCTGGACGTTGGTGGTCGATGTCTGGGCGTTGATGCTGTCGACCACGTCCTGGAGCGACATCGAGCTGTTGATGGTGATCGAGGAGGTCGTGCCGCCGGACAGGCCGATCGAGAACGTCCCGGAATAGCCCAATGCGGAGCTCGCGCTGGATTGCGAGGAGCCGATCACCTTCTGAGCGGTGGCGACCTGCGAAATCGTCAGGGTGTGGTCGCCGATTGCCGAGCCGTTGTTGACCGTCATGGATAGCGCCGACGAGGCACTGACGTCGCCGGTCGAGGAGATGGTCGCCGCGCGCGTGGCGAAGGCGTCGGTTGCGAGCGGATTGTCGATCGAGGTCGAGAGCGATTCCAGGCTGCTGGCGAGGTTGCTCAGGTCGGTCTGCAGGATCTGATAGGCGGAAATCTTGGCTTCATTGGTCGTGATCTTGGTCTCGATCGTCGTCGCCGCCGCGAGCTTGGCGTCGACCTCGGCCGTGATCAGCGCGTTCCAGTCGACGCTCGTCGAGGTGGTCGTACCGGTCGTCGTCACATTGCTCGACGATGATGAGCTTGTGGAGGAGGAAGTCGAGCTCGACGTCGCGCTGGAGACCGTCATGATCCAATTCCGCTACGGGACAAGTCTCTGACGAGACAGGTCCGCTGAGATAGAAACCGGGCCGGCGTCATGCCGGCCCGGCGATCTGCCCGTTAGCCGAGCAGCTTGAGAAGGTATTGCGGCATCTGGTTTGCCGCGCTTTCCGCCGACACGGCGGCCTGGGTCTTCACTTCGGCCGATGACAGCGTCGCCTGCTCGGAGGCGATATCGACGTCCTTGATCGCCGAGTTCGCCGACTGCAGGTTCTGGGTCTGGGTCGAGATCGACTCGGACGAGAAGTTGAACCGCGATTCCTGGGCGCCGATCGAGGCACGGGCGGCGGAGACGGTGTTGATGGCGCTGTCGAGCAGGCTCAGCGCGGAGGTCGCGCCGGACTGGGTCGAGACGTCCAGGGTGCTGACACCGAGCGAAGTCGAGGTCAGGCTGGTCAGCGTGATGCTGATGGTGTCGGAGCCCGAGGAGCCGACCATCACCGAGACGCCGGAGGCGAACACGCTCGAGCCATCGAGCAGGCTCTGGCCGCTATAGCGGGTGCCCGTCGCGATGGAATCGATTTCCTGCGTGAGCTGCGAGAATTCCGACTCGATGTAGGCGCGGCTGGAGTCGACCGTGGTGCCCGAGGAGGATTCCGAGGCCAGCGATTTCATGCGGGCCAGGATGTCGGAGATGTTGGAGGCGCCGCCGTCCGCGGTCTGCAGGATCGCGGTCGCCTGCGAGGCGTTGGTTGCAGCCTGCTGCAGCGTGGTGACGTCGGAGGAGATGCGGGTCGAGATGGCGAGGCCGGCGGCGTCGTCGGAAGCGGAGGTGATACGCGAGCCGCTCGACAGCTTCTCGAGCGCACTGGTTTCCTGCTGCGAGTTGATATTGAGATAGCTGACGGCGGAATTGGCAGCCATATTGGTCGAAATAACGGGCATGCTATAGCTCCTTCTGTGATGGGCATGACATGCCGCATCCTTTGAAAACGACTTGCGGCGACGCGCATTCGCGCCGTGCATTCGTTCAAACGGAACGACCCGGAGAGATCAGGCGGCACGCCGCCCGCGAGCTCGATTTATGGTTAGAAATCCGTAAATGCGTGACGGATGTCGCGCTCGTGACGGCGCAGCAGCTCGCGCAGCTGCTGCCGCCCGCGCTTCAACAGCGACTCCACCGCGGCCACCGTCGTGTCCATGACCTCGGCGATCTCGCCGTTGCTCATGTTCTCATGATAGGAGAGGATCACCGCGATGCGCTGCTGATCCGGCAGCCGACCCATCGCCGCCTCCAGCATGTCGCGCAGCTCGTTGCGCTCGATCACGCTCGAGGCGTCGGGCCGCGCGTCCGCCACCTCGGGCACCACGTCGACATTCTCCGTGCGCGGCTTGCGACGCAGGTCGATGCAGCGGTTGGAGACGACGCGGTAGAGCCAGGTCGAGAACTTGGCGCGGCCATGCTGCCAGCGGCCGCGATGGGTCCACACCTTGAGCATGGTGTCCTGCACCACGTCCTCCGCATCGGCGGCGTTGCCGACGATGCGGAGCGCAATCGCATAGGCGCGATCGATATGCCGTTCGACCAGCGCCCGAAACGCCGCCTCATCACCCGCGGCGAGCCGGTCGAGCAATTCCGCGTCCTCGTCACGGATCTCCGTCGCCGCGGTCGCGCGTGAGCCGGCGGCAGCGAAATCGGTCCAGGACGGCGGCTCGGGATCGATCGGCGCGATCGTCACCTTGCCGATCTCGATCTCGGCCGCTGCCTTGATATCAAGCGCGAAGCTCATCCCCACTCTCCAACCCCAATGCCGTAACCGCTAGCCGAATGGCTCTCGATGCGTTGAACGCCACGCCGGACAAATTCAGGCGAAGATTTTTCGTTATTTTTCAGATACTTAGATGGAGTTTTTTGCCGGGCGGGCGGCAAAACCTGCCGGGCGCGGCGCATCCCGGGCGCACGCAGCGACACGCAGCACGACCGCAAGGAGATCGTTTCGGACGGACCGAAACCGGTCCCGCGCGCCTGAAAACGCCGGTGCCGCGCGCATTTTGCAATCCGGTGCGGTCGCAGTTTCGCAAGTTGTGCTGATCTCGAAATCAGACAACTTTCGCGAGCCACAGAGGCGTTTGCACCAGGCAATTTTTTCCGAATCATCGCGAGAGACGTTATCTGATTTTTCGACTCTGTCAGTCGCGACGCGCGCGAATTTGAATCACGAGTAAATTTTTTTCGCGACGCTGCGCCTGATATCACGCACTCGCTCGTTTAATGTTCACGTGGTGCAGGGATTTTCAGCATGAATGTCGCAACGATCGGCGCAATGCGCCGAGCGCGAATTGTTTCTGCTTGTTCATTCGATGTTTTCGATACATTTCTGTTCCGCGCGTGCACGACGCCGGATGGCGTATTTGAAAGGACTTACGAGCTTTCGCGCATTTCGGAAACTTGTCCGAATGTTTCTGCGAGTTTCGTCCAGCATCGAATCCAGGCCGAGAGGCGCGCGCGAGAAAAAGCGACGGACCGCTGCGGCTCGGCCGAAGTTCATATCTCCAATATCTATTCCTATTTTCCCTTCAAGCTCTTCGGCCTTGATCGCAGCGCGCTGAACGATCTTGCGGAAGCCGAGTTTCGCGCCGAGCTCGAGCTGTGTCGCGCCAATCCGGACATGGTCCAGAAATATTCCGAAATGAAGTGCGCGGGCTATCGCACCGGCTTCATCTCCGACACCTACTGGAACACGCAGCAGCTCGCGCGCCTGTTGCGCAGCTGCAGTCCAGGGCTCGACTGGGACTTTCTCTACGCGTCCTGCGATCACGGCTCGAGCAAGAGCGAGCGGCTATTCGCGAAATATCTTCTCGAACAAGGCTTTGACGCGACGACGTCGGTCCATGTCGGGGACAATGAGAGCGCCGATATCAAGGGCGCAACGCGCCACGGCATCGGCTCGCATCATTATCCGCAGAGCACGGCCGCGCTCGCCTCCAAGTTTCAGCGCGAAGCTGCGACCTTCGAATTGCTGTGTCCCGACCGCCCGTCACGGCTCGATCACGGTGGGCGGACCTTGCGCCGGGCGATTGCGGGACGCAGCGGCAAGACATCACCCGGCTTTCAGCTCGGCCTGACCGTGCTCGGGCCGGTCATGGCTGCCTTTGATGCCTATGTCGAAGCGCGGCGCGCGCGGCTGGCGCAGACGGGCAGACGCGTGGCAATCGGCTTTCTCGGTCGCGACGGCTTTCTCCCTCATCGTATCTGGCAGGCTGCACGCGGGACCACGGCCGCCTATCTCGAGATCAACCGCCGCGTCAGCCTGGTCGGCTCGGCCGACACGGTGGACCCGCTGTGCGAACTGGTATGCCAGCTGACCAGGATCGATGCGGCGGCGTTCGCCGATATCATCAAGACGCTGCCGCCCAAGGTGAAAGCTTTCTTCGCGACATGCGACGACGGCATCGCCGGCGGTCGCGCGCTTGCCGACGCCCTGCCCGGGCTGATCGAGAACAACGAGATCGCCGCGGTCGCCGCCGGCGTCCGCGCCCGCCTGCTCGCGCATCTGCGCAAGGAGATTGCCGATTTCGACACCTGCACCGACCTAATGCTGGTGGATCTCGGCTATTGCGGCAGCATCCAGAAGGCGCTGCGGCGCATCTTCGACCTCGAGGGCATCGCGATCCGGTTGCACGGCACCTATCTGCTGCCGTCTGACGGCGCCTTCGACGATATCGCCGACGATGACAGTGCAGAAGGATTGATCTCGGACGTCGTGGTCACCCCGCATGTCAAGCAGATGATCCTTCGCAACATCGCGCTTCTGGAGCAAATCTCCTGCTCCGCACAGGGCTCGGTGCGGGACTATCGTGACGGCGAGGCGGAGCGCGAAATCGACCCGCGGCCGCAAGACCAGATTGCGCTCACCGCCGAGATTCAGGCCGGCATGCTCGCCTATGCGGAGCGCGCCCGCACGTTCGGACCGCAATACAAATTGGATCCTCTCGCAGCGCCCGATGTCGCAGCACGTTGGGCCGCAGCCGTGCTCGCGCGGCTGTTGCTCTTGCCCGATGACGACGAGCTGACGCTGCTCGGGGCATTGAGGCACGACATCAATCTCGGCAGCCACGCGCTCGTCTCCGTGATCGACGCCGGGCAGGTCAGAGACATGACCATGGCGCGTGGGCTTGCCGGGGCCTGCACGGCCGACGCGCCGCCGATGTGGCTTGGCGGGAGCCTCGCATCGATCTCGCCATCTCACGCCTATCTCTATCTTCTGTTCGGCGCCAACCGCCTGCCGGCCAACGTGTTCGGCGAAACGCCATGCGGCAGCCTCAAGGTCGGGCTTTTTCCCGCGAACGGCACGATGTCGATGCAGACGGTCACCGCCTATCGCAGCGGCCTCGGCGAGCTGCGGGTGCGAATTCCGATCGCGCAGACCATGGCGGTCACCACGATCGGTGTTCCCATCGGCAAGCTCGCGCCGGAAGGCATTCTCCACGGCGTCGTGCTGCAATCCGGCGACAGCGTCGACAAGGCGTCAAAAGGACGGGATGTCGTGCGGCTTGACGAGGACAGGCTGATCTTCGCGGGGCTGGCGCGAAACGGACAACATTACCAGGCCTCGCATGAGGAGGGCAGCCTCTTGATCCCGGTCGATCCGCCACGATGCAGGTTGACGATCTATACCGTCACGCTCACCCCGCTCGGCGACACACGAAGTCCGGCAGGAATGCTCAGCCGCGACGGCAGCATGTGAGCCCACGAGAGCGAGGTCGGCGGTCGCATGCTCAAGACCATCATTCTTCTCACCGCGACGGTGCATCAGCAGCGCGCGCTCGGCCACCTGCTCAGGACCCATAATCCCGCGCTGTCGTTCCGCTTCGCGCTCACGCTCGACGAGCTTGCCGCGATCGAGCCGCGGGTGCTGCGCGAGGCCAGGCTCGTCGCCTTCACCACCGGCGTCATCGTTCCCCGCGGCCTCCTGGAGGCGCTCGGCCATGGCGCTTATAATTTTCATCCCGGCCCGCCGCATTATCCAGGCTGGGCGCCGGCGCATTTTGCCCTCTATGACGGCGCCCGGACTTTTGGTTGCACCATGCATATGATGGCGCCGCGCGTGGATTCCGGGCCGATCATCGGCGTCGAGTCATTTCCGATTCCGGAAGGAGCGACCGTACGCGATCTGGAGCAGATCGCCTATATCCGGCTCGGCCACCTGTTCTGGCGCAAGGCCCGCGAGCTCGCCTGCCGCAGCGCGCCGCTGCCGCGACTGCCGATTGCCTGGAGCGGCATCAAGAGCACCAAGCAGATGTATCGCGACCATTGCACGCTTCCATCCGAGATCGACGCCGCCGAGCTCAAGCGCCGCATCCGCGCCTTCGACGACGATTTCCGCGGCATCCCGTTCACCTTGACGCTGGACGGCGTCTCGTACCGGCTCGATCCCGCGGCCCTGCGGAATTTCCTGGTGGAGCGGGTCGAAGCGCCGCCGCTTGCGGTGGCGTGAACGCGAGCGGTTCGGACTGATGCGAGACAACTCCGCGCCCTCGCAGGATGATCGGCCCGGCTCACGCAGCGGGGCCGTCGCCCTTCGAGGCCCGCTGACGCGGGCACCTCAGCGTGACGGGGATGGTTGAGAGCGCGCTTCGTCCAGGTCCACCGATCTCCGCCTGATTTCGTCGCGCCGGCCGTATCAGTCATGTCTCATCATATGACTGGTCGGCTCAAAGCATGAATGATGCATCCAAGGAGTTGCCGGGGCAGAGCGAGCTCGATTCGCTTTGTCTTGGCGAGGTTCAACGCTACCGCCTGCGGCAGTTGGTGCGGCGCCATCAGCGCGTGGCGGCCTGGGACGGCGTGAGCCGCATCTCCGAGCCGGACCTCGCGGTCTTGGTCACGACAGCCGCGACGCCGCCGCGCTTCGACACACTGGTGCGCGCGCTGCACGAAAACTCCATCATCATCGTGCCGTTCGGCGAGAACCCAGTGTTCGATTTCCTGAAATCGAAGCTCTACGCCTACGGCACGATCGGCGCGCAGGGCGCGACGGCACCGCATCACGTCTGGTGGGGCGGCGTGAAGCCGCTCAACGTGCCGACCGGCCTCCATCCGCGCGGCAACACGCTCTATGTGTCGTCGTTCCAGCGCTCCTTCTCCTTCGAGGACAGGCCGGTCAAGCTTGCCCGCGAACTCGAGCTGCTCCAGCTCGAGAGCGTCATCGAGGGCGTCGACGCGACGGCGCCTGCGAGCCGCAGCTTCAAGATCGACTTCCTCATCCGGCAATGGGAGCGGGCGAACCGTCCGCTGCTCTGGATCGATCCGCATGCAACGGTTGCCAGGCATCCGGTGCTGCCGCAGGCGCTGGGCTGCGACTTCGCGGCCTATAAATGGCGCTCGGGGCAGATCGAACCCGGCCTGCTGTTCTTTCATCAGACCGAACCCGCGCGCGCGTTGCTCGACACCTGGCGGACCCTCAGCCTGAGCTACCCGGACGCGCCGGAATCCTTCCTGCTCGATCAGGCCTGGACGCTGGTCGCCTCGCAGCGCCAGCTCGAAACCGCGTGGCTGCCGGACGATTATTGGCGCTCCGCCAACAGCGGCCCGCGCAACCGCACCGCCGTCGTTCAATATGATCATCGCACGCTCGCGCTCGGCGCGGAGCATTCCATGGCCTCGCGCGTCCAGCGCGCGCGGCGCTTCGGCCGGCACCAGGCGCCGGAATCGCATCTGGTGATGCAGGGATCCTCGCAGGCGGGCTGGCCGATCACGGTATTGATCCGCGACGTGCTGGCCTGCGACGCGCGTCATGTCGCCGGCGCCGTCGAAGCGGCGGCCGCCGCCTTTGCCGCCGATTCCGGCGCCTTCTCCAAGCTGGAGATCGTGCTCTGCGCCTGGGATGAGGATGTCGATTCCGTGATGCGGATCGCGGACGGCAGCTGGGCGTTGTTGACCGATCCGTCCGAGCGGCTGCAGCCCGACGCCTTCTCCAGGCTTCCGGTCTCCAGCGAGGAGACCGCCGCGATCGCCAGCGGGCCGCAGTCGACCGCCGCAATCATCGATTCCGCCGCAGTGTTCCGCCTCGCCGATCCCCTGCTCGGCGCCCAGCTCAAGCGCAGCGGCAAATATGGCCGGTCCTTCCTCAAGCGTCCGTTGCTGCAGGCGTCGATTTAGGCGCACGGCCATTCGGGTTAGCACGACGGCACGACCCGGGCGGAGCTCGGGCGCCGGTGGTTCCTTCCGGCGGCGTCAGCGCCGCTGGTTGTAGACGTCGAGACAGACGGCCCCGAGCAGCACCAGGCCCTTGATCACCTGCTGGTAGTCGATGCCGATTCCGAGGATCGACATGCCGTTGTTCATCACGCCCATGATCATGGCGCCGACCACCGCGCCGCCGACCCGCCCCACCCCACCATAGGCCGAAGCGCCGCCGATGAAGCAGGCGGCGATGACGTCGAGCTCGAAGCCGGCGCCGGCCTTGGGCGTCGCGGTGTTCAGCCGCGCGGCGAAGACGAGCCCGGCAAGCGCCGCGAGCGTCCCCATATTGACGAAGGTCAGAAACGTCAGCCGCTCGGTCTTGATGCCGGACAGCTTGGCCGCCTTGGCGTTGCCGCCGACGGCATAGATCTGCCGGCCGATCACGGTGCGCCGCGTCACGAAGCCGTAGAGCACAATCAGCGCCGTCATGATCACGAGCACGTTGGGCAGCCCCCGATGCGAAGCGATCAGGTAGGTGAAGTAGAGCACGCCCAGGCAGAGCACGGCGGATTTGCCGACGAACACCGGATAGGGCTCGACCTCGATATGATGCGCCAGCTCGCGCGCCCGCGACCTGGCGCTGGCATAGACCAGTGCCAGCGCCAGCATCGCACCGATCAGGAGCGAGGTGGGATGCAAGGTGCCGGCCTCGGGCAGCAGCTCCGGAATGAAGCCCGACGACAATTTCTGGAAGGTCGCCGGAAACGGCCCGACCGACTGCCCCTGCAGCACCGCGAGCGCGAGCCCCTTGAACACCAGCATGCCGGCCAGCGTGACGATGAAGGAGGGAATGCCGAAATAGGCCACCCAGTAGCCCTGCGCGGCGCCGATCGCGGCGCCGACCACGAGGCAGGCGATGAAGGCGAGCGGATAGTCGATATGGTAACGCACCATCAGGACCGCCGCGACCGCCCCGACAAAGCCCGCGACCGAGCCGACCGACAGGTCGATATGGCCGGTGACGATCACGAGCAGCATGCCGAGCGCCATGATGACGATATAGCTGTTCTGCAGTACCAGATTGGTGAGGTTGAGCGGCTGCAGCAGCGTGCCGTCGGTCATCACCTGGAAGAACAGCATGATCGCGACCAGCGACAGCAGCATGCCGTAACTGCGCAGATTGTTCTTGATGAAGCCCGAGGCTCTGCGCGCGTTGCGCTCGCTGTCCTTGCGCTCGTCCGGCAGCGAAACCGTCTTGTCGGTCATGGCCGCATCTCTCCCGTCAATTCGCCGGCCCCGCTGTTGGTGCGAAGCGCCTTGTTGCGCATGATAGCATGCATGATCTTTTCCTGGGTCGCCTCTTGCGCGGAAAATTCGCCGACAAAGGCGCCCTCGCTCATGACGTAGATCCGGTCGCAGACGCCGAGCAGTTCCGGCATTTCCGAGGAGATCACCACCACCGCCTTGCCGGCCTCGGCAAGCTCGTTGATGATCAGGTAGATCTCGTATTTGGCGCCGACATCGATGCCGCGGGTCGGCTCGTCCAGGATAAGAACCTTGGGATCGGTCATCAGCCATTTCGACAGCACCACCTTCTGCTGGTTGCCGCCGGAGAGCTGGCCGGTCTCCTGATAGACGTCGGATGAGCGAATGCGCATGCGGCTGCGATACTCGCTCGCCGCCTTCAGCTCGCGCACGTCGTCGAGCACCCAATGCGAGGCGACGCGATAGAGGCTCGCCAGAGTGATGTTCTTGCGCACATCATCGGCCAGGATCAGCCCGAGCTGCTTGCGGTCCTCGGTGACATAGGCAAGGCCGGCGGCGATCGCCGATGGCACCGAGGAGAGATCGGCGGCGTGTCCGTCGAGCGTGACCGCGCCGCTGATCTTCGTGCCCCAGGCGCGGCCGAACAGGCTCATGGCAAATTCCGTGCGGCCGGCGCCCATCAGGCCCGCGATGCCCACCACCTCGCCGCGGCGGACGTTGAAATCGACGTTCTTGATCACCTGCCGCTCGGGATGCAGGGGGTGGTACACCGACCAGTTCTTCACCACCAGCGCAGGTGCGCCGATCGCAGCCTCGCGCCGCGGGAAGCGGTCGGCGAGATCGCGGTTGACCATGCTGCGGATGATCCGGCCTTCATCGACCGGTTCCTTGCGGCAATCAATCGAGTCCACGGTGCGGCCGTCGCGCAGCACGGTGATGCGGTCGGCGACGCGGGCGACCTCGTTCAATTTGTGCGAGATCAGGATCGAGGCGATGCCCTGCTCGCGGAACGCGACCAGGCGGTCCAGCAGCGCCGCGCTGTCGGTCTCGTTGAGGCTTGCGGTCGGCTCGTCCAGGATCAGCAGCCGCACCCGCTTGGACAGCGCCTTTGCGATCTCGACCAGCTGCTGCTTGCCGATGCCGAGATCGGTCACCAGCGTATCCGGCGACTCCTTCAGGCCGACCTGAGCCAGCAGCTCCCGGGTCCGGCTGTAGACCGCATCGCGATCGATGATTCCGAAATGCTGCGGCGGGTGGGACAGGAAAATGTTCTCGGCAATCGACATCAGCGGGATCAGCGCAAGCTCCTGATGGATGATGATGATCCCGAGCGCCTCGGACTCGTTGATGTCGCGGAAGCGGCGCTCCTCGCCGTCGAAGGTGATGGTTCCCTCATAGCTGCCGTGGGGATAGACGCCGCTCAACACCTTCATCAGCGTCGACTTGCCGGCGCCGTTTTCACCGACGAGGGCGTGGATCTCGCCGGGCTCGACGGTGAAGGTCACCTCGCGCAGCGCCTGTACGCCTGCAAAGCTCTTGCTGACGCCGCGCATCTCAAGCATTGCCGTCATTGCATCCCGTCCCGCAACCTGTAAGCCCCCTCTCGCCCCGCGGAGGCCGGCGGGCACGGTTCCATGCCCGCCGGCGCAACCCTTCGTCACTCGAATTGCGCGCGCTTGTAGTAGCCGCTGTCAACCAGAACCTTTTCCCAATTGCCCTTGTCCACCACGACCGGCTTGAGCAGATAGGACGGCACCACCTTGACGCCGTTGTTGTAGGTCTTGGTGTCGTTGACGGTGACCTGCTTGCCTGACAGCGCCGCATCGACCATGTCCGCGGCCACCTTGGCGAGGTCGCGGGTATCCTTGAAGATGGTGGAATACTGGTCGCCGCGCAGGATCGCCTTGATCGAGGGCACCTCGGCATCCTGGCCGCTGATGACCGGCATCGGTTGGTCCGCGCTGCCATAGCCCACGCCCTTCAGCGAGGAGATGATGCCGATGGAGATGCCGTCATAGGGCGACAGCACCGCATCGAGATGCTTGTTGCCGTAATAGGCCGACAACAGATTGTCCATGCGCGCCTGGGCGGTGGCGCCGTCCCAGCGCAAGGTCGCGACCTTGTCCATGCCCATCTGGCCGCTCGCGACCTTCAGCTTGCCCGAGTCGATGTAGGGTTTCAGTACCGACATCGCGCCGTTGTAGAAGAAGTAGGCGTTGTTGTCGTCGGGCGAGCCGCCGAACAGCTCGATGTTGAACGGCCCCTTGCCTTCCTTCAGGCCGAGCTTCTGCTCAATCGACTGCGCCTGCAGCACGCCGACCTGGAAATTGTCGAAGGTCGCGTAATAGTCGACATTGGGCGTGTCGCGGATCAGCCGGTCATAGGCGATCACGGTGATCCCGGCCGCCTTGGCCTGTTTCAGCACGTCGGACAGCGTGGTGCCGTCGATCGCTGCGATCACCAGCGCCTTCTCTTTCTTGGCGACCATGTTCTCGACCTGCGAGAGCTGGTTCGGAATGTCGTCCTCGGCATATTGCAGGTCGGCGTCATAGCCGCGCTCCTTCAGCGCCTTCACCATGTTGTTGCCGTCGTCGATCCAGCGCGCCGACGATTTCGTCGGCATGGCGATGCCGACCGTGCCCTTGCTCTGGGCCAGCGCGGCGCCGCCCGTCGCCGCAGTGGCGAGGCCGGCGACGGCGAGCGCGATAATTGTGGTCTTCAGCTTGAGCATGCTTCACTCCCTTGATGTCGTCTTGATTGACGATTTGGCTTGGTTGAAAGGTGCGACGGAAGACTTTGCGTGTCGGTGACTTCAGCCTCCCGTGAGCCGCACGTCCGGCTCGGGTCGACCGCGCGCCGCCGCCTCCAGCAGGAAGGTGCGGCCGTGATCGGGATCGGCGGCGCGTGCCGCTTCGTCCATGTGCTCCCAGGCCGATGTCACGAGCAGGCGCGACAGGTCCGGCCCGACGAACGCGGGACAACTCGATTGAAGCGCCGGCACATGCAGGCAGCGCAGATGGGTTCCTTGCGGATCGTAGATGTCGACGCAGCCGCCGCCCCAGCGCGCGTTCCAGATCAGGCCGTCGGTATCGACCACGGCGCCATCGAGGCCGCCGACCCCGCGATGGCGCAGCAGGATCTCGGGCGCGCTTGTCGGTAGGCCGGTCGCGGGATCGAGCGTCAAGCGATAGAGCACATTATCGGCGGTATCGGCGAAATAGCCGGTTGCACCATCGGGCGAGAAGCAGATCGCGTTGGGAATGGTGATGTTCGGAAACAGCCGCGAGATGTCCCCGTCATGCAGCGCGTAGATCGCGCCCATGCCCGGCTCCGCCTTGCGCCCCATGGTGCCGATCCAGAAGGTCCCGGACGGATGCACGCGCGAGTCGTTGGAACGGGTGCGCGGATTGTCCGCCTCCAGCGGCCGATAGAGCTGCATCGCGCCGTCGTTGCGCCTGCGGATGTAGAGACCGTCCTCCGCGACGATCAACTGGCGTTCGCCGTCGATCCGCGCCAGCGCGCTTGCCATCCTGCCGAGCGCGTGGACGCGAACGCCGCCGCTGCCGATGTTCGCTTCGAACAGACGTCCCCCGAGGATATCGAACCACCAGGCCGTATCGGTCGCGGCATCATAGGTCGGGCCTTCGCCGAGATGGCAGCGCTCGTCGCAGAGAATGGATGTGGGGACGCGCTCCATCATGACCCTCCCCCTGCCGACAGCAAGCGATAGACGATCTGATTGCGGTAGGCCTCGCCGGGCGCAAGCCGCGGGCTTGGAAAATCCGGCCGGTTGGGTGCGTTCGGCCAGACCTGCGGCTCGAGACAGAAGGCGTCGGATTGGCGCACCAGCCGGCGCTGCTTTCCGACAATCGAACCGTCGAGATAATTGCCGGAATAGAATTGCAGGCCCGGCTGGTCCGTCAGCAGTTCGAGAATGCGTCCCGACCGCGGCGCCTCGACCCGCGCCGCGAGCTTCAGCACGCGATCATTGGGCAGGCAGAAATTGTGATCATAGCCCTTGCCATGCCGCAACTGCTGATCGTCATTGCGGATCCGCGCGCCGATCGGCGCGGCTTGGCGGAAGTCGAATGGCGTACCCGCAACCGCGCGCGGCGGTTCGGGCAACGGAATGGCGGTCGGATCGATCGCTAGAAAATGGTCGGCGAACAGCGTCAGCCGGTGATCGAAAATGTCGTAGCCCGACGCGGCACCTTCGAGATTGAAGAAGCTGTGGTTGGTGAGATTGACCACGGTCGGCCGATCCGTCCGTGCCGCGAAGGCGAATGACAATTCGGCCGGCCCCGTGATCCGATAGGTCAGGCTGACATCGAGCCGGCCGGGATAGTTCTCCTCGCCATCGGGGCTCGCATAGCGCAGCGTCACGAACGGCTCGGGCGCCTCACCGAGGCCGGTGATCTGCCACAGCTTGCGGTCGAAGCCATCGGGCCCGCCATGCAGCGCGTTCGGCCCATTATTGGCGGCGAGCTGCACCACATTGCCGTCGATCTCGAAGCGGGCGTTGGCAATGCGGTTGGCATAGCGGCCGATGCTGGCGCCGAAGAACTTGCGTTCGCGCAAGAAGCCATCGAGATCGTCATAGCCGAGCACGATGTCGTCGCAACGCCCGGCGGCGTCAGGCGCGATCAGCGCCTGGATCGCTGCGCCGAAGGTGATGATGCGGGCCTCGAAGCCCGCTTCGCCGCGCAGCGTCACGCGCTCGACGGCGCGGCCATCCGGCAGCGTCCCGAACACATCCCTTGCGATGCGTGAACCCGTTTCAGCCATGGTCAGCCTGGTCCTGTGGCCTCGGTCGCCTGCACCTCGGGTGACCGCTCATGCCGCTGCGTGCCGTTGTGAATGACCTCGATCATGGCCCCGGCCGCGAGCTCGGCGTCGCCGCGCGCGATGGCATCGACAATGCGCTGATGCCAGAGCAGCACGGTCTCGCGATCCTCGATTTCCGTCGGTGCGCTGAGCAGGAAGGAAGCGCGCAATGCCGCCTCGATCACATGGCCGATCGAGCGCATGAACAGATTGCCGGAGGCATTGGCGACCGCGACATGCAGCGCAAGGTCGGCGTCGGCAAAACCGGCGGAATCGGACGGCTCGTGCCGCATCCGTTCCATGCTGCGCCTGAGCTCGACGATGTCTGCATCGGTGCGCCTCGCCGCGGCCAGCGCCGCCGCGCGCGGCTCGACCGCGAGACGAATCTCGGCGAGGTCGCGGAGGAAGCGCTTGTCGATTCCCACGTCGAGATGCCAGGCGAGCACGTCGGCATCGAACATGTTCCAGGCGCCGCGCTCGCGCACCACGGTGCCAACCCGCGCCTTGGTCGAGAGCAGTCCCTTGGCCACCAGTGTCTTGACGCTCTCGCGCAGCACCGGCCGCGACACGCCGAACATCGCGGTGAGCTCGGCATCGCCGGGCAGACGCATCCCTTCGGTGTAGCGGCCGGCGATGATGTCGACGCCGATCGAGCGCGCCACTTCCGCATGATTGGAATGGGCGCGCCGAGTCGGGATGACGAGAATGCGCGATGTCGAGGCGTTGCTCATCGGCTATGCTCCTGCGCGGCAGACGGTCGGGCGGCGCGCAAGGATGATCATTACCTGCCGCAAAGCGGTCGCGAGCAGCGGCATGCGGACAGCGCGATGATCAAGGCAGCCATGTCGGCTGCCGCAAAGCAAGCATCGGGGGACACGAGGCGCATTCTCCCAGAAATGTTATCCGGGTGCCACTATTTGGTGTTATGGCACCTTCGTACCGCTCAAGGCTGCACGGCGCAGGTACTATTTCACGGAAGATTGGCGCTGACTAGTCATATTATTTGACTAATGAGTTCCCTTCCTGGGGCGTCCCCGCGCAGGATAGCCGCGCAGTCCGAGAGCGCCCGACCTCACGCCGTCCGCACCGCGCTCAGGAACTGCCCGACCTCGCGCTTCAGGCGATTGCTTTCGCCGGACAGCGACTTTGCGGCCGATAGCACCTGGGCGGAGGCCGATCCGGTCTCGCTGGCGCCGCGCTGCACGTGGGTGATGTTGGCGGAGACCTGCTGGGTGCCGTGCGCGGCCTGCTGCACGTTGCGGGAGATTTCCCGTGTCGCCGCGCCCTGCTCCTCGATGGCCGAGGCGATGGCGGCGGCGATTTCCGACATCCGGCCGATGGTGTCGCCGATCTCCTTGATGGCGCCGACGGATTCCTGCGTCGCGGCTTGGATGCCCGAGATCTGCTGGCTGATCTCGCCGGTCGCTTTCGCGGTCTGCTCGGCCAGCGCCTTCACCTCGGAGGCGACCACCGCAAAGCCGCGGCCCGCTTCGCCGGCGCGCGCCGCCTCGATGGTGGCGTTGAGCGCCAGCAGATTGGTCTGGCCGGCGATGGAGGTGATGAGCTCGACCACGTCGCCGATGCGCGAGGCGGCGCGGGCCAGCTCGCCGACGCGATTGTTGGTCTTCTGCGCCTGCGCCACCGCATCATTGGCAATGCGCGCGGAGTCCTGCACCTGGCGGCTGATCTCGCTGACCGAGGACGCCATCTCTTCGGTCGCCGACGCCACCGACTGCACGTTGGTGGAGGCTTCCTCGGACGCCGCGGCGACCGTGGTCGCCAGCTCCTCCGATCGCTCGGCGGTCGCAGTGAGCGTGCCGGCGGAGGCCTCGAGCTCGGTCGAGGCCTGCGAGACGATGTTGACGATCTCGCCGATTATGGCTTCGAAATCGCAGGTGATGCGGTCCACGCGCTGGCCGCGCTGGATCTTGGCATCGGCATCGGCAGCGGCCTGCTCGTCGGCCGCCTTCTTGGCGATCAGCGCCTCCTTGAAGACCTGCAGCGAGCCCGCCATCAATCCGATCTCGTCCTCGCGACCGCTCGCGGGAATGCTGACCTCATGACGGCCCGCGGCGAGGTCGCCGACGACGCCGGTCAAGGTTGCAAGCGGCGTGATCACGCGCCGGCGCAGCATCAAGGTCACGCCGGCGAGCACGCCGAGCAGCGCCATGACGACAACGATGGCGAAAGCCAGCATCATCAGCGCGCTGTCGCGCGCGACGCTGGCGCGATCAGCAGCTTCCGTCAATGCGGCATCGCGGACCACGAAGAAGCGTTCAACGGCGGGCACGATCGAAGTCGCCAGTTCGTCGGATGTGATGCTGTATTTGCCGTCGCTGCGTGCTGCCGGAAGCTCCTTCTCGACCACGAGCGCCGCATGGCCGAAATAGGCATCCACCGCATCCTTCATGGCGCTGGTAAGCCGCGCCGGATTGCCGAGCTGATCGATATCGGATTCAATACGCTCGCGATCCACTTCGATGCGCCCCTGATTACGATCCATGATCGTGAATTCCGCAGGCTTCAATGGCCGGCGGGTGGCGATCGGAGCCGACATCGTTCCCGCCCGCCCGCCCGCGGCGATGCGCAGGTCCTGGGCAATGCGCGCGACGTTCAACAGCGCCGTGAGTGAGGCATCGGCGGCCGCCGCTCTCGTCTCGATCCGGTTCAAAATCGGCTCGATCATCGCAATGACCTGGACGGTACCGGGCATAAAACCATCGAGTGCAGCGCGATCGCGCGCGCTCATCGGCACGGCAATCGCATGATCAGACCGCGCCCGCAGGTCGGCGAGCTTGGCCGCAGCCCGGTCCAGATCTGCGACGAGCACGGCGCTGTCGTCGAGCGTGCCGATCAAGGCCTTCGCCTTGGCAAACGCGGCATCAGCCGCCTTGGTCACTTTTGCTATGGTCTCGAGCTGGGCAGGAGTCGCGGCGCCTTCCTGAAACAGCGGACTGAGATAGGGTGCGCGATAACTTGCGACCTGCTGAGAGGCCGCAAGAACGGCCCCGAACGCCTCGACGTCCTTGATCGCATCGGACTTGCTGAGAAAGGTTCGCGTCTGCGGCACGAGAACCTCAGCCCCGAGAACCACCGCCAATGCCGTCACCGACAGCATCGACGCCGCAAAAAGCCGGCCGATCCGCATCGTCAATATCCGCTGAGTTGTGTCGCCTAACCCTAGCGAGCATCGGCTAAGGCCGCCTTAACGAACGACAGTAGTACTACTGCCCCTGTTTTCCGTGGTTTACGCTAGCAAGGCCAGGCGACCTCACTGCTTCTGGGCGGGTCGGCTCCCATCCGCGTGCAGGTGATCGCGGCGCCGCGGCAGGCAAAGGACAGCGCGCGATGGAGCTCCTCCGCCGTCATGCCTTCGAGCCTCGCTCGCGCGAGCCGATCTTGCCGGTGCAGCGCCGCGAGCAGCGCGGCCTGGAAGCTGTCGCCGGCGCCGATCGTATCGACCACATTGATCCTGGGCGCCTCCGCCTTGATGAAGCCGGCCTTGCGGTGCCAGGCCTCGGCGCCATCGGTGCCGCGGGTGACGACGAACAGCGTGATGCCGCGGGCGAACAGCGCCGCGGCCCGCGCCGCATAGGCGTCGTCGCCGTAGAGATAGAGGAAGTCGACGTCCGACATGCGAACGATATCGGCGCTCTCCGCAAAAGCCTGCATCCGCTCGAGATAGGCCGCCTTGTCCTGGACCAGATTGGGCCGGCAATTCGGATCGAAGGAGATCGTGCTGGTCGGCCTTGCGTCGGCGATCAGCGCCGCCGTCTCCGCAGCTCCGCCCGCGTTGACCAGCGTGGTCGATCCGACGTGAACGGCATCGACGGCTGCAAAGGGAATGCTGCCGCGCCGATAGGTCCATTGGCGCGAGGCGGTCTGTGCGTCGTAGAAGGCGTATTGCGATTCGCCCGCGACGATGCGGACAAAGGCGAGCGTGGTCTGGCAATCGCTGCGGGTGGCAAAGCCGAGCTCGACATTCGAAGCGAGCGCGTGCTGCGCGATCATGCGGCCGAACAGGTCGTTGGCGATGCCGCCGACGAAGCCGGTGGCAACATCGAGCCGCGCCAGACCTACCGCGACGTTGAGACAGGAGCCGCCAACCATGGCACGGGCCGCCTCGCCTCCATCCGCGGCCGCGACGGGGACAAAGTCGATCAGCGCATCGCCACAGCTCAGGATCATCCTGCTTGCCTCTCAGCCACGGTTGACATCGAAGCCGCGCATCAGTTCGCGGCTTCCCCGATCGAGGTCGCGCAACAGGCGATAGACCTCGCGCTTCCTGCGGTGAAATTCGGACAGGCCGGGCGCGGTCGGCTCGGTCTGGCGGCCGAGCGCCGACATCGCCGCCATGGTCTCGCCGAGCGAAGCGCAGGTACCGGCGGCGACCGCGCCGAGCATGGCCGCGCCAAGCAGCACCGGCTCCTGGGTCTGCGGCAGCGTCACCGCGAGCCCGGTCGTATCGGCCATGATCTGCCGCACCAGCGGACTGCGGCCGGCGCCGCCTCCCATCACGATCATGTTGCTGTGGACGCCATGGGCCTTGAAGGCATCGATGACGTCGGCCAAACCATAGGCAAGCCCGCACAGTCCCGCCAGGAACAGCCGTTCCATCGCGCCAGGATCGGCGTCGAGATCGAGGCCGGCGATGACGGCGCGCGAATCCGGATCGGCATAGGGCGAACGGTTGCCGAGGAATTCCGGCATGACGTGCAGATCGCGCGCGAGCAGCGCCGCTTCGCTGGCAGTCTTTGCACGCGCGAGGATGCGCTTTTCCAGGAAGCCGATGAGATCGAGGCCGTCGCGCCGCGCAGCCTGGCTTGCCTCGGCGTAGCCGGGATGCGAGCGCAGCAGATGGTCGATCGCGGCACCCGCCGCCGACTGGCCGCCTTCGTTCAGCCAGAAGCCGGGCACCATGCCCGAATAATACGGCCCCCAGACGCCGGGCACGAACGACGGCGCCGCCGTGGTCGCCATGATGCAGGCGGAGGTTCCCATGATGTAGGCCAGGCGGTCGCAGGCATCAGCCACCGCACCGGACGGATCGCGGCCGCCGATCGCGCCGACCCCGCCGGCATGGGCGTCGATCAGGGAGGCGCCGACCGGCGTTGCGGGTGTGAGGCCGAAATCCCGCGCGGCCTGCTCGGTCAGGCCGGCACGAAGCGGCGTGCCCGGCGCGACGATCTCGGTGCCGATGCGGCGATAGCCCTCCGCGACGAACTCCTGCAATCCGACCCGCTGGAAATAGGGGGCGCTCCAGCGCGTCTCGTGGGCGAGATAGTTCCATTTGCAGGTGACGGTGCAGGTCGAGCGCGCGAGTGAGCCGGTGGCGCGGAACGAGAGATAATCGGCGAGATCGAAGAAATGCCCGGCACGATCGAAGCTGTGGCGCAAATGGCGCTTGAGCCAGAGCAGCTTCGGAATCTCCATCTCGGGCGAGATGGAGCCGCCGACATAGCGCAGCACCTCGTCCCTGGTCTCATTGACCAGCCGCGCCTCGGGCGTGGCGCGATGGTCCATCCAGACGATGACATTGCGATTGTCGTCGCCCGAGGTCGACACCGTCAGCGGCGCGCCGCCCTCGTCCAGCACGACGAGCGAGCAGGTCGCGTCGAAGCCGACGCCCTTGACCGCATCCGGCGACAGCGCAGCTTCCGCCATCGCGGCGTGGACGGAGGCGGCGCAGGCGTTCCAGATGTCATCGGAGGATTGCTCGACGATATCGCCGGCCTCCTGCCAGGTCTGGATCGGATGGCGCGCGGTCGCGAGCAAGCTGCCGTGCTCGTCGAAAATCCCCGCCCGCGTGCTGGATGTGCCGACGTCGATGCCGATAAAGGCCTGCCGCATGGTCGCTCCCGTCAGTTTTGACGCAAGCTTACCAGCAAGTGTAGCCGCCATCGACAAGGACGATGCTGCCGGTCATCAGGCTCGCCGCATCCGAGGCAAGGAACAGCACCACGGAGGCGATCTCCTCGACCTGGCCGAGCCGGGCCATCGGCGTGCCGCCGATCCAGGCGTCATACATGCGGGGATTGCTTTTCACGAAGGCGTTCAACGGGGTTTCGATATAGGTCGGCGCCACCGCATTGACGCGAACGCCACGCGCGCCCCATTCCGCCGCCAGCGACTTGGTCAGATGGTGCACCGCGGCCTTGGAGGCGTTGTAATAACATTGCTCCTGCGGCTTGTTGACGATGAAGCCCGACATCGAGCCGACATTGACAATGGTTCCCGTCCTGGCCGCCAGCATGTGCTTGCCGAAGGCCCGGCAGCACCAGAACGTGCCGTTGAGATTGACGTCGATGACGTTCAGCCAGTGCTCGTCGGTGACGGTCTCGGCCGGGGTTTCGCTGCGCGCGATGCCGGCGTTGTTGACGAGGATGTCGATCTTGCCGTAACGCGCGACCAGCTCGTCGGCGACATCGGAGACGCGGCGGGAATCGGTGACGTCCATCAGCGTCGTCTCGACGTTGTAACCCTTTTTGCTCAATTCGGTGCTTGCCGTCTTCGCCGCCGCAGCATCGCGGTCGGCAATGACGACCCGTGCGCCCGCTTCCGCAAGCGCCTCGACACAAGCAAGGCCGATCCCCTGGCCGCCGCCGGTGACGATCGCGGTCTTGCCGGGCAATTTGAATTTCTCAAGATACATCTTTGTCGTCCTGCTAGGTGCGAAGCGCTTGGCCGTCGGTGTCGAAACGGTGGATGCGCGAAGGGTCCGGCGACAGCACGATCGCGTCGCCCGGGCTTAGACTGAGCTCGCCGACATGACGCACGGTGAGCGTTCCGAGCGCGCCGGCGTCGACATACAGGAACGTGTCGCTGCCGAGATGCTCGGCGACCGCGATCGTGCCCGGCCAGCCCTCGCCGTCGCGCGCGATTTTCAGATGCTCGGGGCGGATGCCGGCGGTGGCGGCGCCGTATTTGGCGGCGGCCTCGCCGGTGACGAAATTCATCTTGGGCGAGCCGATGAAACCGGCGACGAACAGATTGACGGGCTTCTCATAGAGCTCGAGCGGGGTGCCATATTGCTCGATCCGGCCGGCATTGAGCACCACGATCTTGTCGGCCATGGTCATGGCCTCGACCTGGTCGTGGGTGACGTAGATCGCGGTGGTCGCGAGCTGCTTCTGCAGACGCGTCACCTCCAGCCGCATCTGCACGCGCAGCGCGGCATCGAGATTGGACAGCGGCTCGTCGAACAGGAACGCCTTCGGCTCGCGCACGATGGCGCGCCCGATCGCGACGCGCTGGCGCTGGCCGCCGGACAATTCGCGCGGCTTGCGGTCGAGATAGGGCGTGAGGTTGAGGGTCGCCGCCGCAGCCTCGACCTTGCGCTTGATCTCCGCCTTCGGCAGACCCGCCATCTTGAGGCCGAAGGCGATGTTGCCGCGCACGCTCATATGCGGATAGAGCGCATAGGACTGGAACACCATCGACAGCCCGCGCTTGGCCGGCCGGACAGCGACGACATTCCTGCCGTCGATCAATATCCGTCCATCGGTGACGTCCTCGAGCCCCGCGATCAGCCGGAGCAGCGTGGTCTTGCCGCAGCCGGAGGGCCCGACAAAGACGACGAAGGAACCGTCGGCGATATCGAGATTGGCGCCCTTGATGATGTGCACCGGCCCGAACGCCTTCTGGACATTTTGCAGCGTGATCTGACCCATGGCGTTTGCGAATCCTTCTGCTACTTGACGGCGCCGAAGGTCAGGCCGCGGACGAGCTGCCGCTGACTGAACCAGCCGAGCACGAGGATCGGCGCGATCGCCAATGTGGAGGCCGCCGACAATTTGGCCCAGAACAGCCCTTCCGGTGACGAATAGGAGGCGATGAAGACGGTGAGCGGCGCGGCGTTGAGCGTCGAGAGATTGAGCGTCCAGAACGCCTCGTTCCAGGCCAGGATCAGATTGAGCAGCAGGGTCGAGGCGAGCCCGGGGATTGCCATCGGCGTCAGCACATAGACCAGCTCGCGGCCTATTGTTGCGCCGTCCATGCGCGCGGCTTCCAGGATGTCCCTCGGGATTTCCTTGAAATAGGTGAAGAGCATCCAGATCACGATCGGCAGATTGCCGAGGCAGAGGATGATGATGAGGCCGGTGAGCGAATCGAGCAGGCCGAAATCGCGCCAGATCAGATAGATCGGCACGAGAACGCCGACCGGCGGCATCATCTTGGTCGAGAGCATCCAGAGCAGCACATCCTTGGTGCGCCTGGTCGGCGAGAACGCCATCGACCAGGCAGCGGGGATCGCGATCACAAGCGCGATCAGCGTCGAGCCGCCGGCGATGATGACGGAGTTAAGCGCGTGGTGGATGTAGTCGCTGCGCTCCTGGACCGTGACATAGTTCTCCGTGGTCCAGTGGAAGAACAGGAAGGACGGCGGGATGGCGAAGGCTTCGAGCTCGGTCTTGAAGCTCGCCAGCACCATCCAGAGGATCGGGAAGAAGATCAGGAATCCCGCGAGCCAGGCCCCCAGGGTCGAGATCACCACATGCCGGGTGGTCGCCATGCGCGCCATCGATCACGCCTCCAGATTCCGGCCGACGATCCTGACCAGGAAGAAGGCCACGATGTTGGCGATGACCACGGCGACAAGGCCGCCGGCGGAGGCGCTGCCGATGTCGTATTGGATGAGCGCCTGGGAGTAGATCAGGAAGGCGATGTTGGTGGTCTGCAAGCCCGGGCCGCCGCCGGTGGTGACGAAGATCTCCGCAAACACGGTGAGCAGGAAGATGGTCTCGATCAGGATCACCACCGTGATGGGGCGGGCCAGATGCGGCAGCGTGATGTAGATGAAGGTGGACGCCGCGCCCGCGCCGTCCATCTCGGCGGCTTCCTTCTGCTCCTCGTCGAGCGACTGCAGCGCGGTGAGCAGGATCAGCGTCGCGAACGGCAGCCATTGCCAGGTGACGATCAGGATGATGGCGAACAGCGGCGCGTCGTTGAACCAGTCGATCGGGGTCAGGCCGAACAGCTTGGCGATCCAGGCAAACAGCCCCGAGACCGGATGCATCAGCAAATTCTTCCAGACCAACGCGCTCACCGTAGGCATGACGAAGAACGGCGCGATCACCATCAGCCGGACGATGCTGCGGCCGATTACCGGCTGGTCGAGCAGCAGCGCCAGCGGGATGCCGACCAGGATGGTGAGGCCGAGCACGGAGCCGACCAGCACCAGCGTGTTCTGCAGCGATGCGAGGAAGGCGGGATCGGTCAGGAAGTAGCGGAAATTGTCCAGCCCGACGAATTGCTGTGCGTCGCCTTCAAGCAGATTGTAGTGCAGCGTCGAGAAATAGATGGTCAGCGCCAGCGGCACGATCATCCAGACGAACAGCAGCCCGACCGCCGGCGTCAGCAGCGTGCGCGCGAGCAATTGCGTCTGTTTGGTTGCCATCCACGCCTCCGAAGGATGCGAAGAGCGCGGCCATCCGCTGAGGGAGAGCAACAGATGGCCGCGAGGTGAGCTCGGGAGAGACGAGCCGACGGAACGCGCCTATTTGATATAGCCGGCGCGCTTCATTTCGCGTTCGGTCGAGGATTGCGCGGCCGCGAGCGCAGCATCCACACCGGTCGAGCCGGAGAGTGCTGCCGAGAATTGCTGGCCGACCGCGGTGCCGATGCCCTGGAATTCGGGGATCGCCGCATACTGCACGCCGACATAGGGCACCGGCTGCACCGTCGGCTTGTTCGGATCGGCCGCGTCGATCGAGGCCAGCGTCGGCTTGGCGAAGGGCGCGACTTTCAGATAGTCGGGATTCGCGTAGAGCGAGGTGCGGGTGCCCGGCGGCACATTGGCCCAGCCTTCCTTGGCGGCGACGAGCTTGGTGTAGTCCTTGCTGGTGGCCCAGGCGATGAACTTCTCCGCCGCCTCGACCTTCTTCGAGCCGGCGGGAATCGCGAGGTTCCACGCCCAGAGCCAGTTCGCGTTCTTGCCGAGGCCGGCGTTGGGCGCCATCGCGAAGCCGACCTTGTCGGCGACCTTGGAGTCCTTCGGGTTGGTCACGAAGGAGGCGGCGACGGTCGCGTCGATCCACATCGCACATTTGCCGGCATCGAACAGCGCGAGGTTTTCGTTGAAGCCGTTCGAGCTCGCGCCGGGAGGGCCGGCCTCCTTCATCAGGTCGACATAGGTCGACAGCGTCTTCTTCCATTCCGGCGTGTCGAACTGCGGCTGCCATTTCTCGTCGAACCAGCGCGCGCCATAGGAATTGGCCATCGCGGTCAGGAATGCCATGTTCTCGCCCCAGCCGGCCTTGCCGCGCAGGCAGATGCCGTAGATGCCGGCCTCCTTGTCGGTCAGCTTCTTGGCGGCAGAGATCACGAAATCCCAGCTCGGGCTGTCGGGCATGGTGAGCCCGGCCTTCTGGAACAGGTCGGTGCGATACATCGTCATCGAGCTCTCGCCGTAGAACGGCGCGGCATAGAGCTTGCCGTTCACGGACACGGCGTCGCGGATCTTGGGCAGGAGATCGCCGACGTCATAGTCGGCGCCGAGATTGTCGAGCGGCACCAGCCAGTTCTTCTTGGCCCAGATCGGCACTTCATAGGTGCCGATGGTCAGCACGTCGAACTGGCCGCCCTTGGTGGCGATGTCGGTGGTGACGCGCTGGCGCAGGACATTTTCCTCCAGCGTCACCCATTTGACGACGATGTCGGGATTCTTCGCGGTGAAGTCGCTGGTCAGCCCCTGCATGCGGATCATGTCGCCGTTGTTGACGGTGGCGACGGTCAGGGTGGTCTCAGCATTTGAGGGGGAAGACAAAAGCGCAGCTGCGCCCAGGAAGGCGCCAAGGACGTTTTTCACGGTAACCTCCCATCGTCGCGTGGTTGAGCATATGCCCACGCGTTGAGCGTATGTTCACATCAACATCCGGGGGTTGTCAAGCGAAGGCGCAGGCGCGCCAGCCGCGGCAGGGGCCGGAACTCCGATCTCGTCTGTGCTGCAGGAGCGAACGCGAGCGCGCTATTTCAGCGCGGCGCGGGCCGTCGCCTCATCGGTGATGAGACCGTTGACCAGGCGGCCGGCAAGCGCGGCGCGGATCGCCGATACCTTGGCCTGCCCGAGCGCCGCGGCGATGGTCGTCGTCTGCACCGGGACTTGCGGCGGGATGGAGGTGAGGCGCCTGTTGGTGCCGCCCTTGATCAGGCGGCCTTTGGCGTCATAGGCCCAGCCTGTGATCTCGCCGACAGCGCCGAGCCGCATCATTTCGAACAGCTCCTCGCGGGTGACAAAGCCGTCGACATGGACCTGCGCCTTCTGGTCCATCTGGCCGATCCCGACCAGGCGCAGATCGGCCTTCGCCGCGACCGCCTTCACTTTCGCAATCGGCTCGATGCGGACCATGCGGTTGCGCTCGTCTTCCGACGACATCAGGAACGGCAGCGGCATCGGATAGTGCCGCGCGCCGGTGCGGTCGGCGAGACGCCCGACCGTGTCGAAGAAGCTCGCCGAGCCATCCGCCGAGATATTGCCGACCAGCGACACGATCTGATGATTCGGCCGCTCGATCGGGGTCACGCGCTCGACCGCGGCGCGCACCGCGCGGCCCGTGCCGAGCGCGACGATGACCGGCGTCTCCGGGCGCAGGGTCAGGTCGAGCAGATTGGCGCAGCGTTCGGCGATGCCGGCCACCGCATTCGGCGCGGCCGGATCGCTCGGCACCACCTCGCAATGCACGAGATCGAAGCGGTCCTTGAGCGTCGCCGCAAGCTCCATGCAGGCCGCGATCGGATGTTCGAGGCGGAAGGTGATGAGACGCTCGGCGAGACACAGCGACACCAGCCGCTGCGCCGAGGCGCGCGACACCTGCAGCATCCTGGCGATCTCGTCCTGGGTATGACCGGCGATGAAATAGAGCCAGCCGGCGCGCGCGGCGTCGTCAAGGCGGGATTTCTCGCTGTCAGGCGCCGTCATGATTATGCGCTATTGCCCGCTCCAGAAGTCGGCCATCCGGTCGAAGACCCGGTCGGCACCGGCCTCATATAGCATGGCGCGACCATCGCGCGACCGGTAGTGGCTACCGCCGACAAAGCCCCACACGGTCATGCCGGCGGCCTTGCCGGCGGTGACGCCGCTGACGCTGTCCTCGATCACCAGCGTGCGCTGCGGCACGGCCTGCATCTGCGCGGCCGCATAGAGAAACAGATCAGGGGCGGGCTTGCCGTGCGCCACCATCTGCGCCGTGTAGAGCCTGTCGCCGAACAATGGCGCGAGGCCGGTCAAGGCCAGCGAGCGCCTCACCCGATCGAGATCACTGGAGGACGCGACGCAGCACGGCGCGTCGAGCTGCGATAGCACAGCCTCAATTCCTGCAATGGGCTGCAGCTGTTCGCTGAAGCGCTGCAGCACACGGCTCTTCAACTCGGGCAGGAAGGTCGCGGCGTCGAAACGGCGATCATCCTTGTAGTGGCTGAGCAAGGCCGCCGTGCTGCGGCCGAGAAACAGTTCGACCACCTGGTCCTCGCCGAGCGCAATGCCGCGCTCGCCGAGCAGCTCGGACAGGCAGGCGCAGCTCAAGACCTCGCTGTCGACGAGAACGCCGTCGCAGTCGAAAATGATCAGATCAGGCCAGGCCGGGCGCGATGTCATGCCGGAATAGGAACATATGCCCAGGCTTTGAGCAATAGCTCAAGCATTCCGCTGCGCTATCGCGTGCCATAGGCACGGTCGCCGGCGTCGCCGAGGCCGGGGACGATGAAGCCGTTCTGGTCGAGGCCCTCATCCATCGCCGCGGTCCAGACCGGCACATCCGGATGCAGGCCGCGAACCCGTTCGAGGCCCTCGGGGGCGGCGATGAGGCAGACCAGGCGGATATCCTTGGCGCCGCGCTCCTTCAGCCGGTCGATCGCGGCCACCGACGTGTTTGCGGTCGCAACGACCGGCGTGACCACGATGGCAAGCCGCTCGCCGAGGTCGGACGGCGATTTGAAGAAATATTCGACGGCGGCAAAGCTCACCGGCTCGCGATAAAGCCCGATATGCGCGACACGCGCGGTCGGCACCAGATCCATCATGCCGTCGACGAAGGTCGCTCCGGCGCGCAGCACCGGCACGAACACCAGCTTCTTGCCGGCGATCCTGGCCGATTGCATGCGCGCGAGCGGCGTCTCGACCTCGACCTCGGTGAGCGGCAGATCGCGCGTCACCTCGTAGCAGAGCAGCATTCCGATCTCCTTGAGGAGCTCGCGGAACGATTTGGTCGAGATCGATTTGTCGCGGATCAGCGACAGCTTGTGCTGCACCAGCGGGTGATCGACGATGGTGACGCCCTGCATGAGTTGACTCCCCCCGAAGCCGTCAGAACACGGTGCCGTCGCTGATGACCTTGAGCGGCGGGGCGCCGTCGGCCCGGCGTTCGAAGGCGGCGGCGCGGCCGGCCGCCCAGGTGCCGCCTTCCAGAATGCTCGCCAGCGGCAGCTCCTGGGCACTGCGGCCAAGCCGCGCGCGAATGCGCGTCGCGAGCAGATCCAACAGTGCAACGGTGAGCGCACGCCACTCCACGACCAGCAGTGAATCGACCTGGTGCGAGCGTTCGGCATCTGCCGCATTGCGCAGGCGCAGCACGCCGAGGTCGACGAACAGGCCGCCATTGCGATATTCGGCAAGCCCGGTCAGGCCGTCGATGTCTGTCACCTCGAAGCCCGCACGCTGCAGCGGCTCGATCAGCGAGTAGCTCAGCCATTGCGACAGCTTGTGCAGCGGCACGAGGCCGTCGGTCGCATCCGGGGTCTTGAGCGCGGGATGGCGCCAGCAATCGCCGAGCGGAATGCCCGCGAGCTCGAGCCGCGACGGCCAGATCGGGCCGAGCTGGCGCAACACTCCTGCAAGAATTGCGGGCGCGGCGATGGCGCCGTTGTCGGCTTGCGCGGCGAGGTGGTCGAACAATCCGCCGGGCCGCGCGCGGTCGCGCAAGGCAAACACGTCGGGGCGCGCCGCCAGCAGCCGGCCGAGACGCCGCAACAGATCGGCACGGCCGTCGAGGCCGACCATGGGATTGGCGTCGGTCTCCTGAAAGCCCTGCTGCAGGCGCGCCAGCGGCAGGCTCGCAAGCACGTCAGCATCGACCCGGAACGGATCGCGCGCATCGCTCGAGAAAACGCCGCTTGCGAACATGTCGAGGCTTGCCAGCGCAAGGCCCTCGGAACGGCCGATGCTCTGCCCGGTCACCGCATCATCGTAGCGCCAGACCGGCCCGGCGCCGGCATCCAGCAGCACGCTGATGATGGCGAGATCGAATTCGGCGCGCGCCCGCGCTGCGCGGTCAACCCAGGACACGGCTTCCGCCTTCGCCGCCCAACGATCGACGCCGCCGACGACAAAATGGCGCCAGCGCGCATGAAACGGCACGTTCAGCGAAGGATACGCCTTGCGCGTCACCGCCAGCACGGCGTCTGCAACGGCATCCAGCCGTGCGAGATCGATGGTGAAATGCGAGAGGTCGCCGCGCAGCCCGATCTCGAGCATCCGGCCGGCGCGCGTGCGAACGGCGTCCGCCGAGAGCAGCGAAAGCACCTCGCGTTCTGTAGCCGCCGCCGGCGCGCTCACGGGATCAATACTTCTCCAGCGAGCGGCCGACGGTGTCGGTCAGCTCCGTTGCGGGCGGCACCTCGGTCGAGAAATAGCCGGCCGCCTTCTTGGCCGCGATCTCGACATGCGCATCGGCCGGGATCAGTTCCAGCGGGATCGGCACGCGCTCGACGATGTCGATGCCCTGCCCGGTCAGCGCGTCATATTTCATGTCGCTCATGGACAGGAAGCGGTCGATGCGCCTGAGGCCGAGCCAGTGGATCACGTCGGGCATCAATTGCTGGAAGCGCGCGTCCTGCACGCCGGCGACGCATTCGGTGCGCTCGAAATAGGCCGCAGCCGCGTCACCGTCCTCCTGGCGCTTGCGCGCGTTATAGACCAGGAATTTTGTCACCTCGCCGAGCGCGCGCCCTTCCTTGCGATTGTACACGACGAGGCCGAGACCGCCCTCCTGTGCGCCGCGCGCGCATTCCTCGATGCCGTGAATGAGGTAGGGACGGCAGGTGCAGATGTCGGAGCCAAACACGTCGGAGCCGTTGCATTCGTCATGCACGCGGCAGGTGATTTTGGTGCGATGATCGGGCAGCTTGGCGACGTCGCCGAACAAATAGACGGTGGTGCCGCCGATCGGCGGCAGGAACACCTGCATGTCGGGCCGCGTCACCAGTTCCGGGAACATGCCCGCGGTCTGCTCGAACAGCGTGCGGCGCAGCTTGGTCTCGCTGGTGCCGAAGCGCTGGGCGACGCCGGGCAGATACCAGACCGGATCGATCGCGATCTTCACCACCGAGACGCTGCCATTGGCATGGACGACCGTGCCGTCGGGCTTGAGCCGCTTGGCCAGCATGGCGTCGCGGATCTCCGGCAGGTCGAGCCGCGCCCGCGTCACCGCGATGCTCGGCCGGATGTCGGTGCCCTCGGCAATTTCGGTGCGGAAGCTCTCGGCAACCAGATGGCCCCAGGGATCGAGTGCCACAATGCGCGACGGCTCGCTCCATTGCGGGAACGGCCCGATGGTTGCCGCCGGAAAGGTGTTGGTGAGATCGGGACGCCGGATGGGATCGAGCGCGCCGGCGGAAACCGCAAGCGCGCGATACACCGCATAGGAACCGCCGTGGCTGCCGATCACATTGCGGTCCTGCGGCCGCGACACCGTGCCGATGATCGGTCCGCGGGCGCGCGCGTCCGCAGCGTCCCAGTGGATCGGGAAGATCGGCTTGGCGCCCGGCTCCGGATGGGAGGTGAGGCGGATATGGTCGGTGCGATTCGGACTGCTCATGACCAAGTCTATCCTAAAAAGCCAACGGCCCGCCTGTCCGACGGGCCTGGCTCAGTCGTAATGATGGTGCGGACGACCCGGGCGATGCCCGGGTCCGCGCCCTGCTCACCATTATCGGCCCAAAGTGTAGCAAAATGGTCGATAAACGGCGCAATATGGAACTATTTTATATCCTTTTCGGAAATATGCAAAGGTCGCCCGGAACCCGGCTGTCCAGCCCTAATCGACGCCCCTTAGGGCATGACCGCTCCGACCGACCACGGCAGCGTCTCGCCGCCCCGAAACACCACCACCTCGGTCTCGTCCACCGCGACCGCCGCCATGATCGGCGCCTCCCGCCGCTCCAGCGTGATCGTGCCGCGGTTAGGCGCGAGGCCGTAGAACCGCGCACCGTTGACGGACGCAAAAGCCTCGAAACGGTCGAGCGCGCCCTCCTCGTCGAACACCTGGACGTAGGTTTGCAGCGCGGTAGCACCGCCGAACACGCCGGCCGAGCAGCACTCGGCCTCCTTGGCGGTGCGGCGATGCGGCGCGGTGTCGGTGCCGATGAAGAAGCAGGCATCGCCCGAGGTCGCCGCCTTGCGCAGCGCCAGCCGATGATGCTCGCGCTTGGCGACCGGCAGGCAATAAAGATGCGGCCGCAAGCCGCCCTGGAAGATCGAGGTCCGGTTGATGACCAGATGATGCGGCGTGATCGTGCCCGCCGCCCGCGACGCATTTGCGCGCACGATGTCCAGCGTTTCGGCCGTGGTGACATGCTCGACCACGACCTTCAATCCGGCATGGCGCTTGAGCAGCGGCAGCAGGCTCTGCTCCATGAACACCGCCTCGCGGTCGAAAATATCGACCGCGGGATCGGTCGCCTCGCCATGGATCAGGACCGGCATGCCGATCTTCTCCATCCGCTCCAGCACCGGCGCCAGCCCGGGGATGTCGGTGACACCATAATGGGCATTGGTGGTGGCACCGGCGGGATAGAGCTTCGCGGCGACCCAGACGCCTTCCGCGAAACCTGCTTCGATCTCGTCGGGCGCGGTCGCGTCGGTGAGATAGCAGGTCATCAAAGGCTGGAAGTCGGCCCCCTCGGGCCGCGCGGCAAGGATGCGCTCGCGATAGGCCTTGGCGTCGGCGACCCGCGTGACCGGCGGCACCAGGTTTGGCATGATGACGCCACGGGCGAACTGGGCGGTGGTGAACGGCAGCACCGCCTTCAGCATGGCGCCGTCCCGCAAGTGGACATGGAAGTCGTCGGGCCGGCGGATGGTGATCCGGTCCACCTGCTTCGCCGTGGCGGCCTTGTCGAACAGTTCAGTCACGCTCATCGCATCGCCCCTTCCGGTCGCAGCGTCGCCTTACCGCGATTCCGGCGATGAATCATCCAAATTTCACCGGCCGCTTGGACGCTGCTTGACGCTCCTGCGCTTCTTGGGCGCCCTCGGAAGCGGTGGGCGCCTATTTGCGCTTTCGCGGCGAACGAGCCGATCTGGCGGCCGGAGCGGCCTGCTCCCTGGCGCCGAACCGCTTGCGGTTGAACGCAACCGCGCCTTGGCCGGCGACCACCTCGACATCCTCGAGCCGCAACGGCTTGCCGTCCCTGGTCAGCAACTCCGGGTATTCGATCGCGCGGCCACCTTCGCGCTCGCGGAACACCACCTGCGGTCCGCCCGGCTCGGCGAGCCAATCGTCGCCCCATTTCTTCAGGGCGAGATAGGCCGGAAAGAAATCGCGGCCCTTCTCAGTGAGCACATAGTCGTAGCGCGACGAATGCTCGGGCAGCGGGACGCGCCTCATGATGCCCGCATCGACGAACTTCTTCAGCCGGTTGCTGAGAATGTTCGGCGCGACCCCGATGTAATATTCGAATCATCGAAGCGCGTGGTGCCGTAATAGGCCTCGCGCAGAATCAGGATCGACCAGCGGTCGCCGACGACCGCCATCGCGCGCGCCATGGAACATTGCGCGTTGGCGATGCGACCTCGTCTCCTGTCGGTGATGGGCTTGGCTGTTTTCATGTCGCGGTCATTCTAACAAGACCCGACACCCGGCTGTCCAGCACCCCAGAGCGTTGAGGAGAGCATCAGGAGAGCATTCAGGCCGCCTGCCCCGGCGGCTTGACGGCGGACTGTGCGTCCCGCGCACGCGGATGCGTGATGCGCATCCCCCCGGCAAGCTGATACAGCACCAGATTGACCACGAACTCTTCGTTCAGGCGGATAACCGCGCGGGTGCCCTTGCGCTCGCCGGGCATCAGGCGACCGCGCGCGCCTTCCCGGCGGGGCTCGCGTCCAGAAATCCGGTCAGGCGCTGCCGGATGATGCGCTCGGCTTCGCTCATGATGCGGTCGATCAGCTCCTTCACGGTCGGAACGTCGTGGATCAGGCCGACCACCATGCCGCAGCTCCAGGCCCCGGCATCCATGTCGCCGTCGATCATCACCTTGGGATAGACGCCGGCGACCTCGTCCAGGATATCGTCGATCCTGAGCGCGCTGCCCTTCTCGCGCTCGATCTTGATCAACCGCTCGACGCCCTTGTTGGTGAGCACGCGCTCGGTGTTGCGCAGCGCGCGCATCACAAGCCTGGTGTCGAGCTCGGTGGCGGCGACGATCGCCTTCTTGACGTTGTCGTGGACCGGCGCCTCCCGGGTCGCGATGAAACGGGTACCCATGTTGATGCCGGCGGCGCCAAGCGCAAGCGCGGCAACCAGGCTCCTCGCATCGGCCATGCCGCCGGAGGCGACGAACGGCACCGTCAGCTCCTCGGCCGCGCGCGGCAGCAGGATCATGTTCGGCATGTCGTCCTCGCCGGGATGGCCGCCGCATTCGAAGCCGTCGACGCTGACGGCGTCGCAGCCGATCGCCTGCGCCTTCAGCGAATGCCGGACCGAAGTGCATTTGTGGATCACCTTGATCCCGGCGGCTTTCAGCGCCGGCATGTATTGCTCGGGGCTGCGGCCGGCGGTCTCGACGATCTTGACGCCGCCTTCCCGGATCGCGGCGATATATTCCGGATAGGGCGGCGCGCTCAGCGTCGGCAGGAAGGTGAGATTGACGCCGAACGGCCTGTCCGTCATGTCGCGGCAGCGCGCGATTTCCTTGGCGAGCAGCTCCGGCGTCTTCTGCGTCAACCCGGTGATGATGCCGAGCCCGCCGGCATTCGACACGGCAGAGGCGAGCTCTGCAAAGCCGACATAATGCATGCCGCCCTGGATGATCGGATGTTCGATGCCGAACAGTTCGGTAATGGCTGTCTTCACGAATGGCTCCTGTCGATGGGCGGCAACGATATCGTGCGAACCGTCAAGCGATCACCATTTCTCGCCGAAGGGTCGGATTTCCAGCTCGAACGTCCAGGCGCTCCGCGGCTGCTGATAAAGCTGCCAGTAGGATGCGGCGACGGACGCCGGCGGCATCAGGAGATCCGGGTTGTCGAGCGCATCGGGGCCCAGCGCCTCCAGCCTGCGCTGGCGGACCCATTCCGTATCGACACCGGAATCGATGATGAGATGGGCGACATGGATGTTCTTTGGCCCCAGCTCACGCGCCATGGCCTGAGCGACCGCCCGCAGCCCGAATTTCGCGCTGGCGAAGGCCGCATAGCCGCTGCCGCCGCGCAAGGAAGCGGTGGCGCCGGTGAAGAAGATGTTGCCCTGACCGCGCGGCAGCATCAGCCGTGCCGCCTCGCGGCCCGCGAGGAAGCCCGAATAGCACGCCATTTCCCACACCTTCCGGAAAACCCGCTCGGTGGTCTCCAGGATCGGGAAATTGACATTGGCGCCGATGTTGAAGATGCAGACCTCCAGCGGCGCGTGCTTGTCGGCGTCATGGAGGAAGGAGATGATCTCCTCCTCCTTGCGCGCGTCCAGCGAGCGCGCGTGGATTTCGCCGCCCGCGTCCTCGATCGCTTTCACCAGCGGCGCAAGCTTGTCGCCATTGCGGCGGCCGGCGAAGACCGTGAAGCCTTCGGCGGCGAATTTCTTGGCGATCTCGGCGCCGATATAGTCGCCGGCACCGATGACGGCTGCAGTTGCGTTCCTCCTGGACAAGATGTCCTCCGTTTCTTGAGTGATGCCGCGCCCTCCCGGGGTCAGGCGATCTTCTCTGCTATCAGGGATTGGGCGAGCTGGGCTTTGAGTATTTTCCCGGTCGAGGTCGCCGGCAAGGCCTCGAGCACGACGATTTCCGATGGCCGCTTGTAGGGCGCGAGCTGCTCCCTGGCGTAATCCATCAGGTCCGAAACCGTCATGCGCGCGCCCTGGATCAGCTGCACGAAGGCAACGACCTCCTCGTTGCCCTCGACGGGACGGCCCACAACCGCGGACTGCATGACGTCCCTGTGGGTGTTGAGCACCGCCTCGATCTCCGCGGGATAGACGTTGAATCCCGATCGGATGATCATTTCCTTGGTGCGGCCGACGATATAAAGGCGATCATCGTCGAAGCGGGCGAGATCGCCGGTGTTGAACCAGCCTTCGCTGTCGATGACTTTCGCGGTCAGATCGGGCGCGCGGTAATAGCCGCGCATGACATTGCGGCCGCGCACATGAAGCTCGCCGATCTCGCCCGGCGGCAGCGGCAGGCCGTCGACCGTTCGTACCCGCGCCTCCACGCCCGGCAGCACCGTCCCGACCGTGTTGTCCGAGCGCGGCGCGTCGAACCGCACGCCGGAAATGCCGGGCGAGCATTCGGTGATGCCATAGCCATTGGACAGCGGCAGTCCGAGTTCGGCCTCGACGCGGGACTTGAGGTCCAGATCAAGCGGCGCGCCGGCAACCGCGATCAGCCGCAGCGATCCGCGGTCGAGCCGCTTCAGGCCCGCCACGGTCTTGTATTCGAGCAGACGCTGATAGGTGGCGGGCACGCCGTTGAGGATGGTGACACCCTCCTCCTTGATGGCCCTGGCCAGCGCCGCCGGATCGTATTTGCTGACGAGCCGCACGGCGCCGCCGGTCATCAGCGTCATGATCAACAGCGAAATGCCCACGATATGCGAGATCGGCAGCACGACATAAAGCTTGTCCTGCGGACCCATCTTGCGGAACTGCGCGGTGATGGCGGCGCTGATCAGAAGGTTTTCATGGGTCAGCATCACCCCTTTCGGCGTTCCCGTCGTCCCCGACGTGTAGATCAGCACGGCGACCTGCGTGGCCGGATCTTCCTCGACCGGCTCGGGCGCGGTGTCCGCGTTCAGCGCGGTGACGGCGATGTCGTCGAGCGGTCCGATCCGGCGGGGCGTCGCACCGAGGCGCGCGGCATGAGCCGCCGCCTCCCTGGAGACGCGGCTCGTCAGGAGCACGAGCCGTGCGCCGCTGTGCCGGCGGATCTGGTCGATCTCGCGCGCAGCCAGCCGCGGGTTCGCAACGATGGCCCAGGCGTCGATGCGGCTTGCCGCCAGCAGCAACCCGGCCAGCGCAATGCAGTTCTCGCTGATTATGATCATGCGATCGCCCGCCCTGATCCCGAGCGCGGTGAGACGATCCGCGATCTCTTCCACGTTGCGGCCGAGCTCGCCATAGGTCCAGGAATGACTGTCCTCGATCAGCGCAACACGCTCGGGAGCCTCGGCAATGTACCGCTCCGCCACCAGATGCAGGCGCCGAGGCAATGCGGCCGCGAGCTGGCCCACATCGATCGCTTCCGAGGATTCCTCCACTCGTGACCTCCTCTGGAGATACTGACCGCTTCCGCGGCCCGGTCTTTTGTTCTCGTCACTTAAAGTTCTTTTTTAGAACTAGTCAAGCACCGATCGACGCGGCACCAGCTCGGCACCGCGAAAGGCGATAAACTGGGCGTGACTTCCGGCCTGCCTGGAAGGAATTTCTATTTACAACGTCAAGCGACAGCCTTACCAATAAAGTACCAAATTAGAACTTATAATAGCAGTCGCAGGAGAGGAACGATGACCAGTCGCGGTGTTGCCATTCTGGTCGGGGCCGGGGACGCGATCGGCGCGGCCGTCGCCCGTCGTTTTGCCAAGGGCGGCTATGCCGTCTGCATCTGCCGCCGCGATGCGGCCAAATCACAGCAGCTCGTCGACGAATTGAGAGACGCCGAGCACGAGGCCTACGCTTTCAGCGTCGATGCGCGGCAGGAGACGGAAGTCCAGGCGCTGTTCGCCAGCGTCGAGAACGAGATCGGACCGATCGAGGTCTGCCTGTTCAACGCCGGCTCGAACGTCAACAAGCCGCTGCTCGAGACCACCGAGAAGCTGTTCTTCAAGGCCTGGGAGCTCGCCTGCTACGCAGGCTTTCTGGTCGGGCGGGAGGCGGCGCGCGTGATGACGCCGCGCGGCCGCGGCACCATCCTCTTCACCGGCGCCACCGCATCCCTGCGCGGCGGCAAGGGATTTGCGGCCTTTGCGGCGGCGAAGTTCGGACTGCGCGCCGTGGCGCAAGCGATGGCCCGCGAGCTCGGGCCGAAGAACATCCATGTCGCGCATCTGATCATCGATGCCGCCGTCGACAGCGACGCCATCCGCGCGCGCTTCAAGGCGATGCGCGGGATCGAGGCCGAGGACATCGCCCCTGGCAGCCTGGTCAGGACGGACACGATCGCCGAGGCCTATTGGTTCGTGCACCAGCAGCCGCAGGACGGCTGGACCCATGAACTCGACCTGCGGCCCGCAGTGGAGACATGGTGATGGGCGACACGCCAGACCTGACGCTGTGGGGCGTCGGCACCAGCCGCACCATCCGCGCGCACTGGGCAATGCACGAACTCGACCTGCCCTATAAGATCAAGCCGATCGGGCCGCGCACCGGCGAAACCAAGAGCGCCGAGTACACCAGACTCAACCCGCGACAGAAGATTCCACTGTTGCAGGACGGCGATTTCTGCATTGGCGAGAGTGCGGCGATCGTTGCCTATCTGTCCCGGACCTATTCGAGCGAAGGGCGCCGGCTGATCCCGGAGGCGCAGCGCGACTACGCCGCCTGGCTCGAATGGTGCTTCTTCATCGTCACCGAGCTCGATTCGACCAGCCTCTACGTCATGCGCCGGCACCGCGCGGACGCCCTTGGCCCGATCTATGGCGTGGCGCCCGACGTGGTCGCCAAGGCCGGCGAATATTTCCGCGAGCAACTGCGCCATGTCGAAGTCGCGCTGCAGGACGGCCGCACCTACCTGATGGGCGATCAGTTCACCAGCGCCGACATCCTTTTGACCACCTGCCTCGACTGGGCGATCACCTATGGTGTCGGCATCTGCGACAACGCTCACCCCTACCGCGACCGCATTCGCGAGCGGCCGGCATACCGGCGCGGCATGGAGGCCAACGTCCCGCTCGCGCCGATCGTGCCTCCGCCGATCAAGTCGTAGCCGCCAGCCGCACCGCCTTCTCCGCAATCATCCGGTTGATCGCGGCGTCATCGTAGCCCAGTTCAACCAGCACCTCGCGCGTGTGTTCGCCGATGTGCGGGGCAGGGCCGCCGATCGCGGCCTCGTTGCGCTCGAAGCGCGCGGCGGGCTTGGGCTGCCGGACCCTGCCGACACTGGGCTGATCGATCTCGGCAATGAGGCCACGCGCCACCACCTGCTCGTTGTGTATGATCTCGGAGCGGCGCAGGATCGGCGCGCAGGGCACGTCGGCCGCGTCGAGCCGCTGCAGCCACTCCGCCGTGGTGTGCTGGGCGATATACTCCTGCATCTTGTTGATGCGTGCGGTGGCATTGACGCTGCGGCCTGCCGGCGTCGCAAAGCGTGCATCATTGGCAAGCTCGGGATCGCCGGTCGCGCGGCAAAAGCCCTGCCATTCGGAATCCGAGATCGTGCCGGCGGTGATGTAGCCGTCGCTGGTCTTGAACACGAGATCCGGGCGGTCGTTGGGATCGGCTGCGGTCGCCTCGGCGCCGACCACCGTGTACTGCATCATGCCTTCCGGCCACAGATAGGAGATCATCACGTCCAGCATCGCAAGCTGGATGTGATCGCCCTGCCCGGTCTTCTCCCTGGCATAGAGCGCAGCTGCCACCGCCTGCGCGGTCATCACCGCAGTGGTCTTGTCGCAGACGATGGTGCGGATCATCTGCGGGCGGTTGGTGACCGGCTGCGACTGGATGTCGGCAAAGCCGGACAGGCCCTGGATGATCGGATCGTAGACCCGCTTCTTCACATAAGGCCCGGTCTCGCCGACGCCGCTGATGGAGACATAGATCAGCCGTGGATGGCGGGCGCGCAACGCGTCGACCCCGAGGCCAAGCCGCTCCATGGTGCCGGGACGGAAGTTCTGCACCAGCACGTCGGCTTTCGCCACGAGCTTCGCGAGCACCTCGCGGCCCGCGGCGCTCTTGATGTCGATTGCGAGCGAACGCTTGCCGCGGTTCGACGAAATGAACAGCGCCGAGAACTCGCCCTTCTTGTCGATGGTCGCGCGGCTGCGCCGGGTGATGTCGCCGGAAATCGGCTCGATCTTCAGCACGTCGGCGCCCTGATCGGCCAGGAACATGGTCGCGAACGGGCCGGAGACCACGCCCGTGAGATCGAGCACGCGGACGCCATTGAGTGGACCGGGCATAACGCTCTCCCTATTCTTATGTTTGGGCCGTGTGCACGCGGAAGACCCCGCGCTCTAGACGGCCTCCGCCATCAGCTTCGCCTGCCGCACGATCTCCTCCTCGACATCGCGCAGCTGATCCTTGCCGAAGAACATCTGATCGCCAACGAAGAAGGTCGGGGAGCCGAACGCGCCGCGCGCCACCGCATCGTTGGTCAGTTCGATCAGCCGCTTCTTGACGTCATCCTGCTGCGCCCGCGCCATCAGCCGCTCGATATCGACGCGAGAAGATTTGAACGCGGCCTTGAAGATTTCGACATCGTCCATCTTCTTCGGCTCCTCCCACATATGATGATAGGCGGCGCGAAAGTAGGGCTTGAACACGCCCTCGAACTGGGCGGCGACCGCCCCACGCATCAGCATCAAGGTGTTGACGGGAAAGAACGGATTCTGGCGAAAGCGCGTGATGTTGTGGCGGCGCATGAAACGCTGCGTCTCGAGCGCCTGGTACTCCGGTTTGTTCCTGACGCCGCGCAGCGATTCCGCAGGCGACATGTTGCCGGTCAGCTTGTAGATGCCGCCGAGAAGGACCGGAACGTAGTCGAACTTGATGCCGGTCCGCCGCTCGATCTCGGGAATTGCGCAGTCCGCCAGATAGGCATTGGGACTACCGAAATCGAACTGGAATTCAACCCTCAGGGGCTTCGCCACTGGCCTCTCCTCACCGACTGGGTTCAGTCTTGCCGCCGCCCCCGGCAGCCTCGCCGACGACGCCAAGCATTACAGTTCCAAAATTGAACTGTCAACGCGCATTCGGCCTGACGCCGCGCATGCGTCATCTGCAATCGCGCCGGAAGTGGTTGTTTAAGCTTCAGTACCTATTTAGAATGCTTGAAATGACGGCCGTAGCCTGCCCCCGGGCGCAAGCGCGGCGAGCGGAGTGCTTTCGAATGAGATGGGATACCCTGGAGGAAGAGCCTTGCTCGGTGGCCCGCACCATCGGCGTGATCGGCGACCGCTGGACGCTCCTGATCCTGCGCGAATGTTTTCTGCGCACCCGCCGCTTTGAGGGGTTCCAGTCGGCGCTCGGCATCACCCGCCACCTGCTGGCGGAACGGCTGAAGAAGCTGGTGCGGACCGGCATACTGCGCCGCATCCCCTATCAGGAATCGCCTAAGCGTCACGAATATATCCTGACCCAGAAGGGCCTCGATCTCTACCCCATCATGATGGCGATCGTGCATTGGGGCGACACCCATATGGTCGACGAGCGCGGCCGGCCGCTGCTGCATGAGCACAAGAAGTGCGGCAAGCTGTTCGACCCCGTGATGGTCTGCTCCGAATGCGGCGAGCCGCTGTCGGCGAAGGAGGTCACCACGCGTCCCGGGCCGGGCGCGCGGCCCCGCCCGAACAGGCCGACCAAGGAGAGCGAGTCCAAGCCGAAATCACGCAAGCGCGCGGCAACGGCCTGACGCGGGACAGCCGCCTTCCGCGGATCTGTGCCGGCGCGACCTATTCGGATGACGCATCCAGCACGTCGCTGAACAGCTCCCATTGCGTCCCCGTCCAGCGCTGCAGCCGCAGCTGGGTGTAGTTCATGTTGACCTTGTCTGAGGTGTTGACCGTGACGCCCGGCAGCAGCGTCGGCAGCGCGACGTTCCTGAGGCTCCTGGCCTGCTTGACGATGTTGGCGCGCGACAGGTCGTCGCCGCATTGTCTGAGCAGCTGCTCCAGCAGCAGGCCCTGGGTATAGCCGAACAGATAGTTGTTCTCGGACAGATCGATGCCGGGCAGATATTTGTCGACGAAGGCGCGATAGCTCTTCATGCCCTCGGTCCGGTCCCATTGGCTATCGGCCGGGTCCATCGTGATGCTGCCGACGACAACGCCGGTCGCCACGTCGAGGCCGGCGGGCTTCAACGTGGCCCCGACGGAGCTCGACGGGTAATTCAGCAGGATCAGCGGCTTCCAGCCGAGCTCGTGCGCTTTTCGGATCGCCTGCGCCGCGAATTTCGGCGTCCCCGCCACCAGCAGCGCCTCGGCGCCCGTGCTTCTCAGATTGACGACCTGAGAATCGACGGTCGGATCGCTGATCTCATAAGGGCTGGCTGCAACCTTTCGGTCGAAATCCTCCTTCAGCACGGCCTTGAAGGCGTTCAGGTAGTCTTTGCCGAGGTCATCGTTCTGATACAGGATCGCATACTTGGCGGATGGCCGCGTCCGGGTCAGATATTTGGCGTAGATCTTCCCCTCGGTATCGTAGCTCACGAGGCTGGTCGTCGTCAGCGGATAGGCTTCGACATTGGTGAACCGGCTCGATCCCGTGACGATGCCGATTGTCGGCACTTTCTTGCCCGACAGATATTTCGCGGTCGCCGAGTTGCCGGGGGTGCCGAGCTCACTGAACATGAAGGCGATCTCGTCACCTTCGACCAGCTTGCGGGCATGCTCCACCGCCTTCGGCGGGCTATAGGCATCGTCATAGGCTATGTAGTTGATCTTGCGGCCATTGATCCCGCCGCGATCGTTGATCGACTGCACATAGGCGAGCACCGCCTTGCCGACCAGCCCGATCGAGGACGCCGGCCCGCTGAACGGAAAGATGCCGCCGATCCTGATCTCGGTCGGCGTCACGCCGGGCATGTCGCCCGCCGCGGCGGAGGCCACCAGTGTCGCACTCAGCGCGCATGCCAGCGTCAATGCCCTCAGCATCGAGCCCTCCCTCCGCTTTGTCGATCGGGACCGCTCGCAAGCCACGGCGGCGCCTCTTGTTCATCTCGGATTTAAAGTTCTATTTTTGAACTTGTCAAGCGATGATGATTTCGCTGCTCCCGATAAGATCGCCGGTTGATCGGCTAGACGCTCTAGTTCCATTTTGATATTAGCAAACTGCGTCTTCGGAGCTTCGCCAGAAGGAGCAGGATCCATGGCCACACGATCCATCGATACCGGCACGGACGAGCTGCTGTGCGACATCACCGGTCGCGTCGCGATCATCACGCTCAACCGTCCCGCGGCGCGGAACGCCTTGTCCGACCGCCTCACGCCGGCACTGCGGCGGATGATCAAGCAATGTGGCGACGACGCAGGCGTCGGCGCGATCCTGATCACGGGAGCGGGCACCGCCTTCTGCGCCGGCGGCGACGTCAAGGGCATGGGCGACGGTGCACCCAAAACCGAGATGCCGCCCGAGGAGCGCGTGGCCAATCTCCGAGCAAAGCAACGGACCTTGACCGGCGCGCTGGTGGCGGTGCGCAAGCCGACCATTGCAGCGCTTCCGGGACCGGCCGCCGGCGCCGGCATGGCGATCGCGCTCGCCTGCGACATCCGCATCGCGGCAGAATCCGCGATCATGTCGACCGGTTATGCGCGCATCGGGCTCACCGGCGACTACGGCATCGCCTGGCTGCTGACGCGCCTGGCCGGCACCGCGCGGGCCCGCGAGCTGATGTTCCTGTCGGAACGCATCGATGCGCGGCGCTGCGAGGCTCTCGGCCTCGTCAATCGCGTCGTTCCCGACAGTGAACTGCGTGACGCGGCGCTGGCGTTGGCCGGTCAGCTCGCGGAAGGGCCGAGCTTCGCGTTCGGCCGCATCAAGGACAATCTCGACCAGGCCCTGACCTCCGACCTGCTCGCCTCGATGGATCAGGAGGCGGAGAACCTGGTGGCGGCGGCGCGCACCACCGATCACAAGGAAGCCGTGCGCGCCTTTGTCGACAAGCGCAAGCCGATCTTCAGCGGAAGCTGAGGCTCAGACCCGCTCGGTGACGATCGGCGGAGCCATGCCACCTTCGGCGCACGTGGTGAGGAGGCCGCGCTTGAGGTCGCGCCAGCCATGGCCCCGAGCGAACTGCGTTCAGGCCGGCACCAGCAGCGGCGGCGCGCCGATATGCGGCACGGCGTCGACCAGCTCACGGGTATAGTCGGTGCGCGGATTGGCAAACAGCGCACGGCTTTCGCCCTGTTCGACGATGCCGCCGGCGCGCAGCACGATGGTGCGGTCGCACATCATGCGCACCACGTTGAGATCGTGGCTGACAAACAGGAAGGCGAGATTGTCCTCGCGGCGCAGCCGGTCGAGCAGCTGTAGCACCACGGCCTGCACCGAGACGTCGAGCGCTGCGGTCGGCTCGTCCAGCACAAGCAGCCGCGGCCGGCAGGCGATGGCCCGCGCAATGCCGACGCGCGCCTTCTGGCCGCCGGAGAGCTGATGCGGAAAGCGCGACAATAGCGCCTTCGGCAAGCCGACCCGATGGGCGCATTCCTCGACGCGCCGGCGCAAGGCGTCGCCGGAACGCATGCCCGAGAGCCGTATCAGCGGATGCGCGATGCAGTCGAAGGCGGTGAAGCGCGGATTGAGGCTGTCGTTCGGATCCTGGAAGACGATCTGGATGTCCTTGCGCGACGGCGAGCGATGGAAATCCCGCGCCGGAATCTGGCCGATGGAATAGCCGTCGAACAGGATGTCGCCCTCGCTCGGATCGATCAGCCGGCAGATCATGCGCGATGTCGTGCTTTTTCCCGAGCCGGATTCACCGACGAGGCCGACGCTCTCGCCGGCCGCCATGGTCATGGAAAAGTCCCTCACCGCAATGGTGCCGTCGTCGAAGCGCTTTGCAACACGCTGGACGTCGAGCAGCGGTGGCGAGCCAGGTGCGGCCACGGGCAGCTCCCTCACTTCTAGCGGCGGCAGCACCTCGCCATCGGGCACGAGATCGGCGACGCGGGAGGTCGCGGTCGGTGACGCCGCAACCAGCCGTTTGGTATAGGGATGCTGCGGCGCGTGAAATAGCGTGAGCGGCGCGGCTTCCTCGACCAGGCGTCCCTGTTCCATCACCACCACGCGGCTGCAATAGCGGGCCGCAAGCCCGAGATCATGGGTGATCAGGATGGTCGCCATGCCGCGCTCGGCGGCGATACCGGCCAGCAGGTCCATAACCACCTTCTGGGTGGTGACGTCGAGGCCGGTGGTCGGCTCGTCGGCGATCAGCAGCGACGGGTTGCAGGAGATGGCGATCGCGATCATGATGCGCTGGCACATGCCGCCGGAGAGCTCATGCGGATAGGCGTTGATCCGCCGTTCCGGATCGCGGATCTGCACCGCGCGCAGCAGCTTCAACGCCGCGTCCTGTGCCTCCTGCCTGGAGATCCGCTTATGCGCGAGGATCGCGTCCGCGATCTGCTGGCCGACGGCGCGGATCGGATTGAGCGCCGCGCGCGGGTTCTGGAAGATCATGGCCATGGCGGCACCGTGCAGGTTGCGGAAATCCGCGGCCGACGCTCTCGTGATGTCCTGGCCCTTGTAGACAATGCGGCCATCCGCGATGCGGCCGGCCTTGTCCAACAGCCGCGTGACGGCAAAGCCGGTGACCGATTTGCCGGAGCCGCTCTCGCCGACCAGGCCCAGCATCTCGCCTGGCGATAGCGACAGCGAGACGCCGCGCACCGCCTCCACGAGGCCGCGCCGGGTCGAGAAAGTGACGTGCAAATTTTCGATCTGCAGCAATGGATGCGTCATGTGCGCATCCGCGGGTCGAGGATATCGCGCAAGCCGTCGCCCAGGAGATTGAAGCAGAGCACGGCGAGCATCAGCGCAAATCCCGGAAACGCCACCAGCCACCAGCGTCCGGTCGAGATGAAGCGCGCGCCCTCGGCAACCATGATGCCCCATTCCGGCGTCGGCGGCTTGACGCCGAGGCCGATGAAGGAGAGGCCGGCGGCGTTGAGGATCGCCCAGCCGAGATTGAGCGACACCTGTACGGCCATCGCCGGCAGCACATTGGGCAACAGGAACCGCAGCACCACCGAGACATGGCTGTCGCCGCAGGCGCGCGCCGCCTCCACCCAGCCGAGATTGCGGCGGATGTTGACCTCGGCGCGGGCGAAGCGGATGTAGAACGGCAGGTTGATGATCGCGGTGGCGATGACGATGTTCTCGACCCGGTTGCCGAGCGCCGCCACCATGGCCATGGCCAGCACGAACAGCGGAAAAGCCATCACCACATCGACGAAGCGGCCGACCGCACGGTCGAGCCTGCCGCCGGCATAGCCGCAGAGCGAGCCGATCACGGCGCCGATCACGAAGGAGATGCCGACGGCGCTGATGGCAATGGCGAGATCGAGCCGGGCCGCCACGACGAGGCGGCTGAACACATCGCGGCCGAGCTGGTCGGTTCCGGCCCAGTGCAGCGCGCTCGGCGCCTGCAGCGCCTGCGGCACATCGGAGGCGACCGGATCATAGGGCACCAGCGCCGGCCCGAACAGCGCGACCAGCACCAGGACCAGCGCGCCGGCCGCGGCGATCGCGGTGACGAGGTTGCCGCGCAGCACCCAGATGGTGTGGCGAAACGTGGAGGGTGCGTCGAGGCTGCTCATGCGACGGTCGCCCTGGGATCGGCGATGCCGTAGAGCACGTCGACCAGAAGATTGACCAGGACAAAGATGCTCGCCATCAGCAGCACGAAACCCTGCACCGGCGCATAGTCGGACACCAGCAGCGCATCGAGCGCGTAGGAGGCGACGCCGGGCCAGGAGAAGACTTTTTCAACCAGCACATTCGCGCCCAGCATGGTGGAAAACACGATGCCGGCGATGGTGATGACAGGCAGGATTGCGTTGCGCAGCGCGTAGGTGACGACGATACGCCAGCGCGACAGGCCGACCGACCGGGCAGTGCGCACGAAATCGCTGCCCAGCGACACCAGCATGGACGCGCGGGTGATGCGCGCCAGCGGCGCGATCACGAACAGCGCCATGGTGAAGGCCGGCAGCATCAGCTGGCGGACGGCGGCCCACCAGCCGTCGAGATCGCCGGCCAGCAGGAAGTCGATCACCAGAAAGCCGGTGCGCGAGGGTGGCAATGTCGTGAAGATATCGACCCGCCCGGTCGGATCGGGGGCAAGCCCCAGCAGGTAATAGAACACGTAGATCAGCAAGAGCCCCGAGACGAAGGTCGGCACGCAGACCCCGAGCGAGCAGAACAGCCGCACGCCGTGATCGACGAGCGAGTTCGGCCGCAGCGCCGCCGCCACGCCGAGCGGCACCGCGGAGACCAGCGCGATCAGAAGCGCGGTGAGCGTCAGCTCGAGCGAGGCCGGCAGCCGCTCCTTCAGGTCCTTCTGGACCGGCTGGCCGGTCATCATGGAGCGGCCGAGATTGCCGCGGCCGACATCATAGAGATAGATCGCAAGCTGCTCCGGCACGGGCTTGTCGAGCCCGAGCTGCCTGCGGATCACCTCGATCTCCTCCTTGCCGGCATTGGGGCCGGAGGCGAAGAACACCGCGGGATCTCCCGGGAGGACCCGCATCAACAGAAAGGTGAAGACCAGGACGCCGAACAGCGCCGGCAGCGAGGAGAGGAAACGCCGCCCGGCCCGGATGAGCGTTGCGCCGATCATGCCCATGGTCTTCGCCGATCTCGCCCGTCTATTTACGGCTCAAGTTACGATAATCCACCTGCCGGGTGAACTGGTAGACATAGCCGTCGATGTTGGGCGCCATCACCGCATCCTGCGCCGGCTGCCACAGCGGAATCTGCAGCATCTGGTCGAAATGGATGGCGTTGAGCTGTTTGCCTTCCTCCGCATATTTCGCCTTGTCGGTCTCGAAGCGCGCAGCCTGCGCGATCTTCTCGATCTCGGCATTGTCGGTCGAGGAATAATTCCAGCGCTGATTGCCGGTGTAGAAGTTGCGGTAGAAATAGTCAGTGGACGGCAGCCAGGCGACGATGCCTTCGGTGAAGAACGGCAGCTTCTTCTCGTTGATCGCCGTCGACATCTGCGCGTCGGGCAGCTTCTGGATGTCGACCTTGATCCCGATCTTCTCCAGCGATTCCTTCACCAGCGCCGCCATCGGCTCGGCGGAAGAGGCCTGGCCGACATTGAAGCTGAACGTGGTGGAGAAGCCCTCGGGCAGTCCGGCGTCCTTCAGATAGGCCCTCGCCCTGTCGAGGTCGAGCTTGACCGGCTGCGGAATCGGATAGCTGCCGCTCGGCGGCTTGCCGTCGGCCCAGGTCGCGCCGAACATCGGGGCGCCGCGGCTGAACAAAGCTGCCTTGAACATGTCGTCATAGGGCAGCGCGTAAGCGATGGCGCGGCGGACATTGACGTTGTCGAAGGGCGGGATCTTGTTGTTCATGGAGATGAAGGTCACCGCGTTGTATTGCGGCGTCGAGATCACCTTCAGCTTGCCCTTGGCCTCGAGCGACTGCACATCGCTCGCCTGCAGGTCGATCACCAGGTCGGCGTCGCCGCGCTCGACCAGATTGGCGCGGGTCGCAGGCTCGGGCACCGACTGGATGATCAGCCGCTTGAAGGACGCCGGCTTGTCGGGGGTGCCGCGATTCCAGGCCTCGTTGCGCTTGGCGATGACCTGCTCGCCGGGCTTGAATGTCTCGACGATATAGGCGCCGCTGCCGGCTTCGTTCTCCTTGGTCCAGTTCAGCGCCCACGGATCGTCTGCGGTCGCATGCGCCTTGGCAAGCTTGGAATTGATGATGATCGGATAGACGGTCGCGAGATTGGGCAGCGCCAGCTTGTCGGGTCGCGGCAGGGTGACCTCGAAGGTCAAGGGATCGATCACCTTGAACTGGTCGGGGCTGGTCAGCGAGCCCGTCAGCAGCTGCGCCTTGCCGAGCACCGGCGCGCTGACGCAGCGGTCGAGCGACCATTTCACGTCGTCCGCAGTCACTGGCGTGCCGTCGTGGAACTTGGCATCCGGGCGCAGCTTGAGGGTGATCTTCAAGCCGTCGGGACTCACGCTGTAGGACTCCGCGAGCTCGCCGGTGATGGTGTCGAGATCGAACACCCATTTGCCGTTGAGCTGCTTGCGGCCGAACGACACCAGGCGGTCGTAGGAGCTCATGCTGAGCGCAAACGCCTCGCGGGTCGAGCCCGGAATGTTCGGGTCGAGCGTGTTGACGGTTGCGCCCGTCACATAGCGCAGCGTTTCCGCCCGGCTCTGGGCATGAGCCACGGGCGAGACTAACGTCGTTGCGAGCAGCGCGGCCGCAGCCGGAAATAAACGCCTGGAAATGAGCAAACTCATCGCTTCGGTCCCTCGGTTAGGCGGCAAGCCGCACGATTGTCCCGTGAATGCGGGACCACTCGGCGCCTCACCTGTTGTCGTCTGGCATGACAATTTCGGGAAATCGGTTCCATTGTCGCGGCATGCGCACGATTCTTGCTGAGCAAGCCAACAATCGCAGCAAATCATGTGCCAAGAAAGGGGCTGGAGGCATGCTTTGCCGCGGCGACACAATGCCTGAGAACACCGGTCGGCTTACCATTACGCGCCGCCGACCGGCTCGGGCGCGCGAATGACGGCCTGCGGCACGTCATAGGCCTTGAACGACGCCCAATGCTTGTCGATATCGGCGCGAAACAGCCCGCGCGTGATCCCGTGCACGAGCTTCGGCACCGCGGTGGTCATGGCATTGATCGACGAGCCGGACGGGCCGAAGCTCATGGTCGAGGCGATGGCGAAGACGTGGATGTTCGAGATCCACGGCGTCGCTCCAGGGGTACGTTCGACCAGAGCATAATCGTCCGCGAGATAGGGAAAGGCGCCCAGTCGCGGGCTACGCTCATCCGGCGGCGGCGTGTAGCAGTCGGCCCAGCGCGCAATGTTGTGGGCGCAGCGCGACAGTTCCGTGCGGCCGGCGAAATCCATCGCGATGCCGGTGGCGCAGATGACGAAATCTGCATTGATCTCGCCGCGCGGCGTGCGCACGACGATTCCGTCCGACGTCTCACGCGCGGCCTCGACCGGCGCGCCCTGATGGAGATGAAACGCGGCATGCCGCGCGCAGCGGTCATAGGTCGCCTGCGGAAAGCCCTCGCGCATGTCGAGGACAGCGCGCATGAAGCGCCAGCGCCAGGCGTCGTCGAGCTCGGAAAAATGCCTGAGGAAACCGCGGAAGGTCAGCCAGCGGTAGGGCTGCACCAACTGGATCCCGACGCGCCGGCAGAGCAGATGCACCGCGCTGGCGCCCGCCTCCAGCGCCATCGCCGCATTGTCGAAGGCCGACGCGCCGGCGCCGATCACGGCGACGCGCCGACCACGAAGCTTTTCGAAATCGATCGCTGTTGCGGAGTTGACGCAGCGCGCAGCCGGCAGCTGGCGAAGCGGCTCCGGAACGATCCAGTCGCCCATACCCTCCTGCCCGGTCGCAAGCACGATCTTGCGCGCGTGGAGTGTCTCTTCGCCCTGCGCGTGCTTTATAGTCGCCCTGAGCAGGCCGTTCGCAGCGGGCGCGATGTCGCTGACCTCGCAGCCATTGCGCACCGGCAGATCGAGCACCTTGCGATACCAGAGCAGATAATCGGCCCAGTATTGGCGCGGAATCAACTCGAGATCGCGCCAGCTCGCCTCGCCGAATTTCGCCTCGTGCCAGGACTGGTAGGTCAGGCTCGGCATATCGAGATCGGGGCCGGTATAGTCCTTGGGGCTGCGCAATGTCGGCATGCGGGCATAGGTCAGCCATGGGCCCTCGCGGCCTTCCTCGGCCTTGTCGAGCACAAGGATATTGGTGACCTGGGCGCGCCGCAGCGCAAAGGCGGTGGCGAGACCCGATTGCCCCGCACCGACAATCAGCACATCGAGCGCCGGCCGACCGTCGGGGGCCGTCATCGGCGTGAGCCATGGTTGGCTTGGATGGGCGATCTTGCCGAGATCGCTGCGGACCCGGGCGGCGAGTGCAGCAAGGCCGTCGCTGGAATCGATATCGCTCACGCTCTCTCCACCTCGTCCAGACCCGGCCCGCGGACCTTAGCAAAGCAAGCCGTGGACCAAAACACCGATCTGGCCGGCAACCATGATGATGCCCCAAGACATGACATCGTTCAGGCGGCGAGCCAGCCGCCGTCGACCGGCAGCACCACGCCGGTGACGAAGGACGAATCATCGCTGGCGAGGTAGAGCGCGGCGGCCGCGACCTCCTCGGCCTGGCCGAAGCGCTTCATGGCATGGCGTTGCCGCGAGGTCTCGCGCACGGCCTGCGGATCGGCATGGCGTGCGAAGCTGCGGCGCAGCAGCGGCGTGTCGATCGCGCCGGGCGCAAGTGCGTTGACGCGGATGCCATCGGTTGCGAAATCGACCGCCATGGTGCGGGTCAGGCTGATGATGGCGCCTTTGGCGGCGATATAGGCGCTGTTGCCCTTGCCACCGGCGACCGCGAGCTGCGATGCCAGGGTGACGATCGCGCCCTTGCGCTGGCGCTGCATGATCGGTACCGCCGCGCGCGCCCACAGCCAGGTGCCGCCGACATTGGCGCGGAACACCGCATCCCAGTCGGTGGGATCAGTGGTGACCACGGTGCCGCCGCAGGAGAAGCCGGCGGCCGTCATCAGCACGTCGAGTCGGCCGCGGCTTGCGGCGACGCTTTCGACGGTTAAGCGCGCGAAATCGATCTCGCCGACATCGCCGACATGCACGCTGCCCTCGCCGCCGTTCTGGCGCAGCATCTTCAGTGTCTCGGCCGCTCCATCGGCGTCGCGGTCGACCAGCGCGACGAATGCGCCCTCCTGCGCGAACAGCACGGCGCTGGCCCGGCCGATGCCGGAGCCGCCGCCGGTGACGACCGCCACCCGTCCCGCCAGTTTCATCTCATGCTCCATTGCGATGATCGCGCAGCCAGCGGCTCATATCCACCGCCGATGCCTCGCAATCGAACCGCGCACGCCAGCCGAATTCATCGGCCAGGCGCGCGACGGAAAGCAGCGCACGCGTCGCTCCGTGCACGGTCACCGTCGGTGTCTCGCCGACACTGGCCAGACGGCAGATGAATCCCGGGTCGAGCGCTGCAAAGACCTTGCCCCAAGCTTCGGCCATGAAGGCAGCACCGCTCGAAATGTTGTAGAGCGCATGGCGCGGCTTATCGGCCTCGATCAGCAGGGCCACAGCCTCGGCAACATCCGTCGCATAAACCCAGTCCCGCATGCCGGGATCGCCGAGCAGCGCCGGCACGCCGCGCGCCAGGCAATCGACGATCTGCGCCTGCGGCGAAGGCGTGTCGCGCACCCCGCCCGGCTGCTCGAACGGCCCGAACACGCCCGAGAGCCGGACGCTGAACACATCGGTCTGCCAGAGCTCGGCAAGCCGCGCCGCCACGCGCTCCGAGGCGAATTTGCTGATCGCGTAGAGCGACTGCGGATCGCAGGGCGTGGTCTCCTCGAGCAAAGGATAATGCTGGCCGCTGGCGCCATAAGCCGCTCCCGACGAGAGGTTGATCACCCGCCTCACTTTGGCGCGGCGCGCCGCCTGCAGCATCGGGATTTGCGCCAGCAGGTTCACCGCGAGAATGCGCTCCGGCTCGGCGGCATCGCGTGCGGGTCCCGCGGTGATCGCCGCTCCAAGCACGACCGCATCGCATCCCTCGCCGATCGCGGCTTCGACCGCGGCATGATCGGTGACATCGGCCCGCAGCACACGCAGCCGCGCAGCATGCGGCGCAAACGTCCGCTGCGCGGCCGCCGGCAGCCCTGCCTGATCGAACAGCGTCACCGCATGGCCGTGCTCGAGCAGCGATTGCGCGATGTTAAGCCCGACAAAGCCGGTGCCGCCGAAGATCACGATGGTCATCTCGTCCCTCGGTCAGAGCAGCTTCGCGCCAAAATTCTGCTCCGGATCCATATCGGGCACGAGCCGGCCCGTGGGCTTTGCCGCCTCGCCGCCGCTGCGCGCGAGGAAACGGCCGGAGCCCGGCTGTGCCGACAATTTTCCGCTCTCGACGATGACGCGGCCGCGCGACAGCACGGTCACCGGCCAGCCCTGGATGGTCCGGCCGGCGAAGGGCGTGTAGCCGGCGCGATCATGCATCATCTCGTCGCTGACGGTGACGCGGCGGTCGGGATCCCAGATCGCGAGATCGGCATCGGCGCCGACGGCGATCGAGCCCTTGCGCGGATGCAGATTGTAGATTTTTGCCGGCGCGGTCGCGGTGAGCTCGACGAATTTTTCCAGGCCGAGCCGTCCCTTCGACACCATGGCATCGAACAACAGCGGCAAACGCATCTCAAGGCCCGGCAGGCCGTTGGCGACCTGCTTGAAATTCGGCGTCGGGCCGGCGCGCAGCTTGCCGGTCTCGTCGAAACGATAGGGCGCATGATCCGACGAGATGGTCTGCAGGTCGCCGAGCGCGAGCGCCTTCCAAAGCGCTTCCTGGTCGGAGGCGCGGCGCGGCGGCGGGCTGCACATCCACTTCGCGCCTTCGACGCCCGGCCGGTCGAGGTCATCGGCGGTGAGGAAGAGATATTGCGGGCAGGTCTCGGCAAAGACCTTGAGCCCCTCGCCGCGGGCGTCGCGGATCACCTTGGCGCCCTCGGCGGTCGAAACATGGAAGATCATGATCGGCTGGTCGACCAGCGCCGCCATGCCGATCAGGCGATTGAACGCCTCGGCCTCGGAGAAGCGTGCATGGCTGATGGCGTGGTACTTCGGATCACTATAGCCGCGCGCGAGCAGGCGCTTCACCATCCAGGAGATGATGCCGTGGTTCTCGGCATGCGCGCACAGCATCGCACCGCCTTCGCGCGCCGCGACCAGAATGTCGAGCAGCGGCTCGTCATCGATCTTGAGCCGGTCATAGGTCATGAAGATCTTGATCGAGCCGTGCCCCTTGCGGATCAGCTCCGGCAGGTCGCGCTCCAGCGTCTCCCTGGTCGGATCGGCAATGATCATGTGGAATGCATAGTCGATCACCGCGCCCTTGCGGGCGAGCGCATGATACTCCTCCAGCACCTGCGGCAGCTGCATGCCGACGTGCTGGGCCGCGAAGGAGATGACCGAGGTGGTGCCGCCGAACGCGGCCGAGGTGGTGGCGCTTTCGAACGTATCGGCATTCATGATGCCGGCGGCGGACAGCTGCTCGATGTGGCAATGGCTGTCGACGCCGCCGGGCAGCACGAATTTGCCCCGCGCGTCAATCTCGCGCCTGGCGGGCCCGAGCCCGCGGCCGATCGCGGCGATGGTCTCGCCCGTGACGGCGACATCGGCCTCGAACGTGTCGGTCGTGGTGGCGACGCGCCCTCCGCGGATGATCAGGTCGTAGGCGGGCTCGGTCATGACGATCTCCGTGACGGTAAGTCTCAATCGACTGCGCAAGTCCGCTCGCCGCGGGGCTGGCGCCCTTGCGCCGGGCGCATGACCGCTTCATGCTGCCCGTTGTATGTTGTACTGGCATAGTGATTGCCTCCCTTTGGCGCCGTCAACACGGATGAAGCAGGAACCTCCCATGCCCGCCCCGCGCATCATGGTCATCAACCCGAATTCCAACCGCGTGGTTACCGCCGGTATCGCCGAGGCGCTGAAGCCGCTGATGTTTGCGGATGGTCCGGAGATCGTGTGCGAGACGCTCGCGGAGGGACCGTTCGGGGTCGAGAGCCAGGCCGATGCCGACAGCGTAGCGATGCCGCTGCGACGCCTGGTCGAGCAGGATACGGCGTCCGCGGCGTTCGTGATCGCCTGCTACAGCGATCCGGGCCTCCATGTCTGCCGGGAGGCGACGACGCGGCCGGTGCTCGGCATCGCCGAATGCGGCGTGCTGACGGCGCTGACCCGCGCCGAGACCTTCGGCGTCATCGCCATCGCACAGCGCTCGATCCGCCGCCATTTGCGCTATCTCCGCCAGATGGGGCTGATGGATCGTCTTGCCGGCGAGCGTCCGCTGGACATGAGCGTCGCGGAGACTGCATCCGGGGAAGGCACGCTTGCAAAGATGATCAGCGTCGGACGGGCGCTGAAGGACGACGACGGCGCGGGCGCCATCGTGATGGGCTGCGCCGGCATGGCCCGTCACCGCAAGGCGCTCGAGGAGGCGCTCGGCATTCCCGTGCTAGATCCGACCCAGGCCGCGGTCACCATGGCGCTCGGCGCAGTGCAGTTCGCCGCCGCGTGAGACGTCACGGCGGCGGGATCGCACCGGTGCGGCTGGTGATCAGGCCGTAATGCTCGATGCGGCGGTGGCGGGCGAAATCGAAGATCGTCTTCTTGCCGAACACGGTGGCATCGAGGTCGCAGGGATGCACGAGCAGCTCGTCGCCTTCGGTGGTGGCTTCCGCGACGATTTCGCCGTCGGGATTGACGATCAGGCTGCCCCCAATCATCGGGAAGCCGTCCTCGACGCCGGCCTTGGCGACCGCCACCACCCAGCAGGAATTCTGATAGGCCCCGGCCTGCACTGAGAGGCGGTTATGGAACAGCCGCTTCTCCGGCCCTTCCTCGCTCTTCTGCGAATTGACCGACGGCGTGTTGTAGCCGATCAGCACCATCTCAACGCCCTGCAGGCCCATCACGCGATAGGTCTCGGGCCAGCGCCGGTCGTTGCAGACCGCCATGCCGAAGATGCCGCCGAGGTTGCGCCAGACCGGAAAGCCGAGGTCGCCCGGTTCGAAATAGCGCTTCTCCAGATGCTGGAAAGCACGTTCGGGATCGTACTCGGCATGACCGGGCAGATGGATCTTGCGGTATTTGCCGATAACCTTGCCGCTGCGATCGGTCAGGATCGCGGTGTTGAAATGGTGGCCGTCCGGCGTCAGCTCGGCATAGCCGAAGCTCATCGCCATCTCGTACTTCGCCGCCCGCTCGAACAGGGGGCGCACGGCGTCGTTCGGCATGTCGCGCTCGAACCAGGCATCCGCTTGCGCCCGATCCTCGACATACCAGCGCGGGAAGAAGGTCGTCAGCGCGAGCTCCGGATAGACGATGAGATCTGCGCCCTTTGATTTGGCCTCATCCATCAGCGCCAGCATGCGCTTGACGACGACGTCGCGTCCCTCGGCACGCTGGATCGGCCCCATCTGGGCTGCAGCAACGTTGATCAGGCGCATGACGCTCGCTCTCCTTGATGAAACACGCGGCGTCAACTGCTGAATAATCATGCAGCCAAAGCCCGTCGCGGTCGGTCGCATCGGCAGCGACAGATAAAGTTCAGACCTCGCAGAAGTCAAATGCAGCTTGTGTCAGGAGCCATGCAGCAGCGAACGTGCAGCAGCGCAACAGAAACGGCCGGTGCAGCGTCGGCCGCGCACGGGTGAAGATACGGCGGCCATTCCTGTACCCGGATAGTGGAACAACGATCTCCGCAACTGCGCCAGCCGTTTCCGTGCAATCCATGTCCTGCAACGTCACGATCTGCCAGACTTGACGGCCCGGCAACGCCGGTGTTCTGGAATAGCGAGAAGCCCGGGTGACGCCCATCCCCGCCAACACTTGCCCTGCATGCCCCGTGAAGTGAGACTCGTGTCCCATGTATGATGTCATCGTCGTCGGCGGCGGCTCGGCCGGCGCCGTCCTAGCCGCACGGCTGTCCGAAGATCGCTCGCGGCGCGTGCTGTTGCTCGAAGCCGGCCGCGACTGGCGCGCCCATGAGGCGCCCTGGGAAGTCATCACCCCCAATCCCATTCCGATCATCCACCAGCGCGAGTTTCAGGAGAAATGGCAATGGCCGGACCTTCTGACCCGTCGCATTGCCGGACAGGAGCCGCGCTTCTACTGGCGCGGCAAGGGGCTCGGCGGCAGCTCGATGATGAACGGCCAGATCGCGATCCGCGGCGTCGCTGACGCCTTCGACGAATGGGCGGCGAATGGCTGCAACGGCTGGTCGGCGCGCGAGATCATGCCGCTGTTCTCCGTGATCGAGGACGACGAGATGTTCGGCGGGATGGAGGGACATGGACGCGGCGGGCCGCTGCCGGTCTATCGCGCGCCGCTGGAAAAATGGGGCCCGATCGACCAGGGCCTGCGGGAGGCGGCGCTCGCCAACGGCTATCCCTGTTGCGCCGATGTCAACGGAGCGGATGGCGAAGGCGTCGCCTGTTATCCGATCAACAGCCGCGACAGCCGCCGCATCTCCACCAATGAAGCCTATCTCGAGCCCGCGCGCGATCGCGCCAATCTCGAGATTCGCGGTCACGCTCTGGTCGATCGCGTGCTGTTCGACGGCGGCAAGGCCACCGGCGTGCGCGTCCAGATCGCGGGACAAGGGACGCACGACATCAAGGCGCACGACGTCGTGCTATGCGCAGGCGCGATCCATAGCCCGGCGATCCTGCTGCGCTCGGGCGTCGGCCCTGCCGGTGAGCTCAAGGCGATGGGGATTCCGGTCGTGGCCGATCTGCCGGTCGGCCGGAATTTCTTCGACCATCCGCTGTTCCGCGCGACCATTCAGCCGCGCGAGGAGCTCAGGGCAGTCGACCGGGATACCCGCCACACCAATTGCTGCGTGACCTATTCATCGGGCCTTTCCGGCGGCGGCAAGCGCGACATGATCATGATCGCGTTCAACCATCGCGGCATCGGCAATCCGGGCGCCATCGGCGCCGGCCTGTTCAACGCCTTCTCGCGCGGGACGCTGAAGCTTGCCTCGCCGGACCCCGCGGTCGATCCCGTGGTCGAGGAGAACATGCTCGCCGATCCGCGCGACATGCTGCGCATGAAGGACGCGGTCAAGCGGCTTGCCGTGCTCACGGCGCACGAGGCGCTTGCCGGCAAAGCCGACTGGATTCGCCTTGGCGACACCGAGCTGACGTTCTCCCAGGCTTTGGCCTTGCCGGATGCCGGGCTCGAAGCGGTATTGCTGCAAGTCACCGGCGACATCCAGCATGCCGCCGGCTCATGCCGCATGAGCGGCGCGAACGACCCCAACGGGGTCGTCAACCCCAACGGCGCCGTCAAGGGCATCGGCCGCCTGCGCGTTGCGGATGCCTCGATCATGCCGTCCGATTGCCGGGCCAACACCCATTTCACGACCGTGGTGATCGGCGAAGCGATGGCGAGGCTGATGAAGCTCGGGCAATAGCACATGCGCAAGCGCAGCCAATCTGCGCCTGCGCCCGACGGCAGCCGCATCAAGGACCAGGCCGGCTTTGCCACCCGGCAGCCCGGCGTCGAATCAGGACGTCCACGCCGCTTCAAATCGCAGTGAGCGGCGCCGGAGCGCCATTGCATGACGAGCTGTTCGTCATCAGATCGGACTATCGTCAGCAGGAAAAAGCGGCGCGAGTCGCTTCCAGTGTTGCGGCATTTTATCGGCAAGTGCTGTCCTGTTTTTTCCGGTAATGGAATCGCAGCCTGGCTGCACGAGAACCGGCGCCGGAATTGAGCCACGGCGCCCAAATGGAGGAGTCGTGATGAAGACGTTGTTGCTGTCAGCGGTGACTGCGGGCTGCCTTGTCGCCTTGGCCCCTGCCGCGCAGGCTCGCTCGGCCTATGACGGGTCCTGGGACCTCGTATTTGTGACGCAAAGAGGCGCGTGCGATCCGAGCTATAATTTCTCGGTCAACATCACCGATGGGATCGTCACGCATCCAAATCTCGTGAGGTTCCGGGGCTACGTGGCGCGCTCCGGCGCGGTACGCGCGTCGGTGACGGTTCAGGACAAATTCGCGTCCGGCGCAGGCAGGCTCACGAGCACATCCGGTCGCGGGACCTGGAGGGGCTATTCAGGAAACGCCCGGTGCTCGGGCTATTGGACCGCGCAACGAAACTGACCTCGAGCCGCTGATCCCGAGACGAAACATCGTGAACCTGGCCGGACCGGCAGGTCGACCCGCTGCGCCTGAAAGACGGCGATGCCGGGCCATCGGCCGGGCCTACAGGATGATCTTCACCGCAGAGCTTTCGCGTTACGGCTGTAACAGGCCGCCTCGACTTCGCCGCGCACGCATCCGCTGCAAGCGACCATTCAGGCGAAAGGCGCAGCGATCCCGAGACGCTCTCCAAAACGTGTGCTGCGGTGCAAGATTGCCTGCCCTATACGGCTCCGGGGTGGCGGAGAAATTTGATGACGGCAAGTGTTGATGGTGGGCCGCCCCGCCCACGCGGAATATTGCGAGATGAACAAGACGGCATCGGCGACCTGACCCTTTCATCGGTGGAGCGATCGGCTGCAGGCGTTGGCGCCGACCGCAAATCGCCGACATGCCTCGTGGTCGAGGATGACAACATCCTGCGGAATCTGGTGACGAACTACCTCGAGGATCACCATATCCGGGCTGTGTCCGCCACCTGCCGCGAGGAAGTGAGCGGATTGCTGGCGCGCAGCCAGCCGGATCTGGTGATACTTGACCTGCGGCTCGGCCAGGAAGACGGACTGGATCTGTTGCGCGACATACGCGCGCAGTCCGACGTCCCCATCATCATCACCACGGGTCAGCGTCGCGACGAAATCGATCGGGTGGTCGGCCTCGAACTGGGCGCCGACGACTACATCACCAAGCCGTTTGGCCTGAGAGAGCTGTTGGCCCGCATTCGCGCCGTGCTGAGACGCCGGGAAGCCGGGCAGGCCAGCATGCAACGGGACACAGAAAAAGGCCGCTGCCGCTTCGGCGGCTGGCAGTTGGATCGCCGTAACCGTCGGCTGACCAATTCGGCGGGCGAGCCGGTCGCGCTGACCAAGGGCGAGTACGCGCTCCTGATCGCGTTTCTCGGTGCGCCGCTGCGGCCACTGTCCCGCGAGCATCTGTTGCAGGCGACCCGGATTCACGAAGACGTCTTCGACCGCAGCATCGACGTGCAGGTGCTGCGTCTGCGGCGCAAGCTCGAGAGCGATCCGAGCACACCTTCCATCATCCGGACCGAGCGAGGCGTCGGCTATATCTTCTCGCTCCCGGTCGAGCCGCTGTGACGACCGGGACGCGTGTGACAAATGTAGCCTTAATTTCCGGCGCTGGAATAGTCCCGAAACATGCGCGCGACAGGTTCTCCCCGACCACACGCTTCAGGGAGAAATCGATGCCGGCCGCAAAGCACCAGTCTTACGCCACATCACGGTCGCGAGCGAAGCGAAGGCTTCGAACCGGCCGAATCGATCAGTCATCGCCTGCCCACCCCGGCATCCCCCGCGACGACGCGCCCTACGCGCGGCCACGGCTGGCATCGTCGGCAGGGCCTGAAACTGCGGCGGCCACGGTTGCGTCCCGGTCCTGGTTCCGGGCCGCCGGACAATTTGCCGAAGCTGCCGGCGAGGGCCTTCTGGCTGCCGCATCGTGGATCGTCACCGGAATGCTCGACGGGTGCGCCGCCTACGCCTTGGCGATGTACGGAATCCCGGATGCCATATCTGATGAGAACTGCGCCGACGCGAAGCTGGCCGAAGCTACCGCCCCTCCTACGAGGATTCTGTTGCGTCCGGCCCTGCAGGTCGTTTCGCGAGACCGAGCGCGAGACCTCCCGGCGGCCACAATCCCGTCGGCGCTGGATACGGCGCAGGCCTGTGCCGATGCCGCAAGCGCGGCCGCACCCGGGCAGCCGTCGGCTGCACGTTCATCCTGGCGCGCGACCACAATCGCGCTTGCGCTGCTCTCGGGATTCCGCACCGCACGTGCCCGGCACCAGGCCATCGCCGAACTAAACCGCCTGGACGACGGGGCGCCCGGGAACATGGGCATCTCCCGCGCTGATATCGGATACATTGCAAGGCATGGAGTCGGGCCGCAATGACGCGCCGCGGGCCCCCGGCATCTGCGCTCTTCGCCACGTCCCGCTGGCTCGGCTGTATCTGCCTATGCGTCGTCCTGGCGGGAGGCGTGCCCGCGCAAGCGCCGCGCGACTCTCCCTCTGCACAGGTTGGCGCGGCGGCCGATGAAGAGCCGATCACCCCTATCCCGCAGCCGCCCGCGGCCGACCCGCTCAAGGTCGCGCTCGGCGAACACCTGTTCAACGATACGCGCTTGTCTGCGGACGGAAAGCTCTCCTGCTCATCCTGCCACGATGTCCGCACCAACGGTGCCCGGAGCGATGCGCCACGCGGCGGCGCGAGCCCGTTCGATACGCTGACGGTCTTCAACGCCGCCCTCAACTTCCGGCTCAATTGGGAAGGCAATTTCCGCTCTCTGGACGCGCAAGCCGAATCGTCGCTCGAAAATCCGGTCAATCTGCGCACCAGCGTCGATGAGGTCGTCCGGAAATTGAACGCCGATCCAGGTGCCGTGAGGGATTTCCGTGCCGCCTATGGGCGTCGGCCCGACCGCGACAATTTTCTCGATGCACTCGTAACCTTCGAGCGTTCCCTCCTGACCCCAGGGAGCCGGTTCGACCGTTGGCTTGGCGGCGATGCCTCGGCGCTGTCGGCCGGTGAGCTCGAAGGCTACCATCTGTTCAAGTCGCTCGGATGCAGTTCCTGCCACCAGGGCGTCAATGTCGGCGGCAATCTGTTCGAGCGGCAGGGTATTTTTCGCCCGCTCGTTGCGGGGCAGCCGGAAAGGGTGCGTGTGCCGAGCTTGCGCAATGTCGCGACGACCGCCCCCTATTTTCATGACGGCAGCGCCGCGACGCTCCAGGAGGCCGTGAAGCGGATGGCCGCGGCCCAACTCGACCGGACCCTGACGGACCAGCAGGTGGGCTTGCTCGTCGCCTTCCTGCAGACGCTCACGGGCAACTACCGCGGCTCGCCCGTCGCCGGAGCCGGACCATGAGGGCGGTTCAAACCATCACAATCTTCGTCACCCTGATCCTGCTGCTGACCTGGCTGTCGCTGCGCGCGGTCAATCCCGAGGCGGAGCGTTTCGATCGCGCGCTCATGGATCTCGATTCCTTTGCCGCAACGAAGAACGCAATCGATCGCGATATCCTCTCGGCCCGCATCGGCACGTTGCGCAATTATGATCCGCTGGTGCAGGAGACCAACGCACTGCGCGAGAAGCTCGACCGTCTGCGCGCAACGTCCCGGTTCGACGCTGCGACAGGTGCCAGCATCGAACGGCTGGCCGCATTGGTCGATCGCCAGGAAGATCTGGTTGAGATTTTCAAGAGCGAGAACGCGTTGCTGCAGAATTCGCTGGCTTTCTTTGGGCGCTTCCGCGTCCAACCGGCTTCGCCGGATCTCGACCCAGCGATCAGCATGGCCGCGGCCGCCATCCTGCATTTGACCCTAGATACCTCGTCGGGCACCGTGCGCGAGGCCCAGAACAGGCTCGATGAGCTCGAGCAGCAGGCGAACAGGATAGGGCCAGGAAGCTCCGTCGAGGCGCTGCTGGCGCACGGACGGCTGCTTTACAGGCTGCTGCCTTCAGTCGACAGCACATTGAAGGCGTTGCGCGCCCTGCCTCAGAAACAGGAGCAGGACGCGCTTCGCAGCATGATCGTCGCGCAGCAGCTGGCATCACGAGAGCAGGCCCGACAATATCGCCGCCTGCTCTATGCGACCTCGCTGATCATGGTGGCGTTCTTGCTTCAACTTGGCGTGCGCCTGAAGTCGCGGGCCAACGCGCTGCAACGTCGCGCGGCGTTGGAGCATGTGATTGCCGGCATATCGATGCGTTTCATCAACGCGCGGCCGGAGGATATCGATACCGAAATCGACCGCGCCGTCACCGAGCTGGCCGCCTGCGTCGGCTCGGACCGCGCCTATTTCGTGATGTCCGGCCCCGTGCCGCGTCTCCACCTCTGGCACCGTCCGCCATTCCCGCCCCCTCCCGGCTGGCCGGCGGGGGTCGTCGAGCTCGCGATCCAGATGCGGACGGGGTCCGATGGCGTGGTTCACGTTCCCCGCGTCAGCCGGATGGCCGCCGGACCGAGCAAGTCGCGCTGCCTTGAGCTCGGTCTTGGCGGCTGGGCCTGCGCGACGAATATCAGCAAGGACGGCAGCCATGTCGTGCTCGGCTTCGACGCGGTCGGACGATCCTGCCGGATCAAGACGCGCGGAGAGCTCGCTCTCGCCCGCATGGCGCTCGACAGCATCCTCCAGGCCGTCGAACGGCGAGCGATCGAAAAGGAACGCGCGCGGCTGGAGACGCGATTGTGGCAGGCGCGGCGGATGGAGAAGATCGGCACGTTCACCAGCGGCATCGCGCACAACTTCAACAACATATTGGGCGGCATCCTCGGCCATTCGGAGGTGGTGGAGGAGCATGCCGGCTCGGATACGCGATTTGCGCACAATCTGGCTGCGATTCGCCGGGGCGCGGAGCGGGCGCGGGATCTTGTCGACCAGATGCTGGCCTTCGGGCGCCGGCGTGACTCCCGCCGCAAACCCCTCAGCGTCGGCGCCCTGATCGCCGAGGCGGCATCCCTGCTCGGCGCCTCGCTCCCCAGGGGTATCGAACTCGTCATCCGCCAGCCGCCGATTGCGACCATCGTGTCCGGCGAGAGAACTCCGTTGCAGCAGGTGATTCTCAATCTCTGCAACAACGCGGTACACGCCATGCAGGACCATGGCCGGATCGAGATCACGACCGAGCTGCACGACGTCTCGGAACCTCTTGCGCTCAGCCATGACGAGATCGCGCCCGGTCACTATGTCTGCATCACGGTGACCGACACTGGCAAAGGCATGGACGCGGCGACGATGAGGCGCATCTTCGAGCCCTTTTTCACCACGCGATCGTCCGGCAATGGTCTCGGACTGGCGACCGTGCGCGAGATCGTCCACGAGCACGGCGGAGCGGTGAACGTGCAGAGCAAACTCGATGAGGGCAGCCGTTTCGAGATCTGGCTGCCCAAAGCCACGGCCGGGCCGAACTCGGAGCGCGGCACGGCCGCGTTCCTGAGCGGACAGGGCGAGACCGTCATGCTCGCGTCCCACGATGCCGAGCGCGTCCTGCGCGACGAGGAGATGCTCGCCGCACTCGGCTACGAGCCGGTCGGGTTCAGCAATGCTGACGCGGCTCTGGCTGCCTGTCGGGCCGACCCCAAACGTTTCGACGTCGCGGTGATCGGTCATAGCGGCTTGACCGCGTGGTCGCTCGAATTGGCGGCGGCTTTGCATGCGATTGCTCCGCGACTTCCGATTGTCCTTGCGTCAACGGCTGCGATCGAACTCGGCGCCGATACGCTGGTGAGGGCCGGCATTTCCGACGTCGTACGCTGGCCGATCGTTGCCGAAGAGATCGCGATGGCGCTCGCCCACAGCGCGGCGCTGGCGCGCTCGGAAGACCGGGCACAGCGCCAGCCAGCGATGGTCCTGCCGGCGCACTGAGCCGTGGCGCCGTCATTCGCTCGCTGATCAGTTCAGCCACATTGCTGTGTGCCGGCCCGGATGTGGGGTCATTCCGCCGGCCACGGCATTCAGGATCATTGTGGTGACGAGCTCCTTAGCGATTATCAACGAAGCATGAATCGACCATTTCCGATCGGATGCGGACGAGTGCTTCCGACCCAACGCCGCGGGATCAGTGCCGCGAGCGCCTCCTAGAAGAACCGACGAATCTCCGCAGCGATTGGATCCACGTGGGTTTCCAGCGCGAAGTGCCCGGTGTCCAGGAAAACGATACGGGCTTCGGGAATGTCTCGCCGGAAGGCCTCGGCACCCGGTGGGATGAAGAACAGATCATCATTGCGGCCCCAGATCGCGAGCAGTTTCGGCTTTCGTTCACGGAAGAAGGCCTGGTAGAGCGGATATCGCTCGATGTTCTTGCGAAGGCAAGACACCCCCGCGGGAATCGATCGCCACCTCGTTCTCGCCCGGAGAGTCCACGAAGGTCGCTGCGACCAGCCGCTTCCGGTTGACGGTCAGGTCGAACACGTCGAACCGGTTATAGTATCCGACCACGTCGTGAAATTGCTTCGGCTCGATGCAACGGCGCAGATCGAATTCGGCGTACCCGATTCCTTCTTCGCCCTGGAGCGTATCGCCCAAGGTCTCCCCCGTCGGATCGACGAAAAAGCTGACCGCACGCGGCGTCGCATCGATCACGTCGGCCACGTTCGGGTCGCGTTCAATCAGGAACGCGCGCATCGCCCGGTCCATATAGCCGGCGGTGATGATGCCGAAGGCCTTGGCTTCGAACGAATGCGCACTGGCCCGGATGCGATTGGCGGCGACATTGTTGAAATTCCCGCCGCCGCTCGGCCTGCGCGTGGGCCACATCGGCGGCCAACTGGAGATGTGGAGTTGTTCCGCCTGCGTCATCAACACGTAGCGCGCGAGAGGATTGGTGTTCTCGCCGCAGATCAGATTCCCGACGCGCCCGACCGGAGTGTCGACGACCCGCAGACCCTCGCCGTCGCCGGCGGCCCATATCAGCTTCTCATAAAATGTCGGGACCAGTTTGCGGTGGTGGTTGAGAATGGCACCATCCGGCCCGATGATGAGGTTGCTGTTCCAAATCAGCCCGACGCTGACCGGCGAGCTCTCGCTGATGCCCATGGAGACCGTGACGCCAAGCGTGCGGGCTTCGTTGCGCAACGCTTCGATCTCCGGGCCAGCAATGGCAACCGATTGCTCCGCCATGCGAACGAAGAGATCGTGGTTGTCGATCGGCGCCCAGAGCGCGGCCCAGACCGGGAACGCCGGAATGTAGGTCTCCGGGAACGCGATCAACTGCGCGCCGGTCCTGGCCGCCTCGCGGATGATCGATACGGCTTTTGACGTGGTAGCCGCCCGATCGAGAAAGACCGGTGCGGCATGAACCGCGGCGACCTTGACATGAGACGACATCGCTCTTCTTTCGCTTGAATTGAGACGGAAAGTGACGGCCGGCGAGCTCGCCGCCCGCTGGACGACGGCGCGAACCTCTCGGCTTCCGGAACGGATGATCCGCTCATGAATCCGGATGCTCGTGGTCGCTCTCCTCGATCGCGCGGGACCTTAGCTGGGCCTGAATTTGCATGGCCATTGTGAATTTTCGCAACACGTTGTGCGAAGACGGAGAGCCCAGCCCGTTTGATGCTGCACGTCCAGCCCTCGATCGAGGCAGGGGCAAGGAAGGCGATAACGGCACGGGCTGCTCCGACAAGGCCCGGATTGAGGGCTCGGATCACCTCCAATGCCTTATCCGGCGGGGGTTCGCAGCCGTCGTTACCGTCCAGCAACCGGCTTGCTCAAATTTCAACTGTCCGGTTTGATACCCGAGAACTCGATCTTTGCATGTGATAGACACGCCTGCCGGTAACGCTCGACTGAGGACATTGAATGGCCGTTCTAAAACGCATAAGCCGTTATCCTGTGAAGGGGCTGTCGCCCGAGGACATGCCCGAGGTCGATCTCGCAAGCGGCCGCGGTCTGCCGTGCGATCGGGCGTATGCGCTGGCGCTCGCCGACACCGAATTCGACGAAGCAAATCCGCGGCCCCTGCCCAAGACGAAGTTCGCGGTCCTGGCTCGGTTCGCCCGCCTGGCGGCGTTGCAGACGAAGATGGACGTTCAGACGGCGACCCTGTCGTTGTCGCATGCGGGTTCCATCGTCGCCTCCGGTTGCCTCGACACGACGAGCGGCCGCGAATCGATCGAGCAGGCGATCGACGAGTTCATGGCAGGCGAACTAAACGGGCGACCGCGCGTGGTGAAGGGCAACGGCCACCGCTTCACGGATATCAGCGTGCATTCTCCGGTCCTGATGGAGGCTGTATCCATCATCAATCTCTCGACCGTCCGCGCGCTCGAGACGAAACTGCAAAAACCGATCGATCCCAGACGCTTCCGCGGAAACCTGCTTGTCGATGGCATCGACCCATGGGCCGAGTTCGGCCTCATCGACCGGAACTTCAAAATCGGGGACGTCACCGTGAGGGGCGTACGGCGAACGAAGCGATGCCCGGCAACGGAGGTGAACCCGGACACGGCGGAGCGCGACATCCGCGTGCCCCTGGAGTTGCTGGAGCACTTTGGCCATGGAGATCTTGGTATCTACGTGACGATCCTGTCGGATGGCGTTCTCCGCGTTGGTGATCCCATCGAGCTCTCTGCGTAGATCATTGTCCGCCGCGATTTGCGCCTAGCTCCGTCGCCGAGTTCGCGTCAAGGCTTGACGGCGTCCGGAAGCTCCGACCGACCCGCGTTCCAAGCACTAGCAGGAACGCGCTTCGTCCAATCGAACATGTCCCAAAGCTTCGCGGTTCGCCGCGTAAGCCCTGTCATATTCGATGATCGAAGCCACCTCTTGGCAGATCTCCTCGCCATAGAGGCGGCCGAGAACGTAGAGTGTGCCGTCGATCGCAAGCGAGACTCCGCCGCTTGTAACGGTTCCTCGGTCGTCGACCAGCGCCGCCGCTTTGGTTGCGTGTAGATGTCCGCCCTTGTTCAAAAGATCCAACGGAGCTTCCGTTTCGCTGCCGACCGCGTTGCGCCTGGTTGTCGCGGTTCGGCCGGCCAGGCGGCCGGATGCCGCCAGGATCAGGGCGCCGGTGCAAACCGAGGCAAGCTCCGAAGCGGGTTTGCGACCGAGAAACTCCAGCATCGCGGCGCTCGCGGTCTGATCGCGCCAGCCCGGGCCGCCGGTGACGATGTAGATGTCGCAATCAGGTGCGCCGGTGAAGTCGCTGTCCGCAAGAATAGTCAGGCCGCTCGCCAGTCGCACCGGTCCCTTGCGTTCCGCGATCACCACGTACTTCAACGCCGGGAGCAGCCGCGTGGCCATGGAGATCACGCCCACCGTGCCTCCGATATCGATCGGCTCCACACCGTCGTACACGACGATGCCGATCAGCGAAGCTTCGGACCGCGCCTTCATTGATCCTTCTCAAACCACCTGCCGCTATCCTCCTTAGTAGAAATATTTCCACTCGTGCGCAAGCTGCGAAACTGGCTATAAAGACGGCAGCTCCGCTTTCCAGGACGACCATGCCGACCAAGACCGCCGCCAAACCGAACCAGGACGACAGCGCCGTTCCATCGCAGATGGAAGTGCTGGCCAAAGAGGTCAAATTCCACCGCAAGCAGCGCGGTCTGCCGCTCGAAGCGCTGGCGGAGTTGTCCGGCGTCAGCAGGTCGATGATCTCAAAGATCGAGCGGGCGGAGGCGACGCCGTCGACGGCCGTCCTGTCACGGTTGGCGGAGGCGCTGGGAGTCACCTTCTCGCGGCTGATGGCCCCGGCAGCGGAGCGCGAGATCCTGCACATTCCCGCAAGCCGGCAGCCGGTGTTGCGCGACGAAGCCTCGGGCTTCCGCCGGCGCTGCATTTCGCCGGTGCTTCCCGGCAGAGGCATCGACTGGGTCCTGAACACCCTGCCACCCAAGGGCTCGACCGGCGAATTCGTCGCGCACCGTCGGGGCATCTCCGAGTACATTTTCATTTCCAAGGGACGGTTGAGCGCCACGATCGGCGATCGCACGCTGGTTCTGGCCGAGGGTGACAGCCTCTATTTCGAGGCGGACACCGGACACACCTTCACCAATATCGGGCCCGGCGAGTGCGAGTATTTTCTTGTCATCGACTCCTCGGGCCTGCGCTGACGCCCAAAAAACGAGCGCGGCGGCCAGGATTTTGAGCGCGTCCTGCCGCGCCTGCACGCGCGTCCAACGCTAAGTCCTTGATTTTCCCAGACTGCCTGACTGGCACGCCCATTGCTTCTTGCGTAGTGGAAATTTTTCCACTAAACGAGAATGGGGAGTGCGGATATGTCCGTCACGCAGGCGATTGAGACGGCCGAGTTGTCGGCCGCGGAAGGGCCGGAGCTCAGCCGGATCGTGTGGGCAAGCACGATCGGGACGATCATCGAATGGTACGACTTCCTGATCTATGGCACGGCGGCCGCCCTCGTCTTCAACAAGCTGTTCTTCCCGACGCTCGACCCGCTCGCGGGAACGCTGGCAGCCTTCGCGACCTACGCGGTCGGATTCGGCGCGCGTCCGCTGGGCGGCATCGTCTTCGGCCATTACGGAGACCGGCTCGGCCGCAAGGCGATGCTGATGCTCACCATGCTGATCATGGGGGTCGGCACCTTCCTGATCGGCTGTCTGCCGACCTACGGTCAGATCGGCATCTGGGCGCCCATTCTCCTGGTCGCGCTGCGCGTGCTCCAGGGCATCGGGGTGGGAGGCGAATGGGGCGGCGCCGTGCTGATGGTCATCGAGCATGCGCCCGCCGGCAAGCGCGGTCTTTACGGCAGCCTGGTTCAGATCGGCTTCCCCGCGGGGATCGCGGCCTCGACCGGCACCTTCCTGTTCTTGACCATGCTTCCAGAAACAAGCTTCCTGGCGTGGGGTTGGCGCTTCCCGTTCCTGATCAGCGCGGTGCTGGTCGCGGTCGGCCTGTTCATCCGGCTCCGCATCGCAGAGACGCCCGCCTTCGAGAAGCTTCAGGACGAGCAGAACATCGCGCCGATGCCGTTGGCTGAACTCATCGCCAATCACAAGCGAGACCTGCTGATCTCCATCGGGCTGAAGGTCTCGGAGGTCGCCTGGGTGTATATCATGACGGTGTTCATCATCGCATACGGGACCAGCATCGGCCTGCCAAAGACGCTGATCCTGAACTCCATCCTTGTCGCAGCGCTTCTGGAGTTCATCACCATGCCGCTATTCGGCTGGGCGTCGGACAGGGTGGGCCGGCGTGCAATGTTCATTGCAGGTTCGCTGGTGAGCGCCGTCTGCGCCTTTGCGGTGTTCGCGTTGCTCGACACGAAGAATCCGATGGTCGTGACGCTCTCGATCGCGGTCATCGTCAGCCTGACGCACGCCATGATGTTCGGTCCCGAAGCTGCCTACTTGCCTGAGCTGTTCGGAACGAAGACCCGATACACAGGCTGCTCCATCGGCTGTCAGGTCGCGGCCGCCATCTCGGGCGGCCTCGCCCCGGTCGTGGCGACAGGTCTGCTCGGCTGGACGGGCGCCACCTGGCCGATCTCGATCTACCTGGTCATTCTCGCGGCAATCAGCCTGGTCTCGGCGCTGGCTTCGGCGGAAACCAAGGATCTCAATCTCCTGAGGCACTGAACGGCGCGGATCGCGAGCCAGACAACTCTTGCACCAACTGATCGAGGACATGATGACCAGGAAGACCGTCGTGAAGACGGGCAACGCGGCTCCCGCGGCAGGCCCCTACTCTCAAGCCATCGGAACCGACGCACTCGTTTTCGCATCCGGACAGCTCCCGATTGATCCGGCTTCAGGGGAGATGCCGAACGGAATCGAAGCGCAAACGCGCCAATCGCTGGCCAACCTTGCGGCAGTGCTTGAGGCGGGCGGAGCGTCGCTCGGGACGGTGGTGAAGACTACCGTCTTCCTCAAGAACATGAGCGATTTCGCCGTCATGAACGGTATCTACGCCGAGCACTTCAAGGAGGCGCCGCCCGCGCGCTCGACCATCGAGGTCGCGCGTCTTCCGAAGGATGCCCTGGTGGAGATCGAAGCCATCGCTTTGAAGGGCTGATTGCTGCAATGAACATTCACTCACCATCGAAGCCGCCTCCCCGGATGGTGGAAGCATTCGAGCATCCGGCAGGATCCGCCGCACGGGCGAGGCCTGGCGGTGCGAGCGGCTGGCAAGGAAGATTGCTGCACATCCACATCGCTCCGGCCGCGAGCTACGAGATGGAGGAGCTGGCGGAAGCCGAATGCGTGGCTGGACGAGGTATCGTCGGCGACCGCTACTTTCATGGCACGGGAACATATTCGCCCAAGCCGGACGTTCGCGAGGTCACGTTGATCGAGCAGGAAGCGCTCGATGCGCTGTCGCGCAACGATCCGCCATTGCAGGAGCGGCCGATCATCCTCGAACCGCATGATCATCGGCGCAACTTGACGGTCCTGGGCGTGCCGCTCAATCACTTGGTCGGGCGTCGCTTCAGGATCGGGGATGTCATCTTGCGCGGAGGCAGGTTGAACTTTCCCTGCAAATACCTGGAAGAGCTGCTCGGCAAGCCGGTCTTTCTGCCTCTATATAACCGGTCCGGGCTGAACTGCGGCATCGAGCGAGGCGGCATCATCCGACCCGGCGACATGATCGAGCTCGTCGACCCATGACGGCGCGCATCATCATGAAATTGCGCGTCGAGGCGGCGCGCCATACGACGTCCGACGTTCTTCATATCTCGCTACAACATCCACTCCGTCCGGAACTCCCGGAGTGGACCGCGGGGGCGCACGTCGACTTGCGACTTCCGGACGGCCGCGTACGCCAGTACTCGCTTTGCGGCGATCCGAACGACCGATCGAGGTATGAAATCGCGATCAAACGCGAGGCATCCGGCCGGGGTGGATCTAGATGGATTCATGAAAATTTGGGTCCAGGCGCGATAGCGCACGTCTCGGCGCCGCGAAACAACTTTCCGATATCCGCATGCGCCGAGCGTCACGTCATGATCGCCGGCGGCATAGGCATCACGCCCATTCTCGCCATGGCACGCACTCTGAAATCGCAGGCGAAGGATTTTCAGGTGCACTTCTGCGCCCCCTCGCCTGAGGAGGCACCGCTGCTGTCCGAGCTCAATGAAGTTTGCGGACCGCGCTTGCAGCGCTGGTTTTCCAAAACCGGAAGGCGCTTCGATCCCGACGTGATTGGCGATTATTCGCCAAGCATGCACGTCTATATCTGCGGCCCTCAGCGCCTGCTGGATTCGGTGCAGGCCCGTCTGTCGGCTTGGCCGGTCGAACAGCTGCATGGCGAAGTTTTCCAGGCGACACTGGACGAGAACTTCAAAGCGGAGCCATTCGAAGCCACCATAGCGTCGAACGGACAGCGCCTGCTCGTGCCGGCAGACAAGTCGCTGCTCGAAGTGTTGCGTGATAGCGGCTTTCTGCTGCCATCGTCCTGTGAACTCGGCATTTGCGGGTCTTGCGAATGCGGTTACAGCGATGGCGTGGTCATCCATCGGGACAAGGTCCTGCCCCTCTCCAGACGTCAGGATCGCATGATGCCATGCGTGTCCCGGGCTCGGGTCGCGGTTACGCTGGACCTCTAGAAACCCCTCCTGCTTCAGGACGAAGCCGCTGCTCGAGCGAAGCAGGACCGCTGCCGCGCGCCTGTGCTCGTCACCGAGGAACCGGTACCGACATCATGAGCCGCGCCGCTTGGCTTGCCGTCGCGAAAGGGCACAAAACAGATGTTGGAACCCGGTGGCCAGCGCCTGAACCTTCAAGCCGCGAGCGGCAGTGGGGTTTCATCTTGTTGCCGGACCTCGATCTCGGCATCCGGCAGCCTCTGCACACCTTGAGGATCAGAAAGGAACAATCATGACCCCGGTGGCGCGGCGCGGAACCTCATCCGGCGCGGTTGCTTCGGATGGGGCTTATCCGCGCACCTGGCGGAACTGCCCGGTGCCCGTGAGGCTTGTTCGGAGAAACATGAGCCGGACGCGTCTCGATCATGAACAAAGCCATCGTCTGTGTTGTCGACCTCTGCGTACGCCATTGGCGGGCGGCGATCGCGATCGGTATCGTGCTGCTGATCGGAACAACGGTCTACGACGTCGCCCGCTTCTCCATCAACACTGACATCGAAGCGCTGCTCTCGCCGAATCTGCCCTGGCACCAGCGGCAGGTGCAGCTGACGCAAGCCTTTGCTCAGAAGGGCATCACGGCCGTTGTGACCGCTCCCACGCCTGAGAACGCCGCGATTGCGACGGGCGCGCTGGCAGAGAAGCTTGCAAGGAATCCCGATCTCTACCGCCAGGTCACGCAGCCCGACAGCGGCGACTTCTTCGATCGCAACGGATTATTATATCGCTCCTTGTCCGAAGTCACGAATACGGCTGAGGGCCTTGGCCGCGCGCGACCTTTCCTGACGGGACTCGCGGCCGACCCAAGCCTGCGCGGCGTTGCAGACGTGCTCGCCTCCGCAGCGGACAGCGTCCGGGCTGGTCGTCTCAAGCTCGAGCAATTGGCATGGCCGCTTTCGCTTGCCAAGGCCACTCTGAGCGATGTGCTCGCCGGCCGGCCCGCTTTCTTCTCCTGGCAGGAGCTGCTGCGGGGCCATGCTCTTCCGGCCAGCGAGTCCAGGCATTTTGTCGAGGTTGCCCCCAAGCTCGACTTCAGCGCGCTGCAGCCAGGTCGCGAAGCGACCGAGGGCATCCGCAAGGTAGCGGCTGATCTCAAGAATTTGGGCGCTGATGTGCGGCTAACCGGACAAGTGCCAATGAATGATGACCAGTTCTCCGTCATTCGCTACAGCGCGGCGCGCGATACGCTGACCGCAGCCTTTGGCGTGCTGGTGATCCTGTGGCTTGCGCTGCGCTCCTTCAAGCTGATCGCTTCGGTGTTCCTTAGCCTGCTCGTCGGCCTGGCTGCAACGGCAGCACTCGGCCTTGTCATCGTCGGCTCGTTCAATCTGATCTCGATTGCATTCTTTGTGCTGTTCGTCGGTCTCGGCGTTGATTTCGGCATTCAGTTCAGCGTGCGTTACCGCACCGAGCGCTATGAGCTCGGGAGCCTGCGGCAGGCGCTGTGCAGCGCGGCTCGCAAGGCTGGAACGCCGCTGTCGCTGGCGGCCGCGGCCACCGCCGTCGGATTCTTCGCCTTCCTCCCCACCAGCTATCGTGGCCTTTCCGAGCTTGGCCTCATTGCCGGGTGCGGGATGCTGATCGCCTTTCTCTGCAGCATCACGCTCGTACCGGCGATGGTCGCGGCCCTCAATCCGCCGGGAGAGCCGGCTCCGATCGGCTTCAAGGTCCTCGCCCCCGTCGACGACTTCCTGCAGCGCCATCGCATCGCCGTGATCGCGGGCACCTTTCTGGTCGTCCTGGCCGGCACTCCCCTCCTGTTCCATTTGAGCTTCGATTTCAATCCGATCGACCTGCAGAATCCGACCTCCCCGTCCGTGGTGACCTATCGCCAACTGCAGTCCGAACCGCAGACCAGCGGCAATGACGCGGAGATCCTGGCGCCATCGCTCGACCGCGCCGATCAAATCGCCAAGCGCCTGGCATCGGTCCCCGAGGTCTCGCAGGCATTGACGTTGACGAACTTCGTACCCGCCGACCAGAGCCGGAAGATCGCAGCTTTGCACGCGGCGGCCGAGGCGCTCGATCCCGCCTTGCATCCGCGTCGAAGACCAACTGCGCCAAGTGATCAGGACGACGTTGCCGCTCTGCGTCGAGCGGCGGATGCGCTTGATCGGGCGGCCGCGGGCGCGACAGGGAGCGCGGCAGACGACGCGCGAAGCCTCGCGGCCCTGCTCAAGCAGCTTGCGGACTCACCGTCGGACACCCGCAGCCGCGCCGCCGACGCCATCATTTCACCCCTCGACTACGATCTGGCGCTTCTGTCCAAGAGCCTCGCTCCGCAGACCATCACGCTACAGGATTTGCCGCCGAACCTGGTGCGCGACTGGATGCTGCCCGATGGTCGCGCTCGCGTGCAGGCGTTGCCCAAGGGCGATTCCAACGACATCAATGTGCTGCGCAAGTTTGCGGTCGCCGTGCTTCAAGCCGAACCTGCGGCGGCAGGTGCCGCGGTCAGCTATTATGAATCCGCACGAACCGTCACAAGAGCCTTTATCGAGGCAGGCATCCTGGCGCTTGTTGCGATCGCGATCCTGCTCTACATCGCCTTGCGCCGAACGATCGACGTTCTGCTGACGCTCATCCCGCTGCTGCTTGCGGGCGCGGTGACCCTGGAGATTTCCGTGCTGTGGGGCCTTCCGCTCAATTTTGCAAACATCGTCGCGCTACCGCTGTTGCTCGGCGTCGGCGTTGCGTTCAAGATCTACTACATCATGGCTTGGCGCGCCGGCAAAACCGGGTTGCTGCAATCGACCCTCACCCGCGCGGTCATCTTCAGCGCCATGACCAATGCAGTGGCGTTCGGCAGCATGTGGGTTTCGAACTATCCGGGCATGTCGAGCATGGGCAAGATGATGGGGCTGGCATTGCTCTGCACGATGGCAGCTGCCGTGCTGTTCCAGCCGGTGCTGATGGGCCGACCGCGGCAGGTCCAGCACCATGACGAGATGAGGTCCCTGCCCGAGGCGGCGGAGTGAGGCCAAGGCGTCGGGGTTTGTCTGCGGGTATGCCCGACGTCGAGGCGATCTTCCCCCTTGGCCTCACGCGCGCACGGGGCGGGATCTTTGATTGATCCCCGGCTCAATGCGTATCGGTTTCCTGCCAGCGCTCGAGGTCAGATTTCTTGACGCCCTTCGAGCCCTGCTCCTTCTCGACCGGCTCCTTCCAGGGCTTGTCGGTCTGCTTCATGGATCCCCAATCGTTGCTCTCGCGCGGATCGTCGGTCGGCTTTTCACGGCTCATGCTGGTCCTCCTCGATTCACCCTGAGCCGAGAACGTCGCCTGTCGCCGCTCGTTCCAGTCAGGCCGGGCCGGCCAGGCCGTCTGCCGCCGGCGCCCGCGGCAGCAATGAACCTTCTGCCCGCGAGCTTGGTTATCGTCGCGCCGCGCAATGGCCCGCGACGGAAACAGGCGACAGATGGCGGACAAGCCGACCGAGCAGCACAAGAATAAGACGAGTGCCGCGCGGCTCTGGCCCCTCCTTGCCGTGAACTTCTTCATGGCCGACATGCAGTCCGGAATCGGGCCGTTCGTCGGCGTCTTCCTGCTGGAGCGCGGCTGGGCCAGCGGCATGATCGGCACGGCGATGACGATCGGCAATATCGCGGGCATGCTGATCGCGACGCCGGTCGGCGGCATGATCGACGCCTCCACGCGCAAGCGCCTGTGGGTCGTTGTCCCGGGCCTCGCCGTGGTGGCGGCCTCGTCCATCATCCTTCTCTGGCAGAATTTCTGGGCGGTCGCCGCATCGCAGATTGCAACCTCCATTGCTGGCGTGGCGATCGTCCCGGCGGTGACCGGCATCACGCTTGGCATTGTGAAGCAGCGAGGCTTCACGCGCCAGAACGGCCTCAACCAGGCCTTCAATCACGGCGGCAACATGATTGGCGCGGCGGCCTCCGGCTATCTCGGCTGGCAATTCGGCTACTTCTCCGTGTTTCTGCTTGCCGCTTTGTTCGGCGCGATCACGATTGCCTGCGTCCTGATGATTCCGCCCTCCTCGATCGACAATCACGCGGCGCGCGGCGGCAAGGAAGACGATCCGAAGAGCCAGCACAGCGGCCTCACCGTGCTCTTCAGGCACACTCCGCTGCTCGTGCTTGCGCTCTCGCTTGCCGCCTTTCATCTCGGCAACGCAGCGATCGTTCCGCTCTATGGCATGGCCGCCGTGGCGGGGCAGCACGCCAACGGACCGAGCTTTGTCGCAACCACCATCGTCATCGCACAGGGCACGATGATCATCGCGTCCGTCATCGCCATGCGCGCTGCGGAGGGCCGCGGCTACTGGCCGATCCTGCTGGTCTCGTTCCTGGTTCTGCCGCTCCGCGGCGCGCTCGCCTATTTCCTCAGCGGATGGTGGGGCGTGTTTCCCATCGAGATCCTGGATGGCGTCGGCACCGGTCTGCAGAGCGTCGCAACACCTGGAATGGTGGCGCGCTCGCTGAGCGGCACCGGCCGTATCAATCTCGCGCAAGGCGCCGTCATCACCATCCAGGGCGCGGGCGCCGCGGTCAGTCCGGCGCTCGGCGGCTGGATCGCGGAGTGGGTCGGCTTCTCGCCGGCCTTTCTCGTGCTCGGCGCGCTGGGCTTCGTTGCGGTGGGCTCGTGGGTCGCGCTTCGCGCCGCTGTGAAGCAATACTGATGGACAGTACGGCCGCAGACATCCAGCCGGATGGAGCCCGATTCCGGAACCACCAACAGCCGCAACGTGAACAGCGCGCAGCGGAAGCGCTGGCTCGGTCAGGAGGACCGCTGTCTGGTGCCGTTCGACATCCGCAACCGGACTCTCGCCTTTCCGGCAGCAGGTCTCCTGGGAGCCTTTGACCGTCGAGCCGGCATCTCGGCCGCCTGCTGTCCGTCCTCGACCGGCGGCCTTGACCGGCGATTTGAACGGAAGCAAAACACTGGCCCGAAGAACGAGAGCAAGCGTTGACAGGTCAGGGGTCAGTGCGATTGCCCACTATCCGTATTGCGCCTGAGCGGAGTTCGCGAGGATGCCCGAGCAAGGCCGACGGGTCGTGTATTCGTCCGGAGAGTGGGAGATCGATCTGGCTCGCAGGGAGCTGCGGGCACGGGGCGTGCCCGTTGCTCTTGGAGGCCGAGCCTTCGAGATCGTCGAAGTCCTGATCAAGTCGGCTGGCGAGCTGGTGACGAAAGACGAGCTGATAGCTCGGGTCTGGCCGGGCGCCGCGGTGGAGGAAAACACCCTTCAAGCTCACATATCCGCGCTGCGCAAAGCCTTGGGATCGGACCGCCAGATGTTGAAAACCATAGCGGGCCGCGGATACCGACTGCTTGGCACGTGGGGAGCACCTCCATACGACACATTGTCGGATGCTGGATCAGCCGAGAGGGAATTTATGCGCCCGTCTCGGACCAATTTGCCTGAGCCGACCTCAACATTCGTCGGCCGCGATGCCAATGAGAAGGAACTTCGAGAACTCCTGTCAGCGCGCCGGCTCGTTACTCTGACGGGCCCGGGCGGAATCGGTAAGACAAGACTTGCCGTCGAGGTGGCTCGCGACCTGTTTTCCAGCTTCGAAGGCGATTGTTTTCTTGTGGAACTGGCGTCGCTGACCGACCCGGGGCTCCTGCCGTCCGTCGTTGGACAGGTTCTGGGCTTGAAACTGGGGGAGGAAGCCACATCCCACGCCGTTGCTCAGCTCACGGGCGGCAGGAAGCTGCTTCTCGTTCTAGACAACTGCGAGCACGTCATCGAGGCGACCGCTCAGCTAGCGGAAACGATCGTGCGCGCGTGCCCGCATACGACCATTCTTGCCACCAGCCGGGAGGTCCTTCGCATCGACGGCGAATACGTGTATCGCGTACCACCGCTGGACGTGCCGCCCGACGATGAAACCGATCCGCACCGGGTTCTCGGGCACAGCGCTGTCCAGCTCTTCCTCTCCAGAGCGACCGCCTCGCAGTCGGACTTTCCGTCTCACCAGGAGGAACTCCTGGTTATTTCGGCCATCTGCCGGTGCCTCGACGGCATCCCTCTTGCCATCGAATTCGCCGCGGCCCGTGCTGCAACGCTCGGGCTTCACCATGTTGCGGCACGCCTGGACGACCGCTTCGGATTGCTGACCAGTGGTCGTCGAACAGCGCTTGCTCGCCACCAGACCTTACGGGCCATGCTCGATTGGAGCTTTGAGCTCCTGACGCCGCCGGAACAACACACCTTGCGTCGTCTGGCCGTGTTTCAAGGCGGATTTTCGCTGGAAGCCGCCGCGGCGATCGCCGAAGACCCGGCAAGTCCCATCTCCGTGATTGAAGACATTGTCGGCAACCTCGCGACGAAATCCTTGGTGCAGTTGGATGGATCGGAACATGCCGGCCGCTGGCGAATGCTCGAGACGATACGAGCCTATGCGCTCGAAAAGCTGGACGAGGCCGGCGAGGCAGCGCGCGCCAGGCGGCGTCATGCCGAATATTTTTGCAATCTGTTCGTGTCGATGGGCTCGGGCGCGACGTCGCAGACGAAGACCGGGGGCATTGATCGCTACGTTCGCGATCTCGACAACGTCCGTGCAGCCCTCGACTGGTGTTTCTGCCCCGAAGGCGATCTGGCGATCGGGGTCTCGCTCACAGCCTCCTACGTGCCGGTCTGGCTAAATCTATCATTGGTCGCCGAGTGCAGGGAGCGCGCCGAGCGCGCGCTGGCATGCTCCGCGATCGAGACCTCCTTGAGCGCCCGCCTCCGGATGCAGCTCTATATCGCGTTCGGGATGGCGCTTGTTCAATTGAGGGGAGCCGAGCAGGACATTGGCCCAATCCTGTCGAAAGGGCTCGAAATTGCCGAGAGCATCAATGATGTCGATGCGGAGTTGCGGGCGCTCTGGGCCATGTGGACCTATTTGGACCACAAGGGTGACCACAGGGGCGCGCAATCCCTTGCGCGACGATTTTCGCAAGTGGCGCACAGGAAAGGCGACGGGGCGGATATTCTCGTTGGTGAGCGGCTGCTCGGCTACACCGCGCACTATCTCGGCAACCAGATGGAGGCGCGTCACCGTCTCGATCGTGTCATCGACGGTTACGTGGCCCCGAGCGACCAGCGTCACGTGATCTGGTTTCAACACGATCAACATCTGGTTGCGGCAATCGTGCTGACGCGCGTTCTTTGCTTCCAGGGCTTGCTGGACCAGGCACGGCGCAACGCAGCGGCGTGTCTCAAGCAAGCGCGGACCCTGCAAAACATCCCGACCCTTCGTTACGTCCTGGGGTGGGGCCTGTGCCCCATCTCGCTCATGATCGGCGACCTCGACGCCGCAGCGGAATCCGTGGCGATGCTTGTCGATCTTGCTGCGCGGCGCCGGCTGCCTTTCTGGCGAACGGTCGGGCGCGCTTTGGAAGGGACACTTGCGATCCGACGCGGCGAGTTCGCATCCGGCTCGGCCATGTTGCGTGACGCGCTTGACGCCAGACCCGGCTGGATCGTTCGTTTCCCGGACTTCCTCGGTGCACTCGCCGAGGGACTTGGCGGGCAGGGACAATTTTCCGACGCCCTCTCCACAATCAGGCAGGCACTCGAAAGAAGCCGGCGCGGAGAGGCACGGTGGTATCTGGCCGAACTTCTTCGTATCAAAGGCGAACTCCTGCTGCAGGCCCAGGACAATCAGATCGAAGCGGAGGCCTGCTTCCGGGAGGCGCTCGATTTGGCGGAGAGCCAGGGAGCCCTGCTCTTGCAATTGCGTAGCGCCGTGAGCTTCGCTCGTCTGCGGCTTCGGCAGGATCGGCTCGAGCAAGCGCGCCGGATTCTGGCTCCCGTTTACGATCAGTTCAGCGAGGGCTTCGACGCCCCCGATCTGCGCAACGCCCGGGCCCTGCTTGACTCATTGCAGTCGGGACATAGCGAGAGGGCCATATACCGAACTCGCAGCTAATCGGCGCTGATACGGCCTCGCTCGTCGTTTGAATTGACCGCTCCTGTTTTGTCGTTGCCGGCTTGTATCAGCTGCGCGGCGATAGCACCGGCACGCAAGCGACAACTTTTCAGGACTTTTCAGATCGATCCCAAGGACTGCAGACGCAAGCGCGCTTAGGCTGCGCGTGAAGCAGGTCCATCACGCCTCCGTGAATGAGCTTGAACGATCGATCAGCGAAGAGTGAGTCAAGATGACTGAGACGATGCGAGCCGCCATCCTCGATGGAGCAAAGCAGCCATTCCGGCTTGCGTCGATTCCTCGGCCAATTCCCGCGCGCGGTGAGGTGCTGGTCAGGGTTGCCGCCAGCGGGGTCAATCCGCTGGATACCAAGATCAGGGCTGGCGTCGCGGCGCATGCACGGCATCCTTTCCCGGCGATCCTCGGAATCGACCTCGCCGGCACCGTGACGGCGGTCGGAGCTGAGGTGACCGCTTTTCGCGAGGGCGATGAGGTGTTCGGCATGACCGGCGGCGTCGCTGGTGTGCAGGGATCGCTCGCCGAATACGCCGCGGTCGACGCCGCGCTGCTGGCCAGGAAGCCGAAAAACGTCGGCATGCGCGAAGCCGCTGCATTGCCCTTGATCTTCATTACGGCATGGGAAGGGCTTGTCGATCGCGCCGGCATCAGGTCGGGTCAGAACGTGCTCATCCACGGTGGTGCTGGTGGCGTCGGTCACGTCGCCGTGCAGCTCGCGCTATCGGTCGGCGCCAGGGTATTCGCGACTGGCTCCGCCGACAGCCTTTCCTTTATTCGGGAACTTGGCGCGAGTCCGATCGACTACGGCGCGACCACCGTCGAGCAATACGTGACCGAACACACCGGCGGCAGGGGATTCGACCTCGTCTATGACAACGTCGGCGGCGCCACGCTGGATGCTTCGTTCATTGCGATCACCCGCTTCGGCCACGTCGTCAGCGCGCTCGGCTGGGGCACACACGCCCTTGCGCCGCTCTCATTCCGCGGTGGCACCTATTCGGGCGTGTTCACATTGCTGCCGCTCCTGACCGGCGAAGGCCGCGCCCATCATGGCGAAATCCTGCGCGAGGCCACCAAACTCGTCGAGGGCGGCAAGTTGCGGCCGCGCCTCGATCCGCGCCGTTTCAACCTGTCGAATGTCGATGCGGCACATGCCGCGATCGAAGATCGATCGGCAAAAGGAAAGATTGTGGTCGATATCGAATAGCGGGTTGATCGCGCTGTTCTGGAAGACCGCGCTCGTCAGTCTCGCCTCACAGGAGAGGATGCCATGCCAGCGATCACGACGAAGGACGGAATCGAACTCTTCTGCAGGCGACGACGCCGTGAAGGCGCAAATCGACATCCACAAGCTGCGCGGCGATGTCAGGATCCTTGAAGGCTCAGGCAACAATGTCGCGGTGCTGACCGGCGCCAACGGCAAGGTCTTTGTCGATGCCGCTATCACCGCCACGAAGCCGCGCATCCCGGAAGCGGCCAACAGCCTCAGCGTCGAGCCGGCTTTACTCCCGGCCAACGGCCATCGCGTGCAATTCGGATGCGAACGGCACCAGCACGAATGATCTCGACAACAGAACGGACCAAACCATGCGCCTCGCATCTGCCCTCGCAACTCTAACCACCGGAATCACACTGATGAGCAGCCCGACCGTCGCCGCACCCGCAGACCCCGCGACCGACTTGCGGATCCATCCTCAAATTCGTTCGTTCCTGACGGAGTTGAACAAGGATCCAAGCCCCTTCTGGCAACTCCCGCAGCCGAAACCCCAGGACATCCTCACCGGCCTGCAGGGCAAGACAGAGGTCGACATGTCCGGGGTGAAGATCACAGACAAGACGATCACCGAAGGCGAGCACCTGGTGAAGCTTTACGTGATGACGCCGGAGCGTCCGGTGGGCAAACCCGGCGTGTTGTTGTTCATCCATGGCGGGGTCTGGATCGCCGGCAATTTCCAGAATCATCAGCGGCTGTTGCGCGATCTCGTCGTGGGATCGGGCCAGGTCGGGGTATTCGTGGAGTACACCCCGCTGCCCGCCGCAAAATTTCCGACTCAGCTTGAGGAATCGTACGCCGCGCTGAAGTGGATCGCGGCCAACGCCGGCGACCTTGGCGCCGATGGCAGCCGCATTGCGGTTGCCGGCAATTCGGTCGGCGGCGACATGACCGCAGCGCTGACGCTGATGGCGAAAGACCGCAAAGGGCCGAAGATAAGCTATCAGGTGCTGTTCATTCCCGCGACCGATGCGAGCGTCGACACCGCCTCATACCACGAATTCGCCACCGGACGCTTTCTGCCGCGCGAATTCATGAAATACGGTTGGGACCGCTATGTGACCGATGAGAAAACCCGCAACAACCCTTACGTCTCGCCGCTGCGAGCCAGCAAGGAGGAGCTCACGGGGCTGCCACCGACACTCGTCATAACCGCGGAGAATGATCCACTTCGTGATGAAGGCGAAGCCTACGCCCGCAAGCTGGAAGAAGCGGGGGTCGACGTAACCGCGGTCCGCTTCAATGGCACCATCCACGATTTCGTACTTCTCAACGCGCTTCGCCACCTTCCATCGACGGAGAGCGCGATCCGCTTGGCAAGCGACGGCATCCGAAGCCATATCGGCCAATGACCTGAGTGGCGGACGACTTCGACCGCGAAGTCGTTCGCCCTTGCCGCCAGCTTTGCGCGGAGGCACGCTTGCCGGCTGTGCAGCGCAGCGTTCGGCGATCAATAGACGCGCTCCTTTGGCGGTATCGTCGCGATGTCGTTGGAGAGCGGTTGCAGATGGACCGGGCGATAGTCGAGCCGCACGCGGCCATCCTGGTCCAGCCAGGACAGGCTGTGCTTGAGCCAGTTCTCGTCATCGCGGTTGGGAAAATCCTCGCGTGCATGTGCGCCGCGGCTTTCCGTCCGGCCAATGGCGGCGCGCAGGCTGACGCTTGCCTGCGCCAGCATGTTGTCGAGCTCGAGTGCTTCGGCGAGATCTGTGTTGAACATCATCGAATGGTCGGCGACACCAAGTTCGTCGCGCATCATCGCGACGACGTCGCCAAGCTTGTCGGCGCCTTCCTCCAGCAATGAGCCGGTCCGGAACACCGCGCAATGACGCTGCATGGTCCGCTGCATCGCCAGCCTGATCTCGCCCGAACCGCGGCTGCCTTTCGACCACCTGATGCGATCGAGCCTTGCGATGGCGCGCTCGCTTGCCTCGTCGGGCAACGTCGGGTGCCCTTCGCCGGGACGCAGCCCCTCGGATGCCCGCAGCGCCGCCGCGCGTCCGAACACAATAATGTCGAGCAGCGAGTTCGAGCCGAGCCGATTGGCGCCGTGGACCGACACGCAGGCAGCCTCGCCGATCGCCATCAGCCCCGGCACGACGGCCTCCGGGTCGCCCTGGCGCTTGGTGACCACCTCGCCATGCAGATTGGTCGGAATCCCACCCATGTTGTAGTGCACGGTCGGCAGCACCGGGATTGGCTGGCGGGTCACGTCGACGCCGGCAAATATCCGCGCGGTCTCGCTGATACCGGGCAGCCGCTCATGCAGGATGTCGGCGCCGAGATGCTCGAGATGCAGCTCGATATAGTCCTTCTGGGGCCCGCATCCGCGACCCTCGTTGATTTCGATCGTCATGGCGCGACAGACGACGTCGCGGCCGGCCAGATCCTTGGCGCTCGGCGCATAGCGCTCCATAAAACGCTCGCCTGCGGAATTTGTGAAGAAGCCGCCCTCGCCTCGCGCGCCTTCCGTGATCAGGCAACCGGAGCCGTAGATGCCGCTCGGATGGAACTGCGTGAACTCCATGTCCTCCAGCGGCAGGCCCGCGCGGAGCACCATGGCGTTGCCGTCGCCCGTGCAGGTGTGCGCGGCCGTGCAGGAGAAATAGACCCGGCCGTAGCCGCCGGTCGCCAGCACCGTACGATGGGCGCGGAAGCGATGCAGTGTGCCGTCTTCCATGTTCCAGGCCAGCAGCCCGCGGCAGGCGCCGTCATCGTCCATCAAGAGATCGAGCGCGACATACTCGACAAAGAACTCGGTGCCGTGCTTCAGGCATTGCTGGTACAGCGTATGCAGGATGGCGTGACCGGTGCGATCGGCCGCGGCACAGGTGCGCTGCGCCATCTGCTTGCCGAAATCGATGGTCTGCCCGCCGAAGGGGCGCTGGTAGATCCTGCCGTCCGCCGTGCGCGAGAACGGAACGCCATAGTGCTCGAGCTCCAGCACCGCGGGGACGGCCTCGCGGCACATGTATTCAATCGCGTCCTGGTCGCCGAGCCAGTCCGAGCCCTTGACGGTGTCGTACATGTGGAAGCGCCAATTATCGCCGTCACCCATATTGCCGAGCGAAGCGGCCATGCCGCCCTGCGCCGCAACCGTGTGACTGCGCGTCGGAAACACCTTGGTGACGCAGGCGGTCCTCAAGCCCGACGCGGCCATGCCGAGCGCGGCACGCAGCCCCGCCCCGCCGGCCCCGACGATGACGACGTCGTAAGCGTGATCGATGATCTCGTAGGCCTCGGTCATGGCACCATTCCCGGTGGTAGAGCGGACTGCGTTCAGTCTAGTCCCTCGACAATGCGCACGTCACGTTCGCAGGCATTGCCGAGTGCCTTCAACGCGTCCTGATAGGCGGGGCTATCATGCGCCGCGATCGCCTGCTCGATGCTGGCAAACTCGGTCACCGTGACACGCTGGACGATCCCCTGCTCATACGCCTTTGCCGCATTGCCGCGGGTGAGGAAGCGACCGCCATTGGCGGCGATCGCTGGCCCCGCGAGCTTGGCGTAGGCGCCAAGCGCTGCGGGATCGGAGATGGCGCGGTAGAAGGTGATCCAGTATCCCTTGGCCATGACCAGCCTCACGATGCCGTCGCGCGCCGCGGCAATTTCCAGTTGGGCCGGACGAAGTGGCAGGTGTAGCCGTCGGGATAGCGCTCGAGATAATCCTGATGCTCCGGCTCCGCTTCCCAGAATTCCCCAGCCAGTGTCACCTCGGTGACCACCTTGCCGGGCCATAGCTTCGAGGCCTCGACGTCGGCAATGGTGTCCTCGGCAATTTGTTTCTGCTCGTCGGTCGTAAAGAAGATGGCCGAGCGGTAGCTGGTGCCCCAGTCATTGCCCTGGCGGTTGAGCGTGGTCGGGTCATGAATCTGGAAGAAGAATTCCAGCAGCGTCCGGTAGCTTGTCTTGTCGGGATCGAAGACGATCTCGATTGCCTCGGCATGGCCTTCATGGTTGCGATAGGTCGCGTTCTTCACCTCGCCGCCCGTGTAGCCGACGCGGGTCGAGATCACGCCCGGCTGCTTGCGAATGAGATCCTGCATGCCCCAGAAGCAGCCTCCGGCCAGCACTGCGCGCTCAGTCGTCATCTGATGTCCTCCACTTGAATCGATAGCCGTATCTCATATTGCCAGACGATACGTTCTGATGACATCGGGATCCGGATCGAGGCCGAGCCCGGGACCCTGCGGCACGGCGATGCGGCCGTGCTTCGGCTTCAGCGCTGCGCCATAGATCGTGGCCTCGAGATCGAAGCAGCGCCATTCGATCATGGAATCCGCCGAGCCGAGGGCCGCCGTCGCCTGGATCGCGGCCAGCAGGCCGGGACCGTCATAGAACGAGTGCGGCATCACCGTTGTGTTGTGGACGGCCGCAAGCGGAAAGATCTTGCGCAACTCGCTGATGCCGCCCATCTTGGCCGGGCTCGGCTGCACGAAATCGACCGCTCCGGCCGCCAGCAGGCGATCGAAATCCAGAAGCGTGTAAACGTTCTCGCCAGCCGCGATTGGAATGCCGGTCGCCCGCCTCAACTCGGCAAGGCCTGCGACATTTTCCGGCGGCCAGAGCGGCTCCTCGAGCCATTTCAGATCGATCGCCCGGAGATCGTCGGCCATCGCGCGTGCCTCGGCGAGCGTCCATGGACAGTTGACGTCGAGCGTCAGCGCGATGTCGGGCCCGGCTTCGTCACGCGCGGCGCGGATCGCGGCGATCTCGATTTCGTGGAGCTTGAGCGTGCCGAACCCGGCTTCGATCACCTGGCCGACACTGGTCCGGACCAGGGCGGGATCGCCGTAGCGGACCAGGCTCGCGTAGCAGCCGAGATCGGCCGCACCCCCGCCCAGCAGCCGGCACAGCGGCATATTGGCGGCCTTGCCGGCAATATCCCACAACGCGATGTCGACCGCCGAGATGCCGAAGGCGAGCGCACCGCCGCGTCCGAACACGTGCAGCTTCTTCTGCACCTCCAGCATCAGCGGCTCGATCCGCGTGGCATCCTTGCCGATGCATAACGGTGCAATCAGTTTATCGATGGCGAGCTTGGCTGAGCCGACCGCGCGAAAGCCGAAGGCTTCGCCCCACCCCGTCAGCCCCTGGTCGGTGGTCACGCGGACGAGCAGCGAGTCGGCGGCGGGAAGGTTGCTGTCGCCCCAGGCCGACGCGTCCGACCTGGTGCCCGCCCTGAACGGAATCCGGATCGGGATGGTCTCGACAGCGGTGATGATCATCTGAGCCATCTCCATGCGGAGCTTCGAGCCGGCTTGCCTGCTCGGCAGCGATCAGGCGTGCTGATGACGGGGATCGTCATGTTGATCATGATATTCGAGGCCAAGCGGGCCGATGGCGGACACCTGCGTCACGTATTCGCCTGACTTCGCCCAGTGGAAATGCCAGGTCTCGCCGGGCAGCACGACGACACTACCAGGCGGATAGGCCTGGACGCGGTCGCCGTCGAAGCTCTCGCCGAGCCCGATATAGAAGACACCCGACATCACCGTATAGATCCGGTCCTCCGGATGCTTGTGCGGCATCAGTTTCGTGCCGCCGGGCACCTTCACCCGCACCTTATATGGGCCGGGCTCGGCGGGGCGTCCGACCATCACCGCAAGCCGAGCGCCGGCCGGGAAGGCGGGAAACGGCTTCCAGTCGATGTCCTCGGGCAGGATCGCTCTGAACTCGGCCTGATCGGGCTGATGATTGCGGGTCATGGCGCGGCCTCCTTCCGGACAATGGTTCAACCGATGAGCTTGGCGTCCAGCGTAATGGTGGCGTTCAGAACCTTGGAGACCGGACAGTTCTTCTCGGCCTCGCCGGCGATGCGAGCGAACCCCGCCTCGTCGAGATTCGGAACCTTGCCGCGCAAGGTGAGCGCCGACTTGCTGATCTTGAACCCCTTGCCCTCCGGCTCGAGCGTGACCGCCGCCTCCGTGGAGAGTTGCGCCGGCGTGAAGCCGGCAAGCTGCAGGCCGAAGGCCAGCGCCATGGTGAAGCAGCCGGCGTGAGCGGCCGCGATAAGTTCCTCCGGATTGGTCCCCTTCTCGTTCTCGAAGCGGGTTTTGAAGGAATAGGGCGTCTGTGCGAGCACGCCGGACTCGCTGGACAGCTCACCGCTGCCGTCCCGGCCGGTGCCACGCCAAACTGCTGTTGCCTTGCGGATCATGTTGGCTCTCCCTGAAGGTCTGTCATCGTTCTGCTTATGCCGTGAACGCACTGCTGTCGATCGGCATTCTGTGCAGCCGATTTCCTGTGGCGGCAAAGATGACGCTACTCTGGATCTTCCCGCCCCGCAGTCTCAGCCGCCGAGTTGCCCGACATGGAAGCCCAGCCGGTTCTCGACATCGCCGGCGCGATGGAAGCCGCGCGCCATCAGCGCCTTGATCCTGGCCTGGCTTGCGGGGCGGCCGAGCGAGGCCATGAACGCGTCCCATTCGGGCTTGATCTCGAGATCGGGCGGCAGGCTCGCGACGTCGACCAGCCGCTTGGTCTCGGCAATCGCGTCCTTGTCGAAGGATGCCAGGCGCATGGCGAGCGCCTCGACGAAGCTGTCGAGCTCGCTATCCGGCAGCGCGCGGTTGACATAGCCATAGCGCTCGGCAAGGTCGCCGCCGATGTCGTCGGCGCCAAGCAGCACTTCGAGCGCGCGCCCGCGGCCCATGAGGCGCGGCAGCCGCGCCATCGGGCCGCCGCCCGGCACGAGGCCGGCACCGACCTCCCATTGCGACAGGATCGCCTTCTCGCGGCTGGCGAAGCGTATGTCGCTCGCCAAGGCGAGTTCGCTGCCGACGCCGGTCGCCCGGCCCCGGATTGAAGCGATCGACACCACAGGCGCCCGGCTGAGACGCACGAGCATGTCGGGAAGCGCCTGCAGGCCGGTCGGTCCGGGGCGAATGTTCAAGGACTCCTCGAGCGGTGCGAGGAAGTCGTAATGCGTGATGAAGAAGCCATCGACGGCGCTGTCGAACACCACCACCTTGAGCTCCGGATCGGTCTCGATGGCGGCGATGACGTCGTCGAGCAGAGGCAGATGCTTCGGTCCGAAGATATTCACCGGCGGCATGTCGAAGGTGACACGCCAGTATGACGGCAGGCGCCGCTCCAGCCGGATCTGCTCACTGGCAATGCCGCGTTCGGGGCGATTCATGATTTTCACTCCTGATGGGCTGCTGAAGGAAGGGACGCCTGCGACGGACGCGTGTCCCGTTCGTCTCAGATCGACTGTCGAAGCGTCCGGAAAGCCGTGCGCACTTCCGCGCAGAAAAGCTCCGGCTGTTCCCAGGCGGCGAAGTGCCCGCCCCTTTCGAGCCGGTTGTAGTGGATCAGCCTGGGATAGGCTTTTTCCGCCCAGCTCCGCGGCGCGGCGTAGATCTCGTCCGGGAACACGCTGACGGCGACCGGAATGGTGACGTGCTTCGGCTCGAAGAAGACCAGCTTGTTTTCCCAATACAGGCGGGCCGAGGAGACCGCCGTGTTGGTGAGCCAGTACAGCGTGATGTTGTCGAGCACGTCGTCGCGCGACAAACCCTCGCTCCTGCCGTCGAACACTCGCGCGATCAATGCGGTGCTGCGCGCATCGTGATCGAGCATCCAGGAGGCAAGGCCCGCCGGCGAATCCACCAGGCCGTACAGCGTCTGCGGCCGGTTCGACATCTCGATCGCATAGCCGAGGCCATGCTTGTAGAAGTCGTCGAGCTGGTCGTAGGCGTAGCGCTCGTCAGCCGAGAGGTCAGAGGGACGCGAGCCGCCGGGTTGCAGCGCTTTGGCGATGTCGTCAGGGACGGTCGCGGGCATGTTGGTGTGGATGCCGAGCAGTTCCGGGGGCGCCAGCAGCGCCATCTGCTCGGTGACGGCATTGCCCCAATCGCCGCCCTGCGCCACATAGCGCGTGTATCCCAGCCGCTTCATCAGCTCGATCCAGGCCCGTGCGATACGCTGGGGATCCCAGCCGAGCGTCGCAGGCTTGCCCGAGAAGCCGTGCCCGGGAAGCGACGGGATCACCAGATCGAACGCGTCTGCGATCTTCGCGCCATGGGCGGTTGGATCGGTGAGCGGGGCGATGATCTTCATCTGCTCGATGATCGAGCCGGGCCAGCCATGGGTGACGATCATGGGCAGCGCAGTCTCGTGCCGGGACCGAACGTGGATGAAGTGAATGTCGACGCCGTCGATCTCGGTGACGAATTGCGGCAAGGCATTCAGCCGCGCCTCCATCCGGCGCCAGTCGTAGTCGCTCTGCCAGTAGCGCACGAGCTGCTGGACGGTCGCCAACTGCACGCCCTGGGATTGATCGGCGACGATCTCGCGATCCGGCCATCGCGTCGCCGCCAGCCGGCGGCGCAGGTCGAGGAGGTCCTCCTCCGACGTGTTGACGCGGAACGGGCGGATGGCGCCGCTCGTTGCGGCGTGCGCCGCACGGACCGGAAACAGGCTCGACAGGCCGGCAGCGACCGCGCTCATGGCAGCGTTGGTCAGGAGCTGACGCCGGTCCGGAGTCATGATGTCGGCATCTGCTTTGGTGATCATTTCTCTCTCCCTGGCTCTCGGCCGGTCACTTCGATTGCAACCGATCATTCGATTGTCCTGTAAACACACTTTGGCGCAGAGGCCGGCAATATGCTCGTTATGGGTTGTTAGACACCGTTAGCTGTTGCGAGCCGTGCGAAGCATTGAAGCAGGCCGCGCCTGCGCCTCATGACGGCAGCGGCTTGCCCGCCTGCTCGCGCGCAATGTAGTCCGCGTACCAGTCCGGCCAGTTCTCGTCGCGCGCACCGATCCGCTTCTCGTGCTCGCCATGCGCGGCTGCCGCGCGGCGGAGTGCGCCGGCAAGCTCGCGAGGCGACGTGAATGTCGTCTCGGTGGTATCGATGCGCCCGGGTAATCGCGCAGTGATCTCCTGGAACAGCCAGCCATTGCCATCGGGATCGCGGAACGAAGCAAAGGAGCGATAGCTCCGACGTTCCGGATCTGGACCGCTGAGCCGCAGCCGGCCGAACAGATAAGGCTCGTCCGGGCCGCTGTAGGCGCCGCCGCCATCATGGAAAATCTCGCTGACGTCGATGCCGCGGCTGAGCAGATCCGCCCGCGCTGCATCGAGATCGGAGACGATCAGATACAATCCCTGTACGGAACCAGGCGCCGCCCCCGTGACGTTCCTGCCAAAGATCACCGAGCATCCCGAGCCCGGCGGCGTGAATTGGATCACCCGGTAGTCGTCGCCGGAGGCATAATCGGCATCCAGCCGCCAGCCCAAGCGGGCGTAGAAAGCCTTGGCGCGATCGACGTCGGACACGGGGATCACGACAATTTCGAGCTTCAGATCGAGCCCGGGCGATTTCGACGGCGCGGCTTCGGCTTCGCGACGCATCTCACTGGCTGTCATGGTATGCTCCCTCGCCAGGTTTGAAATTCAGCCGGCCCAAGCCGGCTCTTGGCAGTGGCATCTTCTCGCGAACGGAGGACAATTGCCTGTTATGGCTTGTGAGAGCCCGTTAGCTGTTGCGAGCCGCCTTGAATGCGACGACGCGGCCCAAATGCCTGGAAATCCGGCGGGCTATTTGCTCTGGCGTCATCGCCGACCCTGATCTAAAATCCGAACCAATTCAGAGCGCTAGAAGAAAAAGACGCCATGACGACGCCGCCGGCGCGCAGCAAAGAGACGATTGCGTTTGGTCCCTTCGAGCTGATCCCCAGCGAAAGACTGCTGATGAGGAACGGTGAGCGCATCGAGCTCGGCGCCCGCGCCCATGACATTCTGGTGACATTGCTGTCCCATCCCAACGAGGTCATCAGCAAGAACGATCTGATGGCGCAAGTCTGGCCCGGCGTCGCCGTCGAAGAAGGCAGCTTGCGGTTCCATATTGCCGGTTTACGCAAGGCACTCGGCGACGGCAAAGACGGCGCCCGCTATATCTCGACATCTTCGGGACGTGGCTACAGCTTTGTCGCGCCGATCTCACGCACGAGCCCGCGGGAGGCGGCGCCCGCTCCGGCCGAACCGACCGAAGACTTTCATCACTACAATCTGCCCGGCCGGCTGAACGCGATGATCGATCGCGAGGAGGATCTCGAGCGGGTGTCGAACCAGCTCAGCGCGCATCGGCTGGTCACCATTGTCGGTTCCGGAGGCGTCGGCAAGACCACCGTTGCGGTGGCGATTGCACACCAGCTCCGCGCCGCTTTCAACGGGGCAGTGCTTTTTGTCGATCTGAGCATGCTGAGCGATCCGCGCCTGGTCGCGACCGGGATCGCCTCCATGCTGGGGCTGTCCGTCCAGAGCGAGGACGCGACGGCCGGTTTGATCGCCTATCTCAGGGACAAGCGGATTCTCCTGGTTCTCGACACCTGCGAACATCTCATCGAAGCCGTCGCAACCCTTGCAGCGATGGTTTTTGGCAATGCGCCGCTGGTTCATATTCTCGCAACCAGCCGCGAGACGCTTCAGGTCCAAGGGGAATACGTCTACCGGCTCGATCCGCTCGGCTATCCCCTCGACAATGGCGACCTTTCTGCCGATGTCGCACGCAATTTTCCGGCGATGCAGCTGTTCGTCGAACGCGCGATGGCAAGCGGCGCGCAACTGGCTCTCGATGATGCCGACGCGGCCATCGTCGCAAGCATTTGCCGAAAACTGGACGGCGTGGCGCTTGCCATCGAGCTCGCGGCGCGCCGCGTCGAGGTTTACGGCCTGAGCCAGACCGCGGCTCTGCTCGACCAGCGGCTTGCGCAATTGTGGACCGGATCACGCACCGCTCCGCCCCGTCAACGGACCCTCCAGGCAACCCTCGACTGGAGCTACGGCCTGCTGTCGGAACCCGAGCGCATCGTGCTGCGCAGGCTAGCCATCTTCGTCGGGAATTTCGCCCTTGATGCTGCACTGGCGGTCGCGACCGGCGACGGGCTGGACGAAGCGGCGGTGTTCGCAGCCATCGACAGCCTGGTCGCCAAATCCATGGTCACCACACGTTCGCTGGGGACCACGATGCGATATCGCCTGCTGGATACGACCCGCGCCTACGCGCGAGAAATGGGCGTGGATGAGCGCGAAACGGCTTCCGTCGCCATCCGCCATGCCCACCATTACCGCGAATGGCTGGAGAAGGCTGCCAGCGAATGGTCTGCCATGATGTCCGGGGCGGAGCGCGCACCCTATATCGACGGCATCAACAATGTTCGGGCTGCGCTGGACTGGTGCTTTGCACCTGGCGGCGATCTGCGCGTCGGCGTCGGGCTCGCCGCAGCCGCCGCGCCCGTGTTCCTGGCCATGTCGTTGCTGCCCGAGTGCCATTACTGGTCGGAGCGCGCCCTGCTGTCCGGCGAGGCGCATAGCACATCACAGCAAATGCACCTGCAAGCCGGGCTCGGCATCGCGTCCATGCACCTCCATGGCGAGAACGAGAACGCGCGTGCGGCCCTGGACTGCAGCCTTCAGATCGCAGAACGCGAGCGAGACGCCGCGAACGAAGCCGGTCTGCTCGGCATGCTGCACATGTTCCACTTCCGCAGCGGTGATTTCAACGTCGCGCTGTCCTTCGCCAGACGCTGCCGAGCCGTGGCGGACAACACCGGGGACGCGGCAGCAGTCGAATTGGCGCATTCCATTCTGGGCCGGTCACTCCTCATGCTAGGCGAGCTGAATGGAGCCCGCGCCGAACTCGAAGCGCTGTTTTCGAATTGGTCGCCGTCCCGGCGCAGCAGCACGATTTATCTAGTCCATGATCGTCACTTCCGCGCAGGGATCGCGCTTGCGCGAACGCTTTGGATGCAGGGCTATCCGGACCAGGCCGTCGCGCGCGCCCGGGAATTTGTTGAAGGCGCCCGGAAGAAGGACCATCCCGCATCGGTGACCGTTCTGCTTGCCTGGGCGGCATCGGTGTTGCTGTGGACGGGAGATCATCGCGGCGCCGAGGACTATATCGACGCCTCCATCGCCATCGCCGAATCCTACTCGCTCGGCCCGCTCGCTGCTGTCGGGCGCGCACGCAGGGCGCAACTGGCGATCCGGCGGGGACACTCACGGACCGCCATCGGCGAGCTTCGTGCGTCTCTGGCGGAGATTCACGCGGTCCGCTACGAGCTGATCACCACAGAGTTCAACATCTGCCTCGTGCAAGGGCTGATGACCAACGGAGAACTGGACGAGGCGACGGCCCTGTTGGACGATACGATCCGGCAGGTCAATGCCAAGGGCGATACCTGTTACATGCCCGAACTGCTGCGCGTGAAGGCCGGACTGCTCCGGGCGACGCCCGAGGGCGATCCCGATCGAGCCGAAGCTTGTCTGACGCAGTCGCTCGATCTCAGCCGCAGCCAGGGCGCGCTCGGCTGGGAGTTGCGCACGGCAACCGACCTCGCGGCGCTGTGGCTCGGAAAAGGACGCCGCCAGGCTGCAAACGAGGTGCTCCATCGCGCCTACGACCGGTTCACCGAAGGGTTCGACACCGCCGACCTTAGGGCCGCAGCCCGTCTCATGAAGGATTTGACATGACGACACCCGGCACGCCTGTGGTCAACCGCATCAAGGGCTTTCTGCGGATGATGCATCGCGCGAATGGCCGCGCCCGGCATCACTGAACCGCCATCGCCGGCGGCGAATGCAGCAGATCGCGGGCGACGCGAAGATCGGCCGTGTCAAACCCCTCTGTGAAGCGCGCCAGCGTTTGCTTCAGAACAGAGAGCGCCTGGTCCGAGCGGGCATGGCGCGCGCGGCTGATCGCGAGACGCAATTGCCAGGACAGCGCCGATTGCCGGTCCGCCAGCTCCGTCGCAGTTCGGAAATCCTCTTCGGCGCCTGGAACATCGCCGCACTGCCAGCGAAGCTCGCCCCGCACCCGCAGGACCTCCGGCATCTCCCAGCTATCGCCTTGGGCAGCAACGGCATCAATCCGCGCCTGCAGCGAGACCAACGCGCCTGCCGAGCGTCCCTGGGCTGCAAGTCCCTCGACCAGCGCGATCGCTGCCGCGCCACTGTAGAGCTCGAGACGATCGGCGAGCATGCGCGGCAATGCCGGCCGCAGCAGTTCGATGCCCTTGTCCACCTCGCCGCGCGCGACGCAGAGCTCTCCTTTCAGAGCGGTGGCGGCCGTGACGAACGGGCCGAAGCCGTGCTTGCGCGAATGGTCTTCCAGACGATCCGCAGCCTCCTCCAGCACCGTCAAATCCCCGATCCAGCGATAGACCCGCGCGGCGAAACACAGTCCGGCGCAATACATCGCAAGGTCCGGATTCGAGCCGATGTGCATCAGGCGGTTTGCCACCGCTACGGCCTGCTCCGGAAAGCCGAGCAGCCAGAGATTGGTGCACGACATGATGTGCGTGCCCCGGGGATAGGCGAAATGGTCCACTGGAAGGAACGGGATCGCCGCATCACCGGCCTCTCCGGCCTGCAGATTGTCGCGGGCGAGCCGCTGGTCGCCGCTCAGATGGTAGGCGACGCCAAGATAAGTCTGCGCGCGGGCGAGCGCAGCCGGATCACCGATTCCAATTGCGACCCGCTGCGCGAGCCGCGCCACCTCGAGCAGGCGTCGCCGCTCGCCGGTTCGCCGGTACAAGGCATGCAGACGGCTGAGGAGCCGAAACTGGTTCTGCGCATCGCCGGCCGCCTGCGCGAGCTCAAGCCCTTCCTTGAGCGCCGACTCGCATTGCTGACTGTTGCGTTCGGTGAACATCGCCGCATGTCCGAACGCCCACAGCAGCTCCACCTTGGCAGCATGATAATTGATGCCGTCGTCCAGCGTGTCGATGGCGCGCCCCGCCCAGAGACGGCATTCCTCCAGCAGATTGAGCTCGACGAAGAGGCGCGTGCATGCGGCGGCGAGAGGAATCCTGAGATCAGCGACGCCGGCATCGGCATAAACCCAGGCCAGCGCGGCGCGGGCATCGGGCAGCAGGTCGGCACGGCGGGTCCAGCCGCCGGGGCGCTGTCCGCCGGGTTCATAGCTCCGCGGTGTCAAGGCCTCCAGAACATAGCGCGCGTGGGCCAGATTCGCCGCAGGCGCGGCGCCCGACGCGGCGAGCTTTTCCGCCGCATAGGCCCGGGTCGTCTCCAGCAACCGAAACCGCGCCTGGCCGGCCTGCGGGCTGCTTGTAACCAGCGACTTTCCGACGAGTTGCTCGAGGTTATCAAGCACCATGTCAGGCGCGGCGAGATTGCGGGTCAGCGCGCGAGCCCCTTCGAGCGTGAAAGCGCCGGGAAATACGCTGAGATGTTCGAGCAGGCCACGTTCGGCTGGCGAGATGAGATCGTAGCTCCAGTCCAATGCGGCGCTCAAAGACTGGTGTCGGAGCGGCGCGGTGCGGCGCCCGCGCCAGGCAAGTCGGAGGCGGCCCTCGATCAGTTCGTCGATCTCGAGCAGGCTGTGCGCCGACAGCCGGCTTGCGACCAGCTCGATCGCCAGCGGCACCCCGTCGAGCCTGCGGCAGATACGCACCATCATCTCCGCATCACTGTCGCTGATCGGACCGCGATAGCCGGCCGCGACCGCACACTCCATGAACAGCCGCAGTGAGGAATATTTGGCGACGCTCGATCCATCTCGCAGGTCTTCCGGGGGGACCTCGAGCGGGGCCAGCTCGACCACAAATTCGCTTGTGACCTCCAGGGATTCCCGGCTCGTCGCCAGAATGGAAACCGCCGGCGCCTGGTGGTGGATCTGCTCGGCCAGCCGCGCCACCGCTTCGACGACATGCTCGCAATTGTCGAAGACCAGCAGCAGCTCGCGATCGCGCAAGGCTTCGAGCAGCCGCGGCGTGGGGTCTCCGACCGGTATGAGCAGTCCCAGAGCCGAGGCGACGGCGACGGCGACAAGATGGGCATCCTTGAGGCTGCCGAAGTCGAGAAATCGCGCGCCGTCCCTGAAATTGCCCGCAAGCTCATGGGTCAGCGCAACGGCAACCGTCGTCTTGCCGATACCCCCTGGCCCCCGAAGCGTGACGAACTGGCGCGCGGCCAGATGCTCGGCGATCGCCGCAACATCGGCATCGCGGCCGATCAGGCGGCCGGGTCTCGGTGGAATGTCCTGAACGGCCTGGCTCGGCGCCGCCGCGCGAGAGACGATCGGGTTTGTCGTCGATGCCTCGCGAACCACAGGGGCGACGAAGCAATAGCCTCTGCCGGGTACGTTCGCGACATAGGACTCGCCTCGCTTGCCGTCATCCAGGGCGCGTCGCAGTTGAGCGATGTGGAAACGGAGACTGCTCTCGTCGACGGTCAGGCCGGGCCAGGCCTTGGTCATCAGGTCGACCTTGCCGACGACTTCTCCGGGGCGACTGATGAGAAGGCAGAGCAGATCGAAGGCACGGCTGCCCAGCGAGGCAGGCTTGCCGTCTCGCAAGAGCAGTCGCGCGTTCGGAAGGAGGCGGAACGGTCCGAAGACAAACGCCTCCGCGGCCGTTTCGGCCGGACCAATCATCGGATTGCCGCTCGCCACAATCACCTCTCAACCTGCAAACCATATCGCCAAGCCGGCTACTGTTACCAGATCACCGGACGCAACGACACTGCGACTACCCGGCGGCCGTCCACTGCGCGACAGGCATCGCGATGGTCACGCGTGTCCCGCCGCGTCCCGCTTCGCCGCGGAGCCTAGCCCCGATGCTCCGCGCAAGACCATCCAGGATTCGGCTGCCCGTCCCTTGCAGCGGGCCGGTCGCGCCGATCCCGTTATCAGCGACCACACAGAACCAATGTCCCTCGCGCTTTGCGACCTCGACATGGATCAGTGCACCACTCCTGTTCGGAAAAGCATGCTTGGCTGCGTTGGTCACCAGCTCGGCCAGCATCAGCGCAAGCCGGTGACATTGTGTCGTCGGCAAGGTACCGCTTTCAATCGCGGCCTCGCAGCGAATGCCCGCCGGCTCCAGTATGGCTTCCGACAGAGCCTTGCACAGGCTTTCGAAGAATGGCGCGACCGAGAGCATCTGCAGGCCATCGTCGTTCGACAAAAGTTGATAGAGCCGACCAAAGGCGACAATGCGCCGTTCGAACCGGTCAACCGCGACCGACATGTCATGGGGTCCAGGCCGTGCAAATTCGCGGCGGACCGACGCTCCCAAAAGCGTCAGCGTATTCTTCATCCGGTGATGGGATTCACGCAGCACCATCTCCCAGTCGCTCGCCTCCTCGTTCAGATCGGCGACATGATGGGACTGCACGACCCTGTCGTTCGGCCAGGAACCGATATTGTAGGAACCGATATTGGGCATCTTAGCCTCCGCGCTGGAAGTCGGCCTCAATTTCCAGCGCATACTGCCGAAGATGGCGGATCTTCGCCCGTTAGACCTTGCAAGATTCTGTTATGATTGGTGGCGTTCGAACTTACTCGGCCACATGCGCCGCCGGGGCCGGCACGCCGCCGAGTTTTCAGAAACGCGTCTAACCTATTTGCATCCCAGCGGAAATTTTCCGGATGGAACCCGTCACAGGCGCGCGTCCCGTCGCGACGCGCCGATTTCGTTGCCTTTGGCCAGTTTACTGGCCGCTCCGTTCTGATAGACCAAAAAGCCAAATCATCTGGACTTCCCTATCGACGGGGCAACGGCGTGCCAGACAATAACAACCAGGATTCGCTGATTTCATTCGGGTCGTTTCGACTATTTCCAAAGTCGCGGCTGCTCGAGAAGGACGGTACTCCGCTTCACGTCGGCGGCCGCGCACTTGATATTCTCATCGTCCTCGCAGAGCGCGCCGGCGAAGTCGTCGACAAGAGAGAACTGGTCAAGCGGGTCTGGGCGGACGTCAACGTGGACGAGGGCAGCCTTCGATTCCACGTCACGGCCCTGCGCAAGGTGCTGGGCGATGGTGGTGACGGCGCCCGTTACGTCGTCAACGTGCCCGGACGCGGCTACTGCTTTGCGGCCCCGCTCGCGCGCCCTGCATCGGACAGCCGAGCTGCGGTCCATGCCGGGTCGCCCCGCGCCCTTCCCGCTCCGCTGTCGAAGATGATCGGGCGGGACGACGCCGTCGAGAAGATCGCGGCCGAACTCTCCCTGCATCGCTTCGTGACGGTCGTGGGGCCCGGCGGCATCGGCAAGACCTCGGTTGCGCTTGCGGTCGCGCATCGCGAGCTTCCGGCCTTCAGCGGCCAGGTCTCCTTTGTCGATTTCGGCGCGCTGATGGACGCGCAGCTTGTTGCCGAGACCATTGCCGCGGCACTCGGCCTGACCGTCAGCTCCGAGGACCCGATACCGGGGCTGCTGACTTTCCTGCGCAGCCGGCCGATGCTGCTCGTCTTCGACAGTTGCGAGCACATACTCGATGCGCTGGCGCCGCTCTGCGAGCGCATCATCCGCGAGGCACCCGGGCTGCATGTTCTCGCCACCAGCCGCGAGTCCTTCCGCACCGAGGGCGAGCGCGTCTACCGGCTGTTTCCGCTGGATTGTCCGCCCCAGCGCGACGGACTGGGCTTGAGCGAGATCCTCGCCTATCCCGCGACCCGGCTCTTCGTCGAACGGATTGCCGAAAGCGTCGGCGAATTCCAGCTGAGCGAGGAAGAGGCTCCTCTCGTAGCCGAGATATGCCGGCGCCTGGACGGGATTGCGCTCGCAATCGAGCTCGCCGCCGGACGGGTCAATGCCTACGGAGTCGCCGGCACCGCCTCGCTGCTCGACAGCCGGTTCTCGCTATTGTGGCGCGGGCGCCGCACTGCGATTCCGCGGCACCAGACGCTCAGCGCAGCGCTCGGCTGGAGCTACGACCTGCTACCCGCCGTCGAAAGCGCGACCTTGCGCGGATTATCGGTGTTCGTCGGACCCTTCACACTGGAAGCGGCCCTTGCCGTCGCGTCCGCGCAGGGGATCAGCGAGCCCGATGCCGTCGAGGCGATATCGAACCTGCTGTCAAAATCGCTGATTGCGACGTCGCCCGCGGAGCGCCGGCTGAGATATCGGCTGCTCGACACCACCCGCGCCTTTGTCGCCGACAAGCTCGTGGAAAGCGGGGAAGCCGCTCGGGTCGCGCGCGCCCATGCCGCGTATTTTCGCGACTTCCTGCAGGACATTTCCTTGAAGTCGAACGGCCTGCAAAATGCGGGCGGCTTCCTGCCCTATGCCGACCACCTGCCCAATGTGCGCGCTGCACTCAACTGGAGCTTCGCCGACGGTGGAGACCGCGGCATCGCCGTGGATCTGGCGGCCTCGGCAGCCCAGTTCTTCCTCGAGCTCACCTTGTTGACCGAATGCTACCGCTGGACACAGCAGGCGCTGACCTCACCCGGCGCAAGCGCGCTCGACCGCCGTCAGGAAATGACCTTGCAAGCCGCGCTCGGCGTCTCCGTGATGTTCACGCAGGGCAATACCGAAGCGGTCCGGTCGGCGTTCACGCGCAGCCTGCATCTTGCCCAGGAGCTCGACGACCTGCACTGGCAGCTCTGGCTGTTGCGCGGCCTGCATATCTATCTGACCCGGGTCGGCGACTTCCGCGGTGCGCTCGGCACCGGAGAACAGGGCGAAAGCGTCGCCCGGAAGCTGAATGATCCGACCAGCACGCTCAATGTCGAATGGATGCTGGGCGTGGCGCATCACCTGATCGGCAATCAGGACAAGGCAGTCCAGTTCTGCGACAGCGCGATGGTGCAAAATCCCGGTTCGCAGCGGCTCAATATCGGCCATCTCGGCTATGACGACCGAATCGTCGCCCTGGTTGCACTCGCACGCGGCCTCTGGCTCACCGGCCGGCCCGACCGTGCGATCGAGGCGGCCAGATACACCGTTCGCGAAGCCGAGCAGCTCGAACAGCCCCTCACCCTCGGCATTGCCTTGATCTGGACCATCTACGTCTTCCTCTGGGTGGGCGACTGGGCCAATGCCGAAAGCATGATCGAAAGGCTGATTGATCATGCCGGAAGGCACTTTCTCGGGCCCTATCACGCCGTCGGCATCGGGCAGAAAGGCGAGCTCCTGCTGCGCCGCGGAGACGTGGAGGGCGGCATCGAACACCTCCGCCGCAGCCAGGCCGCGCTCTACGCCGCGCGCCATCGGATCATGACGACGGTGTTCGCCACGACGCTGGCCGAGGGGCTCATCTTGCAGAACCGGATCGAGGACGCGTTGGGCATGATCGAGGCTGCCATCGCCCAGATCGGCGACCATGGCGAGTCCTTCGACATGCCCGAGATGCTCCGGGTCAAGGGCGACATCCTGGCGCGCGCCGGCCACCCTACCGAGGCCGAAGGCTATCTTCAGAAATCGCTGGCGCTGGCTCGCAAGCAATGTGCGCTTGGCTGGGAATTGCGCGGTGCGGTCAGCCTGGGTCGCTTGTGGCAAGGGACCGGCCGCACCGGCGATGCCCGGAAGCTGGTTTCGCCGCTTCTGGCGCGCTACCAGGAAGGTCTTGCGACGCGTGACCTGGCTACCGCGAGACAATTTTTGGGCGCGTTGAATTAGGCTTTGTCTTCAACGCGATATCGCCGGGCGACGCTCTCGCAACTCCTAACAACTTCTAACACGCCAAGCCGCGGATCCCTCGTCATGGTGGCAGGACATGACGGTGGACGCGGCGAGACATGGCACTTCTGGACGATGCAATTGACGCCGGCGGCGGTATGTCCCGCTGGAACAGCTTGAGCCGGTTCACGCTGCATCTCTCCATCGGAGGCACGCTGTTCGCGGACGCCGGACATGCCGGTCATCTCAAGGAGGTGATCGCGGAGGGTTCGACGCGGACGCAGTCGGTCCGCTTCACCGGCATCGCAGGCGGCGACAAGTGCGGCGCTTTCCGGCCGGATGCGATCACGATCGAAAGCCTCGACGGCCAGGTCCTGCGCAGCTGGCACCACCCGAGCCTGCCCTTTCCCGACAACGGGACGCATCCGCTCGCGGACGAGCTCCATCTCGTGTTCTTCTGCGGTGTCGCGATCTGGACTTATCTGACGACGCCTTTTCTTCTCGCCCGGCCGGATGTCTCGGTGCAGGAGCTCGTGCCCTGGCGGGAGAACGACGAAATTTGGCGACGGCTCCGCGTGCAATTTCCGCCCGGCCTCGTCACGCTCGCCGCGGAGCAGACCCTGTATTTCGACCAGCAGGCTCTGCAGCGCAGAAGCGATCACGATCTGCTGGGAACGAAAGTCGCACATTATTCCTGGGCGCATCAGCCGTTCGGCGGCATCGTGGTTCCGACGCTTCGACGCTCGCAACTGTTGCAGTCCGACGGAACCGTTTCCGGAAGACCGGTCCTGATCGACGTCGAGATCTTCGACGCTTCATTCGAATAGCGAGGCCGTCGCGCGCGGCCGATCAGGCTCGCAACGTCTAACAATACATAACGAGCTAACAGCCCGGCCCGGGTGCACAGTCGCGTCACGAGCAGCGAACTCGGGATGCGGGCTCGATCGAGGCCGCGCCTACAGATCTCTACGACGAGGCGTCCGTCGCGAACACAAACACGGGAGACGATCATGAAAGTGCTGATGGTTATCACTTCGCACGACCAGCTCGGCAATACCGGCCGCAAGACCGGCTTCTGGCTCGAAGAGCTTGCCGCGCCCTACTTCGTATTCAAGGATTCCGGGGCCGAGATCACGCTCGCATCACCGAAGGGCGGCCGGCCGCCGCTCGACCCCAAGAGCAACGAACCCGAATTCCGCACCGATCTGACCGTTCGCTTCGAGAAGGATACGGCCGCCGAAGCCCAACTGAACAAGACCCTTCGTCTCGACAGCGTCAGGCAGGAGGATTTCGACACGCTGTTCTATCCGGGCGGGCATGGTCCGATGTGGGACCTCGCCGAAGACAGGGATTCCGTCAAGCTGATCGAGTCCTTCATTGCCGCCGGCAAGCCGATCGGCATCGTCTGCCATTCCACCGGCGCGCTGCATCACGTCAAGACGCCCGAAGGCAAGCTGCTGGTCGAGGGCAAGGAGGTGACCGGCTTCACCAATGGCGAGGAGGAAGAGGTCGGTCTCACCAAGATCGTGCCTTTCCTGGTCGAAGACGAGATGCTCAAGCTCGGGGCGACCTTCTCCAAGAAGGCCAACTGGATGCCTCACGTGGTCAGCGACGGCCTCTTGATCACCGGACAAAATCCCCACTCCTCCGGTCCAGCGGCGAAGACGCTGCTGGCTGCCGTGAAGCAGAAGGCGAGGCCCGCCGCGACGGCGCGGGCTTCGTGATCTTCCCGAACAAGACCGACGCCTGGAGGCCTCCATGAACGCAAAGGCAGACAAGCCGCAGATCCGGCTCACCCGCCCGTCGGCGGCCCATTGCCGCGTCACGTTCGACAATCCGCCCTTGAACGTGATGGGCCCGCAATTCGTGCGCGAACTCGGAGAGATCATCACGGACGTGGAGGCAGACAAGGAAATCAAGGTTCTCGTCTTCGACAGCGCCGTCGAGGGATTCTTCCTGAACCACAGTGATTTCCTTGCCAACCTCAAGGACCTGACCAGCCTGCCGCAAGGACCGACAGGACTGGAAGCCTGGCCGGACATCCTCGTTCGCATCACGCGCATGCCCGTCGTGTCGATCGCCCTGATCCGCGGGCGGGCCACCGGCAACGGAAGCGAGATTGCACTCGCCTGCGACATGAGTTTTGCGAGCCGCGAGAAGACACGCCTGTCGCAATGGGAGGTGGGCGTCGGCCTGGTCGCCGGCGGAGGACCCATGGCGCGCCTGCCCCGGCTGATGGGCCGGCAGCGTGCTTTGGAAGTGCTGCTGAGCTCCGACGACATCGGCGGCGATCTCGCGGAAACCTATGGCTATGTGAACAGAGCACTGCCGGACGACGAGCTCGACGGCTTCGTCGATGAGCTCGCGGCTCGCATCGCATCGTTCGACAAATGGGCGATCGCAAACACCAAGCGCCTCGTGAATGCCGCCAGCCTGCCATCGGACGTGGAGATCGCCGCCGGCTGGGACACTTGCATGAACTCGATCGGCCGGCCGGCTGCCGAGAGCAGTCTCAAGGCCCTGTTCGAGCGCGGCTTCCATCGTCCCGGAGAGGCGGAAGATCGCCTCGGGTCCTACCTGGGGCGCCTCAATCGGTGACCCAGAACCAGAATCGAAAGAGAGCTTGGAAAGGACAATGATCATGGATTTGCTCGCATTCGCAAAGACGATCGCGGATCGCATCGAACGACAGTCGGCACGAGCCCAGGTGCCGGTCGCGGTTTGTCTGATCGACATTCACGGCAACCTCATTCTCAAGCACCGCATGAACGGCGCGCCGACCTTCTCCATCGAATTGTCGGAGCGAAAGGCCTACACCTCGGCGCTGGTCGGACTGCGAACTGCCGAGCTCTCGCCGCTGGTTCAGCCCGGACAGCCGCTGTTCCCTTTGATGGGGGTGTCGCAGGGCAGGTTCTGCTCGATGGGCGGCGGAGCGCCGCTGAGACACGAAGGACAACTGGTCGCGGGCGTCGGCATCAGCGGCGGCACTGTCGAGCAGGACGTCGACATCCTTGAATCTGCGCTCCGCGAGGTCGCCGGCGCCAACCCGCTCGACATGAAGCTCGAGGTCGTCGTCCTTCCGGTCTCCGACATCGATCGCGCCAAACGCTTCTATGCCGACCTGGGCTGGCGGCTCGACATCGATTACGCCGCGGGTAGCGATTATCGCGTGATCCAGTTCACCCCGCCCGGCTCCGAATGCTCGATCATCTTCGGCAATAAAATCACCACAGCCGCGCCCGGCTCGGTGCAAGGGCTTCACCTGATCGTGCCAGACCTTCAGGCGGCCTGCGACGGGCTGCTTCGCCGCGGTATAGCCGTCGGCGAGCCGTTCCACGACGCCGGCGGCATCTTCCACCATGCGGCCGGGCAGAGCCTTCTCAAAGGTCCCAATCCGCAGCGTAAGAGCTACGCGTCATACGCCTCGTTCAGCGATCCCGACGGCAACGGCTGGGTGCTGCAGGAGGTCACCGCGCGACTGACGGGCCACATCGAAGATGGCGACGAGAGCTTCACCCCGGAACTGACCGACGTGGTTCGTCGCGCAGAGGCTGCGGCACGCGGCCGCGATGGACGAGACAATCGGGCGACCCCGCCGAGCCCAAGTTCCGCAACCGCCAGGGCTGTTGTCGCTGCCGATGCCTGACCCAGTCCGCTCATGGCGCGGAATCGCGCCCTCGGCAATACGCACGGGAGTGATGAGATGAACTCGACAGCCGAACTCGCCCTTTCATCCGCACTTGCCGCTACCGCCGTCCCGGCAAGCGCGCAGGGTTTGCAATCGAGCCGTCGCTCGGTCACATACCATGCGATCGAGATCCAAGGCCTCAGCATCTTCTACCGCGAGGCCGGGCCGGCCGATGCTCCGGCAGTACTGCTGCTGCACGGCTTCCCCTCGTCGTCGCGAATGTGGGAGCCTCTGCTGCCGCTGCTTGCCGACAAATATCATCTCATTGCTCCCGATTACCCAGGATTCGGCAACAGCAGCGCGCCCTCACCGTCCGAGTTCAACTACACCTTCGACACCATCGCCGGCATAATCGGCGAGCTCACGACAAGTCTCGGCCTCCGGGACTACGTGCTGCTCATGCAGGACTATGGCGGCCCCGTGGGATTCCGGATGGCGCTGTCCCATCCCGAGCGCGTCCGCGCGATCATCATCCAGAATGCGGTGTCGCATGAACAGGGCCTGAGCCCGCTCTGGAGCGCCCGGCGGAGATACTGGGCGAACCCGGTTCACGAGCTCGAGGCATTGAAGGCCAACTTCACCTCGTTGGAGGCGACGCGCCAGCGGCACGTCGGCGCGAGCCCATGCCCCGAGCGTTACGATCCGGACAGCTGGAACGACGAATATGCATTCCTGACACGTCCCGGCCAGGGGGAGATCCAGACCACACTGTTTCTGGATTATCGGACCAACGTGGCGTCCTATCCGATATGGCATCACTGGCTGAGGACCACGCAGCCCCCGACCCTCGTGGTCTGGGGACGTTACGACCCATCTTTCACGATCGCCGGCGCCACCGCCTATCGCGACGATGTTCCCGACGCCGAGGTTCACATCCTTGATGCGGGCCACTTCGCCCTCGATGAGGCAACCGACGAGATCGCGCTGCTCGTGCGCAGGTTTCTCGAACGCCTCGACGACCGCAAGCGATGACTGGGAATGAAGACCAGGGACGCGATGGCATTAGCCTAAGGCAACACCGACCGGGAGACACAAATGTCCGACACCATCAACGGTGAACGTCGCCGCTTCTTCGGCAGTGCCGTCATGACACTCGCGGCCGCCCGGCTTTCGCTGCGCGCAGCGGAGGCGGCCGAGCCGGCGAAGCCGCAGGCTTCAGGCGCACCCGTCCTCAAGCCGGGAACGGCCGCGTCCTACGCGCCGCTGAAGGCTGTCAACGCCGGACTCCTCAACATCGGCTATGCCGCGGCCGGTCCTGCCGACGGCCAGCCGGTGATCCTGTTGCATGGCTGGCCCTATGACATCTACAGCTTCGTCGACGTTGCTCCCCTCCTCGCGTCGGCCGGCTATCGCGTGATCGTACCCTATCTGCGCGGCTATGGCACCACGCGCTTCCTGTCCGACGCGACGTTCCGGAACGGCCAGCCATCAGCGATCGCGACCGACATCATCGCCCTGATGGACGCGCTGAAGATCGAGAAAGCCACGATCGGCGGGTTCGATTGGGGCGCGCGGACGGCAAACATCATTGCAGCATTGTGGCCGGAGCGCTGCAAGGCGATGGTCTCGGTCAGCGGCTATCTGATCGGCAGCCAGCAGGCGGGCAGGATGCCGCTGCCGCCGAAAGCCGAGCTACAATGGTGGTACCAGTTCTATTTCACGACCGAGCGAGGCCGCGAAGGCTACGACAAATACCGTCGCGACTTTGCCAAGCTGATCTGGCAGCTCGCCTCGCCGCAGTGGCAGTTCGACGACGCCACCTTCCAGCGCAGTGCCGCGGCCTTCGACAATCCGGATCACGTCGCGATCGTCGTCCACAATTACCGTTGGCGGCTCGGCCTCGCCGAAGGCGAGGCGAGATATGACGATCTCGAAAACCGGCTGGCGCGAAGCCCCGTCATCGCGGTGCCCACGATCACCCTGGAAGGCGATGCCAACGGCGCCCCGCATCCGGAGCCCGCCGCCTACGCCAGGATGTTTTCGGGCCGATATGCGCACCGGACCGTCAGCGGCGGCATTGGACACAATTTGCCGCAGGAAGCGCCGAAGGCATTCGCCGACGCGATCATCGATGCGGCCACGGAAACATAGCAAATGAAACATGCCCAAAGCTCCCGGCGTCGTAGCGCTCCTCGTCATCGCGCTGCCACGCGATGCGCGAAGGTCGCGACATCGGACGGCACGTCATGGAGCCGGCCGAATGAGACCATTCACAACACCGTGTTGATCCGGAAAACGTTCTCTTCCGGATCGAGCAATACCGATTGATACCAGTTGTAATAGGTCTGGTAAGGCTCCTTGATCAGCCGGGCACCACGGCTGACCGCGATCGGCGTCAGACGATCGACCTCTTCGATGGACGCGACATCGAAATTGAGGAGAAACTTCGCGCCGGTCGGATTGGCGTAGTCGGCAAGTTTCAGCAGCCCATATGCATCTTGGGCGTTGAAGCCGAGATTGCTCTTGCCGGTGCTGAGCCCGACGAAGATCGGCGACCGGATTTCGGCGATCTCCTCGAATCCGAAGACCTCCCGGTAAAAGCCGGACAGCGCGACGATGTCCCGGGCGAATATGTTTACATATGAGAGCATCTGGATTCCTTTGTGGGGCCTGCGGGGCTGAAGCGTGATCCGGAACGGTGGAAACCGATTTCCCCAGAGATCATGCTCCATGGGAAAAAATGAGAGCGTGATCGGATTCCATCGCATCGGATCATGCTCCAGGCGGCGGTGCGCTCGAACACCGCTGCCCCTGTGGTTCGTATGGTCGGCACCTCCGCGTTCAGGCGGCCTTGTCGCCGCCGCCGAATGTCGTTTGCTTGACGAACTTGCTCCTCAAGTGGTCGCCGGACGTGATCGGCTGGTATTTCGCCGGATGCGTGGCACCGGTGCAGCTCGGCAGGCATTCGATGACCGCGTCGTAGTTCGGCTGATGGAAGAATACGATCGACAGCCTGTCCTTGTTGTCTTCGGACTCGAGCGGCGGATTGACGACCCGGTGAACCGTCGACGACCATTGGTCGTTGGTCCACTGCTGCATCAGGTCGCCGATATTGACGATGAAGGTGCCCTCGACGACGGGGACGTTGACCCATTCGCCGGCCTTGTTCCTGACTTGCAGGCCGCCATCCATCAGTTCCTTGCGCAGGATCGTCATGCTGCCGTAGTCGGAGTGGGCGCCGGCGCGCAATTGGCCGGGCAGCGGCGCGCTGGTCTGCTTCGGATAGCGAAGCACGCGCATCATCGAGATGTTGCGGTCGATGGTCTTGTCGAAGTAGGTCTCCTCAAGATCGAGCGCGAGCGCGAAGATTCGCATCATGTCGGTCGCGAGCGCGTCGACTGCGCGGAAATAATCCTCCCATATCGGCTTCAACTCGGGCGGCCGCGATGGCCAGACGTTCGGCGCGAAATGCGGGCCGGCGGCCTCGCTGGTGAAATAGGGATCGTTCGGCGGCACGTCGGGCGGGCCGATCGACAGCGACTCCTTGATGTCGGGAGGCGTCGGCTCGTCGAGGCTGTAGGACAGCCCTTCACCGCCCACGGCGCTGTAGCCGCGGACCTGGTCCGGTGCAGGCCGGTCTGCCTTCACCTTCTCTCCGTGCGGCAGCGAGAAGAACGCCGCCGACACGTCGTAGGTCTTGCGGATGAGATCCTCGGAAATCCCGTGTCCGGAGATGACGAGGAAGCCGATGTCGCGGCATGCCTGGCCGACCTGCTCCGCGACCTGTTTCTTTCCTTCGGGCGTTCCTTGCCGATATGGCGTCAGATCGATGACAGGCACGTGAAGCAGCGTCATTGGTATCTCCCTTTCGATATGATCAACGTGGAGGCGCGCGAGGCCGCGTTGGATCCGCCGGCAGAAACGTCGTGATGTGCACGCGTGAAAGAGCGGCAGCTGTGCCGATGCGCGCGTGAATCGACAGGCATCTCAGCGTTCCTCGCGAACATGAGGTTGTCCGAGCGCGCCGGGCCCCTGGCTGCCGCTGCGGTCCTTGGCCCCGACCCAGATCATCACCGCGATGGTCGCAAGGTAGGGCGTCATCAGCATCAGATATTGCGGCACTTGGATGCCGACGGCCGCGATGTGCGGGATCAGCGCCTCGATGCAACCGAACAGCAGCGCGCCGGCCAGCGCCGGCCATGGCGCCCAGCGCGCGAACACGACCAGCGCAACCGCGATCCAGCCGCGGCCGCCGGTCATGCCGGTGACCCAGAGCTTGACGCCGACCACCGAGATGTAGCCCCCGGCCAGTCCGATCAGCGAGGACCCGGCAACGATGGCGAGCAGACGGTGCAGCGCGACGCTGACGCCGGCCGTATCCGCCGCGCCCGGGTTCTCGCCGACGGCGCGGATGCGCATGCCGAGCATGGTCCTGAACAGCAGGACGTTGACCGCGACGAAGATCAGGATGGTGAGATAGACCACCGGGTCCTGCATGAAGAGAATCCGGCCGATGCCGGGGATTTCCGACAGCGGACGGATGTTGAGCGGTGCGAGGCCGGTCAGTTGCTTGTTCTGCCATTTGGCGAGCGTGCCGATCAGGCCGGTAAAACCCTGGCAGAAGAACACGATCGACAAACCCGCGATCACTTGATTGATGCGCAACACCACGACCAGCGCGGCAAACAACAGCGACATCACACTCGCGGCAATCATGGCTGCGATGAGGGCGATGGCCGGATGGCCGCCGAGCATGAGGCTGGTCCCGGCCCCCGCGAGCGCACCGACCAGCATCAGGCCTTCTGCCGTCAGGTTCAGGACGCCGGAGCGCTCAGCAATGATCAGCCCGAGCGCGGCGAGCGCATAGGGCATCGCGTTGACGGGGACATTGGCCAGCCAGTTGATCAGGAAGTCGATCACATCGAGACTTTCAGCGAATCCAGCGGATGCGGTGGCGGATCAGGAACTCGGAAGAGGCGACCGCCATGACGATGATCGCCTCGATCATCTGCACCATGGCGAAAGGGATCTGATAGAACACTTGCAGCGTCTGGCCGGTGATGAACAGCACCGCAATCAGGAAGCCGACGAGGGCGACCACGATCGGATCGTTGCGTGAGAGGAACGCGATCAGCACTCCGGAAAATACATAGCCGTTGGCAAAGGACTGGGTCAGCCGGCCTTCCTGGCTTGCTACATTGACGAAGCCCGCAAGCCCGCTGCAGGCCCCGGACGCCGCGATGATCCAGATCGTCAGCGACCGCACGGGGACGCCGACGATTTGCGCCATGCGCGGATTGGCGCTGATGAAGCGGGTGTAGAAGCCGATCCGGCTGAGATGCACGAGCCAGGCCGCCAGCAGCACGCCGCCGACCGCGATCAGAAGTCCGCTGTTGACGCCGAGCCCGACGTCGGTCAGCCGCTCGAAGGGGCGGAACGGCGAGGACTGCGGGAATGCCGTCTTGGAATCCTGCCAGGCGCCATACAGCAGGTGAAACAGGAAATACATCGCCACGTAGTTGAGGAGCAGCGTCGCGATGATCTCGTTGACGCGAAACCGCAACTTCAGCAGCGCGACCAGGAGCACCCAGAGCGCGCCGCCCAGCGCCGCCGCACACCCCATCAGCAACAGCCGCGTGGCAGGCGGTCCGACCTCGTAGATCGAGACGGCGGCGGCGAAGATGCCGCCGAACACCATCTGGCCTTCGATACCGAGATTCCAGAACCCGATGCGAAAGGCGAGACTTGCCCCCAGCCCGACCAGGACCAGCGGCGCGGCCTGGATCAGCACGCCGCGCAGGTTCTCCACCGTGATCACCCCGGCAAGCTCGCTTGCGAGCGTGAGCGGCGGAACGCCGGCGGCTGCCAGGATTGCAACCGAGAGTGCGAGCCCGACGAGCAGCGATGTGCCGACGAAGACCGCCTGCTTCCACGGCGCCAGATCCTGGCGCATGTCGAGCGTGAGGCGTCCGAGGCGGCGGGATGTGGCGGGGGACCTCGTCACCTTCAGCCGCGCCGATCCGGGCGATAAATCATGCATGGTCCACCATGGCGCGGCCGATGGCCTGGCGATCCGCGGGGCGTTTGAACTCCGCGACGATCTTGCCGCGGGTCATGACGGCGATGCGATCCGACAGATTGAGAATTTCGTCGAGGTCCTCGCTGATGAGGACGATGGCGGCGCCGCGCTCGCGCGCCGCGACCAGCCGCTGATGCACGGCTGCGGACGCGCGCGCGTCGAGCCCGCGGCTCGGGCTGTGCGCGATCACGACGTCGGGCGTGCGGTTGAACTCCCGCGCGATGACGAGTTTCTGCGCGTTGCCGCCGGAGAGCAGCGAAGCCTTTTGCCTGACGCTGCGAACGCCCTGTACGTCGTAGTCCTTCACCGCGGCGATGGCGTCGCGGCGCATGGCTGCGCGATCGAGCTTGACCACGTTGCCGTAGCGCCCGCTTCGTATCTGTGACACGGCGAGGTTGTCGGCGATCGGCAGGCTGCCCGCCAACGCATAAGCATAACGGTCCGCGGGGATCGCCGCGATCGCGGCCTCGCGCCGCTTCGCCGGCCCGGCGCGGCTGATGTCACCGATGCCGTCGAGCCAGATCTCGCCGGAGGAAGGCTCGATCGCGCCGATCAAGGCTTCGGCGAGTTCGGCCTGGCCGTTGCCGCTGACGCCCGCGACACCGTAGATCTCGCCGGCGCGGACGAAAAAGCTGGTGTTGTCGAGCATGGTGCGCCCGTCGCCGCGGATGTAAGTCAGCGCGCCGACATTGAGCCGGGTCGGGCCGCCCTGGTGCGGCGTGCGCTCCGGCAGGGCCATCGTCTTGCCGACAGTAAGCTCAGTCAGTTCTTCCGCGCTCGATTGCTGCGGGTTCAGCGTCGCCACGGTGCGGCCGCCTCGCATGATCGTCACTCGGTCGGCATAGCGCTTCACCTCGTGGAGCTTGTGCGTGACCAGCACGACCGCGGTGCCGGCATTCGCCAGCCGCCGCACGATCTCGAGCAGGCCGGTCGCCTCCCCGTCGGTCAACACCGCGGTCGGCTCGTCCAGAACGAGAATTCTGGCACCGCCCACCAGGGCCTTGACGATCTCGACCTGCTGCTGCTCGGCGACCGTCATGCTGTCGACACGGCGATCCGGATCGATGGAGAATTTCAGAGCCTCGACCTGCCGGACGATCTCTGTCCGGATCTCCTTCAATCCGGACGCGAAGTGCGGCCGCGGATTGGCCAGAAGCACGTTTTCCGCGGCCGTGAACGGCTTCACCAGCTTGAAATGCTGGTGCACCATGCCGATGCCGTGCTGGCGGGCCGCGGCCGGCCCGCTCAGCGTAATTGCAACGCCATCGATGGACATCGTCCCGGAATCCGGCGCGTAGAGACCGGCCGCGACATTCATCAGAGATGATTTGCCGGCGCCGTTCTCGCCCAGCAGGGCGTGCACCTCGCCGTGCGAGGCCTCGAAGGACGCGCCATCGAGGGCCAGGGCACCGTCGAACGATTTCCGGATGCCTTCGAGCTGCAGGGCCGACGTCATCGCGGGTTGCCGCCCGGCTATTTCTGCGTGATGACGCCTGGAACGTACCAATCCATTTTCCAGAAGCCTCCATCGTCGAGCGATTTGCCTTCCGCGACACGCTCGGTGCCCGCAATGTCCTTGATCGGTCCCGTGAAGATCTGCTTGCCGGCGATGATGGCGTCGCGCTCGGCCATGACCTTGTCGACGACCTCCTTCGGCACGGCGGTGTTGCAGCAGGCGATGTCCGTGCCGCCGTCCTTGATGCCGACGAAGGCGCCATAGGGATTGGGCTCCCAATTGCCGGCCGCGATCTTCTTGAGCTCGGGCGCGAGGAATTTGTCCCACGTCCATGCGGACGAGCACAGGGTCGCCTTTGGCGCAAATTCGCGCAGGTCGCGGTGATGGCCGGTGCCGTAGATACCGCGCTCCTGCGCGACGATCTGCGGCGTCGGCGTGTCGACGTGCTGCCCGATGACGTCGATGCCTTGATCGGCCATGGCCTGCGCGGCGGCGCGCTCCTTGACGGGATCGTTCCAGGCGCCGGTGAAGATGACGGTGAGCGTCGCCTTCGGATTCATCTTCTGGGCGCCCATCTCGTACGCGTTGATGGTCCAGTTCACGGGGCCGATGGGATGCGCGGCGACGAAGCCGAGCTTTCCGGTCTTGGACATTGCGCCCGCGACCATGCCGCACAGGTACTGGCTCTCATATGTCCGTCCGTAGAAGGACTCGAGATTCGGTCCGTTGGTGGTACCCGAAGCGTTGAGGAACGCCACCTTCGGATATTTCTGCGACAGCTCCTTGAAGGTGTCGGAATAGCCGAACGCCGTGCCGATGATCACGTTGTAGCCGCGTTGAATGAAGCGCTCGGCCGCGGGAGTGATCTGGCCCGCCACTTCGGGCACGTTCTCGACGAAGGGAATCTGCTGGTCGAGCGCCTTTTCGATCTTCGGACGGGCCTCGTCGAAGGCCTGGGTCCAGCCGCCGTCCGTCTTGTCGGCGAAGTACAGGAACGCAATTTTCGGCGCAGCCGGGAGAGTAAAGCCCGCCGCATAGGCGATTGCAGTGCTGCCGGTCAGGGCGGCCACGAGTACAGGGATCAATTTCCAGCGCATCACGCAAATCCTCTAGCTGAGCGAGAGTTCTTTTGGCCGCCCGGCACGGTCCTTCGAGAATCTTCGCATTGTGGGAAAAAAAGGCACGCCAATAGTTTAATCACCGTCGAGCCATTCGATGGGCAACCCTCCTTCATCGTGTGCCGCATGATCCATGCTGGACGCCTGCGGGAATCTGGAGCGATCGGCCTGTGCTGCACGCCATTGCGGTTCGTGTTGCTGATCTATTGCCTATAGCCAGGACGGCGGATGGGGAGCGCGGATTGATCGATTCATCGCCGCGCGAGACCGCCGTCGCGCAATCTCGCGCGCGGTGACCGGTCGCACGGCCTGGATATTGCTTGCGCTCGATCGGAAAGGTCATCGGGCACGCGTGCGAGCGCCGCATCCAGGCGGACCGCTTGGGGGGAAGGAGGACGTCATGAAAGCTTATGTATATGGGGTGAGGCGCGAGCTGCCGGACGGCTTCGACGATTTTACCCAGGCGTCCGGCGCCGCGATCATCTCCGTCGACATGCATCAGGGCCATTTGGCCGACACGCCGGATTGCCCCTGTCCGGCGCCGCGCGCGAGGGAGATCGTCGCGCCCGTCAATGCGTTTCACGCAGCGGCGCGCCAGCTCGGCGTGCCGGTGATCCACGTCAAGTCGGTGCTGCGCAAGGGAGGCGTCGACGACATCGCCGGCATTCCGTCCGCCTGGCGACGGACTTTTCCGCTTCACGTCGGGCCGATCCCGAACTCCGACGCGCATGCCATCGAGGGCTCGCGATGGACCGAATTCGTGACGGACGTCGCGCCGCAGGATCTGGTCGTAGCCGGCAAGAAGCGCCTGTCGCCGTTCTTTGCGACCGACCTCGACTTCCTGCTGCGGCAAATGAACGTCCGCACCGTCATCCTCAACGGCGGCATGACCGACTGCTGCATTCTCAACGCAGCCTTCGACGCCAGCAATCTCAGCTACCGGGTGGTGGTGCTGCGCGATCTCGTGCGCGGCACCAACGAGGAGATGGAAGACGCGGCATTGCGGATGGTGTCGCTGCATCTCGGCATCGTCACCGATGCCGCCGACCTGCTGGCGGAATGGCGCGCGCGCTGAACGGCACGTGGGCGGGACGCGGAAAGAAGAGATGACGCAGCCCGCTGCCGCCTTATGCCTCGGCGCCTGCGCGTTGACCCAACCCATGCAAAGCTCACCGTCCGAAGGAGTAGACACCGCAACGGAGACATGTTAATCACATTAAATAATGTTGAACAAGGTTGAAATGTGAAGCCTGCCGCGTTCGACTATTTCAGACCAGCGAGCGTCACCGAGGCGCTGAGCCTGGTCGCGGAGCACCGCGATTCCTGCAAGATCCTGGCCGGCGGGCAGAGCCTCGTTCCGGCGATGAACTTCCGCCTGGCGCGGCCCGACATCCTCATCGACATCAACGATCTTCGCGAGCTCGACTACATTTCAAGCTCGTCCGATCGCCTGCGCATTGGTGCATTGACCCGCCACGCCGCTTTCCATCGGCCCGTGGTCGCGGGCGAGCTCGGCATGCTGCTGTCGAAAGTCGTGCGCCATATCGCGCATTATCCGATCCGGCAGCGTGGTACGTTTGCCGGAAGTCTCGCTCACGCAGACCCCGCCTCCGAATGGTGCCTCGTGGCGACGACGCTTGGCGCCGAAATCGTCGCCAGGAGCGTGCGCGGTGAGCGGGTGATCGCGGCCGGCGAGTTCTTCCAGGGCATTTTCACGACTGCCCTCGCCGTCGACGAATTGCTGGTTGAAATCCGACTGCCATTGCTCGGGGCGGATTGGCGAACCGGCTTCTACGAATTCTCCCGGCGCGCCGGCGACTTCGCGCTCGGCATGTCGGTGGCGGCAGTCAGGATCGAAAACGGGACGATTTGCGCGGCGCATCTCGGCGTCGGCGGTGTCGGAGATCGCGCCGTTCGTCTCGGCGCGCTCGAACGTCTGCTCGTCGGCAAACCGGCCTCGGTCTCCATCATCGACGGCATCGCCCGCGAGGCACGAGCCCTGGTCGAGCCGGGCGGCGACATCCACGCGTCCCCCGAATACCGGCGCGACCTGGTGGCGACCTCGGTCAAGCGCGCCCTGACGGAGGCGCTGACATGAACTGGATCGGCCGCCGTCTGCCGCGACTGGAGGATCCTTCGCTCCTGAAAGGCGTCGGCAGCTATGTCGCCGATCGCGTCGGCAAAGCGGCCGTCGTGCGCTTCATACGCAGCTCGATCGCCTCCGGGACGATTGTGGGTATCGAAATCCCGCCGAACGCCACCGTGTTCACGGGGCGCGATCTCGCCGACGTCAAGCCGATCCGTCCGATCCTGCATCGCCCCGACTATGTGGCGATCGGCCAGCCGGTGCTGCCGGTCGATCGCGTCAGCTTCTGCGGCCAGGCGATTGCCGTCGTCGTCGCCGACGACGCCTTGCTGGCCGAGGACATCGAAGACCAGGTGGTTCTCGATATCGATGCCGCCGAGGCGGTCGTCGACCTGGATGTTGCACTGTCACCGGGCGTGGTGCCGGTTCATCCGGAAGCGCCGTCGAACGTCCTGGTCGAGGGCCGCATCCGGACGGCGAAGCTCGACGCGGCGTTCGCCTCCGCAGCCGAGATCGTGGCGCTGGAATTGCGTTCGCATCGGCAGTCCGCAGCGCCGATGGAAAATCGTGGCGGTGTCGCCGAGTATGACAATGCGACCGGGCGGGTCACGCTAACCGCATCGGTGCAGATGCCGCATATGCTGCGAACGGGGATAGCCGATACAATCGGAATTCCTGAATCGGACCTGCGTGTCGTTGCGCCCGATGTCGGCGGCGGCTTCGGCCAGAAGATGTCGCTGTTTCCCGAATATGTCGTGCTGGTCTGGCTGGCGCGGAAGCTGAAGCGCAACGTCGCCTGGATCGAGGACCGCCGGGAAAATCTCCTCGCATCCGCCCATGGCCGAGATCAGGCGTTCACGCTGCGCGGTGCCTTTGCCAAAGACGGCAAGCTGATCGGGCTCGAAGCGGACTTGCGGTCGAATGTCGGGGCCTTCTCCTGCTATCCCGTGACCTGCGGGGTCGAGCCCTTGATGGCGCTCGCGGAGTTGCCGGGTCCCTACGATTTCTCCGAATATGGCGTCCGGTCGCGTGGGGTGACGACCAACACCTGCATGATGGCGCCGTATCGTGGCGTGTCGCGCCCGATGCTGACGTTCTCCATGGAGCGCCTGATGGAGGTCGCTGCCAAACGCCTCGGCATCGATCCTCTCGACATCCGCCGCCGCAACCTGATCAGGAGCTTTCCGCATCGCTCGCCGACCGGTCTGGTCTACGACCAAGGCTCCTATGTGGAAGCGATGGAGAAGGCAGTCGAGACAATCGATCTGCCGGCCTTTCGGACCCGGCAAGCGGCGCTGCGCGCGCAAGGCCGTCACCTCGGTCTAGGCGTTTGCGTATTCAGCGAACGCACCGGCTACGGCACCCCGGCCTATGCCGCGCGCGGCATGGACATCGTGCCGGGTTATGAGATCGTCGACTGCACCATGGATCCCTCGGGCGATGTGGTGTTGCGCATTGGCTCTTCCCCCCACGGGCAGGGTCTGAAGACAAGCCTGGCGCAACTCGTCGCCGACGAGCTCGGCATCGAGCCACAACGCATCCGGATCATCTCCGGCGACACCGATGCAACCCCCTATGGGTGGGGGACGTTTGCCAGCCGCTCCATGGTGATCGCCGGCGGCGCCTCGAAACTGGCGGCCGCCAGGATCGCGGTGAAGCTCAAGAGCATCGCCGCCACATTGATGGAAACGTCCGCCGACGAGATCCGCCTCGGGGATGGTTGGGCGCGGGTCAACAACTCCAACCAGGCGATCGAGATCGGCGCGCTGGCGCGGGCGGCCTATCATCAGAGTCATCGCTTTGCGGGGCTCTCGCCTGGGCTACATGAAAACGCCGTTTATGATCCGGCCGGCACTTTTTCCAATGCGTGCCATATCGCCATCGTCGAAGTCGATATCGAGACCGGCGGGATCCGTATCGAGACGTTTCTGGTCGTGGAGGATGCAGGCCTGCTGATCAACCCCATGATCGTCGACGGCCAGATCGCCGGCGGCGTTGCGCAGGGCATCGCCAGCGCGCTGTTGGAAGAGCTGATCTATGATGACACCGGCAATCTGCTCACGGCTTCCTTCGCGGACTATCTGCCGCCGACCGCCGCTGAAATCCCCGAGATCGAGATCGTTCACATGGAGACCGTCTCGCCGGAAAGCGTGACCAAGGCGAAGGGTGTCGGCGAGGGGGGCGCGATCGGCGCGCCGGCGGCCATCGTCAACGCGATCTGCGATGCGCTCTCGCCGTTCGGCATCCAGCTTTTCGAGTTCCCCGCGACGCCACAACGCATTCGCGCGGCGCTGCGCCAGGCAGGGGTTTCGACCTATGCGTAACAAGAGGAACGTCGATCTGCACGTCAACGGAAGGAGCCACGCGGTGTCGATCGAGCCGCGCAAGACGCTCGCCGATGTGCTGCGTGACGATTGCGGCCTGACCGGCACCCATCTCGGCTGCGAGCATGGTGTCTGCGGGGCCTGCACCGTGCTGGTCGATGCGAAGCCGGTTCGCTCCTGCCTGATGTTCGGGGTGCAGGCCGAGGGTAAGGCGATCCGGACGGTCGAGGGGCTGGCCGATGGCGAGACGCTGCATCCGCTGCAACAGGCATTCTGGGAAAACCACGGCCTGCAATGCGGCTTCTGTACGCCCGGCTTTCTGATGCTCGCGGCCGGAGCCCTGCAGGAGAATCCCGATATGTCGGACGACGAGATCAAGGACGTGCTGTCCTCCAACCTCTGTCGCTGCACCGGCTATCAGAACATCGTCAAGGCGGTGCGGATCGCGGCACGCCGGATGCAGGCAGTGGCCAAGGCATGAGTCCTGACGATACGACTGCGATCGGTCGTTCGCTGCCGCGGATCGAGGACCGGCTGCTGCTCCTGGGAAAAGGCGCCTTCGCAGCCGACTGCAACTGGCCCGGCCAGATTCACATGTGCGTGGTGCGCTCGCCTGTTGCCTTCGGCCGCATCCGTGGCATCGATATCGCACAGGCCGCGGATGTCGCCGGCGTCGCCGCGATCTGGACCAGCGCGGATCTCGATGCCCTGCCGCCGATCGACTTTCGCCAGATGGGGCTGGAGCGGCTGGCGCCCTACCGGCAGTTCGTGCTGGCGCGCGACTATGTCCGCTATGTCGGCGAGCCCGTCGCCGTCGTGTTTGCCCTCGATCCCTATGTTGCCGAGGATGCGGCCGATCTCGTGTTCTGCGACATCGAGCAGCTCGCGCCACAGCTCGATGCCACCGCCGAACCGGTGGCCTTCATGCCGGATGTCCACCCCGGACTGATGTCGGAGCCCGCGGTCATCCGCCGCAGCTATGGCGACCTCGACGCGGCATTTGCGCGCGCGCACCGAATCGTCGCTCTCGACGTGAAGATCGGGCGGCATAGTGGTGTCCCCATGGAAACCCGCGGGGGGCTTTGCGTCTACGACGGCGACACCGATCGGCTCACGCTCTACGGCGCTTCCAAGGTGCCGCACTATAACCGCGACGCGATTGCCAGAATGCTCGGCCTCGCGCCGGGCCGGCTCGAGTTGAGCGAAGGCCATGTCGGAGGCGGCTTCGGGATTCGCGGCGAACTCTACCCGGAGGACGTGCTGCTCTGCGCCGCCGCGTTGCGGCTGAAGCGGCCGGTGAAATGGATCGAGGATCGCCGCGAGCATCTGCTCGCCGCCAATCATTCGCGCGACCAGGCGTATCGGCTTCAAGCCGCCGTCGACAAAAGAGGCTTCATTCTCGGCCTCCGGGCCGAATTCTTCACCGACCAGGGCGCCTATGTCCGCACCCACGGAACTACGGTCACGGATCTTTCCGCCGGTCTCCTGCCGGGCCCCTACATCGTTCCTGCCTACCAGGTGGAGGGGCATATCCGCCTCACCAACAAGACGCCTGCGGGGACCTATCGCGCCCCCGGTCGCTATGAATCCACCTTCGCGCGCGAGCGGCTGATGGATCGGATCGCCGATGAACTCGGCCTGTCACGGATCGAGGTGCGCCGTATCAACCTGATCGGTGAGAAGGCGATGCCGTTCGATCGCGGCCTCGAGACGCTCGGCACGCGGATGGTCTACGACTCCGGAAAGTACCACGATCTGCTCGATCGCGTGCTGTCGCGCCTCGATTACGACCGGCTCGAAGCCGAACTCGCCGGCCGGCGCGGCCGAGGCGAGAAGGTCGGGCTCGGCCTCGCCTTCTTTGTCGAGAAGAGCGGCCTCGGCCCGCAGGATCTGGTGCGGATCAGGGTCGACGCAGACGGCGACATCGAGATCGTCACCGGCGTTGCCTCGGTCGGACAGGGGGTCGAGACCGTGCTTGCGCAGATCTGCGCCGAAACCATCGGCACACCGATCGAGCGGATCAAGGTCATTCATGGTCAGACCGATCGCATCGAGATCGGTTTCGGGGCGTTCGCCTCGCGTGTGACCGTGATGGCCGGCTCGGCGGTGAAGATCGCGGCCGAAGCGCTGCGCGCGCGTGCGCTGGAGGCGGCGGCGAAGCTGCTGCAGGCGAGCCCAGATACGCTGCGTCTGGCCCAAGGCCGGGTCGAGACGGTCAACGGCCATGCGTCGCTATCGCTCGGCGAGATCGCCGCGCACCTCGCCGACAGCGGCGGCCTCGCGAGCGAGGGCCGGTTCGTCGCCTCCCACATGACCTATCCTTACGGCATTCACGTCGCCCAGGTGCGCATCGATCCCGAAACCGGCGGCATCGCGATCGAGCGCTATCTCGTCGCCTACGACGTCGGGCGTGCCATCAATCCCATGCTGGTCGAGGGGCAGATCGCCGGCGGCGTCGCGCAGGGGATCGGCGGCGCGCTCCTTGAGGAGTTCGTCTATGACGACAACGGGCAGCCGCTCGCGGTGAGCTTTGCCGACTATCTGCTGCCGACCAGCCGCGAGGTGCCCGAGATCGAGGTGCTGCTGCGCCAGGATGCGCCGAGCCCACTCAATCCGCTCGGCGTAAAGGGAGCGGGCGAAGGCGGGATCACCGCGGTCGGCGCCGCGCTGGCCGCTGCCATCGATGCGGCGGTTGGGAAGAGCGGCGCCGTCACGCAGCTGCCGATGACCCCCGGCCGCCTGCATGCGATCCTGACGCAGCAGACGCCATGAGCGGCGGCAGCTATTCGCGGTCGAGATTGAACCAGAGCGTGCGGACCTTGCTCCGGCCATGGTTCCAGATCTTGTGCTTGCGGCGGGAGCTGTATGCGATGAGGTCGCCCTGGCGCAGCACATGCGTGGTGCCGTCGACCTCGACGGTCAGTTCGCCCTGCAGCACGAAGCCGTATTCGAAACCTTCGTGGGCGATGGGATGCTCCGCACTGCCGGTGTGGGGCGCGTATTCGTTGACGGCGACCGAGACGCCCCGGCTGCGGTCGTCGCGCATCAGCCGGCGCACCACGTGCTGGGCGGTTTCCACGACGCGCGCCTCCGCGGCGCGCACGACGATCTTCTCGTCGCCATCGGCGCCGCTGATCAGCAGGTCCGACATGCTCACCCCGAGGGCACTCGCGATCACGATCAGCGAGCCGATCGAGGGCGACGCACGGCCGCGCTCGACCAGGCTCAGCATGGAGGTTGAAAGCCCCGACACCTCGGCCAGTTCCTGCAAGGTCAGCCCGCGCGATTGCCGCAGTTCACGGATGCGCAGGCCGATGGCCGCGAGAGTGTTGGCAGTGGTTTCGGCGATTTCGCCGGCCAATTGGGTAAGGGGTTCGAGGTGTTCCCCGGTCTCGGACTGGCTCATGGCCTAGAGGCTCCATGCACGACCGGCCTTTCCAAAGAAGGCGTTGCGCGCCGCGACGTTTTCATTATACTCAAATCGTTTTATATATACTCAAAAATCGGATGATGATGGCCGATCCCCCGTCTCCCCGCGTCCGCGTGATCGACAGCGCCGTCGATTGTCCAGAGATACCCATGGTTGTCGGCGAGGGCAACGCCAAGCTTGTGTTGTCTCCGCACAACGGCGCGAGCTTCCGCAGCTTTCAACTGGTTTCGCTCGGCGAGAACGCCCGTACCGTCGATCTCAGCCACGCCTCCGACTGCGTCTACTACGTGATCGAGGGCGAAGGCGCGATCGTTGATGCCGCACAAGGCCGGCGTTTCGAGGTCACCGAGGGCCACATGGTCCATATCGACGCGGGCGACCGCTATCGGATCGAAGCCGGGGGCGCCGGCATCAAGGTGATCGGCGGCCCGTGTCCGCCCGATGGTCCGCTCCCCGGCGGCACGACTTCATCCGGGGCTTAACGTCATGGCGATTCGCATCTTTCATCGCGACCATCCGACGTTGCGGCTGCCGCTGATCTCCAAGGACGCGCGCTTCGTCATCTGGCCCGGCGTGGGCGCCTGGGACGCGAACCTGAACTACGTTCGCCTCGAGGCCGGCGAGGCGAACGTTCCGCATGTTCACGTGCAGTCGGAAGACACGATTTTCATCCTCGAGGGCAAGGGGACGATCCACGACTACACCAACGACATCGCGCTGCCGTTCCACGAGGGTTGCGTGGTGCACGTGCCCGTCGGCATCAGGCATGCGGTCAAGGCCGATCGCGGCAGCGGGATCGTCAGTGTCGGCGGTCCGGCGCCGGCAGACGTGCCGCTGCTGAAGAAAGTCGGCGCGCTGGCGGCGGATGCCGAGCCGCCGGCGAAATGAGTTTTGCAGCCTTACGGCGCCGCAGCAGAGCCTGCATCCCAGCGTCCGAGAAAACCTGATCGAAGGAACGTGCGATGAAGATCGTTGATATGACCCACCTGATGAACGTTCATACGCCGGGCTGGGTCGGCTATGCCGGCAACAAGATGTATTACGCACAAAATCTGCAGACCAAGATGATCGTGGCGCAGCGCATCGACACTGCGCTCCATGTCGGCACCCATATCGACGGCGCGATGCACGGCACCGACGGCATGGGGGACATGGCATCCTACCCGCTGGACTTTCTGGTGGGGCCCGGCGCGGTGGTCGACGTGTCGGCACATATGGATGACTGGGCGGTGATCACGCCGGAGATGATCGAGGCCGCGCCGGTGGAGGTGAAGGAAGGCGATATCCTGATCCTGCACACCGGCTGGCACCGCTATTGGGAGGGACAGCCCCAGCAGGACCTCGTCCGGTATTTCTGCATGCATCCGGGCGGCAAGATCGAGCTTCTCGAATGGATGCTGAAGAAGAAGATCAAGTGGTTCGGCATCGACTGCGGCTCCGGCGACCACGCCATGAACACCTCGATCCGTCTGATGCGTCCCGATCTTGCCAAGCGCTTCGAGGCCAAGGTCGGCATGAGCTGCAACGAGTTCTTCGGCGAATACAGCTACACCCACAGCAAATCCGGTCGGGTGGTCTCGGAGGATATGTTTCCGTTCCACTCCTACGCCTTCCAGGAAGGCCTGATCCACGCCGAGAATGTCGGTGGTGACATCGAGAAGATGCTCAACAAGCGGGCGATCATCGGCGCCTTCCCATGGCGTTACGAGGGCCTCGAAGCCTGCCCGTGCCGGATCGTCTGCTTCGACGGCATGGATGAGAGTGTCGAGGCCGTCGGCGATGTCGCCAAGGCCATCTTTCACCGGCGCTAGACCGAGATCCGGACAAGCGGCAAGCGATTTTTACGGATCGGGCCATGCTCGATCAAAAAAGACGGGACCCGAGATTGGGCCTCGAGTGATGCTCATAGTCGGCATCCACGGGCACCGCAGCCTTGCGGCTGCGATCTTCATGCTCCCTCTTCTAAGACTTCGATACCTGTCACCTCGGTCAGATCATCGGTTACAGCCAGCGCACCGGAAAAATCGTCGTCCCGAAAATAGGCGCTGCGCGAGATGAGCACCGGAATTCCAGCGCCTGACGCCGCAACCAGGCCGATATTGGAATCCTCTATCGCAAGGCAGTCCGACGCCGCCAGGTTCAATCGAGACAGAACTTTCAGATAGACGTCTGGAGCTGGCTTCTTTTTCGACACCTCGTCACCCGCGACAATCGCGGCGAACCGGTTGGCCCAGTCCTGACCCAGGGCGGACGCGAGCAGTGCATCGATATTGCCCCGCGAGGTCGTTGTCGATATCGCCAGGCGCTGACCGCGTCTCAGCGCTGCAGTGAACAGAGCCTTCACGCCTGGACGGAGCAAACAGCCGCCACTTGCGATCAGATCGGCGTAAATCCCGGTTTTGATCTGATGCAGCTCGGCGATATCGGCGTCCGAGAGCAGCGAAGGCCCACCTCGCAACCGATCGAACGCGCGGATCCGCTCCTTGCCGCCCGCAACGCGAAGCAGATCCTTGTAGACGGCGCGTCCCCAGCACCAACCGATGTTCGCTCTGACGAAGGCGGCATTGAAAGCCCGGCGATGAATCTCTTCGGTTTCGGCCAGCGTACCGTCGACGTCGAAGATCAACGCACGCGAACCAACGATCCGGTCCTTGGCGGCTTCCAGGCCCGATCCCGCTGACGCGAGCGTGTCTCTCATGCGTCCTCGCGCGGACGTGTGCAAAGGGACCGACCGTCACGCTTCATCGGACAGCGCCCTGCAAAAACACCCGGCTCGCCAGCACGTCCTGTGCTTCCAGCGACATGATATCTTCGGCGCTCAGCGCACGGTCGAGATCGGCGACGAGGCGGTTGGCCTGGCGCAGCCGCATCCGGTCGAGCGCGTTGCGGATCGAGCGGGCGTTCGAAAACAGCGGCTGCGTCTTACGCAACTCGATATAGCGAACGAACGCGCTGCGGGCATCAGGGGTGAACTTGTAGTTCATGTCGTGCAGCATCAGTTCCGCGATCGCCAACAACTCGCCATCCGAATAGTCCGGAAAATCGATATGGTGAGCGATACGCGAGCGGAAGCCGGGGTTGCTGGCAAAGAACTTGTCCATCCGGTCGCCGTAGCCGGCGAGGATCACCACCAGGTCCTCGCGCTGTGATTCCATCACTTGCAGCAGAATCTCGATCGCCTCCTGCCCGTAATCACGCTCGTTATCGGGACGGTGGAGATAATAGGCTTCGTCGATGAAGAGCACGCCGCCCATCGCCTTTTTCAAGATTTCCTTGGTCTTCGGCGCGGTGTGGCCGATATACTGCCCGACCAGTTCATCACGCGTCACCGACACCACCTTGCCGCGCCGCACGAAGCCGAGCCTGTGGAGGATGCTGGCGATCCGCAGCGCCACCGTGGTCTTGCCGGTGCCGGGATTGCCGGTGAACGACATGTGCAGGGTCGGCACTTCCGACGTCAGGTTCATGCGCTTGCGGACGCGCTCGATCAGCAACAGCGAGGAAATCTCGCGGATCCGCGTCTTGACCGGCTTCAGCCCGATCAGTTCGCGGTCGAGTTGATCCAGCACCTCGCCGATGCCGACCTCGTTGAACTCCCGACGAAGATCGACCTTGTCGTCCGGCGGCGCCTCGCCCGCATCCTGCGCCGGGACCGGCGCTGTCGCCTGCGCGCTCACGTGCCACCGTAGCGCTGGCCCTCGGGGCGGCCGACGGCGTATGACTTCGTGGTGTAGCGGATGTTACGGCCGCCGGATTCCTGCCGTTCGAGGTGGAAGCCCGGCTCCTGCTTCGGACGATTGACGATGAACGACAGCCTGACCGATTCCCAGCCATGGCTGGAATCGAACCCCGACAGGCGGATGTAGCGATCACCATAGACCTTCCGGCATTCGCGGAGCTCCATCATGATGCCGGCGGCGTCGCGCAGATCGAACATCGGCAGGCCCCACATGTCCCAATAGGTGTTGCGCGGGTGCGGATCGTCCGTGAACTCGATGTTCACCGCCCAGCCTTTTTCGAGGCAATACTGAATCTGGGCGGTGATCTGTTCGTCGGTCAGATCTGGAAGAAAGGAAAAGCAACCCTGTGTCACTCTCATCGCGGTTCTCCTCTGGCTTCCGTTACATCGCTGGCGTTGCGGTCGGCACGAAGTCCGGCGAGTCGGTCGATTCGTAATTGAAGGTGATGTCCTTCCAGACCTCCAGCGCGTCCCGCAAAGGCGTGCAGGTCTGCGCCGCCTTGGCGAGGATGTCAGGACCCTCGTGCACGTAGTCGCGGCCTTCGTTGCGTGCGAGAATCATCGCCTCCAGCGCGACGCGGTTGGCCGTCGCGCCGGCCTGGATGCCCTTGGGATGTCCAATGGTGCCGCCGCCGAACTGCAGCACCACGTCCTCGCCGAGATGATCGAGCAGCTGATGCATCTGCCCGGCGTGGATGCCGCCCGACGCCACCGGCATCATCTTGTTCAGGCTGGCCCAGTTCTGATCAAAGAACACGCCATGCTCCAGCGTCATCGGATTGAAGTCCTCTCGGCAGATGTCGTAGTAGCCGCGCGTGGTTGCCGGATCGCCTTCGAGCTTGCCGACCACGGTGCCGGCATGAATGTGGTCAACGCCGGCGAGCCGCATCCACTTCGCGATGACGCGAAACGAGACCCCATGCAGCCGCTGGCGGGTATAGGTCGAGTGACCTGCGCGATGCAGATGCAGGATCATGTCATTACGGCGCGCCCACTTCGCCATCGACTGGATCGCGGTGTAGCCGATCACCAGATCGATCATGATGATGACCGAGCCGAGCTCTTTGGCGAAATCCGCCCGCTCGTACATGTCCTCCATGGTGGCCGCGGTGACGTTGAGATACGTGCCTTTGACCTCGCCGGTCGCCGCCTGGGCCCGGTTGACGCCTTCCATGCAGTATAGAAATCGATCGCGCCAATGCATGAACGGCTGGGAATTGATGTTCTCGTCGTCCTTGCAGAAGTCGAGGCCGCCTTTCAGCGCCTCGTAGACCACCCGGCCGTAATTGCGGCCGGAGAGCCCGAGCTTCGGCTTGACCGTCGCGCCCAGCAGCGGCCGCCCGAACTTGTCGAGGCGCTCGCGTTCGACCACGATGCCGGTGGCCGGCCCCTGGAACGTCTTCACATAGGCGATCGGCAGCCGCATATCCTCCAGACGCAGCGCCTTGAGCGGCTTGAACCCGAACACGTTGCCGATGATCGAAGCCGTCAGGTTGGCGATCGAGCCGGGCTCGAACAGGTCGAGGTCATAGGCGATATAGGCGAAATAGCTGGCCGGCGAATTCGGCACCGGGTCGACGCGGAAACATTTGGCGCGGTATTTTTCCGCAGCCGTAAGCCGGTCGGTCCACACCACGGTCCAGGTGGCGGTCGAGGATTCGCCGGCGACCGCCGCCGCGGCCTCGATCGGATCGACCCCGTCCTGCGGCGTCACGCGGAACAGCGCGATGATGTCGGTATCCTTGGGCTCGTAATCAGGCTCCCAGTAACCCATTTTCTTGTATTGCATCACGCCCGACTTGTAGCGATCCTTGCCGCGGACGGTCATCGATTGCTCGTTCATGGGTCTCTCCTTCAGGGATCGAAAAAATCGGGATCGAACGACGTCTCATTACTCGGCAGCAGCCGCCACATGGCCTATTCGCGGGTCGAGCGCCCCGCTGCGATAGCGCTTTGCCATCTCGGCGAGCGGAATGACCTTGATCTTCGATGCGTTGCCCGCGGTGCCGAATTGTTCGAAGCGTTCCCGGCAGAGGTCTCGCATCGCATCCATCGCGGGCTTGAGGAATTTGCGCGGATCGAACTCGCTCTTGCTGGTGGCCGCGACCTTCCGGAATGCCGCCGTCATCGCCAGCCGGCAGTCGGTATCGATGTTGACCTTGCGGACGCCATGCTTGATGCCCCGCGCAATCTCTTCGACCGGCACTCCCCAGGTCTGCGGCATCTCGCCGCCGAACTGATTGAACGCATCCTGCAGCGGCTGCGGTACCGAGGACGAGCCGTGCATCACCAGATGCGTGTTCGGCAACCTGCGATGGATTTCCTCGACCACCTGCATGGCGAGGATGTCGCCGTCCGGCTTGCGCGAGAATTTATAGGCGCCATGCGACGTCCCCATCGCGATCGCCAATGCGTCGACCTTGGTGGCGCGCACGAAATCGACGGCCTGATCGGGATCGGTCAATAATTGATCGTGGCTGACCTTGCCTTCGACGCCGTGGCCATCTTCCTGCTCGCCGCCCCCGTGCTCAAGCGAGCCGAGCACGCCCAACTCGCCTTCGACGGAGGCGCCGATCCAGTGCGCCATCTCGACCACGCGGCGGGTGATGTCGACGTTGTACTCGTAATCTGCCGCGGTCTTGGCATCGGCCTTCAGCGATCCATCCATCATCACCGAGGTGAAGCCATGCTTGATCGCCGTCGCGCAGGTCGCTTCCTCGTTGCCATGATCCTGGTGCATGCAGAGCGGAATCTGCGGATACATTTCCTCCAGCGCGTCGATCATCTTCGACAGCATGATGTCGTTGGCGTAGGATCGCGCGCCGCGTGACGCCTGGATGATGACCGGCGCATCGACCGCGGCGGCCGCCTCCATGATGGCAAGCCCCTGTTCCATGTTGTTGATGTTGAAGGCCGGCACGCCGTAGCCTTGCTCGGCGGCGTGATCCAGCAATTGCCTCAGCGTAATGCGTGCCATCGGAGCTTTTCTCGTTTTCCCGGAAGTTTCACGAATGGGTTGCCGTCATTCTCACGCGCATCATGCAGCGCTCGGCCGCGGCCACTACGGCGGCGGGTGTGATCCCGAATTTGTGGTAGAGCGTCTCGGCCGGAGCGGAGGCGCCGAAGCCGTTCATGCCGACAAATTGGCCGCTGTCGCCGAGCCAGCCCGCCCAATCGCCTTCGACGGCGGCCTCGATGCCGATCCTGGGAGCGGTGCCAAGAACTTCGGCGCGATATTCGGCCGGCTGCTGACGAAAGAGATCGAAGCATGGTGCGGACACGACGGCGGCGCGGACATTGTCCGCGGCCAATAGCTTCGCAGCCTCCAGAGCGATGGAGACCTCGGAGCCGGTCGCCACCAGGGTAACGTCGCGACCATCACCGGGTTCGACGACCAGATAAGCGCCGCGCGCGACCCGATTGACGTCATCGGCGGCGTGCCGGAACGCCGGCAGCGCCTGCCGCGACAGGCAAAGCACAGACGGCGTGGTTTCCGCGCGCAGCGCGCAATCCCAGGCCTCGGCCGTCTCGACGGCGTCGCCGGGACGGAACACCAAGAGGTTGGGGATAGCCCGCAGCGACGCCAGATGTTCGACCGGCTGATGGGTGGGCCCGTCTTCACCGAGCCCGATGGAATCGTGCGTCATCACATGGATGACCCTGATCCCCATCAGCGCGGCCAGCCGGATCGCCGGCCGGCTGTAGTCGGCGAAGGTGAGGAACGTACCGCCATAGGGAATGAAGCCGCCATGCAGCGCGATGCCGTTCATCGCGGCCGCCATGGCATGCTCGCGCACACCATAGTGGATATAGTTTCCCCCGAAATCATCGCACCGCACCGGCTGTTGCACCTTCGCGCGAGTGAGATTGGAGTGGGTCAGGTCGGCCGAGCCGCCGAGCAAATTCGGCAACGCCTGCGCAATGGCGTCGATCACCATTTGCGACGCCTGGCGGGTGGCGATGTTGGGCCGTGTCTCGGCGAAACGCGCGCGAAGCTGATCCATTGCGGCTGCGTATTCGCAAGGCAGATGTCGGTTCAGCGCGTCATGAAACGGCGATCTTGCCCCGGTGTTGAGACGCCGGGTCCGCTCGATCCAGTTGCGGCGGGACGCCTGCCCCCGCGCTCCGATCTTGCGCCACAGCGCAACGACGGGCTCCGGAATTTCGAATGGTTGATGCGGCCAGTCGAGTGCCGCGCGTGTCTTCGCAACCTCCTCCGGGCCGAGCGGCGCGCCATGGGCTTTCTCGGTTCCCTGACGGTTCGGCGCGCCGAACCCGATCACCGTACGGCATGCGATCAATGACGGACGGTCGCTGTTTCGCGCCTGCTCGATCGCGGCAGAGATTGCCGTGGGATCGTGTCCGTCGATGCGGCAGGCCGACCAGCCGGACGCCTCGAATCGCGCAAGCTGATCATCCGAACAGGACAGCGATGTCGCCCCATCGATCGAGATCCTGTTGTCGTCGAACAGCACGATCAGCCGGTTGAGCCGCAGATGCCCGGCGAGTGAAATGGCTTCATGGCTGATGCCTTCCATCAGGCAGCCATCGCCCGCGATTACATAAGTGAAGTGATCGACGAAGTCGTCGCCGAAGCGCGCGTTCAACAACCGCTCGGCCAGGGCCATGCCGACCGCCGTCGCGATGCCCTGCCCCAAAGGGCCGGTCGTCGTCTCGACGCCGGGCGTGTGGCCATATTCGGGATGTCCGGGCGTCCTCGATCCCCACTGCCTGAATGCCCTCAATTCGTCCGCGGTCACCGCCTCGTAGCCCGTCAGATGCAGCAGCGCGTACAGCAACATCGAGCCGTGCCCGGCAGACAGGACGAACCGATCGCGGTCCGGCCATGCGGGATCGGCGGCATCGAACTTGAGGAAGCGCGAGAACAGCACGGTGGCGACGTCGGCCATGCCCATCGGCATGCCCGGATGACCCGATTTCGCTCTTTCGACCGCGTCGATCGCGAGAAAGCGAATCGCGTTCGCAAGCTCCGCATGCGCGGGATCGACACAGCCGGGTGCCGACGTTAAAGCATGAACACTCATACCGTGCGCCTCTTGCGTTCCATCAGTTGCAGAATGAGCGGGGTGAGAATGAGCTGCATCGCGAGATCCAGCTTCGAACCGTGGATTACGATCGAATTGGCGCGTGACATGAAGCTGTTCGGTATCATCGACAGCAGATAGGGAAAGTCGATGCCGCGCGGATTTTTGAGCCGGATCACCACCATCGACTCATCCGGCGTCGGGATCCATCGCGCGATGAAGGGGTTCGACGTATCCACCGTCGGTACGCGCTGGAAATTGATGTCGGTCTCGGCGAATTGTGGGATGATGTAGTTCACATAGTCCGGCATTCTGCGCAGAATCGTGTCGGTCACGGCCTCCTGGCTATAGCCGCGGGCGCTGCGGTCGCGATGCAGCTTCTGGATCCATTCGAGATTGATCACGGGCACGACACCGATCTTGAGATCGGCGTGTTGCGCAATATTGACCTTGTCGGTCACGACCGCACCGTGCAGGCCTTCGTAAAACAGCAGGTCGGAGCCTGCCGGCAACGGACCCCAATCCGTGAACGTGCCCGGCTCGGCGCCATAAAGCTTCGCTTCATCGTCGTCGTGAACGTAGTGCCGGGTCGTACCCGTGCCGGACTCGCCGTAGTCCCGGAACACCCGCTCAAGTTCTTCGAACAGATTGGTATCGGGACTGAAATGGCTGAAATGCTTGTTGCCGCGCTCGGCTTCCTCCGACATTTTGGCACGCATCTCGGCCCGGTTGTAGCGGTGGAACGCGTCGCCCTCGATATAGGCCGCGGCAACCTTCTCGCGACGGAATATGTTCTCGAAGGTCTTTTTCACCGACGTCGTCCCGGCGCCGGACGAGCCCGTGATCGATATGATGGGATGGCTGCGAGACATGTGATGACCCGTCAACGAAAGAGGCCGCGGCGCGCGAACAGCGGCGCGTCGCTATTGTCGAACATCGGCTCGATGCCCTCGTGAATGATCGCGACATCGAGAACCCCGCGCGCCGACCCCATGATCAGCGGCACCCGCTGATGCGGCGTCTTCGCGCCGAGCTCGAGGATTCGCCGCCGTCCGGTCGACGCCGCGCCGCCCGCCCATTCCATCACCAGCGCCATGGGATGGGCTTCGTACAACAGCCGAAGCCGGCCCTCGCGATATCCAGGGCGCGCATCGGCCGGATAGAGAAACACTCCGCCGCGCACCAGGATGCGGAGAGATTCCGCAACCAGCGAACCGATCCATCGCATGTTGAAATCCCTGCCGCGTTCACCGTTGGTGCCGGCAAGACATTCATCGATATAGGCACGAACCGGTCCGTGCCAATGCCTTCGATTGGAGGCGTTGATGGCGAATTCCGGTGTATCGCAGGCGATCTGAACGCGCTGCGCAGTCAGGACGTATTCCCGGTTGCGCCGGTCGAGAATGAAGATATCGACGCGCTCATTCAGCGCCAGCACCAGCGTGGTCTGCGGACCATAGACGATGAAGCCGGCGGCGCATTGCGCCGTTCCCGGCTCGAAGAAAGTCGACAGGATGTCGTTGCCCCGCGGGCGAATTGAAAAGATTGTGCCGACGGAGATGTTGTTTTCGAGATTGGCCGATCCGTCGAGCGGATCGATCGCAACGCAAAGCGGCGCCGCGGGATCCAGCGTTTCGGGCAACTCCGCTTCTTCGGAAAGAACCGCAGCGACCGGTGCGCTCCGCAGCGCTTGGCGCATCACGTCATCGGCTACGACATCGATGTCCTTTTGCTGGTCGCCATCGGGATTGATTGCGCCATTCCGTCCGGTGATGCCGGCCAGCGGACCATCCGCGATCAGGGCAGCAAGATCGATCGAAGCGGCTGCAATGGCAGCGATCACCTCGCCCACTGCGGCGCCCTGCGGCGTCAGCGCTGCCGTCTCTTCGATATGCGAACGCAAGGTGATGCGCTCGTCCATGACCGTCTCCCCCGCATCCTCTTCGGGACGCTCTCGAAGCGGATCGGCAATCCGCCACTTAGAGAAACGCAATTTGCCGAATAAGTAAAATACTGTTATCTTTTGGACGACCTAAGATTTACTTATAATGGGTGCTGATATGGCCGGCCGGTTTGTGCGCGAATTGACCATCCGCCAGTTGCGCGCGCTGGCCGCCGTGCATCGGCACCGGTCCGTCACCGCCGCGGCCAAGCAACTCAACCTCACCCAGCCAGCGGTTACGTTTCAGCTCCGCAATTTGCAGGCGCTGGCAGGACTGCCGCTGATACAGCGCACCGGCGACGGCATGCTGCTGACGGATGCCGGCCGCGAAGTTCTTGCGCTGACCGAGCGCATCGAGGCGGCGCTCGGATCCTGCGAGGCTTCGCTCGACATGATCGCCGGCAAGTCCGCCGGACATATTTCGATCGGCGCCGTCAGCACGGCGAAATATTTCGTTCCGTTTGCGATCTCCGGATTTTCGAAGCTTCATCCGAATGTCGAGGTCACGCTCTCGATCTTAAACCGGCAGGAGATCGGCACGGCGTTGCGTGGATACGATCTCGATATCGCCATCATGGGCCGTCCGCCCGTCGACATTCCCATGAACGTCCACCTGATCGGCGATCATCCCCATGTCATCATCGCACCGACCGGGCACCCCCTTGGACGAAAAGCTCGCTTGCCGCTGACGGCGCTTGCCGACGAAACCTTCCTGACCCGCGAACCCGGATCCGGGACGCGCGGCCTCATGGAGCAATTGTTCGAGACCGCCGGCGTTCGCCCGCGGATCGGCATGGCCATGAGCAGCAACGAAACCATCAAGCAGGCGGTGATCGCTGGACTGGGCATTGCCTTCATATCCGCGCATACGGTGGCAACCGAGCTTGACGAGCGACGGTTGACGACGCTCGATGTCGTAGGCCTGCCGATCGTCAGGCAGTGGTTCGTGCTCGCCCGCAAGGACAAGGTCCTGCTGCCGCCGGCGCAGGCGATGATCGACTTCCTGAGCGCCAAGGGCGCGCAATTCCTGCCGCGCACCCACGGCCGGCTTCGTCTCACCCGGCCGTCGGCTCGCGCCCGGCGCAGGTGATACCGTGCCTCCTTCTAAGCGGGCCTCTATGCCGCCCTGGCGAGGCCCATTTCGGCCCAGATCTCGGCCAGCGCCTGCACCAGGTGCTCGATGTCGGCGTCGGTGTGATGCGGTGACGGCGTAATGCGCAGCCGCTCGGTGCCGCGCGGCACCGTCGGATAATTGATCGGCTGCACGTAAATGCCGTAGCGGTCGATCAGCACGTCGCTGATCTGCTTGCACAGAATGGGATCGCACACCATCACGGGCACGATATGGCTGGGATTGTCGAGATGCGCGACGCCGGCCTGATCGAGCCGCGAGCGCAGTCGCGCCACCCGATCCTGGTGCCGCTCGCGCTCTTCGGAGCTGACCTTCAGATGACGGATGCTGGTCAGTGCCCCGGCTGCCACCGCCGGCGGCAGCGACGTGGTGAAGATGAAGCCCGACGCGAAGCTGCGGATGAAATCGCAGATCGTCGCCGATGCCGCGACATAGCCGCCGATGACGCCGAACGCCTTCGCAAGCGTGCCCTCGATCACGGTCAGGCGATGGCTCAATCCCTCCCGGTCGGCGATGCCGCCGCCCTTCGGGCCATAGAGACCGACGCCATGAACCTCGTCCAGATAGGTCATGGCATTGTGGGCGTCCGCGACGTCACAGAGCTCCGCGATCGGCGCGATATCGCCGTCCATCGAATAGACCGATTCGAACGCGACCAGCTTTGGCGCATGCGGGTCGAGATCGCTCAGTTTGCGTTCGAGATCCCGGGGATCGTTGTGGGCGAAGATACGGGTTTCACTGCGGCTGTGCCGGATGCCCTCGATCATCGAGGCATGGTTGAGTTCGTCCGACAGGATGACGCAACCCGGCATCCGGGATGCCAGCGTGCTGATCGCCGCCATGTTCGAGACATAGCCCGACGTGAACAGCAGCGCCGCCTCCTTGCCGTGCAGATCGGCGAGTTCGCGTTCCAGCAGGACGTGATAGTGGTTGGTGCCCGCGATATTGCGGGTGCCGCCCGCGCCGGCCCCGCAACTGTCGAGCGCCTCGTGCATGGCTTGGAGCACGGCGGGGTGCTGGCCCATGCCGAGATAGTCGTTGGAGCACCACACGGTGACCTCGCCGGCGCCAGCCGCCTGATGATGTTTGGCACGCGGGAAGGCACCTGCCTTGCGCTCCAGATCGGCAAAGACGCGATAGCGCCCTTCGCGGTGGAGCCCTTCGAGTTGGCGGCGGAAATAGGCTTCGTAATTCACGACGTCCTCCCCTTGATCGTTGCGGCCGGCTCGGCACCGACGTCGAGCGCCGGCGCCAGATCGTTGTTTGCATTTTGCTCGAGAAATCTTTGGCGGAACTGATCTTCGAGCCGCTGCCGGGCGCAAGCCGCGGGCGACTTGGCCGGCGCCGCTTCATTGCGGACGTTCGCCAGCACGACGAGATTAGGCGGCGCGTTCGATGGCTTCGCTTCAGGCTTCCGTTCCATGGTGGTGTCCTCCCGAGAGAAACCCGAGCGCATGCCCCATCCCCACAATTTCATTGCGGGCATCGGCAGCAGCATGAACCAGTGCTCGACCACGCCGAGCGCAAAAAGCGTCGAGACCAGGGTCAGTCCGGCGACGTCAAACGGCGTGGCGGCGACCTCGACGATGCGCTGGATCATGATGACGAGAACGGCACTCGCCAGCGTAACGGAGATCGGGAAGAAGAGGCTGACGGACTTGCGGGCGAAGTAGCTCCTGAGGAAGCGCACCGCATCCGGCATCAATTCATCATTGGTGACGGGCACACCAAGGAACAGGTTGATCTTGGCACTCTGTCGGAGGACCCACAGCGCAACAAAGGTCCATATCCCGACCTGGTTTGCTCCGTTCCAGGTCAGCACCAGGATAGCCGCGCCGCAGATCACCAGCGCTAACTCGTGATAAAGGATCGCCTGCAATGCGAGGCCGAGCCGCCGCATGCCTGCCGCGCCTGCCGGACACCGCTGCGGGCGCGGGCCAGTGATCCAACCCGCGAGGAAGGCGATCTCCTGCGCGCCCCACAACAAAATGGTGGAGGTGAACGCCGTATAGGCACCGGCAACAGCGGTGTCGTTGGCGCTGCGCGCAAGACCCGAAAGGGACGCCAGAAGCAAACCAGCGGCACAGCCGACCTTCAAGAGGTCGACGCGCCCTGAGCGTCCCACGAGCATCAGCACGGCCCCGGTACTGAACCACCAGACAAAAGCTGCGTAGATCGGTGAGATCAGGTAGCAGGCCATCAATGCACTCTTTCACCAGGCCGGTTGCAGACAGATTTCCCGCGGCAGCACATTTGGTTTTGCCGGCAGCAGGAACAACCGCGCGAAGGTCAGCGCCGCTGCCGTGGCGAGCCCCGCCCGCCTGGCTTTCGACATCAACCCGCCTTTGGCCTTGGCATCGGCGATCTTTTCGGAGATCGCCCTGAGACGGTCGAGGCCGGCGAGGAAACGCGGATTGTCGATATCGAGCACGACGGGAAATACCTGCCTGGAGATTTCCGAAGTGATGCGGAACACCTGCATGTCGTAGTCGGTCGGATGCATGCCGAGCGCGTCGTGAAATGCCGGACGCATGTGGTCGCGGACGTACATGGTGGCGAACACCGCAAGCAGGAAGAATCTGATCCAGAGCTTGTTATGCCCACGCAGCAAGGAGGGATCGGCGCGCATCAGCAAGGCAAAGGCTTCGCCATGACGAAATTCGTCGTTGCACCAGAGTTCGAACCACCGGAAAATCGGATGAAATTGCCGCTCCGGATGCCTCTCCATCTGCCGGAAAATGGTGATATAGCGGGCATAACCGATCTTCTCGGACAGATAGGTCGCGTAGAAGATGAACTTCGGCCGGAAATAAGTGTACTTCTTCACCTTGGTAAGGAAGCTCAGATCAATCCCGATGCCGTGATCCTTCAGGATTTCATTGATGAATCCGGCATGACGGGCTTCATCCCTGCTCATGAAGCTGAAGAGCTCCTGGATATCCTTGTTCTTGATCCGCTTCTTGATCTCCGCGTAGAGCACGCAACCGGAGAATTCGGCGGTCAGCGAACTGACCAGGAAATCCTTGAACTCCTTACGCAGTTCCGGCGCCAATGATTCCAGATCGTTCTTGAATTCGTCGGTCTTGACGAAATGCGCCTTGTTGTGGTCGGCGCGCAGCTCCTTGATCACGGCGTTCCATTCGGAACGCACCAGGCTGACGTCGAGCCGGTCCATCGCCTCGAAATCGGTGGTATAGAAGCGCGGGCTGAGGATCGTATCCTCGCGCGCCTTGTCGAGGCTTTCGCTACTGCCCTTGATGCCGGGACGAAGACTGCCCTGGGTGCCACCTTCCATCGGGATCATGTTGCCCTCCCATCCGAGAAACTGACTTCGTAGAGCTCGGTCAATTCGAGATATCCTTCGATCCGTGCGCGCAGGCGATCCAGCGGAGTGCCCCGCACCACGGTGGCGGTGCGGCGCACGACGAGCCGTTCGCCGAACGCGACGCTCGTCGGCGCATCATGGACCACGACCTCGTCGCCGGCCCGGATCTGGATGTCGCCGTCCAGCACGACATGGGCGTGCAGGGTTTCAGAGGTCTGTTCGATCTCGACGGTGCAAGGCACGTCGAATGTCTTGCGACCGCCTGTCCAGCTCATGTTCATTTTGCGCTCCGCAAATTCATCAACCGCGCGAAGGCCTCGGTGTTGGTGGATCCGAAGGCGCCGAGGTCGATCTGCTTGCCGGTCGACGTGTCCGTGAGCGTGATCTGGCCGCCGGCATATCGGGTGAGACGGAACGGCGGCTGCGCGCCGATGTCGCCCAGCCTCCGCTCACGCGCGAGCCCGCGCATCACCACGCGGACGAAGCCGTTGCTGCCTGGCGCAAGTGTGTCCACCAACCGACCATCGTCGGCGTCGAACACCAAAACCGAGCCCTTCTCGCCATCCTCGAACCGAAGGTCGCGGCTTTCCACCGCGGCGGGAAGCGTCATGTGCGCACCCCCAACGCCGGTCAGGCGTACCGTGGTCGCGGCCCCGAGCGCAAAAAGGATGAGCGCCGCCGCGGCAAATATGCCTCCCCTGGGAACGACCGGCTCGTGAATCGCCTCGCTCATGCGTCTTCTCCTGTCACGCTGCCACGGTGGTCGGTGGACGGGCGATGGCATCCGACGCGAACCCGCCGTCACTGATCTGCACCAGCGACACTGCGGTCGGACCGGGCTGACCCGTCAGCACCTCCGCGAGCTTCGCTGCGACCACGGCGGCATCCGGGATCGAGCTCAGCATCGGCTCCGGCGCGCGCAGGCGCCACGGGCGGATATGCGGCCAGAGCAGCAGATACGAAACGCGGCCACCATCGGAGAGTCTCAGGGGTATGTCGCCGCTGCCGTCGCGGTAGGTTTTCAACGCCGCATTGGCGATCTTGCCGAGCGGGATGTTCATGGTCATGGGCAGCGCGACGCCGAACTGAAACAGGATGCGCTTGCTGGTGATGGTGTAACAGGCCGCACGGCGGAACAGCCATGCCAATCCCGCCAGCACGGTCATCGCGCTGACTGCCGGAAAAATCAGCCACAGCGCGGACACAACGATGTCACTCACGGGCAAGCCGAGGAACCAGTTCGAGCAGCCTCGCCAGACCAAGAGGATGGCGAAGTAGATCGCGACCTCCCTGATGTGGAATTTACGCAGCGCCAGTCCCTTGAATGACGGCTTGCCCTGCCAGATCACGCGCTCACCGACCGGCAACGGCGATGGAAGTTCCTTGAACTGGCTGAAATCCTGTTTCACAGAAACGGCTCCTGTCGCGAGGGCGTGGCGTACAGCGTGCCGGCGCCGTAATAGCCGACGATCCGGTCTTCCTCGAGCTTGGTCACCTGGTCGAGGCTCTTGGTCGCCGGCACGTCGGCGAACTGGCTGCCGAGGATGGCATTGACGGTGATGCGACCACGCTTGTGATTGACCAGCGCGAAAGGCATCGGCAGCAGCACCCGCTTCGGGCCGCCGGACGTCGTGACCTCGACTTCGATATAGCGGATCAAGGCTTCGGCGCGATCGACCCAGACGTCGGTACACACGCCGCCGATCTCGTTATCCGCGCCGATCACCTTCATGCCGCGCGGATCGGGGTCGCGGGACTCGAGGTAGGTGCCTTCAGCCAATCGCATGGGGACGATGCAGGGCACGTTATCGATGTTGAGTTCGGGAACATCCTCGCGGTCGGCCCAGGACCCGGGCCCGACACCGTCGAGCATCGGATTGCCGGTCGGCTCCATCGGAGCGCCCGGCCATACCGCGATCGGCGCCACGGCGACGTCGCGGCGATCGTTCTTGTGGTTGGGCAGTGTCGCGATGTGGCCATCGCGCAGCAGATAGTTTTTCGGATCCGGCATCCGCGGGAAGCCGTGGACCACCCCGCCGCCGCTGGACGTGGAGTCGAGCGGATAGCCCTCACGCTTGTCTTCGCGACGAAGATAGAAGATCAGGCATGCGAAGAAGATCCAGAAAACGTAAAGCGTGACCTGTGCTACGTCCAGATATGCGCCTTCTTGCATTGGACGATCTCCCTTTCGTTGACTAACCTGGAAATTCGGCCAGGCCGAATTTGGATGGCGATCGCGACAAGTCCATCCGTGACGTGCGCACGAGCGGGCCGATCGCGACCAGAGTGGCGAACAGCAAGGCAATTTCGATGTGGTAGACGACGCTGTACCCCGTCGACGGATCCGTCAGCGCGCGGCCGAGCGCGCCGCTGGACGCCAGTGACGACACCAGATCGCGAATGCCGCCGCCGAGCGCGATGCCGCTGCCGGCCGCGGTCGCCTGCACGGCACCCCAGGTACCCAATGCCAATCCGCTCTCGCCGTCGCGCGCGATCGCCATCGCGGCCGTCAGCGTTCCCGCAGCGAAAAGACCGCCACCGAAACCGATGAGCGCGGTGCCGATCCGGAACAGCAGCACGGAGTCCAGGGGGGCGGCGAAGATCACGGCGGAGAATGCGAAGACCCCCGCCGCTGCGCCAAAGCCCGCGATCCGGTAAGGATCGGCGTTGCGGCCGAGCGTCCGCGCAGCAAGACCAAAGCCCGCGAGCGTACCGAGCGCGAAGAACGCGGTCAGCGCCGTGGTCTGGCCGACGGTGAGCTTGAGGATCTCGGCGCCGTAGGGCTCCAGCAGGATATCCTGCATCGAGAACGCCGAGGTGCCGAGTCCGAGCGCGACAAGAACACGGAGCGAGCCGCCGGACTGCCGGAATTTGGTCCATGAGTGTTGAAACTCGGGTCGATCACGCTCGGCGGACGTCAGTGCCGGGTTACGCGCTTCCTGTTTCCAGAGCGCACAGATGTTGAGCAGCAACTGCGTGACCGCGACGCCCTGGATGACCTGGATCAGGCGGATTTCGTTGAAATTGCGCAACAGCTCGCTGAAGATCAGCGCGCTGCCGGCCATGCCGAACAGCAGCATCACATAAAGGAATGCGACGACGCGCGGCCGGGCTTCCGGCGGCGAGAGATCGGTGGCGAGCGCGAGACCTGCGGTCTGCGCCGTATGCATGCCGGCGCCGACCAGAAGGAACGCCAGCGCCGCGCCAAATTGCCCATAGACAGCGGGATATTCTCCGGTCCCGGAAAGCACCAGCAGCGCGAACGGCAGGATCGCAAAGCCGCCGAACTGCACCAGGGTCCCCATCCAGATATAGGGCACCCGCCGCCAGCCCAGAACCGAGCGGTGGTTGTCGGACTTGAAGCCGATCAGCACGCGGAACGGCGCGAACACCAGCGGCAGCGAGACCATCAACGAGACCAGCAAGGTCGAGACACCGAGCTCGACGATCATCACGCGATTGAGCGTGCCGTTGAGCAGCACGATGGAGATGCCGGTCGACACCTGAAACAGCGACAGCCGCAGCAAGCGTCCGAGCGGAAGTTCCTTTGTCGCAGCGTCGGCAAACGGCAGGAAGCGGGTCCCGAGCCGCATCCATCCTTTCGCCAATGTCGTTGAAATCCGGCTCATCGGGGAATCATCTCCAGGGCATGCGACTTGTAGAAGCCGCTCGCGACCCGGCGGCTGCGTCCAGGCTGCCACCGCTCGAGGTTCTCGTCCGACAGCAGCAGCCGCTGCAGCTTCCGTTCGTTCACGGGTTCAATGGCCGGCGCACGGTCGCCGCGCGGAAACAACCGGCCCACCGCATGCATCAGCGCAAGAGCCGGCGTCTTCGGCGCGAACGTGACCAGCAGCGCTTCGCCGGTGCGCGCCGCCAATCCCGCCATGATGCGGCAGGTGTCGGCGGGGCGGTAATGGATCAGCGAATCCATCGCCACCACGAAATCGAACTTGCCGAGGCGGGGATCGAGCATGTCGCCCGACCTGAACTCGAGCGCCGATGAATCGAGGTCGGCCGGCATTCGTTCGCGCGCCACGGACACCAATGTCGGCGACAGATCGACCGCGACCACGCGCGCGCCGCGCCGCGCCGCCTCGATCGACAACGCGCCGGTGCCGCAGCCGGCATCGAGTAGTCTCGCCCCGCTCATGTTCGAGGGAAGCCACGACAAGAGCGTGTTGCGCATTTCGTCGCGGCCGGCACGCACGGTGGCGCGAATGCGCCCCAGCGGCGCGTCCGACGTCAGCCGGGCCCATGCCTCGACCGCCGTGCGATCGAAATAGGTCTCAAGCTCTCCACGCCGTTCGAGATAGGTTGCAACGGACATCAGTCGAACCCCAACAGATCGAAGATTTCACGGTCCTTCAGCGACTTGCCCGGCAGCGGCACGGCCTTGCCGTCCCAGAGCTCGGTCGCGAGCCGCATATATTCGTCCTGCACCGCCACCAGTTCCGGCGTCGGCTCCATTTCGAACAGCGTCGATTTTTTCAGGCGGCTCTTTCGGATGATGTCGAGGTCCGGAAAATGCGCGACCCGTTTCAATCCGGCCCGCTCATTGTACCGGTCGATCTGATCGGTCGCGACGCTGCGGTTGGCGATCACGCCGCCGAGCCGCACGCCGTAATTCTTCGATTTGGCCTCGATCGCGGCAACGATCCGGTTCATGGCGAAGATCGAGTCGAAATCGTTGGCGGCAACGATCAGCGCCCGATCGGAGTGCTGCAGCGGCGCCGCGAAACCGCCGCAGACCACATCGCCAAGCACGTCGAAGATCACGACGTCGGTGTCTTCGAGCAGATGATGCTCCTTCAGCAGCTTCACCGTCTGGCCCACGACATAGCCGCCACAGCCGGTTCCCGCCGGCGGACCGCCCGCCTCCAGGCACATCACGCCGCCATAGCCCTCGAACACGAAATCCTCCGGCCGCAATTCCTCGGCGTGGAAGTTCACGGATTCAAGAACATCGATCACGGTCGGCACCAGACGCTTGGTCAGCGTGAAGGTCGAGTCGTGCTTGGGATCGCAACCGATCTGCAGCACGCGCTTGCCGAGCCTGGAGAAGGCGACCGACAGATTCGAGGACGTCGTGCTCTTGCCGATGCCGCCCTTGCCATAGACCGAAAATACTTTCGCGGTACCGATCTTCAGCTTGGGATCGAGCTGAACCTGCACGCTGCCCTCACCGTCGCCGCAACATGACGGGCTCTTGAGCGAGGATGGCTTGGTCAGGATGTTCATGCGGCAACTCCCACGCCTTCAAGGCGGTCTTCAAGCTCCTCGCCTGCCCTGCGCAGGACGTCGAGCATTTCCGGATCAGGGGACCAGTATTTGCGTTCGTGCGCCTCGATAAGGCGGTTCGCGACCCTGGCGGACGCCGCCGGATTGAGCGACGCCAGTCGCTCGCGCATCTCGGGATCGAGCACGAAAGTCTCGGTGAGTTGCCGGTACACCCAGGGCGCCACTTCGCCCGTGGTCGCCGACCAGCCCATGGTGTTGGTGACGTGCTCCTCGATCTGGCGGACGCCCTCATAGCCATGCTTGAGCATGCCCTCGTACCATTTCGGATTGAGCATGCGCGTTCTCGTCTCGAGCGCGACCTGCTCCGATAATGTGCGGACTGTTCCCGCCCCGCGCGTCTGGTCGCCGATATAGACCGGCGCAGACGTACCGCCCCTGGCGATTCGCACCGCCCGGCTGATCCCGCCGAGCGTATCGAAATAATGATCGACGGTCGTGACGCCGAGCTCGACTGAATCCAGGTTCTGGTAGGCGAGATCGACGGTCGCAAGCGCATTCTTCAACAGCGCCGTCTGCTGCACCGGTTGCCCCTTCCGCCCGTAGGCGAAACTCTTGCGGCGGGTATAGGTCTCCGCAAGCTCGTCCTCGTCCTCCCAGCGGCCGTTCGCGACCAGATGGTTGACGTTCGAGCCATAGGCGCCGTCAGCATTGCCGAACACGCGCAGCGAGGCCGTTTCCAGATCGCAATGATGCACGGCCTGATAGGCCAGCGCGTGCTTGCGAACGAAGTTCTGCTCGACCGGCTCCTCGGCGCTAGCCGCCAGGAAGCAGGCCTCGGCAAGCAGCTTGATTTGCAGCGGCAGCAGGTCGCGGAAAATGCCGGACATGGTGATGATCACGTCGATGCGCGGCCGCTTGAGCTGATCGAGCGGTATCAGCTCGGCGCCGCAGAGCCGGCCATAACCGTCGAAGCGCGGCGCCGCACCAAGCAATGCCAGTGCCTGCCCGATCGGCGCACCCTCGTTCTTGAGATTATCGGTGCCCCACAGCACGATCGCGACGGACTCGGGAAGGCAATGGCCCTCGGTGACGTGCTTGTCGATCAGCCGCTGCGCCTGCGTTGCACCATCCTGCACCGCGAAGGCGCTCGGGATCCGGAATGGATCGAAGCCGTGGAGGTTGCGTCCGCTTGGCAGGATCGCGGGGGTGCGCAGGAGATCACCGCCCGGCGCCGGCCGTATGAACCGGCCGTCGAGCGCATGCAGGAGCGCCGGAATTTCGTGATCCCGCGCCAGCAGGTCGTCGATCGCCGCAAGTTCGCCATAGAGCTTCACCGAGGCTTCGTCGCGAGCCGGCAACGAATCAATCGCCTTGCCGCGAACGATCGCTTCCAGCAGCGACTTTTCGAGGCGCGCACCATGTGACGCATCCGCCACCGCCTGCAACATCTCGACGCGCTGCTCGGCCGACGGCGCCTCGCCAACGACATGAAGCCCGTGCGGGATCAACGAGTATTCGAGTTCGAGCACCGCCGCCGAAAGCCCGGCGATCGCCGCGGCCCGGTCCACCCAGGCCTGCTCGGCATCGATCAAGTCCAACGCCCGGGCCTGGGCCTGGATCAGGCTCGCCAGCTCGCCGCGCTCCGCTTCGTCGTCAGGCGACAGACCCCGCCAGCGCTCGATCGACGCCTTCAGCTCGACGAGGCCCTTGTAAAGGCCGGCATGGGCCACCGGCGGCGTGAGATAGCTGATTAGCGTTGCCGCCGAACGCCGCTTGGCGATCGTGCCTTCGGAGGGGTTGTTCGACGCATAGAGATAGAGGTTCGGCAGGTCGCCGATCATGCGGTCCGGCCAGCACGCCCCCGACAGCCCGGCCTGCTTACCCGGCATGAATTCGAGCGCCCCATGGGTGCCGAAATGCAGCACCGCAGCGGCACCGAAATCCTCGCGCAGCCAGCGATAGAACGCCGAAAAGGCGTGCGTCGGCGCAAAGCCCTTCTCGAACAACAGCCGCATCGGATCTCCCTCGTATCCGAATGCAGGCTGGATCCCGACAAAGACGTTTCCGAAGCGCTCGCCGAGCACGAAGATCGAGCTGCCGTCGCTCTGCTGCTTGCCGGGCGCCGGTCCCCATTGCGCCTCGATCTGACGCAGCCAGCGCTCGTTGCGGACGTGATCGCCGGCGGCAATGCGCGCATGAACGTTGGCGTCCGCGCCGAAGCGCGCGGCATTGCCGGTGACGATGCGCTCGCGCAACGCGTCGGCGCTGGCGGGCACGTCGACCTGATAGCCCTCGCGCTTCATCGCTGTCAGCGTCCGGTGCAGGGATTCGAACACCGAGAGGAATGCTGCAGTACCGGTATTGCCGGCATTCGGCGGGAAATTGAAAAGCACAATCGCGACCTTGCGATCCTTTGGCGCGGAGCAGCGCAATGCAACCAGGCGCGCGGTCCGGGCCGCGAGCATTTCGGCGCGCTCGCTGCATACCTGCATCTCGCCGCCGATCTCGGATTGCGCGAACGTGCACGCGCGTTCGCAGCCGGTGCAGGGCAGCCCTGCCCCGTCCGACCGGCCGCCATAGACCGTCGGCCCCGAGGCACCATCGAGCTCGGGGATGGCCACCATGATGGTACTCTCGACCGGCATCAGCCCGCGATCCGACGCGCCCCACTGTTCGAGCGTCTGGAATTCAACGGGGTGAGCGGAAAGATAGGGAACGTCGAGTTTGGCGAGAATATCTTCGGCCGCCTTCGAATCGTTGTAGGCAGGACCGCCGACCAGAGAGAAGCCGGTCAGCGAGACCACCGCATCGACGGCCCTGCGACCATCCTTCATGAAGAAGCGCTCGATCGCCGGGCGTTGGTCGAGACCGCTGGCGAAGGCGGGTATCACGCGCAGGCCTTTCGCCTCGAATGCCGCGATAGCGCCGTCATAATGAGCGGAGTTGCCGGCCAGGAGATAGGAGCGCAGCAGAAGCACACCGACCGCGCCGCGCTCGTTTGCGATGGCGGGCAGTCCATCGGCCGTTTCGGCGATGCGCCCCTTCATGCGCGGGTGGTACACGCCGACATCGGGATAGTCGAGCGGCGGTGCAGCCTTCGCGATGCCGCGAAGGCTGCAGCGCGGCCCGTCGGCGTAACGGTCCACCAGCAGCCGGATCATGTTCGCGATATTCTGTTCGGAGCCGGCGAGCCAGTATTGCAGCGTCAGGAAATAGGCCCGCATGTCCTGGGCCGTGCCGGGAATGAAGCGCAACAGCTTCGGCAATTGCCGGAGCATCTTCATTTCGCCCTTGCCGCCCGGCTTCTTGCCGCTGCGATTGCCGCGCAGTTTCTTCAGCCACGCGATCGCGCCGAGCGCCTCTCCGCTCATGTCGAATTTTCCGAGGCGCGTCAGCTTGACGATCTCGGCCGCCGACATGCAGCAGATCATCGCATCGCAGTCATTGCGGCGGGCGGCCAGCGCCGGCATCACGGCGCGGACATGGTCGTCGAGAAACAGCATGGTGGCGATTACGATGTCGCCCCGCGCGATATCGGCGTTGCATCTCGCAAGCGCCGCGTCGTCGGTGCCCCATTCATCGGCGGCGTGAACTGAAAGTTCCAGTCCCGGAAATTCGCGACGCACCAGGGCGCGGGCACGCGCGGCCGCGCCGGACAGATGGCTGTCCATGGTCACGACGACGACACGAAGCGGTGTCGCGTCAACGGGCGTAGTGCGCTTTGGCATCGTAAAGCGTCTCGACTGTGATGGTGGCGACGCCGTTTTCACTGGCGAAGCGTTCGGTGTTGCGGCGGGCTTTGCCACGAACGAAAAACGGAATTTTGCGTAGCTCCTGTTCGGCGTCGGCGGCCCACAGGATGGAGATCTCCTGCGACGGCGTAGCCGCTCGCGCGGCTTCGGATGCCGCGACCGCGGTGGCAGGCGCGGCGTGACCCGCGCCCAGATGCGACGGCAGCGCGCCATCCTTGAACTCGAAATCGTCCTTGAACATCGCGAGCAGATGTTCTTCAAGCCCCATCATCAGCGGGTGCACCCAGGTGTCGAAGATCACGTTGGCGCCTTCGAAACCCATCTGCGGCGCGTATCGGGCCGGGAAATCCTGCACATGCACGGGCGCCGAGATGACCGCGCAGGGAATCCCGAGACGCTTGGCGATATGCCGCTCCATCTGCGTACCCAGCACCAGCTCGGGCTGAAGTTCGGCAACCCTGGCCTCGACCTCGAGGTAATCGTCCGTGATCAGCGGCTCGACGCCGTAAAGCATCGCCGCCTCGCGAATGACGCGACCGAATTCGCGGGCGTAGGTGCCGAGCCCGACCACCGTGAAGCCGAGCTCATCGGAGGCAATTCGGGCGGCCGCGACGGCATGGGTGGCGTCGCCGAAGATGAAGACCCGCTTGCCTGTCAGGTAGGTCGAATCGACCGAGCGCGAATACCACGGCAGCCGCGTCGAAGGCTCCGCGAGTACCGCGGTGGCATCGACGCCGGCAAGCTTCGCCACCTCTTCGATGAACTCCCGCGTCGCCGACACGCCGATCGGAATGGAGCTAGTCGACGGCTGGCCGAACGACCGTTGCAGCCACGATGCCGCCTGACCGGCGATCTCCGGATAGAGCACGACATTGAAGTCGGCCTCTCCCAACCTCGCGAGATCGGCCGGCGTCGCGCCCAGCGGCGCGGTGACGCTGACATCGATGCCCAGCCTTGCAAGCAGACCGGCGATTTCGGTGACGTCGTCGCGATGGCGAAAGCCGAGAGCGGTGGCGCCAAGCAGATTGCAGCGCGGCCGCATGCCAGGGGAACGCTCCCGCCGCTTCGCGCCCGGCGCGGGCGCTGCGGGACCGGCGAGCGCGCGCACCAACTGATAGAATGTTTCGGCCGCGCCCCAGTTTTCCTTGCGCTGATAGGCCGGCAGATCGACGGCCACGACCGGGATCGGCAAATCGAGCGCGCGCGCGAGCCCCCCGGGATCGTCTTGAATCAAAGAGCCGGTGCAGGACGCGCCCACGATCATCGCTTGCGGCTGGAACCGCTCATAAGCGTTGCGCGTGGCGGCCTTGAACAATTCGGCCGTATCGCCGCCGAGGTCGCGCGCGGCGAAGGTCGTGTAGGTCACGGGCGGGCGACGATCGCGGCGCTCGATCATCGTGAACAGCAGATCGGCATAGGTGTCGCCCTGCGGCGCATGCAGCACATAATGCAGTCCCTGCATTGCCGTGGCGACGCGCATGGCGCCGACATGGGGAGGTCCTTCATATGTCCACACCGTGAGCTGCATGGTCATGCCACCAGTTTCGCGCGCCGCACCAGCGGGCGAGCGAACAGTTCGGCAAGATCAGCCGCTTGCTCGTAGCCCTGGATCGGCGTGAACACGAGTTCGATCGACCATTTGGTGGTCGAGCCCTCCGCTTCCAGCGGATTGGCGAGCCCGAGGCCGCATACGACAAGGTCGGGTTGCGCCGCCCGGCAACGATCGAGTTGCCGGTCGACATCCTGCCCCTCGCTCAGCGCGACATCAGCGGGAAGCAGCTCAAGCTCTTCAGCAAGATGCTCCCGATGCAGATAGGGAGTGCCGACCTCAATCAGTTTCATCGACAATTCGCGCGACAGGAAACGCGCCAGTGGAATCTCGAGCTGGGAATCCGGAAACAGGAAAATGCTGCGGCCGGCCAGCCGGTCGCGATAAGGCAGCAGGGCGCGCGCCGCGCGGAGCCGGTTGGGTTGCGTTACCGCGTTGAATCTTGTCTCCGCGACGCCGAAGGCATCGGCCGCCGCCTTCAGCCACGCCGTGGTTCCCTCGACGCCGAGCGGAAAAGGCGCAGCCAGCCGCGTCGCGCCCCTCGCCTCCAGCGCGCGCGCGGTGTCGGCAAGAAACGGCTGCGCGAGCAGGAATTTGGTGTGGGGTCCGATCGACGGAAGCGCAGTCGAGTTGCGTGGCGGGAGGAAAGCGACGGGACCGATGCCGAGGGCATCGAACAATCGGACGAACTGGTCTTCGACGATGTCGGCCAATGCGCCCACGATCAGAAGACGGCCCCCGCTCGTTCCAATAGGGGGCGCCGAGGGAACAAGCGAGGCGAGACAGGCATCCTCGCCTTGCGTGAATGTCGTCTCGATTCCGCTGCCTGAATAATGCAGCACGCGGACCGCGGGCGAGAAGGTCCGGGACAGCCGCAATGCGGCCCGCGACAGATCAAGCTTGATGACTTCGGATGGACAGGAGCCGACCAGAAACAGCAGACGAATGTCCGGCCGCCGGGAGATCAGTTGCGTGACGATGCGATCGAGCTCGTCGTTGGCATCCGCCAACCCCGCCAGATCCTTCTCTTCCATGATCGCGGTTGCAAATCGCGGTTCGGCAAAGATCATCACGCCGGCCGCGGACTGAATCAGATGCGCGCAGGTACGCGAACCCACCACCAGGAAAAAAGCGTCCTGGATCTTGCGGTGCAGCCAGACAATTCCGGTCAGTCCGCAAAACACCTCGCGCTGGCCGCTTTCACGGCGGACCGGCCTGCGCGCGACCTCGGCAGCAACGCTGCAGCCCTGAACCAGCGCGTTCATGGCTCGCTCCCGAAAACGGAGGGAGCGGAAGACGACAGCATCCGTTCGTCGCGGCGCGCAGCGCGCAGCTTCAGGATGAATTGCGTGGCATTGACCAAGTAGGACGCGTATGCGGCCAGAGCGATCAACATCTGCTGCTGCGCATTGCCGAGCCCGGCGAGCAACGCGACCAGGTAGGCGGTGTGCAAGCCCAGCACCAGGAAGCTGAACATGTCTTCCCAGAAGAAGGCCGGGGCGAACAGATAGCAGCCGAAGACTTCCCGCTCCCAGATCGAGCCGGTGATCATGATGGCGTAAAGCAGCAGCGTCTTCGCGACGATCGAGGCTGTTGCGATACCCAATCCCTCACCGCCGGCAAGATAACGGACGACCAACGCCAGGCTGATCAGGAAGACGGCAAATTGAACCGGCGCCAGGATCCCCTGCACCAGCGTCCATCGTGTTGCGTCGCGGCGAGCACGCTGCTCGGGTGTGTACAGCGTCCTAACTCTTTGAGCAGGCGAGCGGCCCGACGGTTTATCCGCGCGCGCCGACGAAAATCCGTTCGCAGGCGCAGCGACGGTTTCCGATGCCGGACTGTAAAGATTGTTTGACAGTGTTTCGGCGCAGTGATGCGATGCAGGCAGGGGAAAGCGAGCTGCGGTCGGGGATTGTCCGATCACCCGAGGAAAATCTGGTTCTGCAGCTGCTCGAAGATGCACCGCGCCACTCCCTAAGTGCGGGCTTGATGTCAGGAAGGCTAAACTCCGTTCTCGGAACTGTCAACTAAACCGTACGTAAATTAAACTTGACGGTCGAACGAGACGGACACTTAATGTGCGGGGGGAGTGTGCGAATGACCGACGTGAACGAGCAATCATTCTCAGCCGGCACGACGACAGACAGCGTCACCGCGCGTCGTTCGAAAACGCTTCGACAGAAGATTCCCGTGCCGATCTGGCGGTTTCGACCGACGCTGCAGCCGGTCAAGGTCGTCAAGACCATCCTTCCCAAGATCGTTCTCGCGCTTCGAAAGACACCTGCACCAAAGCCCACCGACTCGAGCGAGCCAAGCGAGGCAAGTCCGGTCGAACGGTTTGCAGCCCTCGCCCTCGCCAACGACGATGACGCCCCCTTCGCCTGTGTCGAAGAGATGCTGGCACGAGACGTGTCCGTGGAGTCGATCTTCCTGGATTTGCTCGCGCCTGCCGCCCGGCACCTGGGGAGCCTGTGGGAATCGGACGCGGCCGATTTTGCCAACGTGACGCTCGCCATGACTCGCCTGCAGCGGATCATGCGGCGGCTGGGCGAGCATTTTTGCCAGGAGACCATTCAGGGCAACGGAGAGACGGCCCTGCTGACGATCATTCCCGGAGAGCAGCACAGTTTCGGGCTCTCCATGGTCGCCGAGTTCTTCCGGCGCGCCGGCTGGAACCTCTGCACGGGGCCGTTTTCGTCGCATCATGAGCTGACGTCTCTCGTTCACAATCACTGGTTCGATGTCGTCGGCTTTTCCGTCAGCAGCGACCGCAGGCTCGACGAACTGAAGCAAGACATCCACGATATCCGTCGCGACTCGCGCAACCGGTATGTCGGCATCATTCTCGGTGGCCCGATGGTGATCGCTGATCCCGCACTTGTGGCTTCTATGGGAGCCGATATGATGTCGTCGGACGCGACGACCGCACCGCAACACGCGCTTGGCCTGATTCAGCAGATGAAGGCCCGGACGTGAGCGGTGTTCGAGGATACGAGCGTCGAAAGCCGGCGCGGCCTGCCAGGCCGCCAAAAACGACAACGGAGTTTCAGGGAATGTCGGCGACTGTGACGGACAGCTCCTCGCCGGCCAGCGTCGTCACTGCGCTTTATCTGCGCACCAAAGCCCTGCATCTTGAGGCCGAACGAACCGGCATCATTCGCGATCTGTTGCGCGGCGAAGCCAGCCGCGACGGCTATGTCCTGTTGTTGCGCAACCTGCTTCCCGCCTATCAGGCGATGGAGCATGGACTTCAACGCCATCGCGGCTCGGCCATTCTCGGCGCGATCGCCGATTACGGGCTCGAGCGTGCGGCCGCGATCGAAGCCGACCTTGCGGCCCTGTGCGGCGCACGCTGGAGCCACAACGTTCCCCTGCTGGCCGCCGGACGGCGCTATGCAAGTCGGGTTCAGGAAGCGGCGAAGGGCAACGGCGCCAGGCTGATTGCGCACGCCTACACCCGATATCTTGGCGACCTCAGCGGCGGCCAGATATTGCAGCGCTTGCTGGCACGGTCGCTGCAACTTCGGCCCGCGGAGTTGTCCTTCTATGATTTCCAGCGGTTTTCTGACCTTGAAGCGCTCAAGGCGGATTATCGCAGGGCCCTCGATCAGGCAGGCGTGCTCGCGGCGGATCCGGACGCCGTGATCGAGGAAGGCGCCGTCGCCTTTTCGCTCAACATCGATCTTTCCTGCGCCGTCCAGTCCATGGCGACGGGCGCGTCGGCAGTCGCAGCGGCAGAGTAAGCCGTCAGGGCAAGGCGATTTCTCGGGCTATTTCTCGGTCTTTTTCTCACCCGAGGTCCGCGACGAGTGCCAGATCAAGTGCTCGAGCACTTCGGCGGTTCGCAGCGTCGAATTGCGAACGCTCTCGAGCATCTCGGCAATGCGGCCGGTTTCAACGCCGTAGGTGATTTCGAACGCCGCGAGCTGGGCGTTTTCGACCACCGAAGACAGCAAATTCTGATAGACGAGATCAGCCTTGGAATCGAGCCGAACACTGTTGATCCGGTTGCTCTGAATGATTCCTTCCTGGAAGCGGCTGCGGGCCGCTTCGGCTGCCTTTCGGTCGGCGATGTCCGAGAAGATCAGCACAAAGCCAAGGGTGCGGTCCCGCGAAGGCTGCACCGGATCGGCTCGTACCATGAGCGGCTTCTCCCTGTTGCCCTCATCGCGCAACAAAAGCTCCCCGCGCCAGCTGCGATGATAATTGATGAGGTCTGCAACGTGCCGCAGAAATCTGTCCGGTTGCTGGAACGCTCCGGCCAATTCGTCCAGCCGGCCGGTCGCTGCGTAATCCTTCGGCAACAGTGTCTTGAACGCTTCGTTCATCAACAGGATCTTGCCGTCGATATCGGCGATGATCACAGGCTGATCCGAGACGCGGACATGACGGCTGAATTGCTCCAACTGGTCCTGGACAATCAGCGTGCGTACGGCGCGAAATTGAAGAACGATATCCGCGACGGCCTGTCCTATCATGCGGGCGGCCGAGATATCCGCCGCTGTCCACGGCTCGGACGTGCCCTCCACAAGCTGATGCCATTGCGCAAACGAACGGCGCGGCGACAAGTCGGACGGGTTGGAGCCGATTACAAACGGCTTCAACGGATCGCCGCCCCAGGTCACCGTGCGGATGCGCTCCGGACGAAACCAGATCAGATACTCTCCGGGATTGCTCGAGATCGGCGCCACCGCGATCCCGCTTGCAACCTTGGTTATTCCGGCGAATTGCGGCTCATCGAGGCCGAGCGATGCCGTCACCAACACGCCCGTGTCGCGCCTGGTATCGAGCCAGGCGCCGATCTCCCGTATTTCCTGAGTACCGGGAACCTCTCCCGCCGAGATGATCTGGCCCTCGTAAATCAACGCGCTGCCGCTTGCGCCCACCGGCTGCAATATCGATTGCGAGCTGTCGAAGATCGCCGCCCGCCAGTCGCCCTCGCGCGAGATCGCCTCGATCATTCGCTGCCCGAGGCGTTGCACGAAGATTTCCGACTGGCTCTGCGCAAAACTCTCGAGCGCTGCGATCCGGGTCGCGATCGCTTCCGCCAGCAGCTCGCACACTGCGCGCAATTCGAAATAGATGAACCGCGGCTCGTAGTGGTGACAGGCGATAAGTCCCCAGAGCTTTCCGCCGACGACCAGCGAGACCACCAACGTGGCCCCAACCCCCATGTTCTTCAGATATTGAAGATGAATCGGCGACATGCTGCGCAGGAAGCAAAGCGACATGTCGAGATCGCGCCCGGTCAGCGGCGACAGCCGCGGCTGCAGCGGAACCGGCTCATAGTTCACGTCGACCAGCACCCGGACCCGGGTACGCTCGTACAACCGCCGCGCCATCTGCGGAATATCCGTCGCAGGATAGCGATTGCCAAGATAGGCTTCGAGCTCGGGCTTGCGGCGCTCGGAGAACACCTCGCCGTGCCCTTCGTCGTCGAAGCGATAGACCATGACCCGGTCGTAGCCGGTGCGATCCTGGAACAGCGTCGCGGTTTCGTCGCATAGCGCGCGCAGCGAGGTCGCCGTACGAATTTTCTCCAGCGCCGTCGCGATTGGCCGGGTGAGATCCACCGAAGGGCCGGCGCGCTCCAGTTCGATGATAAGCCCGCCCTCGGGCGGACGGTGCAGGAGGCCATCGAACTCGGCAGCGGGTTTGCCGATGCGGCAGCGCACAGCGATCGGCAATCCCTGCGACGTCGGATCGAGATGCGGCAGGATGCGAAACAGCAGATCGCCGTCGAGTTCCGAAAGCGGCATCCCGATGACCTGCTTCAGATTCAGAAATGCGGCGGCGTTGGCGCTGGCCTGGATGACGCGATGATCGGGTTCGCTGACAACCAACAGGGCGCCGTGCGGTTGGATGGAGCCCGCGAGATGGATCTCTTCCCGTTCGCAGTTCGAAAGATCGGCTTTTCCGAACGCTGGGATAGCGAGGGAATGCGACGCCAAATCAATCCTCTGGGGTTTCCTCGGTATCCGGCCCCTTGTCGTCAAGGCCGTAACGGTTCAGCTTGGCATAAAGGCTCTGGCGGCTCAATCCCAGAAGTTCGGCGGTTGCCGTCCGGTTGCCCTCTGCGAGTTCGAGCGCCTGCTTCACGTAGTGCTGCTCGACGATGCTGACCGTGTTCTTCACCAGTTGGCGGAGCGAGGATTTTCCGATCTGCTCGCTCATCGATCCCAACGTCGACCGCAGCAGGTCGGTCTGGCTTGCGGAGGGAAGCCGGCGGGCGACGTTGCGGATCAGCACGCCGATCTGGCCCTGCTCCCCCGCCTCGCTCGCACCCGCCGAAATTTCAATCTCGGTCTCCGTTCCCAGTTCCCCGCGAATGGTCGTCGTGAAAAGGCGGACGATCTTGTGCTTCTGGACATTCGCGAGCAGCGCGTGCAGGTCGGCGCCGGGCTGCCAAAGCCAGCGCCCCAGCGACTCCCCGATCGCGGATCCCTTCGACCCCAGTTGCACGAGATCGAGAAACGCCTGGTTGACATGATGGATCACGCCGGAATGGTCCAGGGCGACGAAGCCATCGGGCAGTCGGTCGATCAGTTCCTCGATCGTTGAATGCGCGGCCTTCTCTGCCGGCGCCGACAAATCCGTCGCGGCGGTGAATTGCAGCAAGAACATGTGACCTGGTTCGGCCGTGATCAGCGATCCACGGAGCATCCACGGCTTCGCCTCGGGGCCGAGATGGACGAGGATGCTCAGGGCCTTGCCGCGTTCACGGATGCGCGCCAGCATTTCGCGGACCGCCTCACGATCCTCGGCCGCGACGTCATGCAGGAGCTCGCGGCCCGCCACGTCTTCATTGCGGCGGCGCGGGGTATTGAGCGCCTCAATGGCGGTGGGGTTGGCTTCGACGATGCGCAGATTGGCCGCGGAAACGATGATGACGGCCTCGTTCGAGGCGTCGAACACCAGCCGATAGCGCGTTTCGATCTCACGAAGCTTCCAGTAGTCCCGCTCCATGGTCTGCTGCGCTGCGATCAGGCGCGATTGCAGCTCGGCGACGGCCTGGAGATTCTTTCCGATCGCGAGCATACCGGCGCGGCCGCCGAGCAGCACGGTGGTAAATTCCATCGGAATTTCCAGGCCGCTCGGAAAACGCTGGTTGATCTGGCGGAAGGCCGAAATGCCGGTGACCCGCGCATCGTCGACCATGCGTTTGACCTTGTCGCCTCCCATTTCGCCCGCAATCTCGACCCAGGGGCGGCCGAGCCAGCCATCGACGCTCTCGGCGCCCATGGCCGGGGACAATGTCGCTTCTCGGATCACGCCTTCCATGTCCAGGAGCAGCGTAATGTCGGGCTGTACGGTTGGGGGTGCGGCCATTCGTTTAACTGCCGATCATCTTTGACAAGGCGGAGTTACAAGGATTCACCGAACCAACGATGGTCAATTCGGTGCACGGACTATGCCAATTCCGCCTGACACTCAACGCGCACCATGTGCCTCGGCAGCCCTACCATTGCACAGAATCCCCCTCGCAAGTCAAGAAACACCTTTATTTCTAAGGTTTTAGCTGTCAAATTTCCTTTACAGTCACCGGGAACCCCACCCCCATCTTCGGATTTATGACCTGACCGCTCGACGGTTCGACGGCCTGCAAGGGTCAAATTTCGGTCATTCCGCAGGAAATCCGACAACAGGATTTGATAATCGTAACTGTCAATATATCTTAACAGATGGAATCGGCCTTGCCGGCCAAAACGCCAAACTGAAGTCAGGGAGAGCAATGTGTCTGTCAAAGTATCAATCTTAGCTCTGGTCATCGCAGCCGCAGCACTTCCAGGCAGCACGGCGCTTGCACAGGACTCAGCGGGAGGCGACCCCACCAGGGGCGAACAGGTCTTCAAGCAGTGCATGACATGTCACCGCATCGGCCCCGACGCCAAAAACCTGATCGGACCGGTACTGACCGGCGTGATCGGACGGCAATCGGGCACGGTGCCCGGTTTTGCCTATTCAGCCCTCAACAAGGCCGCCGGTGAGAATGGCCTGGTCTGGTCCGACGATCTCATCATGCAGTATCTGCCCGATCCGAACGCGTTCCTGAAGAAATTCTTGACCGACAAGGGCAAGCCGGAACTTGCCACCGGCCAAACCAAGATGACGTTTCACCTGAGCGACGAACAGCAGCGCAAGGACGTCATCGCCTATATCAACAAATTCTCCGACAAGAAGTAGCGCCGCAAACCGGCCGGGAAAACCGGCCGGATGCTACTTGCGCCAGCGCCTGCAGATGTCGGTCAGATGCGCCAGCCCGGCAGCCCCAAGGCAGGCGCTGGCCGTCTTCCAACCGCCATCTGCGAGCGTCACGCGCAACGCGAGCAGCAGGAACGCGCCCGCGCACAAATTTGGCAGCAGATCGACCGGCGCAATGCCGCGACGCGTGCGGCGCCAATATAAAATCAGGGCCACGGTTTCGATCACAACCAGGGCAAGGATGAGATCGACCAGGCGGCCGCGGACGAACAGATCAGCCATATCTGAAGTTCACATGCCAATGGTCGGCTGACAACGCCCGTTCGCCGGTCACGAGAACGGGCCGTTGAGACGGACGACCGTCAGATTGAGAAATGCCGCGAACGACACCCACAGAAGATAGGGCACCAGATACAGCGTGGACGGTCTGGCGAAGCGCCAGAACACGATCATCGGCAGCAGTATGGAAGCCCAAAGGAACACCACCTCGATCAGCGCCCAGTCCGGCCTGCGCAAGGCGAAGAACAGCGTGCTCCACAGCACGTTGAGAAAGCCGTTCAATGCAAACAGCACGATGACCCAATCGCGTTGCACACGGTTCTGCGCGTCACGCCACGCGTAGACGGCTGACGCTGTCGCCAGCGCGAAAATCAGCGTCCATGCCGGACCGAACAGCCAGTCCGGCGGCTGCCAGGACGGCTTGCGGAGATTTTGGTACCATGGCCCCGTGTCGGTCAGGGTGCCGCCGAGCACCGCGACGAAGATCGCAACCGCGGCAGCGACCAGCACCGGTTTCCAGAAATCGCGCCGGCTCCGCATCAGGCCGAAGCCAGTCCGGCCATGTGAGCGAGGTTTTTGAAGAATATCCGGACATGCGCGATCGGCTTGGCGCGCACCAACTCCTTGTTCATGTAGGCGTCCCATGTCAGCTTCTGGACATCGCGGTCGCGGCAAATGGTGACGAAGCGTTCGCGGCGCCGGTCGTTCGAATACCAGTACCATTGCATCACGCCGAGGATCCAGAACACGACGCCATGCATCCGCATGAAGCGCTTTCGAGCCGACCGAAGCGCCTTAGCGTCGCCGGTTTCGAGGAACTCGTCGACGGCCTCCGCCGACAACCGCCCGCCGATCATCGCGTAGTAGATCCCCTCACCCGACGCGGGCGCGACCACGCCGGCGGCATCGCCCGCGAGCAGCACGCTGTGGCCGTCGTCCCAGCGCGGCAATGGATGCAGCGGGATCGGCGCGCCTTCGCGACGGATCGTCTCGACCGAACCCAGTCCCGCCGCATCGCGGAGATCGCCGACCGAGTTGCGCAGCGAAAATCCCTTGCAGGCCGAGCCGGTGCCGACACTGACGGTATCGCCATGCGGAAACACCCAACCATAGAAATCCGGCGACACCGTGCCACGATAATAGACGTCGCACCGCGTCCCGTCGAAACTGGATTCGGCTCGCGGCGAGCGAACGATTTCATGATAGGCGAACACATAGGGCAAGCGGTCGGCGCCCGGCAGACACTGACGCGCCACCGCCGACAGGGCGCCGTCCGCACCGATCAGCGCCCGGGTGCGCACGGATTTCTGCGACGTCGATCCGTCAGCCGCACGCTCTTCGTAATGGACGATCGTTTCACCGTTCGGATCGCGTTCGAAGCGCCTGAACAGCCCGGTTCGCCGCTCCGCGCCGGCTGCGACCGCGCGTTCTCGCAGCCATTCGTCAAATACTTCGCGATCGACCATGCCGACGAACCCGCCATCGATTGGCATATCGACCTGCTGGTCCGAGGGCGACACCATGCGCGCGGAATTGACGCGCGCCACCAGCAGATGATCGGGAATGTCGAAGTCGCGGATCAGTCGCGGCGGAATCGCGCCGCCGCATGGCTTGATGCGCCCGGCGCGGTCAAGCAGCAGGACACTCCGCCCGAGATTGGCGAGATCGGTCGCCGCTGTCGCGCCCGATGGTCCGCCGCCCACCACGACTGCGTCGAATAGCCTGGACTTTGGACGCATATCACCCTCCTGCGATCGCAACTGTCACTATATCGCCTCGCCCTATCGCGGCCCTTGCCGGTCCGCGATGAATCCGGACCGCCATCGCCGCGGCGACGACGAAGAGACCGGCTTCCGAGGCAAAGACGGCCGAATAAGAAAGCGACGGAGACGACAGCAGAAAGCGGGCGACATCGCTCGCCATCGTTCCGAGGAAGCCGCCGAGGCCGAATGCAAAGGCCTGAGCCGCACCCCATAGTCCCATGCGAACGCCTTCGCGCCTTTCGCCACCGGCACCGACGAGAGCCATCATCGAGCCGATCGCCGCCACAGCATAAGCGCCGTTGGTCACGCCGAGCATGAATACCGTCTGACGCAGCGGCCAGGCATGACCGACGACGGCTGCTGCAGCCAGGCACAGCAAGGCGATCGCCGAAGCCAGACATCCGCCGACGGTCCATATCTGCAAATTGCCGCGCAGTCGCGGATAGAGCGCGCCGATCAGCGGCACTACCGCCATTCCGATCAGCGTGCCACCGTGCTGAACACCTGAGAGCTTTGTCGTCTCACCGGGCGTAAAGCCGAACACGGTGCCGGCGAACGGCTCGAGGATCAGATCCTGGGCGCTATAGGCCAGCATCGAGACGAACACGAACATCGCAAAGCGCCGCGACCGTGGTTCGGCCCAGACTTCCATGAAAGCGGCGCGGAACGAGGACTGCGTCGCTATTTCCCTTGTGCGCGGACTGAGCGTGATCGCGCGGCCCTCGATTCCCCATACGCCTGCCATGGTGAGGACCATCGCAGCGATCGATACGCATCCGGAAACCAAGACCAGCCTCAGCGGCGAGAACGGATCGAGCAGGTGGCCGGCAACACCGGTCGTCACGATGAAGCCCGCGATCATCATGATCCAGACGATGGTGGCTGCTGCTGCTCGCCTGACGTCATCGGTGCGCTTGGCCAGCAAGACCAAGAGCGAGGTCCCGGCCGCGCCGACCCCCGCGCCGATCAGGCAAAACGCGACGACAGCGAGCCCAATACCGAGCCACGCATTCGTCGTCATCCACGCCGTCGCGACCGATGCCAGAAAGCCTCCAAGCGCGAGAACCGCCATGCCGCCGACGATCCAGGGCGTTCGCCGCGCCCCGACGTCGGAGCCGTACCCCCATGCCGGACGAAAGACCTGCAGCGCGTAATGAATGGCCACCAACGCACCCGGCAGCATCGCCGGCATCATCAACTCGACCACCATGACACGGTTGAGCGTCGAGGTGGTCAGGACAACGATCGCGCCAAGACCGGTCTGCACCAGACCGAGCCGCACAATGCCGAGCCAGGAAAGGACCGGGTTGTTCATGGCACTCCCCCCGTCCCGAGCGCCGCCAGCGCGAACGCCGTGATCAGCATGCCGGCCACGTAACAACTGATGCCGGTTCCGTTGTACCACGGCGCCCGCTCGCGCGGGCTTTTGAGAAAATGGGCCATCAGGACAAACTGCGCCGCCAGCAGCGCGCCGACGGCGGCGGCATAGATCGGCTGCTGCCATGACAGCAACAAGGCCACCACGACCACCTGCGGCACTGCCATCACGAAACAGGCGAAGCGTGCGGCGTTGCCGACACCGAGCAGCACCGGCAATGAGTCGATTCCCATTCGCCTGTCGCCGTCGACCGACTTGAAGTCGTTTAGAGTCATGATGCCATGGGCGCCGACACTATAGAGCAACGCGATCGCAACGATGCGCCAATCGGGACCGGCCGCGCTCATCACGGTGGCGCCGGTAAACCATGGCAGGCCTTCGTAACAGAGGCCGCAGGCGGCATTGCCCAGCCAGCCGTTCCGCTTCAACCGGATCGGCGGGGCGCTGTAGGCCCATGCCAGGACAAGTCCGACGACAGCGACGACGAAGCCCCGGGCGCCGAGCGACGTCGCAACCACGAGCGACAACACGGTCCAGAGCACGGCAATATAAAGGCCCCAGCGTCCCGGGATACGGCCCGACGGTATCGGCCGGTCCGGCTCATTGATGGCGTCAACGTGCCGGTCATACCAGTCGTTGACGGCCTGGCTGGTGCCGCACACCATCGGTCCGGCGAGCAGGACCCCGGCTGTTATCAAGGGCCAGCGCTGTGTCGGCGACACGCCAGATGAGACGATGCCGCAACCCAGCGCCCACATCGGCGGAAACCAGGTGATCGGCTTCAACAGCTCCAGAACGACAAGGGGCGAGGGACGATGCGCGGCGTAACTATTCATCTTCGCCCTCTTCATCTGTCGCATGCTCGGCAAGCCCGAAGCGGCGCAGCTTGACGTAGAGACTCTGCCGGCTGAGGCCGAGCATTTCCGCGGCCGATGCGCGGTTGTTGCCGGTCAATTCCAGCGCGGCTTCGATCGAAAGCTTCTCGATCAGATCTGTGGTCTCGCGCACCAGATCGCGCAGCGGCACCCGCCCGATCAGCTCGGTCAGTTGCGCTATCGAGCGTGGAATCTCACGGGCCGAGGATGGGGTCGCCGACAGCCGCTTCTCGACGTTCCTGATCGCAAAGCCGAAGCCTGGCTTGTCGTCATCTGCAGGCATCGCAACCGCGGACACCTCGACCTCGGCGGTCGCGCCGTATTCGCCGCGCAAGGAGGTCGCAAACAGCTTGATTGAACCGCTCTGGCGGAGATTGGCCAATGCCACGTTGAAATCGACGCCGGCCCGGCCGAGCCACCGGTCCAGCAATTCTCCCCGCGCTTGCTCAGCGCTGGTGAGCTGGGCCATTTCGAGAAAGGCCGGGTTGGCCTTGACCACCCGGCCGTCAAATTGCGTGATGACGAGCCCGTCGGGCGCCGTTTCAAAATACGTGAGCAACGCCGAGGTCGCCTTCAGCGCGGAGCTGTCGGCAAGCGAGGCTTGCGAGGCAAGGCGAATCAGGAACAGCGAGGCGTTCTCCTGACGAAACAGGGAGACGGCAATGCTACATTCGCGCTGCCCGCCCGCCAGATGTCCGCGCGCGCTGCGATCGCGGCCGGTGGCGCGAACATCCGCCAACAGGGTTTGGATCACCTGCGCGCTGTCAGGATGAAAACAGCCGATGAAGGACGATTTGAGCAGTTGGGGCGCGCTCTCGTCGAGCAGTGCAAGCGCCGCCGGATTGGCGTCAAGAATCATGTTGCTGCCGGCATCAACGATCATGACCGCTTCCGACGAGACCTGGAACAGCAAGCGATAACGCGTTTCGGCATGGCGAAGCCGGGCGTAATCCCGTTCCATCGACTGCTGGGCGTTGATGAGCCGCTGCTGCATGGCAGCGAGCGGACGAAGGTCGCGGCCCACCACCACGAAGCGGTCGTTGCGGCCGATATTGATGGCCGAGTAGAGCACCGGGATATCCTCTCCGCCGGCCGAGGGATGGTTGACCTGCCGCCAGTTCGATGACTTCTTGGCCACCGCATCCTGAAGCAGCCCCTCGGCCTTCGCTCTGGTCTCGGAAGTGACGGTCTCTGCGAGCTTCGATCCCAACCAGCGTCCCTGCGCATCCAACTCCAGCGACAGCTCCTCCTTGTTGAAAGCGACGTCGCGGATGATCCCCTGCCCGTCGACCACCAGCGCGACGTCGGTCGCAGCCGCGAGCAGATTCGCGACCACCGGCGCAGCGAGATCGCCCAGCGACTCCTTCGGGGATTTGAACACCTGGACCAGGGCGAACATCCTCCACCAACCAGTGACCCTCCACTCCAGCGTTCTTCCAACCCGGCTTTTCGTTCTTGGCGGACGCGTCTCGCACGGAGCTCATCCTTGCCCGCCTACCGCCTTATCTTCGAATGAAACGCGCCTGAGCCGGCGAGCCGAGGGAAACATGCGCGCGCCTCGATGGTGTTCGGCAATGTTCGGCGCGCGCACTCGCAATTCGCTTTTGATCCGCTTATCTCGGCAGCGCCAGTCCGTGCTTGACGCCCCAGTCGAACCAGTTGTCGACGACGGTGCCCGAGAGCAGAATTCCAATGCCTCCGCACAGCGGGCAGAGCACGGCGAACCACCAGGCCCAGCGGTGGATCGATTCGGCGGTGGCGTTGAAGCCCATCGTCCAGCGCCAGAACAATGCCGCTCGCTCCAGTGCCGTTCCGCGATCGACGATCTGCTCGATCTCACGCTCGCCGCCATAGCGGCTGACCGCGAGGATGGTGGCGCCGTGCATGGCGAACAGCAGCGCCGAGCCGTAGAGGAACGCGATCGAGAGCATATGGAACGGATTGTAGAACAGGTTGCCGTGGGTGATCGAGAAATTGTTGGTCCAGTCGAGGTGCGGAAAAATTCCGAACGGAACGGCCTCGCTGAAATGTCCCATCAGGAGCGGTCGGATGAAGCCGAGCACCAGGTAGAGCCAGATCGCCGACGCGAAGGCCCACGATACGTGCGTTCCCATGCCGAGCGCGCGCGCCCGTCGGTAGGTCCGGATCCACCACAGCAGGATGGATGTCGTCAGGGAAAATCCAGCCATCAGCCACCAGCCGCCCTCCTTGAGCGGCGGGATACTGATGCCGTATTCCGGCTTCGGGGGATCGAGCGAGAGCCAGGGAAGCTGTCTGACGAATTCGATCGGGCTCCAGTTCACCGACGCCAGCATATTGAGACCGATGATCTCGGTCGCGACGATGCCGCATATGATCGACGCGAGGCCCGTGAAGCCGAGATAGATCGGGCCGACCTGGGCGTCCCCCAGCTTTCCGAGCCAGTAATTGAACCGGCCCTCCCCGGATCGGACCCAGGTTCCCGGTTGCAGGGGAATTCCCGGATAGATGGTGCTGCGCACCTGCACTTGCGTGAAGAAGTTCTGATACTGGGCCATGACGAGAATTCTTTCTGATGACCGGGATTAGTTGGAGGACCAGATCGGGAGATTGCGCCACCAGTTCCACCACTCGGACCAGGCGTTGCCTTCCGACCACAACGGTCCCGAGATCACGATGCAGACGGCGCTGAAGAACACCGCCGACAGCGCCACGAACAGGCCGAGCCGGTGGATGCCGATGGTGCCGACGGAGTAGCCGATCAGATCGCGGAAGATCGTGTTTTCATGTTCCGGTGATTTCACCGGCTCGCCCCTGTCCGGATTGGTCGAGGACAGGATCAGGCCACCGTGCAGCGCCAGCGCCAGGCACGTCGTGAAAAAGAACGTGATAGCGATCATGTGGGCGGGATTGTAGTGGAAGTTGCCGTAGGTATAGCCGGTGTTCGACACCCAATCGAGGTGACTGATGATGCCGTACGGAAATCCGTAGCTCCATGAGCCCATCAGCACCGGACGGATGACCACCAGCGTGAAATAGGCGAAGATGGCAAAGCCGAACGCAAACGGCACGTGATACCCGATGCCGAGCTTTCGGCAGATCTCGACCTCGCGCAGCGCCCATGAGACGAACGCGCCGAGCGCGCATACCGTGACGATCTGCCAGATGCCGCCTTCCTGCAGCGGCGCGAATGACAATCCATATTTCACGTCGGGCGGGTTGATGCTGATCTGCCAGAGATTCCAGGTCGGGCCGAGCGCCGCGCCCCAGAGGATCATGGCGATGCCGACCAGGGCGAAGAACGCCGTCGTCATGCCGAAGAACCCGACGTAGAACGGGCCGATCCAGAAGTCGAACAAGTCGCCTCCCAACAGCGTTCCGCCGCGGACCCGGTATTTCTTTTCAAAGCTGAGCATCGCCATCGATCGTTCCTCCGCCTGCGAATTCAAAATCAGCGTTCTTTGCCTGTCGGCACTCGATCGTTAGCTACCGGAAGCGGACGAGACCGGCCGCTCCATCCGGCCTCGCCCGTTCCGGTACGCAGTACGTCATGCCATCAGGACGGCATGCTTGGTGGTGTGTACGGCAGAGAAATCTCTCCCGTTTTCGCCGGGCCCTTGCGGGGGCCGTCCAACCAGTTGAACCGGTCGGTCGAGAGCAGAATGAAGTGGATCACGATCGCCAGTCCGAACAGGAACGTGAAAAGCATGATCAACGCACGCCGCGGGTCGAATAACAGCCAGATTCGCCACATGTTTGCCTCCCTTTAGGTCAGATACGACAAGGAGACGCTGGCGAGGTGCTGGATGCCGTCCATCGCTGCCTTGTAGCCGCCGGGGCCCGGCAGCCATGGACGCCACATCCAGGCGAGGATGTGGGCAACCACCGCGATAGCCGTGAAGAGCAGGAAGCTCGTCATGAATATCGTGTGGAATTCCTTGGCTTCAGCTTCGGTAAGCCCCGAGAGGGAACCGTCCTTCATTTGGTATTCCTCCTGGTGATGGCCTTGCGGCCGTTCGCCGCCCGAGCGTGGGCGGCAGCGAAATGCCGTCTCGTTGGAAACGGCAGTTTTCCGTCCGGCACCGCCGGACGAAATTCCGACCTACAAACCCATGAACGACGAAACGACCACGACCCTCGCAGCGCGTCTTGCCTCTGCGAAGATCGACTGGCCATGGTCGATGTCGCGAACCGCGTCGTGCTCGCGTCGCGGCATCAACCGAGTGGCGACCGCGCGAAACAGGAAGAGCGCATAGCAGGCGCCGAACACGAGCTTCGACTCGATCGTAGTGCCATCCGCCGACACTCTCGGACGGTGGCCGGTGTGAACGAATTCGGACATCGACGTCACCTCTCGATTTTGGGATTCCACATGCAGGTATGGAACACCGGACAGGTTTGCTGCGGTCATTCTCATGCATTCACCCCGTCCATCAGCGCGGAGCGTGCTTTGTCGACAAAATCGGTCGTGACGCGCGTCTCGCCGGCGCGGCGTGCGCCCCGCTCCGCGGCATCGCGCAGACGCTTGGCCGCCGAGATGCGCACCAGCACCGGGTGAGCCTCGAGCACCTCGTCGAGCAGCGCCTTCGCTTCATCGCTCCACAGGATCTCGTCGTGCAGCCGCGCCGGCGTCGGCTCGACCCGATCGAGATCTGCCGCCAGGGGCAGGATATTGAACAGCGCGTCGAAAAGTCCGTTGCAGACTTCCTGGATCAGATAGGTCGCGCCGGAATAACCCATGAACGGCGTGCCGGTATGACGGCGGATGACCGCACCCGGAAACGATGCCGGCAGGTAGACGGCGCGGCCGCCGGCCTCGGCGAGATACATGCGCTCGTTGTAGCTTCCGAACATGATGAGCGGCGGCTTCTCGCGCACCGCGCTGCGGACCGCATCGTTGTCCGGCTTGACGCCGGCCTTGCGCGCAAAGGAGAAGGTACACGGCAGGCCCATCTCCGTTTCCAGGAAATTCCTCACGCCGCGGGCGTAGGTTTCGTTGGCCACGATGGCGAAACTTGCGGTGCCGAAGAAATCCTGGGTCACCGAACGCCAGAGGTCCCATAGCGGCTTGATGGTGGTGTGTTTCTCGCGCGCAATGAACGGCTCGGGATCGAGGCCGAGCAGTTCGCCGAGCTTGCGCAGGAATTTGGTGGTGCTGTGCAACCCGATCGGCGCCTGCAAATAGGGACGCTCGAGCGCTTCGCACAGCATGCGGCCGAATTCGCGGTACATGCAAACATTGACGTCGGCGTTGACGAGTTTGGGGATGTCCGCGAGGTGGCTGCCGAGCGGAAACACCATATTGATTTCGGCGCCGATACCTTCGACCAGCCGGCGAATTTCGGCGAGATCGGACGGCATGTTGAAGGTGCCGTAGATCGGTCCAATGATATTGACGCGCGGCTTGACGTCGGGCGAGCGGGGTTTGCGCTCCGGAATTTTCTTTGACCCGTATTCCTTCCAGAGCCAGACGATCGCCCGGTCGGCGCTTTGCCACTGGTCCTCATCGATGGTCCGCGGCAGAAATCGCTTGATGTTGGTTCCTTCCGGCGTCACGCCGCCGCCGATCATCTCCGCAATCGAGCCGGTGACCACGACGGCCGGCAGATAGGGGTCGAGCACGCGGTGTGCGCGCTTCATCGCGCCCTCAGTGCCGGTCTGGCCGAGTTCTTCCTCGCCGAGCCCGGTCACCACGATCGGCAATTCGTGCGGCGGCAGCGCGTCGGTGTAATGCAGCACTGACGTGACGGGCAGGTTCTCGCAGCCGACCGGACCATCGATGATGACCTGCATGCCCTTCACCGCGGTGAAGGCGTAGACCGCCCCCCAATATCCACCGGCGCGATCATGGTCGAGGACGAGCATCAGATCATCTCCTCGGCTTTGCGCTTCCTGGCCTGGGCTTCGATCTGCTTCCGGTACTTCTCGCGGAAGGCTGCGTTGTCGTTCGGGGTGTCTTCCCAGACTCCCGCCGCGTGACCCTGGCCGACGTCACCGAAGAACGCCTTCATCTCGTCGAAGCGGCCCTGGTTGGCGAGCGCGGCATTGACGACCTGCGCCAGCGAGCCTGCACCGGCGACGCCGAACAGCGGCCGCGCCGAGATCAGGTTGGTAAAATAGAGCGCGGGAATCGCCATTTGCTTGGCCTTCTGCACCACCGGCGTCGTGCCGATCGCCAGATCGGGGGTGAATTCGTTGACGGCCGCGAGATCCATTTCAAGCGAGGCGCGATACTGAACGCGCGTGCCCTTGGCTTCGAGCCATCCGCGGTCGACGTCCGACCATTGGGTCCTTGGGCAGGCCGTACCGACATAGGGCACGCGCGCACCACTTTCGATCAACAAGCGCGCCACGAGCAATTCCGAACCCTCGTAGCCCGACACGGTGATCCGGGCATCGACCGGCCTTGCCGCCAACGCCGACTTGATCATCGGCAGGAAACGATTCTTGGCAGCGCTGATCTTGTCGCGCGCGATGTTGCAGGCGTCGCCGATCGCGTCGAGCCACGCGGCCGTACCGTCATGTCCAACCGGCGCGGAGCCAACGATCTTCCGGCCGGCAAGATCGAATTGGCGGAAGCTTGCCGTATAGAACGGGTGGATGGCGGCAACGACGGAACAATCCAGCGCTGCATAGAGCTCGCGCCATTCGCGGGTCGGGACGACGGGACCGGCCGCGAGCCCGAGCGGCTCCAGCATCATGCCGATCCCGACGGGATCGGCTGGAAACATCTCGCCGACCAGCGTGACCGTCGGCCGCTCGCTCCTGCCATTGCGCGGCGACTGGACGGGGCCCTGCTCGACTTCCTTGCGGGCATAGTCGAGCATCGCCGCGGCGAGGACGTCCTTGGCTTCGGCATGAGTCGGCACGCCGAAACCCGGCACGTCGATGCCGATGATGCGTACACCGTTGATTTCATCCGGCAGCAGATCGAGCGGCACACCCGAAGCCGTCGGCACGCAGAGATTGGTAACGATGATGGTGTCGTAGAGCGCGGGATCGGCGAGCTTGAACACGGCTTCGCGGATGTCCTCGAACAGTTTTCCCGTCACCAGCGTCTCGGAATTGAACGGGACGTAGCCGACCGTCCGTCGTGCGCCATAGAAGTGCGAGGTGAATGTCAGGCCATAAACGCAGCAGGCCGAGCCCGAGAGAATCGTGGCGGTGCGACGCATGCGCAAGCCGACGCGCAAGGACCCGAAGGCCGGGCACATGCTCTGCGGCTGGTCGTGCGGACCTTTCGGATAGTCTTCGGCGTAGCGATCGAGGATGTCGCTCTTGCCGGCGGCTGCGGCTGCCGCCTTCAACTCGCCCGCACCGGCATGGCAGCCAAGGCCATCGCTTCTCGTCGCTGTAGCTTTGATTGCGGCGGGTGCAGGCGGCAGGCTCGCCGGGGCTGCGTCCACGGCGATCTCTGGCTCGGAATCCGTTACCACGGACTCGGCGATCGCACCGGCGTATCGAGGCAGAATGACGTTCATGTCGTGCTCCGCGTCATCCCGGCTCTCACGCTGCGTCGTAAACGACTTCGAGGGAGGGTTTGTCGACTACGGACCTGCCGCACATGTCCTCCATGGTGGCAGGCTCCAGCACGACGCCGCGCCCGACCACCTCGCCCTTGAACAATCCGAGCAGGCCGTCCTGCGTCAGCGGCGTGGGGCGGACCGGCGGCGCCAGAGCGACATTGGTGGCGAGTTCCTCGAACAGGGAGCTCCACTGCCCGCCAGGCAGGCCGATGATTTCATAATTCGCGCTCTTCTTGCGGATGTCGTCGTCGGCCGGGATCGCGGCAAGCACGGGAATGCCGACCGTCTGCGCAAAGGCCGCGGCCTCACCGCTACCGTCGTCCTTGTTGATGACCATGCCGGCGACGCCGACATTGCCGCCGAGCTTGCGGAAATATTCCACCGCGGAGCAGACATTATTGGCGACGTAAAGCGATTGCAGATCGTTCGATCCAACGACGATGACCTTCTGGCACATGTCGCGCGCGATCGGCAGGCCGAAACCGCCGCAGACCACGTCGCCCAGGAAGTCCAGCAGCACGTAGTCGAAGCCCCATTCGTGAAAGCCGAGCTTTTCGAGGAGCTCGAAGCCGTGGATGATGCCGCGCCCCCCGCAGCCGCGGCCGACTTCCGGACCGCCGAGCTCCATGGCGAACACGCCGTCGCGCTTGAAGCAGACGTCGCCGATTTTCACTTCCTCGCCGGCGAGCTTTTTCTTCGAGGAGGTCTCGATGATGGTCGGACAGGCGCGACCGCCAAACAGAAGAGACGTGGTGTCGCTCTTCGGATCGCAACCGATCAGCAGCACCTTCTTGCCCTGCTGCGCCATCATGTAAGACAGGTTGGCGAGGGTGAAACTCTTGCCGATGCCGCCCTTGCCGTAGATCGCAATGATCTGCGTCTCCTTGGTCACGGCCGTCGTCACCGGCGCATCCGGCTCGATCGCAGCTTCCGCCCGCAGTTCGTCTTTCATGCTGATGTGAGGCACGACATTCATGAGAGCGAACTCCAGTTCAGGACCATCTTCAGGCACGCGGGATCTTCGAACGCGATCGGATAGGCGCTCGATGCGTCTGCGGCGTCATGGCGGTGGGTAATCAGGCCATCGAGCGACAGTCGTTTCGACTCGATCAGCGCCTTGGTTGCGACGAGATCCGACGGTTGCCATTCGGCGGCGACGCGAATGCGTGCCTCGCGCATGAAGGCCGGCGGAAATGCAAAAGACAGCGGCTCGCTGTAGAAACCGGCGAGCACGATCTCGCCGCCCGGCGCGATTCGGCCGATCAGCGCGTTCAAAAGGCCCGCATCGCCGCTGACGTCGTAGATGCTTTTGTAATCACGGCGGGTATCGTGCTCGGGATCAATCACGCCATAATCGACCGCGCCGCCGACACGCGCGGGATTTTTCTCCCACACCACGGGCGGCTCGTTCCGGACCGCGATCGAGATGCGCGCCAGCAGCCTGCCAAGGACGCCGTGGCCGACGATGCAATCCGGAGCGGTGGCGCCGCGCGCCGCGATCGCGTGATACGCCGTCGCCGCAAGCGCCAGCAGGATGCCACGATCGCCGAGGTTTTGATCGAGCGGCACCACCCGCTTGGCCGGCACCACCAGACGCGATGCAGATGCGCCGAACAGGCCGCGCACTTCGCCGAAACATTTGGCGCCGGGAACGAAAACGCGCTGACCAGAACGAAGTTCAGTGGCCGATCCGGCCTCGACGATGCGGCCGACCGACTCGTAACCGGGGACCAGCGGATATCCCATTCCCGGGAACTGGGGCATCCGGCCCGACCAAAGCAACCGCTCGGTGCCGGTCGAGACCCCGCTCCATTCGACGTCCACGACGACGTCGGTGGCGGTCGGAGCGGTCAACGCCAGCCGATGGAGCTCAATTTGCTCCGGCTGCTGCAGCACCACCGCGATGGTATCCATCGCCCACTCCGATCTTCCACGGGTCGCGGAAGGACTCCGCGACTGTCATGCTATCCTGACATTCGAGACTGTCAAGATTGATTTACGTAAATCAGGCTTGTTTGTGCAGTGATCACGCTCGCCAGCATCGGCATCGCGGTCGGCCGCAATGCGATATCGACAAAACCGGCTGCCGCGAGCATTTCACTCAACCGTTGGAATGTCCGGGGCCGGCCGCTGCCCATGGCCAGCAGATAGAAGGCGAAATATGCGTCTCCGATCGGCTCGGCTCCGCGAACGCCGGAGATCGGCTCGGCGATCAACAGCGTTCCGTTGACCGGCAGCGATCGGCGGATCGCACGCAGCAAATTCATCACGTCGGCGTCGTCGTGGTCGTGGAGCACCCGCACCAGCGAGACGATGTCCGCTCCGTCCGGCAGCCTGCCGGTCCCGAAACTGCCGCCGATCGCGACTGCGCGGGAGGACAGCCCCGCCGCACGAAACCGATCGCTGGCCTGATCGGCGACCGCGGGCAGATCGAACAGCACGCAGCGCAGCTTCGGCGCATGCGCAGCGATCTCGGCAATGAAGCTGCCGTCGCCTCCCCCGATATCGAGCAGGCAGCGATGTCGGGAGAATGAATAGGCGGAGAGCACCTGCTGGGCGATCATCGGTTGCGATGCCGCCATCAACGCGGTGTAAGGCGCGATTGCTTCGCGAGAAAGATTGGCGGCCTTACCGTTGCCGGCATAGGCCCAGTAGGCCGCGAGCTGCCCTGGCCGGGCTGCGCCGCGCAGCAGCGCCACCGGGTCCATCAGGTCGCTGTAGAGCATCGCGTGGTGCTCGATCATGGAGAGCACGCCGGGGTTGCCCAGGAGCGCCGCACCGAGCGAGCCGAGGCCGTAACGGCCCAAGCTGCGGCGCTGCGCGAGCTGCAACGAAACCGCGGCATCGAGCAGCAGTGCGGTCTTGTCCATCGGCAATGACAGCCGGGACGATAGTTCCGCGACGCCGAGCGGCCCGTCCACCAATGCCTCGAACAGCCTGAGGCGGACGCAGGCGAGCAGAATCTGCGAATAGACAAACCCGGCGCAGAGATCGAACAGTGCGCTCGCCCGCCTTCGCGCAATCGGCCGCGTCAGCGCAAAAGTGCCGGCAAATCGCTGAAAAGCCGGATTCGACAGGATCGAGTCGCGCCAGCCCAGCAACCTGTCATGCAGAGACAGCCTTCCTGAGGCGCGAACCGGCGGCTGTGCCGGCCGGTCAGGCTCCTCGCCGCTCCGTGCTTCATCTTCGCCAGCGACCCCGCGATGCGCGATCGTGGCCATGGCAGCTACGCCGCGAACTGCGCGAGCTTGGCCGGCACCAGGCGCCTGGCTTCCGATAGCATCAGCGAGCGTAGCTCTGCGCCATTCGGGCAAGGCGGTATTGCATCGATCGCCCCACGCACCAGCTCATGCAACCGGTAGAGCGCGCCGTCGAGACCAAGCTCGATCACCGCACTGGGGCGCCCGAGCGCGAGATCTTGGCCGACGGGCTTGCCGATCTCTTCTTCGTCCGAGGCTGCATCGCGGATATCATCGGCGACCTGATAGGCCTCGCCGAGCTTCTCGCCGACCATCCGCCAGGGTTCCGCATCGGCGCCGGCCGACGCTGCGCCCGCAACCGTCGCGGCGGCAAACAGCGCACCGGTCTTGGCGCGGTGGTAATGCGCGAGATCGATCTGCGGCTCGCATTCCCAGGCCTGGCCCGCGACGATTCCGGAGGGAACGCCGACCGATTGGGCGACGGTCATGGTGAGCGTCGCCAGCCGTTCAGGCTTGCCCCGCACACGCGCCAGTGTCTGGAACGCCAATACGATCAGCGCATCACCCGTCAAAACCGCGAGCGGTTCGCCGAAGGCCTTGTGGACCGAGGGTCTGCCGCGACGGGTATCGGCCGCATCGAAGCAGGGCAAATCGTCGTGCACCAGGGAGGCGCAATGCAGAAGTTCGAGCGCGGCACCGGCGGCTTCGGTCGCAGCCGGATGATCCTCGCCGCACGCCGCCGCAACGCTGTGGCAGAGCCGGGGCCGGACGCGCGCGCCCTTGGGAAACACCGCATAGCGCATCGCGGCGGCGAGCCGCGGCGGACATCCTGGAATTTCAGCGAGAGATACAGCCTCATTCAGCGCCCGCTCGATCCGGCTGGAGACGTCCATGGCAAGGGCTCCTGAATTGGGCTGTAAGTTTTGATTGTCAATTTGAGTGTAAATAAATATAGACACATGTCAATCGACAACACGGAGCCGGCGCGTCCCATGCCCAGAGATCGTGTTCTCGTCGTCGGTGCCGGGATCGCAGGGCTGGTTTCGGCCTTCGCACTCGCAGCACGAGGCCTTGATGTCACGGTGCTCGAGCGCGCCTGCGCGCCCGGCGGCAAGATGCGGCGCGTCGCGATCGGCGCTTCAGCGATCGACAGCGGTCCAACCGTATTCACTATGCGCTGGGTGTTCGACGAATTGTTCGCCGCGGCGGGCAGCAATTTCGAAGATCACGTTCGTCTGCGGCCACTGGAGATCCTCGCGCGCCACGCCTGGGACGCGCACACGAGGCTTGATCTTTTTGCCGACGAAGCGCGTTCGGTGGACGCCATCGGCGAGTTCGCAGGCGCCGCCGAGGCCGCGCGCTATCGCGGCTTCTGCCGTGACACCAAACGCATCTACGACGTTCTCGAAAAGCCGTTCCTGCGCGCACCGCACCCCAGCATGGCCGGACTGATCGGCGCCAACGGCTTTCGCGGATTGACGCAGTTGCCGCAGATCAAACCATTCTCGACGATGTGGTCGGCGCTTTCGCGGTACTTCCACGATCCGCGGCTGCGGCAATTGTTCGGACGCTACGCCACCTATTGCGGCTCTTCGCCGTTCAAGGCGCCCGCGACGCTGATGCTGGTGGCGCATGTCGAGCGCGAGGGCGTCTGGAGCGTCGACGGCGGCATGCACGCGCTCGCAAAAGCGCTGGCGGACAGCGCGAAATCGCTCGGCGCCACGATTTGCTATGGCCAGGAAGTGAGTGAAGTGCTCATCTCCTGTGGCCGCGCCGCCGGCGTGAGGCTGTCGAGCGGCGAGCGCCTCGCGGCAGACGCCGTGATCATGAATGCCGATATCGGCGCGGTCGCAAACGGACTGTTCGGCGTCGCCGCCCGTCGTGCCGCGGCGACAATCCCTCCCCGCGCACGCTCGCTGTCGGCAATGACATGGAGCGCCGTTGCCGAGACCCGCGGATTTCCTCTCTGCCGGCATAACGTGTTTTTCTCGCGCGACTATGCGGCGGAATTCGACGACATTTTTGAACGCGATGTGCTGCCGCGCGAGCCGACGGTCTATGTCTGCGCACAGGACCGCGACGCTGGCGGCCTCCCTGACGATGGCGGTTCGGAAAAACTGCTCGTCCTCGCCAACGCGCCAGCCAATGGCGACCGGCATTCCTATGACGCAGCGGAGGTGGAACAATGCGCACAGCGGACATTTGGCGTGCTGGAGCGGTGCGGTCTGCAGATCGCGCTACAACCGAGTGCGACGCGCGTGACGACACCGGAGGATTTCAACCAGATGTTTCCAGCGACGGGCGGCGCGCTCTACGGCCGCAGCTCGCACGGATGGACGGCATCTTTCCAGCGTCCGGGAGCGCGGACCAGAATTCCAGGATTGTACCTGGCGGGGGGCAGCGCGCATCCAGGACCGGGGGTGCCGATGGCGGCGCTGTCGGGCTGCTCGGCAGCAGCATGCCTGATGACGGACCTCGATTCGACCAGTTCGTCGGCAGGAATGGCTATGCGTGGTGGTATGTCGACGCGCTGAGCGACGACGGGCAGAACGGCATCACCATCATCGCCTTCATCGGCAGTGTCTTCTCACCGTATTATGCCTTTGCGCGGCGCAAGGGTCCGGCCGATCCGCTCAATCATTGCGCGATCAATGTCGCAGTCTATCGCGGGCGAGGAAGCCGCTGGGCGATGACGGAACGGCCGCGTTCCGCCGTCAGCCGCACGAGCGATCATTTCGTGGTCGGGCCAAGCCGTCTTTCCTGGGACGGCAGGTCGCTGACGATCAGCATCGACGAATTCACGGTGCCGATTCCCGGACGCGTCCGCGGCACGGTCCGCGTGGTTCCGACTGCGATCACCCCGCAAGCGTTCATGCTCAACGAGGACGGTCATCATCAGTGGTGGCCAATCGCGCCATGCGCGCGCGTGCAGGTGAGGCTCGATCATCCGCAGCTTCGCTGGCAGGGCGACGGCTATTTCGACATGAATTGGGGCAATGCTCCACTCGAGCGCGGTTTCGTGGACTGGCAGTGGGCGCGCGGCGCGATGCAGGATGGCACCGCGATCCTCTATGAGTATCGACGGCGCGACGGCAGCCGGGCGGATCTTGCGCTGACCTTCGATCCACAAGGGCGGATGCGGCCGTTCGAACCGCCCCCCTTGGTTGAACTCAGGCGCACCGGTTGGCGCGTCGGACGCAACGTTCGGAGCGAGGGGAGCGCCAGCGTCATCAGAACGCTCGAAGACGCGCCGTTCTACGCGCGTTCTGTGGTCTCTGCAAACCTGCTGGGCGAACCCGTGACCTTGATGCACGAGAGCCTGTCGCTCGAGCGCTTCAAGCGGCCATTGGTGCAGGCCATGCTGCCGTTCCGGATGCCGCGAGCGTTGAAATGAGATTACGCCACCGGCTCCTGCTCCCTGGCGCGATCCGCTTCCTTCTTGCGATCAAGCCGCCGGCCGACCAGTTCAAGAACGCCCCACGCCGCAGCGAACAGCGCCACCACCAGGAACTCGATGAAACCGAGATTGCCGTCCATGGCTCGTCCTTTGGCTGATCCAGCCCCTCGACCCAGATAGCGAATCAAACCGGTTCAAGTTTCAAAGTTGTCTAGTGCCAGCTCACCAGTGGCGGCATCGAGCTCAGAATGGTCTCGATGTTGCCGCCCGTCTGCAACCCGAACATGGTGCCGCGATCATAGAGCAGATTGAACTCCACGTAGAGCCCACGGCAGGCGAGCTGCTGCGCCCGCTCGGCGTCTGTCCAGGGTTCCATCATTCGGCGGCGCACGATCTGCGGATAGACATCGAGCAACGCGATTCCGACCTCCCGGGTAAAGGCAAAATCCCTCTCGAAATCGCCTGTGTTGAGATGATCGTAGAAGATGCCGCCAACCCCGCGCGCCTGGCCGCGATGCGGCAGAAAGAAATAGGTATCGGCCCAGGGCTTGAACTTTCCGTAGTAGTCGGGATCGTGCGCATCGCAGGCGCGCTTCATCGCGGCGTGAAAGGTGACAGCGTCCGGCGCGTCCGCGCGGCGCTGCTCCGGCAGCATCGGCGTCAGGTCGGCGCCGCCGCCGAACCAGCCCTTCGCGGTCGACAGAAACCGGGTATTCATGTGCACTGTGGGCACGCGGGGGCTGCGCGGATGCATGATCAGGCTGATGCTGGTCGACACATAATCGAGCTGCACACCATCGCCGGGCAGCGTCTTTGCCATTTCGGGCGTCAGCCTGCCGTTGGCAGACGAGGTGTGGATGCCGATCTTTTCGAACAACCTGCCGCCGCTGAGAAAGCCGCCGACCCCGCCGCCACTGCCGGTGGCGCGTGTCCAGGGCTTGTAGCTGAATACGGCAGGCTCGCCGGGAAACAATTCCGCCGGCGCCTCACGTTCGAGCGCCTCCACCTCGGCGCAGATCCGGTCACGCAGCGATTCGAACCAGACTTTGGCCCGCGCGCGGTGTTGTTCGGCGATACCGCTCTTGTCGTCGCTGATGGTGTCGGTAGCGGTCATCGCGTTCGTCACTAGCGAAACGAAGCCGTGCGCTGCAACCGGTCGCGCTGCTCGAGCCGCGTGAACAGATCGATCACCCAGACCACACGGTCCTCGATCGGCCGGGTGCGAATTCTCGCCGGAAGCACGGCATCGCGCGGCGGCGTCGCCGCAACGGCATCGATCAGAAAGCGGGTTTCCTCGAGCTGCTGCATGGGCGCCAGTCGCTGCGCCGGACCCCATTTGGTCTCACGCGACACCAGTGTTCGCGCCAGCACCCTGAACTTTCGACCGGTCGCAACCACCGCACGCCCCGAAACCGAGTCGAGATCGCGGCGCTCCAGCTCGCGGCCGATCTCGGCATAGAGCGCTCGCGCCGCACGGATACCAGGCCGGCACGAGCGCGGCAGGTTCTCGATACCGAGGGTGGCGCAGCCATACAGGGCATCCGCCGCATGGAGGAGACGCTGCACGATGGCGGCGATGTCAGCGTTGAATATCGGCTCGGCCAGCCATGCATCCGGATCGATACCTGCGTCACGCAGCCATGACAGCGGCAGATAGAGCCGGCCGGCACGGGCATCCTCCCCGACGTCACGGGCGATATTGGTGAGTTGCATCGCGACGCCGAGATCGCAGGCCCGCGCAACGATCTCGGGAGCACGCCGCCTCATCAAAAGCGTCATCATGGCGCCGACGGCGCCGGCGACCCGCGCCGCGTAGGCATACAGGTCCGGCAATGTCTCGTAACGGCGGCCCTCGGCGTCCCACGACAATCCTTCGAGCAGCGCTTCAGGCAATTCGCGCGGAATTGAAAAGCCCGCGACGACACCGGCAAAGGCGCGGTCGGCAGCGTTGTCAATCGGCTGGCCGCGATAGGCGCGATCGAGCCGTTGCTTCAAGCGCGCGACGGCATCGGCTCGATGGCTACCCAGATCAACCGCATCATCCGCCAACCGGCAAAACGCGTAGAGAGCGATCGCGGGATCGCTCACTCGGCGCGGCAACACCAGCGAGGCCGCGTGAAAGGTGCGAGAGCCGCCCTTGAGCAGCGCACGGCAGGCTGCGATGTCGGCGGAATCGAATTGATTCGTCATGCGGTCACCAGGTTCACGCGCGCCAGGTTGTGAGGATCGGGAACAACGGAATCGAGAATGCGGGCGGAAGACAGCACGCCGGGCAGACCGGCGCCGGGATGGGTGCCGGCGCCGACCAGATAAAGTCGGTCGATATCTTCGCTGCGATTGTGCGGCCGAAACCAGGCGCTCTGCGTCAGGATCGGTTCGAGCCCGAACGCGGCACCGCGGAACGACGACAGCCGGTCCTGAAAATCCTGCGGGGTCAGCATCCGCGAGCTGACGATCTGATCTTCGAGGCCGGGTAGCACGGTGTTGCCGAGTTCGCGGGCGATGGCGCGGCGATATTTTTCGGCCATCACGTTCCAGTCGGTTCCGCTTTGCAGATGCGGCACCGGCGACAGCACATAGAATGCATCGCAGCCTTCGGGCGCCAGCGAAGGATCGGTCGCGGTGGGGCGATGCAGGTAGAGGCTGAAATCGTCGGCGAGAATTTTCCGCTCAAAGATGTCCGTCAGCAACTGCTTGTAGCGCGGGCCAAGCAGGATGGTGTGGTGCTGCACATCGGGATATTTGCCGCGCGTGCCAAAGTACCAGACGAACAGGCTCATGGAGTATCTCGCCCGCTCGATCCGCCTGTCGGTCCAGCGCGACCGCGCCGATTTCGGCAGCAGATGCCGGTAAGTCCAGGCCGAATCTGCGTTCGACACCACGATATCGGCGTCGACAACACGCCCATCCGCCAGTCCGACGCCGCAGGCCGTGCCATCCCTGACGCTTATTTCGCTGACCTCGTGGCCGCAGAGAACGCGCCCGCCCTGTCCTTCGATCAACCTCACCAATCCCTCGACCAGGCGCCCGGTGCCACCCATGGCGAAGTGCACACCCCAGCGGCGCTCGAGATATGCGATCAGGCAATAGATCGAACTGGCCGTGAACGGATTGCCGCCGATCAGGAGCGGGTGAAAGCTGAATACGATTTGCAGGCGCGGATCGCGGAAAAATTTCGACACCAGTCCGAACACGCTGCGATAGCTCGACAGGCGGATCATCTCCGGCGCGATCCTGGCCATATCGGTCCATTGGCTGAACGGCACGTCGCCCAGTCGTTCGAAACCGACCTTGAAGATTTCCGCGCTGGCTTTCATGTAGGCGTCGTATCCGTCGACGTCGCCGGGAGAAAACCGCGCGATCTCGCTCTTCATCGCTTCGGGGTCCCCCGAATAGTCGAAGTGCGAACCGTCCTGAAAGCGGATCCGGTAGAACGGCGACACCGGCACCAGGGTCACGTCATCGGAGAGGTCGCGACCGCACAGCTTCCACAATTCCTCGAACAGGAAGGGCGCGGTGACGATGGTTGGTCCTGCATCGAAGGTGAAGCCGTCCTGCCTGTAGACATAGGCGCGGCCGCCGGGCGCATCGAGTTTTTCGAACAGGGTCACGCGATAGCCCTTGGCCCCGAGCCTGATCGCTGCCGCCAAGCCGCCGAAGCCGCTGCCGATCACCACCGCATGCGGCTGGCGATCTCCGGGGCTTTGCACTGTCGACGGACGAAAGGTCGGATCAAGCATGCAGGCACTGTAATCAATTATTGACAGTTGCCTAGCCTGTATGTGTAAAATCTGATTTACATCACTGGCGCGTTTTCGCCGGAGCTGTTCGTGCGCGCCGCGTGCTTCATGATGAGGTCCGCGACGAGTTGCGGTTGTTCTTCGTGCGCCAGATGGCCGAGGCCGGACACGCGCTCGATCACCCCTTGCGGGCAGATTTCGCGAACCTGCCGGGCGACGTCGGGCGAAACCGACCGGTCATTGGTTGCCGCAACCAGGACCAACGCTGTCGTCAGCCGTGGCAAGTCATGCAGCAAGGGCTCGAGGCGCCAGTTCGCCATCATCCGCAGCGCCGCAGCGACGTGAGCGGGAGTTCGCACCAACTTGCCATATAGCGCGATCCCCAGCGGGTCGATCTTCGAGCCGGTGTTCTCGATCAGCCGTTCGACCGCGCCGGCGTTCGACGCCTGCCAGGCAAAGATGCGCGGCGCGAACGGGTTCATGACCAGCAGTTTCGCCAGCGGCGAGAGCAGATGATGGGCTGCGCCGCCAAACGGCATGAAGGCGCCGTTCAGGCTGACCAGAAGCCGCGGCGCGATCTTTCCATCGAGGCACATCCGCGCGAGAATCGCCGCTCCGGCGGAATGCCCGACAACGATGCCGGGCTTGAAGTCGAGCACGCGAAGAAGCTGGCTGAGATCCGACGCCATGCCAGGCAAGGACAACCGATGCGCCGGCGGTGATTGGGTGAAACCGTGCCCCGGCAGATCCGGCGCGACGATGGCAAATTGCTGCGCAAGCATCGGCATCAGCCCGCGCCATGAATGCGTCGCGGCGCCGGTGCCGTGAATCAGCAGCAGAGGCGGCCCCTGTCCCATCCTCTGCACATGCCATCGGATGCCGGCGGCCTGCACGAACGAGCTGGCGTCCCGATTGGGCCAGTCCTTGCCATCCCTGCTCCAGACGAGTTCGGACATGGGCTACGCATCTTCAGGGGCTTGAAGCGGCCGATACGCGGGCGAGAAAAGCATCATAGGCCCGCACGAACGCGTCTTTCGCTTCGAAATGGGGCATCGCGCCGGTCGGGAACACCTCGATCGTCCAGTTGGCGCGATCAGCCACCTGCGTCTTGGCGCTGTAATCGACGAAGTCGCCGCGAACACCATGCGACATCCAGACCGGCAGGGTCAGCGAGTGATAGATCCGGATGATGTCCTCGCTGAACAGGAATCCCGAGACGAAATAATACGGCGCATGCTGGGCACCCGGCTGATGCGTCGTTAGATAGTCGTAGTCCGCCAAGCCCTCATCGATATCGGGCGACCCCCAGGTCTTTCGCAGAAAATAACGGATGCTCGCGCGGCTCGTCAGCAGGCGGAAAAATGCTTCGCTCCAAAGCGGAAATTCGAAGAAGGCGTGCAGCCAGGGTAAGCCGCGCGTGCCCTCACGCCATCGGATCTTCGCATCCCGGCTTCCGAAGCCGGTCGGGCTGACCAGCGCGACGCTGCGAAACGTCAGCGGCGTCTCGGTCACGGCGCGGGCGAGAAATTCCGACGACAGCGAGACCGCCAGCGCGTCGATTGGCGAGCGGCCGTGAACTTTCTGGATTTCGCCGGCCACAAGCAGGATCGCGTCCGTCATCATGCGGACAGTGTATTCGCGCTTTCCCCGCTCGGAGTGGCCGAAGCCGGGAAGTTCCAACGCATAGACCGAGCGGGTTTCTCGATAGTGCTCGTAGAGCGGCTTGATCTCATAGGCCGAACCCGCGGCGTTGATGCTGTGAATCAACAGCAACGGCGGCATTTGGCTTCCGCCCTCCGGCGTCGCCGCGTAATAGGTCAGGCGCCCGACAGGACTGCCGATCTCATGGCGCTGCCCGGAGACAGGCGCGGGCAAGCCGTCGGCGCCGCGCGGCGCCAGCGGACGGACGGTAGGCTCGGCTGCGGCCATTGCGAATATCCCTTTTTCCGGTCGATGTGCACCTGCCCGTGGCCAAGAACGTAGCAGCAGTGTATCACAGACGACAATCGGACTTGTCGACCCATCATGGAAACGCCACTTGACAGTCATCCCGACCACAAAACCCTTTGTTGAGGTGCTTTCCGGCCGCAGACAGCCGGTTCCTCCGATCTGGATGATGCGGCAGGCCGGCCGCTATCTGCCGGAATACCGCGAGGTCCGCGCGAAGGCCGGTGGCTTTCTCGATCTCTGCTTCAATCCCGAATTCGCCTCCGAAGTCACGTTGCAGCCGATCCGGCGCTTCAACTTCGATGCCGCGATCATCTTCTCGGATATTCTGGTCATTCCCTATGCGCTCGGCCGCACCGTGCGGTTCGAGGCAGGCGAAGGACCGCGTCTCGATCCCCTCGATACGCCGGATAAGGTCGGCACGCTGTCGTCGAGCGCAGACCTCGGCAAGCTCGAGCCTGTGTTCGAGGCCTTGCGCCGCGTTCGCCGCGAGCTCGATCCGAACATCGCACTGATCGGGTTCTGCGGAGCGCCATGGACGGTCGCAACCTATATGGTCGCCGGACAGGGAACCGCCGATCAGGCGCCAGCACGTATGATGGCCTATCGCCACCCGGAAGCCTTCGCAAAAATCATAGACGCCATCGTCGATAATTCGATCCGTTATCTGCTGGGGCAGCTCGACGCCGGTGCAGACGTGCTGCAGATCTTCGATACCTGGGCCGGCGTGCTGCCGCCGCGCGAATTTCAAAGCTGGTCGGTCGAACCGACCAGGCGCATCGTCGAAGGCGTGCGCAAGCAGGTGCCGAGCGCGAAGATCATCGGGTTTCCCCGCGGCGCCGGCGCGCTGCTGCCCGGATATGTGCGAACGACCGGCGTGGATGCGGTCAGCATCGATTGGACGGCTGCCCCCTCGCTGATCCGCGAAGACGTGCAGAACCACGTCGCGGTGCAGGGCAATCTCGATCCGCTGGTGCTGATCGCCGGCGGCGCAGCGCTCGATCGCGCCATCGACGACGTTCTGGCGAATTTCGCCGGCGGCCGCTTCATCTTCAATCTCGGGCACGGCATTCAGCCGGAGACACCGATCGCACATGTCGAGCAAATGGTGAGACGCGTGCGAGCCTATCGGGCCTGAACTACCCCACGCTCGCCAGCACGGCCTTCGACAGGATCGCGGCGTCGGCATGGGGCAACGGCAGGTAACGCGCGCCCATTTCCCTGGCCAAGGTTTCCCCCGAGGCGCCCGGACGCGGCGATGTATCGACCAGCACGGCGGTGATGCCGGCGGACCGCAACTGCCGCGCCGCGCTGATCGCATCTTCCTCGGCGCGCGGCCGCCCTTGTCCGCCGTCACGGGCGATGTTGGCGCGACCGTCGGTCAAAACGACGACCGTCGGGGTGTGTCCCTTGCGGCGGATCGACTCCGATAACGCAAAGGCCGCATCGAGGCCCGCGGCCAGTGGCGTTCCACCGCCCCCGGGCAAAGCTGCAAGACTACGCTTGGCCCGCGCCAACGAGCGGGTCGGCGGCAGCAGTAATTCCGCGACGCTGCCTCGAAACGCGATCAAGGCCACCTGATCGCGCCGGATGTAGCAATCCGCCAGCAACAATTCGACGGCGCCCTTGGCCTCCGCCAGCCGATGCAGCGCCGCCGATCCCGACGCATCGACCACGAAGATCGTCGTGGTCTCCGTGCGCTGCTTGAATCGTGAAAGACGAAAATCGTCCTTACGGACAAGGATGCGCGGTCGGGCGGACATCCCGGCATTCATTGCTGCTTCGCGACGGCGAAGCGGCTGCCAGGGCGCCGCCGCACGCAGCGTCTCGATCACATTCAGCTTGGCGCCGGCCCGCAGATCGCCGCGCAGCACGCCAGCAGGACGACCACGCTTGCCGGATTTCTGCAAAGCGCCGGCCTTGCCCTGTGACCGCGCGCGCGACCGGCCCGATGAAGCCCGCAACACCGCGAGAACATCGGGCGGCAGCGCCGCCTGCACCGCCGCCAGAATGACTTCATCCAGCGCACGATCGAAGTCGGGTCTGTCGGTATCGGGACGATCGTCCTCTGCTGCCGGATCCGATGGCGGCTCGGGCGGCTGCTCCTGCTGTTCGGGTTGATCCGCGTCCGGAAAGACCAGTGCGCGCGGCGCCAGCACCAGCCGCGCCGCCGATGCGATGTCGTCCTGCTCGACCGTAATATGATCATCGAACGCAGCACTCGCACAGGCGACGCGCAGCGCCAGCAGCGGCGCTCGCAACGACGTGATGCCAAGCGCGGCTGCCGCCGAACACATCGCCTCGACCTGCCCCTTGCCGGCCTTGAGGGCCTTCAAACGCTCCCGCGCCATGGAAACCTCGCCGCTATCCATGACAAATTCCTCGGCATCGCCGGTCGGAATTCCGTTCAGGTCGACGTGAAAAGCGAGACGATCGCGCAGCGCTGCAGGCGCAAACTCATCGTCGAGCCCCTCATCCAAAGCGATGACGCCGAACCGTGCCGGCATCCGCAGCGAAAGCCCGTCGCGCTCCACGATCGTCTCGCGCGCGTCCATCGCCGCGGTGATGTGCACCAATGTTGCCGACGACAGACGTTCCGCCATGGCCAGCACAAGGACGCCGCCATCGGCTTCCGCGAGCAGCCCGCGTTCGGCGACGGGCCGTCCCGCCAGCAGGGTTGCGTTGAGATCGAGGCCGCCGAGCAGGCGTCCATCGGCAATATGCAACGGGATGGTCCTGACGGATTGCTCGGCCGGCAACGCCGCACGCAGCATCTTGAGCCAGCGCTCGCGCACCGGGCCGGCGCGCGAGCGCAGCAATACGCCGCCACTACCTGCAGGATCGACCGCGAACAGTTGCAGGGCCGCGACCGCATCCGACCAGGCAAGCCGGGCCGTCATCCGAATATCTCGGCGATGGCGCGATCGACCCGGACACTGGAGCCGGCATCATCGAGCGGATTGCGGCGGAGTCGATGCCGCAACGCCGACGGCGCAACCCGGCGCAGATGATCGTCGGTCACGGTCTTGGCGCCTTCGAGCGCGGCCAGCGCGCGCGCGGCGCGCATCAGGGTCAATTCGCCGCGAAGACCGTCGGTGCCGAGCGCCATGCAAAGCCTCGCCGCACGTTCGAGCGCCGCGTCGGTCACCGTGACCGACGGCAGCCGGTCGCGGGCCGAGGTGATTTTCTTGCGCAGCTTTCTTTCCTCTCCGTCCCATCTCGCAATGAATGCTGCGCTGTCATTCTCGAATTCGTCGCGGCGACGCACGACCTCGATGCGGCTGGGCAAGTCGTCGGGCGTCTTGACCTCGACCGAGAGGCCAAAGCGATCCAGCAATTGCGGACGTAGCTCGCCTTCTTCGGGGTTGCCGGTGCCGACCAGCACGAATCGTGCAGGATGCCGAATGCTCAGGCCTTCGCGCTCGACGACGTTCTCGCCCGATGCAGCAACGTCGAGCAAGAGATCGACCAGATGATCTTCCAGCAGATTGGCTTCATCTATGTAAAGAAAGCCGCGATGCGCCCGCGCCAGCAATCCCGGCTCGAACGCCTTCTCGCCGCGCGCGAGCGCGCGTTCAAGGTCGAGCGCGCCGACCACGCGATCCTCGGTCGCGCCGAGCGGCAGATCGACCACCGGCACCGGCATCTGCACTGATTTCAGCGCGCCCTTGCCGGCACGGGCGCGGCAGTCGTCGCAGAATTCCGCGGGCCGGTCCGGATCGCAATTGTAACGGCACCCCACGATCACCTTCATCCTCGGCAGAAGCGCCGCGAGGGCGCGCACCGCCGTGGATTTTCCGGATCCGCGATCGCCGAAGGCGAGCACACCGCCGACCTTCGGATCGACCGCCGCGATCAGAAGCGCGAGCTTCATGTCGTCCTGGCCGACGATGGCTGAAAAGGGAAATGCGATGGCCATGCTACGCCCTCATGGCTCCCGCCGGGAACGCGAGGCCCCCGATGAATTGACCGCGGTCTTGGTCAAACACCGCTGCGTTCATCGTCATTTTAATACCGTCGGTCGACGAATGAGCCACGATTGGAGAGTTGCAATTGCCATTGACTACGCCCGACACATCGCGCTCGGCAGCATCGCGGAGGTGAATCACCTCGATCTCCGGGAATAGCCGCCGCGCATAAGCGGCGCGGCGCAACGCGTTGGTACTCATCTTGCAGCCTTCTCCGCGCGAACGCCCAACTGTCTTCGATCGACACTCCGGCGCGCAACACTCCCTTCGTCAGCCGCGCGAGGGATCGCCGCGACCTTATCTCCGGACAGGATAAGACCAGGCACGTGCGGAATGCAAACAAACCTCCTGCGTTGCGGTGCAAACCATCCACGTCGACAGCGTCCCCACACTCTATATACGCGCGAAAATTTTTCGCTATCACTGATCCGGATCGCACGCCATCAACGTTTCAGCTTCTGTCCGCCGCAGCAGAGTGTTAGTCGTTGCGACAGGCTTGTTCGGGGTCGGGGAAATGCGATGAGCACCGAGGTTCTGATCGGCGACGGCGAAGCGGCACGGCTTGTGCCGCATCCGTTGCGAGCCGCGATCCTCGGTGAAGTGCACGCCCGGCCGTTCACGCCCATTCAGGTGCCGTCACGCGTCCTGCATTTCGGGTTCGATACTTCGGGTGCGAAGGCGCAAGCCGACCGCGCCAATCTGACGGCTTTCTGCGAAGCGCGCGGCCTGCCGTCACCCACGCCTGCCGAGAAGCACCATAGGGCTCCGTTCGGCACCACGGTCCTCCGCTGGGAGCAGCATTCGGAGTTCACCACCTATACCTGGGAGATTCCATCCGACCCCGGTGCAATTCCGTTCTATCCGGACGCGGCGTCGCTGGGGTTGCCGATGCGGCTGGTTCCGCAGCCGGGTCCATTGCTGGTGGCCGTCGACCTTCACCTGCTCAAGGAGGATCTGCCTCGCACGGCGGCGGATCGGCTGTTCGACAAAGCAAGCCTGGCGGTGGCGGAAAATTCCGACGGGGCAGCGATCTACGCCACCGACTTTCAACCGGGGCCGTCCGGTTTCGTCCGCATCCTGGTCGCCAATCGCACGATGTCGGCGGAACGAGCCGGGGCGCTCGTGCAGCGCGTGATCGAGCTCGAAACCTATCGGACACTCGCTTTGCTCGGGCTGCCGGAAGCACAGCGTCTCGCGCCCTCGATCGCGGCCGCCGAGCGCCGCCTTGTAGAAGTGACCGAGCAGATGCGCCGTGCCGGCGATCTCGCCGACAATCATCGGCTACTGGACGAATTGACGGCACTGGCCGCCGAGGTCGAGGCTGGCGCAGCCGCGAGCGTGTTTCGTTTTGGCGCGAGCCGAGCCTATGAAGAGATCGTCGAGCAGCGGCTGCAAACCATCGGCGAGCGCAAGGTCGGTGGTCTTCCGACCTGGTCGTCCTTCCTGGCACGCCGGATGAAACCGGCGCTGCGCACCTGCGTCACCATCGATGCGCGACAGTCCAGCCTTTCGCTGAAACTGGCTCGCGCCGCCAACCTGTTGCGCACCCGCGTCGACGTCGAGCTCGAACAGCAGAACCAGGAATTGCTGAAATCGATGAATGCGCGGACGAGACTGCAATTGCGGCTGCAGACCACGGTGGAAGGTCTCTCGGTCGCAGCCATCACCTACTATGCGGTCGGATTGTTTGGATATTTCGTTAAGGCTGCGCATGACAGCGGGCAATTGACGATAGAGCCGAGCATCGTCACCGCGGCCTTTGTGCCCATCGCCGCGTTTTCGATCTGGTGGACGGTTCGTCGTATCCGCCGGAAACATATCGTGGGTGAGGATTGATGGCTTCGAGATGGGCCGTCGCAGTCGTGGCGCTGATTCTAGTTGCGATCGGGCTGTTCGAGTTACGCAGTGCCGGTGACGGACTGCGCATCAACCGCACGGCCATCGGCGAAACTCCGGTCACCGTTTTCCAGCCGGAGGAGCAGGCGGCGGCGCCGGTTGTCGTCATCGCGCATGGGTTCGCCGGATCGCAGCAACTTATGCAGCCGTTCGCGGAAACTTTCGCACGCAACGGCTATGTCGCTGTCACGTTCGACTTTCTCGGCCATGGCCGCAACCCGGTTCCAATGCACGGCGACGTCACCGAAGGAGATGCCATCACCAGGGCACTGCTGGAAGAGCTTGGCCAGGTCGTGAGCTACGCCAGGACCATGCCCGGCAGTGACGGCCGCGTCGCGATCCTCGGTCATTCGATGGCTTCCGACATCGTCGTTCGCTTCGCCGTCGCGAACCCGGACGTCCAAGCCACCGTCGCCGTGTCGGTGTTCTCGCCTGTTGCGACTGCGACCAGTCCGCGCAATCTTCTGGTGGTCGTCGGATCGCTCGAGCCGTCGATGCTGCGAAACGAGGGGTTACGCATCGTAGGCCTCGCGGCCGGCTCAAACGCCGTTGCCGGCGAGACCTACGGCAATTTCGCGGACGGGACTGCGCGACGGCTCGTGTTTGCGCGCGGCGCCGAACATATCGGCGTGCTCTACAGCCATGACAGTCTCTCCGAGTCGCTGCAGTGGATGAACGCGGCATTCTCCCGCCGGCAAGCAGGGTTCGTCGACAGCCGCGCGCGCTGGCTCGGGCTGGTTTTTCTGGGCGTGATCGCGCTGGGGTGGCCGCTGTCCTGGCTGCTGCCGGTTGCGACCAAAGTGCCAGCCGGGGCCAGCCTCGCCTGGAAGCCGCTGATCGTCGCCGCCGTCATGCCGGCAATTGTGACACCCCTGATCCTGTGGAAGATGCCGACCGACTTCCTCCCAATTCTGCTCGGCGATTATCTGACGCTGCACTTCCTGCTCTATGCCGCGCTCACACTGGCATTGTTGCTCGTCTGGCGCGGCCGGCATCGACCGGCGGCGGCCTCTTGGAAGGCCATCCTCGCTGCCGCGGCTGCCGTCACTGTCTACAACATCGCAGCTTTCGGATTTCCGATCGAGACCTACGTGTTTTCCTTCCTGCCGATTCCCGCGCGCCTTCCGCTGATTGCTGCGATCGCCTGCGGCACCCTGCCCTACTTCATGGCGGACGAGTGGCTGACCCGGGGAGCGGACAGCAGGCGCGGCGCCTATGCTCTGACGAAATCCTGCTTCCTGCTGTCGTTGGCCCTGGCCGTCACGCTCAATCCAATGAAGCTGTTTTTCCTGGTCATCATCGTGCCGGCGATCCTGTTGCTGTTCCTGGCGTTCGGATTGATCAGCCGTTGGAGCTACCAGGCAACGCGTCACCCGTTACCGGGCGCAATCGCCAACGCAGCGGTTTTCGCCTGGTCGATCGGCGTGACGTTTCCGATGATCGTCCGATGATTTGGGTGGCGAAAGCCAACGAAATGCCGAGGGAGCTGTGACCATGCCGATGCCCACGCGAATAACACCGGCACCTGGACAGGAGTCGGTATGGGACTATCCACGGCCGCCGCGCCTGGAGACCGTCGAAGAGCGCTTGCGCGTCGTCTTCAATGGAGAGACGATTGCGGACAGTGTCGCCGGCTTTCGCGTCCTCGAAACCAGCCACCCGCCGGTCTACTACATCCCGCCGGACGACATCGCCCAGCGCTTTCTTGCGAAGGCGGCCGGAAGCTCGTGGTGTGAGTTCAAGGGACGCGCGGCCTATTGGTCGCTCGACGTGAACGGCCGACGCGCCGAGAACGCTGCATGGAGCTATCCGCAGCCATCGCCACCATTTGCGGCAATCGCGGGCTACCTCGCGTTTTACGCGTCGCGCGTCGACCAATGCTGGGTCGGGGATGAAATGGTTATACCGCAGGAGGGAGATTTCTATGGCGGCTGGATCACCGCACGGGTGGTCGGGCCGTTCAAGGGCGGTGCTGGGACCCGCGGATGGTAGATCGCAGCATGCCGAATTGGTTGCGGCCCATCGTCGGCTGGCTGCTGCAAAAGATCGGCCCGCGCGGTCTCATTTGCGCGCGACCGCCCGGGATGAAAGCGATGGAGACGGTGCCACATCCGGGCTGGACATGTCCACGGCGCGTGAAGAACGTGCTGCCCGCTCATGCCTGGTATTCGGTGCAACCCTGCGGCATCGAAGCAAGGCCGGACGAGCGTCGATTTATTTCGGCTGTCCGGTCGAGCCGTTCTCGGGACCCGTTCCGGCATCGGAGGATGTCGGCGCCGAGCGCGTATCGGGCGCAGGATTGGCTGGCTGGTAGCCCTTTGGCTGGTTCGACGAGCCTGCAGGTTGCGCCATGCCACTGGTTGCTCCGCCGACCTGAGTGGTCAACGCTGCGGTTTCGGATCGCGATTTTCCCTCATAGCCCAGGGTAAGAAGACCCATCACGGCAATAGCGAGGACGGCAAGCCCGATCAGCTCAGGCCCGGCTCCGCTCGGCGTTGCACCGGTGGCAGTGCTGTTTCCTTCGATTGCCGCGGCGGCTATTTCGCGGTTGGTCCGCGAGCGCAGGAAGAAAATGAATGCTCCGGCGATGATAAAGACTGTCGCCGCCAGCGTGAAAAACATCAGCCAGCTGATTGGATTGTCGCCCTGCATTTGGTGCCTCCGGCGGTGAACGGGGTGTCAAGCTTTCATGACAAGTCGGGCCCATGCCTGTTGTTCCTGGCTCAACCCGCATTCAGCGATTTCGGACGCAGCCAGAGCCGACAGGCGCCCCGGATTTCGCCCTGGACCGTCGCCCGCCCCGTCGGCCGCTGAAATCCCAGCAGGTGATCCGCGTGGCATCGAAGTGCGTTCTCTGGGAGCGGTGTGGCAACCCGGATCAGCACAGGATGGATGTCTACGTCTCCGTAACCGGCTTTCGTCCGAAGGGGCTATTGTCAATGCCGGCGTTCTGGTGGCGTACCCTGACATCGCTGTATCAGGCGCGACAATCTCCCGGCATCGTCGTCGTGACGGCCCGCGTCGTCGATGGCACCTATCATACCGTTACGGTGTGGAGCGACGAAGCAAGCATGCGGCGCTTCGTAACAAGCGGCGCACATCGCCGCGCGATGAAGAAGTTTCGTACCCTCGGAGCCGGAAAGACCTATGGCTACGTGTGCGACCACGTTCCGGATTGGCAATCCGCCCATCGGCTTTGGTGTCTTCATGCGAAGGATGTTTGAAGACACTCGCCAGTGCTCGCGCGAGGCCCTCAAATCCCCAACCCTGCGAGATACGTTGTTCCGGCTGGGCAGCGCCTCCTCACTGCCATCCTCTCCTCAATCCATTGTCTCAGATTTCTTTCAAGCAAGCGGTCTGGCCGGTGATCCGACCGGCCAGCATGCAACGTTTAGAAGACGGATTACAGGGAGAACAGGTTGAGCCATCCCCATTCGTCTGCGCCAGCTTGCGTCGAAGACTTGAACAAGCTGCTAAGGCGGGTCTCGCAACAGGATCGACGCGCGTTTGCGGAGCTTCACGCTTGCACGAAAGGCAAGCTGCGGAAGACCGCAATCGCGATTTGCGGGCACTGTCCGGAAGTCGACGATCTTCTCCAGGAGGCCTATATGAAGATCTGGCGTAACGCCAGCACCTTCGATCCGCACCGCGCTTCTCCCATCACCTGGATGTGCACGATCCTGCGCAATACCGCATTCGATGCCGCGCGCCTGAAGAAGCTGCCCCTTGCGGACATCGAGGAGGCGCTATCCGTTCCCACCCCATCGACTGGGAGTGACGACGACAATTTCGATTACCAGGCGGCAAGCCCGGTCGTGTTCGAAGCGCTCGGCAGGCTGCCCCAGGAACGTCGTCACCTTATCGAGCTGGCCTATCTCGCCGGCGAAAGCCGCGCCGCGTTGTCGCAGCGCTTCGGCGTGCCGGTAGGCACGGTCAAGACCTGGCTTCGGCGAAGCCTTGATGCCGTCAGGCAGGATTGCCTTGGCAACAACCAAGCCATTGCTTCCGTTTAGTCCCCTGATTGTCACGAACTGGTCCATACAGCGCGCGAGGTTCGCCCGGCTCACGCGGCCGCGCGCTCGCTTCGCGTTGCGCGTGATCGCGTACGGCGCGGCACAGAAGACGCTTGCGGATCGCGCGCTCAGATACATTGAGCGGGAAACGCTTCGGCAGTTTCATCTCGAAGCGGAATAGTCCGTCCGGCCCGGTCGAGCCCGAAGGGCCGCCTCCCCAGTCACGCGACACGACCGCCTCTCTGCTCCTCTTCATTGTTGCTCCGCAGCAGTTCGAGCAGGCGCTTGCGCATGATCATGCCGGGCCGATCGGATGGCATGTGCATCTCGATCTTCCGGCTCATATCGACGATGGCGTCGGGATCCGTCGATTCCAGCATGTCGCGATCCTCGGCGATGATCGCAGCGTCCCAATCGATCAATTCCTGCGCCGAGCAGTCCGCCTCGGTGTCGTTGCGGAAGAGCAGCTGGACGACCTGGATCTCGCCGTCCGAAATCGGTGTCGCGCAGTTGAAGATGATGTGGCGGATGCCGGAGGGATATTCCATGTCGAGGCGCCGGCAGAACGGCATGAACCATTTGTTGCGCTGATGCCGCCTGGTCGTCGGCTCGGTCGTCCCGGTGATCCTGTAGGCTCCCGGGGGATTGCGCACGGTGATGATGGTCTCGGCATCGAATCCATATTCGGTTTCGACGATTTCGTATTTCTCCGGCTTCGGCTGGTTGATGTCGCCGAACGTCCCCTTGTGGACGAATGCGAAATGGGCGTTGTCGAAGGAATTCTCCATCAGCCGCAGCGCCGCCGTGTTCCACTTGTCGTAGAACTGGTTGATCCGGCGATAGCCCTTCATGCCATCTTCCGGAATCGCCGGAATGTCGCTGAGCGGTTCGTCGAGCGCGACCCAGACATAGCCGTAGCGGGCCTTGGCGCGAAAGGCACGCGCTTTCGCATCGGGCACGGGCTGCTCGAATGGAAATTGCGGGATCATCACCAGCTTGCCGTCGCGATCATATTCCCAGCCGTGATAGCCGCAGACGATGTTGCCGTTGTTGCACCAGCCTTTCGACAGCTTGGCAGTGCGGTGGCAGCAACGATCCTCGAGTGCGGCAGGCTCGCCCTTGCCGTCGAGAAACAGCACGAGCGGCTCGCCCAGCAGCGTGAAGGGTTTTGGCCCGTCCTTGAGATGATCGAGCGGCATCAGCGCATACCAGAAGCGGCGCAGCACGGGTTGCCTGGTGTTCAGCATGATGGTCCTCCGCGAGCTTATGCAGCCAGGCGCGTGACGACGCGCGCGGCATCGGATTTGAGTTTCTGCAGGTCGAGGCCGGATATGGCGCCGTCTTCCACCACGATGCGGCCGCCGATCAGGAGATAGCGGAGCGTCGCCGAGCCGCCGCAGGTCACCGGCGCGATCAGGGGATCGTGCATGCCGAAATGCCGGGGCTCATCGAGGTTGAAGATTGCGATGTCGGCCTGCTGCCCGGGCGCCAGCGTGCCGACATGAGGCATGCCCAGCACGCGCGCGCCGCCCGCGGTTGCCCAGTGCACGACATCTTCGGCGGTGACCACGGCCGCGCCCTTCACCGCGCGATGGGTGTGCCAGGCGCTGTGCATTTCGCAGAGCATGTCGGCCGCCTCGTTCGAGGCCGCGCCGTCGACGCCCAGCGAAACCGCCCCGCCGAGGCGCGCCATCGCATCGGCCGGCGCGACGCCCGAGCCCAGGCGGCAGTTGGACTGCGGGCAATGCGCCATGCCGGTGCCGGTGCTGGCGAGCAGCCGCACCTCGTCGTCGTCGAGATGCACCAGATGCGCGAACCACACATCCTCGCCGAGCCAGTCATGATCGGCCAGCCAATGGACCGGACGCCTGCCGTGGACCGAGAGGCAGAAATCGACATAGTCGGAGGTTTCGGAGAGATGGCTGTGCAGCCGCACGCCCATCCGCCTTGCCGCGGCGATCACCTCGCGCAGTTCGCCGGGATCCAGCGACCATGTTGGCGTGGTCGGCGCCAGCGCGACCCGCGACAGGCTGTTCGGCGAGGCGTCGTGGAAACGCTGCGCGCAGGCTTCGACCGATTGCAGCATGCGGTCGAGCGTCTCGACCGGCGTTGCCGCGAACTGGTCGCCGGCGCTTGCGACATGGCGCGCCGTGGTGCCGCCGCCGCGGCAGAACACGAGGCGAAGCCCCAGGCTGCGCGCGACCTCGAATATCACCTGCGCGGGGTCGTATCTGAAGCTGTCGCTGAAGAGATAATGGTGGTCCGCGACCGTGGTCGTTCCCGACAGCAGCATCTCGACGAGCCCAATCCTGGCCGCAACCGCCAGCGCCTCCTCATCGAATTTCGACCAGTAGCGGTACGGCACCGCACGCAGCCAACCGGCCAGCGGCAGATCGATGCCGGAGCGAACGCCCTTGAGCACGCTCTGGAACAGATGATGGTGCGTCGAGATCAGGCCGGGATAGACCACCCCGCCGCGGGCATCGAGCCTGACTTCGTCGGCGTTCGGCGCAAGCATGCCGATCTCGGCAATGACGCCGTCGCGAATCCGGATCTGGCCCGAAGTCCGCATCGCTTCGCCCGGCAGTCCGGTGAAGATGCCGGCGGCGTTGTCGATCAGCGTCGTGGTCATGTCTCGGCCCTTGTCTCGCTTTCGTGCCAGTTCGACAAGGCCAGCTGCGACAGTGCAACCATGGCCGCAAACAGCGCGACGCCCGTCAGCGTAATCAAGAACAACGCCGCGAACATGCGGGGAATGTCGAGCGTAAATCCGGCATCCAGGATTTCGTAAGCCAGTCCCGACGAGCGGCCGCCGGTGCCCGCGACGAACTCGGCGACGACGGCGCCGATCAGCGCCAGCCCGCTGGATATCCGCAGGCCGCCGAAGAAATAGGGCAGCGCGCCGGGGATACGGAGCTTGACCAGGGTCTTGAAGCGGCTAGCGCGATTCATCCGGAAATAATTGGCAAGCCCCGGGTCGACGCTGCGCAGCCCCAGCGTGGTGTTGGAGATGATGGGGAACAGCGCCACCAGCGTCGCGCAGATGGTGAGCGAAAGCTGGGTGTTCTTGACGAGGATGATGACGAGCGGCGCAATCGCGACGACGGGGGTGACCTGCAACAGGACCGCATAGGGAAACAGGCTGACCTCGATCGCGCGGCTCTGCACGAACATGAACGCGATCAGCGTTCCCAGGACGACCGCCGCCGCGAAGGCCTGCAGGGTCACGCGCAACGTGACCAGCAGCGCGCGCAACAGCGAGGGACCGTTGTGCAGGAGGCTTGCGAAGATATCGCTCGGCTTCGGAAACAGATAGACTGGAACCGACACGAGCCGAAAGCCGATTTCCCAGATCGCAAACAACACGACGCCGACCGCGACGGGGGCTGCGATCCGCACAAAGGCCTCGTATTCGAACAGCGGCTTCACGCGACCCCTCCCGCGGCCGACGGCAGCGATGCCTCCGCAAGCCAGGCCGACAATTCGCGGCAATAGGCGGCGAATGTCGAGCTGTCGCGGAATCCCTGGTCGCGCGGCTGCTTCTGGTCGATGGTCATGGTACGGAAGATGCGGCCGGGATTGGCCGCCATCACGATGATCCGGGTGGAGAGAAACACCGCCTCATAGATCGAATGCGTCACGAAGACGGTCGTCAGCTTGCGCTCCCACCACAGTCTGACGAGGTCGTCGTCGAGCTTGTTGCGGGTGAACTCGTCGAGCGCACCGAACGGCTCGTCCATCAGCAGGAGGTTGGGGTTCGTGACGAGCGCGCGCGCGATCGAGACGCGCATCTTCATGCCGCCCGACAGTTGCCGGGGAAAGTGCCGGCTGAATGCAGAGAGGCCGACGCGCGCGATGGCCTCGGCAACCAGCGGATCGGCCTTGCCCCTCGGCATGTCCGCGAGTTCCAGCGGCAGGCGGACATTGGCTTCGACCCGTGCCCATGGCATCAGCGTCGGCTCCTGGAACACGAAGGCGAGCCGCCTGCCCTCCTGCCCCACTTGGGCGAAATCGCCGCGCCACCACAAGAGCCGGCCGTCGGACGGCTCGATGAGGTTGGCGACGAGCTTGAGCAGCGTGCTCTTGCCGCAGCCGGACGGGCCGATCAGGGTCAGGAATTCGCCGTCAGCGATGGCGAGATCGATCGGCGCGAGCCCCCGCGTGCCGTTGGCAAAGACTTTTTCCGCGGACAGAACCTCAACGGCCGGCGGCCGCTCGGGCGCGGCCGTCAGGCTCCCGGCGATCCCGTCGAACGGTTCAGCGGGCAACAGCGCTTTCATGCCGGCTTCCCTCGTTCGCGCCGATCTTCAAGTCCTTCACGAAACGGTCGTCGAACGCCTTGTGCCAATCCACCTTCGGGTCGAGCAGGCCGCCCGCGACCAGGAAATCATAGATCCGCTTGTAGCGGTCGGCGGTGATGATGCCTATGCCAAGCGTCGCCGCATCGCCGCGGTCGATCGCCTTCATCTCCTTCAGTTTCTGAAGTGCGAATTCGATCTGCCCGTCGGTCATCTTCGGGTTGTCGGCCTTGATCAGCGCGTTGGCCGGTGCGGGGTTCGTCATATAGTCGCGCCAGCCTTCGAGCGAGGCCTTGACGAAGCGCGCCACCAAATCGGGCTTTTCGGCGATCATCTTTTCGGTGGTGACGATGGTAGAGCCATAGGGCGGATAGCCCCCGTCGGCGAGCAGGAAGAATTTCACCTTCTCGTTCTGCTGCTCGGCCTGATAGGGCTCGGACGACGGATAGGCCTGCTGGGCCATGGTCTTGTCGGCGAAGAAGGGCTGCAGGTTGAAGGTGTAGGGGCGGATCTGGTCGTCGGTGTAGCCATATTTGGCGCGCAGCCACGGCCAGAACGTCACGCGGGACGAGCCTGCAATCAGGATCGGCCGGCCCTTGAGTGCGGCGAGATCGGCGACATCGTCATGGGTCATGATTCCCTGCAGATCGAACTGAAACGAGGACGCGACCGTCACCAGCGGCAGGTTCTGCTCACGGCCTTTCAGGACCTGGATATCGTAGCCCATGAGGAAATCGGCATCGCCGGCGAGCAGGAGCTGCGAGCCGTTCACTTGCGGGCCGCCCATCTTGATCGTGACGTCCAGGCCCGCCTTGTCATAGAGCCCGGTTGCCTTGGCCTGATAGAAACCGCCATGCTCGGCCTGTGCGAACCAGCTGGTCAGGAACGTCACCTTGTCGGCGGCCCGTGCCGGGAGGAGCGATGACGCCAGGACAGCATTTGCTGCAACAACGGTTACGAACATTCGCGACAGACTTTTCATCGCCATGGTGAGTGACCCTCGTATCGCGCCGGCTGGAGCCGGAGCCCTGTGCTCGAAGACGTCCCGGGGTTTGAGCATGCACAGCCGGCCTGTCGCCTCAAAGCATTTTGATTCGAGCTATCCGTTGCCTTTTCAGCAACGCCAATTTTGTGGGCATCCGGCGCGACATCGCGGATCTCGCAAGGGCGATGCCGTCAAGTTTCCTCATGACGCAAGCGGCGGACCTGGCTTAGCATCTCATGCACCCGCCTCGTCTCACCCGGAGCCATCGCCTTGCACGCCCTCGCCTCGCCCTCGATCCCGGCCCCCCTCGCGCGATATAGCCACGGCATCGCCGTGCCGGCCGGATCCCGACTGGTCGTCACCTCGGGCCAACTCGGCACCGGGCCCGATGGCCAGGTTCCCGAGGACTGCGAAGCGCAGGCCGAAATCTGCTTTGGCAATATCGCCGCGATCCTCGCCGCGGACGGCATGACGTTGGCCAATGTGGTCCGCCTCAACGCCTATGTGACGGGACGCGAGCACATGCAGGGCTATATGCGTGCGCGCGACCGGCACTTCCCCGGCACGCCGCCGGCCTCCACGCTGCTGATCGTCTCCGGCTTCACGCGGCCGGAATTCGTGGTCGAGATCGAGGCCCTTGCCGCGGCGCCTGCTTAGGGCGTGGAGTGTCGTCGTCAGCAAGGCCATCGAGGTCTGTCATCCGGCCCGGAAGGCATGCTCGCCGGTAAGCAGGCGCCCAGAGCCGAACGTCAGAGCCGGCTCATGTCCCGGCGGATCTTGGCGAGAAACCTGCCGCGTTTGGCCTCCGTGGCAACGTTCATGTGGTAGAGCGCGTAATAGCGCACGCGGGCCTTGCCGCCGGTGAACCAGGGCAGATAGCGTTTGATGATCTTGCGCGGCGGATCGGCCATGCCGATTGCCTGCCAGCGCGGCCTGCCATAGGTCGCAATGCCGGTGATGCGCTCGATGTGCTGCAGCAGCGGCCTGGCGTGGCCAGGATCGGACAGGTCGAGCGCGATGCCGGGACCGAAGATGCGGTCGAACCAGCCCTTGAGCATCGCCGGCGGTCCGAACGACCAGGTCGGAAATTGCACGACCAGGGCATTGGCGGCCATCAGCCGTTCGACATGGGGCTGATTGTTGCGCCGGTTGCGCGCGGGATCATGGTAATCGCGGCGCCGCTCGGCGGTCAGCACCGGATCGAAGCCCTCCGCATAGAGATCGAGCAGATCGACCTCGTGGCCGGCCTGTGCCAGTCCGGCCAGCGCCTCCTTGCGGATGGCGGCGTGAAAGCTGTCGTCGAGCGGATGGCAATACACATAGAGCACGCGCATCGTCAGGGCCTGGCGCTCACGAAGCTGCGCATCTTGCCGGGATTGAGCAGGCCATACGGATCGACCTCATGCTTGAATCCGAGTTGATCGGCATCGGCGCGCTTGTAACGGCTGCCGTCCTCGACGGTAAACACATGAGGGTTCGCGATATGGACCCCGCGCTCTTCATGCAGCCGGATGATCGCGTCGAGGCGCGCGGCACTGGTGTAACGCACGACCGGCAAGGCGCTGCAGGTGACGCGACCGCCGAAGCGGATGAACTCCAGATGCTGCAGCACCTCGTCCGGAAACGCCTCGCGCATTTCGGCGACCTTCTCCAGCACGCGGTCGTGCGGATAGAGGCACTGCAGGTAGGTCACGGACCGATCGGACTTCAGCACCTGCAGCGTTGTATGGTTCCAGCTGTATTCGTACAGCGGCACCTGGCCTGGGCGATCGTCGGTCGGCACTTCCAGCGCGATGGTGCCACGGCGACCGAGCAGCGACTTGAAACTTTCCAACGACGGCTCCGCGATCATCGCGATCAGGATGCTCTTGCCGTCGGGACAACAGTCGCGCAACGCGCCGAAATAGGACGGCAGCGGCCAGGTTATCGGCGCGAGCAGCTTCTTGACGATGCCGTCCGCAAGCGCGACCTCGAGACCGAACGCTGCAGCCTCCATGAAGTCGTCGAACGCCACGACGACATCGATCCACGTCCAGGCCGGCGCGAGCGGCATCTCAAGCGCCGTGATGATGCCGGTGGTGCCATAGGCGCGGTTGATCTTCTGCGCCGCATCGCCGCGCAGTTCGATCACGCGCGGCTCTTCCTCGACGCTGATGATCCGTGCCGAAAGGATATTGCCACCCTCGCGCAGTCCGCCATAGGTGACCGAGCCGATACCGCCCGATCCGCCGGCGACGAACCCGCCGATGGTCGCAGTGCGTTTGGTGGAGGGATGCATCCGCAGTTCCCAGCCTTGGGCTTGCGTCTCCGCGTCGATCACGTTGATCTTGGCGCCGGCGCCGACGCGCAAGGCGCCCGGCTTGATCCACTCGATCTCCGAGAGAGCCGTGACGTCGAGCAGCACGCCGCCCTGCAGCGGCACCGCCTGCCCGTAATTGCCGGTGCCGCCTGCCCGCACCGTGACCGGCACGCGGTGGCGCGCGCAAGCCGCCGCCACGCGGATGACGTCGCGTTCGTCGCGGGGCGCGACGATCAGGTCGGCCGATTTGCCGTCGAGCTGCGCATTCAGGACCGGGCTGTACCAGAAGAAATCGCGCGAGCGCCGCCGCAGGATTTTCGGATCGGTCACGACCGGGATATCGCCGAGATCGGCGATCAAGCGATCCAGCCTGTCCGGTGCGGCATCATTCACGGGAGGTCACCGCTGGCGAGCTCTGCGGCGATCGCCTCCGACTTGACGACAAAGCCGAAACATTGGCGGACATTGTAGCGGGTCGCGGCCATGCAATAATCCGGCGACGTCGTGGCCGCGCAATCCTCTACCAGAAGACAGTCATAGCCGCGGAAGTTCGCATCCTGCAGGGTGCAGAGCACGCACTGGTCCGCATTCACGCCGGCAAACAGCAAGGTGGTCACGCCGAGGTTGCGCAGGATGCTGTCGAGCTCGGTATCCTGGAAGCCCGACATCCGGTACTTCGCGACATGGATATCCGAGGAGGCCGGCGTCAGTTCGTCGACGATCGCCGCCGACCAGCTGCCGCGCTCGAGCACCTTTGCTCCCGAGCCCGGCACGGCGTCGCCGAGGCCGACGCCGACGCCGCTCGGCTTGTAGACATGCAACAGCGCCGGGCTGAGATTGAGCCGATCCGGCCGGTTGCCCCAATTGAGCCAGATGACAGGGACGTCGCGGGCACGCAGCGCCGGCAGCAGGCGCTGCAGCGGCGCGATCGGGCCTCGCAGCGGCGCCACGTCCACGCCGATATGCGCAAGCCAACCATCGGCATGACAGAAGTCGTTCTGCATGTCGACGATGATGATGGCGCTTCGTGCCAGATCGAGCGTCACCTTTTTGCCGTCCGCCTGCACCGTCACCGGCCGCGGCTCGACCGGCCGCCGCACCAGATCGGCCGTCGTCTCCGAGACCATCCAGCGATTGCGCGCGCTCGACCCGAGCGGCCGCAGGCACCCGTCGTCCTTGTCCCGGAAATGAGCTGACGCGGCGTCCATCAGCTACAGCCCTTGCAGGATGCGGAGGTCCTCCGCATCGAGCTCGACGGGATCGCCGCCACGGATCAACTCGGCAAAACCTTCGTTTGGCGTCATCACCGTCAGCGTGTAGAGCTTGCCCGCGCCGGTATTCTCGATCACATGCTCCGAGCTCGGGTGGAGCAACAGCGAGTCGCCCGTCTTGATCGGCACGGTCTTGCCGTCGCAGCGGGCCAGTCCCTCGCCATGCAGCACATGGAAGAACTCGTGCGCGGCGGCGTGCTCGTTCGGCGGCGTCGCGCCGCCGGGCCTGAAGATTTCGATAACGAAGATATTCTCGATTCCATCGCTCGCCTGGTCGAACAGCATCACGAAATAATTGGTGTCCTTCGGCGAAATCCGGAACGCCTTGGCTTGTCCGAGCGCAGCGACGCTGAATGGCATGCGACGTCTCCTTGTACCTGCCTCACGCCCTGCCGGCGGTGCGTGCCGCCAGCCGCGACAACGGATAATCGACGATCTCGCCCACCAGGCGCACAAGCCCGCGCGCAGCGCGCTCCACCAATTCCTCGCCGAGCTCCGCGGTCGCCGCGGCGGCATTGCCGCAGGCCCCTGTCGGGTGAAGATCCTGTGCCTGCCAGCCGAAATAGGCTGCGCCCTGCCCGAGCAATTTGGCCTCGCGCTCGATCTCGACGGTCGAAGATACGAAATCCTGGACACGCGCCATGTCCACCAGCTCCGGATGCAGATACAGCATCACACTGGTCTCGATCTGGCCGCCATGGATGCCATGCTTGATTTCGGCCGCGTCGAACAGATCGCTCATGTCGACCAGTTGCGGCCACATCGCGGTGAGCGCGAACATGCCGCGCTTGACGCGCAGGTCGCGGCACACGATCTCGAGCACTTGCGGCTGGCCGCCATGGGAATTGAAGAACAGGATCTTGCGCAGGCCTGCGTGATGCACGCCTTCGCCAAGCTCGTAGCAGACCCGCACCAAGGTCTCGTGCGACAGGGTCAGCGTGCCCGGAAAGGCCAGATGCTCGTCGGATTTTCCGACCGGAATCATCGGCAGCACCAGCGCCGGACAGTCCTGCGGCATCAGCTCCAGCGCGCGGGCCACGATGCCTGCATTGATTGCGGCGTCGACCCCGACCGGCAGATGCGGTCCGTGCTGCTCGACCGCGCCGACGGGCACGATCGCGACCAGGCGCTCGGCATCGAGCGCGGCAAAGTCGCACGTCGACAGATCCCACCACCAGCGAGATTTGAGGGCCATTCGCGAATCGAAATCCTTGAGCTGCGTCTTGCCGCGACCTGCCATGATGTGAGCCGATGTTGCACGCCTACCGCATGGCTTGAAAGCGCTTTGATTCGGCAGACCCGTTGCCTTTTAGGCAACGGAAAGCCATTCTTCTAAAAAGATATGCTTCGAGAAGATTTGCTTCGAAAAGATTGAGCGCGCGAAAACCGGGAAGGACGATGCTGCACAGCCGGCTTCTGAACTATGTCGACGAAGTTGCCCGCACCGGCTCGATCCGCAAGGCGGCAAACCATCTCAATGTCGCGGCGTCTGCGATCAGCCGGCAGATCCTGGCGCTGGAAACGCAGCTGGGGACGCCGATCTTTCAGCGGCTTCCGAAAAAGCTGATCCTGACCGCGGCCGGCGAGGTCCTGATCGGCCATATCCGGCAGACGCTGAAGGAGTTGACGCGCGCGCAGGCCAAGATCGAGGAACTGAAAGGCTTGAGACGGGGCGAAATCACGGTCGCGATGATGAGCGGCCTCGCCTCGAACCTGGTCCCGGGCACGGTCAAGGAATTCCGCGCCGCCAATCCGCGGGTCAAGCTAAGCCTGACGCTCTACAATACGGGGGCCGAGATCCAGTCCGCCGTCGCCAATGGCGAGGCGGACCTCGGAATCGGCTTCGACTTCAGCAAGGACGGCAATCTGAAGGTGCTGGCACGTGCCGTCGGCCCGCTGGGCGCGGTGATGGCGCCGAACCACCCGCTGGCCAAGCGAAACAGCATCCGCCTGAGCGACTGCATCGACTATCCGCTCGTGATCGCCGACACCAGCAGCGCCATCAGGCCCTATCTCGACGCCGCCTTCACCCGCGCCGCGATCGACCTGCAGGCCGCGATCGAGACCAATGCCATCGAGATCATGCGC